>Ga0098037_1000024_pt1 | contig 187934 bp, 168 predicted proteins | sample 5_EtaG_FD_75050 | JGI IMG/M metagenome (GOLD analysis project Ga0098037, IMG submission 75050) | Marine viral communities from the Subarctic Pacific Ocean - 5_ETSP_OMZ_AT15132 metaG | ecosystem: Environmental > Aquatic > Marine > Oceanic | place: Pacific Ocean | collected 2015-01-08 | reverse complement strand
TGGCGTTTCTCCGTGTTGTTCGTCACTCTAATGACGCTGCCATGCTTCGCTCCTCACGCCTTGATAAACGCCATTTATGGCTGCTACAGCGGTCTCCAGGGAAGTGCTGACACGCCCAGGCTACGGCTACGCAAACGTCGGAACGCCTGGAATCTGATGTCATGGCGCTCCGAACGAGGGGTCCTCCACTTCTTCAACAGCCTTCTAGCGACGGATGAGTCGGAGAGGCTTGTCGAAGAGAGTGCCCGCCTCGGCATGGTGCCGAACATAGTCCCTTACAGCGCCCTGGTCGGATAATTCGGCCAGGGCGTTCTTGTAGTGGGAATCCAGGAGTGGATGAAGCACCAGGTCCTCTCCCACCCGCTCCATACCCATGAAAAGCCAGTCCTGTTCGTCGTCCGTGCACGCCACGCAGGAAAGATTGACGAATGTCAGGCCGGCAAACTCCGACGTGAACGCGCGCATGCGCTGCGGAACGTCGTCTTCCGTTTCCATTTCCACGTAATACTGGTGATCGTCGAACGTGGCAATCAGGACATCGGCGGGCTCGTCATCATCCGAGATCATCTCCCAGTACCCATTCAGCGTGGTATCGGCCACGGCAACGTCCGGACTGGACAACGGAAAGCGGGCGCCTTCACAGCCGACCAGTACCATCGCGAGAAACATGACGGAAAAGATGGCAGAGCGTGTCATCAGGTTCTTGATCTTGTTCAGCTTTACTCTCAGAAGGCCGCTTTCACCGGCCGAATCGTAACGGTTGTCCGAGATTCCCCTACAGCATCCGGCTCTACCATCAGGTAGAATGATTCTACTGCACACTCGTCATAGACAATACCATGAAACGTTTCCTGTGCCTCTTCTCCGGCTTGCTATTCTTCGCCCTGCCTCTTACCGCGCAATCCACGCGCCCCGTCCCGTACCCGGTCATTGAGGACGTGCGCTTCGAACGCGCCCTCGAGAATGGCACGCGAAGCCCGGACGGACGCCCAGGCCGGTACTATTGGATGAATGAGGCGACGTATGACATCGACGCAGTGTTGTCGCCGTCCACGCGTATTGTCAGGGCGTCGGAAACCATTCGGTACACCAACAACTCACCCGATGGTCTGACGACTCTGGTGGTGCATCTGCGACAGAACCTGCACCAGGCAGGCGTGGTCAGGAACCGGCCGCAAATCCTGACCGAGGGTATGGACGTGTCCCGATTCGCACTGAATGGGCAACCATACGTCGAGTCATCGACCAGACGCGAACCCGGCTACTCGATAAACGGAACACGCATGACCATCCGCCCTGCCGACCCCGTCGCTCCGGGCGAAACCGTGACACTTGACTTCACTTGGTCCTTCGAGGTCCCTGAAGCGGGCGCCCCGCGCATTGGCACCGACGGCGAAATGTTCTTCGTCGGTTACTGGTATCCGCAGATGGCCGTGTACGACGACGTCAAAGGATGGACGGCCGATCCGTACATGGGCAACGGCGAGTTCTACATGGGATACGCCGACTACAATGTTTCCATCACGGCACCCGAAGGATGGCTCGTCAGCGCCACCGGTGAGCTAATGAACGCCGATGAAGTCGTTACCGATGAAGTCCGCAGACGCCTCAACGAAGCCCGCGCGTCGGAAGATGTCATTCACGTGGTGACGGCCGATGAACGGGGCTCGGCGACCAGGTCCAGCGAAACCGGTGCCCTGACGTGGCGCTTCATGGCCAAGCAGGTTCGCGACTTCTCGTTTGCATCGTCCGATCAATATGTGTGGGATGCCACCCATGCGACCGTAGGCGGTGTGCAAGGCACCGCGATGATCCACGCGTTCTACCGTCCCGATCGGGAGGTCTGGCAGCGATCGGCCGAATTCGCCCGCTACTCCATCGAATTCCTGTCAACGCTCATGGATCTTCCGTATCCGTGGCCGCACATGACCACCATCGAGGGCGTCGTCGGCGGCGGTATGGAATTCCCGATGATGACCCACATTGGCGGCGCCCGCAGCGACCAGGGCCTGTTCGGCGTGACCTTCCATGAAATCGGACACATGTGGTTTCCCATGATCGTCGGCGAGAACGAAAAGAACTTCACCTGGATGGACGAGGGCCTTACATCCTTCAACACGTCCGAAGCAACCATCGATTTCTGGCAGGCCGATGCATGGAGTCCTGAGTTTCAGAGCTATTACTTCATAGCCGGAACCGGAGATGAGGTGGAGCCCATGCGCCACGGTGATCGGTATCCGGTCGATACGCCCGCTCGCGGCATTGCATCGTACAACAAGCCAGCCGTGGCGCTGCATGCGCTCCGCAGCATGGTTGGTCAGGAGGCGTTTTATCGCGCCTACAGGGAGTACGCCCGCCGTTGGGCGTTCAAGCACCCGCAGCCCTACGACCTGTTCAACACATTCAACGACGTGCTCGGCCAGGACCTTGACTGGTTCTGGACCACCATGTTCTTCGAAACGTGGACACTGGACCAGGCCGTAGGTGACGTGGCATCGTCCGCAGACGGCGTGACCGTCCGGATTGATGACCTTGGGCTGTCCCCTTTCCCCTCTCCTGTCCGTGTGACGTATGCGGATGGACGTACGGAAGACCGGGAGGTGCCGGTGACGACATGGCTAGGCGGTGCGCGGCAGGCAGAACTTTCGTTTCCTGCGGGTGACGTCGTGAGGGTTGAAATTGACCCTTCAAAGGCCCTTCCGGACGTGCAACGCGAGAACAACGTATGGACCCGATAATTCGAAGTTGAAAACCATGCAAAGGGGGTTGTCCCTCACCGGGAAGTCACCTTATCTTTGCGAGTCTTGGATGTATTCCAAGTCATTCCTCGGTAGCTCAGCGGTAGAGCATGCGGCTGTTAACCGCAGGGTCGTAGGTTCGAATCCTACCCGGGGAGCAGTAGAAGGCCATTTCCACCACCGGTGGGAGTGGCCTTCTACTATTTTATGGGGCAGGATGTGAACCGTACCCGAGCGCATCAGCGCGAGGAAGGTTCAAACGAGCGAACACAGTGAGCGACTCACGAGCCTGATGGCACCGGCTTCCGCTGTATCGCAGTTCTTCGCGGCGAGTAAATCCTACCCGGGAGCATCATCCCACTCTTTCTGACTGGTTGGGCTGCTCCTCAGGAGCTACTCTTCCGCATGCCATCCCGTCATCACACCAGAACAACTCCGTTCAGCGGGCCATCGTCCGTCCTGGTTCTCCTGATCCTGGTGGTCATATGCGGGTGTGATTCACAGGCATCGTCGAATGAACCTCCGTCCATACTGGAAACAAGGTGGGAGTTCGAAACATGGACGAAGCCGGACGAAGTAATAGATGTTGACGGTCGATTCAACATATCAGTGTTTATACGGGCGGACTCTGTCTTTTCTCTGACTGCTGGTTTGTGTTTACGCGGCGGCCGGATAAAGAAGAATGCTGATGAAACGTATGCTGTCTCCATTCTGGGTGGTCCCGACATCCCATGTGGCGCTTCGTCGGAAAGCAACCACGTAGCCGCAATGATGAATGCTCAGTACGTCTATTTCGATCGCAACAAGATGCATATTGTTGTTCATTTTGTCGGAAGTACAGGAATAGAAGAGTGGACGTTCTCGTATCGCCCAGCTACGTAGGAACAGGCTCTTGCTCCAGGTATTTCTTCTTGTACCCTCTGAAAATCCATGTCTGCCAACAAAACACAGCCTACGACCATCGAACCCGCGTCATTCATCGCGGCTGTTGAGGATGAAACCAAAAGAGCCGACGGCTTCCGCTTATTGGAGCTCATGGGATCCATCACCGGTGCGGAACCAGTCATGTGGGGGCCCAGCATCATCGGGTTCGGCAACTACCATTACAAATACGAGAGCGGGCGCGAAGGCGACTTCTTCCTCACCGGATTCTCGCCTCGCAAGACAGCACTCACGCTCTACATCATGGCGGGCTTCTCCCGATACGAGGACCTCATGGCCCGGCTGGGGAAGTACAAGACCGGGAAGTCGTGCTTGTATATCAAGCGCCTCTCCGATGTCGACGAAGATGTGCTTTCTGAACTGATCACCGAATCGGTGAAGCACATGCGCGCCACCTACGAAACGTGGTAGGACATCATCGGGGGTCGGCGATTGGTCTTGCAGATCACCTTTGAACACAGGACTATGGGCTGTCCTGACAACCCATCCGCTGAAACGCATGACTGCCTGCCGTGCAACACGTCTTCTGATGGTTTCCGTCCTGCTCTTCTCCTGGGCAGCCTCAGCGAGTGCACAGACCGTCCTGTCCAGCGAGTGCGAATACGAATTGGCCCTCTCCGCGGCACCCGATTATCTACGGGAGGGTGCCGGCGTATACGTGTTCACATCAGCCGGATACCTGCACGACCGCGAATCGACAAACGGATTCACGTGTATTGTCAATCGCGATGATCCGTGGTCCATCAAGCCAACATGCTTCGATGCAGAAGGGACCCGGACCATCATTCCCAAAATCATGTTCGTAGCCGACCGGCTGCTCGCCGGCGACTCAATGATCACCATCCGAGCGGCTGTGCAGTCCCGGTTCGATGACGGCACGTTCGAAAGCCCGGCCCGCGCTGGAGTTGCCTACATGCTGTCCGATTTCAACCGGCCGGCGAACCCGTTCACGGGTATCCTGGGATGGTTTCCTCCTCACATCATGACCTACGCCCCGAACGTGACGAATGACGACATCGGTGTCTCAATGAAGTCGCTCACGGACTGGAAACTGCCGTTTATTGCCTACGAGGGACCGCACGGTTTCCTGATATTCCGGATGTCGGCGCCCTCGGATTCAGAGCCCGGCGCCCTCCCCTCCTGCCCGGCCTTCATTCGGGAATGACAAGGCTTTACCGTGGAGTCGTTTCCACTTCCTCAGGGACAACCAAATCGGCGCCCATCTCCCGCGGCAGCTCCACGCGTGGATCGCTCATGACTGTCACCAAACGCTGTTCGGCATTATCCAAGCGTACGGTGGCGATGTCGGCTCCACCACTTGTCGATTTCCCCCCCAACGAGCACCGTGGTTGCAACGAGAACAATCCACGTCCACTGCCCGAGTGACAGTACCTCGGTCCGGAACACCGTTTGAAGGAACGGTACGTGCAGGACGGCAAGATGCGCCCCGAGGGCAGCCACCATGCTGATGAAGAGGAACCGGTTTGAGAAAAGCGGGATCCGGAAGATGGAGCGGTCCAGCGAACGGCAGTTGAAAACGTGGAAGAATTGAAAGACCACCATCTGCGTCATGGCAATCGTTCGTGCAAGATCCAGGTCCCCTGTACTCTGCCAAGCCCACAAGAACATTCCAAGCGTACCTGCAGCCAGCACTACGCCCACCGCTCCCAGGCGCTCAAGGATTCTGCGCGTAAGTACGCCCTCCTTCTGGGAACGCGGGGACCTACGCAATAGCCCAGGCTCGCCGGGTTCGAAGGCCAACGCAACGTCCTGCACACCGTTGGTTACAAGGTTGATCCACAGGATCTGAGCGGCAAGGAAGGGAAGCGGCCATCCGAAAAGGATCGCTGTCATTATTGCGATCACTTCTCCAACGGCCGTCGACAGCAGGAAGAATGTTACTTTCCGGATATTGGAGAAGATTACCCTCCCCTCCTCCACAGCCATCGTGATGGTCGCAAAGTTGTCGTCGGCCAGCACCATGTCAGAGGCCTCTTTGGCCACGTCAGTGCCACTCCGACCCATGGCGATGCCAATGTGGGCCTCGCGCAAGGCAGGTGCATCATTGACCCCATCCCCCGTGACGGCGACAACTTCGCCAAGATGGCGCAGGCGCTGAACGATACGCAACTTGTGTTCCGGCGCCACGCGTGCGAAGATATTGACCCGGGCAAGGTCGCTGTCGAGCTCCTCGTCCGAACGCTCGGCAATGACCTGGCCTTCAAGCGCCCCCTCACCGTGCGGGTCCAACCCTAGTTGGTGACCGATTGCCTTCGCTGTATCTACGTGGTCGCCAGTAAGCATGAGGACACGGATCCCCGCCTCATGCGTCGCGCGGATCGCCTCAACGGCCTCGGGACGAACCGGGTCCTCCATTCCCTGCAAACCGGCAAACGTAAAGTCGCCAGAAAGCAGGTCCGCATCGAGGCTGACCGCCTGCACAGGGCGGTAGGCCATCGCAAGAACCCGCAGGCCACTGGCAGCCATGGCAGCGGCCGCACTCCGGATGGGCTCTGGGTTCAGCGGAGTTTCACCGTCAGTGGTGAGTTCTTTTGAGCAACGAGCCAGGACGGCCTCAGGCGCACCCTTCAGGTATATCCTGTTTCCGTCTGGGCACGCATTGAGCGTGGCCATCAGGCGCAGCTCCGACTCGAAAGGAAGGATGTCCAGCTCCGGGTACAGCTCCCGCTGCACATCTGCCGCGAGCCCGGCCTTCGCCGCGGCAACATAGAGGGCAATCTCTGTAGGGTCGCCCCGAGGATCGCCCTGCCCGACAGCAAGCGCGTCCGCTTCGTTTGAAAGGGTTCCAGCCAGGAGCGTCTGAAAAAGTGGCGCGTCGGTACCCACATCAACGGCCCGATCGTCCAGACGCACCTCGCCTTCCAGGCCATAGCCGGCGCCTGAAACCACATAGCGCTGCCCACCTGCCCAGATGGTCCGAACGCTCATCTCATTCTTGGTAAGCGTTCCCGTCTTGTCCGAGCCAATGACGGTGGTACTACCGAGGGTCTCCACAGCCGGGAGTGAACGGACAACTGCATTCCTGCGCGCCATACGGCTCACTCCGATGGCGAGGGTGACTGTGAGTACAACAGGGAGCCCTTCCGGCACGGCCCCGACGGACATCGCCACCGCAGCCATGAAGATCTCCGCAGGCGGCAGGCCCCGCAGCAGTCCGATTATGAATACCGCTGCAGCCAGTCCGAGAATCGCCAGCCCGATCCGCCGCCCCAATAGACCCATGGTCTTCTGTAACGGAGCAGCCGTCTGCCCGATTTCGCGCACGGTCGTCGCAATACGGCCGAGCTCCGTCTCCGCGCCTGTGCGTACTACAACACCGCGACCACGCCCGCGCGTGATCACGGTTCCGGCAAAGCCGATGTTCAGTTGGTCGCCGGGAACGAGCGACTCTCCTTCCAGAGCCTCAATCCGCTTGCGAACTGGCAGGCTTTCGCCCGTGAGTGCAGACTCGTCAGCCTCCAGGTCCCGGACCTCAACAAGGCGAAGATCCGCCGGAATACGCACACCCGATGTCAACATCACCCGGTCTCCAGGAACGAGGTCGCGACTGGGAATCTCGCAGGGCGTCCCCCCACGGATTACGGTCGCCCGGTGAGCACTCATTCGCGCCAGCGCGCGCATGGCCTTCTGCGCTCTGCTTTCCTGAACGAATCCGATCACGGCGTTGAGAAGCACCACAGCCAAGATCACACCCATGTCTGCGTAGTCCCGCAGCATGAGTGTGACCGAAGCCGCAACGAGAAGGATGTAAATCAGCGGGTCAGTAAACTGATGCAGTAACAAGTTCCACCACGGCGTCTCCTCCTCGGCTTGTACCTCATTGGGGCCGTAGCGGACGAGCCTCGCTGCAGCCTCTTTGTCTGTGAGTCCTGCGGAGCCGGAATTGAGGCCACGTGCGACTTCCTCTACCGACTGGGTATGCCAGACAGCAAGGATCGTGGCATCATCTGTATCCGCCGTCCTGCTTTCGACTGTATTTGGGTGCCCCATTGCAAACCTTACGCTCGCTTATTGGCCGGTACTATCAAGACGGATCTTGAAGATCGACGAAGAACCGCGCCTGCCGTGCTACCCAGCAGCATGCGCAGAAACGGTCCTCTGCCATGGGTACCCATGACAATGAGGTCAGCGCCACCTCGCTCTTGTTCAGCAAGGATTTCGTCCGCAATCCCCCCGATTGCCACCCGCAAGGTGATGGTCTCGGGGTCCACGTTGGCTCGCTGAACCTGCTCCCTCAACCAATCCTCACGCAGACCTTCCCATTCCGTTCGTAGTTCCGCGTCCAGCTCCGATTCGTAACCGACTGCACCCACACCTACGGGCATTGCGTCAGCATACTGATACATGATGGGGCTTTCTACATGAATAGCGGTACAGGCCCCTCCGAACTGGCGTCGCAGAAAATCTGCCCACGCGAGGGCACGCAGCGACGACTCCGAGCCATCCACTGCAACCAACAGGTTGCGAGGTGGCCCCTGAAGAGAACCGCGCGTAGCAAGAACAGGCACAGTCGAGGCCCGAAGCACGCGCTCGGCGGTTGTGCCAAGCACCGTCCATCCGTTTCGCTCCGGATCACCGTGCCCGCCTATTACGAGCAAATCCGTATCGGCTTTATCTGCCATGCGAATGATCTCGTCCGCTGGCTGGCCTTCTCCCACCTCGGAACGCACGGACGGCGCCTTCAATGACGCCACCATCTCGTCAAGTCTCTGCCGAGCACCTTTCCGAGCGGTCCGTAGCAATTCCTCGCGCGATCCGTAGCGGCTCGTGAGCATCCGGCCAGGTTCGGGTACCTCAAGCACGTGAACCAGGAAGTGCTCCGCGTTCGGTGCAAGCTCCCGCACGCACCACCGGGCGGCATCCAGGGCAGGCGTTTGAAAGTCCGTGGCAACAGTAATCCGCTCCAGCCCGATGGTGTGGGCCTGTCCACTCCATAGCGCGGGCGGCACGAGAAGCACCGGGCGAGGGGCTTGACGGGCAACGCGGGAAGCCGTGCTACCCAACAGCGCACGCTTCAAACCCGTGCTCCCGCGTGTACCCATGACAATGATGTCTATTTCGTTTCGTGCAGCCCAGCGCACCACTTGCTCCGTGGCATTGTTGCCCCAGCATACCTCGACTTCGATGTCGAACACCTCCGCTCCCGGGACGCGGGAGACCGCCCGCTTCACCTGCTCCTCCAATTCTGGACGGAGAACCCTTTCCTCCCAGTCGGGGTTGTCGATTTGCTCTACCACCCAACCCGCATGCATTACCCTGATTTCCGGGTAACTGCTGCTTTCCGGCTCCACTCCCTGCCCGAACTGCAGTCCCCAAGTCAGAGCGACCTCCAGTGCACCTGATGAAGGATCAGAACAGTCAATCGGTACGCCAATGCGCTGAATATTCCCCTTTAGAGGCTCGTCCACCACCAAGCATGGGACTTCAGCGGTACGAATCACGTAGTCGGCCGTCGTGCCCAGGAAATGTGCTCCGGCAGCCCCGGCTCGGTGGGGCCCAACCACGATCAGGTCCGCAGAGACTTCCTTTGCACGGTCCAGAATCGCCCTGGAGGCCGTGTAGACAAAGACCTTCCCGCTTGCCGGGAGTCTGCCCTCTGGCATCATTCGACGGGCTTGTTGCAGAAGCCGACCCTCCGCCTCCTCCATTTTCTCGGAGAAGCCGGCCATCAGCTGGGCGTCGTCTGAGAAACGACGGGGAAGGTCGAGCGAGTAAAGCAGGTGCAGTTCTGCTCCCGTAGATGCGGCCAGCCTCGCGGCTGAACTGACAAGAGCATCGGATCCTGGTCCTAGGTCCGTCGCGGCAAGAATTGATTGGAGAGGGTAGTGCATGGTCGTCTCATCTGGTTCATTCCGGTACTCGGTAATTGCATGGGCCAGCCTGTTCAGTTGAACAGGAATAGCGGCCGCGTACAGGTCTCCAGCAAGGCATGCGTCGTTGAACCGAACGCCATGCGCCGGACAGCAGAGACGGAATGCGCCCCTGCCACAATGAGATCGGCGGCAAAACGATCGGCCTGCTCAAGGACGGGCTTGACGGGTGCTCCACCGGCCATACTGGTCTCGATGACCCGATCGAAGCCGTGAGCCCGCAGGAAGGTCGAGGCCAAGCGAAGCAACAGTTCGGAGCGCTGTGAGGCCCCTTCGGTGCCGTCTGAGTGGACGTGTATCACATTCACCGCAATGTTCTTTCCGAAGGGCTGCAACTGCGCAAAACGCTGCAGCGTTCGCGCCGCCGGGTCGCTGCCGTCATAAGCGATCAGGACACGCTCGATGGCGCGGTGCTCCTCTCCAACCACGAGAGCCGGGGAAATTCCGCGTTTGACTATCCTTGCGAGTGTGGGGGTCTCGCGTTCAGGTTGATGGTAGAAGAAGCGCGGTGTACGCCCGACGACCAGCATGTCGCAATACCTCATGTCCTCAATGATCCGTTGGTCAGGAACACCTTCCTCGACGCGCTCTTCGTGACGGACACCAGCCACATTGAGAGCGTTATCGAATTCTGTCAATAGTGTCTGCCCTGTTTCGCGCGCATCTCCGACCATACGTTTACGAGACTGCTCGAGATAGTACGTTGCCCCGATGGCTCCGCCAGGCCCCAAGTCCCGAGCGATGTGTTCGGTATCAACAACGGCGAGCCCCGATACGGAGGCATCGTACAGCGTGGCTATCTCAGCAGCATACTGCGTGGCAACGGGCGTGTCTTGGTCGGGATCTAGCGCGACGAGAATCCTCTTGATCATGACTGTACCCTCCTTCCTGAGATGAATACCTTAGCTGACCGGACATGGAAAATCGCATGTACAACTGTGACCAACCTAGCGACAATCCCTACGTCGGACGTAGGGTATTGCCTGATTCACACCAAACGACATCAGAAATGGTTGCATTGCAGCCAGAACCTGGTAGTCGTGGCCTTCAACCAGGAGTCACAACGTCGTCCGGCGGAGGTGTTTCCACTCGGAACAGCCCCGAGCATTCGTTGAACCGGTCGGCGGTGCCGACCATGACCAACCGGTCTCCTGCCTCGACAGTGAAATCCCCGGCCGGCGACGCCGTGGTCCGGCCTCCTCGCCGAACTGCCAATACCGTGAGCCCGAATTGGCGTCGCAACGCCAGATCCTGCAGAGACTTGCCGGCAGCGGGTGCACCTGGTCGCACGGCGACTGCCCGGGTGTGCATACCGTCTTCGTCCAGTCCCTCCAGCACCATCAAGTGGGCTTCCTGGATACTACCCCGCATGATGCCATAGTCCTCGGAACGGAGCAGCTTCACCTGCCGGTCAATCTCCTCGGGCGGAATCATGTACGCGCCGAGCACGTGGGAGAAAATCCGGACGGTGGTTTCCATTTCCTCAGGCACCACCACATCGGCGCCCATCTCCTGCAACCGCTCCATGTCCGCCAGGTACCGGGTCCTGGCAATGATTTGCAGCGTCGGGTTCAGGTACCGGGCGTGGTACGCGATACGTGGCGCAACACGTGGATCGTTGATGACCATCACGAATAACTTGGCCGTGTGGATGCCGGCGGCCTCGAGGATGTGCGACCGCGATGCATCGCCGAACAAGGCCGGAATCCCCTGGCCGCGCAGCTCCCTCACTGAGTCCGGATTCATTTCGATCACCACGAACGGGATGTCCCGGTTGTTCAGGACCTGGACCAGGCGCCGGCCGGCGTGCCCGTATCCGACCACGATCACATGATCCTCCATCGCCGAGCCGTCCGGAGTCGAACCGAATTTGGACTCGTCGCCTTGTGTGCCAGCTTCTGAGGCCTCCCGACCCTCGCGCTTTCCGTCAGGCATGCGACGGGTCAACCAGGCACCAAACGACGGAGCCGCCTGCATCTGGAACGGCGTCAGAAGCATGAGCAGAACGGTCGATGCAATGAACAACTGTGTCCCGGTCTCCCCCATTCCGCCAGGTGACAACCCGGCCGCGCGCCCGGCCCGCTCCAACACGAATGAGAACTCTCCGATTTGCGCCAGAATGAGCGCCGTCGCCCCGGCGATGCGCACCGGATACCCGAGCACTTTGATGCCCAAAAACGTTGTCAGCACCTTGAGCACGATGATGACCACCGCCGCGGCGATCACAAGTCCGATGTTCTCATACAGGAAACCGATGTCCAGCAACATCCCTACCGACACGAAGAAGACGGCGTTGAAGATGGTGCGCAGCGGAAGGATGTCGCTCAGGGCCTGCTCGCTGTAGTGACTCTCACTTACGACCAGCCCAGCCAGGAAGGCGCCAAGAGCCAGGCTTACGCCCGCATGGCTGCTCAACGCAGCAGTACCAAGGCAGATGGCGACGACCGTGAGCAGGAACAGCTCCTGGCGGCGGGTCTGGGCCACTTTTTCCAGCACCCACGGGACAATCCGCCGCGCCAGTACAAGGACCGCAGCAATGAGAAGCACGGCTTTCCCGAGCACCCAGGCCACGTCCATGCCGGAACCGCCCGAGCCCGACAAAAGCGGCACAAGGAGAACCATCACGACAATGGAGAGGTCCTGGAAAATGAGCACGGCGAGTGACATCTGGCCCGCCGGTGTGTCGGTCTCCTTGCGGTCTGCCAGCAGCCCGAGCACGATGGCCGTCGAACTCAGCGCCACGAGACAACCCGTGTACACGCCTGCCTGCCACGTGACACCGATAGTCATGAGCAATCCGGTCACGGCCACAATGCTGGCTACGACCTGGATGCCGCCACCAATGAAAATGGCGCGGGCTATGCGCGACAACTTGCCCAGACTGAACTCAAGTCCGATCGTGAAGAGCAGCAGGATGACACCGACTTCGGCCAGGATATCGACCAATTCCCGCTCTGAGACCAATCCGAGCGCCGTAGGACCAATGATGACGCCAGCCAGCAGGAACCCCGCAATGGGCACCAGTCGGATGCGATAGCACACATACGCAATGGCCACCGCCACAACAAAGAGGGCGACGATTTCGTCCAGGAAGGGAATGGTGACGGCAAAGGGCATGAAACGTGCGGGTACGAGGTCAGATGATGCCGGAGCCAAGTGCCAGCGACACCAGAAGCAGCAGGATGCCCGTAAGATATTGGATGAACCGCATGGTAACCTTGTGGAGCAGCCGAGATCCGACGAATACTCCCACAAAAGCAGCCGCAATACCCGTCCATACCAGCGGTGCGGCATCCGGACCCACCGGTGTTCCGGACTCCAGTACGAACAACGAGACGGCGTACACGGCTATGCGTACGGCATCGACCGAGAAAGAAATGACGGCCGTGGTTCCGACGAATGCAGCTGGTGACATGCCGGCCTTGACGAGGAATGCCGAGCGCAGGGCACCTTGATGTCCCGAGAATCCGCCGAAGAATCCCGACAGGATACCGCCTGTCACAAGGTGATTACCACGCATTTGAAAGTCCCGAAGCTTCGGAAGCAGCTCGAACAGGGCAAACGCGGCCATCAGCGCGGCAAGAGACAACTTCACGGGTGTAACAACAGCCTGTCTGCCACCGACCGTGTACTGGAACCATGGCTCGGCGACGGCTACGAGTCCCAGCAGTGCGGCGCCCAGGAACGCAGCCAGGATGGCTGGCACACCAAACCGCAACGCAATGCCCCAGTCCGCCTGCCGACCGACGACAGCCACTTTGAATACGTTGTTGGCGGCATGTACGAGCGCCGTGGCGCCCACAGCGACGTCAACCGGCATGAACAGGGCGAATACCGGCAGCAGCAAGGTGCCCAAGCCGAAGCCGGAAAACAGCGTCAGGCCCGAGGCCAACAGGGCGACAAGTGCAACGGTGAGTACGTCCATACGGCAAGTTACGTCGTACCTTTCGTGAATGAGCGACTTCTACCTCAATCTGGCACCTGTCGAAGACTTCGAGGACATTTTTCGGCCCGATGTATTCACGCGGGTCCCGGACGCATGGTGGATCATCATCCTGGACATCCGGGGATCGACAGGCCTGATCGAGTCCGGACGCTACCGGGACGTCAACTTCGTGGGTGCCAGCAGTATTGCCGCCATCCGGAATGCGGCCGGACAGACGGACCTGCCGTTCGTGTTCGGGGGCGACGGAGCAACGGTCCTCATCCCTGAGGCCGAGCGCGTCGCCGTCGGCCGGGTCCTGCTCGGCATTGCCCATTCGGCACGGGATTCGTTCGGTATTGACCTGCACACAGGCATGGTGAACGTGGGCCGGCTGCGAGAGGCGGGTTTCGACACCTTGGTAGCCCGGTATCGCGCCAGTCCCCAGTACCACCAGGCCATTTTCGAAGGGTCGGGTATCGCGGAGGCGGAGCGTCGGGTGAAGGCGTCCGCAGGCGTGGACGTGTACCGGATGGACGATCTTGACGCCACGGAGCCTGATTTTTCCGGCGTTGAATGCCGGTGGAAGCCCATCCGGAGTCCGCATGGCGAGACCGTGAGTCTGCTGGTCGAGGCCGGATCTGCCGATGAGTACCGTCGGCTGCTCAAACGACTCGATGTGCTGTACGGTCCCGAGCATGTCCGTCACCCTGCCCTGCCGGGACAGATGAAAGCCTCGTTCAATCTGAAAGAACTGAGCCAGCGCGAACCCCGACTCCGCCGTAAACGCGGGCGCCGGGCCTTGTACACGTTCCGCATCTGGCTGCAGCAATTCCTGTTGCTACTTTTCATCCGGTTTGATCTGACAGTTGGAGGCGTCGCGTGGCGTCGCTACCTGCCCATGCTGTCCAAAACATCCGATGTCCGCAAATTCGACGGGCTCCTGCGGATGGTCCTCGCCGGTACGCCGGCGCAGCGAATGGAGATGGAAACCTATCTGCAACAACGACTTGACGCCGGTGCACTCGTGTGGGGCCTGCACGTATCGGACAGCGCCATCATGACGTGTCTCGTCTTCGAACGGCTCGGAGACCAGGTCCACTTCATTGACGGGTCGAGCGGCGGTTACGCCATGGCGGCCGCTGATCTCAAGAAGCGGCGCGGGCAGGCAGGGTCAGGGTGAACACGGCGCCTTTTCCCGCGCCGTCGCTCTGGAGGTCAACCACACCATCGTCCACGGAGGCCAGTTGACGGGCCACCGTCAATCCGATACCCAGGCCACCCCGCTCCCGCGTCAGATGATGCTCCACCTGGTAGTACTCGTCGAAAACACGCGCAAGTGCATCGGCGGCGATACCGACACCGGTGTCAGCCACGGAGATCGCGACCATCCGGTCATCGGTCTCGTGACAGGTCACGTGGATGCTGCCGCCCGCCGGTGTCGCCGCCAGGCTGTTGCGTACGGCGTTCCCCACTATCCGGAGAAGGCGGTCTTCATCGGACCATACCGACAGGCCGTCGCTGCCCAGCGCGACGGTAAGACGAACGTCCTGCTTCCGGCACAACGGGCCGAACAACTCTCCCACCCGGTCAATGACTCCTGCCAAATGAACCGCGTGACGCTGCGTCCGGACCGTTCCCAGTCTCAGGGCCTCCAATTGACTCATGGAATCGATAATGGCATGCAACCGTCCGGCGGCCTGCTGGGCATCCGCGGTAAACGCCTTCTGCATCTCATTTCCCTCGGTCCCCAGGATGTCAAGGACCTGCGTCAGCACAGACAGGGGCGTACGCAGTTCGTGCGATGCCAAGGCCAGGAATTCATTCCGGAACTGCTCAAACGACTGCAGACGATCATAGGCCGACTCGATGTACTCCAGTTGCCGGGCATTCCGGATGGCGAGGGCGGCCTGGGTCGCGAACGCCAGCAAGACCGCCTCATCGTCCTCCGTGAAGTCACCGGCACGCCGGTTGAGCGCCTCCAGTACACCGATGGTCCGGTCTTCGATGGACAACGGCACCGCGAGCAGGGAGCGTGTCTGGAAGGAAACGGCCGCGCCAACGGCGTCGTAATGCTTGTCCGAATCCTGCACATTCTGCTGGATGACCGTGTCGCCGGACACGTACACGTGCCCGGCAATGCTGTCGTTCAGCGGCACGGGGATCCGCGCCAACTCCGCATGGCTCGACCCGGTGGAAGCGACAAATCGGAGCGTTCCCGTCGGTTCATCGAACAGCAACAAGGACCCTGCCTCGCAATCCAGCAAGTGGGTCACGGCCTCGATGATGTACGTCAGCAGGTCATCCAAATCCGTTGCGGAATTCAGATGCAGGCTGATGTCGAGCAGCCGCTGCAGTACGGCAGGATGTGATGGCATGGACCGGTGGTCTGGGTGAACCCAAACCTAAGGCACAAATGCCTATCCCTGCAGGTGAAGTCTACCGCCAGACGCCGATAATGAATCCCATGACCGTGAATACGACGGTGATGTAGCCGCCGTTTACGAGCAAGTAGGACCAGGAGCGCTGCTCCATGATGCCGATGGCCCAGAAGACCATGGCCGAGAAGCCGAATCCGGCAAGAAAGCCTGCCGTGGCACCCCATGACGCCGTGGTCTGTGCATCGCCCAGGAATGCGGCCAGGTTGTAGGCAATGAAGACGGCGGCCAGGAATGCCAGTCCGAAGGTCTTTGCGGGATTGATGTTCTTCAGCTGCTCGTCCGAGAGTCCGGCTTCACGTTGCCAGGCCTTGCCGAAGAGCGCAGGTGAATACCAGATGGCCCCGACGACCATGTTGGCAATGGCGGCCGCAAAAACGGCAAAATGATTGATGATGAGGGTGTCCATGGTGGCTCCGGGTGGATGGTGATACAAGGAATGGACCCAACATACAGGGCTCCGTTGCCCGGGTATTGAAAAAATGTTACCTCTCCGGAACGGGTACGTACCCGAGTGCATCCCCTTTTGCACGCATGTATTCGGACGGAGAAAACCCGCTGAACAGTCTGAATTCACGGATCATATGGGCCTGGTCGGAAAACCCGGTTTCCAGGGCCAGGCGTGCCCAGTCGGGTTCTGCTGCGGTTTCCAGGCGCGCGGTCAGTCGCTGGAACCTGCAAATGCGCTGGAATTGCTTCGGTGGGACGCCGACGTGCTCGCGGAACAGATGAACCAGATGCTTTCGACTGTACCCGGTGGCAACTGCCAGCGCTTGAACCGAAACCTGTTCCGGAGTTCGCGCGACCAGCGAAACCACGTTCCGGACCCGTTCATCGGGCATGCTGGCACCCGCAATCCGGTCCGCCACCCACGCTTCGGCAAGCCGAAACCGCGCGGAGACGTCCTTCAGATCCAGTAAGTGTTCCCTGAACAGGTCCACGGACGGTCCCCAGATGGCATCCGCATCCACAACGACGTCAGTAAAGTGTACCATCGATTCACCGAGCACCACATCGGCAGCCGCCGGATGGAAACTCAGAACCAACATGGACGACGCCGGCCCTGTGGAAATGGATATGGGCGTGGTTCTGGTTCCGGAAAACCAGGCTCGTCTGCACGTCTGGACCGGCCTCAACGTGCTGTTGTCGAAAATGAACTTGGGCGCGTCGGTGAGATCGATGATCAGGTTCACAGACCCATCCGGAAGCAGACGATCCACAGGATGTGGTGGATTGTACCCCTCATGATATACCATGAGCGGTACAATCCTGGCCAGGCGCCCGGTGGGTGTATGCAGCCGGAATATCACGGGCTCTCTACAAGCACCTTCAGCGCCTCGTTCATGGCCTCGTAGCCCCGTCTGTTCTTCGGAAACAGATTCTTCCGAAGAAGCGGCACGCCCCAGCCCGAAAAGTGCTCGAAATGGTGGAACGTCGTGCCGCCCCCCGGTGCATCTTCCAATTCGTACTGGTGCCGTCCGGTAAAGAACCCGGGGATGAGCGTCTTCCCCATCCACCGGAAACAAACGCCCTCCCGGAAGTCATACACGACAGGTTTGAAGTCCATTTCCGGCCCGTCCGGTACCTTGACATGAATCCGCAGGCGCTCACCAAGAGCCACCGTTCCTTCTGCCGATGTGACGAACGGATTCCAATCGGAATAGTCCGACAGACGGGTCAGCGCCGCCCATACAGTGGCCCGCGGGGCATTGATGTGGATCTTTGTTCGGATTTCATCCATTGGAGTTCACTTGCGCCTCTGTGTTGGTGTTACTAAATACACCGCAGGACTGAAAAATTCACTGATCCACCCAGTGGGTATTGTCGTACTTTTCGGTGTCTCTTTCAGCGGCACCTGGGACTTAACCTTTCTGGAATGATGGAACTACTGACTCTTGAAACGGAAGAGGAACTCGCAGTCACCTACCTTGACCTTGAAGAAGACGACTTCGAGGATGAGTGGGAGGATGACGACGACTACGTTCTCGACGACGAGGATGACGAAGACGACGAATGGGATGACGACGAGGACGACGAAGACGATGACTGGGAAGAAGATGACGAGGAGTGGTAGCACCGGATTGATTTCTGATTTCATAGAACACCATTTCAGGCATTTCAATGCAGCGGCCTTGGTCGATGCTGCGAAAGGCTACGTAGACCACATCCAGGGCGGTGGCAAGATGATGGTCACGCTTGCCGGGGCCATGAGTACGGCTGAGCTCGGTTTGTCGTTGGCTGAACTGATCCGTCAGGGCCATGTGGATGCCATCACCTGCACGGGAGCCAACCTGGAGGAGGATGTATTCAATCTTGTGGCGCACGATCATTACGTGCGTATTCCTCGGTACCGTGATCTCACCCCTGCGGATGAAGAAGCGCTGCTGGCAAGGCACCTCAATCGGGTGACCGACACGTGCATCCCGGAAGAGGAAGCCATCCGGCGTATAGAGGATGCCGTCCTTGACCACTGGGTGGCCGCAGATCGTGCCGGGGAATCGTATTTCCCCCACGAGTTCATGTACCGGATCCTCCTCAGCGGTGTACTGGAGGAGCACTACCAGATTGACCCGAAGGACAGTTGGCTGCTGGCCGCCGCCGAGCGCAACCTCCCCATCATTGTTCCGGGCTGGGAAGACTCCACACTGGGTAACATTTTTTCCGGGCATGTCATCAAGGGCGATATCAAGAACGTGCACACGGTTCGCACGGGTATCGAATACATGATTTACCTGTCCGAGTGGTACAAACAGGCTACCGTGGATTCGAGCGTCGGCTTCTTCCAGATAGGCGGGGGTATTGCCGGGGACATGCCCATATGCGTGGTGCCCATGCTGGAACAGGACTTGCAACTCCCGGATACGAAGCGCTGGGGCTATTTCTGCCAAATCAGCGATTCGACCACGAGTTACGGGTCGTATTCGGGCGCCGTTCCGAATGAAAAGATCACGTGGGGCAAGCTGTCAGCAGACACGCCGTCCTTCGTCATAGAGTCGGATGCCACCATCGTGGCCCCACTCATCTTCACCTATGTCATAGAGCGGCTGACTGCCACGAACAATTGAGCGAAATCCGTACCGACTCCGAATGGACGACGGCCGATGCAGAAGCCCTGTACATGATGGGAGCCTGGAGCGACGGCTTCTTTTCGGCAGGCAACGACGGCGGTGTCCAGGTCACACTTGACGACGCCCGCATTGACATCCGCCAGGTTGTCGACTCCCTGGTTGAGCGGGGTGTCACATTCCCCCTGCTCCTCCGCTTTCAGGATGTGCTGAAGGGCAGGGTCATCCAGTTGAACGAGGCATTTGCCGAAGCCATCCGGGAGCTCGAATACGGCAACCGGTACAACGGGGTGTACCCGATAAAGGTGAACCAGCTCCACGAGGTCGTGGAGGAAGTGCTGGAAGCCGGAAAACCGTTCGGACTCGGCCTTGAATGTGGCTCGAAGGCCGAGCTGGTCGCTGCCCTTCCCCACCTGGAAAGTGACGAGACGCTCCTTGTCTGCAACGGATACAAGGACCTGACAACCGTCGACCTCATCCTGACGGGCCAGTCCCTGGGCAAGAATGTCCTGCCTGTCATGGAGAAGTATGACGAGTTCGATGCGCTCATGACGGCATCGACCAGACGCGGCATTCCGACGCAATTCGGTGTGCGCGTTCGGCTTACGACTGCAGGCGCTGGAAAGTGGGCAGACTCGGGGGGCGATTTGTCCAAGTTTGGCATCTCGATTCCGGAGCTGCTGCGCCTCATTGAGCGCCTGCATGAATTGGATCGATTGGACACCTTCCGACTGCTGCACTTCCACTTGGGAAGCCAGATCTCAGACATCCGATCCTTGAAGCGGGCCGTCAAGGAGATCGCACAGGTATACGTCCAGTTGCGCAAGCGCGGCGTTCCGATCGAGTACCTGGATGTGGGTGGTGGACTCGGCGTCAACTACGGGGCTTCTTATGCCAGCTCCGAAGACGGCATAAACTACTCTCTGCAGGAATATGCCAATGCTGTCATCCAGACTGTAAAGGAGGTCTGCGACCATGACGGCACACGCCACCCCATTATCATCTCGGAAAGCGGCCGGGCTTTGACCGCCCACCACTCCGTATTGATCGTGAATACGCTGGGCATGTACCGGAAAGACGAAATCCAGCCGGATTTTGTCCCTTCCGAAGACGATCACCAGGTCGTCATGGAACTGTTCGAGACCCTGAAATGGGTGTCAGCCGGTGAGGAACTGGACATTTCCCAGCTTCTGGAGGCCTTCCATGACGCCGCAGGAAAGCGGCAGGAAGCCGATTCCCTTTTCGGTTTCGGGTACCTGTCCATTGAGCAGAAAGCCATTGCCGAGCGCATTTACTGGTCCATTTGCCGACGGGTGAATCAGTACCTGCATGCAATGACTGACGACGTCCCGTTACCCCCGGAACTCGATGCGCTGGATACGCACCTCGTCGATCAATGCCTGTGCGACTTCTCCGTATTCCAGTCGGCACTCGATCATTGGGCCATTGGCCAGCGATTTCCCATCATGCCTATCCAGCGCCTTGACGAAGAGCCGCTCAGGCGTGCCGTCCTGGTGGACCTGACGTGCGATTCGGACGGAAAGGTATCCAGTTACGTGTCGTCGGGGACGGACCGGCGGTTCATGAACATGCACGAACCCAAGCCGGGCGAGCCCTACTATCTGGCATTCTTCCTGATGGGTGCCTATCAGGATATCATGGGCGATACGCACAACCTGTTCGGGCGTGTTTCGGAAGCCCATATCTATGCGGATGATGAGGAGCCCGAGGGTTTCTATGTGGAGAAGATCCTGCCAGGAACGTCTGTTCAAGACATGCTTGCCCTGGTTCAGTACTTTCCCCATGACCTGCTGAGCCGGATGAACAAGCTCATCCGCGCGAAGATCGAATCCGGTGCCATCCGCCCTAAAATCGGTTTTGAACTGCTTGAGCGTTACAAGGCCGTGTTCGACCAGCATACGTATTACACGACCCACAAATGACCATGTCCCGATCCGTCACCGTAGGCCTGGTGCAAATGCAATGCACCCCCGATGCGAACGAGAATCTGGAACGGGCCATTGCCGGCATGGCCGATGCCGCATCCCGCGGAGCCACCCTCGTGTGCCTGCCGGAGCTGTTCCTGTCCCCCTATTTCTGCCAGACGGAGGATGTGTCCTTCTTCAACCTGGCCGAACCCGTACCTGGACCTACGACGGCCCGGTTCGAGAAGGAAGCTGCACGGCTGGGCATTTCAATTGTAGCCAGCCTGTTCGAGAAGCGGGCCGAGGGCCTGTACCACAATACGGCAGCGGTGATTGACCCGGAGAAAGGATACCTCGGCAAGTACCGGAAAATGCACATTCCGGACGACCCGCTGTATTCAGAGAAGTACTATTTCGCGCCGGGCGACCTCGGGTTCAAGGTATTTGAGACGGCAGGCATTACGGTGGGCGTGCTCATTTGCTGGGATCAGTGGTACCCGGAAGCAGCGCGCTTGACGGCTCTCCAGGGCGCCGACATACTGTTCTATCCGACGGCCATCGGCTGGCATCCGTATGAGAAGGCCTCCCACGGTACACCCCAGCACAGCGCATGGGAGACCATCCAGCGAAGCCATGCCGTTGCCAACGGTTGCTTCGTCGCGGGCGTCAACCGATTCGGGTTCGAAGCGACCGAGCCCGGCGGCTCGCACCCGGACGGTATCGAATTCTGGGGACAGACATTCCTGGCCGGCCCCGATGGTGTCATCCTGGCCAAAGCACCCGTCGATACGCCGGCAGTAATCGTCGAGACCATTGACTTGAACGCCATCCGTGAGCAACGGGCAGGCTGGCCGTTCTTCCGGGATCGCCGCATTGACGCCTACGGAAACATCACGAAGCGGTTCATTGACCATGAGTAAGCCATCGCGTCGCATGCCCGCAGAATGGGAGCCGCACGATGCCACGTGGTTTTCCTGGCCCCACAACACGGACACCTGGCCAACGGGTCTGGCAGAGACTGAAGCGAATCTTTCGGTTGCAGTGAGGGCCTTGGCAGCAGGTGAAACGGTATACATCAACGTGTTGGATGCTTCGCACCGCGATCACGTATCTGCAATCGTCGGGGATGTAGCCCGCGTTGAGTATCTCATCCTACCCACGAACGATGCCTGGTGCCGCGATCACGGTGCGACGTTTGTCCTGGACGGATCGGAGCGCATTGCTGTCAACTGGCATTACAATGCGTGGGGAGGCAAGTATCCTCCGTTCGACCTGGACCAGAAGGTCGCCCGACTCATGGCACGCCACGTCGGTGCCCGCGTCGAAGATGTAGCCATCACGTTCGAGGGAGGCGGTATTGAAAGCAACGGTCAGGGCGTCATCCTCACGACCGAATCATGCATCCTGAATCCCAATCGTAATCCCGGTCTCTCCCGTGCGGAGGTAGAGGAACTGTTCTTGCACTACCTCGGCGCGCGGACAGTGGTCTGGTTGGCAGGAGAGTTGGTTGGCGACGACACCGACGGTCATATCGACAATCTGGTGCGATTTGCATCGACCAATACCATCCTCTTTCCACAGGCACCTGACGATCCTGACCATGGGCCCGGTTTCGAGATGAACCGACGTATCATGGAATCGACCTTGGGTGAGGCTTTTCGCCTCATTCCCATGCCGCATCCGGATCCTGTCTGGCACGAGGGCGTGCGACTGCCGGCCGGCTACATGAACTTTTATGTGGGTAATGCGGCTGTCGTCGTTCCGGTGTATGATTGCGCGTCTGACGACACGGCCTGCTCCGTACTGGCTGCATGTTATCCAGACAGAACCATCGTGCCTGTCCGGTGTAACGAAATCATCCGGGGGCTAGGCGCCCTTCACTGCCTCTCGCAACAGGTTCCCAGCATTCAAGCAAACAGACATGTCTGAAACGCCCAGTTCCAGTTCTGACTTCCGCGACAGCAGGGCTGCACCGTCCGTGTCCCGCGAAAAGTGGGCCATGCACGCACACTCGAAGCTCTCCCGGGGTTTTGTACTCATCGTATCCCCGGTGCGCAAGAGTGCCAACTTTTTCATGCCGGGCAAGGGATACGACCCCTGCCCCATCATCACCGCAAAACGGCTCATTGAGCAAGGTATTGTGGTCCCCGATGGCCGTCACCCTCTGGGCGACCGCTACATACTGGCGCCCGATGTGGATCCATCAAAAATCGTGGCGCCGGTAGCGAAAGTCATCGACGATGATGATGACGACGATGTAGTCGACGCCGGCGGCGATGACCTGACCGAGGAATTGGACACCATCGAAGATGATGGTGACGACGAAGAAGAGGAGCCAAGGGAGTCCCACGACGAAGAGGAGTGACGGGATGGCTGACTTTCTCGCATTCTTCGAGACCATCCCGGCCTCCTACCGGTCAGTGATTCTTGCCGGCGGACTGGTGGTGTTCTGGATGCTGGAGGGCATTCTACCGTTGTTCACCGGGTCCTACCGACGCTACCGTCATGCCGGACTGAATGTCGTCTTCACGCTCACGACCCTGCTCGTGAACCTTGGGCTGGCTTTCATGATTGTCGCGGCTGCCGATTGGACCGCGGATGCCCGGTTCGGTCTGCTGTACATCATCCAGCTGCCGGTATGGGTCCAGGTCGTCCTTGGCATCATGCTGCTTGATTTCATAGGAGCATGGTTCGTCCACTGGGTGGAGCACAAGGTCCGCTGGATGTGGAAATTCCATCTCATCCACCACACGGACACGAATGTAGACGTCACGACGGCGCTGCGGCATCACCCCGGGGAGTCGGTTTTCCGTGCGTTGTTTACGGTACTGGCCATTGTCGTAGCAGGTACGCCCATTGGTGTCGTCTTCCTGTATCAGACGCTTTCAGCGCTCTTTTCCCAGTTCAATCACGCCAATATCCGGCTTCCCGGTGCCGTGGAGCGCACACTTTCGTGGGTTGTGGTGACGCCCGACATGCACAAGGTGCATCACCATTTCGTCCAGCCACAGACGGACACGAATTACGGCAACATCTTTTCGATCTGGGACCGGCTGTTCGGCACATACGATGCCTCACCCGCGTCCGATGTAACGTATGGCATAGACACGCACATGGATCCGGAAGAGAACGACCGGTTGGGAAATCTCTTCAAGATTCCCTTTCAGCCGTATCGCCCGCCGGAAGGATCAAAGTTTTCCGGTGAGGACGCCGCCGGTACCGCCGATTCTGCCTGACAGGTTCGCTCGGGTGACGAGTATATTGCGTTTCAACATCCTTAATTCATGGTAAGCCCCATCTCTCTTCATCTTGTTTTGCTTCGTAAGGCTTCCGTCCTGCTGCCGGCCTGTGCGTTCATCCTGCTAGTAGCCGGATGCGCAGGCGGACCGTCCATCACGAGCAGTAGTCCCGACCGGGATATCGTCGTAGATGGCGACATGGTGGAATGGATAGATCGCCTGACGGAGATTGCCGATTCACGCCTTCGGGTGGGAGTCCAGCACGACGAAGACTTTGTCTATATCGGCATCCTGAGTACGCAGCGGTCCACCGTTCAACAAATTGCTGCCGATGGACTCACCATCTGGTTCGATTCAACGGATGCCAAGGAGCACGGCCTGGGCTTGCGCTATCCGGTCGGTGTAGCGAACCTTCCGGTCGCCATTCGATCCAGTGAAGAGGACCGGATGGCTCGTCTGCGAGATGCCGCGAACCAGATTGACCTGTATTTCGAGCCCGAAAAGCCGGTACGCCGGCCAACGGCATCAAATCCGGGGCTCCAGGCGGCATCCGGCTTTGAGTTTGGCGCCTTCACCATGGAAATCCGGATTCCGCGTCATTCCGACCGCAATGACGCCTTGACGGTCCCTGTAGCAACCAATGGATCGGTTTGGTTGGGATTCCAGACAGGCAGGGATCAAAATACAGCACCCGACGACGATGACCGTGACACCATGGGCGGGCGCGGTCCGACGGGAGGAATCGGCGCGGTTGGTCGGGACTTCGGTGGTCGTGGCAACGGTCCGGCAGGTATGTACACGGGACCCATCAATACCTGGATCAACGTGTCACTGGGCAACGGATCACGGTGATCTGGCTTCCCGCGGCATACCTCCTGGTCGGTCTCGCGTTCACGCCCTACGCATTGATATCGGTTCTCCCCAGGATAGACAAGGATGTCCGCGGTGCGTCTGTCGGGTTCAGACTCATCCTTGTGCCGTCCATCATCCTGCTGTGGCCCGTCCTGCTCCGCCATGACCTGCAACAGCGGAGGTCCTCATGATCCGACCGTTACGTGTCCTGCATCGACGTATGTGGTGGGTAATCGCCGTGGTGCTCGTTCTCATTACCGTCCTGGCGCTGAACTGAAGTGGGACACGCGTATACAGCCGTTGGATGGAATCGTCAGAAAAAGCTGTATGACCTGGTCCTGTGGGCATCAATAATCGTCTATCTGGCGGTTTTCATGGCGGCGGGAGCCATTATGTTTCCAAGCAGCGCCCCCGAGACGCTCCTCATCCGCGGCCTGGGGACGTGCGCCTTCCTGATGCTGCACGTGATTCTGGCCATCGGTCCGCTCTGCCGGCTGGATGACCGATTCCTGCCCCTGCTGTACAATCGGCGCCACCTCGGGGTGTCGATGTTCGTGGTGGCAGCGGTTCACGGCACTATTTCCTTGCTGCAGTTCCATGCATTCGGTCCGCTGAATCCGTTGGTATCCGTATTCGTGAGCGATGGGTCTTTCGGGGATGGGGCCGATGTGCCGTTCCAGCCCTTCGGCTTTGTTGCGCTGGTCATTCTGCTGTTCATGGCCGTCACCAGTCACGATTTCTGGCTGAAGACGCTGTCCCCGCGCTCGTGGAAAAGCCTGCACATGGCTGTCTACGTAGCCTATGTGCTGCTTTTTGCCCACGTCATGTTCGGGTACATCCAGGATGCGACATCGATCGTACCGGCCGCCCTGACGATGGTGGGGGCCCTTACCGTCACGACCCTTCATATTGTCAGCGGACGCAGGGAGCGCGCGGCCGACCGGTCGCTCAGCGGCATGGCCGCAGACGGTTTCGTTGACGTATGTCCGGCTGCATCCATTCCGGACGGCCGCGCGCACACGGTGTCACTGTCGGGTGAACGCGTCGCCATTTTCCGCCACGGCGACAAGTTGTCTGCTATTTCGGCCGTGTGCCAGCATCAAAACGGACCGCTGGGCGAAGGGCGGATTGTGGATGGTTTGGTAACATGTCCTTGGCACGGATACCAGTACTGTCCGTTCACCGGTTCGTCGCCGGCACCGTTCACCGAGCAGGTTGCTACGTATCCGGTCCGAATCCGGAATGGACGCGTATTTGTGCGCAGCCACCCGAATGCGCTCGATGCTCCCACGGAACCTGCAGTGGATGCGCAATGAGTGACGCCTTTTACATCGGCTACAAGGACCGGGCTCCACGGTCTTTGGTACGGTTCCTGACTGTCACGGTGGGCTTGCTGCTCATCGTGGCGGTCACCGTTGCCCTCACGTGGTCGTCCACCCAGCCTGAACCCGCCGATGGCGTCTATGAGTACGGCGACGTATCGGAATGGACCGGAACGCTCGTCCAAGCCACCGTACCCATGCTGGTAACGGACGATGGCAGGGCGATCCTGTTGGCAGGCCCGGTAAAAGGCCTGCCGGATGGCGTCGAAGAATGGATTGGCATGCGCGTGTCCCTGCAGGCAACACGCATTTACCGGGATGACATCCTGATGCTTGAGGTCGTGGCCGGTTCCATTCAGGACGCGGCCGGGACGGCGGCCGATTGGTCGCCGGGTCCTCGGGACAGCACTCCTGTCACCCTCACAGGCCGCATCGTCGACAGCAAATGCTGGCTCGGGGTCATGAATCCGGGAGAGGGCACGGTGCACCGCGCGTGCGCGCGATTGTGCATCCAAGGCGGCCTTCCGGCCATGCTGCTATACAGGCACGATGACGGCACAGCGGGTCATGCACTGATTTCGTTGCCGGATGGACGTCCCTTTCCCGAGCGTCTGCTATCGTACGTGGCCCGGCCCGTCCGACTCCAGGGAGTCCTTGGACGTATTCCAGGGGCATCGTTCGACCGCCTCATGCTGGATGAAGCCAGCTTGGAAATCCTTGACTGACGGGCCTCTTTACCGGCTGGTATTCCGGTAGAATTGGACGCCACCCGAGGCTCCGCCCACAAACAGGTCCATGTCGCCATCGCCGTCGATATCAGCGAACTCAGGCGCCGAGATGGCCTGCACAGGCACGTCGAGAGCGCCCCACGCTTCAAAGTGGGGCACTTGCGGTGTGCCTGTATTCAAATACAGCAGCAGCCCATCCAACTCCGTTCCGACAATCATGTCCTGATCTCCATCACCGTCAAGGTCCGTGAAGGCAGGAAATGCGCGGCGGCCGATATCGATATCCTGATACGTGTCAGAGACCAGCTCGAAGGCCGGAGCGGTAGCCGTTCCGTTGTTGACCCAATGGTTGATGTTGCCGGAAGCCTCTCCCGAGAACAGGTCCAGGTCCCCATCGGCATCGATGTCGACCAATACAGGGGTCGTGTTCTGGCCACGCGTCAACGAGACATAGACCGGGTCTACTTCGATGAATGAGGCAGCGCGTGCCGTGCCATCGTTCCGGAAGTAGGCCATTTCCCGGTTCCACTTGCCCACCAGGAAGTCAAGATCACCGTCGCCATCCAGGTCGGCAATGGCGGGGTTCTGGTGGTACGTCGATGTCAGGTCTACTGCTTCGCGATACGCGAATGCCGGTGATGTCGCCGTGCCGGTATTCTCATAGTAAAACATGAGCGACGTTTTCTGGTTGTCCGGCTCAATCTTGTTACCGACATACATATCCAGATCGCCGTCACCATCCATGTCCGCCAATTTCACGATGCTCTCGCTTCCGACATCAAGATCCCGGATGGCGCGGCTGGTGCGCAACTGGAAGTTTTCCGGCCCCACGTGCTCGAAATAGTAGAAGTTCTCGCGCGTGGATCCATTGGAGTTGAACGCACCGCCCAGAACGCCCATGAACAGGTCCAGGTCGCCGTCTGAATCCAGGTCGACAAGTACGGGGGCATTGTAGCCCGATGTCTCAATCGGGTCGTCGAGCGGGAAATTCTGCGGTTCTCCTCTCAGCGATGGCGCGCCGCAGGAACCCTGGTTGCGGATCAACAACAGGCCCGCTTCGAAGAAATCGCCCCAGAAAAGGTCTTGGTCACCGTCACCGTCGATGTCGCCGAACGTCATGGTGTTCGCGCCGTGAAGCGATACGTTCTCCCCGACAATCTCTATGTCCTCCCACCGATCCTCCACGAAGCGGAAGCGCGGCACATTGTCCGATGTCATGCCAATGGATTCGTACCGCGTAATCGTGCCGGTGACGCGACCGATGAACAGGTCCAGGTTGCCATCACAATCGATGTCCGTGATGTGCGGAATATTCTGTCGATCGGCAAAGATGGGTGTGCCGTCGGCATCACGGAGCGAATCCACGGCCACTACGAACCGGGCATTCTGCGGCGTCCCCTCGTTGCGGTAGTAACGGACGTAGGAGAAGCGCTCTTCCGACAGAATGTCAATGTCTCCGTCACCGTCCACATCCAACATGCGGTACCACTCTCCTACATCCAGATCCTGGTAGGCATCCGTACGCCATGTGAATTCCGGCGTGGACGGTGTGCCTGTGTTCTCAAAGAACTTCACACGCCCTGCCGCCTCCTGAATAAACATGTCCGGGTCGCCATCGGCATCGATGTCGTTGAACTGCGCGCGCGGCACGTTCAAACCACCCAACATCGGCATCATCAAGGGACGACCGTCCTCTCCGATGATTTCAAAGGGTGCCACATCACGCTCGAATGAAGGTGGAAAGGAACTGCCGTCCATGGCGTCAGAGCCAACACCGACAGAACCGCATCCAGCGAGGAAAACGGCTGCAAACAAGACAAGAGAAGGAATACGGATCATGACTCAGCGGGCTGCGATTCCGGATGCATAAGGGCCGACTTCAATCACCTTGACGACCGTGAACGTAGCCACGTCAACCACTGTGACCGTACCGGGGAACGACTCAGGATCATTCACGGACGGACGGCTCTGATCGAGGTTGTTGTTGCTGACGAACAGGTAGCGACCGTCCGGGGAAAGCGCGGCGCCATGGGGCTGATTGAAGCCCTCTCCTTCCACGACACGAGCAACTTCACGTGTCTCCATGTTGATTTCCGTGACAGAATTGGCCGTCTTGTTCGCGAAGTAGGCAAATTTTCCGTCATCGGAGAACACCGGGTGCCACGGCTGGCTGTTGACCGGCATCATTTTTTCGAGCGGAAGCGCGGTATCGGCGTTGCCGGCTGCATCGAAAAACATGAGCTGGCCGGACATCTGGCCGCCGGTAATCATGGTACGTCCGTCTGGCGAAATGGCAAAATCAACAAACATGTGCTGCATATGACCCGAGTGGTCGCCGCCCATGTCCCCGGACATCGGAGCACCTTCAACGTCGGTGAACGTCAAATCGCCGGAGTCCAGGTCGATGGTCGTGAACCTGTTCTCGGCCAACGATCCGGCATATACCTTGCGGCCATCCTTGGACACCGCCAGCGCGTGTGGTCGGGGAATGAACACATCCATCTCCTCGATTTCCATCGTACTCCTGTTAATCATCCCGATACGCTGTGGCGGGTTTACCGCTGCCATGGAACGCCCCACGAACATATGATCGGAGCTGGGGTCAATCTCCAGAAGACCAGCCACCTCAAAGTCCGCCTGCCCTACCAACTCATTGTCCCGATTGAACTTGAGCACTTTTCCACCCGTAATGAGCGTGACGTACCAGAACGATCCATCAGGCTCTACGGCGACATGATGTGGCTTGGAATTGACATCGAATCCAAGTTTCGTCAGGTCAACCACGGCAGCCACTTCCAGCGTCTGTGCGTCGATGACGGAAACAGAGCCATTTCCCTGATTGGTAACGTAGACGTAATCGGTTTCTGCGGATGCACCGCCTGAGCGACCCGCACCGGAATTGGCGCAGGCCGGAAGGACCATTACGGAAAGCAGAAGGACAAAAAGAGTGGAGTGCAGTCTCATGGAAGTAATATCTCTGTTGATTCACCGACTGCGCCGTGACACGGCGATGTGACAAGTTCGTTCCGGGAAATCATGTGGAGTGTGAACGTTGGATCAATCCGTGTACGGGTCCCAGCCCACTTCCTATCTTCCCGGAAAACCCGGTCCGTCAATGATTCTTGTTACAGGTGCCAACGGTCAAATAGGAGTAGACCTCCTGAACGCCCTGTCCATCCAGCATGGACCGGAAGCGCTATTGGCGACAGATGTCCGGCCACCGTTGGCCGACCCTCCCCCTGTACCGTTTTCTGTTCTGGATGTTACGGATGAATCGGCCATCGCTCGAGTCCTCGACGAGAATGACGTGACGTCCATTGTGCATCTGGCTGGAATTCTATCGGCAACCGGACAGCAATACCCCGATCTGTGTTGGTCGGTGAATGTGACGGGTCTGAAGCATATGCTCGATGCCGCGCGCTCTCGGGGCATTTCCCTGTTCTGGCCGTCCTCCATTGCTGCATTCGGGCCGACGACGCCCCGCGTTGATACGCCTCAGAGCACCATCACGGAGCCCGGCACCATGTATGGCGTCACAAAAGTGACCGGAGAGCTGCTGTCGAAGTTCTATGCTTCCCATTACGACGTCGATGTGCGCAGTGTCCGCTTTCCAGGCGTCATCAGCCATGCAGCGCCTCCCGGTGGCGGCACTACCGACTGGGCTGTCGCCATGTTTTTCGAAGCGGTATCACACAGCTCGTACCGCTGCTTTGTAGGTCCGGACACCCGGATGCCTATGATGTACATGCCCGATGCCGTGAAATCCGTCATGGATCTCATCGCTGCCGACCCGACCGCGTTGACAGTTCGGACCAGCTACAATATTGCGTCCATCAGCTTTACGCCGGCGGAATTGGCCGATGCCATTCGGCAGTGGATTCCGGACTTCAGCATTTCATATGCGCCGGACTACAGACAGCAAATCGCAGACTCCTGGCCGGAATCGATCAATGACGATGAGGCCCGCCGGGACTGGAATTGGCAGCCTGACTTCGACCTGCCCGCCATGGTCCGGGATATGCTCTGGAATGTCGCCGGCCGGCTCGGCCACCGGAAGCTCCAGGAGCGCATGTCCCCTGACTGACACTCATTTTTTCAACCGATCCCCGTATCCATGTACGATTCCGCCCGACCGCAACTTCAAGCCATGCTGGATGACATCCGTCAAGCCGGGCTCTACAAGGAAGAACGCGTCATTACTTCCCAGCAGGCCGCTCACATCAGCGTCTCAACGGGCCAGGATGTACTGAATTTCTGCGCCAACAACTATCTGGGCCTGGCGAATCATCCCGCGCTCATCGAAGCGGCCAAGGAAGGCGTGGACAAATACGGGTTCGGCCTGTCGTCCGTCCGCTTCATATGCGGCACCCAGGACGTGCACAAGGAACTCGAGAAGCGTATTTCAGAATTCCACGAGACCGATGACACCATCCTGTATGCCGCGTGTTTCGACGCCAACGGCGGTGTGTTTGAGCCCATCCTGGATGACTCGTGCGCTGTTATCTCCGATGCACTGAACCATGCTTCCATCATCGATGGTGTCCGTCTTTGCAAAGCGGCACGGTACCGGTATGCCCACAGCGACATGGAGGACCTGGAACGCTGCCTTCAGGAAAGCGCCGATGCAACCCGTCGGCTCATTGTGACGGACGGCGTCTTCAGCATGGACGGCGCGGTGGCGAAACTCGATCAGATCTGCGACCTGGCCGATAAATACGATGCCATGGTCATGGTCGATGAATGTCACGCCACTGGCTTCTTCGGCGCTACCGGACGTGGCGCGGTTGAGCATTGTGGCGTTCTGGGGCGCGTGGACATCATTACCAGCACCCTCGGCAAGGCACTGGGCGGCGCCATGGGTGGCTTTACGACCGGGCGTCAGGAAGTCATTGACCTCCTGCGTCAGCGTTCCCGTCCATATCTGTTCTCGAACTCCCTGGCTCCTGTAATCGCCCACACGAGCCTCACGGTCCTGGACATGCTCAGTGACACCACGGAGCTCCGCGATCGCCTGGAGGCGAATACGGTGCGCTTCCGGCGCGACATGACGGCCGCTGGGTTCGACATCAAGCAAGGCATCCATCCCATTGTCCCCATCATGCTCTATGAAGCACGCTTGGCCCAGGACATGGCGGCCGATTTGCTGAGCGAAGGGATCTACGTCATCGGATTTAGTTATCCGGTCGTCCCGAATGGCCAGGCCCGCATCCGCGTTCAGATTTCAGCCGCCCACTCGGATGAGGACCTGGACCGCTGTGTTGCTGCCTTCGTAAAGATCGGCCGCAAACACGGCGTCATCAGCTGATTCGCGTCCCGCGGAGACCTTCCGCTCTCCACGGAGTCCCACACGTACAGACATGCCCAAAATGATACGGGCGGGGCGCTGAAAGCGCCCCGCCCGTATTTCGTTCGGTCCGGCTGTGAACCCGGTTACTTCATGAGTACCAGGCTACGCGTCTGGCTGAAGGATCCGGCTTCCATCCGGTAAATGTACAGACCACTCGGCATGGACTGACCAGCCTCGTCGCGGGCGTCCCACTGAACGGTGTAGCGTCCAGGAGACATCTGACCGTTGACCAGCGTCCGGACCTGCTGTCCGAGGACGTTGTAGATCCGGATCGATACGTTCGCGGCGTCCGCAACGTTGTATTCGATGCTCGTGGTCGGATTGAACGGGTTTGGATAGTTCTGACCGAGCGCGAAGTCATTCGGCAATACGTCGGCCATCGGTTCATCGATGTCGGTAGAAAGCGATGCCGACGTAAACACACCTACACCCGAGTAGGCGGAGTTTCCTCCGTCAGACAGCGAACGGACCTGCCAGAAGTACGTGCCCGGTGCCAGATTATCCATCTGGAGGTACGGGTCCGAGATTCCGGAGAACGTCGTTGCGTTGGACATGTCAGGCGATGTGCTGAGCAACAGCTCATACGTCTGACCACCCTCTCCCGGTGCGACCGGTAGAATCCAGCTGAGTGTCGGCGATGCCGTTGACAGGCGGACACCGTTGTTCGGTGAACCAACCTGCGGTTGGACAGCTACCGCTCCTGCTGCGATGACAAAGGACTCAACAGCCGAATACGCACCATAGGTGGCACCACCATCATTTGAAATGGCGACGCGCCACCAATACGTATGTCCCGGAATCAGGTCCTGGACGTCCAGGAACGGATCGGTCGTGATCGTCGTGGTCGTAACGGTACCAACATTCAGAAACAACTCCGTGTAGCTGTACTGGACGCGGAACGTCAATGGTACGTTCGTGGCACCACTTACATACCAGCTCAACGTTACATCGTTGTCAGCCAAAAGCTTACCGCCGACGGGGAACGTCGGAACGGCTGTGATGGATGACAAGACACCCGTCACGTTGAACGAGCCCTGCGAACGAACATTGGTCCAGTCCGAGAAGTCACCGCCGGTGTAATTGGCCTGGACGCGCCAGTAAACCTGCTGACCGTAGGCCAGGCCCGTCAAAATCGTGTTCGTATTCGTGATGCCGGAGATGGTCGTACATGAAATCGTGTACGCCGCGTCAGCGCAATACTGAACGTCGTAGTCGTCGACCCCAAGGGCGGAACCGTCGAGATACCAGTTCAGCTGCTGCGTCGTCGAGTAGATGGTCGGATTGCCCACCGGCCAGGACGCCACAGGTATGGCATCTGCACTACCACCAGCGACGCTGAACGTAGCAACATCCGAATCGATATCTGGCGAGATACCATTCGATGACGTGACACACCATGCATAATTGTGACCCGGCTCAAGACCCGTCAACTGGGACTGCGGCACGGAGACAGTAGGCAACGACAGCGCGTTTGGATTGCCCTTCAGTGCTGCACAGGAGGCAGGCGTTCCAATCACAACCGGCTCGGTGAGATCCAGATAATGGACCGTGTAGTCAAGACCACCGAATTTCGTGGCCGTGAACCAGTGCACTTCCGGTGCCGTCGTGTAGATCTCCAGGTCGCCGATCGGATAGCTCGGCGTCACCTTGACGTTCGTACCCACGCCCTGCGTGGTGAACGCTTCGTAACCAGACCAAGCCGAGCTCTGAAGCCCGACATTGCTCTTGACGCGCCAGACATACCCTACGCCCGGGTCAAGACCGGGTACCAGGTTCGAGTTCGTGCAATACAGGGCCGTGTCAAACTGAAGACCGGTCAGGCCCGCAGCGGAACAGACAACCGGACCGAGCGGATTGCCCGTACCGTCATCCTCATACACTTCCACATCGAACGTCAAATCGTTGAATGGCGTGCCCGTATACCAGGCCAGGACAGGGTCGTTCACGAACACATCGGCACCCGCAATCGGGTAGCTCTGGATCGGAGTCACCGTCAGGTTGGCCGTTGAGAAGCCGACCACCGTCGACACGCTCATCATGCGATCCGTCTCATTCAGGTCAAAGATTTCCTGCGGTACCCATCCGGTGGGCGGAACCGGCCACATGCTGGACACACGCCATGAATAGTCAGAGCCGTACAGGATGGGCGTCGGCAGATCGCTGGCCGCAAACATCGTCTGCGTAGCATATCCGTCCACAAGATCGGTGTTATCGTCATTCTCAATGTCGCCGCCGATTACAGCAGGCGTGGCACCATCAAACGAAACAACCGGATTCATATCCACATCGAGACGCCAGTAGACGGAATTGCCTACGGCAGCTCCGACATCCCACGAGAAATCAAACGATACAATGTCGGCCAGCGTACGGTCCTTGGGGTTGTTCAGAGCCGGCATCAAGGCGTCGACGGTCGTGAACTCCGTAATTCCCGTGAACACGACGCCTCCGCCCAGATCCGCTGCCAGATTCCAATAGTACTTGGTGCTGTTCATCAGCGGAATGCCGTTGGCGCTGTCGAACGGATCGTCGACATCCGTGATCAGATAGTCGCCCGTAATTCCAGGGTCACCTGTAAACACAGGGCGGACATAAAACGGGGACAGCAGATCTGCGTCGTCGTCCAGGTTCAACGTCAGAGTCGAAATGGGCGACGTAACGGGCCAGTTGTCGATATCCCAGTTGAAATACGGTTCAATTGAAATGCCACTCTCGGTATTGAGCGGATACATGATGTCGCCCGGGTACGTTGCGAGCGGGAAGGCATTGGGATCAGAAAAGCGCATGCCAACCTGTTCCATTTCCTCGTACGTAACCGTCGTCGCCATGGTCGAGAAGGAATAAACCCCGCTCTCCAGACCCGTTTCATTTAGGGAAATGACGACGGGCCCGCCCAAACTCGCGATGTCTATATCAATGACATCGGCGACCGGCTCATTCTGTCCATCGGCGTAGATGTTGTATACCGAGCTCGGCTCGATATTGAACGTGTCATCGCCCAGACCGCCATAGATTTCAACATTCAGCAAGCCAGTCGTTGTAAAGTCGACGGACTCGGCCGTGCCGGGTGCGGTAATCAAATCACGTCCAACACCTGCGCCGCCGTCAACGTCCAGGTCAATATCATCATCTGTTGCCGCGTACGTAAACGTCTTCAGAGCCGTTGGAATGAGGTCGAAAATGGGCTCAAGACCTGTGTAGGTGATAAGCGACGCCGTGGCGCCCGTTTCAACCGAAATCGTTCCGTCGTTTGCCGTTGCGGCGACATAGTTGATTTCATCGGGAACCGGACCAGCGGTATTCTGCAGCGTAATGACATCGCCGCCCACATGGGCTCCACCATTGAAGGTCAGATTCGGAACATGACCGTCGGCCCACTCGATGACCAACTCGTCATCGCCGGCATCTCCATTGACAATGAATGAGCCCGTGAACGGCGTGGAATCGTCGAAATCGGAAACCGTGATGACGTCGTCATCCGCGCCTGCATTCACGACCACCGAACCAGTCGGATCGACGAACACAGACGAAAGGATATTTCCGGTGATTCCGAAAGCGGTGTAGCCGTCAGCAGCCAGCGTGCCCTGATCGATGTCGATAAGGTCCGCAGCACCGGTTCCCTGGAAAACCTTGCTTGTCGATGCCAGGTTGTCCGTGAGCAATTCGAGATCGGTGAAACTCATGGTGTAGGACGCAGCAAGATCATCGGTCATGACAACCTGCCCGAGCGCGTAGTCATGTGTCACCGAGACCCAGGTGCGACCAGCGGGTGTACCGGATATTGAAAGCTCATCGTTCCCTGCGCCCGGCTGCAGATCCAACCCACCTGATGGAATGGGCATACCGCCCGAAAAGTCGAAATCATAGTCCTCATCAGCAGGCGTTCCGATGAGGGTCACACCGCCGTCCAAAGCGCCAATCGGAGCAATGAAATAGTTGGCAACCACAAAGTCTGACCCAACACGTGAAATCGAGACTGCGTCGCCCGTCTCGGCTGTAATCGTTGCATGAACATCCTGCTGAATCAGCGTTGCCGAGTAATCTTCAATCTCCCCTTGGAGAGTGCCGGAGTAATCAAAATCGGGACCTGCCGCTGAAGTTACTCCTGAAATGTCTGAATAAATGATTCTAAAAAGCGTGGGATTGATACCCGCAGCCACAGTCGTGAGGTCCAATTGTATCACATTCACGCCAGCAACAACAATGTAATCCTTCAGGATATGCTGGGCCAATTCTGCAGGCGAAACTGAAATAGGATTTCCGTCGGTCTGGAAGACTCCATCATTGTTGTGGTCAGCAAACACGTTCAGACGGCCTGGCTGGCTTACTTCGACTTCAATGTAAACCAGGGTTCCCGTCATCAAAGACGACCTCTGATTCATACCAACTTCATTTGCTCCAGCATTGGGATCCAATGCAACCGTGGGCGCCGTACTTCCAATGAAGTAGGCAGGATTGATCGCTATTTGGCCACCCCCAATCGACCCTTGATCCTGCGCCTGCGCAGGACTGGCAGCCAGCATCAGCAGGCCAAAGAGCAGACTCAAGGTCCAGACACGCGTTGAAAACCGGGTCTGAGGCGTATTGTAACAGATATTCATAGCACTTTTTGGGCTCCGGGCGCTGTGGGCGACTGGAATGATGGTACTCTGGGTACAGATTCTCAATGAGTGAGTACGATGGAAAGTACCGAATTCGCAATCATGGATTGCAAAAAGGCACCAATTGGTAAATAAAATCCACCGCGCCGGATTTTCACGGCCTCCATACGCAGCGTCCCGTAGTTTTCTGATCGTACCCGGAAACGCACGAACATGATTCTGATTCTGAAGCCCAACGTCGACACGAGCGGCGAATCGTATACCCAGTTGATCCGTCATCTCGACTCAATCGAGGACATCAAGTATACTACGCACAATATACAAGGTGCCCAGCAGCGTCTGACGGAGATATACCTGCTTGGAAATACAAAGGCGCTGAACCGCGAGACCATGCAGGGTCTCCCCTGTGTGGAGCGGGCGGTTCGCGTGCAGGAATCCTATCGCATCCTGGGAAGGCATGGCCACGACGAACGACAGAACGGTTTCACCTATAACGGTGTCGAATTCAGCCAGGACTCCCTGCACGTATTCGCCGGTCTGTGTGCGGTGGATACGCCCAAGCACGTCGAGATGATGATGGCTGCGCTGCAGGAGCACGGACAGGTTACCACACGCATGGGGGCCTACAAACCGCGGACGAGTCCCTACTCATTCCAGGGACATGGCGCCAACTGCCTTCCGTGGGTGTTCGAGCTGGCAGGCAAATACGGCATCAAGGTCATTGCCATGGAGGTCACACACGAGTCACATGTTCATGAGATTGACACCGCGCTGCGTGAGGCCGGCAATCCTACTGGAGTCATGCTGCAGATCGGCACGCGCAACACCCAGAATTTTGAACTCCTGAAGGCTGTTGGCCGGCAGAAAGAGCACCCCGTATTGTTCAAGCGCGGGTTTGGGATCACGCTCGATGAATCACTGAATGCGGCCGAATACCTGGCCAGCGAAGGCAACCCGAATGTGATTTTCACCCTGCGCGGCGTGAAAACAAGCATGGGCGATCCACATCGCAACCTGGTCGACTTCGCCCACGTGCCTGTTGTGAAACGTCTTACCCGCATGCCGGTGTGCATTGACCCCTCCCACTCTGTCGGGTTGCGGGAACGCGCCCCGGACGGCCTGACCGATGTCATGCACGCCACGGCCCAGGGAGTGATTTCTGGCGCCAACATGGTGCTGGTCGATTTCCATCCGGTTCCGGCGAACGCCCTTGTCGACGGCCCTCAAGCCCTCACCATGCCTGAGTTGACGTGGTTCCTGGAGGATGTAGCGATAGCCCGGAAGGCCTACGAACAACGCGTACAGGCCGCTGCGAAGCACCATGCGTCCATGAGTGCCTGAGCGTCAAACGCCGGCGCGTTCCAGGACATCGTTTACCAAGGCCACGGCGTCTTCCTGAATGCGGGCCAGATGTGTAGCGTCCACGAAGCTCTCGGCATAGACCTTATAGATATCCTCGGTGCCCGATGGCCGTGCGGCAAACCATCCGTTTGCTGTTTCCACCTTCAGGCCGCCGATGGCCGCACCGTTTCCGGGTGCATGGGTCAACGTGCGCGTAATCGGGTCGCCCGCCAACTGATCACCGCTGACATCATCGGGTGACAGCCGCGCCAACACGGCCTTGCGTTCCGGCCCGGCTGGTGCATCTGTTCGGGCGTAGACGGGACTGCCGAAGCGTTCGGTCAATTCTGCGTAATGCTCTCCGGGATCGCGTCCCGTGACCGCTGTAATCTCGGCGGCAAGCAGATTCATGATGATCCCGTCTTTGTCCGTGGACCACGGCGACCCGTCCATCCTCAGGAAGGATGCACCGGCACTCTCCTCCCCGCCAAACCCGAACGATCCGTCATACAGGCCCGATACGAACCACTTGAACCCCACCGGGACTTCTGCCAGGGGCCGCCCCAGGCTCCTGGCCACTCGGTCAATCATGGAACTGGACACCAGCGTCTTGCCGATTCGCGCGTCCTGAGACCAACCCGGCCTGTGCGTGAACAGGTATTGGATGGCCACGGCCAGGTAGTGATTCGGGTTCATCAACCCCGCGCTCGGTGTCACAATGCCATGACGATCAAAATCCGGGTCGTTACCGAACGCGATATCGAAACGGTCTTTCAATTCAATGAGCCCGGCCATGGCCCATGGCGACGAACAGTCCATCCGGATGACCCCATCCCGGTCCAGTGTCATGAAGGAAAACGTCGGGTCCACCCGGTCATTCACGACGTCGATGGACAAGCCATACCTGTCGGCAATGGGCTCCCAGTACAGTCCGCCGGCACCGCCCATTGGATCGGCTCCCATGCGGATTCCGGACGATGCAACAGCGTCCATATCAATAACGTCGCCCAAGTCATCTACATACGCTTGTCGAATGTCGACAGCTGTAGCCTTGTCCATTGCCTGCCGAAAACCAATGCGCCGAACCGCATGCAGACCACCTGCGATGATCTCATTCGCCCGGTCCTGAATCCAGCCAGTAGCGTCCGAGTCCGCCGGCCCCCCATTTGGTGGATTGTACTTGAACCCTCCGTCTGCCGGCGGATTGTGCGACGGTGTAATGATGATGCCGTCCGCCTTCGCCGCATGAGTGAGATTCCATGACAAAATGGCATGAGAAACGGCCGGTGTGGGCACAGGATCACGATTTGCCTGATATATCACTGATATATCACGAGCGGCGAGTACTTCCATCGCCGTATTGAATGCCGGCTCCGACAGGGCATGGGTGTCTGCACCTAGAAACAGTGGCCCCTCATACCCCTGCAACGTGCGGTACTCGCAAATGGCCTGCGTGGTCGCCAGGATATGGACTTCGTTGAACGAACCGTTCAGGGACGTACCGCGGTGACCGGACGTTCCGAACGCTACGGCCGCGCGGGCCGACGCGTCGTCCTGGTAATAGGCCGAGACCAACCTGGGAATGTTTTCGAGGAGGTCATTGGGAATGGGCTGGCCGGCAAGAGGATGCATGGACATGGATCTTGGTTGCGAGGTTCACATCAAGGTACCGAAGCCGTACCTTGGCCGACACGAAAAAATGGGGTGTGTATCGTGGAAGTACTCGGGATTGACATTGGAGGAACGGGCATCAAAGGTGCTATCGTGAACGTGGAAACGGGAAATCTCGTCACGGACAGACACCGTATCCCTACTCCGAGGCCTGCGACGCCCGATGCCGTCGCCGACGTTGTGAATGAGCTCGTCAAGCATTTCAACTGGTCCGGTCCCATAGGGTGCACACTGCCAGCCAGGGTCGAACACGGTTTGGTGCGTACGGCTACGAACATACACGATGACTGGGTGAATACGCGCGTAGACGTGCTCATGTCCGAACGCACAGGATGCCCGGTCCATATCCTGAACGACGCAGACGCCGCCGGCATAGCATCGGTCGTGTTCGGCGCAGGTCGCGGCCGGACAGACCTCGTGTTCTTCATCACGGTCGGCACCGGCATTGGAAGCGCGATTTTCATCAATCAGACCCTGGTGCCGAATACCGAACTCGGGCATTTGACGCTTCACGGAGCGTCCGCAGAGCTCTATGCATCCAACCGGACCCGCGAAGAGGAAAACCTGACGTGGCAGGAATGGGCCGGCCGCTTCCAGGAGTACCTCGACCACGTTGAGTTCTTGTTCGCTCCTGACGCCATCATCCTGGGAGGAGGCGTTTCGCGCCCCAAAAAGGCTGCCGAATACCTGCCTTATCTGAATACACAGGCGGAACTCATTGTAGCAGAACTGGAAAACGAGGCGGGCATCATCGGTGCCGCATGGGCCGCTTCTACCGCCTGACCACCGTAACAAGGTCAGGGACAATCAGGACGCCCTGGTATTCCCGTGCAAGTGCGTCGCGCAGCGCTGCAGCATCTTCGCGGAACCTGAAATCTCCCACGCGGACGCGGAAATAGGGCGACGAGAAGATGTTGTAGACCACTTGTGGACTCGCTATGCCGAGTTCGACACGCCGTTCGGGCGTTCGCCGTCGTATCCACGCTTCGACTGATTCCTCCATCTGAATGGCCTGTATCCGGTCGATGGATGAAAACACCTGGATACGGAAGCCCTGGACCTCCTCGATAATACCGTCATCGGCCAGGCTGCGCAGCAGCGAGTCCGGAGCGTCGTGCCGCACATTCCGGTCAATGACGGGCAATGACTCGTCGAACGCTGGCAATTCGGCCGACTCCACGTCGGCCCAGGAGGTCGGCACCGGCGCATCGGGCACGGTTGGGTCCACGGCAATGGTGGAGCCGGAGGAACAGGCCGCCAGAAACATGATGGCCATCAGGAGTGCCGGTAGCCGCGCGCTCATCATCAGTAGTTTCCGGTCGATGTTTTTCCCTGCAGGATGGAAACCGACGCACTGGCGCCGATACGGGTAGCCCCGTGGGCAATCATGGTTTCGGCGTCTTCCCGGGAACGAACGCCTCCGGAGGCCTTCACCCCCATCGCCGGACCGACAGCCTGTCGCATGAGCGCGACATCGGCCGCCGTGGCACCACCGGTCGAGAACCCGGTCGATGTCTTGACGAAGTCCGCGCCGGCGTTTCGCGCCAGGACGGAGGCAATCACCTTTTCCTCGTCCGTCAACAATGCCGTCTCCAGTATCACCTTCACGAGTACGCGCTGACCGGCGGGAAGTGAGGACCCGGCCGACGCAGCCGCCTCGACAACCGCCCGGATGTCGGATTCAACCACGTCGTAGCGCTTTGACTTCAGCTTGCCCACATTGATGACCATGTCGACTTCCGTCGCGCCATCGCGGACGGCAACGCCGGTTTCAAACGCTTTCACGTCCGAGGCCGAGGCCCCGAGTGGAAACCCGATCACGGTACATATGGCGACTGCGGTTCCGCTAAGCTCGGATGCTGCCAGGCGGACATAGCCCGGGTTCACGCACACAGACGCAAAGCAGAATTCGTCGGCCTCTTGGCACAGATGAAGAATCTCATCCTCCGTCGTGTCTGCTTTGAGCGCCGTGTGGTCAATCATGCGCGCCAATGCCGGTGCCAGTTCGCAGGCCGAGTAGCCACGCGTGGAGGCGCGGTCCGCATGCAGCCCGAATCGGGTGGCGCCGGCTGAAATGATGGGTTCAAGCTCGGTTGCGTGCCCGGCGCCATGGGCAGCGCGGGAGTGCGCAGTAAACCGCGCCTCGAGCCGTTCCAGGATATGCTGTCGCTCTTCGGATGTCATGCCCGAAAGATACGCATCAAATTTCGTTTTCGTGGGCCGGGTCCATCAGCACCGTAAGCGACCCTGGATGCACCGAAATACTGATCTTGCGCCCCTCCAACGTGCAGACTTCCCCATCCGTGTGGATCGGCAGCCCCCGGTCGGTGTCCAGGTCAAGCGTAGCGACCTGCTCGTACCGGACCTCCCGGGCATTCAGGTGGGCACCGGTCCTCGCCGTGGGCAACATACGCAAGGCCCTCCACCGGGTGATTCCTTCCACCATGCACGCATCCAGCAAGCCGTCGCGCAACCGCGCATGTGGGTTCAGCCGGTAGCCGCCGCCTGAATCCTGGGCATTGCCCACCGTCATGAACATGAGGGGTCCATTGTGCAGGACGCGTCCTGTTGCTTGTTCACGGATGGATGCCCCGGCCGGAATCCATTCCCTCAGCGCTTTCAGAACGGCCACCGAGTACCCCACGCCCAATGGCCAACCCTTGTAGCGCGGCGCATAATGGGCGGACCATGCATCCAGCCCGATACCCACCGCGTTTACGAACCGCCGACGTGAGGAGCCGTCGCTGTCGGTCCACGTCACCTCGCCGGTGTCAATGGAAACGGGCTGGCAGCGGCCGAGCAACGCAACAGACTCGCGCACGTTGCTGGATATCCTCAACGCCCGAGCCAAGTCATTCCCCGAACCGAACGGGATAAGACCCAGTGGAAGGTCGTCGGGTCGGTGCGCCAAACCGCATACCAGCTCGTTCAGCGTACCATCGCCCCCTATTCCGATGACCCGATCGGTCCCCGGAGGCAATTGCTCCACCATGGCCTCGGCTTCACGGGGCCGCGTGGTCGTCATCAGGACGACGGGCCCCAAAACGCCTTCCACGAGATGGCGAATGGCCTCCAGTTCGCGACCCAGGCGCCCGGATCGGGCCGCCGGGTTGGCGATGATGACAGTGCGGGATTCCATGGCCGGAACATACGGTATGCAGGCGCTATCTTGCCGCTGCCCAACAGACTATTGCCATGCGGCTCGCACATTCATGTATTCCGGTACTCCTGCTGCTCCTGGCAGGTGGCTGCTCGGCACCGGAATCGGAGCCGGGGCCGCCGAATTCCATCCTGTCCGATTCGTCTATCGTGGATGCGCTGGGTCGATCGGTCCGCGTGCCCGTTCCCCTCGGACGCGTGGCATCGCTGGCCCCGAGCATCACGGAAATGATGGTCCTGGCCGGAGGTGCGAATGCCGTGGCCGGAATCACGACCGCTGACAATCATCCTGCATCCATCCTGTCGAAACCTGCCTATTCGGCGCTTCCGGTGGACTTCGAGAGTATTGCGTCCTTGCGCCCGGACGCCGTCTTCGCCACAACGCAGGTGAACGCTCCCCGCGATGCCGACGTATTCGCGCGCCTGGGCATTCCGGAGCTTTTCTTCGAGACGCGGCGTGTCGGGGACATCATTGACGGCATCCGGACCATGGGCCGATTGTTCGGCACGGCGGAGCGAGCCGGTCACGCGGCCGACAGTCTGGAGTCCCGTATTGCGTCCCTGCGCCAACGGACCGATGGCATCGTTGACCGTCCGCGCGTCCTGGTGCTGATTGCCGCGGAAACGCCGTGGTCGTTCGGCCCGGAGAGTTATGTACACGAACTGCTTGAATGGGCTGGTGGAGTTTCCGTAACGGCCGATTTCCCGACCGAGGCGCCGGTGCTCAGCGAGGAGTTCGTGATTGAGGCTGCACCGGATGTCATTCTGGGAACGTTCCGGGGTGATGACCCCCTTGCCGACCTGTTGGTGCATCACCCGGCGTGGTCGGCGATCCCGGCCATCGCCAACGGCCGTGTCATTGCCGTTCCGGCCGACCTGGTCCTCCGGGCCGGTCCCCGGGTTGTGGAAGGAGCATGGGTCATGGCCCGTGCCTTGCATCCTGATGTCATGGCAGGCACTGAATGATGCGACCTGTCTGGATCATCCTGCTACTGGTGCTGGTTGCCCCCATTGCCATGATTGCCGGCTTGCTGCTGGGCCCGGTGGACGTGCCCGTGGGGGCTGTCATCGATGCGCTGCGGCACGGAATGGGGACCGGCCAGGGTACCGGATCCGACACGGCTACCATCATCATCCTGCAGCTCAGGCTTCCCCGTGTGCTCGCAGCATTCCTGGTCGGTGCCGGTTTGTCCGTCGTGGGCGTTGCCATGCAGGCGCTGGTCCGGAATCCGCTCGCCGAGCCATACATCCTGGGTATCTCCGGTGGCGCGGCGGCCGGAGCGTCGCTCTTTTACATGGGCCTCCTGCCGACCGTTGTCCTGGCTTCGCTGAACCTCTCGACGGCGGCCTTCGCAGGCGCTCTGGGTACCATCCTCCTGGTATACAGCGTAGCACGGACCTCCGAAGGCCTGTCCGTGGCGCGCCTCCTGCTGGCCGGCGTGGCCATGGCATCGCTCATGGGCGCCGTGTCGGCATTCGTGACGTTCGCATCACCCGACGCCAACCGGTTGCGCGCCGTCCTTTTCTGGCTCATGGGGTCATTTTCAGGTAGTTCACTGTCCGATCTGCCCTTGGCGTCCATCGTGACCGTGGGGTCGGCCGCAGTGTTGTGGGTGCTGTCCCGCTCGCTCGATGCACTGCTTCTGGGCGAGGAGCCGGCCCACGGTCTGGGAGTACCAGTTGAACGTGTCAAGCACCTTCTCATTGTCATTGCCTCCCTTGTCACGGGATCGCTTGTCGCCATTTCAGGCGCCATCGGGTTCGTGGGACTCATTGTGCCCCATATGGTCAGAAGCTTCGTGGGCGTCAACCACCGGTATGTGATTCCGGCCAGTTTCCTGGCTGGCGGGTCGTTTCTTATCCTTGCGGACATCCTGTCACAGATCGTGCTTCCAGGCCAACAGATACCGGTCGGGATCGTGACCTCCATCGCCGGAGTACCCTTTTTTCTGCTGCTTCTTCGCAGAAGTGGCCATCGATTCAAAAACCTGTCCTGAACGGGCGAGTATACGCCGACCAAACACGCCCGACGCATGACGCTCAAGGACATCCAGACCCCTGTCGCCGACGAACTCGACGCTTTCCGCGGATATTTCCGCGATGCCATGCGGTCCGATGTCCGTTTGCTGGACCTGGTGGTCCGTTATCTGCTCAAACGCAAGGGGAAGCAGTTGCGCCCCACTCTGGTCCTGCTGTCTGCCAAAGCGTCTGGAACGATTGCCCAGCCCACGTTCCAGGGCGCCGCGCTCGTGGAACTGTTGCACACGGCCACGTTGGTCCATGACGATGTCGTGGACGATGCCGATCGCCGCCGCAGCGCCTTTTCCATCAACGCGCTCTGGAAGAACAAGATTGCCGTCTTGCTGGGCGATTTCCTGCTCAGTCGCGGCCTGCTCCTGGCGCTGGACGCCCGCGAGTATGACTTGCTGCACGTCGTGTCCGATGCTGTCAGGCGCATGAGCGAGGGCGAGCTGCTGCAGATCGAGAAGGCCCGTAAGCTCGATATCGACGAAGAGACCTACTATCGCATCATTTCCGACAAGACGGCCTCCCTCCTTTCCGCCTGTACGCGGTGCGGTGCGGTCAGCGTACGTGCCGACCATGACACGGTGGAACGCTTGAGCCGGTTCGGAGAAGCATTGGGACTGGCCTTCCAGATCCGGGACGACCTGTTCGATTTCGGGGGCGATGACGTGGGCAAGCCGCTCGGAATAGACATCCAGGAGAAGAAAATGACGCTTCCCCTCATCGTGGCGCTGAGGGAGTCGTCCCGCGCCGACCGTCGCCGAATCGTTAAAATCGTCGGAAAGGACCGGAAAACAGCGGAGGAGGTCAAGACCGTCACCGATTTCGTACGTGCCAGTGGTGGGCTCGAAGTAGCTCAGGAGCACATGCACCGGCACGCTGAAAGTGCCCGCGCGGAGCTCGCTGGACTGCCCCCGTCCGATGCGCGCGATGCCCTGGACCGACTCGTCACGTTCACCATCACCCGGAAGCGCTGACGTGGCTACGCTGCATCTGCTGGGGACCGGCGGAGCGGTCACATCCCCGGACCGCACCACCACCATGCTGGCCATCACGGCCGCGAACAGGACCCTCGTCGTGGATTGCGGCGGCGATCTCGTACACCGCATGCTGCAGCACAGGCTCCACGTGGTCGGAATGGATGCCTTGTTCATCACCCATGAACATCCCGATCATGTGGCCGGATTCCCGCTGTTCATGGAGAAAATCTGGCTCATGGGTCGCACGGCGCCGCTGCCGGTCTTCGGCATCCCGGAGGCGCTGGATCAGGCCAAACGTTGCCTTGGGGCTTTTCGCACCGACTCGTGGGATTTGCCACCCATCGAATGGAATGAACTTCCGCTCAGACCACATGAGCCCGTTTGCATCGGCGGGGTGTTCAATGTGCGGACGGCGCCTGGCGTGCACGGCGTGCCGGTAACCGGCATCGACATCCGGATCGCAGGCTCCGAGTCCAGGATGACGTACAGTTGCGATACCGAGCCGTGCCCCGACATCGTGGAACTGGCCCGTGGTACGGATCTGTTGGTGCACGAGGCCAATGGTGCCGGACGCGGCCATTCATCGGTCCTCCAAGCGGCCAGCGTAGCACATGAATCCGGGGCCGGTCGGCTGGTTCTCGTGCATCTTCCCGCGTCGGTGGACAGCGCGGAGCTGGCGACCGCGCAATCCGTTTTTCCGGCTACGACGCCGGGACGGGACGGGATGACGATCGATTTTTGAGGAACGCGAGCGCCACTTCGTTGAAGCGGGCTGGCTGTTCGATGTTGCATACGTGGCCTGCACCCTCTACGACTTCCAGGAAGGCATCCTCGGTGGCATTGACAATACGCCGAACCGGCGGCAGGAACAGGTAGTCCTTGGCACCCATCACGTACAGCGACGGACAGGACCGGATGACCCGCGACCACGTCCGGAGCCGCTCGTTCACTTCCCGGGTCAGACGGAGCCATCGACGGAACTCGGCCGGATGCACCGATTTCGCTTCCCGTCGGAATACTTCCCGGGCTTCCTTCGCTTTCGGACCCGGCATGATGACCCACGCAAATGCAGCATACAATGCGTTGAACGGGACCAGGTATTTCAGGGAATGACCGGCGGCCACCAGCGTCCGTGCCATGGCCGTGAAGCCAGCGACAGCACCTGCATAGACGGCGGTCTGTACGCGATTCCCATCCATGTCCACCATGGTCCGGATGAGGATGGTACCCAGTGACACGCCCATGAAATGGGCCCTCTCTATTCCCTGATGGTCCATCACGTCGAAGACGTCCCCCGCAATGGACTCCAGCGTATACGGGCGGCCCTCCCCGTCATACGATGACGAACGTCCATGACCACGCAGGTCGACCAGCAGGATGTTGAAAAACGGTCGGAAGGCGCGGACCTGTTTGAACCACACAGCCGACGAGCCTCCTGCGCCGTGAATGAACACCACCCAGTCCTTTCCAGGGTCCGATCCGTATGTACGATGGAAAAGCATGAGGCCCTGCTACGAAGGAGCGTCCGCATTGTCCCCGATGATCCGTACCTTCCGGGCAGAACAACCGGACGAGGCATGGACGTACACATCTGGGGGGTTCGCGGCTCGGCGCCTGCGCCGGGACCGGACACCATTCGATACGGTGGAAACACGCCGTGTATTTCCATTTCGCTCGATGCCTCGCACACGCTGCTCCTGGACGCCGGGACCGGTCTCGCTGCATTCGGTCGGTCGGTTCAACACGAAGGGCCACATACCTATTTCCTGCTGCTGTCCCATCCCCATTGGGACCATATCCAGGGGCTTCCGATGTTCGCCCCGCTCATGGATTCCGATGCACGTCTCGTACTGCTTCCGGGCGCGGATCCCGATGTGGCCGGTCACGTGCTTGGCCAAATGGATGGCGTGCATTTCCCCGTCACAACCGACGATATCAAAGCAGACGTCTCTGTGATCCCGGGTCCGATTTCCCCCCACCTGGAGCCGTTCGGAATGACGGTGTCAACGATGGCGTCGCAGCATGCCGGTCAGTGCCATGCCTTCCGGTTGGGGCGTCCGGACGGGGACCTGGTCTACATGACGGACAACGAATTGGCCGCCGGTGATTTGTCCCGTGATGTCGTTGCCTTCTGCCACGACGCCCGCTACCTGATACATGACGCCCAGTACATAGAACAGGAACGGTCCAGCCGGACCGGATGGGGACACAGTTTCATGGTCGATGTGTGCAGGTTGGCAACGGCCGCCAGGGTCCGGACGTTGATTCCGTTCCACCACGATCCAGGTCGGACCGATGACGCGCTCGATGCCATGTCGGACCGTGCACAACAGCTGGTTCCGAAGGGAACGACGGTGCTCATGGCCCGCGAAGGGCTGCATTTGCCCCTTTGAGCCATGGATGTCCGCACCTTTTTCAGTGATTGCTTCGACCACGTTCCGGAGCATGTGGTATCGGCCCCCGGCCGTGTGGAAATCCTGGGCAATCACCTGGATTACAATGGCGGACCGGTTGTCGCCGCGGCCATTGACCGACGGCTGTACACGGCCATCCGACCACGCAATGATGGCGTCATACGAATGGCATCGCGCAGTGATGACGGTTCGGCCAGGCGCGTTTCCACAACGGTGTCCACGTATGCTGACGATGACGTAGCTCCCTGGAGCCGCTATCCACTCGGCGTGCGGGATGAATTGCAGACCGTCCTGTCTGAAGATGCAGGCTTCGACCTGGCCATCGTATCGGACATTCCGGTCGGGGCCGGCCTCTCGTCATCGGCTGCCCTTACAACGGCCACGGCGCTGGCCCTGTCACTTGCATACGAACTGACCCTGGACCACGGCGCATTGGTCTCCGTGGCCCACCGCGCTGAAAACCGGTTCGTGGGCGTTCCCTGCGGCATGCTGGATCAAACGGTCGTGGTGCATGCGCACGAATCGGAGTTGGTTGTGTTCGACGGCGCCAAACGCCGGCATCACACGCTTCGACTGCCGGGGAGCCAGCAGCTGTATATCGCTCAATCGCATGTCGGACACGACCTTGCGGACAGTCATTACGAAACTAGACGAGACGAGTGCCTGCAGGCGCTCCTGGCATTGGAGCGATACATCCCGCGCATTCGGCATCTCGCCGGACTGCATCCGGTGGACGTTGCCGTGTATGGCTATGCACTTGACGAGCCTCTGCGGTTGCGGGCCCGCCACGTCACGGAAGAGGCCGAGCGCGTCGGGTATTTCCTCGACGCGCTCGGCCGCGACGCCGTGGACGTGGCGGGCGTACTCATGACGGCATCGCACCGCAGTTCAAAAGATCTGTTCGACAACGCTACTCCCGAGTTGGACACACTGGTGGCGGAATTGGTGTCACTGCCTGCCGTAGCCGGAGCACGATTGACGGGCGCGGGCTGGGGTGGCGCCGTAGTGGCCTGGTGTCACGAGCCCCTGTCCGACGAAGACATTGCCTCTGTGGAATCGGCCTATCGGTCCCTTTACGATGCGGACGCCCATATCTGGCCAACCGGTCTGGGTGGGGGCGTCAGGCGCCATGCATAGTCGGCGACCGGCACAGCGTTTGATACTGGGAATCGCTGTTGCAGTCGCAGCAACAGTGTTCTTGGGGCCCATCGTCGGGGTCCCGAAAGAGGCTACAGCACAGGACCGGATTACACTACGTGTAGCCACGTGGGCCACAGCCGAGGAGTTTGCCCTTGAGCAGCGCATTGCCCGAGCGTTCATGGAGCGGTATCCGCAGGTTCGGATCGAACACGAGTCCATTCCGTCCGGGTATCGGGAGAAAATCCTGGCCTCGTATGCATCGGGAACCGTCCCGGACGTTTTTCTGCTCGACAGCCCCATCATTCCGGCTCTCATGAACAGGGACCTGCTGGTGGATCTGGCGCCCTACCAGGAATGGACGGGTAGACCGGCATCCGCGTGGTTTCCAGCCGTACAGCGTGTGTTCACCAGAGGGCCGGAACTGCTCGCGTTTCCGAAGGATTTTACACCCGTGGTCGTGTATTACAACCGCGCCCTGTTCCGCGAGGCCGGCGTGCCTGAGCCGGATTCGGGCTGGACGTGGACGGATTTCCGAGAGGCCGCCCGGCAACTTACCGCCGATACCGATGGGGACGGACGGAACGACCGTTTCGGCGCCGCCGTCGACAACAAACTGTACCTTTGGCAGCCCTGGGTGTGGATGACGGGTGGTGACCTGCTCGCACCGGATGGCACGTCGGCATCCGGCTATGCCGACTCCGAGGCCACAGTAGAGGCGCTGCAGTTCCTGATTGACCTCTACAAGGTTCATGGCGTATCCCCTCCCATCGTAGGGTCGGGATCGGACGGCGGTGGCGTGCAGGGCACCACGGGCATGTTCTACGCCGGCAGGCTCGGTATGATGACCAGTGGTCGGTGGTCACTCGTGCGCATCCTTCCCTACCTGAGAACGGGCGAACTGGACATTGGCATCGCCCCCCTTCCGACGCCCGCCAGCGGGCACCACCGGACCGTCCTGTACGCCGCCGGATGGAGTGTGTCCAAGGCATCGCCCCATCGCGAATGGGCCATCCGGTTGGCCGCTTTCCTCGCAGGGCCCACCGCCCAACGCATGCGTCTGGACTCGCCCATCGGCATTCCCTCCCTGAAGGACGTTGCCGAGGCGCAGGCCAGCGCGGACACCTTTGGCGTTGAGCGCATTTTCCTTGCTGAAGCCGACTTTGGTCGACAGTCCTGGGGTACGCGTGTAGATGGGTTCTCGCGGATTGAGGACATCATGGAGCGCGCCGTGGACCGCGCGTTGGTCGGCAATGACAGTTTGGGCACCGTGCTTACAGCCGCTGCACGTGAAATCGACGCCCTTCTTGCCGCCCAGACAGGAGCCGATACACGCGTTGCGACCCTTGAAGGTGACCGCCACATCCTCGGATTCCTCTACGGAACGGGAGGCGTTGTCCTGCTCCTGGTAGTACTGTCCTACCTCACGGCAAAAAGGACCGAGCGCCGGGCCCTGAAGACTGGGTACGCCTTCCTGACACCATCCTTTGTGGTGCTTTTCCTGTTCTTGCTGGTCCCGTTGGTTTTCTCGTTGTACCTGAGCGTGCATCAGTGGGACATCATATCGGCTGAAAAGCCGTTCGTGGGCCTGGACCATTTCCGCATGCTGCTGAGCGATGGTCGCTTCTGGCGGGCGTTCACGAACACGATCGTGTACACGCTGCACGTGCCGGTAGCCATGGCCATATCCTTGGGAATTGCCATGTTGCTGCAGTCGGACCGCCGCGGCATGGCCATCTGGCGCGCCATCTTCTTCCTCCCCAGTATTTCATCGCTGGTGGCCATTGCCATGGTCTGGCAGTGGATGTATCACCCGGAATTCGGCCTGGCCAACTATACGCTGCGATTGTTCGGCATTGCGCCCCAGGCGTGGTTGAGCGCTCCCGGCACGGCGCTCGTGTCACTCATGATTGTGAATGTATGGCTGTCTGTCGGCTACCAGATGATCATCTTCCTGGCTGGCCTGAAAGGCATCCCGAAATCCTACTACGACGCGGCCATCGTGGACGGGGCCGGGCCCTGGGACCGGTTCCGGCACATCACATTACCCCTCTTGCGGCCAACGACGCTGTTCGTTCTGGTTACCAGCATCATCAGCTCCTTCCAGGTCTTCACGCTCGTGTTTGTCATGACGGAAGGAGGCCCGCTCGACGCAACCGATGTGGTGGTTTTCCATATTTACCGGTCGGCGTACGACTACCTCCAGATGGGCTATGCAAGTGCCATGGCGTGGGTCCTGTTCGTGGTACTGTTTGCGATCACGTGGGTCCAGTTCCGATTATCCGACCGAAAGGTCCGCTACGCATGATGCGGCGCGTGTTTCATACCATCTCGCTGGCCGTACTGGGTGTGACCATGCTCATCCCCTTCCTGTGGATGATCTCGACGTCCTTGATGTCCGATGTCGAAGTGTACCAATTTCCGCCCCGGCTCTGGCCGGCCCATCCGCGCTGGGAGAATTACGGAAATGCCTTGTCCATGCTACCGTTTGGCCGGTTTTTCCTGAATTCGATCATTGTGACGGTGGTGTCGGTCATCGGCCAGTTGGTTACCTGCTCCATGGCTGCCTACGCGTTTTCGAGACTGCGTTTCCGGGGACGCGATACGTTGTTCACCGCGTTCCTGGCGACCATGATGGTGCCATCCATCGTGACGCTCATCCCCGCCTACCTCGTCATTACGGCGTTCGGCTGGATGAACACCTATTGGGCGCTGTTCACGCCCCTGCTGACCAGCGTCTGGGGCATTTTCCTGCTCCGGCAATTCTTCCAGACACTTCCCCGCGATTACGAGGATGCCGCTCGACTGGACGGCGCGGGTGAGTGGACCATATACTGGCGTGTAATCCTCCCCCTGTCGCGACCGGCCCTGGCTACGCTGGCCGTATTCGCGTTCATGAATACGTGGAAAGACTTTCTGTGGCCGCTGTTGGTCACGACCCGCAACGACATGCGCACCGTTGAAGTCGGAATTGCCATGTTTTCTACCCTTTACGGCACCAACTGGCCGTATCAGATGGCCTCAGCCGTGGTCGTCCTGCTACCAATCCTGGTCCTGTTCTTCCTGACCCAGCGCTATTTCATTGACGGTATTTCCCTGACCGGACTCAAATCATGAAGCGATTCCTGCGCATCCTGCCTGCCCTGGTGCTCCTGTTGACCGCTGGCGTGCTGCCACCCGACACACACGGGCAACCCGTGCCGCCCCCCGGTACCATCCCAGCCTTCGAGATCGGGGACGAATCGGTAGGAGATACGCGCCTGGCACAGCCGGACACCTACTTCGACCAGACCGGTCGACGTTTTGCCGTGTTGGGGTCGGAGGACGGGACCCTTGAAATCTGGGGTTGGCCACTCAAGATTGCGCGGGACATGACCATTTCGTTCTTCCCCGGTGGTGGCACGGATCCCATCCGGGGCCGGGACATCGTATACAGGATCGATGCCCGGCCCTCGGCAACAACGCTGACGTACGTGTACCAGTCATTTACCGTCCGCATGCACGTGGTGGCGGCCCCGGACAGTGCAGGAGCGGTCCTTTTCCTCGATGTGGATTCCACCGAGCCGCTTTCCATCGTTTTTGGACTCATTCCGACGCTTCAGCCGATGTGGCCAGCCGGCATTGGCGGGCAATATGCATACTGGGATGGCAACAGGAAGGCGTATTTGATTTCCGAGTCGTCGCGGCGGAACAGCGCATGGATCGGTTCGCCTGCAGCGGCAGGACTGTCCTACACCCCCGCGCACATGCTCAGTGAGCAACCCAACCAGTTCCGGATCGATATTCCGGACACGGCAGCCATGCAAGGCCGCTTCATTCCCGTCATCATGGCCGGTGGACCGGCGCAACGCGAGGCAACGGGCGCCACCTACGATGCCCTGGCGGCCGATCCGGAAGCGGTCTATACCGCCGCCCGGGAGCATTTCAGCAGCCTGGCGAGCCGCACCATGTCGGTCCGGACCCCGGTCCCGGAGCTTGACCGGGCCCTGGAGTGGGCGAAGGTCAGCTATGATGGCCTGCTGGTCGACAATCCCCATATTCCCGGCACCGGCTTCACGGCAGGGTTCGCGAAAGCCGGTCGCGGCGGACGCCCCGGATTCGGCTGGTTCTTCGGTGGAGACACCTACATCAACGTCCTGTCCCTGAACGCCGTCGGGGCCTTCGATGAATCCCGCGCTGCACTGGAATTCATGACGCAGTTCCAGCGCGATGACGGCAAGATGGCGCATGAAATCACACAGGCGGTCGACTACGTGGACTGGTTCGGCGACTACCCGTACAGCTATATCCACGCCGATACATCCCCTTACTTCATTGTCGCCATGCATGATTACGCCGTGCGGAGTGGCGATCTGGACTTCGTCCGGAAACACTGGGACACCATCCTGAAGGCACACGCGTGGAGCGCCGCCACCGATACCGACGGCGATGGACTCATGGACAACGAGGCGGCTGGCCTGGGCGCCTTGGAATTCGGCGCGCTGACAGGCATCCAGACAGACATTTACCTGGGCGCCGTGTGGGTCCAGTCGTTGCAGGCATTGGCCCGACTGGCCACCCTCCTAGGCCATGATGGCATCGCGCAGGATGCCCGTGCATCGTTCGGAACGGCATCGGCTGCTTTCGAGCAGTTCTGGGATGCCGACATCGGGCAATACGCCTATGCCTTCAACGCAACGCGTGAAACGGTGGCCGAGGTGACCCCGTGGAGCGCGGTCGGCCTGCTCTTTGGATTCGGAATCGATGACCGGGCCCGGTCCACACTGCAGCGCATGGCGCGTGCCGACCTGTCCACCGACTGGGGCACACGGATGATGAGCACCGGAAGCACCTATTACGAGCCGTTGAACTACAACTACGGCGCCGTATGGCCCTTCCTGACGAGCTGGGTAACGACAGCGCAGTATACCAGGGGAATGCCGTTGCAGGGTTGGTCCAATCTCATGGCCTCGGTCGGGCATGTGTACCGACGCAGCCTCGGTGACATCACCGAGGTGTTCTCGGGCGATGCCCACACATGGCCCCAGGAATCCGTCCCGCACCAGGGATTCTGCACGGCGGCGACGGTGCTGCCTTTTGTTCGCGGTCTGCTGGGCATCACCGTCGATGCCCCGGCCAACGTACTGACGTGGTCCCCTGCCCTACCTGCGGATTGGTCGTTCCTGGAGGCCAACCGGGTTGCCTTGGGTGCCGACCGTACCGCCGACCTGTCGTTCAGCCGAAACGGTGACACAGACACGTATGTCGTTGCAGCCAATGGGGTTGACGTGGTCCTTGCTCCCAACTACCCACCGGGTACACACATCGGTTCCGTCACGTTGGACGGACAGGAGTTGGACGTGGAAGCGGTGGCGGGAACGTATGGAACCACGCTGTCCATTCCGTTCAGGGCCTCCGGCCGCTCGGAGGTGAGTATCCAGCTGGACCGTCCGGCATCTCCCCTGGCACCCGTCTGGAAGACGGATGTCGGCGATGCCAACAAGGGGCTCCGCATCGTGTCGTATCGGGTGGAATCGGATCACGGGATTCTTGAAGTGGAAGGGCGCCGTGGATCCACGTACCGTCTCGGACTGGCGGAAGCCGGTCGTGCGCGGGCCGTTGAGGGTGCGCGGCTCGATGGGTCGGACCTGATGGTCACCTTTCCGACCGGTCCAGACGAATGGACCATGCAGACCATCCGTTTTTCCGTTCGGTGACTCGGTCCGTAACGGCAACCCGCGCCGAAGCACTTACTGCCATGAATGACACGCCAACCACAGCCTCTGCACCTGACGCATCCTCGTCACCGTCGTCGCCGTCCTCCCCGCGGAAGCGCCCCCGCTGGCGGACCTACGCAGAATGGGGCGTGCTCATCGGCGTTGTGCTGTTTTTCCGGTACACGGATACCGGAACCCGGACACAGGGGTGGCTTCAGCAGATGGTGCTGGCCACGGGCCTCATACAGCCCGACATCGCGTTTGCGCAGGAATCGAGCCAGCCCGCCAATTTCGAGGTGTACCTGGTCACGCTCGACGGACGCCCTGTCTCCCTGGAATCCATGCGAGGCACACCCATTTTCATGAACATCTGGGCCACGTGGTGCCCGCCCTGCCTGGCGGAAATGCCGTACATCCAGGATCTGTACGATGACATGAAGGATGAAGGCGTCTCGTTCGTCATGATTTCGACCGACGAGACGACGGAAGAAGCAGCGCAATTCATTGCTGACCGGGGATACACGTTCCCGGTGTACCGCTTGGCAGCGTCGCTTCCGGAGCCCTATACCAGTCGCGTCCTGCCCACCACGTACGTGATTGGTGCCGATGGCACCCTGGGTACCGTGCACGCCGGCATGGCCAATTACAGCAAGCCGGCGTTCAAGAACTATCTGCGTTCACTGCGCGCACCCGTCCAGGAATTGTAGAACCACCGCATGTATCGGCTAATCGTACATTGAGGCATGACGCAAGCTGCCGAACGCCTCAGCGCCCTCGAACGAACCGATAAGTGTGTCATCGGTAATGCCGGGACGCTCCTTTTCGCCCCGCCACATCCCCGGTTCCTGCACCACCCGGGCCTCTGGGACGTGGCCCACGTGTATAACCACGAGGTTGGCCCGTTGCTGGCCGTGTCGCTCGTTCGCGCCGACGGGCGCGCCGTTCTCCTCCGCCTTGTACATACGTCGTGGCGACCCGACCGATTCCAGCGGACGTTCATCGCTGGCGACGGGATGGAACTGGTGGAGACCATCTCTGCCGTCGGAAACGATCGTTTTGCCTTCGAGTGGGAGGTTTACGGTGTCGAGGCCGGTGACTCCCTGCACCTCGTAGCCTGGACCGCCTTCCCGGTTGCGCAGCCCGCGCGTGGCGTGCACGTAACCGGCGTTCCCGTGGCAGCGTCATCGGGCATAGGCATACCACTCGTGGCCCACATGGACCGGCTGGAACAGCCTCCGCTGACCCTGCAATGGCACCTGACGCTCCAGGCCCCCGATGCGGTGGATGCCGTCCTGTCCCAGGGCGTCGTTCCGTCCCCGGATTGGTCCCTTACCCCGTTTCATGATGTGTTCGATGATGGACTCGCGCCGCGGACTCCCCTGTCCGACGTGCCGCTTCATGATGACGGGCACGTATTCGTAGCGGCTGCCTGCCGCATTGAACCCGGTCGTTCTGTGCGGGGCGCGGTTGCGATGCTCTCGGACAGCCTCGGCACCCTCCGGTCAGCCGCCCTCTCCGACAACTGGAACGACTTCTACGACCGTGCCCCACGTTTCTCCTGCTCCGATCCGTACCTCGAACGGTTCTTCGACTACCGGCTCTTCGGGCTGCGCATGAATGCGCTGCCCGGTGGTTCATCACACATTCCGCAACCTGTCGTCACAGAGGGACCCGGATACTTCCGCGCTCCCATCACATACTCGGCCCAATGCCTCCTCATGGAGGCGCGATGGCTTCCGAGTCCGGACCTGGCACAGGGCAGTCTGGATGTCTTCGAGGCCACGCAGGCCGCCGACGGCGCCTTCCGCGGATATCTGGGCCCATCTTCATTTCCGGGTGAGTTCTTCTACCATGCGGACTGGGGCCGGATTCTGGAACTTCATGCGGTCCATGAGGATGCCGCCTTCCTGAAGAGGTCCTACACGAGCCTCGCACGGTACGTGGAGTTCTTCGACCGCACCCGCGATCCTGAGTCATCGGGCCTCTACGACATCCTGAACCACTACGAAACCGGGCAGGAATACATGCACCGGTATACGGCCGTGGAGGCCGATGCGGATCGCCAACATTGGGGCTCCGTCTTCCGGCTCAAGGGTGTGGACGTGTCCGTGTATTTGTACAACATCAAGCAGGCCCTGGTCCGGATCGCCGACCTTCTTGACCTTTCGGCCGAGTCGACCAAATGGTCACAACGTGCGGGCCACACCGGGACGGCCATCACCGGGCGCATGTGGTGTCCGGACGAACAGATGTTCTTCGACATCGACCCGCGTACCGGCAAAAGGACGGGCGTCCACGCCGCCACGTGTTTCTACCCGTTCCTTACCGATCTGGTAACAACGGAACACCTGCCCGCCCTGGATCGGCACCTGTTGGATCCGGAATCCTTCTGGACCACGTGGCCGGTGCCGTCATCGAGTCTGAAGGACCCGTTGTTCGACCCCGATGGTCGATGGAAAGGCCAGCGCATGAATTGCCCCTGGAACGGACGTGTCTGGCCCATGACGAATTCCCACATGGTCGAAGTCCTGGCACGGTCTGCGGACAGGTTCGGGCGGTCCGACCTGCGCGAACGCACGGCCGAGCTACTCACGCGATTCGTGCACATGATGTTTTTCGACGGTGATGTGGACCGCCCGAACACGTTCGAGCACTACCATCCATTCAATGGACGGGCGTCCGTTTTCCGTGGGGTCGACGACTACCAGCACAGCTGGGTGTTGGACTTGCTGGTCCGGTACGTCGCGGGCATCCGACCATCTGCAGAGGGTCTTGTCGTCGACCCGTATCCGTTCGATGTTGAAACCGTCCGTATCAGCAATGTGACCGTACGTGGTCATTCCGTCACCGTCGCCCGGACGGGGCCATCCTTCACGGTCACGGTCGGCGACGCACAGCACGCCGGCACAATCGGCACGCCGCTGCATCTCGTCATTTCCTGAGTTACCTCTTGCCCATTCCCGTCTCCTGCATGAAACAGTTCCTTCCCATCTGCCTGCTGACCGGTCTTGTTGCCGCGGGATGTGCCCCGGTCGGCGAACGCAGCGAGCCTGCGGCCGTCGTTCCCGATACCATCAGGGTAGCCGTCTCTGCCTGGTATCCGGTGAATGGAGCGAACATTGACCAAAGCGCAACGGGCGACTGGGGCGAATCGCTGTCATTCACCCGCCAGAAGGTGGATTCGCTGACCCTCGCACTGGCGCGCGAGCTCACGGAAGGATCCCGGTACCATGGCGACTCCCGTTCGGATGCGGTCCCATCCCTCGTCTACGAAATCATTCGAACGGAAGAATACCTGGAGCCGCTGCCCACGGCCGAAAGACCTGACGGCCGCGTGCCCATGACCGATTACAGGTCCATCGTGGAACGGATGGGGGTAGAGGACCTCGTAACACGTGAGGATGTCGACGAAATATGGGTATGGGGCTATCATGGTGGCGTTCTGGACCTGTGGGAGTCCAACATGGCCGGCCCCTGGGGCGATGTCTCGAATTCGGATCGCGACCCGGATGACCTGCCAGTGTTCGACCGGACATACACGGTCTACCACTACAACTACCAACGTGGTCTGGCAGAAACGATTGAGAATCACTTGCACCAGTTCGAAGCGCTCGTAAACCACCTTGACGGACGCGATTCGGCTCCGGAAGATGCATGGAGCGAGCTATTGTTCTGGGGCCATTTCGTGGGGTCCGATATCTCCCACAAGCTTCTGGAGCCTCGACGTGCAGGATGGAGTCACTACCCGCCGAACGCCGAAGCAGACTATGAGTGGGCACGGACCGACACCGTGTTGTCGGACATCGACGATTGGACACCAGCCGGAACGGGTACGTTCTCCCCCATTACCTGTGCTGCATGGGAGTGCAGTCACCTTGGCTGGTTCCGCTACTGGATGCGTCGCATACCAGGCCGGGACAACGGATTATACCACGAAGGCGAGGCACTGCGGGACTGGTGGACCGTCGTATCCCGCTGGGACGAGGCCAAGCAGGAAAACTGGACGCTGGTCCAGTGACGCCGGTGTGTCAGCCTCTCAGGTAATCGTCACTCCCGTCAAGCCAGTCCTGGCGGGGCGGGCTGAATATGTCCACATCCAGGCAATCTTCCAGTGCCTCGGCCTTGTGCCAGACGTTGGCCGGAATATGCAGCACTTCACCGGGGTGGACATCCACGATTTCCGACTCATCCTCTCCGATGAAAAATCGCAATACACCGGACAGGACGTACGTCATCTGTTCGTTTTCGTGCTGATGCTTCGGGACCACGCAGCCTTTGTCCAGATAGACGTGGGCCAGCATGACATTGTCCCCGCTGATGAGACGGCGGCTGAGTTTCGGAGACAGGGATTCGACGGTAAGGTCGTCCCACTTTACGTGTCTGACAGAGTCCATGGAAATAACGCGATGGTAACAGTGGACCCGTATTATACGTCACAGGAGTCTAGCCATGACCGCCACATCGCCCATATCCCTGCAGGCCTTTCCGTTCAGGCCTGATTTGTGCCCGACTACGCGCCACACGTCGGGACCGTACGAACTGGCGTGGGCGTTCTCGGACAATGAGCTTCATGCACTGCAACGACTTCGGTACGATGTCTTCAACATCGAGCTCAACGAAGGCCTGGAAACGTCTCACGCGTCCCGTCGCGACGAAGATGCATTCGACCCATGGTGTCACCATCTCTACATCAGGCATGTCCCGTCAGGCGAAATGGTTGGCACATACCGGATGCAAACGGCAGAGATGGCCCAAGCTGCAATCGGGTGGTATTCAGAAGCCGAGTTCGACTTGAGTTCGGTGCCGACCGCCATTCTTTCCGGTAGCGTTGAAACAGGCCGGGCCTGTATCCACCGGGGTCACCGCAGCCTGAAAGTCCTGTATCTCTTGTGGAAGGGACTCGGCCTGTACCTCTCGCACACGCGGTCCCGCTATCTATTCGGATGCTGCTCGCTGACCTCCCAATCCGACGAGGAAGGTCAGGCGGTCTATGCCTACCTCCGGGACCAGGGGCACCTGCACCCGTCCGTCCATGTACGCCCTCTCCCATCACATGCATGCCGCCCGGTTCAGGTACCTCCGGACATGGATGGCCGTCCACCGCGTCTCATGAGGGCGTATCTTGGTTTCGGAGCCCGCATATGCGGTCCTCCTGCGATTGACCGCGAATTCAAGACCATAGACTATTTGGCCCTGTTCGATGCCGATACGCTCCGTGCATCGGAACTGGCTTTCTTTACCATCGGCTCATGAGACACATCCGGGCAGTGCTGCGCATCGTGGCGGTCATTGGCTACACCTTGTTCCTGACAGTGATCTGGGCCGTCAGAGGGCTCGTACGGCACCGCACCGTTGCGGGCGCGATTGCCTGGCGAACCGACATTACAGGCCTGTGGGCACGGGGATTGCTCCGCATCATGGGAGGGCGCCTGATCATCGAGGGCACGCCGCCTACGGCCCCCTTTTGCCTGGTGGCGAACCATCTGGGATACATGGATATCCTGGTAATGCACGCATCCGTCAGAGGCCGTCTGGTGTCACGCGCCGACTTGGCGCATTGGCCTGGAATCGGTTGGTTGGCCAGGTTCTTCGGTACCATTTTCATCGACCGAAGCCGGATCCGGGACATTCCGCGTGTGGCGGCCGAAATGCGGGCCGTCGTCGAAGAGGGAGACGGTGTCGTCTTTTTCCCGGAGGGCACGTCGTCATCGGGCGACTCCGTCCTGCCGTTCAAGCCACCGCTCATGGCTGTTCCGTCGGAAATGGGTATACCGGTACACGTCGCTGCCATCCACTACACACTTCCCGATGGTGATGCCCGGACATCCATTGCCTGGTGGGGTGACGCGACGTTCAACGACCACCTGTACCAACTCTTGACGCTCAAGCGGTTCGAGGCATGCATCCGATTCGGCGATTCCCCCGTACCGTCGACAGAACGGAAACAATTGGCTTCCTTCGCACACCAAGCCGTATCGGAACTGCACACGCCACTCTGCGATACCACGCCAACATGAAACGTCTTGACACGCTCATCCGCCTGAATCAGCTTCACTTGCAGCAAGGCCTGGTCCTGTTGAGCAGTCTGACCGATACGCAATACACACGTGCAGATCCGCCGGTATACACATCGGGCATCGGAGAGCACATGCGCCACATCATCGAGCACTACCAGTTGCTCCTTGAAGGCATGAAGACGGGTACGATCAACTACGATGCGCGAAAGCGGGATGAGCGCCTGTCCACCGACCGGACGTTCGCAATGGAGACGTGTCACGGGCTCATGGATTCCCTGGAAGCACTCTCTCGCGATGACGACGCCATTGAAATCCAGATGGCTGTAACCGCGTCCCCGGACGATGATTCTCCCATGTCCGAATCGACCATCAAACGGGAGATGCAGTACGTTCAGGCACATACCATCCATCATTATGCCCTCATTGCCATGATTGCACGCTTGCAGGACGTGGAGCCACCGGAAGCCTTCGGAATTGCTCCCTCCACGCTGCAGCACCGCCAACGCTTGCACGTCTGACGGTTGAAACACGCCCCGGTATCCTTGAAGCGTCGCGTGGCGAGAATGGCCCTGTTGGGGTGGCTTGTACTGCTTGTAGCGTCATACATCGTTCGTGGATTCGATCCCGGAGTCCACCCGCGCTCCGACCAACAGACGGTCACGCTCGGAGCCAACGTGAATGCCGTTCCGGTGGACGGCACCGTGGCGATGTCATTCGTGGATTCGGCACCTGGCGACACGACGCGTCCGGTGCTGTTCCTCCTTCACGGAAGTCCGATGGCTTCGAGCTCCCTCAGGGGGGTCCATGGTGCGTTGGTGCAAGACGAACGGTTTCGAGTCATCACGCCCGACTTGCCCGGATTCGAGGGGTCGCAGCGGGACATTCCCGACTATTCCATCCGTTCGCACGCTGCCTACGTCGGTGCGCTCATGGACAGCCTCCACATCCCGGCGGCCCACCTTGTCGGATACAGCATGTCGGGTGGGGTCGTGCTTGAAGCGACCGATCTCCTCCCCGGTCGAGTCCGTTCCCTTCAATTGCTGTCCGGCATTGGCGTGCAGGAACTGGAATTGATGGGCGATTACTACCTGAACCGCAGCGTGCATGGCCTGCAATTGTCATTCCTGTGGGGATTGAACGCCTTTGTACCCCATTTCGGATGGCTGGACGATGCCATACTGGGTCTTCCCTACGCCAGGAATTTCTACGATACGGACCAGCGACCATTGCGTGGATTGCTCGGGCGTTGGGACGGCCCCATGCAGATCATCCACGGAACCCAGGACGCACTGGTCCCGCCTGCTGCCGCCCGCGAACATCATCGCATTGTCCCCCAGAGCGAATTGCTCATGCTGGAGGGTGTGGGGCATGGCCTTCCGTTCCAGGATCCCGACAGGGCCGCCGCGCTCATTGCGGCATTCGCTTCCCGGGCAGCGCACGGAGATGCCCCAGTCCGTGCCACTGCACCGTCCGACCGCGTGTCTGAAGCCCTCCTGCCCTTCAATCCTGCCGATGTCCCCCCCGCAACGGGCTTCCCGCTCATGGTCCTCATCTTGTTGATTGCCGGCGCAACGCTCGTCAGTGAAGACCTGGCCAGCATAGGGGCCGGACTCATGGCTGCCAAGGGTGCCATGTCCTTCGAACATGCACTGCTTGCGGCATTTTTGGGGATCCTTCTGGGCGACATCGCCCTCTACCTTGCCGGTCGCGTGTTCGGTCGACGCCTGGTTGCCCTACCGCCGTTCTCCTGGATGATCTCTGCACAGCAGCTCGACAAAGGTGCAGCCTGGTTCAAGGAAAAGGGCGCCAGGGTCATCATTGCCAGTCGGTTCATTCCCGGGACGCGCTTGCCAACGTATGTGGCTGCAGGTGTGCTTAAGGCCCCTTTCCTGCTGTTCATCGGGTATTTCCTGGCCGCAACCGTGTTATGGACACCCCTGATTGTCGGCGTTTCCATGTGGATCGGGACGGAAATACTGGCGTTCTATGCGCTCTATGAGCAGTATGCGTTGTGGGTACTGGCCGGCGTGGTTGTGCTGCTGTACGCTGTGTTCCACATTGGGCTACCGGCACTCAGCCACGATGGTCGCCGGCGGTTGTTATCCAAGTGGCGACGCCTGACCAGGTGGGAATTCTGGCCTGCGTGGCTTTTCTATTCTCCGGTACTACTCTGGATTACAGGACTCGCCATCCGGTACCGGTCCATCACGGTCTTCACCGCAGCCAACCCGGGCATGGATACCGGGGGCTTTCTGGGAGAGCGCAAGCAGGATATCCTTGCCATGCTCGCGCACAGCCCCGAAAGGGTGGCATCATGGATCCTGCTCCCGGCGGAAATGGACACGACCGACAGGGTCCCAGCCGATCTGGCCCGCATCCAGGATTTCATGCGCACCCAGAACCTCGGATGGCCACTCGTTTTGAAACCGGATATCGGAGAGCGTGGCCATGGCGTCTGGATCGCGCATTCCGAGGAGGATGCCGTTGCCTACCTTACACGCACTCCGGGGGACCTCATTGCGCAGGAATTCGTCCCCGGCCAGGAGCTGGGCGTATTCTACATCCGCTACCCACATGAAACGCGCGGCCACATCTTCTCGGTCACCGACAAGCGCCCCGTAACCGTTGTCGGCGACGGAATCCACACCCTGGGCCGCCTGATCTGGGACCACGACCGTGCCGTAGCCATGGCTCCCTTGTTCACGGCACGGTTCCGGGACAACCTGGACACCATTGTGCCGAGCGGGCACTCCGTACCGCTTGTCGAGGTGGGCACGCACTGCCGCGGTTCCCTGTTCACGGATGGTCGGGATCTGGTGCCGGATGCCTTGGAGCGGGCCATCGATGACCTGTCCCGTGCAACGCCTGGCTTCTACTTCGGACGGTATGACATCCGCATCCACGACCCGGCACAACTACCCCATGGTGGCGGATTCAAGGTACTCGAACTGAACGGAGTATCGTCCGAGGCAACGCATATCTACGATCCGTCGAACACACTTTTCAGCGCCTGGGCGACGCTCTTCCGTCAATGGTCCCATGCGTTCGCCATTGGCCACGCAAACCGGTTGGGCGGCACCACTCCGGACTCCTTCGGAACGCTTCTGCAGCGCATCCGGGACCTGAAGGTGCACCGGCCCGTTCCGACCGAGTTGTCTGCCCGCTCTTCCTCTCTGCCTCCGGTCTGAGATGCCGTTGATTGCCCAACATATCGTTGCACCACTCGGCAGCTACGCCCTCTTCCTCCGGAAGGCGTTCTCAACCATGACCTCATCGTTCTCCATGCGGAACGAGGTATTCAAGCAGGCCGTGCGGCTGGGCTTCAATGCCCTGCCAGTGGTCATGCTTGCCAGTGCCTTTGCGGGAATTGTAACGACGTTGCAAGCGGCCTACCAGCTTCAAAACACCCTGCTCACGGAAGATGCAATCGGCTCCATTGTTGTTCCGACCCTCATGCTCGAAATGTGCGCCTTGGTTCCGGGACTGGTGCTGGCCTCCCGCATCGGCGCCAGTGTGGCGGCAGAACTCGGCACCATGCAAGTGACGGAACAGATCGATGCCCTGGAAGCCATGGGCCTGAACGCCACTTCCTACCTGGTCCTGCCCCGCATTTACGCCGGTCTCATCATGTTTCCAGCCATTTACGTGGCATCGGCCCTTGTCGCCATCCTGGCGGGTGGCTTTGCAGGTGACTTCATGGGGTACCTGCCCATGGAGGCGTTCATCCGTGGAGCCCGCGCCTATTTCCTTCCGTTCGATGCATTCTATGGCATGACGAAGTCCTTGGCCTTCGGATTCATCATAACGTCCGTGTCGTGCTGGAAGGGATTCCAGACTACGGGTGGCGCGCAAGGCGTGGGCGTCTCCACCACCCAGGCGGTTGTAGTAAGTTGTGTGAACATCCTCATTGCCGATTACCTGGTCGCAGAAATTCTGCTGTGAAGCCCGTATGTTCGGGCCGCATGCAACGTCGTTCTCCCTCCCATACCTCGGAAACCCCCTCCACAGGCCTCGGCACGTTCGGTGGGGTGTTCACTCCCTCCATCCTGACCATCCTGGGCGTCATCATGTACCTGCGCTTCGGCTGGGTCGTGGGAAACGTAGGGGTGTGGGGTACGCTGGCCATTGTCACGATATCGACATCAATCACGCTGGTGACGGCGCTGTCCATTTCGGCGATCGCCACCGCCCAGAGGGTGGAAGGTGGCGGAGCCTACTTCATGATTTCCCGGTCGCTGGGTATTGAAGCAGGAGGTGCCGTCGGCATTCCGTTGTACATCGCCCAGGCTCTTTCGGTAGCGTTGTATACCATCGGCTTCGCAGAAAGCGTGTCCCTCGTATTCCCGTCGTGGAACGTCAAGTGGGTGGCCCTCGTGACCACCGTCCTGGTGACGCTGGTTGCGTTCAAATCCGCCAAGGCCGCGATCAAGGCCCAATATGTCATCATGGGTGCCATCGCCCTGTCCCTGGGCTCCCTCCTGCTCGGATCGCCCTTGCCACCCGAGGCCGCCGCGACCGGACCCGGCGAGCCGGCGACGTTCTGGATCGTGTTCGCTGTATTCTTCCCTGCCGTCACCGGCATCATGGCCGGTGTGAACATGTCAGGCGACCTGGCTGAGCCGGAACGGTCCATTCCCCGCGGCACCCTGGCCGCTGTTGCTGTGGGATATGTTATTTACATGGGCATCCCGCTCCTCCTGAGCCGATGGGCAACACCCGACCAGCTCATCAGCGATCCGCTCATCATGCGCCGTATGGCCCTGTGGGGCGATGCCATCCTGCTGGGCGTCTGGGGGGCCACGTTGTCCAGTGCCGTTGGCAGCATCCTGGGTGCGCCGCGCGTATTGCAGGCCCTGGCGCGCGACGGCGTCCTTCCCCGACCGTTCCGGTTCCTCGGGAAAGGCTCGGGGGAAGACGATGAACCGCGTGCGGGGACGGCCTTCACGTTCGCGCTCGTGGCCGTCACCGTCATGCTGGGCAGCCTGAATGCCATCGCGCCCATCCTGACCATGTTCTTCCTGACCACGTACGGGGTCTTGAATATCACGGCAGGCCTGGAGCGATTCCTTGGCAACCCTTCGTACCGCCCCAAATTCAGGGTCCACTGGTTCTGGTCCGTGGCGGGCGCGTTCGGGTGTGTGGCGGTCATGTTCCTCATCAATACACCGGCAACGGTAGCCGCGCTGACGGTCGTATTGGCAATCTATGTGTGGCTGGAGCGGCAGGAGCTTCGGTCGGCTTGGGGAGATGTAAGACGCGGCATCTGGCTGAACATAACCCGGACCGGACTGCTCCGGCTTCGGTCAGCCATCGATGCAAAGAACTGGCGTCCGCACTTGCTTGTCCTGTCCGGGGCGCCGACCAAACGCTGGCATCTCATTGAATTCGCATCGTCCCTGTCCCACAACCGGGCCCTCATGACCGTCGCGTCCGTACTGCCGGACAAGACGGTGACCCCTGAACGGGTGGCCCGGATGACATCCAGTGTCTACGAGTACCTGGACCGCCATGGTATCCAGGCGCTGGTGCGCATCATCACGGCGCCAAACGCCTTCGAGGGGTCGCGCCGTCTGGTAAACACGTACGGACTTGGCACGCTCGTACCGAATACCGTCATCCTGGGGCTCACCGAGGATCCTGAACACCGGGAGGGGTACATGCGCCTCATTCAGTCCATGCACGCAGCCAAACGCAATACGCTCATTGTCCGGCACGATGACACGCGTGACTTCGGTACCCACCGTAATATCGATGTATGGTGGGGTGGCCTGAAAGGAAACGGAGCACTCATGCTCATTCTGGCGTATCTCGTCAGTACCAGCCTTTCGTGGAGGGGATCGCACATCACCATCCGCATGGTGGTGCCTACGACCGATGCCGCGGCTGGAGCCTCGGGCAACCTGAAAGGCATTGTACGGGAATCCAGGACCGGCGCAGCCATCGATGTACAAGTCGCGGACGGACGCCCGTTCGAGGACATCCTGAAATCAACCTCGGCCAACGCGGATCTCGTCTTCCTCGGCATGGCCGAGCCCGGTCCGGGATTTGCAGACTATTTCACCGGCTTGCAAGCCCGCACGACCGATCTTCCCACAACCATTTTTGTCCTCGCAGCAGAACAGCTGGAATTCGGCGATGTCATCTGAAGCTTTCCGCCCCGATCTCCTGTTGGAGATGGCCCGTACCTACGGCACCCCTACCTACGTCTACGACGAGTCCATCATCCGTCGCCAGATCCATGCGTTGAAGACCCATTTGGAGGGAATCCCCCTCGGTCTGCTGTACGCCATGAAGGCGAACCATGCGGTTCCGGTATTGGAAACCATCCGGGATTGCGGGCTCGGCATCGACGCCGTTTCACCCGCAGAACTCGAGCTCGCCCTCCGTCTCGGCTTCGAACCAGCGCGCATCCTGTACTCGGCCAACAACATGACCGATGCCGAGATGCACCATGCGGCATCGAAAGGCGTCATCATGAATGTCGGTGAGCTGTCTCGACTTGACCGATTCGGGCAGGCATTTCCCGGACACGAGGTATGCGTACGCGTGAATCCCCAGATCGGCGCGGGCCATCACGAACACGTCATTACGGCGGGCGAAAAGAGCAAATTCGGTATCCCGGTCGAGGAAATGGATGCCATTCTCGAGACGGCGGCGCGCCACTCGCTCCGAATCTCGGGCCTGCATCAGCATATCGGCAGCGGCATCCTTGATACGCGCACCCTGTGGAAGGCCATCAGCGTCATGCTGGAAACGGCCATCCGGTTCACCGACCTGAGGTTCATAAACGTAGGTGGCGGCCTGGGCATTCCCTATCGGCCGGGCGAAGCGCCCATGGACCTGGACCTGTACGAATCCCTCATTGTCGAGCCCCTCCGCGATTACGTAGCCCGGCACCCGTCCCCGAGTCTCGAAATCTGGTTCGAGCCCGGTCGCTTCTTCACAGCCCAGAGCGGGATCCTGCTGGCACGCGTGAACACCATCAAATCGACTGCATCCCGGACATTTGCCGGTCTCGACTCCGGAATGGGGCATCTCATTCGACCGGCCATGTATGCCGCATACCACGGAATCGTAAACCTCTCCAACCCGGACGCCCCCCTGCGCACGTACGATGTCGTGGGCAACATATGCGAGTCCGCAGACTTCTTCGCCAAGCAACGCGATGTGCCTGAACTTCGAGAGGGAGATTTCGTGGCCATTCTCGACGCCGGTGCGTACGGCATGTCCATGACCTCCACCTACAACATGCGGCCGCTACCGGCAGAGGTCTACATTCCCGAGACGGGCCATCCGTACCTGTTCCATGAACGCATGAACTCCAGTGACTTCGTCGATGCCTTCATTGCCGGTCACGTGAAACGGTGACCTCGAGCGGGGGCAACGTTCCCGCCCGTGCGACGAGTCTGTCGCCATCCTGCACCGACCGTACGCCCTCAGGAGTGCCTGTGTAAATCAGGTCGCCCGGCTCCAGCGTGAAAATGTGGCTGATGTAACTCACCAGTTCATCCAACCGGAAAATCATGTCCGATGTATGGCCCTGCTGCCGGACGGAGCCGTTCACTTCCAGCACCACATCCATTTCCAGCGGTTGTGGAACGGAATCGAACGGGACAATGGGACCCAGAGGTGCGAACGTATCGAACCCCTTGGCGACGCTCCACGGATGCCCCTGATCCTTTGCCCGTTGCTGGATATCCCGAGCCGTCATGTCGAGTCCGACGGCCAGGCCGGCCACGTGGTCGAGGGCCCGGGCCCGCTCCACACGCCGTGCGCGGGTGCCCATGATCGCCACGAGCTCGACTTCGTGGTGCACATCCGACGACTGCGGCGGCAGCACAATACGCTGCCCGGTTGCAATGAGAGAGGATGCCGGCTTCAGGAACAGCATGGGTTCGGTCGGCAGGGCGCTCTTCATTTCACGTGCATGCGCGGCATAGTTCCGACCTACACACACGAGCTTCCCGGGACGCCATGTCTGCCCGCTTCCTTGAATTCGCAATTCTTCCATATGACCGATGATTGAATAAAGCTTGACGGGGTGTTATATTGTTGGGCTGAGCGGTTTTCGAGTCGTTCACTTTCTTTCCCTGACTCTCGCGCCGGTAGACAACCCGGTGCTCCAAAGAAGAGAATAAGATATGTACGCGATCGTAGAAATCGCCGGAAAACAGTACAAAGTGTCCAAGGATGACACGCTGTACATCCCGCTCCAGCAGGCAGAAGCCAATGCCAACCTGTCGTTTGACAGCGTACTGCTGGTAGCCGACGGCGAAAAAGTCACTGTAGGCAAGCCCACTGTCGACGGTGCATCCGTGGAAGCCACGGTACTTGACCACGTAAAGGCCGACAAGGTTCTTGTGTTCAAGAAGAAGCGCCGCAAGCGCTACAAAGTAAAGAAGGGTCATCGTCAGCCCTATACCCAGGTCAAAGTGACGGCCGTTAACGCAACCAACTGATTCGGAGGCCGAAATGGCTCATAAGAAAGGAATGGGGTCGACCAAGAACGGTCGTGATTCAAACCCCCAGATGCTCGGTGTCAAAGCGTTCGGTGGTGAGTTCGTGAAAGCGGGCGCCATCATTGTCCGCCAGCGCGGCACCAAATTCCACCCCGGCGACAACGTTGGCCGTGGCGGTGATGATACATTGTTTGCCACGTCGACCGGCAAGGTCCGGTTCTCCCGTGGCCAGAAGGACCGGAAGTTCGTTCACATCGATCCTGTATCGGCTGACTGATCCATCCTTACGCCCGTTAAAAAGCCCTCTGTCCCGACCGGACAGGGGGCTTTTTTTTTGTGCGCTGCATTCCCCCAAACGGAAATTTTGCCGCATTTCCGGAAAGGATTGCCGCGTCGCAGCTTTAGCAACACGCCGAATTGACGCTTTTTGGCACATTCGCGTGTTGGCAGGCCCTTTGTATGTCTCCAGTCGGGCACAATCAGCGCCCACGACAAACCGCCCCGTTGGGGAATCGCAAGACAAAGGACCACTGCCATGATGCGCAAAGTAGAACTCCAGACACGAGCTGAATCCTTCCTGGCCACGTTCCGGCTGCCGGAAATCACATTCGACTGCTCGAACCTGCCCTTTTCGTCCCTGGTACCCATCTGGGAAGCCATGCGGATCGGACAGCATGAGACTGCCCGCACGGAGGCCCGTACGGCCATGGAACAGCGACGCATCTTCCATCCGGAAGAGCGTGCCGCCATGGAGATGGCCCTTGCCGAAGCGGAACGACGCCTTGGTGCAACAGATATGGCCAAACGTATGGCCGGACGCTCGCTTGACCTGTACCCCAACCAATTGGCATCACATCAGGTGCTGCTGTCGGTACTGATTGGGCGCAAGGACTTCCTGGCGGCCTACATGCACCTGGCCAACCTGGCCGTTGGTGACACCCTCACCTTGTGGGATACACCCGTTTCCGAGCAGGATACCTATACCGCACTCGCATCGTGGGCATGGCAGCTCGGAGAGTGGGACCAGGTCGCCGACCATCTGCTGACTGCCTTCCCTGAAGGTGTCACCTCCATGCCAGCAGGGCTCAGGGAAGACTACTTCCGCCTGGCTCTCTATCGCGGAAATGCCGACGATGCATCGACCGCTGCTGCAGCGATCATCGCAGACCAGCCAACGCACATGGCGGACGAAATCCTCCAGACCATTGTACAAAGCGGTTGGGCGGCTCAGGCACTCCCCCTCTACGAATCCATTTTTGTCAATCGACCGCAGGATGAATTGCTGCGTCGCCGGTTGGTCGCTCTGAACATCAAGCAGGGAAACATCGAAGAAGCCCGTCGGCTCACACGGCCGGGCGCTCTCCGCCTTGCAGCCTGAGGTACACAATGTCCTCCTCGTCCTCCCCCCTTTTTTCCGGACTCACCATTCACCGACCGCCCGATCTGGACCTGGCGCGGCGAATTGAAGCCCTCCTGGCCTCAGGCCTCCCGCTCGACTCCGGGCACATGGCCGAACTGGTGTCACGGAACGCTATTGTGACCGGGTCGGTCCTCAAGCGCGCAAATAATGCGTACTACGGACTCCGCCACACCATTGGCAGCATCACCCACGCCATTGACGTGCTGGAACCCGGACGCGTAGCGCACATGATCCTTGAAACTGCCAAGGACGTCGATACCACCCCGCTACTGAGTGAACTCCTTGCTCACGCCCGTATGACAGCACGCGTGGCCCACCGGCTCGCCGTTGGAGCCTGGCCATTCGAAGACCCCCGCCCGCGGGCACCGGGTATGGTGTTTACCGCTGGCCTCATGCACAATTACGGCCGGATCGTACTGGCACAGTCATTCCTTTCCCAGGCACCGGCGCTGTTTGCGTCCAGCCGCGAAACCGTGCTGTTCGACACGACAGACTGGCGCACGCCCGAGCAGCTCCTGTTCGGCATGGATGCCGCTGAAGCCGGCGAATTCGCGGCCAGTCGCATGTCCCTGCCGGATGAACTCGTCGCCATCATGTCGACCGGCGGACACGCTACGTCCCGGCATCCATCCGAAATGTCATCCCTGTTTCTGATCGTGGAGGTCGCCTCGGCCTTTGCCACGGCAGCAGGTTACGATCCCATCACGTCCGTGTCCGATACAGACCCGATGACGCTTCCGGCTACGGACACGCTCATGGAAAGCGGTCTGGCACATCGGGAGGATCTCGAGTCCGTTCTTCGGACCCTCGGTCTTGCCCGCCCTACAATACACTCCGGTGACCGCCACCCTGTTGCTCCTGTTGTTGCAACTGCGGACGCCTCCATGACAGCTCATCACAGCCATGGCCATTAAAACCCAACCTCCCGCAGAAAACAGACCGGCCGTCCGACTCCGTCGCGACTCGGAAGGGCGTGAACTGGTATCGTTTTCTGCGTTCAGCACCATCGTGACGCACCGGATCGGAAGCTTGGTCAGTTCCATCTCCGGCTACACGGACCTTCTCATGGACGGCCTGGCGGAACCAGAAGACAGGGAAAATGCCCTGCGGATACTGGAAAGCGTCCACCGGATCGAAACCGTCCTCGAGGATATCCATCACTTCAGGAACGACATCACCGTCAGGCTGCGGCCCATCCAGGCCGACTCCGTACTCACCGAGCTACACCGCCTCCTGCCAGATTCCGACGCGTCCAGACTGAAAATATCGACCGGGACGCCCGACGGCACGCGCGTAATGGCCGATCCACAGGCGTTGCGTCAAGCACTCCTTGCGCTCGTCAGGAATGCGCTCGAAGCCACCTTCCTGGAAGGTGCTCCCATCTCCGTCCGCTCAGACATTACGTCGGATGGACGCCACGTCCGCTATCGGATATACAATGCCGGACCGCTCCATTCCTCGTGCGAGCGCTCCCGCGTATTCGAACCATTCTATACGACCAAAGCCCACAATCTTGGCCTGGGACTGAGTATTGCCCGCCGGATTGCCCAGTTGCACGCCGGATCGCTTCGCCTTTCATCGACGGAAGAAGAGACCGGAACCGAATTCAGCCTGATCCTGCCGATCGACGGAGCCTGAGCATACTGCTGACGGAATAATGGGGTATATTTGCCGGACACGGACCGTGTTCTACCCCTTCTTTCCGATCGATGGCAGACAAACCGCATCTCCTTTTCGTCGACGACGAACACCTCCTGCATAACCTGTTCGAGCGTCTGTTCACGCGGAACGGATTTGACGTCACGTGTTGTGCGAGTGCCATCCAGGCCATCGAGCTCCTGAAGGAGTCGAAGTACGATCTGGTCATCACCGACTTCATGATGCCTGACATGGACGGATTCTCCCTGCTGAGTCACATCAGGGAGCACTACCCCACCACCCGCGTCATCATGGTCACTGCTCACGCCAATGTCCAGCATGCAGTCCGGATGATGCAGCACGGGGCCATAGACTACATCCCGAAGCCCTTCACAGCGGCCGAACTCGTGGAACGCGTCAAGAAGTCCATGAGTGCGCCCATTGAGGCGCCGCCTGTTGCTGCCAAAGAAAAGAATGTGACCTCCACGTCCCCGACCGCAACCGTTCAGTACGTAGGCGAGTCGACGGCCATTACGCGCCTGAAGGAAATGCTTCCGCGCGTGTCGAAGAACCGGGCCCCGGTGTTCATCCAGGGCGGTAGCGGAACCGGTAAGGAAATCCTGGCACGGCTCATCCATGATTCAAGCGACCGCTCCAGTGGTCCGTACCTGACATTGAATTGCGCCAACCTTCCCCGCGACCTGGTTGAAAGCCATCTGTTCGGCCACCGGAAAGGAGCATTCACGGGAGCCATCGAAGATATGACCGGAGCATTCGAACGAGCCGACGGCGGCACGTTGTTGCTCGATGAAATCACCGAGATCGATTTGCCCATCCAAGCAAAGCTCCTGCGTGTCCTCCAGGAACAGGAAATTCAGAAAATCGGATCGGCCGATGTCAAGAAGGTCGATGTGAGGGTCATAGCCACCAGTAACCGGAATCTTACCGACGCCATTGGCGACGGCATTTTCAGGGAAGACCTGTACCATCGACTGGCAGTATTCCCTCTGTCTGTGCCACCGCTGCGCGAACGCATGTCCGATGTGCCCCTGCTGGCCCGTCACTTTGTGGCCAAATATTGCCGGCTGTACGGCTTGCCGGAAAAAACACTGGCCGGCGATCTCGTCTCGCGACTCATGGACCACAACTGGCCAGGTAACGTGCGGGAGTTGGAGAACATGGTGCAGCGCGGGGTGCTCTTGTCAGCCGACCGGGACGTCGTGGATATCGGCGACGTATACGATGACTTCTTCTCCGACGCAGAAGGGTCTGGCGGACACGAGGCCGGTGCCGTCTCGAAGCACGATACCATCGAGGAGATGGAGCGCCACATGATCATGGAAGCGCTGGAGGAATGTGGCCAGAATCAGCAGAAAGCAGCCGACAAGCTGGGAATCAGTGCGCGGACCATCCGCAATAAGCTGAAGAAGTACCGCGAAGACGGGCTCATCGACTGACGTCCGGTGGAAGGATTTTCCGCTTCCGACCACGGCCTCATGCGGAAAGATTTTCCGTCCCGGACTCGGAGCGGAGAAGCGTACCTGACCCGACGCGTGCGCATGACGTGGTAATAAACCACCGTATCGGCTGTATTCAGGCAGGTATTAAGCCCGTGGGCCGGATTTTTGCAACGTCCCCACAGCCGGATGGCACGCGCTTTGCATGTTGGATGATCGAAACGAATTCATCCGATACGATCTGCCATCATGCGCTCCCTCCTCACACAGCTCAGCCTCCTCGTCGGCATCCTGACGGCTACCAACATCGGTACCGCCTCTGCCACGCCGGTCATTGCTGCCTTGTGGGGATTCGGAGCCGGTTTTGCAACGTACGCCATCCTGCTGTTGGGGGACTATGCAGTCCACCGCTTCCTGGAAGACACCGTTGAAACCGCCCGCATCATGGATGGAGCTCCGTACGTGGAGCTGGACGAACGTGACGAGATGGACGACCTGACAACCACCGCCGCCGCCTGACGGCTCGCCTCCTCCTCCTCACCCTACTCCTCACCGTCATGTCACAGGATCTCCAGACCGTAGCCGTACAGTTCGTAGCTGACCCGTCAGCACGCAACCGTGAAGCCGTCGTACTCGCAGCCATCCCCCTGGTACGATCCATCGTCGGTCGACTCAATATTCCGGACCACCCGCTGGCATCGCGCGAGGACCTTGAGAATGTCGGTCAGTTGGGACTGCTACAGGCACTGGATGGATTCGATCCGGAGAGGGGCACACCGTTCGTTTCCTATGCATACGGACGTATTCGGGGAGCCCTTGTAGACTATCTCCGCTCCATAGATGCCCTCCCCCGCGAACGCCGCCGGTTGTTGGCCGAGGCCCATCAGGCCATGGACACGCTTCGGCAGGAACTGGGCGAGGAGCCGTCCGACCAGGACGTTGCTGCGTACATGGATATGACGCTGGTTGAATACCACACACTGCTGCGTGATGCACAGTGCCGGTTCTCACTCTCCCTCCACGCTCCCGTGGGCGGCGAAGATGACCACATCGTCCTGGAATCCATACCCAACGAAGATACGCTGGCTGCATTCGAAGCCATCGACCGGGAGAGCCTCAAGGATTACATCCAGACGCTCATCAATGAATTGCCGGAGCGCGAACAGACAATTCTGGCCCTCTACTACTTCGAGAACCTGACACTCAGGGAAATCGCCGTGCTCATGGACAGAACGGAAGCCCGCATTTCCCAGATCCTGGCCAAAGTTCTCAAAACATTGCGTGGTCAGTTGGCCATTATGTCAAGCAGGGCCGCCTGATCGCCTCCCCTACGCCCCCGACAGGGCCCCCTTTCCTGCCAAGGCATTTTAAATGTCGAAGAACGACTGAACAATCACTGATCGGTGCAGTATATTGCCGAGCTTCGTATAGACCGTGATTTACGGTTTTCATCAGTCACTTCTTCAGCCTTCCTTCGTCCATGGGTGTCATGAACAGACTCCGGGATAACACCGGCGTCGTACTCTGGATTCTCGTATTTGCCTTCGGCGTCATCTGGGTACTCCAGGATTCCGGTGGTCTCAATGCCGTCGGGAACGTCGGCAACAATATCGGAAGCGTCAACGGTGACGTCATTTCCGTCGAGGACTACAACAACGCAATCGACGCTCAGGTACAGAGCTACCAGAATCAGGCCGGCGACAACATGCCGCCGCAGATGCTCGATCAAACGCGCGAACGCGTGTTCAACCAGCTTGTCGAAGCCCGCCTGCGTGAGCAGGAAATGGAACGTCTGGGTATCGACGTATCGGACGAAGAGCTTGTGGAGATGGTGCAGGGAGCAGACCCCCACCCCATCATCAAAGCCTATTTCTCCGATGGTAGCGGTGGCGTGGACCGTACCCTGTTGCAGAACTTCATTGACAATCCCCAGGCCGCCCAGGATTGGATCAACATTGAAGACTACCTGCGCCAGGAACGACGCCGCCAAAAGCTCGACAACCTCATTACGGCCACCGTCCGTGTATCGGATGCAGAAGTGTTTGCCGATCATCGCCGGCAGAACCGTACGGTCGACGTCGAATTCATAGCGCTGCGTTATGCCGCTCTTCCTGACGACTCCATTTCGTACGATGACGGCGACCTCCGGTCCTTCTACAATCGGAACAAAGAGGACTTCGCGCGGAAGAAATCCTTCGCACTGTCCTACGTAACCCGCTCCAAGATCCCTACCGCAGCTGACACAGCGGCCACCATCCAGGATGTCGAAGGTGTTCGGAATGCGTTTGCTGCAGCCAGTGACGACTCCACGTTCCTGGCCCGCAACGGATCCGACCGGGCATATACCGACGCCTATTTCCGTCCTGACGAACTTGATGAGGCCCTTTCGTCCGCCATCTTTGCGGATCCCGAACCCGGAAGTGTGGTTGGCCCCATCATCTCGGGCAACGAGGTACACCTCGTCAAGATCGTCGATGTACGTCCTCCGGCGGAACCAGCCGTAAAGGCGCGTCACATCCTTTTCCGGGCCGCCGAAGGTGATGATACCGCACTGGCGGAAGCACGCCAGGAGGCGAATGATGTACGTCAGCGTATCCGGAACGGCGAATCGTTCGAGGACATGGCACGTGAGTTCGGAGACGACGGAACGGCCACCCGGGGTGGAGACCTTGGATGGTTCGGTCCCGGCCGCATGGTCGCTGAATTTGAAGATGCCGCGTTTGATGCTCCCGTTGGCCAGCTCGTAGGGCCCGTGAAAACCCAGTTCGGCTACCACCTTATCGAGGTCACCGACCGCGCGACCGTTGAAGCCCGGATCGCGGACTTCACGCTCCCCCTCCGTGCCAGTGTGGCCACATTGAATCAGGCCCAGGGCGAGCTGGACGACTTGCAGTACTTCGCATCCGAAGAGGGCGACTTTGCAGGCGAATCCGCACGACGCGGCCTGACCATCCAGTCTGTCAGCGTCGAAGAGGACCAACAGTTCATTCCAGGTATCGGCAACAGCCGTGCCCTCGAGATCTTCCTTGAAACCGCCGAAGAAGGCGCGGTGACAGAAGTGATTGAACTGAACGAAGTCTTCCTCGTGGCACGCTTGGACGAAGTGACCCCGGCTGGGTATCGTTCATTCGAAGAAGTCCGCAGTCAGATCGAACCACGACTCCGTAATGAACTGAAAGCCGACGTACAGTTTGAAAAGCTCCGCAATGCTGTGGCCGCCAATGGTTTTGACGGCGCTGCTGCTGCCGCCGGTGCCCAGGTTCGTACGGCAACCGGAATCGGTTTCGGTAACATGGTTGTGCCGGGTATTGGTCGCGATCCTGAGTTCGTCGGGACGGCCACGGGCCTTGCACCCGATGAAGTAAGTGATGTCATGCGTGGCGAGGCCGTTGCCTATGTCGTTCGCGTCACGGGCGTGAACGAAGCCTCCACTCTCGATCCGTCGGAAGTGTCGAACATTCGTCAGCGTTTGCTCGCACAGCGTCAGAATCAGGTTCGTCAGCAGTGGATCTCGGCACTTCGCGAATCGGCTGAAGTCGACGACAATCGCAGGTTCTTCCTGCAGTAGGAATGCGTGACCGTCTCAGACGGCCACTTCGACGGTGCCCCTGAAGACGGCATCGGCTGGACCTTCCAGGTAGAGGGACCTCGGCGAAAGCGGAGGTCCCTCTATTCCTATATGGAGGGTCCCACCAGGCATGACAACGTCAATGACCGGTCCGGATACCTTGTCTTGTTGCAGGGCTACAAGGGCCGATGCAATAGCGCCGGTACCACAAGCGAGGGTTTCCGCCTCCACACCCTTCTCGAACGTGCGAACCATGAGAGATGATGGTCCTGAAACCTGTACATAATCGATGTTCGCGCCCGCGTCACCCAGCGCCGGATGCCTCCGCATGGTGGGACCGTGTTCTGCAACCGGATACCCAGCCACATCACTCGTCATCACTACGGCGTGTTCCGTTCCGGTCCAGATGAAGCACGCATGGGCCCCCTCCCCGGAGTCCGTCAGTTCAACCTCCTCCCGGAATCGTTTCGGACCGGGCACAAAGAGTCGTACCAACCCATCTACAGGGACGAATGCCCTGTACACACCAGCGTCAGACTCGAACGCGTGGTCATCCGCGTCCACACCCGCCAATCGTGCGAACCGTGCCAGGCACCGGGCACCGTTTCCGCACATGGTCCCCAACGAACCGTCGGCATTTACATACCGCATCCGGTAATCGTGTGTCTCGGACACATTCATGGCCAACACGCCGTCGGCGCCGATTCCCGTCTGCCGCGGACACCACCTCTTGGCAAAATCAGTCAACTCCTGGTCGCTGAAGTGATAAAACCTGTTGTCGATAACAATGAAGTCATTACCGGCGCCGTTCATTTTTGTAAATTCCACGACCAGCGTTCGACGCATGGGACCAGGCTCCGGCTTGAGTGATTGAAACTCCACCAACATACGCTTCATTGGCAGAAAAACGCATCGACATCGACAAGGCCGAACCTCTTCTTCTGTTCGGTTTCAACGACATTTACCTGCGACGCATCGAGGAGGCATTTCCGGAGACGCGCATCACCGCGCGCGGAACGCAGGTACATCTGGACGGAGAGCAAGCGGCAATCGGAGCCATTACCCGTATCCTGGACGAGTTGACGGTACTGCTGAACCGGAACGGAAATCTGACGGAAAACGACGTCGATACCGTCCTGGCATTGTTCGATGACGGATCGGCACGTAGATCGGATTCGGGCGCTGAAGGATCCAGTCACACCATCCTGTTTACCCCGTCAGGTGGCAGTGTCAAAGCCAAGACAGCCAACCAGATGAAGTTGGTCGAGTCGGCACGCCAGAATGACATTGCGTTTGCCATTGGTCCTGCTGGAACGGGCAAGACCTACACAGCCGTGGCGCTGGCCGTGGCCGCCCTCAAGTCCAAGCAGGCCAAGCGGATCGTGTTGTGCCGTCCGGCTGTCGAGGCAGGTGAACGGCTCGGTTTCCTCCCTGGCGACCTGCGGGACAAGGTGGACCCCTACCTCCGTCCCTTGTACGATGCCTTGGAAGACATGCTTCCGAAGGATAAGCTGAAGAGCTACATGGAGTTGAACACCGTCGAGATCGTACCGCTCGCCTATATGCGCGGGCGGACCCTGAACTCGGCGTTTGTCATCCTCGATGAGGCCCAGAATGCGACCGCCCTTCAGATGAAGATGTTCCTGACGCGCCTGGGCGCCAACAGTCGCGCAATTATAACGGGCGATGTCACGCAGACGGACCTGCCCTCACGTGACATGTCCGGATTGGTGCAAGCCACGACTGTTCTGGAAGGCATCCAGGGTATCGATTTTGTGTATTTCGACGAATCGGATGTCGTGCGTCACCGCCTCGTGAAAGACATCATCAAGGCGTACGCGCGGCACAACGAAGCAGATTGAACAGGCTGGAAGGCCGTTGACGCTACGCCGGAGCATACTCGGGTGCCGACACCTTGAGATCCCGGATTTCAGTCGGGTTGTTGTGCTTGTCCACCAGAACGACACGTGCTGCATGTTCTTGAGCCTCTTCGGGCGTCATGCGCGCATAGGCGATGAGGATTACCTCGTCCCCAACGCTGGCGAGCCGGGCCGCCGGGCCATTCATGCAAATGGTGCGGCTTCCGCGTTCGGCCGGAATGGTATAGGTCTCGAGCCGGGCTCCGTTGTTCACATTTACAACCTGGACCTTCTCATACGGAAGGATGCCGGATGCTTCGAGCAGTTCCTGGTCCACCGTGATGGAGCCTTCGTAGTACAGCTCGGCCTGTGTGACGCGGGCGCGGTGGATTTTGGCACGGAAAAGCGTGAGCAACATGACTGACAGGGTTTGTACAAGATGCGGGCGTGTAATTGCAGCAGGAACGGAAGGTTTCCGACTCACGGAACGTCCACAATTGCGTTGTCAATGAGACGGGCTTTTCCGTAATGAACGGCCACGGCAACAAGAGCCGTCGTGCCGCTCTCAAGTGTGTGTGTCCTCGTCAGGCCCTCCGTTTCAACGACACTGGCATAATCCGTCCTGGCAGGCTCCAACTCGTCCCTCAGAATCGCTTCCAGGACGTCAACACTCCGTTCGCCAGCCAGTATGGCCTTTTGCGCAGTGGACACGGCACGGAACAGGCGAGGCGCGTCGGCGCGCTCCTCCTCGGTCAGATACCGGTTACGTGATGACATGGCGAGACCATCATGCTCCCGAACGGTAGGTACACCCACCATTTCAACCGGGAATCCCATTTCCTTCGTCATGCGGGACAGGATGAAAAACTGTTGGGCGTCCTTCAGTCCGAAAACCGCGACATCGGGTAATACCGTGGTGAACAGGCGTGCCACAATGGTAGTCACGCCCCGGAAGTGCCCCTCCCTGGTTGCGCCGCAAAGAGTCCGGTCCATTCCCTCCACTTCCACCCACGTCCGGTTGCTACCGAGCGGATACATGGCTTCCACGGTGGGTGCAAACACCACCGATGCAAGCCCCTGCCCCTCAAGTGCGCCGGTATCCTCCCCCAGCATGCGCGGATATCGTTCGAAGTCCTCGTTCGGCCCGAATTGCGTGGGATTCACGAACACGGAAACAACGACCCGATCCGCCGTTCTTGCAGCCTGTTCCACCAACTGCAGGTGTCCCGCGTGCAGCGCCCCCATGGTGGGTACCAGTGCAATCCGATGGCCTTTCCGACGTTGTCGTCGCGACCATGCGGTCATGTCTATCGTGGTCGTGAGTTGCTCCATTCCGAAAGGTACTGACCCGGCAGACTCCGATTTCAGGAAACATCAACACGCGGAGTCGGGATGGCATGTACTTTCCTGTAACCATCAGCATTCCGACACGACCATGTCTGAGTTCAGGATAGAAAACGACTCACTCGGCGAAGTCCGAGTCCCTGCAGATGCGTGGTACGCCGCCCAGACGCAGCGCGCCCACGACAACTTCCCCATCAGCGGCATCCGCTTCCCACGCCGGTTCATTGAAGCGATGGCCGTCATCAAGTCGGCTGCGGCTCGTGCCAATGCCGACATGGGCATTCTTTCCGCCGAAAAGAGGGATGCCATTACGGCCTGCGCAGACGACGTCCGGACCGGGCGCCACGATGACCAATTCGTCCTCGACATCTTCCAGACGGGCTCCGGTACGTCTACGAACATGAACACCAACGAGGTGTTGGCGAATCTGGCAACCGTAAAGCTTGGCGGTGAACGAGGCAGCAAGTTGGTGCATCCGAACGATGACGTGAACATGTCACAGTCATCCAACGATGTCATTCCGACTGCCATGCACATCGCAGCCGTTCTCGCCTTCCGGGATGAATTATTTCCGGCCCTGCACGCGTTTGCAGACGCTCTGCATGCCAAATCGGTGGAATTCGACGATGTGTTGAAGTCCGGCAGGACGCACCTCATGGATGCCACACCCGTTCGTCTGGGCCAGGAGTTCTCAGGTTATGAAGCCCAGATCCGGAAAGGAACCGGCCGTGTGGAGCGCGCCATGGAGGAATTGCGGGAACTGGCATTGGGCGGCACAGCCACAGGAACGGGTATCAACTGCCCTCCGGGCTTTGTGTCCGGTACCATTGCTCATATCAACGACCTCACCGGGTTTGACTTCACGGAGGCTGCGAACCACTTCGAAGCCCAGGCAGCCAAGGATGGGTACGTCGCCGCATCGGGCGCGTTGAATACCCTTGCCGTATCCGTCATGAAGATTGTCAACGACATCCGGCACCTGTCCTCCGGGCCGTCGTCAGGACTTGCTGAAATCCAATTGCCGGCCATCCAGCCGGGCTCGTCCATCATGCCGGGCAAGGTCAATCCAGTCATGAGCGAGGCACTCATGATGGTCGCTGCCCGCGTCATGGGCAACCATACCACCATCACGGTCGGTGGTCAGCACGGCAATTTTGAACTGAACGTCATGATGCCTGTCATGACACACGCCATGCTGGAATCGATTTCCATCCTGTCAGGCGGCCTGCGCGCTTTCCAGACGAACTGCCTGGAGGGCATCCAAGCCGACCGCGACCGATGTCGCGAATTGCTCGAACTGAACCCGTCCATCGCGACGGCCCTGAACCGGGCCATCGGTTACGATATGGCATCGAAGGTCGCCAAACGCAGCGCGGCCGAGAAGAAGTCCGTCCGGGATGTGGTCACGGAAATGGGACTGCTCGATGCCGACACTCTCAATGAAGTGCTCGACGTCCGACACATGACGGAGCCTGGCATTCCGGGATCGTGACCGACGGGCAAACACGTGGCCCCTTCAATGACCTGGTGGTCCTTGAGTTGGCATCCGTCCTGGCCGGTCCGAGTGTCGGGCAATACTTCGCCGAACTCGGCGCCCGCGTCATCAAGATCGAGAATCCGGCCACAGGCGGCGACGTGACGCGTACGTGGTATGCTGCGGGCGAGGATCGCTCCTCGCCCGCAGCCTATTTCCAGTCGTGCAACCAGGGCAAGGAATCGGTAACCCTCGACCTGAAGTCGGACACCGGACAGCACGCGCTACACTGCCTCGTGGAACGGGCCCACGTGGTACTCACGAATGCCCTTCCTTCTTCAGCTATACGTGCCGGTATCGACGCCAACTCCCTGCACGCCATGCGTCCAGGGCTGCTGGTCGGCGTCATCTCAGGCTATCCCGACGATGCCGCCCGCCCCGGATATGATGCCATCGTGCAGGCCGAGGCCGGCTACTATCATCTAAACGGAACGGGTGACATTCCGGTAAAGCTGCCCGTCGCATTCGTGGATGTGCTGGCCGCCCATCAGCTCAAAGAAGCCCTGCTGGTGGCGCTCTATGACCAGGCCCGCTCCGACTCCCGCCAGAACCGCACGCTTCACGTCCATTTGCTGGACGCGGCACTGTCCGGGTTGATGAACCAGGCGGCAGGTTTTCTCAAAACCGGAACGGATCCGGGCGCCATCGGATCGGAGCATCCCATGATTGCGCCGTATGGGTCCATCTATACAACACAGGACGGCGCCCGCATTGTGCTGGCAGTGGGCACGGACCGGCAGTTCCGCGCGCTGTGTGCGTCTGTTGCTCCGTCCCTGGCCCACGACGAACGGTTCACGCGGAATGCAGATCGCGTGACGCACCGGGAATCGCTGAACGAAGCCCTGCAGCATGCACTGGTCTCCCTGAACAGCGACGACATTCTAGCCACGTGTCGCCGGGAAGGAATTCCTGCCGGGCGTGTCTCAACCCTTGCGCACGCCGTGGTCCACGCACCCGACGACCTGTCACTCGTGAACGGCTTCCGGCACGCTGTAGCGCGTGAATCAGGTCATTTCACAGGTCGCAGCGGGCTTGCTCCCGCGCCGAAGCTGGGTGCGCACACCGACGCCGTACTCACGGAGTTCTGCGGTTAGCCGCCCTGGTCTCGTCCCTGGTCATCGCCCGGAGTGGCCAGTGAGTCGGGCTCAGGGATACCCAGGGCTCGTTCCAGGTCGCGGGAGTACCAGAGACCATCGGTTGGCGTGACGGCACGAACCCGCGCAACCTCAATGGAATCCACCGGCTCGGCATCGTTCCCGAAGGAATGACGCACGTAGGTAAGAACGGCGGCAACCTGGGTGTCCGTCAAGAAATCGTGCGGGGTCATCACATTGTTGTACTCCTCCCCTTGCACGACGATGGGTCCCTGCATGCCGCGTAGTACCAACCGGATGAGCCGTCCCTTGTCTCCCTGGGCCCATTCACTTTCGACAAGCGGCGGAAACGCACCCGGAACCCCTGACCCATCGGACTGATGGCACGTGGAGCAGTAGTTCGTGAAGATGGCCTGACCCGTCACATGTTGTTGATCGGGACCACAGCCGACAACCGCCAGCAGGAAGACCGTCACGAAGAAAAAGGATATCCGCATCATGTCGTCGGTAAGATTTGAATGCGGTCATGGCGCCGGATTTCGCCGGACTGAACGACCACGAAAAGCGCACCGCGCAGCGATGATTCGGCCACCGCCTGCCTGGCCTCTGGCGAAATCCGGCGCGCAAACAGGTCGCACGGACGGTGCGTCTTGGCCGATCGCTCAAGCACCGCCGCCCCGATCACCAACCGGTCTCCCGGCCGGAGCGCGCCAAGATCCACACCTTCCGTGATGAGATTGTCACCCGGCACAAGCGGTGACGCCCCAAGTGCCTGCAGGACCTCCAGCGACATGGCCGTTACTTCACGCCCCTCAATGCGCTTCCCTTTCCAGAAGGAAGCATGCGCATGATTGCCCCGGGCACCGCGACCGGTCTCCACGAGAATCACCTCACGCCTGGCATGTACCCCCGGCGCAGGCTTCTCCACCACCTCGGCCACACGGGCGGGTCCCGTGTAGCAAACAGCTTGCAAGTGATCCAGTAATGTCATGACGGAATATACCCGCAAACACGGTAATGAGAGCGTATATTCGGCCGTATGGACTCCCTTTTGAACGAAATCAAACACATCGACGCTTCCGACAAAGCTGTTCTCGGCTTCGGGCGAGTCTTCGGAGTCATTGGCCTGCTGGTATCGGGCTTCATACTGTACCGTACGGGATTTCCGGGTACCATGACGGCCTGGCTGCCGGTTGCCATTGGACTGGTGCTCTTCGTGACGGCCCGGTTTGTGCCCCTCGTGTTGCGTCCGGTATTCAGGGTATGGATGCTCCTGGCAGTGCTTCTCGGATTCGTGATGACGCGCGTCATCCTGTTCATCGTATTCGCCATCGTGGTCACACCGACGGGACTCATCATGCGAGCCCTGGGCCGTGACCCGCTTCAGAAAGAACCCGATCCATCACGGCAGAGCTACTGGATACCGAAAGAACCGTCCGAGGATGCCTCCGAGCGATTCCGCAGGCTCTACTGACGCCCCGACTTGTGGATGTCCCATGGCGGATCCGCCTGTTCCAGTCGCTTTCGCGCCCGTTCCATGAGGACCTGCTGGAACCCGTGGATCGGTGTCGTACCGTCATCGTCCGGAACGCGCAGTAAATACCGTCCATCGGACTGCAACTCCCAAGCCGATGCGGGGTCCGACAGTGCAAGTTGCAATGTACGGATGAGGCGTGCCCGGATGGACGGTGCATCGACCTCCATGACGACCTCGACGCGATCCTCCAGGTTACGACGCTGCCAGTCCGCGCTCCCGATGAAGACACGGGGGTTGTCGTTGTTGCGGAAGTAGTAAATCCGGCTGTGCTCGAGGAATCGTCCAATGACACTGATGACGCGGATGTTTTCCGAGTAGCGTTTGAGGCCCGGACGCAGGCGACAGTGCCCCCTGACGATGAGATCGATATGCACACCAGCCTGTGACGCCCGGTACAACTCCCGGATGATATCCAAGTCATCCAAGGCGTTCATCTTGGCAATGATGCGCCCGCCACCCTGCTTCTTGTGGTGTTCGATTTCCGACTTAATGAGCGCAATGAACGTGGCTCGCATGTCACGCGGCGCAATGACGAGGCGCCGGTAATGCTGCTCGGGGGCATAACCCGTCAGGTAGTGGAACAGGTTTATGACATCCGATCCCACATCGGGGGCGCACGTAAAAATGCCACAATCGGTATAGAACCGGGCAGTTGCCGGATTGTAGTTCCCCGTGCCAATGTGACAGTACGCCCGGAGTCCCGAGGCCTCCTCACGGACCACAAGCGTGGTCTTCGAATGCGTCTTGAGCCCGACCAGTCCGTAGGTGACATGGACGCCGGCCTGTTCCAACTTCTGGCCCCACTCGATGTTGTTCTTTTCATCGAACCGGGCTTTCACCTCGATGAGCACCGCCACCTGCTTCTTGCGTTCAGCCGCGCGCACCAGCGCCTTTACGATCGGTGATTCGTCGGACGTCCGATACAGGGTCTGTTTGATGGCGACGACCTTCGGATCCTCGGCTGCTTCTTCCAGGAACCGCAACACACTGGCCGAAAACGATTCATACGGGTGATGCACCATGAGGTCGCCACGCTGGATGACCTCAAACACATTCAACCGGTCCTTTGCTTCTCCTTCGTGCAGCAGCCGCAGGGGTATGACAGGCTCCCAGGGCTCATACTGGTGTTCCGGACGCGGCAGGTTTGCCAAGGACGCCACACCGGACAGGTCCAGCGCACTGTCGACTTGGTACACATCACTGTCGGAGAGCGACAACTCACGCATGAGCAGATCACTGATTTCCTTTGGCATGCCCTGCTCCGTCTCCAGCCGCACAATGGGTGCAAACCGGCGCTCCCGAAGTTCATCGGAGATCATGGAAATGAGGTCATCGGCTTCCTCCTCATCGCGTTCGATATCCGCATTCCGGGTAATCCGGAATGCGTGTACACTCACTATCTGCATGCCCCGGAAGAGCTCACCTACATTGTGGGCAATGATTTGCTCTACCGGAACGAACGTTTCCCCGTCTGCCAACGGAACGAACCGTCCACGACCGGTCGGCACTTTCAACCGGGCGAAATGCTCCGTGGATCGCCCCGGGTGACGGAGCGTCACGGCCAATGACAGACTCAAGTTTGAAATGAAGGGAAACGGATGACCGGGATCGACGGCCAATGGCGTGAGGATCGGGAAAATATGGGCCGAAAAATAGGCACAGACCTCGTCCTGCTGTGCCGGCGTCAATGAGGTGTAGTCGGCAACATGGATCCTGGCCTTTTCTTTCAAGGCCGGCTTGAGGTCCTTCTCCCACGTATCGGCCAGGGCTTCGGACATGACGAGGACGGCATCACGGGCAAACCGGAGTTGCTCGTGTGGAGACCTTCCATCCGGGGATGGCCGTTGGACGCCCGCGGCCGCCTGACGCTTCAGTCCGCCAACACGCTTGCGGAAGAATTCGTCCAGGTTCGATGCCGTGATGGACAGGAAGCGGACTCGCTCCAGAAGCGGTTGCCGGGCATCCCTGGCCTGATGCAGGACCCGCCAGTTGAAGTCCAGCCAACTCATTTCCCGGTTCAGGTACAACCTCGAGTCTTCCGGCGAGACGCGTTGGGGCACAACGCGTGGTCGCGTTGCGGAGGGGACAAGGTCAGTCAACGTCCAGGTGGTGGACTCCATCTCTTCCATCGGGTCAGTCTTGATCTAGGAATTCTCTTTCTTGAATGGCCCGACGATGCGCCAGAAGACGCATTCGGAGTTCCAGCAGCGCGCGGGCATCCTCGCCCGACTGCTGGGCACGGTACAGGTTTGCACTGACCGCCTCCAACTGCTGGTCGGCATGCCGGAGTTTCATGAGCACCATGGCCGATGCAGCAGCATCCTGCGGGTCGTCCCCCAATCGGGGGACCGCGATTTTATGCAAACGTTGCCAGTTGTGGCTGGGTTCTAGGGCGTGCGTAAGTACTTCCGCTACCAGGTCCTGCACTGCCCTGCCAGCACCACCTCCGGTAAATCGATTCCGGTCCATGCGGCCAGCATTGAACTGGGAAACCAATTCCGCTGCAAGTTCCCGACTCGACCCGGGCGTGAACTCCTCCACAGCCATGTGACCCATGATATACTCGATCATGGGCAACCCGCTGTTCAACATCAGGAAATGCAGGAATTTCTCTGCCGGCGACGGTTCAGTCTGTGCCTCCGGTACAGGTTTCGGGCCCGACAGGGTCACGGCCGTTCTGCTCGCCGCGTCAGGTACGGGTGCGACCGGGGCCGGCGCTGCCGGTCTAGGCGTGCGCCTCTGGCGGCTCCCCTTTTTCATCAAATCGGCCAGAACAGGACGCAACTGCATGTCCGGGATACCGAGTCGATCCGATGCTTCCTTCAGATACGACTCACGAACGAGGGCATCAGGAATAAGCGACAGCGACTGAAGCACCGTCCGCTGCACCGCTGCCTGCCCCTCCGGGGAATCCATGCGTCCTGCCGCTTTCGCATTCCGGAGAACGAAATCGATGAAGTGCTGTCGGTTCTCCTTCAGGTACGTATCGAATGCCCGGCCACCGTGCTCCCGGACGAACGAATCCGGGTCGTCACCCTCTGGAAGCTGGACTGCGTATGGAATGAGGCCCGCAGTCAATATCAAGTCAATCCCTCTCAATGCGGCTCTCAGTCCCGCCGAATCCGCATCGTACAGCAAGACAACCGTCTTCACGTAGCGCCCGAGGATGGCGACCTGCTCCTCCGTCAGCGCTGTGCCGCTTGAGGCAACGACATGTTGGACATCGGCCTGATACAGAGCCATTACATCGGTATATCCTTCAACGAGTACGACCTCCTCGCGGGACCGCATCGCATTCTTGCCGTGGTACAATCCGTACAGCACCCGGCTCTTTGAGTAGACTTTCGTTTCCGGCGAGTTGATGTATTTCGGCTCATCGTCGGGCCGCAGGATGCGTCCACCGAATCCAAGTACCTTTCCGACGTGGCTGAAAATCGGGAAAATAAGTCGATGTCGGTACCGGTCATAATGGCCGCTTCCGTCCTTGCGGGGCACGACCAGTCCCGCAGCTTCCAGGATATCCGGTTTGATGTGTGCCTTTTCCCCTTCCTTTAGAAGCGCGTCCCAGGCATCGGGCGCATAACCCACACCGAAGGTCTTCACGGAATCGGAGGAAAATCCACGCTCCTTCAGGTATGTCCGGGCTCCTTGGGCCTGCTCTGTGCGGGCGAGGTTCTCGTGGAAGAAGCGGGCAGCAAACCGCAATGCGTGGTAAATGGCCTCTGACTCCGAGGCATCCTCCCCGGGAGCATCCTCTTCGGGAAGTGTGACCCCGGCTCGCTCGGCAAGCAGTCGAACCGACTCGGGGAACGACAATCCTTCGGTACGTTCCAGGAAACGGAACGCATCGCCCCCTTCCCCACACCCGAAGCACTTGAAGATGTTCAGCGACGGGTTGACGTTGAAGGAGGGCGTTTTTTCGGAGTGGAAAGGACACAGCCCGACGAAGTTGGAGCCACGGCGCTTCAACTTCACGTAGTCCGAAACCACCTCGACGATGTCCGTCAGTGCCCGGACCTCCTCAATGGTTGCTTCGGGAATGATACTCATGTGCTTTCCGGAGATCCGTTCACGGGGCTGGTGCCTCCTGTACCGGACCTATTTCCGGTTTGTCCGAGCACTGGCACGAACTGAATGAAACCGAAACAAGAAGCAACACGAGGGTAAAAATACGGGACATGGCTGGTCGGAAGTAAACATGGATGAAACACGCGACAGCGCATCGCCGTAGCGTTCCTCAAAGGTACGATTCAAAGCCAATCCGGTCTCGACACGCATGAAAATTCAGGGCACCATGTCATTGCAGGAGATCGAAGGTGGATTCTGGGGCATCATTGCCGAAGACGGCACCCACTACGTACCTGTCGAACCGGTAGCCGACCGGTTCAAGGTGGATGGTCTTGCGGTGGAGGCCTCCATCCGTCCCGCCAGCGTACTGGGCATGACCATGTGGGGATCCTACGTCCATGTGGACACAATTGAAACGGTGATGTGACATGATGTGGATCGGAGCCCTTACCCTTGCCGCGTTTCTCGTCATTGGGCGTGCCGCCACGAAACGTCCCCGATCGGCGCCCCTCATGGCGTTCGGCCTGCTGTTGTTTGTCGTGTCCGGAATCTTTCATGTTGCGCAATTTGAAGCGACAGCGGCATTTGCGGCTGCCACAGCTACGGAAATCGGCATAGGCAGCTGGCTGCTCGCCGGAATGCTGAGCCGCCATCGTCAACAGGCCAAACCTTGGTTCTTCATTGGCGGAGTCGCCTTGATCGTCTCGGTAGCCCTGTTTGCATTCGGGCGCGTAAGTGAGTCGGTCCGGAGTACGGAGTGGCTGCTTGAATTGGGACCGGATGACTCCATTGAGGAGGTTTCCGACGTACTGGACCGGTACGACATCCATGTCGAACGCGCGTTTCCGACGGTTGACCTGTCGGCTGACGAGGACCTGGCACAGCTTTGGATCCTCCGCGGCAAGAGCCGTGACCTGGAGGTCGTGACGCGGATCTTGGCGGTCGACACCGAAAACGTGGACCACCTCGAAGCCAACCTGGTACTCCAGTTCCTGGATGATGCCGACCTTGCATCGCCAGTCATCTCCCGTTCGGCCGCCATTCTTGAGAATGATCCGTTGGCCGGTGAGCAGTGGGGATTGGATGCCATCCGCGGCCATGAGGCGCACACCCAACTACGGGATGCATCGCCTGTACGGAAAGCCCGTGTCGCCGTCCTGGACACTGGCGTTGACGGTGTGCACGAGGATCTGGGCGGGATTTTCGAACGCTCACCGGCCTCTGTTGACCGCCATGGGCATGGGAGTCACGTAGCCGGACTGGCAGGTGCTGCCACAAACAACGGAGTCGGCATCGCGTCGCTCAACTGGGAAGGCCGGTTCGTAGAGGTTTCTGGCTATCAGGCGTTGGCCGACAACGGGTCCGGATCGCTCGAGCAGATCGCTCAGGCCATTGTCGATGCAACCCAGGATGGCGTGGATATCATTTCCATGAGCCTCGGGGCACGCGTACCCACCACACCCAAAATCATTTCGGATGCCGTCTCTTTCGCCTTGGCCAACAATGTGATCGTACTGGCATCGGCCGGGAACGCGAACGAAGACGCAAAAGACCACATCCCATCGAATGTGCCGGGAGTCATCGTGGTATCGGCTGTGGACGAGAACCTTCGTAAAGCCTCGTTTTCGAATACGAACACATCCCTGTCGTGGCCCATCACAGCACCGGGTGTAAACATGCTCTCCCTCAAGGCCTCCGGCGGGTACGTCCAGATGAGCGGTACATCCATGTCCACTCCAGTGGTGAGTGGTCTGGTTGGCATCATGCGGAGTTTTCAACCGGATCTGACGGCGCAGGAAGCCTACGACATCCTGGCATCCACAGGTCGGTCTGTCAAGGACTCGAAGAGCATCGGCAAGCTCATAGACGCGGACGCTGCGATATCGGCCGTCCGCAACCGTCAGTGACCGTCCGTACGGCGACCGATGCCGATACCGAGCGCATAGCCGTCATCTATTCGGAGTCCATCATGGCGCGTGACAGCTCCATGGATACGGAGCCGGTAACGACAGCAGCCATGCAGGAAAAACTGCGGCAACTGGGACCGCGGGAAACCATTCTGGTCGTCGAACCGGATGAGGGTGGCGTCGCAGGCTGGGGCATCGTCAAAACGTATTCAGACAGACCGGGATATGCCGTCGCGTGCGAGTCATCGGTTTATCTGGACCGCTCCCTGACCGGCAAGGGATATGGATCGGCTGTGCAGCAGGAACTGCACCGATTTTGCAGGCAGGCCGGCTATCACCACATCGTGGTGAAAATCTGGGCCAATAACGAGCGGAGCATTGCCATGCACGCCCGGAACGGCTTCGAAATGGTAGGCGTGCAGCGGGAAATCGGACGTGTGGATGGTCAGTGGCGCGATATCGCCATCATGCAGAACATCCTGGATTGAACCCTTCGGGCGCGGCTGTTCCTACGGCTCCAGAATGGCCGTAGCCGGACCATCGCAGAAGATGTAGTCCACGTTGTAGTAGACCTGGACCAGACGTCCATCTTCGGAGACCATGTAGTGTGAACGACCATCGAGTTCGCCGGACCGGGGGTCCCAACGGACTCCCTGGAATCGATCAAGGACATCTTCAACCTGGTCCCGCGTCGGACCTTCGACCCAAATGACGTCGACGCCACACACATCCTCTTTGTTCAAGAGGGGATCTTCCAGCCGAACAGCAAACACCGTAGTCGGGAAGTGAACCGTCAATGCGGTCTGAATCTGACGAACGGCATCAGCGGCCGGTACCAGTACGGTCTCCATGAGGGGCGACGAATCTGAAGGTGAAACTGTTGCCATAAGAGTACGAGCGAAAACCGGACATTCGTGCGGCAACCCATGGATCCGTTGACACTTTTCCCCCGTTCTCTTGTCAACAGGCCCGGCCCCATCCATTATTTCCTGCCCCGCACATGGACACTTCCGCCACCTATGCCGACGTCCGATCCCGCCTTCAGGCCCTGCTACAGCCCGATACGGACTGGACAGCCGTCATGGCAACCGTTGCCTGCGAGCTTCACGCCGCATTTCCGGCATTCCACTGGACCGGATTCTACCGCACCATAAGGCCGGGACATTTGCAGGTTGGTCCGTATCAGGGTGGGCACGGTTGTATCGACATTGCCTTCGGCAGGGGCGTCTGCGGGTCGGCCGCGGCTGAAAAGCGAACTATCCTCGTGGACGATGTGGATACATTTCCCGGTCATATCGCGTGCTCATCGTCGACCCGCTCCGAAATCGTGGTCCCGGTACTGAATGGTGCCGGAAATGTGATTGCCGTGCTGGACGTGGATTCCGACCTGGAGGCTGCGTTCACGACATTGGACCAGAAGGAACTGGAAGCTTTGTGTGCCTGGTTGGGAACGGACTTTGCGCCTGATTGATCACACGGCGTCAGAACGTGTGCCCGCCAATGGCCAGGGAGAACCGGAAGAGCAGATCGGGCACACTGTAGACGGTAACACCGACATGGACCGCATTCAGCAGCGTATACGTACGCGCCACGCTCAACGACATGGGTACGGCGCCTCCGGCCCAGCGGTCCAGATCGGCGGCGAATGAGTTGTCAATGCCAGTCGTGATGATCTTTCCCGTTACAACGCCTCCTGAAAACCTGTATCTCGGCTCATTGAATTGCAAGCGACTGAATCGTTCGAACAGGAAACCATCCAGGTCAAGCGTCACGATGCGCAGAGGCAACGCAAGCAGCCACGACTTCGGACGTGCCAGGTCAAGCGCGCCTTTCCACCCCCACGCCATGCGTTTGCCGATGTTGTAGTCCTGCAGGATCCCACCCCGGATTCCATACCGTCCGCTGATGGATAAATCACCATGGTAGCGCGTGGCGTTGAACATGATGCGGCTACGTCCCAGGCTACGGTCCAGTCCAACCGTCAATGACGAAGGCAAGCGGAAACGCATGGTAGTGCCCATGGCATCGCGGGTTCGTTGGCTGGCCGTCGGAAAGGCTACGTCCACACGGTCCACATCGAGTAGGCTGGGCTCATCGGGACTGTTCAGCTCTCCCTTCAGGTCCACGAATGTCGGCAGGTATCCTTCCGCGACTGCCTGGGGATCATTCATGTCCAGCCGTGGAGCCACATTCCCGACCACGGTCATTCCCCATCGGTCGGAATAGGAGCGATACACAAGTCCTCCTCGGGCTCCCCAGCCACCACCACCGTACGCGCCCCGGACATTCCAGAAAAAGTCGTTGCTGTCGCCACCTGCTCCGTCCAGGTCGGCATCGTCCGGGTCATTGAAGTAGCGTGGTGCGGCTCCACCCAGGACCATGGCGGCCTGGGGCTCGAGGGTGACGCCCAATCCAACGGTCGCATGACTCCGGTAGAGGCTTCCCCCCCACCAGACGGGTCCGAAACTGTAGTAGTCCAGAATGCCTCCGGCTCCGAACGCGAATTCCCGTAGCGATACGTCCAGGCCCGCATCCACGGTAAAAGCAGCCAGGACATCGATCCGCACGGCATCGGGCCCATCGTCCTGCTGGCCGGACAACATGACTTCATTGCCGCGCAACGAGATACCCGACTCCAGGCGAAGTGGTTGTCGAAACCCGACGGCAATGACCGCCTCTTCCCCGAAGGAATAGGAAGCAGCAAACGAGGACAACTGGCGTGGCTGCCCTGCCTGAACCGATTGTGGATGGGTGTAGACCGGAACCTTCGCGCCATCGAATGACAAGTCGGTGAGCAGGGCATTGGTCTCCGAACGGATGCGCGACGCTCCCAACAAGGAGCTTGGTCCAATTCCATAAATGCCGTTCGCCACCGGCAGCCTGAAGTCCACGGCAATCTGAGGAATATCGACGAATGACAAGGCGGCCGGGTTACCGAATACCGAGGCGGCATCGAAGGCGCCGTAGGCCGTGTGGACCGAACCCAGCGTGGACCGGGAAATGCCGGCACCGGACACATTCGTTCCGGCCCGGAGGGATGACGCGAGGGAGCCGCCATTCCATTCCCTGATGGCGAAGTCCTGTCGCTGCGCCTGAGCAGGATTGGCAAGGGCCACTCCGACGACTACGAGCATCACAACCGATATGAATGGAAGTCGCATGTTCATGGTGCCAGAATGAGGGTGAATTGCCGGGAATCGGCCAACGGCGATGTAATCCAGGCAAAATCAGCTTCCAGGCCGAATCCCAGGAATTCCATGATGCGAACGCCGAAGCCGAGGGCCGTGGACTCGTTCCGCCAGCCGTCGTGCAGGAGGCGCCGGCCGGCCCGGAGGGCCAGTACGCCAACAGGCCTGAGCGTGAGCCCGAAGCTGTATCGGGTCGGTTCATCGCCATGGACGGCCGGCGCCCATGCTGCATGGACCCGCATCCAGTGGGACGGATCGTATACCATCCCGACATCCATTTCCATGGGTAAATGCTCCGTCACGCGCCCTACTGCGCGTACGGCACTGTATCCATTCCACGATACCGGTGCCAGCATATTCCGGAACCCGACCGTAAGCATCATGTCCCGGTACGGCGAAACGGCCAGTCCGGCATCCAGCGACGCCCCGTAGGCGTTCCCGGAGACCTGCCGGGACAGCCCGTCCGTGATTTCGTCCGGGTCAAACACCACCAGATCGTCCGGGTTGAGGACATTCCGCCCAAAAACCGCTCTGTGGGCGCGGAGTCCCAGCCCGAACCGGACCCGGTGATAGCGCATGGCCCACGCAAGCTGCACAGACAACTCCCGGAGCGCGGCATCGCCCGTCGACAAGACCGAAGCGCCAACGGCATGCTTCCCCCTCCTGATGGGTATGGCGACAGCCGCATACTCGTAGGAAAGCAGCTCCAACTGCTCCACATACGTGGCCGATACTTCAAACCGCTCTGTATCGGCAAGGCCCGCAACGTTCCAGGCCAGGGACCGCACGCCGGTGGCCGCAGCGCCTCCGGCATAGGCTGTTCCAGCGGATGCAGCACCGATCCCGACATTGACAAAAGCACCCGAAATACCGGATGTCTGCGCGCGTGCCGCTCGCGGGACGAGCAGACAGGCAACCAACAGCCAGGGGGCAATATGACGGAATGGCATCATTTTACGAGGACTGCCTGCAGCACTTCCCGGACACTGCCGGTACCATCGCGCGCTTCAATGTAGATGAGATAACGTCCGTTTCTTGCCCATTCGCCTGAATCCGTACGGCCGTCCCATTCAACCGCGCGCAACCCGGACGATGAACCGTACCGTCCGGGCCATTGGGGATCATGTTCCAGCAGTGTGCGCACGCGTTCGCCACGGACATTCACGATGTGGATGGATACCGAAACCGGAGCAGCGTCAGACTCGAGTACGTATCCGATTTTCATGGCACCCGACAGCGGTGAAAACGGCGTCGGGAGCAGGGCCGCATGTTTGATGGCAAGGCCGGCCGACTCCACGGCGGCGGCAAACTCACCTACGCGGGAAATCCTGTCCGACGTGAGCGTGGACCCGTCAGACGTGGAGGGTACGGGCGACCAGGAAAACACGGCATCATCGAAACGAGCCATGGTGACGCTACCGTCCAGCAAGCGTAACCCGTCCCCCTGGAACAGCTCCAGGGTAGCCGCGACACCAAGTGAATCCCCGGGAAGTGCCTGGTCGGAGCGCAGAGCAAGGCGAACGGAAGCAGGCGCTACGTTCAGTCGGGGACCCGACGCCGTGGGTGTCGGAAAGCGCTTGGCGGTCGCAACGGCCTGTCTGGACAGGGACAGTTCGCCCGAGACCGGAAACGTGCCCGGGCGGATATGGAAGGACGTCCCGTTGCGATCATTGTACACGACCGACGTTCCCGGGCCCACACGGGAAAATGCGCTCAGCTGGACCGTGCCCGATGCGCCCGATGCCCGGTCCCGTACCTGTACATCCACCGGTCCGATGAAGTCGGGAGCGTCGATGCGGACCACCTGTCCAGTCATGACGCCTACATCCGGTGGTGACAGGGAAATGTCGAAGTCCGTACCCAGCAGAATGGGATCTCCATTCTTCGACAACCCGGACACGGTGAGGAATACCTGTCCCCCATCATGATATACGCGCGTTTCATCGGGACGAAGGGAAACACCCGTCACATCGACATTCTCCACATGGACAGGAATGGTCAGCGTACGTGCAACCCCGTCGACTTCGACACGCACCAGCAACACATCATCGCCAATGGCTGGAGTGCTCAAGGCGGCTGTGAGTCCGCTTGCATTGAGCGGCGCCACCGACACCAGTGACTCCCGCGCTGACCAGGAGATGGTCGCACCCGGCGCACCAGGTGTAAACCGCGGCGAAAGATCGGCTCCGAGTTCATCCCGAACGACCAGCGACAGGTTGTATGTGGCTCCTTGACGGAGTGTGCGACCGGAAATGTCGGGTTCTACGCGTACGGTGGACAGGCGCCCGGCAACCTTGACTGTCCGTTGCACCGCTCCGCTCGTATACAACGGACCGGCAAGGCCAGCGACCTGGACTTCGTACCGGAAGGATCCTTCCACTGTCGGCACAACGGCTCCTGACCAACCACCGGCCTGTGCAGCCAGCATTTCAGGCGCGCGTGCGGCGCCCGGAAACAGGACCCGCGCATTCTGGAACAGTCTTCTCGTGCCCACGACACCCACCACAACGGATTCGTCGCGGACCAAGGGATCGGCCAATCGCTTGTGGATGTATGGCAGCTCAATCGGGACATGCACGGAATCGCCCACCGACACCAGTACGGCTCGGGGTGCTCGATAGGGTACAAGAAGGGAATCGCTGGCGACGATGACCTCGTACGTTCCGGGATCGAGTATGGCCGCCGTTGCGGCCAGGCCTGCGTCATCGGTCACCAACGGAATGGGGTCCATGAGGGCATGCCGCACTTCCAGGCGTATTCCGTCCAGTGCATGGCCCGAGCGTGTCGTCTGCACGGACACGCGCGCAGACGGTAGCAGGATATCGGGAACGTCCAACCCCGAACGGATCATGGACTCCGACACGATCACAGGCTGTTCCACGGCCGGCTGCCCGGGCCGCAGGACGCGCAGGTCATGGACACTTACGGATCCCGCTCCCAGGGGTACGGCTGGAAATGTGAACGAACCGTCCGCTGCCGATGACGTCCTGAAGGTCTGGTCTCCCACCAACTCGACAGCCAAACCCTGTACAGGCCGCCCGGCCCGGACAATCCTTCCCCGCACGTCCACAGCGCGGCGGAACAGGATCAGGGTTCCGGCATCGGTTGTCGATTCCGGCGCCAGTACCAACGACTTGGCGGCATCAAGATATCCCGTAAGGCGTGCCGTCAGCTCATGATTCCCGGGCGGCACCGGCCCCAGCGTCGCTGCATCCGAAGCAACGATTTCCGACAGGACCGAATCGCCAACATCATCCAGCAACAGAGTCTCTACGCCTTGCAACGGATTGCCTGCATCATCCGTGAACCGGACGTTGATGAACGCTGTGGCGGGTACTTCCGTGAATAAGGCCGAGGCCTGACGATTTGTCGATACATCGACCGTAACGGATCGCGGTTCGAAACGCGATCCCTCGAGCCGGGGCTCCACACGGTACACGTTGCCGGCTGGCAATTCGGACGGTGCCACGAAGCCCGCCGAATTCGTGACGTCCGTGCGCAGAATGCTCCGGTCCAGGCTGGAAAACAGCACGGGCACGCCAACCTTCGGAGCACCGGAGGCGGTATTGACGTTCACCAGGACATCGGCCAGGTCCGTGTTTGTCGTGAAAGAGGCGCTGACCGTCTCCCCGTCACCCACCGTTACGGAACGCTGGGAGGGAATGAATGCATAGCCCGGTCGGGATGGCCGCACGGTCCACTCTCCTGCTGGTAGATTATCCAATCGATACGATCCATCGGCCAGCGAGAGCGTGCGCGCCACAAGGGCGCCGGTGGCCGTATTGTACAGACTCAACGTCACGTCGGCAGCGAGCACGAAACCGGTGACCGCCGATCGGCCCTGTACGATGGTCAGGCCAGGCGCGTAGTTGACCACGACGCCTCCTGGAACCGATACATCTACGGTTGCTTCCCGGTACCCTTTGCGCTGCATAGCCGTACGGATTCGGACGGTCGCATTCTCGGGAACGCGCTGGATGATATAGAAGCCCTGCGCATTCGTTTCTACGGTCCGGACCACCGTGCCTGATTCGGCGACCACCGGAACTCCGAACGGAAGGGGTGCGCCGCTATCGTCAAGGACCTGCCCGATGATTTCGGCGCGCAACGGCACGAGGCGAAGGGACACAAACGCCTGCGACGATGCCGGGACGCTGTTGACCTGAAGGCTGCCAGCATTGTACCCATCGGCCTCGACCAGAATCCTGGCTGAACCGACTGCCATTCCGGTCATGTCGAACATGCCATCGGGTCCGGTCCTGGTTTCGATGTCGCCGGCGTCCGTCCTCGCCCGCACCAGGGCATCGGCAACCGGTGCATTTGACTGATCATTCAGCACACGACCCCGCAACGTTCCTTCCAGTGCCACCAGCACGACATCCAGGCTCGGTGTAGTGGCGGGGTCAAGCACCACCATGTTATCAAATGCCTGCGAAATGAAGCCCGACCGCGTTATTTCCACCCTGTACGTGCCCGGCGTGACGTCCTCGATAGTGAAGGCCCCACCCTCGGTTGTCAATACACTGGCGGCGATGGATCCGCTGGGTTGACGCAGCACCACCGAGGCACCCAGGATTCCTGCAGCGTCCGAGTCGGAAATCCGACCTGAAATACCGCCCGTCTTCCGCCCCATGGCAACAGACACCTCGGTCGTTTCACCGGGGACGATGGTCACCAAACGCGGCGTGGAAGCGAGCGAATCGGAGGTCACCGTCAGGGTGTACGACCCACCAGGCAGTCCGGACAGGAGGGCCAACCCGTTCGATCCCGTGAACCGTTCAGCCGCCGCGGATCCGCTCACGAATACGCGCGCACGGTCGACAGGCTCGGCGGCAGCGTCGGAGGTGGAAACGGTGACCTGCAAGGATCCGGTGGATGATGCCAGGACCAGGTCTGTCACCGCTCTTACCTGCCCCGCTTCCAGCCGAACGGTCCGTGAGCTCGGGAGGAATCCGGTGGCAGAGACCGACAGGGTCCAATTTCCGGCAGGCAATCCGATGGTGAACCGACCGAATGCGTCGGTTGTGACTTCCTGGTTGGGCCGCGCGGGCTCGGTCAGCAATATGCGGGCGGCGGCCAAGCCGACGCCCGCACGATCGACCGCGCGGCCCGACAGGACGGCCGGAGCAGGCTGGAGCGTGAGCAGCGGCGACGAGGTATCGTTCGCAGGAAGGGTCAGGGTTTCAGGTGCATATCCATTCTTCGCGGCCGTAATCGAGAGCGCGGCGTTGGCCGGTACGAGCAATGAGAAGTAGCCTCCTTCCCGGGAGGTCGTGAACAGCGTTCCGAGGGAAGTACCAACGGAGAGACGGGTCTGCACGAGGGGCTCCCCGGCCCATCCGACGTGTCCCTCCAAACGACGTGCGGATCCCGGCAGCGTCAAGGCCACGTCATCCACCGATTGCCCACCCTCACCGGTCACAGATACGGGCGGCGACGTGCCGAAGAGTGCAGACCGCGCGGTGACGGTCCACGTCCCCGGAGGCAGGGACATGCGGAAGGTACCATCGGTCAATGAACGGGACCGGACGGTGTCGACACCTGACACCGCCATCACGTCTGACATGGCGACAACACCACGCGTAGAGGATACATGGCCCGCAATGCGTAGTGCGTTGGCCACCATGCGGATGCGTCTATCGGTGACATCCCGGGAGGGGTCGGCCGCAACAACAGTGGACCCGGACGCATAGTAGCCAGGAGCGTCCACGGAAAGTCGTTGCAAACCACCCGACGTCCGGAGGGTGTACCGTCCGCCATTGGCGGTTGAAGCCCGGGCCCCGGTTTCCGAAAGGACCACGACGCCATCCAGCCCGGCACCCGACCCGTCTTCTACCGTACCGCGGATCCGGGCCGCAGCCGGTCCAACCACAATGACTTGGTTTTTTATGTCGTCTCCAGCCCGGACAAATACGTCGAGCGGGCGTGCCGGCAGGGCGCCTGCGTGCTCGGCCAGGATCCGGTAGCCTCCCTCGGCGACCGGGATGGAGAAATCACCCCGTGAATCCGTCGTGACCTGTGTGGCCGGCCCGCCAGCGGGAATGGCCAGCACGACTACACCGTCCAAACCGCGTACAGCCAACGTGCCGTCATCTTCCAGGCGCTCCTGGACAACCCGCCCGGAGACGGAAGCTGCAGCCGTACCCAATCGGAAATCGGCGCTGACCACGGCATCGCCCCGGAGCAACGTCAAGTGCTTGAAGCCGGACGACAGCAGACCGTTCGCGCGGGCTTCGAGGGTCCAGTCTCCCTCGGAAAGCCGCAATGTATACCGGCCATCGGAATCGGTGGTGGCCGTGGCCTGCTGGCTACCGGTCACGGCCACGACGGTCGCCAACGGTACCGGACTCCCGGAAGCGTCCACCACCCTGCCGGACACCGGAATGCGGTCCTCAACAAGGGAAATCGGCTGTGAAAGGACAATCCGGGCATCACGACCGGCCGAAACAACCACCGGAAGGGAGGGACGGAATCCATCAGCAAAAACAGTAATCTCGTATGTCCCCGGTGCCAGCGAGACCTCGAATGTGCCATTCTGCTGCGAGTACACGGTCGTTTCTGCATCTGTGATGCGATGTCGCAGCACCACGCGGGCATCGGCCAACGGAAGCCCCTTTTCGTCCACTACGAACCCCGAAATCCGGGCAGACAGGCGCCGAAGCCGGATGGAAAACGACGTCAGTTGATTGGTCCGGATCCTGGCCACGAACGACGAATCGGCGTATCCGGATTTTGACGCTTCAAATGCATACCACCCAGTACGCAAGCTGTCCGAAACCGATACCTGGGTAGCATTCACGACTGGAGCCGGCGGCGTGTAGCCACCATCTATCGAGACAGGCTGGACCGTTACCCCGACGAGCTGCGTGTCGCTGTCCGATTCGGATGTCGTATACCGATAGCGCCCCATGGGCACCACGTGTCGAAAGGTTTCGGTTGCACTGACACTACGGGCACCGGCGGGCGTCGTGGCAACCACCAACCACGAATGGCTTCCGCTCCTGAGCAGGTTCGAGGCCGGCAGGGCCAAGCGGGTCGTCGTCGTCCGGACGACATGCACCAGCTCATCGGTCAGGATGGACCCACTACGGGTTCGCTCGAATAGTGCGAGGTCATAGAAGACCGCCCCCGGCACGCTGGACCACTGAAACGAGATGTTTCCGGGATCCAGGAATTGTGTATTCCCGCGAGGAGCAATGATGCGCGGGGCAGCGAGCGTGGTCGATACGATCGGCGTGAAGGTCACGGCCGAGCCGAATGCCGAGCTTATGAGCCCTGAATCGGTCGTGCTGTAGGCATTCAGGACCGTATAGGAGTAGCTCTGCCCCGGCACCAAGGGCAGCGGCGGAAACTCGGTCAGAGGGTTCGCAGCACCACCCGCACCGTATACGACTCTCGTGGCCGTCGTCAGGTGCTGCCAGACCTGCGTGTAATTTTCGAGAACCAGTGCGCCAGTGACCGGATCGACCCGCACCGTGAATGGGGTGGATGAAACGAACAGCGCGTACGCACGCACCCCTGGAACCGGTTGCCACTCGAATGTTGGCGTCGTGGACACCACGGGATCCCGCGGCTGGTTGAGTGCCGGAATGTCCACCGCCTCCACCACGAACGTAAAGTCTTCCGACCACTCGACAGACGGGTCAGCTGCAGATTCAGCCTGAATGCCAGGCAGGTCCGATGCGCGCGCCGTCGTGATGATGCCATGATACGTACCGGTCGCAAGGCCATGCGCAGAAGGCCGGAAGATGGCCTCCGTCCCTCCTGTCAATGGAATATCGTAGTCGGAATAGACACCGGCGCGTGTCCCGATCTTCAGACGCGGAGACGCTACAAGTCGGTTCCACCGCAAACGGACCGCATCCGTGGGTCGGAACATGGCCGTGCTCAGCGTAACCGGACCACGCTCCACCTGAGGTACATTCGTGCGGATCGTCTGCCCCTGGACGGTCCCTGCCGAGCACACCACTGCCAGCATGGCAAGTGACAGCCATGCGACCGTGCGACCAAGGCGCGCCGCCGGTCCCTCGAGGAAGGTCCAATTCGTCCGTTTCATTCCATGTAAGAGTACGATGGAAAGCCCAGTATTGGGGCTCGTGGGTACTTCCCCTCCAACCGAATCAGGCTGGCCACGACAGCCCATGCAAGCTATTGTCCGGGAACCGATGCATCTGCCAACAACGACATTGTCACGGTGTGCGGAACCACACCCAAACCACACCCAAACCATACCGGATCCGCGCCACGCACTGCTTCACATACCGGAAACTTCCATGGGGCTCTCAGCACGTTCTCGATCATTGATTTTTGCATTTATCTGCACCTCGGCCACGGTTGCCGCTCAGCCTGCATCCGTGTACCGGTCATTTACGTTGCCAGCCAACGGCTCGGAGGCCTATACCGATTCGCTGAACAGTATCGGTTGGCACGTCCTGGGCGCTTGGGATGCCGCATCACCTGGCGAGTGCGCATCCGGTGCGACGGTCGTGGCCGCTGTCCATCCAGACGCGGTGACCGCCCTGTCGGCCATCAACGCAGAAACGGCACCGTTCGGAGTCGTGGACCGCTGGGCGATCGTGCGGGATGAGGCCGGTGACCATGTCGTGGTGGTGAATCCAGTGTCTACCTGGAGAACCGTGCTGCTGGATCATCCATCGGCTGTCAGCGAGGCCCAGCGGCATGCATCCCGCCTGTTCGCACCACTCGGCGCTGTGAACGCGGACTCCCGCGGACAGGAACGGTCACGCGGACTCATCGGGAAGACCATGGGCGTCATGGCCGGGGGACCCTTCAATGAACGCATCGGCCTCGTGCACGAGGCGGACAACATGAGCCTGGAAACAGCACTTGACCGGATTCGGACATCCTTTGCGGATGGAGCCATGACCTGGGGTCTCGACGTCAAGTATGTATTCCAGCCGGATGCCAGCCCATGGGCCATCGTCGGCGTAAGCGGGGCTCCCATGGAATCCAAGTCATTCGATATCGTCGGAGCCGGCAATCGAGACAGTACATCCGGATTGGCCTGCCCCGGCATTGACCACGCGGCCGCCTACCCGATTGAACTGCTGGTCCGCCAGAACGGAGATGGCGTGGACATCTTGGCAGTCGACGCCATGTACCGCATGAAAATGTTCTTCGAAGATGCCGGCAAATGGGCGTTCATGAAGAACATGGGCATGCCCGGCTCCATCGCCAACGAAATCAAGGACAGGCTGGCCGCGTCACTGTCCCTTCCCTGAGGGTGTATTACTGGTCGCGTTGCACGTCGGCCACGGCCTGAACGCGGGTCAGACTTCCGAACAGCCCACGTCCGTTCTGGACGCGGTCCAGCACGTTCGGTATGTCCCCTGGCGACAGGGTGGAACCACCCGCTTGAACCTGCTGATAGCGGACAAAATCATACGTTGCGTCGTCCAAGGCCGACATCGTAATCCTGTTCTGTCCGTAGAATGCAACGGCAAACCACGGCAATCCGACGCGCAGCGTCCCGTCTCCTTCGTCCTGATACGTGCCTTCGTTGATGGGCGGTGAGCTGTTCACCAGCACATCCAACATTTCAGAAGGGTCCAACGTGGCCGGGTCGTCCTCTGTGTTCTCGTACAGAAAGTCGAAATACAGCGGCGTCAGATTGTCCGGGCGTGGATCAAGTCCTTCGATGGTGAAGATGTACACGGCCTGTCGTCCAGGGTACGCGCTCGGCGTGACCAGGAATTCAACCTGATCCGACGACCTGTACGGTAGCACCAATGGTCCCACATCCAACAGGTCGAACGCACCGGGGACGACGGTTTCGGCTGTCACCAGCGGGCGTCCCGGAACGTTGGCCTCCAACCGGTATGTTCTTCCCGGTACGACGCGATGGTCTACCGTCGGCGTGTACTCACCCGAGGCGCTGAACACGCCTTCGTAGGCAATGACGTCCTCCACGGACCCATCTGCGGAGAGGAGCGAGACGGAGACCGTTGCATTCCCGATACCTCCGCGCCCTCCGACATAGGCATCGTCCACAGGAATGGACGTCGTCAGGAAGACACTGCCAAGTGACTCTCCTGCAATGAGATACGACTCCACAATAACCTCCTCTTCATGCACCGACGGCTCCGTCGTATCGCATGCCGAGAACAGGAGGGCAAGGGCAAGGAATGGTAAGATGGAAGTACGTTTCATCAGAATCGGAGCGTGAAAGCGACATTGGGAACAGGAACCGGGATCTGCGGCACGTCCGTCCGCTCAATGGTCCCGTCATCCTCGAAATCAAACACGTAGAACCAGATATTGCGCTGGGCATAGGCGTTCACGACCTGCAGCAACAACTCGTATTCAGCTCCGAACAGCGTGCCGCGCCGGGTGGCCCCGATGTCGAGCCGGTGGTATGCCGGAAGCCGCGCCCGGTTGAACGGACTCACCAGTACATCAATTTCCCCGCTCGTAAATGGCGAGTTGGCCAATCGGTAGCGGGATGCCGGCTCCGTATAGGCTTGTCCCGTGGCATACGTGAATACCGACGTGAGTCGCCAGTGTCGCGTCCAGTCAAAGGAGGTTGTAATGTTCAGGTCGTGCGTGCGGTCGTACTTGGGTGCGTAGTACCTGTTTTCGTCAATCGTGTCGAAGCGCCGCCGTGTGGTGCCCCACGTATAGCCTGCGAATCCGCTGATTCGCCCCGTCTGCTTCTGGACAAACAGCTCACCCCCGTACGCATAGCCCTCTCCGAAGTGGAAGAACTCGTCATACTCCAGCCCGGCCACATCGGGCAGGAAAGGGTCCAGCTGAAAAAGAGCCCGCATGGTCCGGTAGTAAGCCTCTCCCTCAATGCGCAGGCCGTTGTCGCTCGTCCATTTCAACCCCGATACGAACTGATCGCCGTAAGACGGCGGAACGCCATCGGCCGACGTGAGCCAGACGTCCAGGCCGCTGAACGCTTCGTTCGTGATGAGCGTCAGATACTGATGATACCGTCCGTATCCCGCCTGCGCATACAGATTCCGCCCTACCTGCCGCTCTATCGAAACACGAGGATCCACACGCAGATAGTCTCCCCGCTCGAAGAAGGCTGCCCGGAGGCCTGTCGTCAGCGTCCACAGGTTTCCGAGCCGGCGCTTGTCCTCGGCGTAGGCTGAAAAGTACAATGAGTTCTCACTGAGCGACAGCACCTCGCGGCCATCGAACGTGTCGTTCAGATCCAGCGAAAAGATACCCGCCCAGAACCCGGCTTTCAGGGACCGCCGGGTGGTCGGAATGTACTCGAAGTCCCCTTTCACCGAGTAATCGCGGACCTGGTTGTCACGCTCCGACTGCGTATCGGCCGCATCAAACTTGGGCAGCGAAAAGTAGGACGATGCCGTGACCGTAAAATCAGAAAACAGCGTTTCCGAGAAAATATGGGCCCAGTTGGTACTGACAGTCCGGTTTCCGTACCGAAGACTGACCTCAAAGTCGGTCGCCAGCGGCAGGGCAATCACGTCCTGGCCGGCGTAGAAGGAGACCGATACAAAGTCGTTCTCCCCGACATCCACATTGAGCTTGCCATTGGCATCGACGAAATAGAACCTGTCAGGGATACCGTCCACGTCCTGGTTGCGTGCAACCCCCAGCAACGGCTCGAGCGTGGACCGGCGCACGGCCAACATCCACGACCCATGCTTGTGCGGCCCTTCCATCATGGCACGCGATGCCAGCAGGCCGAGTGAAACGGTCCCTGCGCGTTTGGACCGGTTGCCGTCCTTGTTGTAAATATCCACGACCGATCCTATCCGCCCGCCGAAACGCGCAGGATACCCCCCCTTGTACAACCGTACATCCTTGATGGCGTCCGGGTTGAACGTCGAGAAGAATCCGAAAAAGTGCGATGGATTGTACACGGTGGTGCGGTCCAGCAATATCAGCGTCTGGTCCGGCGAACCGCCGCGGATGTACAGGCCGCTCGAGTAATCCGATGCCGCCTTGACGCCCGGGAGCAGTTGCAGTGACCGGAAAACGTCCGGCTCCAGCACCGTGGGGAGCTCCTTGATCATGGCCGTATTCATCCTCGAGGCGCCCAGGCTCCGACGCTCTTCCTCCGTGTCACGATCCGCGGAGATGACCACTTCTTCACTCAGGAATCCTTCCGGCTCCATATCCACGTCGCGGCGTTCGGCCTGTCCAGCAACCAGGTCAAGCGGGATCCGCACGGTTTCATAACCGAGGTAGGACACCGTGAGCTCGTAGGACCCCGGAGTCAACCCCGTGAGCGAGTAATAGCCGCTGTTGTTCGTGGCCGTTCCAATGCCTGTTCCGGCCAGGATGACGTTGGCAAGCAGCAGGGTTTCCTGCGTTTCCGCGTCGCGGACGAAGCCCGAGACCGAAGCAGTATCCTGTGCCGCGACGATGTCAGGCCCCACCAGCAACCAGCAAGAAAAGAAGGCGATCGCCGGAAACAGGCGGATTTCAGGGCGCATTGGATTCTCGGAAAACAAGTCGGTCAGGATAGTCTGTAATGACCCCGTCCACGTTCAAATTGACAAGTCGTTGCAGGTCAGTGAACGAATTGGCTGTCCATGGTATCACTTTCATGTCTTGTTCATGGGCGTATGCCACCAGGCGCGTGTCGACAAGGTCCCTGTGCGGGCTAATGATGTCCGGCTTGAATGGCAGGGAGCGAAGGTCCGACAGCCAGCTCTGTGCCCGGTCGGTCGAGAACAGAACTGCCAAACGCCCCTCCCAAGCCGCGTTGTGTGCCACGTGCAGGGTCCTGGGATCAAAGGACTGGATACTGCTTCGACCCGCCACGCCCTCCTCCCGCAATACGTCCATCACCAACGTCGCAAATACCTCGGGTGCCGGATGCTCCACGGTGTCCCCTCCCGGTCGGGACTTCGTTTCCACATTGTAAAACGGTGCCGGACGACCCGTGGCTCGCGCGTGGGCCTCTGCGCTGCGAATGACCTCACGCAAGAGCGGCTTTCGGGCGGGCTGGGGTTCTTGCTCCGGAAAATCAGGGTGCGGTCGCACGCCGCAATCGAACGCAGCAATCTCCCGGTACGACATCTCAAACAATCGTAGTTGCTCATCATCGCCGACCGGCCGTCCATCGGGATGCGAACAAATTACCGGCGACATCACAGGATCGTGGGAGACCACCACCTGGGAATCCGCGGAAATGACGACGTCCATTTCCAGTGTCACGACCCCCAAATCAAGCGCGCGCGTGAAACCGACAACAGTGTTCTCGGGGTACAGCCCGCGCGCCCCGCGGTGCCCTTGGACGTCCAGCCCCTCCGGGACTTCCACCGGTCCGCCACAGGCCCCGAGGACCGTCACAAACAGTACCGGAAACAGACGACTGCCGAAGGATCCGAAAAAAGTATCATGCGACCTCATAACACGTTGTGCTGCTTGTGGTTAATAATCAGTTCAAAACTGGAAAAAGGGGGCCGTTCAGCGTATCTTGGAATGCTCAGGAAATCGCATCCCAGAACCACAGAATACCGGCCAGGCGCCGGAGTTGAATGGAAGAAAAGGACCTACCCCGCATCATCCCGATCAACATTGAGGAGGAAATGAAATCCTCCTACATCGACTACTCCATGTCGGTGATCGTGAGCCGCGCGCTGCCGGACGTGCGCGACGGGTTGAAGCCCGTCCATCGGCGTGTGCTCTATGGCATGAACGAACTGGGACTCGGTGCCGGTTCCTCGTACAAGAAAAGTGCTCGTATAGTCGGTGAGGTACTGGGTAAGTACCACCCGCATGGTGATTCTGCCGTGTACGACACCATGGTCCGAATGGCGCAGGAATTCTCCATGCGCTATCCACTGGTCGATGGCCAGGGTAACTTCGGCTCCGTAGACGGTGACTCCGCTGCCGCCATGCGGTACACGGAAGCCCGCATGACGCGAATTTCCGAGGATCTCCTGAGAGACCTGAACAAGGAGACCGTCGACTTCCAGGAAAACTTTGATGGCTCGCTGGAGGAGCCGGAGGTCCTGCCGGCTGCCGTTCCGCTCCTGCTCATCAACGGTTCCGACGGCATCGCCGTCGGTATGGCCACCAAGATTCCCCCGCACAACATCGGGGAGACCATCGATGCAACAGTGGCCTTCATCGACAATCCCGACATCGAGATCGATGATCTCGTCAAAATCATGCCAGCTCCGGATTTCCCTACCGGCGGCATCATTTACGGGCATACCGAAGTGCGCCAGGCCTACCATACGGGCCGTGGACGCGTCGTCATGCGAGCCAAGTTCCACGAGGAAGAGATTCGGCCGGGTCGGTATGCGCTCATTGCGACCGAAATCCCCTATCAGGTCAACAAGGCATCGCTTATTGAGAAGATCGCGATCCTGGCGCGTGACAAGAAAATAGACGGCATATCCGATTTGCGCGATGAGAGTGATCGCGATGGAATGCGAATCGTCATCGAGTTGAAGAAGGACGCCGTTCCCATGGTCGTCCAGAACCAGCTGTTCAAGTTCACGCAGTTGCAGTGGACGTTCGGCATGAACATGGTTGCGCTGGTTCACGGCCGCCCGAAGACCCTGAATCTGAAGGAGATCATCGGTCATTACGTGGATCACCGTCACGAAGTCGTTCAACGGCGTTCGGAATTCGAATTGCGCAAGGCCAAGGAACGGGCGCATATCCTGGAAGGACTGACCATCGCGCTGGATCACCTGGACGCTGTAATTACCATCATCCGGAATTCAGCGGATGTGGATGAGGCGCGAAGTAATCTCATGGCGGGTGTGCTGCCAGCCAAGCTGACAACGGATCAACTGGAGCGCTTGGGTCTTCCGACCCATGGCAATTCCCTGTTTGGACTGAGCGAAATCCAGGCCAAGGCCATTCTGGAACTCCGGCTGAACCGCCTCACTGGCCTGGAACGGCAGAAAATTGAGGACGAGTACAATGCCGTACTTGCCGAGATCGATCGCCTGAACGAAATCCTTGGCAGCCGCGAAGTCCGGATGTCCATCATCAAGAGCGAATTGCTCGAGATGCGTGAGAAGTACGCAGACGAGCGCCGCACGGTCATAGACTACACTGGCGGTGGCGATATCTTCATTGAGGACCTCATTGAGGATGAACAGGTCGTGGTTTCGATCTCGCACCAGGGTCTCATCAAGCGTACGTCATCAACGGAATACCAGGCCCAGGGCCGCGGTGGTACCGGCAAGCGTGGTTCGGCCATGCGCGACGAGGATTTCGTGGAGCATCTGTTCGTTGGCTTCAACCACGACTACCTGTTGTTCTTCTCTGACCAGGGACGTTGTTATTGGCTCCGGATCTATGAAATCCCTGAAGGCACCCGGACCAGCAAGGGCCGTTCCATCAGAAACGTCATCCATATCGGACCTGACGACAGAATCCGTGCTGTCCTGCCGGTTTCGAAAGAGGATTTCCGGAGCGAGGAGTATCTGAACTCCCACTACGTCATCATGGCCACGCTTCGAGGCCAGGTCAAAAAGACTCAATTGGAAGCGTTCAGCCGTCCGCGCGTGGATGGCATCATTGCCATTTCCATTGATGAGGACGATGAATTGCTTGATGCCGCCCTCACAGGAGGCAGCGCACACGTGGTGCTCGCCTCGTCCAGCGGCAAGTCCATCCGGTTCGACGAAGACGATACACGTCCCATGGGCCGGAATACCCGAGGCGTCCGCGGTATCAGGTTATCAGATGACGAGCGCACAGTAGGCATGGTCGTCATTGAAAACGAGGCCCGTGACATCCTTTCGATCAGCGCCAACGGGTACGGTAAACGGTCTTCCCTGGATGACTACCGGGTCCAGACGCGTGGCGGAAAGGGCATCATCACCATGAAGGCCACGCCGAAAACAGGGCCATTGGTCGCTCTGAAGGGTGTGCTGGAAGAAGATCACCTCATGATCTCCACCGTCAATGGTATCATGATCCGGATGGAAGTCGCCCATATCTCCCGCCTCGGCCGGAATACACAGGGTGTACGTGTCATCAAGATGCGAGACGGTGATTCCATTGCAGACGTCACGCGGCTCGTGGTCGACGAGGAAGCCGACGGAGAAATCACAGAAACGGACACAGACACAGACACAGATACACTGCCAAGCGAGGAATGATGCTGCGACAAGCGGCGTAAACATTCCATCGCCATGCCCGTACGGTAGTGGCTCAACCCCAAAACACAAACCCCCCGGTTATGCGACGCATTTTTTCATCCCTGGTCATGATCCTGTTCGTGGTCCAGTTCGCCTCCGCACAGGAGCTCACCACTGCCCGCCAGGTCATTGACGGAAATCTCGAGGCCACCGGCGGCAAAGCAGCATGGGAAGCAGTCACCGACGTGCACAATCAAGCCACCGTCACCGTTGACATGGCCATGGGCGTCATTTCCATCTCCATGAACTTTCATGCCACCAATGATGGTCATGTCTACGGACTGATCGAACTCGTGGATGGTCCGGATGCAGTGCCAGCTGAGGCGGTTCGGCAGGAGGTCTACATGACTCCCGATGGTGGTTGGGTCAAGACGGCCCAGGGGCAGCAGGATATCAACGATATGCCTGAAGCCGCACAAATGGGTCTCCGGAACCAGTTTGCGGCCAAGCCTGAGTTGATGTTTGCCTCCCTCCCCGATTCCGTGCTGGCGCTCGATGGCACGCGTGAATTCAATGGCGGAACGGCATACGTTGTCAACATCACCATGGCCGGCCAGGAAACAACTTATCTCTATGACACAGAGACGCTGTACCGCGTTGGTCAGGAGACAACAACGCCAATGGGTGCCGTCACCATGGTATCGTCCGACTTCCGTGATGTCGGCAATGGTCTCACCGTCGCTCACAACATGAGTGGCGACATGGGCGCTGCCGGTTCACAGACGGTGACCATCACCTCGTTCGAGGTGAACAAGGGTACAACCAAGAAGGACATCCAGCTCATGTCCCAGCCCAAGGTATCCATCGAATAATGGTTTGAGGGGCCACAGCATCCTCGCCACATTCGTACCTGCATGAAAAAGGGCGGCGCCGTTACCGGCGCCGCCCTTTTTGTTTGTCCGAACCGAGTGGTATCAGCCGTCTGTAAGCGCGTCCATGAGACCGCCATTGGAACGGAATGGCCTGTACTCGGCCTCGACGCGCTTCAGCGCGTGCCCGAGAACTTCCAAGCCCTGGTCAATCTCCTCGGCTGTGATGGTGAGCGGACTGCGGAACCGGATGGACCGTGTTCCACACCCCAGAATCACGACGCCCTCATCATAACACGCGTCGAGAACACGATCCCGGAACTCGCCGGTGGGCACGTCGATGGCGCAGAAAAGCCCCATGCCCCGCACGTTCGTTACGAATGGCATGTCACTGGCGAAGCCATGCAGTCGGTTCTTGAGATGCTCACCGACCACGCGGGCATTTTCCACAAGGTTGTCTTCCTCGATGATTTCCAGGATCCGATCGAAACGGACCATGTCCACCAGACTGCCGCCCCACGTGGAGTTGATCCGGCTTCCCATGACAAATACATGGTTTTCCACCTCATCGAGCCGGCGCCCTGCCAGGATTCCGCACACCTGCGTCTTCTTGCCGAACGATATAATGTCTGGTTCAACACCCAGGCCCTGATGTGCCCAGAACGTTCCTGTTGCCCCGACTCCGGTCTGCACCTCGTCGAAAATGAGCAAGGCATCGTTCTCGAGACAAAGATCCTTCAGTGCTTGCAGGAATTCCGGACGGAAGTGGTTGTCCCCGCCTTCACCCTGGATAGGTTCAATGATGATGCAGGCAATCTCATCCTTGTACATCTCGAAGTAATGCTTAGCCTGCTTCAACGACACCTCTTCGTGCCGGATGACCTCTTCCAGGTGATCTTCAATCGGAAAGATCATCTTCGGGTTGGTGACGCGGGGCCAATCGAATTTCGGGAAGTACATCGTCTTCCGGGGATCGGCGGTATTGGTCAGCGTCAACGTATAACCGGTGCGACCATGGAATGCCTGGTCGAAGTGGAGCACCTTGTGCCCGACTTCCTTCCGGTACCCTTTCTGCATGTTCTTGCGGACCTTCCAGTCAAACGCCGTCTTCAGGGCATTTTCAACAGCAAGCGCTCCACCTGATACGAAGAACGCATACGGCAGGTAGTCCGGCTTGGCGACCCGTCCGAATGTATCCAGGAATCGGGCCATGTGCGTCGTCCTGATATCGGAGTTCGTCACCTTGTTCAGTGCCGCATCGGTCAGGCGGTCCATGAAGTCGGCATCCCCCCTCAACTTGGGGTTGTTCATGCCAATGGCATTCGATGCATAGAACCCGAAAAAGTCCATGTACATCTTACCGGAATGCTCATCGTGCAGATGGATTCCACCGCTCTCCTTCATACCAAGTACCATGGGCATCATGCCCCTGGCGTTGGTGTGTTGCATGTAAATTCCTTCGACCTGATCGGGCGACACGTGCCCCGTCTTCACTGTATCCATGTACGTACCTTTCTCATCTGAAATGTGCCTCAAGATAGCGATTGTGTGCCGAAACTTCATTGTGGGTGGAAGCGCTTCGGGGGATCTTAACGGGAATGCCTCGGTACCCCGGGGCATATCCTCCGACCAGATAAGCAGGCATGGCTGACAACACGAACAAACGCACTGCATTCCGCCCTGGACAGATTGAACTGGGCACATCGAGCCTCGGCGACGGCGACTCCGGCATGCTTGAACTGCCGGTTGTGGAGTCCGTCAGCGAACGCACGAAACGTCCGGACTGGCTCCGGGTTAAGCTCCCGTACGGCGAGAATTACCGCAATCTCGTGGACATCATTGAGACGCATGATCTCCACACCGTCTGCCAGAGCGCCCGTTGTCCCAACATGGGAGAGTGTTGGACTGCAGGAACCGCCACGTTCATGATCCTGGGCAATGTCTGTACGCGTAGCTGCGGGTTCTGCGCCGTCATGACCGGTCGGCCCGACGAAGGACTTGATTACGACGAGCCGAACCGCGTTGCCCACGCTGCAAAGCTCATGGGTGTCAAGCATGCGGTCGTGACGTCGGTGAACCGTGACGAACGCAAAGACGGCGGTGCCCCCATCTTTGCTGATACCATCAAACGGCTGCGGGAGGAAATCGACGGTGTCACTATTGAAGTCCTCATTCCCGACTTCCGTGGACTGTGGGACGCGCTGCAGATTGTTCTGGATGCCCGTCCCGAGGTTCTGAACCACAACGTGGAAACTGTCCCCAGTCTGTACCGGCAGGTTCGCCCGCAAGCCATTTACGAACGGAGCCTCGAAGTATTGAAGCGTGCGAAGGACCAGGGACTCCGAACCAAGAGCGGCATCATGGTCGGACTCGGCGAGAAAGACGAAGAAGTGCTGGCGCTCATGGACGACTTCGTCGAAACCGGCGTCAACGTCATGACCATTGGACAGTACATGCAGCCGACACGCATGCACCTCCCTGTTGTCGAATTCGTCGAGCCTGCGAAATTCGAATGGTACAAGGAAGTGGGCGAAGCCAAGGGTATTGAACATGTAGAAAGCGGCCCACTCGTCCGGTCCTCGTACCACGCCGAGCGGCACGTCTAGTGTCCGGCCTGCGCATCCGGACCGAATGGGACCGCGCGCGACGTGCCGCGGCCACACTCGATCGCCAGACGGTCGTGGTGCTGCTGGTAACGGCATTGCTCGTCATCTTCCAGATGCAATTCGGTGACCGACGCTGGTTCCGGAATGACATTGCTCCCCTGCTTGGCATTGAGGATCCTGGACTCTGGAGCTGGGGTTGGTGGTTCGCCGTCCAGGGCATCCTGGGGTTCATTGTCCCGATTGCCATTCTTCGACTTGGATTCAAGCGCTCCTGGCAAGACATGGGACTCGCTGCGGGTGATTCCCGCTTCGCATGGATTGTGGCCTCCCTGTACATGCCACTCGTCGTCATCGGGACCTGGTTCCTGTCGGACAGCGTGTCCTTTCAGTCGCATTATCCGCACTATGGACCCGCAGCGACCGACTGGTCCATCTTTCTGATCTACGAGGGACTCTTCCTGTTTTACTGGTTCGGGTGGGAGTACCTGTGGCGAGGATTCGTGCTGTTCGGCACACGTCACACATTCGGCCTGTATGCCATCCTCATTCAGGCCATGCCCTTTGCGATCATGCATTACAACAAGCCCATGCCGGAAGCCCTGCTCTCCATCCTCGGCGGAGTGGCCCTCGGCGCATTGGTCTGGCGTGCGCGTGCCTTCTGGATTGCCATCCCCATCCACGCCGCCCAGATGCTCATTCTGGACACATGGTGCTCCCTCCGAATCCGGAGCGGCACCCAGGGAACAGGCCTCGCGGCACTGTGGGACGTCCTGAGCGCTTGGTAGCTGTTAGCCAGCGCCAACAATGGCATGCGCCCTTCTTGGCCGCACAACTGAAAACCCGGTCTAAAAACCGTAAGTGAGGGTGATTATATGCGCCGGCCCACCAAACCCGTTCTCAAACGGAATCAGCGCGTAGTCCAGCACCAGTGTGGCGACTTCAATGCCGAGCCCGACGGAGTAGGAGCGCAAGTCATCGTTGGAAACATACCCGAAGCGTGCAGTGACGGTGTCGAGTACTTCCCCGGACAGGCCAATGTGGAATCGTGTCTGTTCGGTGGCTGTGTTGTGTGACACTTCGCCATAGACAGCCGTGTTCAACAGAAGGGTGCCATCAAGATCGGCCATGACCCGGAATGGATACAACGTGGCTCCGAAGCGGGCAATACGGGGCAGTTTCGTTGAAACCGCATTGAGCGCACTCATGGACCCCACATTGGACAAGGCGGCACCCAACAAGAGGCCGTTGTTGCGCGTACTGGCTTGCACGCCGGCGTCTATGGCAAAGCCATTCGCGGAATTGGCATAAATACGTTCGGTAATGAACTTGGCAGTCACGCCTGCCCGAACGGCACCGATGATGCGGGCATACGAGGCACCGAACGACACGAATTGCGCATCGAAGCTGCCGTCGGAGGCACCTGGCTGCTCCCGCGCCTCAAGATCACCGGAATCGGTGGCTGTGATGAAGCCGCCAAAGGCGGACCTGTCTCCGGACCGGAATACAGCCGATGCAGCATAGCTTTTGACATCGGCAATCCATACATGGTGCGAGACACCGACAGATCGTCCCGATCCGGACACGAGGCCAGCTGGATTCCAGTAGGTCGCGAATGCTCCGGATGTGCTCGCCACGCCTTGGTCACCGAGTGCGAGCGATGCAGCATCGGTCCCCAGTGCCAGGAACGACAGTCCGGAGTCCTGGGCATGTGCGGAGACAGGCACGGCCAAAAACATCAGGGCGAAAACAGTCCGGAGGAGCCGGACGCGCCCGCACGTAAAATCAGGGGGAGGATGCATCATGTCAGAGAATCAGCATAAGGGTGAGCAGGTTCATGCGACCGCCAGCCTTGGCTTCCCACGCAAGCCCGTATTCAGCCCTCAGAATCAGGTCTCCAGTGGGCATCTCGGCCCGGAAACCAGCGGAGGGCCGAACAGCGTCGAGCACGTCGCTTCCCATTTGCTCGAGACCGGCACGCACGGCAAAACCCGTGGCAGGTTTGTACTCGGCGCCGACACGCATACGGAATTCCTGGAATGTGAGGGATTCTGTGGTTACGGACTCCACGATGGCATCGCCCAGAATGCGGGTCGTCCTGACCTGCGTATCCACAGTAGCCGTCCGCGATTCAAGCTCGGCAGCCAACAGCAGACTTCCATCCAGACGGGTATTCGTGACGCCAAGGCGCAACCGGCGTGGAAAGTTGTCCGTGACGCTGCGTCCACTGGACGATATATCGGACGAATCCCACGAGTAACGCGCCAAGAGATCGTCAGCGACGAACCCGACTCCCCAGTGCTCGCGCAGTCGCATGCTGAATCCAATATCGATGCCCACGGAGCGCGCCGGGGTGAGCCCATCGAACAGATCCGAGCGGAAAAACTGGAATGATATGCCGCCAGCGACCCGTTCACTGAACTGGAGTCCAAACGACAGGAAGCCGGCGTACTCATCGACAGACAACATGCCCGTGTGATACCCACTGTTGTCCCGGCCATCAATGTCTGTAACGGCTGCATGCGTGAGCCCCACGGCGAAACCGGCTTTTTCCTGCAGGGGTGCACCGAGTTGCAGGTACTGGATGGATCGATCGAAGGACATGATGCCCGCAGACGCCGCCATGTGCTGCGCGCCAATGCGGGGTGCGTGTGCCGGATTATAGTAGGGCGATGCCGTGCCGGATATGTCTCCGGCCAATGCATTCCCCATGGAAATCCCGCGCGCACCGAAGCCGATCCGGGAGAATGCACCGGCATGCTGCGCGGTAGCACTATGGGTGCCAATCCCCGCAACCAACAGGATGCACGCCAGAATATGTGGATGCATTCTCATTCGATCACCAGGATTTTGCCGCGAACCTGTTGCCCGCCGGCCTCAACGTCGTAGAAGTAGGCCCCGTTGGCCACGCGCGCACCCCGGTCATCCAACCCGTCCCACAGGATTTCATTGACGCCCGTAGAGACAGGCGACGTCACGGTCCGCACCACATTCATGCTGTAATCGAAAATCGACAGACGGGCCTCCCCGCCCTGGGGAACGTCCAGTTTGATCCGTATGAACCGGTCTGAGCCGGGGGAAAACGGATTCGGATACGCAAACGTCTCCACGCGAGGGGCGCGAACGTTGTCCACTTCAGGGTCCAGCGGTACATCGGTACGGTAGAGTCGCCAGGACAGACCGCCATCGACCGAGCGCAGCAGACCGTCAGACGTTCCGACCCAGAGTCTTCCGGCATCGTCCACCTCCACCGTGAATACGCTCGATCCCGGACGCACCAGGCGGGATGGATCGGTGGCGTCGCGAAAATCCGTCGTTGATGTCCAGGTCCGACCGTCATTGTCCGTCATGAACAAGCCGTTGTCTCCGGCCGCGTAGACGCGCGAACCGTCAAAGGCGAAGTCGTACACCCGCTGGCCAAGCAACGTCCGCTCAAACGTGGTGCCTCCATCCCGCGTCAATGACACCCCGAATTGACCACCGCCACCGCCGCCTACATCGCCGGTATTCCACGTGGCGGCCCAAATGACAGATGAGCCCGGCAGGATCTGCTCTTCAATGGAAATAACCCAATTGCCCGTCAATGCCGGTGTTTTGAATCGCTGCCAGGTAAGGCCATCGTCCGTTGACCGATTGAGTCCACCAGCCGTTCCTGCCCAGATGGTGCCCGTACTCGCCACGAGAACGGAAAAACCCATGTGATTCAGGGACCCTTCCGAACCTCGTTGCGGCTCCAGGACGAACGAATAGGTGGAGTCGGGCGATATGTAATCGAGGTTGTCAGGCGGCAACACGACACGGGACCATGTACGACCGAGGTCCTGTGACCGCCGGATACCGCTGGCCCATCCGGCCACCCACAGGGTTCCGTCCGCTACACTGACGTCAAAAGGAGGACTCTGTTGGGGTACAATTACCGGCAACGCCTCCAATGTGTTTACACCGTAGACCTGGGTGTCGTCGCCGGGGTTATCGAGTTGGGGGAATCGGTAGGCAAATGTTTGTCCGCCGTCCTCCGACACCAGAAAACCAGCGGCCGTCTGGACCGCCTGTCCCCCACTGGCGTCGGACGTTCCGAGCCCGGCAACCACGATATCTCCATCGGTATCAATCGAAAACAGGCGATTGGCCGTACCAAACAGCGAGTCCGTCTGCGCACGGTAGATGGTGGCGGCACCATCGTCCGTGACGTTCAGGAACGGTCCGATCCAGAGGCGATCGCCGTCTACGTGCAGGTTTGCGACGCTGTTGTTCAGGATGCCGTACGCACTCAACGGTAAATCCAGAGACTGCGCCGACGCGAGTCCGGATGGCAGCAGCAGTGCGGCTATGACGAGGTATCGCTTCATTCGACGATGATATTCCGGGTGATGACGGGGCTTTCGAGACCGGACCGGTCAATCGCCTTGAACGAAAACGAGTACACGCCTGGTGCATTCCCGCTGCCCAATTGGATGGTGAGCGTAAACCGCCCGTCTCCGGCGGTCTGATCACCGCTGCTGGACCCGTTGTTGCACGCCCCCTGCCCACCGTCGTCACACAGCAGCAGCGTGGAGGCACCATTTACATTCACCTCGACACGATCAATGTTGGCCAAGCCGTCAGGGTCCTCGACAACCGCAACCAACGGCAACGTGACGGGAGGCTCACCCGCCGCAGGCCGCACAATACGCTCCGGCACCTCCAGTGCTGATATGACAGGAGGCTCACTGCCACCCACGACATCGACCGTACCAATAAGCATGTTCGAGACACGTCCACGCCCATCCGATGCCGATACAACCACGGGATGGGGTCCAGCCGATCCAGCCGGAAAGGTGACCTGCACCGTGGCTTGTCCAGCGCCTGGTCCGATCTCCTTTTCAGTCGTGCCAAGGGCCGCCTGTCCACGGTCCGGCGACTGAACAACGATGAATATGCGTTCTACATCGCCGTCCGCATCTTGCGCCGTCCATGACACCGATAGATTTACGGTCGTTTCGGCGCCCGCGACGGCAACGACCGACCCCGGAGACACCGTCAGGTTCTGCAAGACCGGCGGACGTTCGGACAACGCGAGTGTACCGGGCGCCGAGTCACAACCGGCCATGAAGATGACCGCGACGACCAACAGAAGTAGTTCCTTGTACCGGAACGGGTTACGACACATAGAGTGGTCGGATGCTGAAACACAGAAAGAAAATGACCAGGCCGGCATAGGCTATCCAGCGTCTGCCGCGGGTAAGCGGCTCGGTATACAGAACAGGTGGGTGATCCACCTTGATGAACAACACGATGAGCAGGCACCACACGAGCCAACCGCTGTAACCCAACGTCGCCACGACAGAGGGGATCCGGGACATAAGGGCAATTAGCAGGGTCATTCCGATGACACCCGGTGCCGTGATGGCCAGGTCTCCGCCGAACATGCGATCCATATAGAAATACAGCAGGCCGGCCAGCAATACCCAGTGCATACCGGGAATATCAGGAAACCACCCAGCCACAACAGGCGCCATTTCATCGGCAAAGCCCAAACCACCGGACAACAACAACAGGACCACAAAACCGCGTGCCAGCCGCTGGTGCCAGGTTGGACCGACAAGGGCATACAGAATGTGACCGCCGTCCAACTGGCCGACCGGCAGCAGATTCAGTGCCGTAAAAAACAACCCCAGCCATCCGGCGAACAGAACCGGATAGTGGTACATCTCCCACATGGGCGGTACATCGGCCCCGAAACGGGTGATGAACCAATACAGCGGCGTGGATCCGATGGTGAGTGTGAACATCCCCGGCTCAAGGGACTCCACCAACGGGGCCTCCGGAAACGCCCCGTTCTGCGAGATATACTCCTTCAGGGCCTCGTGACCGGGCAGGGTAAGGATGTAGTCGAGGTCCGGCAGCGTCGCGACACCAACAATGAGTACCCCGAGTGCCACAACAAACCCGGCGACCGGACCCGCCGCGCCAATGTCGAACAGGGTACGCAGACTTGGTATGGCCTCACGAATGCGAATGACTGCGCCGAATGTGCCTATTCCATTGAACGGAAACGGGATGTAGTACGGCAGTGATGTGCTAACCCGGTGATACCGCGCGGCGAAGTAGTGCCCGAACTCGTGCACCGTCAGGAACAGCAACAAGGAGCCGCCGAAGCGCAGACCATCAAGCAGCCATGGGAGCGTGATGCGCATCCCGACGAGCATCCACCAGACGTCCGCTTCCGCGTAGACCAGTTCCCTTCCAGCCATGCCCGCACCCGCCACTATGGTGGAAATGAGCGTGAGGATGAACAGCAGTGCGTGGAGCCAGTAGCGATCGCGGGGTTGGTTCATCAGGCGCGATCCAGGCTGCTGAACGCCTTCTGGAGGCGGTCAACAGCTTCCAGAAGGTCTTCCATGGATGCTGCATAGGATATCCGGATACCGTCCGGCCCTCCGAATGCGGCTCCGGGAACGAGTGCGACGTTGCATTGATCGAGCAGGTGGAAGCAGAGCGCATCGGAGGAGTCAATCACGTCACCCGTCGCAGTCCGGGCGCCGAAATAGGCACTGATGTCCGGAAACAGGTAAAATGCCCCTTGCGGCATGGGGCAATCGAATCCATCAATGGCCATGAGACCCGCGTGGACGACATCGCGACGTTCGCGGAAAGCCCGGACCATCGCTTCAATGGGAGCAGAATCCATTCTCAAGGCTGCGATGCCCGCCATCTGAGAGACGGAACTGGGCGCCGATGTCAACTGGCTTTGCAACTTGGAGGCAGCTCTCGTCAGGTCTCGCCGGGCCGCCATATACCCTAGCCGCCAACCGGTCATGGCGTATGCTTTCGAAAAGCCATTGACCGTGATGGTCCGCTCCTTCATGCCATCGAATGAGGCGATGGACACGTGCTCCGCGTCATATACGACGTGTTCGTAGATCTCATCGGAGAGAACGTATAGCTGTGGATGCCTGTGCAGTACATCGACCAGTGCCTGCATTTCCTCACGGGAATACACACTTCCGGTCGGATTCGAAGGCGAACACAGTATGAGCAGGCGCGAACTCGGCGTAATCGCCGCCTCCAGCCGGTCTGGTGTAAGCCGGTATTCGGTGTCGACACCCGTCGGTACCGTGACAGGCTGCGCCCCGGCAAATCGCACCATTTCCGGGTAGGAAACCCAATACGGGGCCGGAATGATGACTTCATCGCCTGGTCTACACAGCAGCGCGATCGCCTGGGCCACCGATTGCTTGGCACCATTCGAACAAATGATGTCATCCGGCTCATACGACAACCCATTGTCACGCTTCAACTTGGCACATATTTCCTCGCGAAGGACCGGCATGCCGAGGTTGTTCGTGTAATGCGTATGACCGTCGCGAATGGCCTGACACGCCGCATCGGCGATTTCCACCGGCGTATCGAAGTCGGGCTCGCCGGCACTCAGGCCGATCACCGGAAATCCTGCACGCTTGCGCTCAAGGGCACGCGCCGTCATGGCAAGCGTTGCGGACGGCTGCATGGCCTCCAGGTTCGGATTGAGGCGTTCTGGGATCATCGGGATGCAAGGGCCCTGCGGACCGGTTCGGGTACAAATGTGGAAATGTCACCACCCCAGTGGTGTATCTCCCGGACAATGGACGACGATATGAGAGCATAATCTTCACTCGTCATCAGGAAAACAGTTTCAATCGATGGCGCCAATCGCCGGTTGGCAAACGCCATACGGAACTCATACTCGAAATCAGACACCTGCCGCATGCCTCGGACCAGCGCCAAAGCGCCTCTGTCCATGGCATATTGCGCCAACAGACCGCTGAAGGCATGGACCGTCACATTCGGCAGGTGGGCAGTCGACTCCCTTATAAGCTCGCACCGTTCATCCGCAGAGAGCAGTCCCTTCTTGGAGGCATTCTCTGCCACCGTGATTTCAAGTTCACCGAACAGCATGCTGGCTCGCTCAGCAATATCGAGATGCCCCAGTGTGAACGGATCGAACGAGCCCGGATACAGGGCCAGACCATCTGTCATGATTCCGGTACCGTGAAAATGGAGACAATGGTACGTCCGTAAGGCCGCGACTGTTCATACGCCGGGTGGTCTTCAAAAAAGATGCGCCGATCATGCTCGAGGATGAACACGCCTCCCGGTGCCAGAAATGGCATCACCTTGTCAGGGAGCACTGACAAGGTGTCGAGGTCATAGGGTGGATCTGCGAGAATGAGATCAAATGGTTCACGGACTCCCCGGGCCAGAAATGACAGGACATCGGCCCGCTCGAATGAGCACGGAAGGCCCTTATCGAGGCTTTCGGCGTTTTCACGAGCCAACGCGATGACAGCCGCATTATGCTCCACGAAATGCACGAAAACAGCTCCACGGCTTATAGCCTCGAGGCCCAGCGACCCCGTTCCTGCAAATAAATCCAGTACGCGAGCCTGCCCAAGGTCTACCCTGTGGGTAACGATGTTGAAGATGGCTTCCCGGGTCCTGTCCGTCGTTGGACGGGTTACATTTCCCTTCGGCACACGGAGTGTGCGCCGCTTATACGTTCCTGCAATGATTCGCATGGGTTACCTGACGGCTGCTCCGATGGTGGCCATGAAGGCCTCGAATCCGAAAGAGGCCTCGAGCCGGCCCTCTTCCAGTTGGACGGCGGGGCCCGGATTGGCAATGCACGAACGAGCTCCCCACGTGTCGTTCATCACGTCGAGAAGCGGGCCATCCACCCGATCCCCATGAAGCCAGACGGCTTCAACCCGGGACGGGTCCACGCCGAACCGGTTCAGGACTTCCAATGAGAAATAGGCCCGATCGCCGGGTTCGTGAATATCGAATTCGGCTTCTGCCATGCGTTGGCCGCCGTCCACGAATTGATATTCCGTGCGTCCGGGGAATGCCCCGACAACCAGTGTCCGGGCCGCCCCTGTCACCTGCTGGACGGCATTGACTGCACTGTGTACCGCTGTTTGCCTCGGTACCATTTCCACAACCACATCACCAAAAACAGTTCCAACCGCACGAACGCGCTCTGCAATGCGACTTGGTGCATGTGCTACAAAAACCGGAATGAGCTGTTCATCGGGTTCGACGTATCCGACGGCGGGAAACAGGTCTCCGTCGGCATCCGAGCCAACCAGGGTCTGCGCCTCGAGTGCGATTTGACGGTTTCGAACCGCTTCGGTCGCATTGGCCGGCACAACGGTGTGGAACGACGTCAGGACATGCGCCGGCAGCACGGCGCGCACGGCTCCTGCTTTGGTGCCCGAAAAGACATCCGACAGGGCATCCTTTATCACATCCAACCGGGCGGGACGAGACACCGAAAAAAGTTCGTCCGCAGCGTTGAATTCGAAGTCGCAATTGCCGAGCCGAATCAGGCGGATGGCCGAACCGGACTGCTCCACCTCGGCATAGCGCATGACGCTACCGCAAAAAGCAATGCCGGCCGAGGAACGGATTTCTGATGACAAGCCTACTCCCAGTTCGCCGCGTTGAGTCGTGTGACATCACCCGAGATGGTACCGATAGCGTCATCGGAATCCGGGTCGCTAAGCAGATACGTGGAAACCCGCGACGTGTCGTTGACCGCCAATGAGAACATGTGGCCCGTACGTGGGGAGAAAATGAGCGAATCGATTGCCGGAAGGTCGGCACCGAACAGGCTGTCTGCCTGCGCCGACATCACGGAATCCGTGCGGATCCACATGACCAACGAGTCCAGCGAAGTCGTATACCGACCGTTCTGGCGTTCGTATGCCACAAGTGCGGCTCGGACGTCGCGCATGCGTTCACGCGTGTCTTCGGTGACCTGCTTCATGCGCTCAACGCGATCGTAAGGCTCCGTAATGGAGACATAGAGGAAGTAGGACAGCACGACAATCGCAATTCCTAAAACTACCTGGAGGACCGTCTGCAGTCCGCGGCTACTGGAGGCCATGAGGATTCGGGGTCGGAGATTCGATGGATGGTGTGAAATGCGCCAACGGGCACATCAGGCCGAAAATACGGGGACTTGCACCTAAAAGCAATGTATGAACGCATCGCAGATGCCCACAAAACATTCCCGGACGTACAGGGTTGGACGCCCTGCTCAAACAGGACACGCTTGTTTGCCCCAGGTTGCCCCACATGATCCGACTTCTAATCAATATAGACCACGTTGCCACGCTGCGGAATGCCAGGCGGGAAACCTTTCCCGATCCCGTATCGGCTGCCCATGAATGCGAGGCAGCTGGCGCGGACGGCATCGTATTCCATCTGCGTGAAGACAGACGCCACATCACGGACGACGATGTGGCCCGGCTCAAAGCGTCCGTCTCGGGGAAACTGGATTTCGAACTGTCCATGGCCCCCGAAATTGTCGATATTTGCTGCCGGACACAGCCGCACATGGCCACGCTCGTTCCTGAGCGACGCGAAGAAGTCACAACGGAAGGCGGACTTGACGTCATCTCACAGCTTGAAACGGTTCGTTCAACCATCGCGCGTCTGCATGCAGCAGGCATTCCGGAAGTCGCCCTGTTCCTGGACCCCGATCCGGACACCATTCGGGCGGCGGCGGACGCAGGCGCCAACACCGTTGAACTACACACGGGCGAATTTGCCAATGCACCCGACGACGCCTCGCGGGAGGACGTACTCGGGCGCCTGGCCGCCGCCGCCCAACTCATCCATGATCTCGGCATGAACGTACATGCCGGGCACGGGCTCGACTACCGGAATTTCCCGGAGTTTGCTGCTCGTGTTCCCCATCTCACAGAAGTATCGATTGGCTTTGCCGTCATTGCTCGTTCCGTATTCACGGGATTGCGTGATGCGGTTGCCGACATGCGTCGCATTGTCCAGGCCCAATGACCACCTCCCCTGACCCCTTTTCGTTTTCCGAGAACCACCGTTCCGGATATGTTGCCATCATCGGGCGCCCCAACGTGGGCAAGAGCACGCTGCTCAATGCCATGATGAAGCAAAAGCTCTCGATTGTGACACGGAAGCCGCAAACCACGCGTCAGCGCGTTCTGGGAATCCTGTCTGACGATGAATACCAGGTCATCCTGCTGGATACGCCGGGCATCATCAAGCCCCGCTACAGAATGCAGGAAGCCATGATGACCGAAGTCCGGACGTCCACGGCCGATGCCGACGTACTGGTTTTCATGGCCGATGCCACGCGCGACAACGTGGATGACATGACAATGGATATGGTGGGTGACAAGCCGGCCATCCTGGTCCTGAACAAGATTGACCAGATGAACAAGGAGGAAGTCCTTCCCCTGGCTGCCGCCTACAGTGAAGCCCACGACTTCAAAGCGGTCATCCCGATCTCGGCCCTGAAGAACCGGAATGTGGACGCCGTACTGGAAGAAATCCTGGCCGCGCTGCCCCTCGGCCCTCCCTTCTACCCGAAGGACCAGATTAGCGAGCAGCCCGAGCGCTTTTTCATCGCGGAAATGGTCCGGGAAAAGATTTTCGAGCAGTTCCGGAAGGAGATTCCGTACTCGACCCAGGTACTTGTCGTGAACTACGAAGAACGAAAGGGCGAGAAGGACCTGATTGATGCGGAAATCATCGTAGAGCGTGACTCCCAGAAAGGCATTTTGATCGGAAAAGGAGGAGCAGCCCTCAAGAAGGTCGGTTCCACAGCCCGCATTGACATCGAGGAATTCCTGGGTCGCGAGATCTTCCTGAGACTGTTCGTGAAGGTCCGCAACGACTGGCGCAGCTCCGATACCCATCTGAAGGCATTTGGCTTTACGACCTGACGGTCTTCATGCCCAGCGCCCGCGCCATCCTGTTCCAACGTGGATGCACGGAATCGAGGGTGTAGCGGGAAAAGGTATACCGCAAGGGATATGTGGCACGTAGACGGTGGAAATCTTCGGCGGTGTGAACCGCGCGGAAACGTCTGTCATCGGCTCGGATATCCATCATGGCCCGCATGAGGACCCTCCAAGCGTGCACCTCTCCGTACCAGCTGTCGGAAACCCGGATGGTCATGGATTGCTCGTCGACGGGCAGGTGCGGCAGCGCCGTGCGCGTCGGACATCCCATGGCCAGTGCCAAGGCATTCGAAATCATGCGAAGGCCGGAGGCTTTGGCATCACGCGAATACCCGGCAATGTGCGGTGTGGCAATATCGGCTGCGGCCTTCACGGTTCGGGCCGGCACCGGTTCGTCCTGCCACACATCCAGTGCCAGCCAGGAAAGGGCACCAGCACGGCGGGCCGAGGCTGCGGCCATATCGTCCACGATGCCACCACGTGCAGTGTGAATGAGGAATGCGCCACGCTTCAGGCGCGACAGCCGGCCGGCGTCGAGCAGGCCGACGGTCGGGTAGGACCCGGACGTGGTCCGCTCCGCGTTGATGGACAGGATGTCGACCATTGGCAACAACTCGTCAAGCGACACGGACGGCTCCTGCATTCGTCCACTGGCGGCAAAGGGAGGATCGCTCACATGAACCGTCCATCCCATGTGGCGAAGACGCGTTGCCAACAGGGATCCCACATGCCCCCCTCCTACAATTCCGACCACCGTTTTCGAATAGTCCATTTCAGGATCAAGTCCTTCTGCCAGGGCGGCGAGCGTGTACTCCACGACCGATTCCGCATTCGCGCCGGCGGCTGACGCGAAATCGATCCCCTGTGCGCGGAGCCACTCCCGGTCTACGTGGTCCACACCGGCCGTCGCCGTACCAACGAACCGGATACCGCTGTTCCGGAGCAAGGCACTGTCCACCTTGGTGACCGTGCGGACAATGAGTGCAGTAGCGCCTTTCAGAACGTCCGGACCAATTTCATGGCCAGGAATGGAAACAACCTCCCCGAGTCCGGAAAATTCCTCCTCTACACCGGGAAGGTGTGCATCCACAACGATACGCATGATTCGAGGGCGTTTTAGGGGTCAAAAACGTCGATTCCGGATCGGGCGTAGGTGTTGCCCGTCAGGAAAGTGTACTGTGACTGTCAAGATGGCACAAAGGTTGCTTGAAGGACCAGCACAATGCCGATGAACCTGCCATGAACGGGTGTTGAACGCGGAGTGAATACGCTTTTTTGTGCATTCAAGTCTTTTATAGTCAGTGACTTAAGACATCCGCTTTTTTCGAAACCTGCACCCTGACATGCCGTATGGAGCGGCCCAAGAGGCCACTCTTCTCAAGGAAGAGAGGCTTCAAACATGACATGAGACGCACCGTCGTCCCGAAAAGAGATGGTGTTTCATGTGTCATGCCACTGCCCCCAGAACAACCCGGTCGATGCCATGTCCAAGCGACTACTGAAGCGAACAGCATTCCTTGCTGCCGCACTGACTGTCGCAGGCGTGATTGCATCCCTTACGGATCTCACCCCCTCTACCGGTAACGGACTCGATCCGGAACTGGCCCACTTGCTTCTGGACTCTCGTTCAGCAGTACCCATGAACCCATGGGAAGCAGCCCTTTATCGTCCGCGCAAGCTGACGCCATTGCCTCCAGATCAGATAGACACCGAAACCCTTTGGCTGGCACGCGCCATCTACTCTGAAACGAAGCGTCCGGAAGAGCAGGCCTTGGTGGCCTGGGTCATCCGGAACCGCGTGGAAACGGGATATCGTGGCAAGCGGACGTACGCTGACGTGGTCCTGGATCCCTATCAGTTCAGTGCATTCCTGGATGATGCTCCGAAGCGTGACCATTATGCAAACCTGGTACCAGGCGATCGCGAGCCGGGCTGGAAAACGGCGCTCTACATCGCACACGTAGTGCGGCAGGCAGATGGCGCACATCGCCCCTTCTCGCCGACGACGCGTCATTTTTACTCCGAGCGTTCCTTGTCGAACGGCGTCCACCCGTTGTGGGCCGCCGATAGACGGCCGGTCCGTATAGACGTTCAGTCCATCAAAGTCGATGATCGTCGCTTCCGCTTTTTCGAGGGCGTGTCCTGACTACTCGCTACGCCGGGTCAGAAGATGATGCCAACGCGGAGCATGACGGAGTTCAAACGCTGTACGTCACTGGCAGCGAACGACACGTTGCCGATGGACGCATTTTCCTTCATGAAGCGCGAGACGCCGATGGCGTAGCGGAATTCTGGAGTGATCTTTACTCCCAGCGCGTCAATGGCCAACCCGACGCCGACATTGCCCGACACCGATACGTCCTCCAGTGCGTCGTCGTACTGACTGTCGCCCGTCGACGGAAAGGAAAAGACCGGTCCGGCAATCACGTATGGACGGATGACCGGGGTAGCTGTGAGATTGAACCGCAGATCGACAGGGATGTCAATCATGGATACATCGAACGCATCGGATACGCCGGACAAGGACACATCCACATCCCCGATATCCCGGTAGAACAGGCCTACTCGTAACCCGGCGGGCCCGAGCCCCAGGTCATAAATGACGCCAACATGGTACCCACTCGCATTGTCGAACGTGGCCCGACCGTTCGTGCTCTGGATGTCATCGATCGATTCAAAGTTCAAACCCGCGGCCACACCCAATTGGGCCTCAGCGGTGGACGGAGCTGAAAGCGCGACGAGCAGTATCGCGATGCAGGCAAGACGAATCCTGGAGGTCATGGTGTTCATTGGATGGTGCAACATGCCGATGGTACGCGAGTTGTTCGTTAGTGTTTTGCACTTCAACCCGTCCCGTCGCGCATTATGAAAATAGGCATCACGTGCTATCCCGTATACGGGGGCAGCGGCGTTGTAGCCACGGAACTCGGAAAGGCTCTCGCCGCCCGGGGGCACTCCATCCACTTCATTGCGTACTCCATGCCGTTCCGGCTGGGTCACATCCTGGAGAACATCACCTTCCACGAGGTGAACGTCAATGCCTATCCCCTCTTCGAGTATCCGCCGTATACGCTGAACCTTACGTCGAAACTGGTCGACGTGGTGAAGTACGAGGAGCTGGACATACTCCACATGCATTATGCCATTCCGCACGCCACCAGTGCGGTTCTGGCGCGCCAGATCCTGGCTGAATCCGGACGGCGCATCCCGGTCGTAACCACTCTGCACGGGACGGATATAACGATTGTCGGCCAGGATCCCTCCTTCGCGCCGGTGGTGAATTACTCCATCAACCAGTCAGATGGCGTGACCGCGGTTTCGCAGTATCTGAAGGATGAAACGTGCTCCTGCTGCAACATCCGGGCAGACATTGAGGTCATACCGAACTTCATCGATACTGCTCGCTTCCGGCCGCTCGAAAAAGATCATTTCAAGCAGGCTGTCTGCCCTAACGGAGAGCACCTTCTGGTGCACGTATCCAACTTCCGTCCTGTGAAGCGGGCCGTGGAAGTCGTGGAGGTCTTCCATAAACTGCGCGAGGCTGGATATCCGGCCAAGTTGCTGCTGGTCGGCGACGGTCCCGACCGCCCGGCCGCTGAACATCGCGCACGTGAACTGGGTGTGATCGACGATGTCCGATTCCTCGGCAAGCAGGAACCCGTCGAGGAAATCCTTGCCATCGCAGACATCTTCCTCATGCCGTCCGGATCCGAGACGTTCGGACTTGCCGCACTGGAAGCCATGGCGTGTGGCGTCCCGGTCATTGCCTCGGACATCGGGGGACTGCCGGAGTTGGTGATAGATGGCGAAACCGGGTATCTCAGACCGCTGGGTGACATCGAGGGGTATGCAGCATGCGCCAAGAAGCTGCTGGACGACCCGGATCTGCTCGCGAAGATGTCCGAAAAGGCTCGACGACGGGCTGTGGACTGCTTCGACATCTCGCAGATCATTCCGATGTACGAGGCCTATTACGAACGCGTAGCCAATCAGGTGGCTGCGGCCGTTTGACATGTCCGGGCATCTGATATCGCGCAAGAAGAGCATTTACCCGATCGCGGAATTCCTGCGATCGTATCTCACCCGGTATGGCCGGGTTTGGGCTGACAGTATCCGGTACGACGACCTCCAGCGCTATTCGAACGCGATCCCTGTATACGATGAGCTTGGCAAGGACACCCTGTGGTCCACCGTTCTGTATTCAGACTCCGAACGGCGGGACATCCACGAATCGCTCCTGCACGCCTACGCGATCCTCAAGGCCGATGGCGATACATCGATCGTAAAGTACCTGTTCATTGAGCGCGTGGACATGTGCAACCACGGCAACACCCTCCCATTCAGGGTCCGGGTCGTGAACAGGATCAACGAGAACTTCGACTACTTCTACGTAAAGAAGATCGATGCCAATCGCATTTATGGCCTGGAGCTCGAGCACATCCTTTCACCGAACCGCATCAACTACTTCATTCACGGTGAGACCATCGTGGAAGAACACATTATCGGTATTCCAGCAGACGTCTTCCTGCGTGAGGACCTGCATATTTCCGATTTCGACCGGGTTCGGCTGGCAAAGGAATTCGTGAAGTTCAATGAGCGGTGCTTCGTCTGCCTGCTTGGTGACATGCACTCGGGAAATTTCGTCGTGGAGCTCACGCGTGACTTCGAAAAGTGGCATTTCCGCATGCATCCCATTGATTTCGATCAACAGAGCCACCACTGGCGCAAGGAAGTGTACCTGCCGCAGTTCTTCCCCCAGAACGACCTCCTGGTCGATGTCACCATCCGTTCGCTGGCTCCGGAAAACGTGTTGCAATACCAGAAAGAAGAGCGCAGTCTGATTGCGAACCGCGTGCGCGTCTCGCACGGCCGGTTCGGTGCTCTCATGGACGTGATGCGCGAGGATATCATTTCCTCCGACGAACACGTGGCGAAACTGGGCGCGCAGCTGGCTGAACATTACCACAACGATGCATTCAGCCACTGTGACACGATGGGCGAAATCGTATACCAATCCATCATGCAATTGGTGGAAGGACGACAGCCGGCCACGGCTCCGCTGGGACGCGCCTGAACGTCAGATCGGCGCTCCACCGTTCAGGAACGGATTGGAAGCCTTCTCCTGCCCTATTGTCGTCTCGGGACCGTGTCCGCTGAGTACACGAACGTCATCGCCCAACGGGACCAATTTCCCGAAGATGGACTGCATGAGCACCGGCAGAGAGCCCTTCCAGAGGTCGGTCCGGCCAATGGAACCGGCGAACAACACATCCCCGCTGAAAACCAGGCCTTCCTCGCGGTCCACAAATGCAACCGAACCCGGTGAATGTCCGGGTACGTGCAGCACGTCCCAGGACCGTGTACCGATCGCGACCGGAGAACCCTCTTCCAGGTACGAAGACGGCGCCGGCGGTACGTCCATCTGCATCCCGAACATACTGGCCTGGTCCGTAGCGCGCGCCAGAAGGGGTTCGTCCTCACGATGTACAGACAGCCCCACACCGTACGCATCACACAGGGCTGCACAGCCGAATATGTGATCGATGTGCGCATGGGTCAGCAGTACGCGAGTGAGCGGCGCTCCCGAGGAATCGATGGCATTCATAACATGCGCGACCTCCCCGTCGGCTTGGCAGGACGGGTCAATGACCACGGTTTCGTCGCCATCCGTGACTACGTAGCAGTTGGTGGAGAATGGATTGAACGTAAAGGAGTGGACGATCATCTATCTTTGCATGGTTACCGGTCGTCTGCCACGTCCAGCTTATGAAACAGTTTCATCGCATGACCCTCCGCATGTTGCCGGCCCCGTTCGTGGGCTGGCTTCTGGTGCTCATGTTTCTGTTGGTCATGCAATTCCTCATCAAGTACCTGCCCCAGCTCGTGGGAAAGGGACTTCCGGTACAGGTTGTTGTGGAGCTCATTGCCTACAACCTGGCCTATATGATGGTACTCGCCGTCCCGATGGCTGCGCTCATCACCACGCTCATGACATTCGGGCGTCTGGCCGAGTCCAATGCGTGGGCCGTCATGAAGGGTTCCGGCGTGTCGTTCGGGCAAATGGTCTGGCCGGTCTACATCGTCGGCATCCTGCTGACGGCCGGCATGTGGTACTTCAACACGGAGATCCACCCGGAATCGAACTTCCGCGCACGCAACCTGTGGCAGGACATCCGGACAGCCAAGCCAGGCTTTGACCTGCAGGCGGGAGTTCTGTACGATGAATTGGACGAGTACCGCATCCTGGTTCGGGAAATCCCCCCGGACCGCCCGAATGAATTACGCAACATCACGATATACGATTATACTGACGGATCCCGGTACCGGACGGATATCACCGCCGAAGAAGGATTGCTGGAGACCAGCAACAACGGCCGCGTCCTGCGCCTGACCCTGTTCCGAGGGGAAGTGCACAGGCGACGCCCCATGTCGAACGATTCCGTGGACCGCTACGAACGACTGGCATTCGACCGCCACCTCATGCGGATATCGCTGGATGACCTGGATTTCAGGCGAACCGACCCCACAGAGGGCACACGCACGGACCGGACCATGCGTACCCGGGACATGGTAACACTCGTCGACAGCTTGAAAATGGAGGTAGCGGCGAAAGTGCTCGGTATTGAACAACTCATGGCCCGGCTCGGCTCGGGAGAGCCGAGCCGGGAGCAATGGAAGTCGGCACAGTTGGCCCCGGGTATCCAGACGCAGGGCTTCGACACGCACGAACTGGCGCGCAACTCCGCTCGCGGAATGCGCGCCGGAATTGAGTCGGGTCGTCGCACCATCACATGGGCGGGCGAGAAAGCGAGTCGCTACGAGGTGGAAATCCACAAGAAGTACTCGATTGCGCTGGCCTGCCTGCTGTTCATGGCGCTTGCTGCGCCGCTCGGCCTGTCCATCCGTCGCGGTGGACTTGGCACGTCGGCCATGGTCGCCATGTTCATTTTCATGTTCCACTGGATTTCCCTGGCCAATGGAGAGAAGTTTGCCGATCGTGGTTACATGGATCCGTGGTTGGGCATGTGGCTCGCCGATATCGTGACCGGTATCCTTGCGTTGCTCGTCACCGTGTATGTCTGGTTCGACCTCGGTGCGGCCCAGTCCCCTCTTCGCCGTTTGATATATCGTTTGCGGCGTTCCCCCGACCCTTCCGCCTCCTCCGCCCCACCACCTCAAGCCCCATCCCTGTGAACGGTACGCTGTATCTGGTTCCTACGCCCGTTGGCAACCTCGACGACATGACCTTCCGGGCCGTGAACGTGCTCCGGGATGTCACGCTCATTGCGTGCGAAGACACGCGTACGTCGGGCGTCCTGTGCAGTCACTTCGATATTCCGACGTCCCGAACCAGTTATCACGCCCATAATGAGCATGGGAAGACCGCCCATCTGGTGGACAGGATGCTGGGCGGTGACTCCATCGCCCTCGTGACGGATGCAGGAACGCCCGGGATATCGGATCCCGGGTACTTGCTGGTGCGTGCATCCGTTGAAGCGGGAATCGACGTCGTTGCGCTGCCCGGTGCCACGGCGTTCGTGCCGGCGCTGGCTGCGTCCGGTCTTCCCACGGACCGGTTCGTCTTCGAAGGCTTCCTGCCGCCCAAGAAGGGACGCAAGACCCGCCTGGAACTACTGGCTCAGGACGAAAGGACCGTCATCCTGTACGAGTCGCCACACCGCATAGGAAAGCTCCTGGCCCAATTGGCCGATATCACCGGTCCGGATCGGTACGTGGTGATTGCGCGCGAGGTATCCAAGAAATTCGAGGAATACCACCGCGGCAGCGTCGCCGAGCTCCTGGAGTGGGCTACAGCCGGCAAAGTCAGGGGCGAGCTGGTCGTGCTACTGGCCTCCGCGAAGACCAGCGAACGGCTCGCAGCCACCCCGTCAGACGATTGAATCAAACATAAGCAGGCCGCGTTCATCGATCCGCAACCCTGTGAACACCCGCGCTGATCCATGGACTGGAAACTCACCGATCGTCTGACCGCTGCCGCCGTATTCCTGTATGCACTTGTCCTGTATGTGCTTACGGTAGCTCCGGCCACCTCCTTCTGGGATTCCGGGGAGTTCATTGCCATAGCGAACCAGCTTCAGGTGTCGCATCCGCCCGGCGCGCCCATTTACATGCTCGTGGGGCGCCTGTTCTCCATGTTCATGCCGGTCGAATACATTGCCCTGTCGGTGAATATGGTTTCGGTGCTGGCCAGCGCGTTCACCGTCCTGCTGCTACACCTCATTGTCGTGCGGTTGGTACGGGAATGGCAGGGACACCCGTCCACATGGAGCGGCGTTGACCGTATTGGCGCACTCGCCGGCGGTGCCATCGGCGCATGTACGTTTGCCGCGTCCGACTCCTTCTGGTTCAACGCGGTCGAGGCGGAAGTCTACGCCATGTCCATGCTGTTCACGGCAGTCGTGATTTGGCTCATCCTGAAGTGGAAGGAAGAAGCAGCGCTGGAGGAAGAGCGCCTGTCCGGCGGGCAACACCGTTTCGGTCTGGCCACCAACCGGTACCTCATTCTGATAGCCTATCTGTTCGGACTGGCCATCGGCGTGCATCTGCTGAACCTGCTGGCCATCTTCTTCATCGCCCTCATCGTATTCTTTTTCGAGTTCGAGAATCCCGATTGGAGTCCGCGCCAGCGGTTCATGGGACTCGTAGCCACCGGAGTGGTGTCTGTTACCGCGTTCCTGGTCGTGTATCCAGGCATTGTGCAGGTCCTTCCCGGTGTCGTTGGCGATTCTGGCGCCCCTATCTTGGTCTTCCTGGGCATCATCACAGCCCTTGCTGTGAGCGTGTGGTACACACATTCGAAGGGTATGCAGGCCTTGAACCTGGTCATGCTGTGCGTCACCGTGGTCATGATTGGCTATTCGTCCTATGCGCTCATCTTCATTCGCAGCGCCTCAAATCCGCCGATTGATGAGAACGATCCGGAGACGGTCGAGGCCATCGTCTCCTATCTCAAGCGCGAGCAGTACGGTAATACGCCCATCCTGAAGGGCAATACGTACGATAACGCCCTCGGTCAGATCGATACCCGCCGTGAGACCTTCTTTCCGCGCCGATACAGCCAGGATCCGAATCATATGCGCATTTATGCGCAGTACCAGTCGGACTCCGAGTTTTTCTGGAAGTATCAGGTCGGCCATATGTATGTCCGCTACTTCCTGTGGAATTTCGTTGGCCGCGCGAACGACACGCAGGATGCCCCGGCCATCACGGGGCTGTCCGACAAGGAAGACCAACAATTCTTTTATCAGACACCGTCCGAACGATCGAGCCGAAACGCCTACTATGGCCTGCCCCTTCTACTGGGCCTCATCGGCATGGCCTTCCATTTCATGCGGGACTGGCGCCGGGCCTTCGCGGTGGGCATACTGTTTTTCGTGACCGGAATAGGCATCATTCTGTACTTGAACCAGACGCCATTCCAACCGCGGGAGCGTGATTACTCGTACGTGGCAAGCTTTTTTGCCTTCAGCATCTGGATTGGACTCGGCGGTACGGGGCTCATCCGCTTGCTGAGCGATGCCGTTGCTGACCGCCTGAACGAAAAGACGTTGAAAGCCGCAGCCGTGACCGTGGCGGGTGTAGCGTTCGTCGCTGTGCCACTGCTCATGATGGTCGTCAATTATGACGACCATGACCGCAGCGGGCGCTATGTCGCGGGCGATTATGCATACAACATGCTTATCTCCGTGGAAGAAGATGCCATTCTGTTCACCAATGGTGACAACGACACGTTCCCGCTGTGGTACATGCAGGAAGTGGAAGGAGTCCGGCGCGACGTCCGGGTCACGAACCTGTCGCTCCTGAATACTCCGTGGTATATCCGTCAGCTGAAAAACCAGTCATCCCGCGATTCCGAGCCACTCCCCATCAGTATCCGGGATGAGGATATCGATGACATCCAGATTGAGAGATGGCCGCCTCGTGAGCTTGAACTGCCCGTAGACATGCGCAGCATCCTGGGTCTGTCGGGAGATGCCCCGGCGCCCATCCAGCTCGGGGACTCATCGAACATACAGTCCCCCATGCGCTGGCGGCTGGAAGGCCGTCCCTATGCGTTCGACCCCAGTTTCAACCTGCTTTATGGTGCGGACCAGGCGGCGTTGAACATGATCATGACGAATGCACAGCAGGGCTGGAAACGCCCCATTTACTTCGCGGTCACCGTAGCTCCGGATGGCCAACTGGACCTGCAGAATTACTTCCAATTGGAGGGACAAGCGTACAGGATTGTCCCCATCGAGCATGATGAGCAGTTCGGCCGCGTCGTACCCGGCGTGACCGATGCGCGCCTGCGCCAGTTCCGGTTTACAGGTCTGAACGACCCGGACGTGTACTTCGATGAGAACATCCGCCGTATGGTGGACAACTACCGCAACATCTTCTCGAATACGGCTTCCCAGATGGCGGAACAGGGTGTCACGGAAGATGCCGTAGAGTTGTTGGACTGGTTCATGGAGCAAGTCCCGTTCGAAACCATTCCTGGCGATGAAACATCCTTCATTTTCATGGCACAGGCCTACAGGGATCTGGGCGAGAACGAAAAGGCCAACGACATCCTGAAGCAGGCCGAACCCCTCCTGCTGCACAGACTGGCAAATTTTGAAGGACTGAGCCAGCGGGAATACCAGCGACTCGGTGGCTTCATCGACATGTTGCGGACAAGCTACATGTTGGCACAGGACTTCGATGCGGCTTCCAACCTCATCAACTCCATTGCCGATGTGCTTGGGGACTCGTCCTATCGCCAGTCCCCGGAGGAGTTGAAGGCGCTGTACGAAATGTCAATGGGAAATCGTCCGTAACCCCCTCGCTCCCAGAGGGGTCCTCAACTTCTTCAACAGCCTTCCAGATACTCTTACGGTAGTACCGTGAACCGCACAGAGCGGACCGCGCGACCATCCGACAGGCGCGCAATGTACACGCCCGGAACGAGACCTGTCGTCCCGATGGTGAACCGGTCTGAGAACCTTGCTATGCGCGCGTCGACCGCTCGCCCGGATATGTCTGACAGGGTAAGGCTGACCGGGGAGCTGGACGGCGATGCAAAAGGAATGGTCACGCTTTGTGCGAGCGCAGGATTTGGGTAAGCCGCTCCTATTTCCAGGGAATACGGAAGCTCCGAACCTGTCTCCACATCGGTCGCCGAGCCTTCGGACATCACCAATGAGGTCGTGAAGATGAAATCTCCCTGGTTGGTAAAGTCTCCGTTTGCGCCGTTTCCAGCGGCGTACAGCGTAACGGTGCCCGATCCGGCCGCAGGAGCGGTCCATGGAACCGTCCACGACATGGATCCATCGGTGTCTACGGCCGGAGCGTGCGTAACATGCTCATTGGGGCTGCCGAGAGCGAACGCGATCCCTGGTGCCGAAACGTCAAAGGCCCCGACAAACTGGCCGGCTGTATTTTTGGCGGTCAGTTCGAACCCGAAACGGCTGGCTGCCGAACGGTTCACGCGCACACCCACCTGGATGACCTCGCCGGGCGTATATACATCGGGAGCTGTGATGGTAACCGAACCTTCCGGAGAATTCAGCGGGTTTCCCGTGTGGCATGCGGTGCACGTCGACTCTCCAGGCGCACCCGTGGCATGCGATGGGGCCCCCGAGCGGTTTACAGTGGCCGCAAGGAACAGGACAGGGGCCACATACAGTGCGGCGCGGGTAACAAAGCGCATGGTAGAATCAGTTTACGGGTCTCACTGCAATCTCGAAACTGTGTGCCTTCCCGTTCAAGGTCATTGTATATGCCCCCGGCTCGTACATGCCTTCCAATTGGAAGTAAAACCTGTACGGACGCAGGACGGCCGCGCAGACAGAACCCGTGGCGCGCCGCATTTGCAGATTGACATCGATCAGACGCCCACGTCGATCCTGCGAGACGTCGTGCAATTCCGCACACGCGTCCGGAAATGATCCCTTTACAAGCACTTCCACGGGCACTCCTGTATCTACGAGCGCCGTCGTGACCGGAGCAGGGCGGACCGTCACGCTCTCATAGGTAGCCGGAAAGTAGCGGTATGTCACCGACTCATCGGGCGGGTTGATCGTGATGGTCGTACGACCATCATCGGTCGTTCCGTCCACGCGATGGCCGAACTGAGCGTCGGGATCCACATCACCAGGCGATGTGGCCATGCACCCGGCCATAAAGGCCGCCAGAATCAACACAACGAACGATTTCATGCCTCTGGCTCCTTGAGTAACGTGACGTTGCCAGCCTCTCCATCATCCGGAACTTCTTCGCGCGGCGCATCGCCCCAGAGACGCTCGAGGGTATAGAATTCTCTCTTGGAAGGGTGGAAAATGTGGACCACCAGGTCCACGTAGTCCATGAGGACCCACTGCATGTGGTCGGTACCTTCGATATGCCAGGGGCGCTCTCCACCCTCTTCTTTCAATTTCATGCGGACAGACTCCGAGATGGCCCGCACCTGGAGGTCCGAGTCTCCGGTCGCCACCAGGAAAATATCAGCCACCCCGCTCACCTCGTGCACATCCATTACGAGAATGTCGCGACCTTTCTTTTCCAGGATGGCATCAACGGCCAGCCGCGCGAGCGTGCGGACCGAAGCGGACGTTGACCGTTTCTTGGTTTCATCCCGTTCGGGGACCATGTTCTGATCGGCAGTTTTCGATTTGGAAGTCGTCAGGGGGATACCTCTGGTTTATTCAATTCTTGAGCACGCGCATTGTATGGCGCGAATTCCGCGTAGTCGGATCCGATGACGACCATCGCATCCATGTAATATTCAGGCTTTATGTCCTGGACAATCCGTGATTCCGGAATACCGAGCGCGATCGCTACCTGACGGGCAGCTTCCACATTACCGGCCCGGTCCACGACAAAGGTCTCTGCTACATCCATCCGGCTGTAGTTCGACACGCCCAAAACATCAAAACCCAATTCAATGAAATGATCACGTACGGTCTTGGCAACACCCTCCACCCCGCACCCATTCATGACCTCGATCTGGATGATGTCACCCGCAAGGCGCCCGGGATTGTCAATGCGGCGCGGATCCGGACGTTCGAGGGAGAAACGGGAATACAGCGCCCACCCCAGTGTCACCAACAGGACGATGGCGACCACCAGACCCATATTGAGCAGTGAATTTGAAAAACGTCCAGGCATCGGGGTGAAAAAAAGTGCGCGGCAGCGGAATGTCCGCTGCCGCGCAAAAATAGGGAATCAACGCGACATGGTCGCTATTTCAGCCGGTCGTTCCAGAACAGGTCATTGCGCTCGGGACCGAATGACATGGACATACTGCTCCGGTCGTATGCTGAGGAACGGTATCCGTACGGGTTCATGTAGTTGCCGTACGGGCTTTGACGCACCTGCAGATGGATCTGCATGTTTTCCCGGGGACGGTACTGGATCTCAGCGTTCTTCAGGAAGACCTGTCCACTTTGACCACCCGTCGCAGAGAAGTACTGCGACGCGCCGGACTGGCCGTAAGCGATCGCGACATCGGCCCTGGCGGCGAGCTTGCTGTTGAACTGCCACATCATGGAGTTCGTATACATACCCAGCGTGGAGCCTCCGTTGAAGGAGCTGGCACTCATTTCCAACGAGTGGGACATCTTGAAGTGCTCAGGAGAGAAATATTTGTTCAGGGAAAACCCTGTCTGACCCGCATCGTAGAGGCGGACCGTAGACTCAACCGGAGATGTACCACTTCGAAGTTGCGCCTGGGCCGGAATCGTGAGTCCGAGCAGTAGAACGAGACAAAGGGCAGTAAATGATCGACGCATGAGGTTCTTCCGTGGTGAACTGGTGTCGTATAATATCAACAACGTAACGGACCGGCCAATTGTTTTGCGCATGGTCCATGAAAATGGGGTATTTCCACCGGGACATGACCGTACTGGGTATAGAAACATCGTGCGATGACACTGCTGTCGCTGTGATTACAGACGGAATTGTGCGCTCTTCCGTCATCTCGTCTCAATTGGACCACGCGCGGTTCGGCGGCGTCGTACCTGAATTGGCCTCTCGTGCCCACGAACGCGTACTTGTCACGGTTCTCAGAAAAGCGTTGGAAGAAGCAGGTGCCACCCTGGCCGATGTGGATGGAATCGCTGTCACCCAAGGGCCGGGACTCGTCGGCTCGTTATTGGTAGGCGTGAGCTTCGCAAAAACCCTGGCTGTAGGATTGGGCGTGCCCGTAGAGGGTGTGCATCATCTGGACGGGCACGTGCATTCGCTGTTCCTGGGGGATGAAGCCCCCTCCTTCCCCATGCTGGTTCTGATTGTCTCGGGCGGCCACACCCAGCTGATGAGACTGGATGCACCGGGGAAGCGGACCCTGATGGGCAAGACGCGGGACGATGCAGCCGGCGAAGCATTCGACAAGGTCGCCAAGATGCTCGGACTCGGATATCCGGGCGGCCCGGTGATTGATCGTCTGGCGGCCAACGGAGACCCAGGGCACGTCGCCTTCCCCCGTACGCGACTTCCGGGATATGACTGGTCCTTCTCCGGGATCAAAACCGGCGTTTTGTACTACCTCAATGCGATGCCCGAGAAATCCCGTACCGAATACCTCGAATCCAACATGGCCCATGTCTGTGCATCGTTCCAGGCCGCCGTCGTAGACATGCTTGTCGCGCCGGTGGAACGCGCCATGGAAGCAACGGGTATCGGGACGGTGGGGCTGGTCGGTGGTGTCTCGGCCAACAGCGCACTCAGGTCGCGTCTTTCAGCACTCACGGGCTCCATGGGCGGTCAGCTGCATGTACCCGACCTGGCCCATTGCATGGACAATGCCGCCATGATTGCCATGGCCGGATTCAGTCATTTGTTGACGGGCCACGCATCACCATTGACCATGACCGCCCATCCTTCGCTGCCGTTCGGGGATCTTGCATGAAACAGGTTCTGGACAAACTGGAAGCCTTGTGCAGGGAAATGCCGGAGTCTGCAACCCTGGAGGACTGGCGCCGTCGCATTGACGGACTTGACCAGGTCATCCTGGCGTTGTTGAACGAACGTTCCGAGGCGGCCAACCATATTGGGTCCATCAAGAAGGCATCAGGCTTGCCAATCTATGTGCCCAGACGGGAAGAACAGGTTCTGAAGCAGGTCATGGAGGGCAATACCGGACCGCTCCCTGACACGGCAGTGCGGCGCCTCTTTGAGCGCATCATTGACGAAACCCGGTCACTCGAACGACACAACTACCAGCAGGACGACGACGACCCAGTATGAAACGACGGCTCATTCTTGCAGGCATTCTGGTCCTGGCAGCAGGATCCCTGATCGTACTGGATCTGTTCGTATTGTCGGCCACGCCCCATTACGAAGGCACGCGCTCCGTCAAGCTGCCGAGAGAAGCCGGACTGGAGGTCGTCGCTGACAGTCTGGAACGTGCCGGCATCCTAGAGGAGCGAACCGGGTTCGTGCTCTTCGCGCGGCTAAGCGGTTGGGATGCCCAGTTGAAGGCAGGACATTACGAATTCGACGCTGGACTGTCCTCCATGGAGTTGCTGGATGTCCTGCGGCGTGGACTGCAAACACCTGTCCGCATGCAAGTCCCTGGCGGAACGCGGAAGGAACGACTTATCCGCGGCATGGCATCGAACATGGCCTTCACACAGGATGATCTGGCCTCTGCGCTGAACGACAGTTCGCTGGCGGCTGAACTGGGCACCGACACGACGCACCTGTGGGCCTATATGGTCCCCGACACCTATTTCTTCTATTGGCTCACGGATCCAGCCGAGGTCGTACGGCACATCAAGACCCGGGTCGACCGGACCTACGCCGCAGCCGCCGAGTCGGAAGCGGGCATCGCCGGCAACCTGACCAAGGATGAAGTCATTCGCATGGCGGGAATCGTTGAGTGGGAAACAGCGCACGTGCCCGAGAAAGCCACTGTTGCCGGCGTGTATCACAACCGTCTCCGGAATCGCTGGCGTCTTGACGCCGACCCCACGGTCCAGTACGCCATTATGCTGAAAGAGGGTGACAAACGCCGGCTCTTTTTCCGCGATTATGACATCAGTCATCCGTACAACACCTACCGCCGCAGGGGTCTGCCACCGGGACCCATCACCAACCCGTCCATGACGTCCATAGAGGCCTCCATGGCACCGGAGAGCCATGGGTACTATTTCTTTGTTGCCCGCGGCGACGGTACGCACATGTTCAGCAGGACGCTGGCGGAGCATCGAAGACGGGCCAACGAGTATTACCGCGTCATGCGGGAGCGCCGGGCCGCAGCGCAGGCGGAAAAAGAGGCCGCTGCAACGGCCGACGTGGCAAATGAGGCGACGGCCACGCAGCGATGATCACGCGCCTATAGAGGGGTGCATTCCGGTCGATAACGGAGGTATGAAATACCTCGCAGCACTCATCCTTGTGCCGGCACTGCTGGGTGTCGGCTGCGATCAGGTGGCTCCACACGCCGACCTGGATACGACGGAGTCGACGCGGACTGCATTCCCATCCGACGCCCTGAACTTCATGATTATCGGTGACTGGGGCCGACAGGGCGATGACAACCAATTGGATGTTGCCGTGCGGATGGGCCTTGAAAGCGCCCGGGACGGTTCCAGCTTCGTGATATCGACGGGGGACAATTTCTACGAGACGGGCGTCGACAGCATTGACGACCGCTTGTGGATGGCATCGTTCGAAGATGTCTACACGGCCAACTCCCTCCAGATACCGTGGTATATCGTTGCCGGAAACCATGATTTCGCAGGCAATGTCGACGCGCAGGTAGCCTATTCCATGCAGAGTGAGCGATGGACCTTTCCTGCCCCCTATTACAGTATCGAAAGAGAAATCGAGGACGGCACGAGTGTGCTGTTCGTCTTCCTTGAAACGGAAGGGCTGAACTCACATCTCGCACAATCAGGAGAATCCGGAACGCCTCTTGTCCGCCAACTCAACTGGCTGGACCAAACGCTTACGAACAGCGACGCAGAATGGAAAATCGTCGTCGGGCATCGTCCGTTGTACTCCGTAGGTGAGGCCCACGTGGACAACCCGACCCTCATTGGAAACCTGAAACCAATCCTGGACCGGCACGCTGTTCAGGCCTATTTCGCCGGGCATTCGCATTCGCTGCAACACCAGCAGCCAGAAGGAGCCACGGCCTACATCATTTCCGGAGCCGGCTCCCGTATCCGGGCCGTGAATCCGAATGACATGACGTGTGCGGCGGAGAGCATTCCGGGATTCGTGGCCGCATCGCTTACGTCCAATCTCCTGACCCTGCAATTCGTCGACATGTTCGGCGACGTCCGATATGCGGTGGACATTCCCCGCGATACGAGCGCGAACGACCCACGACGTCGAAGCAACGGCACCCTGCGCTGCGGGGCCTGACCCACTCCCGTCTTCTTTTCGGCATGGCATGTAAACGCCTGCGTACTATCCTGTGTCTATGGATGGAGCAGCGAAATACGCCATGCCGGTTTCCCCTTCTATTTTCAGGAACGTAGTCGAAGCCCACCAACGTGGGCTCTACTACCTGTGCAGGGACCTGACCGGCAATCATCACGATGCCCAGGATCTAGCCCAGGACGTGTTTGTGAAAGCCTACCATGCCATCGACTCCCTCAACGGGTCCCTTGACGAGGGAGGCCTTGTGTTCGCTTGGCTGCGACGCATTGCCATCAACACGTTCCTGAACAGTCGGCGGGCCAAGAAGCACACCATGACGCAGGTGTTTTCCAGTGGGCACCCGGATACGGACCACGAAAACTCGCATGCTGATCCGTCGGGAGCACACGAACGCGCAGAACGGGCCAACGTGAACCATCATGTGCATCGTGCCATGACCGTCTTGTCCGCTCGAGAGCGTACGGCGTTCACACTGCGTCACTTCCACGGCCTACCGATTGACGAAACGGCAGCCTCGATGGACGTCGCATCAGGCACCATCAAGAGCCTGTTGCACCGGGCCACAAAGAAACTCCAACACGAACTCGACTTCCTGCGGGAGGAGCGATTCGCATGACACACTGCACATCTTTCGACGAACACATTTCGGAACACGCGCTTGGCACATTGTCAGGGGCCGATGCTGAAAACCTGGAGTCGCACCTGGCAGGCTGCCCGGCATGTCGCGCCGAGCTGAAGGCGAGGACGGCGCTCCTGTCTCACGTGCACCCCGATCGCTCTGAACCGGAGGAGGCTTTCTGGGACTCGTTCACCGACACGGTCATGGCCAAGGTGGAGCGCCCGGACCGACCAGCGTTCCTGCACACCCTGTTTCCAGCCAGTCAACCCTGGATCATCCGTGTCGCTGCAGCCGTGCTCCTCATCGCGACAGGCATCGCCATCGGAAGAGCCGGTCTTCAACAGAATCCGGGCTACACTTCCTCCGAAGAGGAGCCCGTGTTGAACGTCTCCACGGCCGCTCTCTCAGGTACGTTCGAGGTACTCGAACGCTCTCGAACCCTGCTCCTCGACCTGGTCAACACCGATTCCGCTGAAGGTGCACCGAACCTGGAGCAGCGACAACGTGTGGCCGAAGAACTGGCGACGCGGAGTGCGGAACTCTACGAACAACTTTCGCCCGGTGAACAGGCGCGCCTTCGGGCCCTGTTGCAGGATTTGGAGCTCATATTGCTTCAAATAGCGCACATCGAATCGGGCACCGACATCCCCGGCATTGAAATGATCCGCGACGGTGTGGATCGCAGTGCAGTCCTCTTCAAAATCGAACTGGAGTCGCTCGGTCGCGTGACCGATGCCGCCCCATCACCATGAATCCGAACCGTATGAAAAAGCTCCTACTCCTTCTCGCCCTGGTGGCCGGAGCCCTCGCACCGGCAGCGTCCCACGCACAGAACAACTGGGACGCCGAACAGGCCTACGCAGCCGCCAATGCCCTTGTCCTGGACGGCAAGTGGTCCGAGGCCCGTTCGTCCATGGCTGACTTCGCCACGCGCTACAAGGACTCTCCCCGTGCTGATGATGCAGCGTTCTATGCATGCTATGCGCGCGAAAAGATGGACACTGTGTCGCCAGAAGCATTCACCTGCTTCGAATCATTCCGGCGCACACACGCCCGCAGCTCCTTCGTGGACGATGCCGAATCGGCGATGATCCGTATCGCGAATCGACTGGCACAGGCAGGTCAACCCGAATACCAGGCCCGCACCAAGGCGCTCCGGGAATCCGATGACGAAGAGATCGCTTTGGCCGCCCTGTATGCCCTGCGTAATATCGGCGATGCCGCAGCTCTCGAAACCGTACTCGCGCTCTACGATCGCGCAGACTCTGAGGAAGTACGCAAGCGCGTTGTATACGTGCTGGCAGACTTCGACGATCCGGCTCTGACACCACGTTTGGCGCGCATTGCGACCACCGACACGTCCATCGACGTCCGCAAGTCGGCCGTGTACGCCATTGGCAACCGGCATGAATCGGGTGACGCGGCCACGCGTGATGCCCTCATGGGGATTCTTCGGTCCGATACGGACGTGGAGGTACGGAAGGCCGCGCTGTATGCCCTTGGCAACTCCGGTGACCAAGCCGTCGTGCCGCTGCTGGCCGACATTGCATCCACGAATACCAACGTCGAGCTCGCGAAAGCAGCCACCTACGCGATTGCAAACGTGGAAGGTGACGCAGCCGCTGATGCGCTGACGCGCATTCTGGGCAATGCGTCGAACACGGAGGTCCGCAAGGCAGCATTGTACGCGATCGGTAACATGGAATCGCCCGCCTCTATCCCCATCCTGGAACGCACGGCATTGGAATCGACCGATGTGGAACTGGCAAAAGCAGCTACATACGCCCTTGGCAACCAGGACTCGCGTCCAGCTGGGGCAGCTCTTGCCCGTGTCCTTGAAAAGGGCACGTCGACCGAAGTCCGCAAGGCGGCACTCTATGCCATTGGCAATAACGACGATGGCACGGCATCCCTGGACATCCTGCGCCGGGCGGCCACGTCGGGGTCGGACGTCGAACTGCAGAAGGCCGCCGTGTACGCCATCGGAAATCGGGAAACGAAGGCCGCACAAGACGCTTTGAAAACCATTTTCACGTCCACGTCCAATACGGAAATCCGTCGCGCTTCCCTCTACGCCGTTGCGAACCAAGAAGCCGCTGGCACGCATGACTTCCTGTTGGAAGTTGCCCGGGGAAATGATGTAGAGCTGGCGAAGACCGCCATGTACGCCCTCCGCAATACCGACAGCACCGGCCTCACCGACGTGGTTCGCATCCTGGAATCAACGCCGCACGACGAGGTCCGCAGAGCCGCCATCCATGTGCTGGCGGACGCCGAGTCGGACGAGGCGGTAGACGCCCTGGCCAAAATCATCAAGGGAGACGCACCCGCATCTGTTAAAACCGCTGCAGTCCAGGCCCTCGGAAACATTGGAACCGAGAAAGCCCGCGCTGTACTCATTGAGCTGCTTGGCAGCAAAGACTGATCATGGAACGTACCAGAAAATTTCTCGCCATTGCCGTTGTAAGCGGCTTCGCCCTCATCGCCGCCATGCCCTTCATTGGCATTCGTCCGGCCGATTTCATTGGATACCCAGCCACGGAAACCACCGTCGAGGTGTCGCCGGTTTCCTTCAGGGGCAGCATTCTTGCCATGGATGACCCGGAACTGGCCAAAGCAGCCGTCTATGCGCTTTCCAACTCCCTGACCGATGAAACGATTTCCTTGATGTTTCCGCTCATGGATGAGGCCCTTCCACTGGAAGTCCGGAAAGCCGTCCTGTACGCGGTCGCCAATCATGAAGGCGACGATGTCCTCGCGTTTCTGCGGCGTGTAGCCACCGAAGACAACGAAGTGGAATTGCAGAAAGCGGCTGTGTATGCCATCGGGAATACCGATCACGCTGACGCCGTTCGGGCACTGGTGGAAGTCATGGGATCCGATGCAGATGCCGATGTCCGGAAGGCGGCCGTCTATGCCCTCGGCAATCAGGATTCGGACGCTGCACGCGAAGCCCTGATGGGCATGATCGGCAACCTGAAATGAGGCGTCCCCACTCCTTTCTGCTGGCCGCCGTGATCTGTGGACTCGCGATCGGGGGTTCGCTTCCACAGGTCTCGGCCGCCCGGCAGATCCGCATTGAGCTTTCCCAAGGCGCGCCTGAAGCCCAACAGGACGGTTGGATGGGATATGTGCCACAGGTCGATCCCTCCAACTCCGGCTATACCACATGGTGGAGCAGGGATGATGCCATGAGCCTCGCTGACCGACTTGCCGCGGCCGGTGTACCTTTGGCCGGTTCCGATGAAGATCGTCCCGTATTCCTGTTCAAATTCGAGAACGGCCGGATCACGCAAGCACATGTGACCCATGCCGACTCTCAGATGAAGTTTGGTCCCGATCGCGTGCTGCGCAGGTTCGGCTCCGTGCCTGAAGCTGAATCGGCTGCCTTTATTCGGAACGCGTATACAGCGGGCGGCGACCACGGTTTGTTGTTCATGCTCGGTCGTCACCGCAGCATCCGGGACGTCGAACCCTTCCTGACCCGGATTGCCACTGGATCGGGCGATATCGAAGACCGGAAAGCAGCGCTGTACGGCCTTGGAGCGTTTGCATCGCCTGGAGCCCGGGAGACACTTCTGGCATTCATACGGGGCCGCTCAAGCTGAATGTGATTCAAGGCATTCCCGGGCAAAACGGGTGTCGACCGTGGCACCCAACTGCGTCATCATGGACAGCAGGCCCACCAGCAGCCGGTTGACGAACACGAAATGATGCGAACCTATCGGGCGGCGGTGCTTGAATGCATCCCGCCCGGTGAATCGCGGCAGGACTTCCTGGAATCGCGCCAGAAGCTGGCCCGAACTGAAGTCATACACATCGTGCTCATACATGCTCTGGATGATGCCGCCAAAGATGTCGAGCACTTCGGACAGGTATTCCCGGGCCTCCTCGTCCAGGTCGAAGGGCAACATCCCAAGCCTGTCATAAGCTTCGTTCTGTGCAACCGTATCGCCCGCCATTCGAGCACGATACAGGTTCAGAAGGTCATCGCGGAATGAACGCGGAAACACCTTTATGCATCCAAAATCCAGGATTCCGAGCGTCCCGTCCTCCCGGAACAGGAAATTCCCGGGATGCGGATCTGCGTGGACAGCTAGGTGGTCCGACGCCACCTGCGCATGAACGGTATCCCAGAGCAATTGGCCAAAGTGATTACGGCGTTCCGCTGTAGGCTCCGTGGCCAACAAGGATTTGAGGTGCATGCCGTCCAGATGGGTCATGGTCAGCACACGTTCCGTGGTCCGCTCCTCGACCCAGCGCGGGGTCACAATGGATGTGCCCTCATAGCGCGCGGCGAACGTCTCAATATTGCGCCCTTCATTCACGTAGTCTGTCTCCTCCATCATCCGATCCCGGACTTCTTGCAGGTAGGGATCCATCAAGCCGGCATCCACGAAGCGAGCAGCCAGTCCTCGTACCATGCGCAAGTCGGAGTCCACACTTTCGCGCACGTTGGGGTACTGGACCTTCACCACTACATCTCGCCCATCGTGCATCCGTGCGCGGTGCACCTGTCCGAGCGACGCCGCCGCCATGGCGGTCGTGTTGAACTCCGCAAAGGCCTTCTCTGGCGGCATCCCGAACGCCTGTGACACCAGCCGATGCACCAATGCCGGCCCCATCGCCGGAACCTCATATTGCGCCTTCGCCAGGATCTCCGAGAATTGACTCGGAAGCATCCCTGGCTCCATACTGAGTCCTTGGGCCATTTTCAGGGCCGTACCACGCAGTTTGGCCAGCTCCGAAAAGAGGTCTTCCGCATTGCGTGTATGCATTTCCGCCCGCGCCTCTCCCCGATTCGTACCGGTCGCCCGCCGCGACAGATACCTTGCGTAGTTGGCACCGACCTTCAGGCCGGTTTTCGCCGCAATCAAACCACGATCACGCGCCCCTCCCGGTGGCGCACCTGATCCGTCCAGGTCCTCATTCTCCTTCATGCGTCTCCTCGGTGGATGGTCCGGCAAATATGTCGGACAACCCGGGTATCCGGTTCAACGGCAGATAGCCTGCTTCTACAGCGTACCGGACCAGGTCCACGGATTTCCCCGGAACCGGACTCGTCAGGACCGACGCAGCCCATGCCAACGTCCGGTCCGCCAGCGCAGCCGATCGTTCGCGACCGTCCGATTCGTCGGCAAGCGACGTAGACAGCAGCTGGACAATGATTTCCGCCACAACAAATCGGACCGGGGCTGTATCGGAAACCATCCGGTTCACACCAGGAACGTCCACCGCGTGCATGACATCGACCAGTCTTGCCCGAAGTGCTTCCTGGAAAGATGAACCGAAACCGGAGGCTTCCCGGTTGAAGGTCGATGCACTGACCTCCGTGCCCTCCAAAGCGTCGAGCATCATGAAGAAAAATGCTGTGAGCCGTTCCGACGCAGGCCACGAGGAGGCGTCCGGAACGTCCGACAATGCCGCGAACGATACGTCGACGATGTTCGGAAAATGTACTTTCGATTGCATGATGCCAGCGATTACGCTGCAGGCAAGCCGTTGTTTGCCTTGTATCGTATTCTGTGAGGACAGCAACCAACCCACTCGTGTCATGCGCCGTGCCTTCCCGATAGTCACTCTCTTACTCCTGGTATCCTCGCCGCTGTTCGCCCAGGACAAAGGCCTTCCATTGGAGATTGACCGCACCATTCCCTTGGATGTCACCAGCGGCACCTGGATGAGTCTGGACGTCAGCCCTGACGGCTCCCGAATCGTATTCGACCTGCTCGGCGACTTGTATGAAATGCCGTTCCAGGGGGGTGACGCAACGCGCCTGACCAGCGGATTGGCGTTCGACTCCCAGCCTCGATACTCGCCGGACGGAGCAGAGATTGTTTTCTCGTCGGACCGCGACGGTGGGCAGAACATATGGACCATGTCGCTTGCCGATTCGACGTTCAAGCAGATCTCGAAAGGAAGCGACAACCGGGCAGAGTCGCCCGACTGGATGCCTGACGGGAATTACATCGTCGCGAGCATAGGCAAATTCCGCGGTGGTGGCTTGCCAGCCATCAAGCTCTTCCATGTGGATGGAGGCTCCGGAATCACCCCCATCAGTGACGTAGGCAGCTTGAAGTTCACCGGTGCTGCTCCTTCTCCCGATGGATCCAGCATTTGGTACGCACGACGCTCCGGCGACTGGCAGTACAACGCCCAATTTCCTCAGTATCAGCTGGAGGAATACGTGCTGGAATCCGGAGAACGATACACCCGCAGTGCCCGCTACGGCTCGGGGGTGCGCCCCACGCTGTCCCCCGACGGTCGCTGGTTGGTCTACGGAACGCGTCACGACGCCGAGACGGGGCTCATTATCCGGGACCTGTCCACGCAGGAGGAGCGCTGGCTCGCCTACCCCATTCAGCACGACGATCAGGAGTCACGTGCCACGCTCGATGTGCTCCCGGGCATGTCTTTCACGCCCGATTCCAAGCACTTACTGACGACGTGGGATGGGAAAATCTACAGAATCGACATCGCCGCTTCGGAGGCCACAGAAATTCCGTTCCGCGTCAAAAGCGACCTCGAGTTGGCCGCCACGGTCGACTTCGATTACCCCATTGAAGACACACCAACGTTCACCGTTCGCCAGATCCGGGATGCCGTCCCATCTCCCGATGGCACGCGCATGGCTTTCACGGCCTTGGATCGCCTGTGGACGGCCCGTATGGACGGCACCGATGCCAAGCGCGTGACCGACAGCAATGAGTCGGAGCATTTCCCGGCGTGGTCGCCGGATGGATCCTGGATTGCCTACGCCACCTGGAACGGCCAGACAGGGCACCTGAAGAAGGCCCCGGTTCGCGGCGGACGCTCGGTCCAACTCACCGCCGAGCCAGGACTCTACTTTGACCCCGCATGGTCGCCGGATGACCGTATTGTTGCATTCCGTACGCCCGTTACCACCTACGTCTCCGAAGGCGAGGAAGGACGACCGGGACAGGAGCTCGTGTGGGTACCGGCAGGAAACGGGACGGCCCGCGCTGTGGTCATTGCTCCGGGCAGCGGCTTGTCCGATGCCCACTTCACGGATTCATCTGACCGGATTTACCTGCGTCGCAGTGGGGATACGCTCGTCTCCATGCGATGGGACGGGACCGATGAGAAAACCCTGGTGAAAGTACGCGGTCCAAAGGCAGGCGGAACTACAGGCCAGAGACCGTCCATGCTACTCATGGCACCCCGTGGGGATCAGGCGCTGGCAGAGATCAACCGGCACATCTACACTGTCACGGTACCGGCATTCGGAAACGCGCCGACACTCGATATCGGTAATCCGAAGAGTGCATCTGTACCGGCCCGTCAATTGACCGACATCGGCGGCGAGTTTCCGTCGTGGTCCTCAGACGGCCGCAGCGTCCACTTCACGCTTGGAAATGCCCTGTTCACGTACAATCTGGACGATGCAAGAGCGTTCGACGATTCCTTGGCGGCGGTGAAAAAGGCAGCGAAGGATTCAACTTCGGCGACGAAATCCGAGGATGACGCCGACGCTCCATCAGATTCGACTGAATCGAAAAAGGATGACAAGAAGTCCAAAGACCCGAAGTACACCCCCTCCGAGGTTCGTTTTCTGATCGATGCGCCCCGGGACATCCCGCAGGGAACACTCCTGCTGAGTGGCGCGCGGATCATCACCATGAAGGGTGATGAAGTCCTCGAATCCGGTGATATCCTCATCCGCAACAACCGGATTCAGGCGGTAGGCGCCGCAGGGGCTCTCGATGTCCCAGCTGATGCCACGGTCAGGGATGTATCCGGAAAAACCATTGTCCCTGGCTTTGTCGATACCCATGCACACTTGCGTGCCCGGGATGGCATCCACAGAACAGACCAATGGGCATATTTGGCCAATCTGGCATACGGAGTAACGACCGCCCGTGACCCGCAAACGGGAAATACGGAAGTGTTGTCGTACGGCGACATGGTCAGGACTGGCCAGGTCATGGGACCACGTGTGTATTCCACGGGTCCCGGCGTGTTCTGGAACGACGGCATCGATACACTGGAAGAAGCGCGGAACGTACTGAAGCGCTACTCTGACTATTTCGACACAAAGACCATCAAGATGTACGTTTCGGCGTCGCGAAAAGGCCGCCAGTACATCATTCAGGCAGCTCGCGAACTCGAACTCATGCCCACCACCGAGGGCTCGCTGAACCTGCGTCAAAACCTGACGGAGACGCTGGATGGATATCCCGGCCTGGAGCATTCACTGCCCGTATTCCCGATCTCTGAGGATGTGAAGGCGTTGTTTGTGGCCACTCAACGGGTGTACACCCCGACCTTACTGGTCTCGTACGGCGGTCCGTGGGCGGAGAACTACTTCTACAGCCGATACAACCCGCACGACTCGGCCAAATTGCGCCGCTTTACGCCACATGACCAGGTAGACACACGTGTCCTCCGCCGAGGCCAGTGGTTCCACGACGATGTCCATGTCTTCAAGCGCCACGCCGCATTCGTGCGTGATCTGGTGGCCGCCGGCGGCCGGGCCGGTGTTGGCTCCCACGGCCAGTTGCAGGGCCTGGGTTACCACTGGGAACTGTGGGCCATGGCGTCTGCCGACATGCCCCCGCATGATGCGCTCAAAACGGCTACGCTTTTTGGCGCGGAGGCCATCGGTCTGGACAACGATCTCGGCTCCATCGAGCCGGGGAAGCTTGCCGATCTGGTCATTCTCGATGCCAACCCGCTCGACGATATCCACAACACGAACGCCATTTCAGGCGTCATGCTGAACGGTCGTCTCTACCACGCCGATACGCTCAATCAAGTGTGGCCGTCCGAGACACCCTTGGCAGACATGTGGTGGTGGAATACAGATCCTGTCGACGTACCAGGAAACAGCCGGCCAATTCGATGAACATAAATCTCCGACGGTCTGGTGGTGCGTTCCTGCTTATCCTCTTTGCGCTGGTCAGCACCGAATCGTCTGCCGCGCAAACCCTGCCTTCCGAGGCGGGCAATGATGCGTTTGGCACCATCCAGGAGATTGTGACGCTCCTGGAGGCCGATGCATCGACCGATTGGACGCGCGTGGACCTCGAGGCGCTGCGTCAGCACCTCCTGGACATGCGGGACATGACGCTGAACGTGGTCGTTGAAAGCCACGAACCCGTTCCGGATGGCGCGCGCTCGGTCGTCCGCCCGACGACCGAGCGCGCAGCGGAAGCACTGACGCGGATATTCCAGGGGCATCCGCACCAACTCATGATGGAAACCGGATGGACGATGAAGGCCGTCGCGTCAGACGGCTCCTGGACAGTCACGACAACAACGTCCAATGCCTCCGAAGTGGAGCGCGTTCGGGGCCTCGGATATATCGGACTCATGGCACGGGGCAGTCACCATCAGGCCCATCATCTGGCGATTGCAAAAGGTGATAACCCGCATGCCGGGCACCACTGATATGATCACGGTGTCAGCGGCACCCAATTGGGACGGGTATCATGACACCTTCCGGATGTGACCTGATCGAGTCCACCCTCTTCGAGATCAAAAACGAACACTCTGTGCTCCCAGCCCTGGGCTGCGTGGTCTGCAATCACCGCCAACGTCATACCGTCCGGAGACCAACTGGCGAACGAAACATCTTCAAACCCGCCCGAATGAACCGTTTCCGAAGCGAACCATGATTGTGCTTGCAAGGGCCGTCTCCTTACCCGTACTCAGATCCAGCTGCCAAACCGCGCTTCGATGGTCACCTCCTCCTCTGGTGAACAGCAATTCCGAGCCATCAGGAGAAATCCACGGATCGAGAGAAGCCGGACGACCCGAATACGAGTCGTTCATTCTCTGCAACTGGCAGGCCCAATAGTGGAATCACGACCGACAGAAACGCTGGACGCATGGTACCATTTTTATATTACGGTTTTGAAACATACGCCTCTCAGTCCGTATGAGGGTTTGTTTCAAAACCGTAACTCGCGAATACCATGCGACTCCTTACCCGCTCGGAAGAGTTTGTACTACTGGCCGTCTGGCGGCTCCAGGAAGACGCCTATTCCGTCCCTCTCAGTCAGGAATTGACCCGACAGACGGGACAATCATGGTCTCTCGGCGCCGTGTATATGCCCCTCGAACGGCTTGAGAAAAAGGGCTTGGTGAGGTCGTACCACACCGATCCAACCCAGGAACGCGGCGGACGACAAAAGCGGATCTACGAACTCACGAAGTCCGGCAAGAAGGCCCTTCTGGCCATCCGGACGGTGGAAGAACGGATGTGGTCAGGCATCAGGAATCTGGTGGTAGAATCATGACAGCGCCTCGTCCTCCAAGATGGGCGGCTTGGCTACTGGACCGACTCATTCCGGACGGCGACCAGCGCGCCCCCGTTGGTGATTTCGAAGAAATCTGGAATCACATGCGAGACACCGATGGCTCGCTCATGGCCACTGGCTGGTATGTGCGCACCGTTCTTGGCCTCATTCCACGCCGCATCGTCAACTCCGTCTATTTCGGATTCCTCATGCTTCAGAACTACCTCAAAACGTCCTACCGCAACATGTTGCGGAACAAGACCTACTCGGCCGTCAACCTATTGAGCCTCACATTGGGCACCGCCTGCTTCCTGCTCATATCCATTTATGTAAATGAGGAACGCAGCTTCGACAGCTTCAATACCGGTGCAGATCGAATCTACCGGGTGAACGTCGATTTCATAGGCGACTCCTCTACATTTTCGAACGCGCTGTCATCGGCACCCATGGGTCCTGCCATCCAGGCCAACGGTTCAGGCGTTGAAACCGTAGCACGCATATCCCAGGTTCGTCCGGAGGCCCTTCTCCAAACCGGCGAAATCCGGGGCTTTGAGGGCAATGGGTACTACGCAGATTCCACGCTGTTCGACATCTTTTCGTTTCGTCTCGTTCGAGGTGACCAGGCGTCTGCCCTCGCCGTACCAAACTCCATCGTGTTGACGGAGTCGATGGCGGCACGCTATTTCGGAAGGCAGAATCCGGTCGGTGAAGCCATGCGCATGAACAACCGGCAGGATGTGACGGTGACAGGTGTTGTGCAGGACCCTCCGGGAAACTCCCACTTCCGGTTCGACTTCCTCATCTCGTTCTCCACCCTGAACCCACAACGACTTACCAGCTGGTTCAGCAATCCTTACTATACCTTTTTAAAGCTGGCTCCAGGCGTAGACCAGGCCTCTCTCGAGCCCGTCATTGACCGGCTCGTTGAGGACAACATGGCGGCCGCTGCAGCCAGCGCTGGCGTCTCCATGCGGCTCTGGCTCCAACCGTTGCTCGACATCCGCATGAATCCACAAGGAAACGATCTGTCGGACGGTCGCGGCGCCGGTCATATCTACATCCTGACCGGAATTGCTCTGTTCATCCTCTTCCTGGCTTGCATCAACTTCGTAAACCTTGCTACGGCCCGGTCCTCGACCCGAGCCAAGGAAGTGGGTATGCGTAAAGTCATCGGCGCCACCCGCTCACAATTGACTACTCAGATCCTGGGAGAGGCCGGCATGCTCAGCCTACTCGCCTGTTCGGCGGGCCTCATATTGGCGCGTGCCGTCTTGCCGTGGTTTGAAACACTCGTCGGTCGGCCTGTCGACTTTCCGTTCGGTTGGCAGACTATTCTGTTCGTAATCGCCGTTGCTGCAGCAGTCAGCCTGCTTTCCGGTATTGCTCCGGCTCTGCAACTGGCCCGGCTTCAGCCTGCCAGCATCCTGAAGGGTTCGGAAGGTCCCTCCGGAAAGGGTGGATCGTGGTTCCGGAATGGACTGGTTGTATTCCAGTTCTCCGTTTCGGTGGCACTCATCGTCGTCACGATCATGGTCTACCGGCAGGTAGCATTCATGAAGAACATTGACCTGGGCCTGACCACCGAGCAGGTCGCTGTAGTCGCCGTAAACAGCAGTCAGATCGAAGGTATTCCTACGCTCAAGACTCAGCTCGGTGCGCTTTCGGGCGTTGAAGGCGTCACGTGGTCCAACCGGGCTCCAGGGCGTGGCGCGTTCGGCAATCTCGTCCGGAGACTCGATACGGGCGACAACGCCTCAATGGAGAATAAATACATCTTTGCCGATGAATCCTATCTGGATGTCCTGGGTGTAGATATGATTGCAGGCAGGTTCTTCGAACCCACCGAGGCACCAGCGGCACCGTCCCCGGGAGAACCCATGGCAACCGATGTGCGTGCGCGATTCATCCTGAATGAGGAGTCCGTCCGCCTGTTTGGTTGGTCATCCCCGGAAGAAGCTATCGGTCAACCCCTCGAATTTGGAGGCGACGTACTCGGTGACATCATTGGCGTCATGGCTGACTATCGCTTCCAACCCATGACGGTTGGCATGCAGCCGGTCATCTTCCAGTATGCACCGTCCGGCCAGGGAGTACTCATGATTCGTTTGCAAACCGGAGATTTACAGGCGTCACTCGCGGCAGTAGAGCGTGTGTGGAACGACCTGCAGCCCGACTGGCCGTTTACCGTCACCTTCCTGGACGATGAGTTCAATGCCCTATATGCATCCCAGGAGCAGTTCGGCCGCATATTCTCAACCTTTTCCATACTGGCGGTTCTCATTGCCTGCCTCGGGTTGTTCGGTTTGGCGACGTTCTCGGTTCAGAGGCGCACGCGCGAAATCGGTATCAGGAAGGCTCTTGGAGCCTCCGATTCAAGCATTGTACTTCTGCTTTCCAAAACATTCGGCGTATTGATTCTGGTTGCCAACGTGATTGCTTGGCCGGCAGCATGGTTCTTTGTAAAAGACTGGCAACAGGAATTCGCCTCGCAAGCCAGCATGGCCGTATGGGTCTTCGCCATTGCGGGCCTGTTCGCACTTGTCATTGCGGGAGTTGCCATCAGTACACAGGCTATACGCGCGTCACGCACAAATCCTGTCGAGGCTCTCCGCATTGACTGATATCAATCCACCCGAAGCGCTTCGACGGGATTCAACCGGCCAGCTCGAAGTGTTTGAGACCCAACGGTGAGTAGAGCAAGCAGCAGCGTCAGCAAAAATCCAGTCGCAAAATATCCCGCATGCAATGGAATCCTGTCTGCGAATTCCTGCAGGATCGCATTCGAGAGAAACCATGCGGCTGGCAATCCGATGGCCGCTGCCACAAGAACGAGGACAAGGAAGTCGCGGGACAACAGCAGGACCACATTCCGGGCATCCGCGCCGAGTACTTTCCGGATCCCGACTTCCCGGATACGGGCTTCGGTGGCATAGCCAGCCATTCCCAACAGGCCCAGACACGCGATGAAGACAATGAACATTACCACCACTCCAACGACACCCATCACATCACGCATGGGACCCATTCGAGCCTGAAGTTCGTCGTCGAAAAAGCCGTAGTCGAATTGGAACGTAGGAGCCATACGATGCCAGGCAGCGGTCAGCCCAGCGAGAGCTTCCTGCGCCCTTCCCTGCTCCACCCGCACTACGGCGTAGCGGAAAGCAGTCGGGGCATTTGTAAGAATCGTTGCCTCATTGTCTGAGGCCAGTTCACCCAGGGTGAAATCACGAACGACCCCGGCTACGGTAACCAGGCTATCGGACAGCGTGAATGTTCGTCCCACGGCCTCATCGGGTGAAGCAAATCCAAGAACCGGCAGTGCCATCTCATTTATCAGGACCTGATTCGGTTCGCCACCTTCCACATCACCCATGAAATTCCGACCCGCCAGAATCCGCGTTCGGTACATGTCGACGAACGCGTTGTCGACCGAATAGAATCGGATGAGTGCATCATCCTCCATGGACGACGTGCGGAAATTCGTTTTCCAATTTCCTCCTACAACAAGCGGAACGGTGGTCCCGGCGACGTTCTCCACGCCATCCACCGCCATGAGAGCCGGACGGAGTCGTTCATACGATTGTCCGTGAAGCTCAATATGGACTATTCCCGACTCGTCGAACCCATAGTCCTTGGTCATCAGGTGAGCAAACTGATTGTTCACTACCAGGGTAACAACAATACCCGTGATGGCCACCGTGAACTGACATACGACCAGTACCTTTCGCATGGTTGAACTGCTCAACCCACCTACGTTGGCTTGACCTTTCAGTACGTGCACGGGTACAAATCGGGACAGGATTGCCGCCGGGTACATGCCGGCCAATACACCAACGACCAAGGCCAGTCCCACGAACAGGCCAAACAGCATGATGTCCTGATTCCACCCGGCATTTACGGCAATACCCAGTTCGTCCCGGACGACATCCAAGCTGTTGAATGCCGGAACCAACCACACCAGGATGACAAGAGCGGCTACAAGCGCGAGGCAAGACATGAAAACGGCCTCACTTACGAATTGCCGAAATAGTTGACCCCGACTTGCTCCTACAACCTTGCGAATTCCGATTTCCCGGGATCGTTTCAAGGATCGAGCTACCGACAACGTCATGTAGTTGAATGCGGCCGTACCGATCAACAGAAGCCCCAGGATCGTCAGGGCAACAACCAGCATGACGGGAACCGTGGTCGCAATCTGGTTCGACAATTCGGCCCCCATGTTTATGTTCTGGACGGGTTGCAACACGGCCGTAGCTGGGGGCCGATCCTCGGACGTGTCGTTGGTCGAAAGTATTCGAGTAGCTACACCCGCGAGATCCTGCGGATTGGCACCGGGAGTTGTGCGCAGATAGGTATAGAATCTGAACGTGTTTTCCCAATCATCAAGCCCGGGGCCGGACAGGGTCGTGAACGAGATGAGTACGTCGAACCGAAGATGTGTCTGTTTTGGAACAGGCTCCAGAACGCCGGTAACCTGGAATTCCACTCCGTCGTGCATGAGTACTTGCCCCAAGGCGTCGGAATCCGGAAACAGCGCCTGTGCCGTCTCCTGAGTCAGTACGACGCTGTTCGGTTGGACCAGGGCACTCTCCGCTCCACCTTGTGCCAATGGAAATGAAAACAGGTCAAAAAAGGCTGGCTCTGCATAGAGCCCTCGAACCGCCAACGCCGACTGATCCACACCCAAATGACCGTCGAAACGACTCATTCGAACGGTTTCATCGACGAACGGCGACTCGCTGGCAAGTGCTGCTGCCAGTGGTCCAGGGGAGGTCGCCAGTTCCGACGGACCGTATGGACGCACAATTGCGGTCGTGACCCGATACAGTGCATTGGACTGTTCGTGGAAGGTATCATAGGCCTTCTGCTCTTTCACTACCGAAATAATAAGCAGGCATGCGGCCAGGCTAACAGCCAATCCAAAAACATTGATGGCGGAAAAAACCTTGTTCCTCGCAAATAGGCGCGCAGTGATCCGGACGTAGTTCTTCAACATGGCTGGAAACCAAAGGAAATCGTGAATCAGGACATAGGGGATGGCCAGAAGGGCATCGAGCCAGAACCGGGCATTGGCACGCCGGCATCCTCCCTGATCAATGCGCCGGTCCCACGCTTCCTCCATGTCCCCTATCAGGGTATCGTGCTCGGGCGACAGGAAGAGCTCCAGTAGACGAAGCGGAATAGGTGGTGGACCGCCCGGATGGCCTTGCTCCAGCTCCTTGTCGGGTAGTGCATCCACGGCCCTACCTCGCAAATGGCTTCAACAAGCCTGGGGACACACCGGACCACGCAGCGTCATGCACGGCCTTCGCCGTCGACAAAGCCTGTACTCCTTTGGGTGTCAACTCATAGAAACGCTTGCGTCGACCGCCTCGCTGACGAGTGGGCGCTCCGATCCTCGATCGCAGCAAACCATTCTTGGTGAGTCGGCCAAGCGGAACGTAAGCCGTCCCTGCGGAGACGGAATGACCAAGGACGGCCTCAATGGCTTCCTGTACGGCGAGCCCGTACGCGTCCTCTTGGAGGCGCCATACGGCCAGCAGGATAATCTCTTCCATTCGGGTCAACATGCGCCGGTATTCGGGACCCGCTGCTATTTGTTACGACTTGTTAGACAAATAATTTCCCGCAGCCTTCACCGTGGCCAAACAGCCAGTGGAGAGAACATGGAGAACCACTGCGAGGGATGAAACCCAAGCCCGTCCAACGCAACCCTCACTTCACTGAGACTCTGTTCACCGGTCGTGGATGAGCCAATGGGTGTCACCAGGGAGCCGGTATACAGGAGCTCATGACCAGGAAACCAGACGGCCAATCCATTGCGCGTATTGATACCGCCGGTCGTAAATACCGACACCCGATCCTCCCCCTGGCCGAGCGTGACCAGTTCCTCCACCGGGTGAAATGTCCATGACTCCACGCCTGAAGCCAACACAAGGCGGCGGAATACCTCCTCGTGAAACGCGCTGCCGTAGACGGGTATTCCCGCTGCTGCGTAAGCGGCCACGCCTCCGAACTGGGTAAGTGCAGTCGCTGCTATGATGGCCGCCTTCACGGGCTTGTCTGGATGCTGTTGTCGTACGTAGTCGAGTACGCGCTGCGTGCTTTCCGGAGATATCGGGGCCTCAACCAGAACCAGACCATCCCGCTGTTCAACGACAACCACACCGAAAAACTCGTCGGCATAGACGGTCACACCGGTTGCCGGCTGTGAGCGTTGCTGAACGGACCGGGCAGGAGCCGAATCACGAAGCCCGTACGCTGCGCGAGTCGACTCGGAAATATCAAATGGCGTGCCTTCCACATCCGGATTCAAATCCAGGGACTCGATCATCCGAGCCATATACGGCATCTCATTCCGGGTGATTTCCCAGCCGTAGGGTACACGGATACCGCCCTCAACCACGGCCCAATCCGTGAATAGTGTCCGCACGGTCATGTCGCCCCACATCGCCCATGAAAAATCGTACGGCCGGGCACCGATTACGTCCAGTTGATACGGCAACCCGGATTGACGCGACAAGAAAAGCCGGATTTCGAAGTCATCCCATGTGAAACCGACACCATGCACGTCAACACCATGCAGCGTCGAATCAGGAAGCAAGGCCAGGTCGTGTGACGAACGTGCTGTGAACAGGAGCCGCAGCGGATGCAGTTCCAACTGTTCGTTGGCGTCCCTCACATCCAACACACGCCCCGGAAATGAACGTTCACGACCATCCGGCCCTGGTACAGACATTGCCCCTACGCCTTCATCCGTGACGAACGTGATGGTACGCCCACCTCGTTGAACGGCCATGAACACTTCCTTCGTGGTCCGTGTCCGGGAATCCTTGAAATCCAACCATTGGTCCAGCACGTCGTATTCGACAGGCTTCGATCCATCCTCCCGAACGAACGCATCGAGGGTGAATTCGTGGCCCCTTAGTTGCTGTCGGAGCGAGGTAATGGACAGCAGAGCCTCCTCCCCGCCCATGGCGTCAATGCCGCGCCCGAGAAGCTCGTTTGCCGTCTGGGCATGGGCCACGGGTGCTCCGGTCGGAAGCGCCAGGAAAAACAGGAATACAATGGATCGGAGCATGATTCGGTCGGATGATGAGAAATGATTCCCAACATCCACCGAAATAGCTCATCCGCGCCCGATGACGGGCCGATGGTGTGCCGATGATTCTCCTAGGACGGCCTACGCAGCCCCAAAAGCACCAACACCAATGCAGCAACCATGGCCAAAGACAGCGTCCCCAACAGGATCATGATCACGGCTTCCTGCAAGGGCGAGCCCTCAAAGGATCCGGCGGCGATTGGCATGGCAGCGCCGGCACCCCAGACCGCCGCCAATAGCGTCGCGACTACATTGGCGAACGTTCCGAACACCGCGAGCGCAAACAGTGCATGAAGCGCACCTTCACCAAGCCGGAGGCGGTCCCAGAGCAGTCCGAGCACCATCAGGAGCATCCCGTTCATGACGCCCTCCAGATGACTGGAGAGCGCCATGCGCGGGTTCGTGGTAGCCGGAATGACGAATCCGATGAGAAGGCCCAGCAGAAAGAGGAAGGCACCCGCCTGGATCAAGCGATGTCCGCGGATATCGGGATCCATGACGCTTACCGATCCAGCACCAGACTCTCAATGAAGAACTCCATCATGCGGTCAAACCCAAGGGCGGTGTGTCCGCGATCCGGACCTACCTGGACTTCAAAGCTCTTGTTTGCCTGCTGCAAAGACTGAATGAGCTGCATGGAGTTCGTAGGATGTACGTTGTTGTCAGCCGTGCCGTAGTAGATCATGAGATCCCCTTCCAGCTGGTCAGCATAGGGCATGGCCGCACCGGCATCATAGCCAGCCGTATTCACCTGCGGTGTGTACATGTAACGCTCGGTGTAAATGGTGTCGTAGTGGCGCCAATCCGTCACTGCTGAACCCGCCACGGCAGCCTTGAACACGTCAGGGTACCGGAGGATGGCCATCGCCGATACGTAGCCACCGTACGAGGTCCCGTAAATACCCACGTTCCCGCCGTCAACGTAAGGACGCTTCGCCAACTCTTTGATCCCCTCTGCCAGATCATCAATCTCGACGACGCCCAGGTTTTCGTAAATCGCGTCCAGGAACACCTTTCCTCGTCCGTTGGCGCTCCGGGCATCGAGCGTGGCCACCATGAATCCGAATTCCGTCATGTTGCGGCCTACCGAGAATGACTCGTTGGCACCATTCGTCTTCGGGCCGTTGTACACGCCCAGAATAAGCGGATAGGCTTTCGATGGGTCGTAGTTCGCTGGCTTGGCCAACAGTCCGTGCAGCTGGGTCACGCCATCGGCCGATGTGTACGTGAACAGTTCAACAGGCTCCTTGCCCAGTGCTTCCAGCTCGGACATGTCAGTCGTCCGCACGGTGTCCTTCAGCTTTCCGTCTTCATTAATGAGACGAATCACGGGCGGTGTGTTGTGTGTTTCGGCGATATCGACAAACCACTCCCCGTCCGGAGAAACGGCGACGGAATGATGCAGGGACGGATCGGTCAGGCGTTCATTGTCTTTCCCATTCAGGTGCACCTTGTGCAGCTGGAGCTTCATGTAGTTGTCACCGGAGCGGGCCATATACCAGAGCTCATTCTCTTTCTCATCAACCAACTCAATGCCCGCGACCTCGAAGTCGTGATTGGTGAGTGTGGCCTCGAGCGTTCCATCCACGTTGTACAGGTAGTAGTTCAACCAGCCCGTACGCTCAGACTCCCAGATGAAGCGTTCGCCATCATCCAACCAGCGCATGAGTGGTCGGTTGTCCACCCAACTTGCCGGCCATTCCTCCCGAACCACCACGCGGCAGGATCCGATTGAGGGATTACAGGCCGCCAGTTCCATGATGTTTTGTCGCCTGTTCGTCCTGTTCACCAGAAGCTCCGTTCCGTCCGGCGTCCACTGCACGTTGTACGCATAGTGGCCTACGGCATCGTCTGTGAGCGGAGCACCATCCCGGATGTCGATGTGTGAGGTGTTGCCACTGGCAATGTCATACACGTAGATATCGACTACCGGATTGGGTTCACCGGCTTTGGGGTAGGCCTCGATGTCGATGGTACTGTACAATTCCGTCTGGTCCATCTGCAAGAAGTAGTCCGGCACCTGGCTCTCATCAAAACGGTAGTACGCCAGTTTGGAGCCGTCTGGAGACCACCACATGGCCGTGCTCTGACCCAACTCCTCTCCATAAACCCAGCTGGCAGACCCATTCTTGATGCGTTTCTCGACGCTTCCGTCAGTTGTCAATGCACGCTCGTTGCTACCGTCAGCATTGGCTAGCCACAGATTGCTGTCGCGGTAGAATGCGTTCAGCGAACTGTCCGGCGACATCGCATTTTCGAACTGGCGACCCCGGGCCGGGCCTCCGCGACGACGCATGTTCTGGCGATCAATTACCCCGAGGTCCTCCGTGACGCCGCGGCGGATGGTATACCTGTACGTGTGGCCATCGAAGTTGTACGTGAACGACTTACTGTCATCGGCCCATGAGGGTGCAAAACCACGGGACGACAATTTAGCGGCAGCTTGAGCAATGGGTAGACGCGATTCCTGAAACGCATCGTTTCCTGGATATCCCGAAAGTCGTTGCTGTGCATTGGCTTGCGGAGCGACAAATATGAAAGCCGTCAGAACCAGGAACAGTGGAAAAGCCAAACAAAAACGATCAGTCTGGAGTCGCATGGGGTCTCACGCAGAATGGTGGCAGAAAGTGCGGACTTCATTGTACGAATCGCTTCCGAGAAAATGCTGCGCAGAAATTGCGAAGCCGGTAGACAAACACCCATTTACCACACATTAGGTATTGCGGGATTATGGGGTCACCTTGCCAACCATCACTCAAATACTATAAGGCATCCATGTACCGACTCTTCCCCCTCTTCTCCGTCGTCCTGCTTGCACTGGCTTCGACCGGCTTTTCGCCAACGACAGATCATGCACAGGAGCCTGGGTTGGAAAATGGCTCGACTCTGGCCATTGTCTGCCACTATGCGGGGCACCAAAAAGACTGGGGTACCGCATACGTCAAGCCCGCTGGCATGAGTAAAGCTGTGTACACACAGCGCGTCGAGGACATGGCGTCGACATTTACATGCCACAACTGGAGAGGAAACGAAGCGAACGTCCTCGTTCTTCCTACGACGGCTACTGCGGGTCACAAAGCTCGAATACAAACCGTCGTTACCTGGTAGACCGCCAGTCGACTTGCAAAGCCACTTTGGTGACTTCAGAACGGCCAGCAGGGATTCCCTGCTGGCCGTTCTGCTATCAGGCAACAGGTGTATCCCGACGTGCCGGAGTCATCTATCCATTATGTCACATCAGCGAAAACAGGAACCAGCCGGCCAAGAATTCCCAGCCGTGGAATATTCCAATCAGGATGCCGAGTTCAATCTCCAGGCTCGTGCACGCAAACATGAGGAGGATGCGGTGCCGAAGAGCGCGGCCATTCAATTCCAAAAAACCCATGGTTGTTCACCGAAATAACTGTCACCCGCTGATGGTTGGGTTCTCATGACCGAATCGTTCTCCGGCTTCCCAGGCCCTACGGTCGTTTCCTGTTCGTGGAATACCTCCTGCATCTTTCAGTATCCGTGCCAGATGCATGCAATTCCATGTCATGATAGTCGCATTGCGCTGCGTGAACTCATTGTCGAAACCAACACGCCCCCCTCCCGGCTTTTCATCTCCGTACGACGGACCCGGGCCAGCTTCACCGATCCAGCCACAATCAGCCTGCGGGGGCGTCGTGTATCCGAGATGGTTGAGTGCATACCCGATGGTCATCGCGGTATGCTTTATGCCGTCTTCGTTTCCCGTAATTACGCACCCGCCAACCTTGCCGTAGTACACCGATTGCCCCTTTTCATTGAGCTTGGCGGACATGGCGTACAGACGTTCGATCAGAACCCGGCATATGGAGCTCTCCTCCCCCAGCCACAGGGGCGTTCCTACAATCAGGATGTCGGCCGCGAGGACCCTTTCCCAGATGCGCGGCCATTCGTCGTGCTGCCACCCGTGTTCGGTCATATCGGGATAAATACCCGGAGGAACGTCGTGCGCCACGAGATGCACGTGATCAACGGAGATGCCGTTTTCCTGCATGATCCGGGCCGATGCATTGAGCAGCAGCCTGGTATGGCTCGTGCTGGCGTCCTTCTTCAAGGATGTATTGACAAAAAGTGCTTTGAGGTCGGAGAATCCGGTCATGGTGCAAGGTGGTGCAAGGCTGTGTCTGTTCCACAACAGGATAGCCCCTGAAGTGGACAATCATGGGAATCGGCCTACCTGGCTCAGCCCTGTTTGTCGCCATCATCAGTTTGATAAGCTCCCGGCGGCGCTAATCGAGCACGTGTCGCAGGTCGCTCTGCTGCGTGAACAGTACCACGGCGACCAGAATGATGAGTAGCAGCGACCACACAAGCACAGCCAAGCGGGTAGCCCTTCGCGCCTTGCTGACCTCCCACCAGGTGAGTGGCCGGACGCCCTGAATCCAGAAGGTGGTTACGCCGGCCAGATTTACGCAGATGATGTTGGTAATCAACAGAAACAGCGCCCCCGTAGCCAGCGTCATGTGGCCAGCCCCCATCAACAGCCCGAAGACAATGAGCGGAGGCATAAGCGCAACCGCCACCATCACCCCGATGAGGGCCATGGATGCTCCACTGGTAAACGCCAGCACGCCCGCCACGCCCGAGGCCAGTGCCACTGTAATGTCTGGCAGGCCTATGAATGTTCGCGACTGGATTTCGGCAATGGTGGGGTCAATATCGATGACCATGCCGATGACAAACGCGAATGACAGCGCAATCGACAGCCCCGCTACATTGGTTTTCAGTACATCCCACCCCAGCTTCCCGTCCCCCAGCGTGGTAGCCAGCGCCAGCCCCACATTCGGGCCAAGCAGAGGGGCAATAACCATGGCACCGATGATGATGGCCACGCTATCCTTGAGCAGGCCTACGGCCGCAACGACTGCCGACAGGATGACCATCGCGATGAAAATCCTATTGAGCCGCGTACTGTCAACGATGTCCGAGTACAGCTCTTCCCTGCTTATACGCATCTTGTCCCTGACCGCCGTCTCCTGCGCTGGAACTCCCTCGACCGCCTTCTCCTCAATGCGTGGAATCGTCGCCTCGACAGGGAGAAGCACAATGCGGAAACCCTCCAGGCCACTGTATTGCTGCTCCAGCACATCCAGGACGCGCTCCGTCTGTTCAACCGACAACAACATCTTCACCAGTGACCGGTCGTCCGACGTTTTTTCGCGCCAGAACCCGTAAATGGAGTCTTCGGCGATCAGGTCGCGAACGTTTTCAGCGTCGGACTCCGGTAGGCTGACTTCAAGCAAGCGAAGCGGCATGTCGACTGGGGTTTGATGGTGGGGTGTCTTGCAGATACGACCACGTTGGACCTTCGTTCTGAAACGGGCTATACTCCCCGTTCCACAGACTATCCCGCCCCAGAAGACCATGAAAGCTCTCCTTCCATTGCTCCTGTTCAGTGGCCTGCTTGCAGGCTGCCAACAGGAATCGCCTTCCATTGAGCTGTTCAACGGGACCGACTTGACGGGATGGCATGTCGATGTTCCGGAAATGGATACGGTGGCGACAGCTCGGAGCCCCTTCATCGTACGCGACGGAAACCTGGTCAGCCTGGGCACCCCTGCCGGACACTTGATTACCGACGCCAGCTACTCCAATTACCGCCTGGAAGTCACCTACCGATTCGTGGGTGAACCGGGAAATTGTGGCATCCTCGTTCACGCATCTACGCCACGTGCACTATACAAGATGTTTCCCCAATCCATCGAAGTGCAGATGATGCACGAAAACGCAGGCGATTTCTGGGTAATCGTCGAGGATATCACAGTGCCAGACATGGTCGAGCGTCGGGGCCCCGAGGAAGAGTGGGGTATCACGGAAGGAAAACGTCGTCGTATCGTGAACCTGACCGACGGTTCAGAGAACCCTGTAGGGGAGTGGAATACAATGACGATTGAAGCCGTAGGTGATGAAATCAAGGTCTGGGTCAATGGAGACCTGGTTAATCACGGATTCGGCGCAACGGCGCAGGCTGGTCAGATTGCCGTCCAAGCTGAAGGATCCGAAGTGGAGTTTTCACAATTACTCCTGACTCCGATTACCGCCCTTTCCGAGTAGCGGGGATGGGACGCCCTCCCATGACCCAGAAAACGTAGTCAAGCAACGGCGGCGTATCCCCCAACTCCCTCAATCGACGAGCCACCTGGCCGCGATGATGCATTGAGTGAGATGGAAGTTGGTGCAGCGTGTCGCGTATCGTCGTGGGCCCAGGCTCCCTGCCCAGTGCCGATGTGAAATAGTGCGCCCATGGCAAGACAATTTGGTCATCGAGTGAGGCGTCTGTGAGCCCCTCCAAAAATGGCCGAACGGCGGCATGGAACTCATTACCCCACGTCGACAGGGCTACGGGAGTTTGAAACTCATCCATTTTCCAGCGCCTGAACGTCCCATCCAGCCATGCGCTCAAAAAGGCATGCTGGGTTTCATGGATGTGATGCAGTGTCTCCAGAACGTAGTGATCGGCTCTGGCCTTCTCGGATTCGAGCACGGCGGTCCAGATCAGGGCATCGGACCACTCCATATGGCGAAATACATCCTTAAAATGCGTACATGTCATTGGATCTGGGTTCTTTTGGTCAGCGGCGCTATGGACCACAGAGGCAGGCCTGTCTATTCAACCAGGGTCACATTCAGGAGTCCACCACAGTATTTGCAGTGCTGCGAATCGTAGTCGTGCCCTTCCTTCATGCAGTGCGGGCACACTTTGGTGTTGTTACTGTCTCTGTTTGCCGTAATGAATTCGGCCGAGACAATACCCGTTGGCACCGCGATTATCGCGTAGCCGGCAATCATGACCAGGGCCGCCACCATTTGACCCAACGTAGTGGCCGGGCTGATGTCTCCATAGCCCACCGTTGTTATGGTGACGATAGCCCAGTAGATACTGCGGGGAATGCTGTCGAATTTGTCCGCGGCCGGCCCGCTGCTCTCGATCAAGTACATCAGGGACCCGATGACGATCACCAGGAGGAAGACAACGTAGAGGAACAGTGTGATCTTCCGCCGACTGCGCAATAGGGCCGTGCTTATCACGTCTCCATGGTGCAGGAAATTGTGGAGCTTGAAAATCCTGAATACCCGGAGCAAGCGCAGGACCCTGATTACCGCACCTACCTGCGAACCGGGGATCAATAGACTCAAATAGGTCGGCAGAATGGACAGGAGGTCTATGATGCCGTAAAAGCTGCGCATGTACGTGATTGGCCGCAACGCACAATAGATCCGCAGGAAGTACTCGACGGTGAAGAAAAGTGTGAAAACCCACTCCAGGCCAATGAAGAACGGGCTGTATTGAGCTCGCAACGACGGAATGCTCTCAAGGAATACAGTGAGAACGCTGGCAACGATCATCACCATCAGCCAGACATCAAACTTCTTGCCTGCCGATGTGTCGGCTTCGAAAATGATTTCGTACAGTTTCGCCTGCCGCGGCGATAAGGTTCTGTCGTGCTTCATGCGCTGATACTGTTCCTGTATGGAGGATGAACCAAATTTACCGGGCCAATTCACGCAGCGCGGCTACCAACTTTTCAAGGTCCGGCGGCAGGTTGTAGAGTGCCGGCGTGACCCGGACGCAGTCACCTCCTGCCACGCCCGCGCGCGCTACCGTGAAAATGCCGTACTCATCCATCAACGTCTGTACAAGCGCGCGGTTTGACGCGCCGTCTCCTCTGCCATGCAGCCGGAAACTGGTTATTGCACCAACAAGATCGTCTGCGTCCGGCGTCAGGATATCCACGCCGTCAATCAGTCTCGCCTCTTGCACCCACAGGTCGCGGAGGTAGCGAATGCGCGCGAACTTGTTCTCCCACCCGATCGACTCCTGGAAGTCAAGTGCATCCGGGATCGTGAGAATGGTCGCGAAGTTCATTGTGCCCGTGTGAAGCCGGCTGTTGATCGATTCCAGACTTCCATCGTCGCCGTGCGCACGATCAATGCCCCCCAGTCCCGACTCGCGGATGTACATCGCGCCTACACCCAAGGGCGCGCCTATCCACTTGTGCAGGTTCATGCCCACGTAGTCCGCGCCGAACCCGGAAACGTCGAGCGGCACGTGCCCCCAGGAATGCGCGGCGTCGACGATCACGTCGACGCCGCGGGAGCGAGCCAGCGCCGTGATTTCCCGGACTGGATGAATGAGCCCCGTCTTGTTGTTGGCGTGTGTGAGAAGCAGAAGACGCGTCCGTGGATGTGCATCCAAGGCCTGGGTGTAGGCATCCAGGATCTGCTGAACGGACTCTGCAGGCTCCGGAATGACGAATGTGGCAACCTGTGCCCCACGACGGGCGGCCAGCGCGTTCATGGCAAACTGCATGGCGGGGTAGTCGAGATCAGCGTACACGACCGTCTCGCCGGATTCGAGTCGGTTATACTGGCCAATCAGGGCCTGGAGAGCCTCGGTCGCATTCCGGGAAAAGGCGATCTCACCGGGGGCTACACCAAGCGTAGCGGCAACGCGTTCGCGGATAGTGTTGGCATCATGACCAAATTGGGTGCGGGCATAGAACGAACTTTCCCGGTTGACCCGGGCCGTGTTGACGTTGAAGGCCTCCATGACCGGAAGTGCCATCATGCCCCAATAGCCACCCTCAAGGTTGGTAATACGGTCGGTAACGTCGTACTGGGCAGCAACCTGCTCCCAATAATCTTCGTCGAATACAACGGACCGCGTACGTTCGTGCAGCTCGAGGAACCCACCCGGGTGCGCCCACGAGGAAATCGGCAGGGCAAACGCAGCGGACGCCAGGCTGGCCTGACGAAGGAACTCTCGACGAGTGGGCATGAACGTGAACGTATGTTGCTTGGCGAGGATATCTCCTCAATATATCGGAAAGTGGTCCTCTTGCGGGCAGTGGTCCCGGGATCTTTCGGTTTCAAGCGTGACGTGCTCGAAGTTGGTTCCGTCCAGTAGCGCTCGAACGCGCGCCTTCAACGCGTGTGCGTCCTCCACGTGCTCACCGATGACAAGGTGAGCGCTCAGGACATGGCTTTCTCCATCGATGGTCCAACAATGAATATGATGTAGGGATTCTATTCCGTCTATCTGCATAGCTTCTTTCTCGAAGTCGCTCGCATCGAAGCCCTGGGGGGCCGTGATCAGAACTCATATTCAACTTCCGTGATACGCCCTCTCCAGTAAGGCTTTGCTCCCTCGGGAAGCAACCATTCCACTTCGCCATCGAGCGGCACCAGCATACCATTACGTTCGCCATGGTTCCAGAACCGGCCGCGCCACGGCGTCAGGATCACACGATCCCCCACGGCACGACCGCGCGCGTCGGCAAGCACGGTGTCCATCAGCCCCTGCTCGTTGAAGGTGAACAGCATGGTCAACGAGATGGCACCATCTGTCAGTGTTCCTCGCGCAGAGCAATCGTCTACGGCCTCCCACTGCACCCCTTGGCTTGGCAGCAGCGCGGTAGGATACCAGGCTCCCTCCGCAAAAAACCGCATGAGCTCGCCCTTGGCCACTTCTCCGGTCCCGCGCATCCCGGCCAATGAAAACAAGCCGAACAGGGTGGCATGAAGGATGCCTTCGCCAGCCACATACGCATCATGCACGCGGACCGTCAGCCCGGGCATCATTCGTACTCGGCCATCCCAATCGAAGCCAGGGCGCCGCGTAACAACCAGCTGATCCGACGTGAATGGTCGCCACTTTTCGGCCTCAACCCCGCCGACGTTGAAAGTGCCTCGGTGCTTCATGCGCACCTGGCTCACCATCGGCTGGCCATCCTTGAGTACGGTGCGAAAATACCGCTCTACGGGTGCCGGCAATCCTTCAAGCTCACTGAAATCAACCGTTCGGGACACAACAGGACTTCGGGAATCCTCTATGCGCGCTCGCAGGTCACGCGTGTCACTCGACCACCTGAATGCGCCGTACGCTATAACAGCCCCCAGCACCACCACCACTCCCACAACAACGATGAGGACAATGTTCAGCATGACGGATCGGACAATGCGACAATCCTGCTGTCGACTACGACCTGCCCAGTCGCCCGAGGGTACTGTCAAGCGAACGCATCAACTTCTCGACCGCACCGTCTACGGCGAGCTCAACGGTCGCGGCCTCATCAGACACCGAAATAGGCTTGAGGCCCGTGAGGCGAGCCTCCAAGACGCAGCGCTTGTCTTCGAGCCCGGATTTCTTGTCACTGTTCTCGTCGCTGAGATGGACCTCCACCCGCGTGATCTGATCACTGAATCGCTCCACGGCGTCCCGAACCAGATCTTCCACTTTCCCAAACAATCCTTCACTGCCTTTGATATTGCCGTCGGTATTGACCTGAATTAACATGAGTCCAAACTCCTGTAATGTTATAAACTGTTTTTCGATGTTGATCGATCACTGATATTCCGGTCCACGCTTGTACCTGTTCGGCTGGAACGACAACGCCATGTCCACCCGTCTTCCGGTACAACGTTCCTGAATCACCCAACCGGGTGTGGAATGGGCTGGAATCAGCTACCTTTGCGCCGGGCGTATGCACCTCATGAACACTTCAGGCGTAAGGGTCCATTCCTGGTCAATCCACAAACGACGTTCATGAAAGTATTCAACGAGAAGGAGACTGCTGAAATCCTCAAGCGGGCAGCTGTGAAATCCCACCACACTCCGGCCGATGAAAGTACAGGGTTGACACTGCAGGAGCTGGAGCAGATCGCGTCGGAGTCGGGAATAAACCCAGTGGAAATCAGCAAAGCGGTTGAGGAAATCGCGATGCAAAGCCATCGTCCGGAACAGACGTTTTGGGGAGGACCGTTTTCATTCTATGAACAGGTCCAGATTGATCATGAAATATCCTCCGTCGAATGGGAAGCCATGCTCATCTCAATCCGGGAATTCTTTCAGTCAAAAGGAGAGGTATCTGCCAGGGAGTCTGTTTTTGAATGGAGCTCCCCGTGGGGCACAACGAATGCAGCACATGTAACGGCCTTGAAAGACCAGGGCAAGACAAAGGTCAGCGTAAGCTGGACCGGACCTCTTACTGCGCTGCCGTTCTATGTGCCGATTCCATTGGTCGGCATAGCGTCACTCTTTTTCGCATCCGATTTTCTTGGACTGAGTTCCGTTCCTGGCTTGGCATTCGTGGCCCTGTCAATGGGTGTGACGTTTGCTGCCGGTCGTTGGGCCTTGAGAAGGCACATGGAAAACGGATTCTCGAAACTCAGCACCCTCTCAGCAAAACTTCAGAGCATTGGTCGCAAAGATCAGAAGACGTCGATCGTCCGGGAAGACACACCCGGAAAAATCGTGGACCAGCATGTCGAAGCTGAATCTCGCCTGAATCTGGAACAGGATATTGAACAGGGTGGCTCCGATGACCTCGCATCAAAGACGCGCGGGCGGTCCAGGGAATAACGTGATTCCCGGTCATGACAACGCAATAGCCCACCTTCGGATTATTTGAACGAGACGTTCATGATCCTGTGGCGACTCGTGAAGCCGGCTGCGCCAATGGCTTTTTGGGAAGCAACGTTCTCGACCGTCGTTGAGCATATGGGGCTATGACCACGCTCGGCGCTCTGCTCAACCAGAAGGCAAAGGATGTGTGTTGCCCACCCCTGCCCTCTCCTCTCGGGACTGACCATCATTCCTACGTCGACGATGCCCTCCTGGGAATCGCTCTTTCGGTATTCGCCAAGTCCAATCCAGTCCTCGCCGCTGCACAACACGGATAGCTCCCGTCTGGCAATCAGATTGGCCGAATACCCACTGAGCCACCCCCTCAGGTTTTCATCACCTCCCAGGCACGCTGTTTGAAATGCTACCGTCCGGTCCAACTCTTCCGCTTCAACCGGCCTGAAGTTGGTGTCACCGGCTTCTGCGTGATTGGGCTCCACGCTGGATTGAAGCTCGTAGACGTAGGTGTGGACGGAGATTTCCACGTGGTTGTCCAGGCACACGGAGAGAAAAGCCGGATCAATCGTGTTGACAGTAGCGCTCTTGATTGCTCGCTGCTCAAGAACGCTTTTGAATACAGCTTGGGTCTCCCTTTCGAATTCCGGCTTCAGATAATACTGAAGCAGGGTCCCCTCATCGTTGATAGCTACATACCCCAGAATCTCGTCCCTCCGATTGATTTCCCAGTGGGGTACCGGGTTGATGAAGCCCACCTCCCACATCCCGTCCATTGGAGCCGTCAGACCACCCATGTACCGGGTTTTCATCTCGTGGACGGTCGAACGGTCGGGTAGCTCACGCAAGGATATCATTGGGGTATTCCGGAGTGGTTCGAGAAAGGATTTGCTGGTGTCCCTCATGGGGATTGTCCTTAAAACAGCCTGGCAAGAGCCTCACGCTGAACCTTGGACAACGAGTCAAGAAAGCCGGACGCAACGTGAGCGACAGTCGTTGATGACTCACTGTAAATACGTTCCCCCGCTTCCGAAAGTTTGACCAGGCTCATTCTTGCATCGCGCGGATGTGACTCCTTCACAACCATCCCCATCTTTTCCATGGGTGCCAGCAATCGTGTCACACCGGAAGCAGTGAGTCCTACACAGCGGGCAAGTTCAATGCGAGGCATGGTGGACGTTGGACTCAGCGACAGGTGGTGAAGCACCTGGTATTCCGTGAAACTGATGCCGTGGATTCCGAGATTGGCATCCATCCGCTTCAAGGCATCGCCGCTGAACTGAACGAGCGAAAGGAAGATGTTACTGGACATATCTGACATGGCGTTGCTATTTGATTAGTACTTGAGTGCTCAAATACCCATCAACATGCCCGAGTACCCAACCACCCGCCCATTTACATACAATCCACCCAGTCCAGCGCCATATGGATCAAGAGCCCGAGTCCAATCAGGTGTACCGTGCGCGCAGGTGAACCATACCCCAACGCTTCAGCTTTCTTCCTGAATATGAGCGGGAGCACAAACATCAATGCGTAGAACGCAATTGCAGGAATCGTATGCAGGGGATGGAAACCGATGGAACACCGATTTGGATCATACATCGGATTTGCCAACAAATGGTCGATATCGACCAGCATGGTTGCCATCATGATCAAGGCTGCGATTCCCCAACGGTTGCGATAGAAAGCAACCGCGACCAGCAGCGGGACGATGAAATGAAGGGCTATATGAATCAATTCAGTCCCATGAACAATACATCGGATGCACCCGAGCGAGCCGCGACAATGTCGAGCACGCCGTCGAGATCGGCACTGTCGAGTGCATAGGGCATCATATTGCCATCGTCCATCCGGACGCCCTCGTCGAATTGACTGGCACCGATTTGATGAAAGGCCGTCGTGGTCCGCTTTTCATCGTCAATCGCAACCAGGTCCAGCCTGTCGTCGCCATTCAGGTCGACGGCGATGGCCGCCCGAAACCATGCATCGCCCGGCCCGAAAGCTGGTCCTTTCACAAATGACCCGGCCCCATCTCCCCAAAATACGTGGCTTTGGCCCCCGTCTCGATACGGAATGACCAAATCTAGAGACCCATCCGCATTGATGTCCGCGACCGAAATGGTTGTCGATGATCCGGATACAAGGGCTTCGCAGTCAAGCGAAAAGTTCGCTTCGGTCCGATTCAGGCAGACCCAATTGTTACCGTCCGGGGAGTTGTCACGATTTGCGACCACGACATCGGGAAGTCCGTCATTGTCCAGATCCGCAACCGTGATATCCACCACTTCAGCATTGGCCGGCAGCCTTGGCTCACCCTCGACAACGACCGGAGCATCGTATTTCGGAATCTCAGGCTCGACACGTGTGCCACAGGAGCTGAGAAACGCAATGGACATGACCAGGAGTGTCAAACGCATTTTCATGTTTCTTGGTTGATGGCGTGACGGCTTGGGGCAGTACCGTGTTGGTAGTAGCCGATTCCGGCCTCCGACAGAATGAATACCCCTGTGTGGTCGGGAGTCAATGCGTTGGCCGTCAGCCTGACATTTTAGTGATATGGTCGCTCAGTCGCCGCGTCCCGTTTCCTCAACGGGAACGATCCAGGAATAGCACACATCAAGTCGCCGTGGCAATGTCTGGTACCACTCCGTATCGGGATTCCTGAGGGAGTCAACGTGTGCGGCGAAGCTATCAGCGTTCGTATTCCTCATTCGATAGTTTGTCCGATGGTCAACCGGTAAATCCGCGGCGACACGAACAGAGTCAATGACGGTCCATGTGGAGGCGTCTTCCGCTGACGCCGGAGGCATCAATAACGCGTGTTGCATCCCCGCCACTACGCGGCCGAAAACGGTGTGATTCCGATCATGCTGCCGCATGGACTGGTGAGCAATCCAGAATCCTGTGGTGCCGCTGTTGGGGTCTATGTCGCGAGGCATACCCACCGCTCCGGGACATCCGGTCATCCAGATCTTTCCGTCATCCAGATTCCGCATGACAGGGAAGCCATGCACATACCCTTCCTGTTCCTGGAACTCATCCGGCTCCCTTAGCGCTACGAATTCAAGCTCGGCGGTCAATTCCCTGTCAAACTGGCCCTGAATCGTCACAGACTCCGACCGGAACGGTCGCCTTGTATAGCCTGCCAAATCAAACTCGAAAGGATCAGTGGCCTGTGAGATGTACCCGGGAATCACCCGCAGAAAGGGAATCCCCTCGTAATACCCTTCCCTGGCCAACGACTTCACGCGTTCCACGTGTGCCTGCGCAAAGTCTTTCGACAGGACGATGTCGATCCGCCCATCAGGAACGTACACGTAGAGCACATATTCAGGATCCAGTTCGACCCAATCGTCCGTCGCGTGTCCAGCCGGTTGCGCAACTACTGTGTTTGAACCCAAAAAAGCGAACAGAACAAAAAGGTAAAGTGCCGATTCTGAGCGTGTCATTGTAATTCTTTATTCGAGGAAGCGGGATGGGAAAACTGGACTTGCCACGAGCAGCGCCACCTGATTGAAAGTAGCCAATAGTACTCTCATGTCTCTTGTTCTCCAGGATGCGAACCGAGCTTACCGGACCCGCAGGTTCTGGAATTCTGCGCGCGACGTTCGTTGCCGGCTCACATCTTACCGAGTGTCATCTGGCGCATCCCTTGCCATACGATAAACTACCCCACCAACCACTCCGATCATCACAAGCTGAAACGCATACAGCCCCCAAACAGGCCGTCCTTTGAGTCGAACAAACTGCGTGTCTATTTGCTCAGTCATACTGATTGACCGTTGCATAACAGGGTTTCGGTAAAAGGGTGCCCACGCGAGCTTTCCGTTGGACTCTATCCTCCAAGGAATGAAGAACAGGGCGGCGACTAACAAGGCGATGGCAACGGTACCGGCCACGCCGCGCTGATTGTGATTCATGGACATAAACGTGATTCCCGTCAATCCGATATTAGATTCTCCTACGATTCAAGCTACGATCCACGGGAGTATTCCGGTTGAGAGGTACCTTCAGCACGAAACCCGTGATTCAGACCACCATAGTACGCCCATGAAATCTCTCCTCTTCCTGGCCCTCGCCCTTATGATAGGTGCGTGTTCAGAACCCGCCATTGAAGGCACCACCTATGGCCAACCTGTTTCGATGACCGAAACAACGGCTATCTCAGAGATTCTTGACAACCCGTCTTCCTATTTGGGCGAAAGTGTATTGGTTGAAGGCACCATCGTTGAGGTATGTACCTCCATGGGCTGCTGGATGGACATCGCCAGCGATCGGGAATTCGAAAAAATCCAGATCAAGGTTGATGACGGCGTCATTGTGTTTCCGGTGAGTGCTCGTGGCAAGACGGCCCTGGTTGAAGGTACCGTTGAAGAGCTCAACCAGACGGCCGAGCAAGCACAGGCACACGCCAAGGAGATGGCCGAAGAAAGGGGTGTCGCTTTTGACTCGACCGCGGTTTTTGAAGCTGGCACCATTTACCGTATCCGTGGACTCGGTGCCGTAATCGCTGATTAGATGGCCAGGCCCAAGAAAGGATTTCAGTGGCGGCGATGGAATATTATCATCCATCGTGATTTGGGCTATTTGTGCGTTGGGCTCACCTTTGTTTTTGCGATTTCCGGCATTGCGGTCAATCATCGGGCCGACTGGAATCCGAATTTCAAGATCACCCACTCCACGGTCCCGTTGACAGACCTGACCGGGCTCGAGCCCGGCTCCCAGTCGTTCATCAATCACGTATTGGCACAACTGGAGCTTTCAGAGCTCGTTAGAGGCTCTTTCCTGAGAAGCCCGCAGGAGGTGGACATCTTCCTGGAAGAGACCACGATTACCGTGAACCTGGAACGGGGCGAAGCTGCACTCGAGACGATCAAGGGCCGTCCCGTTCTTAGGGAAACCAACTTCCTGCATCTCAACGAGCCCAAGAAGTGGTGGACCTACATGTCCGACGTGTACGCTGTTTCCCTTCTTCTTCTGGCAACTACAGGCATGTTCATGCTGAAGGGCAAGAAAGGTATCAAAGGCCGTGGCGCATGGCTCACGGCAATCGGGGTCCTCATTCCGATCGCATTTTTGTTGCTGTACTACTGACCGTTTGCGCGCATCTCCAGGATCCCCCGTAGCCGGATGTCCTTCGAGGAGCGCCCGACCATGATCCGAAACGTACCGGGCTCGACGACCCACTCCATTTCCTGGTTCAGGAATTGAAGATGCTCGTCCCTGAGCTCGAATGTGACGGTCGTTGCTTCTCCCGGTGCCAAATGGATACGCTGAAACCCCTTGAGCTCCATCACCGGCCGTGCGGTTGATGCGAGCTCGTCGCGAATGTACAGCTGGACGACGTCATCGCCGGCGCGGTCGCCCGTATTTCGGACCGTGCAGCGGATGGTTACTGTGCTGCCAGGCATCATCGGATTCGGTACGGTCTGCAATGCCGAGTACTCAAACGTCGTGTAGCTGAGACCAAAACCGAAGGGAAAAAGTGGCTGACCAGTAAACCCGAGATAGTCGTCACCGCGGCCCGTGGGTTTGTGGTTGTAGAATAGAGGAAGCTGGCCTTCTGACATCGGAAATGTGATGGGAAGGCGTCCAGCCGGGTTGTAATCCCCCACAAGCACGTCCGCAACCGCATTGCCTCCTACCTCGCCGGGATACCACGCATGCAACACACCGTCCACGTCATCCAGCCAGGCATCCATCGTGACGGCACTACCGCCCACCAGCACAATGACGGTTGGCGTTCCGGTTGCTGCAACCCGTCGGATCAACTCCTCCTGACGCCCCGGCAATCGGAGCGATGCCCGATCCCGGAACTCGCCTTCCTCGATACCGGCAACGATTATGGCAACGTCGCTCTGCCGGGCTGATGCAACAGCTTCCGCAATTTCTTTCTCCGGACCTGTCACGCCGTGGTTCCATACGAGCTTCAGGCGGGCATTGCCGGTGCTTTCGAAGTACTCCACACGCAGATCATAAACCGAATCTGTCAACGCTACGTCTTTCAAGACCGCACCGTAAGACTTCTTCCGCCAGTTATCGATGAGAAGCGAATCGTTCAGGTACAACCGGAAGCCGTCATTGCCTTCGAGACCAAGCCGGTAGCTGCCGGGCGCCGGGACGTGAAGCTCGGTTGTCCAGCGTGCCGAATACCAATCGAATGGCAGTTCGGGCGCGGGTGAATACAGCGTCCACCCAAAGTCTATCTGCGCATCCGTACGCATGACCACCGGATTTCCTTCAAGCCGGTTATTGTCGAAATACACACCAGAAAGACCCTCGTGCCCACTCGGATCCCCGGGTAAACGAAGGAACGCTGCCGGGATGGTGACGTAGTCGGCAGATTCGCGCCCGGGACCGGCCGCAAAATGCACGTCGCCGAACGTATTCTCAATGCCCTCCAGGATCGAGACCTTGTCAATACCCGGCCCGCTGTAGCCCCCGAGCCGTGCATCGATCGCATCGGATCCAATCACGGCAACAGACGAGATGGCGCGGTCAAGAGGCAGGACATCGTGCTCATTCCGGAGCAGGACAATGGACGACCGGGCAGCCTCCAGCGCCAACTGGCGATGATCCGCGTGTCCATTCAATCGAGCGGCTTCGTCTGGGTCCACATACGGGTTCTCGAACAGGCCCAACTCGAACTTCGCGCGCAGTACACGCGCCACGGCCTCGTCTACAATTTCCAGGCTTATCAGGCCCCGCTCGAATGCTGGCCAGAACAGACGATAGTGATCGTAGGATGTCTGGAATATCACATCAAGACCAGCGTCAATTGCTTGCCTCGTCGCTTCGGTATAGTCTTCTGCCGTACCGTGCAGCACAACGGATCCGCCGGTTGCGCTGGCGTCTGAGACAATGAAACCGTCGAAGCCCCATTCGTCCTTCAGCTTCTCGCGCATGAGCCACCGATTGGAGGTGGCCGGCACACCGTTCAACGCGTTGTAGGACATCATGATGGAACGCGCACCGCCCTTCTGGATGGCGGTCTTGTATGCGGGAAAATAGACCTCCGCAAGTTCGCGCTCACTCAAATGGATCGGATAGCTGTCGCGTCCGCCAGCTCCGACATTCGCCACGAAATGCTTGGGCGTAGCCACAACGCCGGTGCGTTCAAAGGCGTGTACGAACGCCAGTCCCATCATGGACGTCAAATACGGATCCTCCCCATACGTCTCCTCCACCCGGCCCCAGCGTACGTCGCGAGCCAGGTTCACCACGGGCGATAGTACCTGACGGATCCCACGACTACGCGTTTCTCTCGCAACAGCGCGCGAAACGGCCCCCACGAGTGTCGTGTCCCATGTGGCAGCCAACCCAATGGCCTGTGGAAAGGCCGTTGCTCCGTCCCTTGCAAGTCCATGCAGAGCCTCGTCAAACGGCAGGATGGGAATACCCAGCCGGGTCTCTTCCACAAAGTACCGCTGAAGGGCATTGATCGTCTCAGCGACCTGTCGTGCCGTACCGGACGGTCCGTACTCCAGCATTTGCTCGGAGGCGCCGTCTGCCCGCCCTGCGGCCGAAAGCTGAAAACCGAAGATGCCGTGCCTGTATCGCCCGGTCCCGTCGAGGAAATCACCCTCTTCGAACTCGCCGGGAATCATGAACAGCTGCCAGAATTTCTCCTCAAGCGTCATCCTGTCCAGCAAATCCTGGACGCGCGCCTCGACAGGCACGTCAGGATCCTGGTACGGATGCTGCGCTCTGACCAGGCCCGGCAGTACAAACAACCACACCAGGATCGGCAGGCAGAGCCGAAGCGTATTCGACGGGAGGGTGGATATGGTTGTGCCCGTCACTCCCAACCCGGCAACTTCGCATCGTAATACAGCCCAAACCCTGAGAGAAGCGGCTCGGCCAACGCGTCCTCGATCACCAGGCGCAGGCGACGTGCCGTTATGGGTTCAGCCAGTACATCGAGCTTCTTGTAGCCAATTGTCGTGCCTTCGGCTACGTGCACCCACGTGTCTTGACGTTGAACCTCAATACGATAGGCCACCACACGCTGTCCGAACTGGATCGGCTCCTGCATGCGGATAATGTTGAACGTTCGTTCTTCGCCGAGGTCAAACTCGAGTACGCCTGTTGTTACTCCGTCGTCGACCGCCCAGTACGTCTCCATACTTCCGTCTAGCACGTGCACGGGCTCGAAGGTAGCAGAACCACCACGGACATTGCTGGCCGTAGCCACAGCACCTTGCGCCAGATCATGGCCGAAGATTCTGTCGAGGGCAGCCCGGAATTCCCGGAGCCGCTGTACGTCACGATGGTCGAGCAATCCGCGTGTGTCCGGCGGCACGTTCACAAGCAACAGGCAGTTGCGTCCGACTGACTTGAAGTAGATCTCCAGAAGCTGGTCCACCGTCTTGGGTGCTTCGTCCGGGTGCCAGAACCAGCCGGGACGGATGGAAACGTCACACTCCCCGGGCACCCAGTCGGATGTCCCAGCCTCTCCTACGTTCAGGTATCCGGAAATACCCGCCATGCCAACTCCAACTTTGGACCGGTCGTACGTTGACCAGTTCGTCTCTCCAGCAAAGCCGTGCTCATTGCCAATCCACCTCACGTCCGGTCCCGCATCGGAAAACATGACAGCGCCCGGTTGAAGCTGCCGAACGAGCGACCAGAACGCCTCGAAGTGATACGCCATGTCTTTTGCATCCTCGCTTTTGGCGCCGTCGAACCAGACCTCATTCAATGGCCCGTATTGAGTCAGCAATTCGCGAAGCTGTCCCATGTAGAAGGCGTTGTAAGCAGCTTCATCGCCATATGTTGGCTCGTGCCTGTCCCAGGGTGAGAGATAGAGGCCTACCTTCAGCCCACCAGCGCGGGCGGCATCTACCAGTTCGCGGACAACATCACCACGCCCCTCCTTCCAGGGCGTGCTGGCTACGGAATGATTGGTGTAGTTACTCGGCCAGAGCGTAAAGCCGTCATGATGCTTGGCCGTCAGGATCACTGTCCGGAAACCACCGTCCTTCGCCACACGCACCCATTGTGATGCATCGAGACGGGTTGGATTGAACACGCCTGGGTCTTCATCACCATCGCCCCATTCGCGATCTGTAAACGTATTTACTCCAAAGTGGAGAAACAGACGCATCTCGTCGGCCTGCCAGTCGAGCTGGCGGGCCGTCGGAATGGGAAGCAGCGGTCGCGGCGGCGGCGGTGCCACTGGCTGTGTCGTTTGAGCGACTGTCGATCCTGATGTAATCAGGGCCAGGGTCACGAAGACGAGAGAGATTCTCAACATTCGTTGCGTTGCTTGGGAAATGGTATCGATTCGGATATCACGGTAGTGGATGAGCAGCGATGCCCTCATGGGTCATTTGTACAGGGCGTATCGTTCCATCATCGTTGAAAACCATCCTGTCAATGGATGTGACACGATGATCCCTGTCCTCATTCGGAATGGGGCGTCGGTGATAGACGATGTACCAATCATCCGTCCCGGGCACGTTGATGACAGAATGGTGACCAGCACCTGTCGCCACTGACGGATCCTGCTCGAGAATGGTACCAACCCTTTCAAACGGGCCCAAGGGCGACTCCGAGATAGCATACGCCACACGGTAGTCGTCCTGCCCCCATCCTCCCTCCGACCACATGAAATAGTACGTACCGTTCCGTTTGAGCATGAAAGGGCCCTCAACATAGCCCTCCGGCGTAATTTCCTTGAAAGTAACACCGTCATCGAACGGAATGAACCCGGTAAAACTAGCATTCAACTTCGCCACGTTGGCATGTCGCCACCCACCATAGAACAGGTAGTAGTCATCGCCATCTTGAAAGACAAACTGGTCGATGGGTTGAGCTCCATTGTGAAACGTACCAATGAGTGGTTCGCCCAGGTAGTCGGAGTATGGTCCTTCGGGTGAATCCGAAACCGCAACTCCGATGCCCCCCGTCTCCTCATCACGTTGGATATCATTTGCAGCGAAGAAGAAAAAGAACTGGCCGTCCTTTTCAATCGCTGACGGAGCCCACATTGCCCGCCACGCCCACTTCACGGCCGTAGTGTCCAGGATGCGTTCGTGCTTTTCCCAGTTCACCAAATCATTGGACGAGAAGGCGTCAAAAAAGACCTGTTCTTCATACCTCGCAGAAAATGTGGGAAATACCCAATACTGCCCGTCCAACACCAACCCTTCGGGATCCGCATACCATCCATCCATGATGGGATTTCCTGCCATCAACGATGTAGGTCGCTCTGACGTATTACAACCGATAACTCCCAATACAAGCAGTGATACGAACAACCCGGGTCCTGTAAACCCTGGTGATGTCCGGTTTGGGTGGGGTGATACAGCGTCCTTTTTGAACAGCATGGGTGAGATGTCAGCGTGATTCGGGCTGCGGTGGCAGGTCAACCGTCGGAAAATAGCCGTTTCCAACCTCCTCAGCGAATCGGGAGCTCCCCCACCCTGTTCTATACCCTCGGTCAGAATCGATCCCGACTGCCTATTCCGCCGAAACGCGTATTGACGACGTTGTTCAGGACCGAGCCGAACCGGTAGCGAAAGCCAAAGCTGATGCCCGCCTCATAGTTTGTCTCGAGCTGCCTGCGCCGAAGGAGAACTTCCTCTAAATCTGCGCCTCCCTTCGGAAGGTTTATCTGGTCGTGGATCAGTTCCAATGAGCCCCCGATCTCTATCGACAGCCCCTTCGTGATGCGAACATCGAACTCCGCGTCAAACTGGAGACTGTAGCGCGACACATCGTGCAGATATTGCGACGCGTTGACGCCAATTTCAATCTCACCCCATGGCTGGATGACTTCATATCCCGCGTTGAGGAGGTGCTGTGGAAGCAGTTCGTCGATCTCGTTATAGATTGTTGTGTCCCGATACGCGATATGTGAGGCACCCACTCGATAGGCAACGGTGAGCTGTCGCCGGTTTGCCTCCAAATACGGGTACAGGCTCCATTCTGCGGCACCCATGAAACGATAGCGCCAATCAACATTGGAGAACGTCGATGTCAAGATATCTCCGTAACCCCCGACCGAGAAGTGTGGCGAGATGCTGCGTACAACATAGCTGGTAAAACCGTCTCGTCGCGCGGTACTCTCGATTATCTCGTCTCCCCGGTCGAATCGATCATAATTGTAATTGAAAAACGGCCGGAACTGCAGCTTCCAGTCCTCTGTCACGCGGCCAACATACACACCGTACCGCGTGTCGAATGAGCGCTGATTGGACTCGAAGTCCGCGTTGCCGTCTGCGTACATCTCGATGGTCCAATAGTCCCACGCGTCCTCCCGGGTTTGGGCATTCTCGCCTTCGGCTTCAACATTGGGCGTGATGCTGACGCGCAACCTGTTTCGCATGGACGTCTGCATGAGGAACGGCACCAGGGCTGCCTCGAGGGTCCTCAGAACGTGATCCCGTTCTTCGGCGTCCGTGGCATTGGCACTCGTAGCGAGGAGTGTCGAGAATTTCATCCCTTCGAAAGACCCAAGACCGATAAGGTCGAAAATATGTGCCTCACCTCCTGAGCCTGTGTTCTCCCGAGTAACGAGTACGTGGACGTCCGCAACCTCCCGATCTCGGACGTGGTCCACGTATGCCATCTCCTGTCGGATGAAGGTCTCATCGCACGACCCACAGTCCAGGAAGAGAGCGAGCCTCATTGGCACCTCCATTCCAGCATCCTGCGATGCTGCAGGGTGAACGAACGACGAAAGAATTACCAGACAGGCCGCCGTCGTAGTTAGCCCGTTGCGTTGTGCGAAGAAGTTCATACGGGGTAGTTCGGTGCGTAGAAAATGCGTGCCACAGAAGGTCAGACGAACTCACAATACATATCGCCGCCAATATCTGACGATGGCCTGTCCCGGCCAGAAAACCCCATTCCGAACAAGATAGAAAATCCCGGCGATGGCCAGTGTTCCGACGACCAATGCTTCAGCAAATCGCCCTGACGATACATAGATGAAGCCCATCACCACTCCATTCAATACGGCAAGGTCGGCAATCAAGAGCGCGGCAGAGTTTCCTTTTGGTTTCGAGTCCACCGGTCAATTCCCCCCGCAGTGATGTTTGCCCACATAGCGTATGATACGCGGTTCGGATCAAATCAGCCACCTGCTCTTGCTCACTTCAACGCGTCGGTTACTGCCTCAATGAATGCTGACTGATGAACATGGTAGGCCCTACCGTCAGGACTATTCCACGCACTTTGTACTGCGATGATGAGATCTTCCGAAGGATTTACATGGATAAGTTGCCCATATATGCCCATAGCCGCGTAGGAGCCGCTATCGTTCAGCCACCAGAGATACCCGTAGTTGCCTGCGCTTTCCGAAGGTGAGGTAGCCTGCGTCATCCAGTTCTCCGGTAGGGTTCTTGAACCATCTGCACGTGTGCCATTCCGAAGCGCGAACAGTCCCAGACGACCATAATCACGCAACGTTGCGCTGAAACAACACGCACCAGTTTGGAGACCGTCTGGATAGGACATCCAGGTTGCATCGGATTCCATCCCAAAGGGTTGCCATACGTTCCGTTCCAGATACGAGGCCAGCTCTTCGCCGATGGCGGCCGATACGGCCGCTCCCAACAGATTTACTTCTGCGTCGCTGTAGTTGAACGACGCCCCAGGGTCAGCATACCGATTCGTGCTTCCCAAGAACTGAATGAGCTCGTCAGACGTCATGCCCCTCGCTCTCTTCCAGTCGGGATCCTGGTCGTTGAGGTTCCATTCGACACCCGACGACATCCGCAACAGATTGTCGATTGTTACCTGATCGTACGATGACCCCTTCAAGGCAGGTAAATAGTCCACGACCCTGTCCTCAGTGCTCCCGATGAAGTCGTCCCGGATGGCCACTCCAACCAACAAGGATAGTATGGACTTGGTCACGGACATCGAGCCCCATCGGGTCAACTCCGAATTGCCTGCCGAGTACGTCTCCAGTACGATTTCACCTGACTTGATGATGAGCAATCCTGTGATGTTGTTGTGCAGGATGAAGTCATCCAAGTCGAACTGCTTGAACAATGGCACGACTACCGGGTGAAGCTGGTAATTCCATACACGGTAGCGCACATCTGGCAGTGATGTCTTGCTTGTCGACAGGGGAAAAGTGTGATCTCCCCGCTGAACGGTACGGGTCGTGTAAATACGATCATGATTCCTGAACCCCGCCACCTTTTGCTCAGGAGACCAGACAATGACTTCATCCCAATCCATCCGGCCGGATGTCGATTGCAGGTGCTCCGCGTCGTTGCTCGGATCCACAAAGGCAGCACCGGTCATTGGGCCATGGGAATCAAATAGTCCTTGTACCAAAACCGCCGCGAGCAAGAGGCCAAGCGGTATTCCCAAAAGCAAAATCCTGACCCGTACTTCTTTCTGCATAGCGAGTTTGCAGCGATGGATTGGCATCAACCAATGAGACCATACACGGCCCGGCGAATGAAGGTCCACACGGATTCCGCGCGGCCGCACACGTGAGCTCTCGTCTCGACCACTGAATGGATCAGGCGCGCTCCGGCTTCTATCGAAACTCCTATGGTCCCCGAGACACCAGTGTCCAGAATCAAGAACCGAGGCTCATCCTGAACTCGATTCCCGCATTTACCTTCAAGGTGTTCCGCCCATCGGTCCTATGGCTGCTGTGTGAATCCCGTAACCACAGCTGTCGCTTCCAGCAGGCGGATGGCTACCGCGGCGCTGGATTGACCGTATTACTGGATTTGGTTGCACCTTGCGTCTCGTGAACAGTTTGATGGAACCACTGAATTCGGGAGCATTTGGTACAGGAGAGAGTCGTTGCATCTGAATTGGCCCAATCCAACCCGATGAAAGACATCCCAGCAGTATTCAACAACGCACGTCCTTCGGCGAAAGTGTCATTTCCGCAATGCGGACAAACCACCTGTATATCCGCCACTTTGTAACGTGCGGGCTGCCATTCCGAAGCGGCCGCTTTGGCGGCACGTTTGAGACGATTGAGAAAGTCAGACATTCAATTGCTCTGGGATGCGTAACGAGTGGCATGTTTGCGGCGAGCCAACGCTCCCCTTCCGGAAAGTAGTCGATTCCAAGCGGCTCAGCCAATCGTGCGAACCCGCAACGCGCGCTTCTTGTCTCGACTGTGTGCGTGCTAAATCCATGAATAGAGCACGACGGTTGCGATTGTATTCCACATTGCGTGGGCAACCCAACAAGCCGTCAGTTTCCCACGCCACATGTACAAGAGTGTTAGAATGACCCCACCATATAATCCAGTGTCAACAATGCCAGCCCATCCTTGATACCCGTGCCCAGCTGCGAACAGTATCACAGTAGCAATGAATGCTGTGACAATCGCGGTTGTGCTCTTTCCAAACGCGTTACGCAGCACGGTAAAAAAGTGACCTCGAAAAAACAGTTCTTCAGAAAAGGCTCCCGCCCAAGCGAGAACAACAAATCCGAATACGCCCCAGATCGAGTCTCCAATTTGTGCCATGTTCGCTGCCACATCGCTACGAGAGGCGCCACCTGTGTTTGGGATGATGACAACGAACTGAACCAATGCAAATACGGTCGCGACACCGATCCCTATAAGGGCCTCTTGCTTCCAGTCTGTTGATACAAGGCCAACGTCACGAAGACGAAGTCCTGCAATTCGCAATGCAATGGCCACTGCTGCCAAGCCCAACGCCGCTCGGATTACACCAACCAAGGCATACGTGGCACCTTTCAATTCCATTCCCAGGAAAACCTGAGGAATGACTTCTGAAGAAATCAGTCCCAAGAACCAAAGTGCGATTCCCAGAAATAGTGCTCCAAACCATCTCCCCTTTGATACGGAAGCGGATGGGACTTCTGACACGCGATTCGAACCCTTGTAATGAACTGACATCAATCTAGCGGATGGTGAGGGGGTGCAAGTGCCCCCCTACGTCGCGAGAAGCAGATGGGTACACGGAGCACACGTACAATCCAGAGGAGCCGAATGACGGCTGGGGATTGATGGCGAGCGGACGCCGCTCTTCCGGAACGTAACCGTTTCCAATCGACTCAGCCGGTCGTACGAGCTCACAACATGTGCCTGTCGTGCACACCGATGTTGGCCGTGGGGCCAGCGTTGGCCTCACAAAAGGCGTCTTGGATCTCAAATAGCCAGACAAACACGTAGAAGGATGTTGAAGAAGTTGAGGCCCCCTCGTTCGGAGCGCCGTGACATTTGGCCGGGTACCCGGCCAATATTTACGGCGTTCTGACGTTTGCGTAGCCGTAGCTACTCATAGGAGGAACAACACAGAAGATGATGTCACGTCGCCCGAACCCTCTGGGAGCGAGGGGGTTACGGGCGTATACTTTGTCATGGCTCCTCCACGATACTACGGCATCGCGTCGTCGCCCTTCCTCGTCTGCGCCTCGTAAGCCCCTCGCTCGAG
>Ga0098037_1000022_pt1 | contig 202015 bp, 191 predicted proteins | sample 5_EtaG_FD_75050 | JGI IMG/M metagenome (GOLD analysis project Ga0098037, IMG submission 75050) | Marine viral communities from the Subarctic Pacific Ocean - 5_ETSP_OMZ_AT15132 metaG | ecosystem: Environmental > Aquatic > Marine > Oceanic | place: Pacific Ocean | collected 2015-01-08 | reverse complement strand
GTCGTTGGGAAGCCAGACCCCGAATGCGCCGATTCATAGTCCGGGGTGTGACACGTGACGCAGTCCTCGTTTCCGACCGGTGCCGCGAAGAGGAGTTCGAGACCGGGGAGTTGGTGGCACGATTCGCACGAGGCGACTTCATGGGAGCCAATCAGGTCAAAGCCTCCGGACTGGGCAAGGTGGTCGAAGGCGGCGCCTTCCCATGACGTCTGCCGGTGGCAGTCTATACAGGTTGTGGGGAAGCCCGTACCGGCATGCGCCGACTCGTAGTCGGGCGTGTGGCAGGTCATGCAGTCATCATTGCCAGCAGGAACCGAAAATTGGAGCTCCAGGCTTGGCAGTTGGTGGCATGATTCGCATGCCGCGAGCTCGTGCGAACCGATCAAGTCAAACCCAACGCCGATATGCGCCAGTTCCGTACGAATATCACGGAACGAAGACTCATTGTGACAAGTCGCACACGTCTGTATCAGATCGATGGTGTGCACATTCTCGTGACACGTCTCACACTCGTCCACGGTGGCGTTCGGAGCATCGAAGCGCAGATCCACATGACACGATGCGCAGGTGACGGTCTCGTGTGCGCCAAGCAGCTCAAACCGGGCGTCCGTCGCATGGTTGAATTGCATCTCATCCCGAACGGGCGTCCACGCAGCATCCGTGTGGCAGGCGGAGCATGGGAGATTGGCCGAGATCTCCCCATGCGGCGACACTGAAAGGACCTGGGCCTCTGCCGGACGGATGGCATAGGTCAATATCAGAAGCCAGAACAGGCTGTAAAGGGCGCTATGGCATGTTTTACTCAAACAGGTCTATCACGCGTGCGCAGATAGGAGTAGGCATCATTCTCTTCCGTCTGGATGGCAGGAGAAACAGGCCAGGCTCTCATATACATAGTTTGAAATACCCCGGTGCTCTGAATCCGTAGAGGATCGGTTGTGTTCGTGGCAGTCAATACACGAGAACACTTCAAATGTGACGGGTGCTGACGTGTGACAGTCAGAACACTGATTCCATTCACCTCGATGTTCACCGGAATAGATCGGGAAAAAACGGGCATCATGGTCCAGGTCGGTCGCATCCCAGTTTGTTTGCCCGTGGCAATCAATACAGGTTGTCGGGAATCCGGACCCGGCATGAGCCGATTCGTAGTCCGGCGTGTGACACGTGACACAGTCTTCATTGCTAGCGGGTGCAGCAAACAACAATTCAAGCCCTGGCAATTGGTGGCACGATTCGCAACTGGCAACCTCATGGGATCCAATCAGGTCGAAGCCGCCGGACTGCGCAAGGTGATCAAAATCGGTTGCGTCCCAGGTCGTTTGCCCGTGGCAATCAATACAGGTTGTCGGGAATCCGGACCCGGCATGAGCCGATTCGTAGTCCGGCGTGTGACAGGTCACACAGTCGTCGTTTCCGGCTGGAACGGAAAACTGCAGTTCGAGACTTGGCAACTGATGACAGGACTCACATGCGAAGACTTGGTGCGAACCAATCAAATCGAACCCGATACTGATATGCATCAGTTCCGGGCGAATATCACGGAATGAAGATTCGTTGTGACAGGACGCACACGTTTGCATAAGAATGGTGGTGTGCACGTTCTCGTGGCAGGTCTCACAGTCGTCAACGGTGGCGTTCGGTGAATCGAATCGGAGGTCCGTGTGACACGATTCACAAGTGACGATCTCATGGACGCCGAGCAGTTCGAACCGGGCATCCGACGAATGATTGAACTGGACATCATCCCGAAGGGGCGTCCATGCAGAATCTGTGTGGCAAGACGAGCATGCGAGGTCGGCGGAGATCTCGCCATGTGGTGAAACGGAAAGGACCTGGGCCTGCGCTGGGCCTATGGAAAAGACCAGTATCAGAAGCCAGAACAGGCTGCGAAGGGCGCTATGGTGCGTTATCAACAAACGGTTCAACCATTGCCCTTTTTCCCGGACCTGGATCGTGCGCCGAAGACCTTGTCGATCTTGATGCCACAATCCGAAAGGAAGGCTGTGGGCAACGTGCCACCGATCAGAACGAAGGAATAGTCGTTGGCATGCACCGTTTCGGAACCGGATGTGTGCGCCAACACGACTTCCCCATCCCTGAATTCCGTGACCTGGGTTCCCAGGGCCAAGGCAACACGTCCTTCTTGGACCGCGGCGTCGAGCCGCCCTCTGTTGTCCTGCTTGATTCGGGAGAACGCGTCTTTCCGGTACGATAACAGAACCGACGTGCCTTCTTCCTCGGACAGTGACAGCGCGGCTTCGACAGCCGAGTCCCCACCGCCTACAACGAGCACGCGGTCTCCACGGAATCGTGCCGGGTCCCCGAGCGCGTAAGAAACCGTGGAGCGGATTTCGCCGGGAACGTCCAGTTTTCGGGGTATGCCGCGTCGCCCGATGGCGAGGATCACGTGGAAGGCGCGATAACTTCCGGATCCCGATTGGACCGTGAAAATGCCATCCTCGGACCGGGAAATGGAGTGGACCACTTCATGCTCATGAATGTCCAGCTTGTACTCCTCAACGATGTCTTTCCACAACGCGAGCAGTTCTTCCTTGTTGTACTCACGACGGTCCATACGCACCTGGCCAGGCAGGTTGACCGGTGCCGTCATGACCAGTTTCTTCCGCGGATACGACAGGACCGTCCCACCCACGCCGTCCTTTTCGATCACGACATATTTCATGTTTCGGCTCGATGCATGGATCGCCGCCGACAGACCCGCCGGACCGCATCCTACGATGACGACATCGAGGATATCCGCATGTCCTTTGGCAGAAATACCATCCAAGCACTGTTTTCCCTGTTCGAACGCATTCCGGATGAGCCCCATGCCGCCCAGTTCACCGACCACGAACAGGTTGGAAACGTTGGTTTCGAAATTTTCCTGGATGCGGGGCAGTTCGACGCCGCGTCGCGCGGTGCCGAAAACGAGTTGGATGGCATCGACCGGACAGGCGCGTTCGCACAATCCGTGGCCAATGCATCGTGCCGGAGAAACGGGTTTGGCCTGACCGGACAACAATCCGAGAACATCCTTCTCGGGGCACACCTCAATGCAATTACCCGTGCCAATGCATTGGCTGGCATCCACTACCGGATGCAGCGATGCGGGCCTGAACAATCCCATCTCCACGGATTCCTCCTGGGCCTTCAGGACAGCCTGTTCCCGCTGACGGATTCGACGTACGTAGGGCACGACGAACACCAGCACCAACATGCCGAATACAAGCCATATGATGATCGATGGGCTCAGAAGCTTACCCCGAAGTTGAGATACAGGGTCGAAGACAGCGTGCTGGATCCGACATGGGTTCGCTGGCGGACGGCCAGGTATCCTCTTTCGCCGACGGCAAGGCGCGCCGAGAGGCCAGCGATATGTGAGAACGAAACAGGCCCCAGGCCATCCAGCACCATGAGGGCGTAATCAAGACTCATGGTTACGCGGCCGACATCGTGCTGGAATGAATGCGACGAATACCACGTCGTGATCGAGCTTCGGCTCCACATGCTCGACGAGTTGGTGTACATCACTGGCAGCCATGGAAGGGGCGTCCGCGCGGTGGCGTTGACCGACCAACTGGACTCGCGTCCCGAGTAGGCGTTTTTCCCGACCGAAAGCCCAAAGCGGCTTTTGGTGCGATTCCACGTAAGACCCAATTGCTGCTGGTCCCGCCGGGCAGACCATGCGCCATCATCCAGCCAATAGAAGAACGTCTTGCGGGAGCCGGCACGTGCATTCAGGCCGAGGTTTTCGGTCAGTTGCACGTTGAAGCGCGCCTGTATGCGGCTCAGAACAACGGATTGGTCAGCAGGAGATCGATCCAGCTGTACGTCCGTGACGACACGCACTTTCTGCACACGACTTCTGTGACCGATGGACAGGAATGAATATGGACTGTCCAGCCATGGGCTGGTGATGGCTCCGACGGCGCCGTCAATGGAGGAGGCTCCGCCTGCGTGTTGCATGGCGAGAGCGAAGGTCGCTGCCGTTTTCAGGATGTCGGATGCAAACGCCTGGTTATAGCGGTCCGGTTCGTAGCCGATAGAAACCCCCAAACGTTGACGGCCAAATGACAGGCTGGTCGATGCGCCGTCCCAGTAGCCTCCCGATGCCATGGATGCATCACGGAACCGCCCCAGGTCGTACGAGACGTGCGAGCCCATGTCTCCTGACAACATGAGCTCGTACAGACGGAGCGTGTTGGCGCGACCGGAAATATCTGTGGAACTGAAACTGCGGGATACACGGGCGTTCACGGCGAACCGCAGCGATGCCGGCAGGTCACTTACCCGTAGCCGAAGTGCACTCGTGGGCGTGGCGAAGGAGCGGGAAGAGGATGCATTGTCGGTAAACCGCCCGGAGACTTTGGACATGCTTCCGGTCACGGAAAGGCTGTAGTAACCATCCACACGAATCGGATGCGAAGGCGCCGTTTTCGACGGTGTCCGGCCCTGGCTCCCGAGGATGCTTTCACGGTCGCCAGCATTCGGTGCCTCGGCCGTGACGCCGGCGGTTGCGATGCGCCGGGGTCCGCGAAGAAGCAAACGGTCTCCAATCGCAACGTCGAGTGGTCCCGACAACCAACTGAGCAGGAGTGTCGAGGAAGTGATACCGGCGACCCGGGCCTCGCCCGACGAGCGGTCAGGAGTCAGGACAAGCAGTGTATCGCCACGGATCCAGTGCACGTTCTCGGATGTCGTGTATATACCGCGACTCTGAACGCGAAGGACATCCACGTGAACGGAATCGGTAACCGATTGCGATGCGGCATTCGGAGCTCCGAGAACAGCCACCAGGGCCAGGCCAGCGAATATCCCGCAGATATGGTGGCGGAAATCAATCATCTGCACCCTCCCAGGAAGATTGGTTGTGACACTGCAGACAAAAGATGGACACACGTCCCTTGTGTTCCTCGTCATACTCCGCCTGATGGCAGGCAATACAGTCCTCTTGGTTGGCTGCGTCGAATACCAGTTCGAAGGACGGTTGCACGTGGCAGCTTTCACATCCGGCGAACTCGTGGGCTCCGACCAGCTCAAAGCCGTTGGCAATGAGGGCGTGCTCCGGAAATACCGCGTCCTCCCAGACATGCTGTGTATGGCACGATTCGCAGTCCAGCGAAAAGCCTCGTTCAGCGTGTGGAATGACCGTCGTTGCTGCATACTCGGCTTCATGACAGGACACGCACTGCGTCTCGTTTTGCATGAACAAACCACCGAAATCATCTGTATGGCAGCTTTCGCATGCAATGACCTCATGCGCGCCGAACAGCGGGAATGTGGTCTGCTGGTGTATCGAGATGCCATCGACATCCAGGAAGGAGCTGCTGTTGTGGCACGCGTCGCACGACTGAATGAGGTTGCCTGCGTGCACGTCCACGTGGCAGTCGGCGCAGGCGCGGGGCTCCAGCTTGGGGGGTGAGAACTCCAGGTTTTCGTGGCACGATGCACAGACCGTCACGTCATGTGCGGCAATGAGTTCGAAGCCTCCGTCGGCGGCGTGGTCGAATGCCGGGCTTTCGCTCAGCGGCGTCCAGGCATCGGCCGAATGGCAATCCGAGCAGGCGATGGTCGTCACCCAGTCACCGTGGGGGCTGGTGGTTTCGGCCTGTTGAGCGTGCGTCGGGCCGGCAATGAATGCACAAAGGCCGAGCAGCAGGATGGCGCTATGCGTGACCGGGCGTCTCATTGGTCGTTGTGGCAGTCAATGCACGCCGTTCCGATACCGCGGTATTGGACCACTCCATCCGGCCGGGTGGTGTGACAGCTGGCACAAGCGACGCTGACATGGGCGCCTTCCAATGGCCAGGCGGTCGTGGTGTGATCAAACACGGCCATCAGGAAAGAGACCTCATCGTGACACGTGGCGCACGTTTCTCCTTCGAACTGCCCGTCATGCGGATCATCGTCGGTATGACACGAAATACAGGTCGAAGCCAGGTCGTTGAATTGCTTGGCTACGTCCGGAACAGCCGGATCGGTCTCCACATGGCACGAAATGCACGCCGTAAGCGCATGCGCACCCAGCAGGGGGAAGTCCGTCGTGGCATGGTCAAAGGATGTCTCCACTTCCATCCAGTCGTCCGTGCTGTGGCAAGATGCGCAGGTCGCCTCGGCGAACTGGCCATCATGCGGATCGTCGGTGGTGTGGCAGCCTTCGCACGTCTGGTCATCTACCCGGAAAGAGAGGATGTCATATCCGTCGTCGGCTGGCTGCGTCGCATGACAATCAGCGCACAGAACCGCAAGGTGGGCGCCTTCCAGCGGATAGTCTGTTTCGTCCGCATGCCGGAATACGTCAAAGTCCGACGGTACCCATGCATCTTCGGTATGGCAGGAGCTGCAGGTGGCTTCGAGCGGTACGCTGGCGTCGTGGGCATCCTCATGGCACGAAGCGCATTCGGTACTTATGGGATGCGGATACGTCTGGCCGATGGTTGATCGAATGAACGACATCGCAATACCCGGCGTCTCGACACCGCTGGTGTGGCAGGTTGCGCAGGCTACGGCCTCATGGGCACCCACAAGGGCGAACGCCGTCACATCGTGGTTGAATGTGGACTCGAAATCCGAAGTCGCAATGGTACCCCACCCAATCGTGGTATGGCATGTCGTGCACGTTGCTCCGAACGAGCCGTTGTGTACATCGTCGTGACAGGTGCTGCATTCAGCGAACGCGAGCGGCTTGTACACGAGGCGTTCCAGGTCGTCCGCGGCAGGTTCGTGACAGTCTGCACAGGCGACGTCCGTGTGAAGGCCCGTGAGTGGGTATCTTGAGGTGTCATGATCAAACAACGGGGCTTCTTCCCACTCAGCCTGGTCATGACACGTCGAGCACGTTACATCTGCAAACTGCGCGCCATGGACATTGTCCGTGTCGTGGCACGTCTCGCATGTATCGGTGAGGCCCAGGTAGGACGTCCCGGAGACGCCATGTGCATTCTGAAAGGCAAGGAATCCGGGTTCTGCCCTGAATTCCGGGACATGGCACGATGCACAGGCTACGTCGGTATGGCTCTGAAGCAGCTCGTAGCCGGTCAGGTCATGGTCAAATGCGGTCGTATCGAAGCGGATGGCGTCGAAATCCCGACCGAAGTGATCCTTGTGGCATGACGCGCAATTCGTCACGTCCTCCACGGTTGTGTGAAATCCCAAGTCCAGTTCGAGCCGATCCCTGACCGAGGTGTGGCAATCGAGGCAACGAACGGCCTCGACTCCTTTCTTACCAAGCGCGTGACAGCTTATACACGAATCAATCCTGTCCCACGGGGCATGCCCTTCAATGAGCTCACCGGGAGAAATGATCTGCGCAGAAACGACGGTGGATCCCACTCCGACCCATACGATAACGAGCCAGAGGCTCGTCACAATTCGTTTGCGCAGGCTGTGCATCATGGGATGTCGAGCCTCGCGAGTGCGTTACGTGCCATCCTGACCACGGCCGAGTCATCGGCTGAGTTTACGGTCTGCTCCCACATGGACCGGGCCCGTGCGAAGTCCCCCTGGTTGGCAGCGATGGCGCCCAGATTGTAGTAAGCCGACGGGTCGCCGGGGTACTCCTTCAGCATGTCGTTGATCGCATCTTCTGCATCGTCCCACCGTTTGTCGCCTGCCCGTGCGGCTGCGAGGTCCAACCAGACCTGGCGGGCTCGAGGTCGTCGGGCCAGATAGGCGGTGTAGGCCGAATCGGCCGAGGACATCCGGTGTCCGTCCTGGAACAGCCTTCCCAGCTGCCGCATGGCCAGTGTGTCCTCCGGGTTGGAACGCATGCGTTCGCGGAGAATGAACACCTGGTGGAAATAGGCATCGGTAACGTTGTCACCGGATGGTGTCACATTCCCGGTGCCAGGCACTTCCGTGGCGTCCGACGGCAACGGAGGATGAACGAAGTCCGAAGAAGCGGTCTGCCCGCTTCCCAACAGGACATACCCGGCTATCAGTAGCAGAGGTAATCCGACAATGACGATGGTATAGACAGGCGGGCGTTTCATGAGATCCAGAAATAGCCGAACGTGAATGCCACGCCGATGTGAAAGAGCATGATGGCCAACATGATGAGTGCCAGAGGCAAATGGAATACATGCCAGTATCCAAACAAACGCTGCAGCAGTCCTGTCAGCGAGGTCTGTTGAATGAGTGTGGTGTATTCCACCACCTGGCGGACGAATTGCTGCAATTCGGAGGGTTCCATGCCACGCGAGGTGCCCAATTGCAGGGCCGCTGCGTGCACGCTCGTCTGACCGGAAATGCCTCCGAGAAGGGCGCGTGATCGCACATTGACCGGGACAATAGCCAGTACAGCCTGCTCGTCCACGTCATGGTACTCCAGAATGGTGTACATCATGTGTCGCTGTCGGGCCTGGAGGGCCTGGGCAGACAGGAATTCCCCATTCGCGGTCTTGGGGATGCGCACGTATATGTATCGACCGAATACACCGGACAGGACAACGGCTACCATGCTCCAGAATGCAATGGAAATGACGCCACCAAACCGGAATGCTGTATGCAGGAGAACAAGCCATGGGCCCAGCGTACACAGGAAAATGTGGACAGACAGCCAGGTCCGCAGGGCGCCCGAGTTCTCCATGCGCTTGACCCGTTTCCGGAACGAGTACATGGCTACTCCCACGATCATCATGAGGCTGCCGGCGATTCCCATCCCGTGACCGATGAAGCCCGAAGGCTTCCAAGCTTCATGCAGGTCTGAATAGGCCCGGTCCTGCAAGGAGAGCTGATAATAGTCCAAGCCTCCATACAGACTGATGCCCGCGACTGACAACCACACGATTGTCAGCAGGATGTGCATCCACCGGGTCTTTTGCTTCATGGACGGTACTCACCTTGTGTAACGGATGATACACGGTCCAAGCGGCATATGCCCCGTCCTGAAGGGGCATTCTCATGAAGCTCTAATCTTTCAGTTCACGACGACCGGAACGACGAGCGAGCGGTCCCGGTGCTGGACTCGCAGCAGGTAGGATCCGGCGGCGAGGTCGTCTGGACGACCGAACGGAATGTCGTGTTTTCCGGCCTGAAGGACCCCGACCGAACCTGGCACGGCAACGGTCCGGCCGAGCATGTCAACGAACGAAAGGGCGACCGGTCCAGGCTCGGAAAGGGTCAGCACCACGCGCGCCGAACGCCCAATGGGGTTAGGGTAGACCGATGCTATCCGGAAAGCGGCTGGTTGCACTCCCGTGGTCTCCGTGTCCGTGGAAAGGGAGCCGTTGAATGCTTCCATTACGGGGTACGCGCCACCGAACAGGTCATCCACGGCCGTCTGGTCCATACCAAACCAGTCGCGGAGAACGCTGCCATACACGGATCTGAAATCCGTATCGGCAACGAGATTTCCGGACGCGTCCACGTTCACGAGGTCAGGTGTCGAGCCCAGGACGCCACCGGCCAGTTGATTTCCGAACAGGAACATGGGTGCGGCTGTGCCATGATCCGTGCCCGACGATCCGTTCTGCTGAATGCGACGGCCGAATTCGGAGAATGTGATCCCGGAGACGCGATCCAGAGTCTGGTCGTACGAGAGGTCCTCCATGAACGCTGCCACAGCATTTCCGAGGCGCGAAAGGAGGGTGGAGTGGCCTCCTACTTGGTTGGCGTGCGTGTCGAAGCCACCAAGGGTGACGTGATAGATCCGGGCACCCAGCCCTCCCCGAATCAGGCGGGCAACGGTCGCCAGGTCCCGTGCCAGGGAATCGGACCCGTACGATGCCTGATTGCGGGCTCCGTCGTAGGCATCCTTGATGGCCTCGGCATACCCGAACGATGCATTCGATATCTGCCGGACGAATGAAATTTCCTCTCCGTAGCTGGTGTCCGGCACGTCGTTCACATCATACACGGTTCCGGTGGTCGTCAGGCGATCCAGGACATCCAGGCTGGGGAACGTAACGCCCAGATTGCTGGCAGCTCCCTGGAACAGGAGCGGAGTGGATGAGCCAATCTGAAGGGCGACCGGGTTGTCCGGCGGAGTCGTCGCGTGGTCAGGAAAGACGGACTCCAGGAAGCGCCCCGACCACCCGGTGCTTTCGAGTTCCTCGGCGTCCCGCCCCGACAACCACACATCGGTCGACACGAAATGGGAGAGTTCGGGCGATGCATAGCCCACGTTCTGGATGATTTCCAGCTTCCCGTCTCCGATGAGCGATTCCCACCGGCCCAATGACGGATGGATGGCCGCGTCGGGAGCGACCGGGATGATGTCGCCCGGGGGGATGCCTATGGAGGGACGCAGTTGGTAATACCGGTCGTTTCCAATCGGGATCACGGTATTCAGCCCATCATTGCCCCCTGACAGCTGAATGATGACCAGAATCCGCTCTGAGTCCAGACCAGCGAGGGCATGCAACAAGGCATCGGGGCGGGCGGCCGTGACCCGGGTGCCACCGACACCCACGGTCACGGCCGCCCCGGCCATGGCCACGCCCCGGAGAAAACGTCTTCGGGACCAGGTGGCGTGTGCCAGGTCGTGCAGCACACCGTCTTCCAGGCGGGATCCGTTATGGGTGCACATATCAGCTGAGTTGATATTCGGGGAATTGGGCTAGTGCCACGACGTAATTGCGGGCCTTCACCCATGCGTCAGGTACCTGGGGGGACCATTCGTACCAGGGGACGTTGCCCAGGAACAGTTTGACCAGGTCAATACGCCATTGTGGCCCGTTCAACAGGTCATCCGGAAGCGGCGAAGCATCCAGGTTGCCGGCAAACGGCTGGCTTATTTCAGGAACGTCCACATCTTCCATCGGGACGGCGAAGACCGCCTCGGCGAGGTTCAAGGCGAAGGAGACGGCCGGGTGGCTGGATGCCGGATCCGTATAGCGCATCATGAACGACTCCCACAACGGCACACTCGCAGCAATATCAGAGAGGGTGCCCGCGGCATTCCATCGTTTCGGAAGTGATTCGGTGGACAACCAGGAATGATGTCCAGGCCAACCGGCCACGTTCGGCGGAGCCAGCAGGGTCTGCCCCAGTCCATCCAGGCCATCGATCAACAACGCGGCTTTGTCCGGCTGTACCGATCCCATGCGCATGCTGAGTTCAATGGCCAGGAATTCGACAGGGCTCTTGATATGGGCACCCATCGTGTCAGGTTCGTAAAACAGCGTCGAGGAGAGCAGGTCCGTGAGAACGGGGGCAATCTGGAAATCATGCGCCAACCAGGAGGCCGCCACGGCGTCGACGGCCTCTGCAGACGGATCTGCATGGACCATGTCAACGAGCAGCATACGCGCCATGTAACGCGCCACCTGCGGGGCCCGCTCCTGGAAGATCAAGTCCACGACGTCCATCTCATCCCACGCACCGGTCTGACCGAAGATGGTCTTTTGACCCGTGTCAAAGCGGTTCTGCACCTTGTACGATGTCCAGTGCTCCCGGACATTCATGACCCACCCCGTGAAAGCACGCGCCGCCTCGGCAATGTCCTGCTGGGAGTAGTTCGGGGACCCATCCGTGTCCGTGGGACCCATCGTGAACAGCTCCAGCAGCTCCCGGGCATAGTTCTCGTTCGGTGCCGATTTCTGATTGTACCGGCCGTCGAGGTAGTACAGCATGGATCCGTCGGTGCCCATGCTGCGGACCATCGCCTTGAAATTGCCAAGGGCGGTCAGGGCGAACCGGTTTATGTACAGATACGAGAGGGCTCCGTACCGATACTTGCGCACGTCCGTCACGAAATGGTTGTGCCAGAACAGCGTCATACGGTTCCGGAGCGAACCATCGGCCAGGTCCTCCAGCCAGAGCGCCTGTACCTCCTCAACGTAATACTCGTTGTCCCGGAGGAAGGCACGCACCTCATCCTGGGACGCCGTCGTCGGCGGATAGAGCCGGCTCATCCAATAGGGTGCCTGGAACAGCTTCGTGGACACCGGCTGGGCCAGCCATTCCGCAACAACATCCGCTGGAAGGCGGCCCGTGATGGCATCAATCCGGTCCGGATGCGCGGAAAAGCACGCGCGACGCAGCAGGTGCGCCGCTTGATCGCGCGACATCGGAGTATTTTTCTGGACGAGCATGGTCAATGGATCGGGATTCCAGGATCAGAATTATAGTCCGCCGTTGTTACGCCGGTATGTGCTTGATGTCACAATCGCATGGCGAACGTTCGGGCCCGGCGGACGTAAGCGCGGCCTCACCAGAAACAGAGCCCATGCCAGCAATCAGTGTTTTCGACATGCTCAAGATCGGTGTCGGACCGTCGAGTTCCCACACACTTGGCCCGTGGCGTGCGGTGCAGCGTTGGCGGGCGGAGTTGGACCAGGATGTAGATCCTTACGCGGTCGACCACATCGAGGTCCGTCTTTATGGGTCATTGGCGCTGACAGGTCGCGGGCACTGCACGGACAAGGCCATCTGTCTCGCATTGCTGGGCTTCGACCCGGTAACAGTGCCGGTCGATCGTATTGACAGCATTGTCCAAGGGCTGTTGGATGACCCGTTCATCGAACTGGGCGAGGGGCATCGCGTGCCGTTCGATCCTGTCGCGGATATTCTCTATTTGAAGTCCGAACGGCTGCCGTTGCACGCCAATGGCATGACCATGCGGGTGTCGGCCGGGGGGCGCGTGGTGGAGTCCACCTGGTATTCCATCGGTGGCGGGTTTGTCCTGAAGGAGGGCGAGTCCCTGGAGCCGGAGAACGATACGGTGCTTACTTACCCAACGACGTCGGCGGCAGAACTGGAGGCCCATTGCAAGCGGTCCGGATTGGGCATTGCCGGCGTGATCAGGGCCAACGAGGCGGCCTGGCGGCCGGACCAGGAAACGGACGAGCGCATCGCGGACATCTGGAAGGTGATGGTGGAGTGCATGTACAGGGGATGCCATACGCGGGGCGAGCTGCCGGGCGGTCTGCATGTGACGCGCCGTGCGGCCGATCTGCATGCCCGCCTGCTGCCCGACGTCACCGCCGAGACCCCGGAAGAGTGGCTGCGCGTGCTGAAGCGACGGACGTTCCGCTTCAATGAAGTCCTCAAATGGGTGAGCTGCTTCGCGCTGGCCGTGAATGAGGAAAACGCGGCACTCGGACGTGTGGTTACGGCGCCTACCAACGGGGCCGCCGGAGTACTGCCTGCCGTACTCATGTACCTGGTCTGCTTCGTCGAGCAGGATGTGACGGACAAGGATATTGCCAACTTCCTGTTCACAGCCGCGGAAATCGGCTCGTTGTTCAAGAAGCGGGCCACCATTTCGGCGGCCGCTGGAGGCTGCCAGGCAGAAGTCGGGGTGTCATCGGCCATGGCGGCGGCGGCATTGACCGAGGCCCAGGGTGGAACGGTGGCGCAGGCTCTGATGGCCGCCGAAATCGCCATGGAGCATCATCTGGGCATGACGTGCGACCCCGTGAGCGGCCTGGTCCAGATCCCGTGCATCGAGCGCAATTCCATGGGCGCCCTGAAGGCCATCAATGCCACCGAGTTGGCGTTGAACGGTGACCCTTCGTTCGCCAAGGTCAGCCTGGACGATGTCATCCGGACCATGGATGAAACCGCCCGCAACATGAGCGACAAGTACAAGGAAACGTCCGAGGGAGGACTGGCCGTCAACATTTCGGTACGTGTTCCGGAGTGCTGACAGGGCGCGTCTTGCGCCGGTTTCCTCTGGCGATTACACTACGGGACCCTGAACCTCCGGAGACCCGTCATGCGTGTACTGTCCCGTTTTTCCGCTTCCGCCGCTATTCCGGCCGCTACAGTATTCATTCTTCTCGTGGCTTTTGCGCCGCTTGATTCCGCCGCTCAGCTTGGGCCACAATTCGGTGCAGCCGTTGATGTTGCGGGCGGCCAGTTGTTCGTTGGAGAGGGGCGGAATCTGCTCCAGCCCGGAAGCGTGTTCGTGTTCGACCGGGCGGCCGATGGTTCTTGGACAGAAACGGAACGGCTCATGGTGGCATCCATGGAGTCGCCCGCCGACGGGTTTGGTCGGTCGCTTTCGGCCGATGGCATGTGGTTGGCGGTGGGTGCATCCGATGCGGAAACGGTAACCATTTACCGGAAATCCGACAGCGGCTCCTGGACGGAGCACATGCGGCTTGTCCACGATGAGCCCGGTTTCGGTTCGAACGTCGTTCTGGACGTGCCGCATCTGCTGGTTACGGCGGAAGGCAACGCCGAGTCCGCCTCATCCGTGCATGCATACAGGCTGGAAGGTCAGGACTGGATGCCTTACGGAGAATTCAAAGCCCCCGATCGCGAGGCGCGGGATCAATTTGGCGCCGAGGTCATCGTGGTCGGTGCGCGGGCTTTCATCGGTGCGCCCGCTTCCGGGGAAGGCCGGGGCCATGTGTACGATTTCCGCTGGACCGGCAACAAGTGGGCGTTCAACCGGCCTCTTCAGCCGGAGCGTAGCGCAACCGGTGACCAATTCGGCGCGGCATTGGCGTGGTCTGACGGCATCCTGATGGTCGGTGCTCCGGGTACGAACGGGCGGCTCGGAGGCGTCCATCGCATTGACCTTTCGGGCGAAGCAGCCTCCTTTGAATCTGTCCTGCAGGCTCCGATGGGAACAGAGAACGAACAATTCGGAGCCGCTCTGGCATGGAACGGGGAGTCGCTGCTGGTCGGTGCTCCAGGTCATGACATGCAGTCTGGCGCCGTGTACACGTTCGACCTCCAGGACAACGACTGGCACGGTGTCCGGATGGATGCACCGGACTTCCTGCAGTACCGATCGGGATACGGCAGCGTGCTGGCAGCAGCAGACGGAGCGGTGGCTGTGAGCGCCCCGGGACACGATAATTTCGAGGGTGTCGTCTATACACTGTCCCGGACGGATGGAGCGGTGGACCATGAAGGTCCCATCTACAGCGACTCCGGTGTCTTTGCATCGGTCACCGGCGGCGCGGTCACGTGCACGGAGCAGCAGGCGGAGGGCTTCCCGTGCGACGAAATCGACATGGTATCCTTCCTGTCCCGATCCGATATCGGCGCCCGGCGCGGAATGCAGGTATCGGACGTTTGGGGGTGGACCGACCCTGAAACAGGCCACGAAATCGCCATCGTAGGGCGCACGGACGGAACGTCATTCATCGACCTGACGGACCCGAACAACCCCGTCTATCTGGGTGACCTGCCCATGACATCGACCGCGAACCAGAGCCTGTGGCGGGACATCAAGACGTACCGGAACCATGCCTACATCGTGGCCGATGGTGCGGGTGCGCATCACGTCCAGATATTCGACCTCACGCAGCTGCGCGACCTGACCGAAGTGCCTGTCACGTTCACGGAAACCAATCTGTACAAGGGCGTCTACAGCGCCCATAACATTGTGATCAATGAGGAATCGGGCTTCGCCTATGCCGTCGGGGCCGATTCCGGTGGTGAAGCATGCGGCGGAGCCTTGCACATGATGGACCTTGCCGATCCGGCCAATCCCACGTTCACCGGGTGTTTCAATGACTCCAGAACGGGCAGCGGTGGCTCGGGTGCCACGCACGATGCGCAGTGCGTCATGTACCGCGGCCCGGACGCGGATTACACGGGAGCGGAAATCTGTCTCAGTTCAAACGGTACGGCGCTGTCCATTGCCGATGTGACGGACAAGTCGAACCCCAAAGCCATCTCGATCGCCGAATACCCGGCGGTGGCCTACACGCACCAGGGTTGGTTGACCGAAGACCACCGCTACTTCTACCTCAACGATGAGGGCGACGAAGCGTCTGGTCTGGTCGATGCCACACGCACGCTCATCCTGGATGTCACCGACCTGGACGAGCCAGTGATGGTCGGGGAATACCTGGCCGATGACAACGCCATCGACCACAACCTGTACGTGAAGGGCAACGTGATGTATCAGACCAACTATGTGTCTGGTCTTCGCCTGCTGGATGTGTCGAATCCGGAAGCTCCGGTCGAGATTGGCCATTTCGACACCGTGCCGTACGGCCCCAACGATAATTCGCCTGTCCTCGGCGCATGGAGCAGCTATCCGTACTTCGAAAGCGGCATCATTGTCGTGACATCAGGTCGGGAAGGCGTCTTCTTCCTGAAGCAGAAGACGGTGGACTTGTAGCAGGCCATGGACGGTGCAGGCACAAACAGATACGGGGCGGGGCGCTTTCGCGCCCCGCCCCGTAATCATGTTGGTTCCAGCTGGCTCAGCGGGCCGATACCATCGCCAGTACGTTGGCTGTGAATGCGGCCTGCTCAGACGCAGACATGTTCGATTCAATCCGCGACTTCAGTTCTGTTTCAAACGACTGCTTTGCAGCCAGAACACCATCGACGGAGGTGGCACTGCCTATGGCTGCGTCAAACGAACCACGGGCGTCACCGATCGAGGCATCCACAACCTGTCGCAGGTTCAGACCCAATGACAAACCGGAGGATAGTTCGACCATTGTCGTGCTCTCGAAATCGGCCCATGCCGCATTCAATTCCGCATCGGAACGGGCGTTCAGGACAGCTGCGTTCAGGTTGGCCGCCGCAGATTGCATGGCCGTGACACGGCCGGATGCTGCAGCGTTCGAAGAAAATGCCTCAATGACGGCATCGGATGTGGCGCGTGCCTCAAGCATGTGCGCCTTCTGCCTCAATGCGAAACGAGCCTGCGCCGAAAGTCCACTCGAAAGGGCCTCCAGTGTTATGCGGGCTGTCTGTCGAGCCTGGGCGTTTGCCTCTGCCGACGAGCCGGCACTGGTTGAGGACGCAACAATGAGCTCGGCCAATCGGGCCTGTGCATTCGCTCTGGCGGACGCCGAGGCGTTCACGTTCAAATCATGTTGCAATGTCAGGAAGGCCTGCTGACGCGCGCGGACAGATGCATCCAGTTGGGCCTGGGAAGCCCCCTCAACCGTTGCGCGGTATCGGGAGTCCGCCTCGATGGACGATCGGATGGCCGCCGCAACCTGTGCACTGGTCGTAGCACCGGACTGGATGTCTGCAGCGGTTTGGCCGTCGATGAAGAAGGCAACATCTGCCGCCGTTACTTCCTCGGTGTCACTGTCCTGTTGCCGGGCTGAAACGTAAACGTCGGCTTCGGACGTGGTTTCGACGTTCATGTCCATTGCGGATGTGGTTGCAGCACCAGCTTCGGCCATGACCAGGGTACGGGCTTCAAATCCTGGCTTGGTCGCGGTCACAATCATGACGTCGGAGTCGGCCTCCGTCATGAGGGTGTAGCGACCGTTGGAGTCGGACTGCGTCGAGCCTTCTCTCGAGTGCGCGGCGCCGGAATCATCAATTTCCTTGGCGCTCACCTCGGCATCTTCCACGTTTCCAGCCTTGGAAAAGGAAGCATCGTCCGTCACGCGGCCTTCTATCGTGGTGGTCGCATTCGGTGTCGAATCGACCATGCCGGAATCGTCTCCGCATCCGGCGAGGAGGCCCGCCGTAAGGAATAGGGCAGGAATGAATACACGAGTACGTTTCATGGTATTGGTCGGGTTGGTGAATACTAAGACCAACATACCAGACGGCCACATCGGCCCACAATCAGCGGATACGTCGAACCTCTGTGGGCAGGCGCCGTCATTCGTGTAGGACGAATCCTACGCGACAATCCCGTGGCGAACAGCATACTTGACGAGATCGGCATTGGAATCCATGCTCAGTTTTTCCAGGATTCGCGTCCGGTACGTGCTTATCGTTTTTACGCTCAAATGCAGCTCTTTACCTATTTCGGTGACCGACTGTCCATCCACGATTCGGCGAAAGACTTCAAACTCGCGGTCCGAAAGTGTTTCGTGCGGCGAACGGTCGGTGTCGGTATCGAGCGCAACCAACAAGTGTTCGGCCAGCGCGGGAGAGATGTATCGTTTTCCGGTCGCGACCCGTTGTACGGCATCGAGGATGACGTCCGGGTCCGTTCCTTTGGCAACGAATCCGGAGGCGCCCGCGCGAAGGACCCGCACCCCGTACTCCTCTTCGTCATGCATGCTCAGGATGATGACCGGAATGTCCGGATGGACGGTCTGGAGCTGCTCAAGGACCTGGAATCCAGACATGCCGGGCAGGTGCAAATCCAGAATGATGACGTCGTACGGCGTACTGCGGACCATATCCAATACGTCCTCGCCGCGTCCGGCCTCATGCACCTGCACGGTGAATGACGCTTCCTCAAGGATCTGGACAAGTCCCTTGCGAACAACCGCGTGATCGTCAATGACCAGGAGCTTCATGCGTCTCTACCGGGATGATGACCGAAATACTGGTGCCTTTTCCGGGTATTGAGTCCAACTCGAGTCTACCGCTCCAAGGAAGGATCCTCTCACGGATACCCATCAGGCCAAGCGAATTGCCCATCGTGGCGTCTCCAATGTGCATGCCACGGCCATCGTCCGCAACCGTGAGGATAAGATTCTGACCTGTACGCGACAACGTGGACTCAACCGAAGAGGCCTGGGCATGTCGTGCCACATTGGTCAACAGCTCCTGGAAAATCCTGAAGATGGCCGTGGAAAGGTCTTCGGGAGGCTGAATCACACCGGAACTCACAAAGTGGATCGTGATTCCTGTACGCCGTTCAAACTGTTTGGCCTGCCATGAAATGGCTGCCGCAAGGCCAAAGTCGTCCAGGATGCCTGGTCGCAACTCGTGTGCAATGCGGCGAGCTGTTTCGACGGCCATGCGCGCGCGCTCTTCCGTTGCCTCAATTCGTTCCAGGACGCCATCATCGTCCAGGTGTTTTCGGATCCATGACATCTCCAGTCGGAGTGCCGTCAACTCCTGTCCAAGCACATCATGGACCTCCCGGGATATCCGCATGCGCTCCCGTTCCAACATGTCTCCTTGGTGTCGGCTCAATTCCCGGAGTCGTTCTTCGTTTTCAATGCGGGATTTCTCATCACGCATGTATATCAGTCGAATGGTCCGGTCATTCTCCTGGATCACGTTCACATGCAGTGAAACGGGGTGTCCGTCCTGTTCGCCTGTTTGTACCCGGACGGGGATTTCCGAAACGGACGGATTTTTTGGCGTGTCATGCACCATGTCCGCTACCTTGGATCGGTCCTCAGGGACGATAAAATGCAGTAGGGGATGCCGCGTAACCTCGCTGTGGGGCTGGTTGAACAGGGCGCATGCCGCCTCATTGGCGTCGAAAACAAGGCCGCTGTCGTCTACAAGTGCGATTGCGTCAGGGCTGAGCATGAACAGTTCCCGGAATCGTCGTTCGGAGATCTCGAACGCCGCTCTGGAACGCTCCGCTTCCGTGACATCGTGCACAATTCCGACGACCTCCTCCGAACCGGCCGTCATTTCTGCGAGCAACCTGACATGCCGGACTTCTCCATCCGTCCGCATGATCCGGAACGAGTCAGAAACGGCCGTACCCGAGTCCTTGAGGGACTGCATGGTCGCGCGCAGGGATGACCGGTCTTGGTCGTGAACGGCCTCCAGCATGCGGTTGCGTGTCACCTCGGAATCGGGGTCGAAGCCGAATATCCGGAACAGTTCCGAGGACCACTCCATGTGATCGTCATTGGGCAGCAGCCTCCAGCTTCCGAGATGTGCGATCCGTTGGGCCTCCGACAACTGTCGCTCCCTTTCTTCCAAGTGGCGTACCGCTTGGCTGACGTGGGTGACATCCCGTGATGTAACGATGATTTCCATGTGTCCATCCTCGCGTTGCTTGGCGATGGCATGGCTTTCCAGGTCCAGCCAGTCATCGGAAGCGTTCCTGAATCGATACCTCGCGGACTGACTGGCACCATCCACATGGCCATATTGGGACAGGATGGAAATCAACGCGGCGACATCATCCGGATGGACGAATTCCGTGAAATTCCGACCGGTCATGTCGCGGGGCTCAAACCCGAGAGCATCTTTGACGGAAGGGCTCTGATACATGATGGTACCGTGCGGATCCAGGACGGTAATGACATCGCGCGCATGCTCTACCATGCGCTGGAATTGCCGGAAGGGTGCGCTCCGCGCCATGCATGCAACCGCAGCGTCACGAAGAGCCATGACTGTTTCCCGGTTCGAGAGGCCGGATTGCAGAAATACCATCAGGCAACCCTTCTTCGCCAATTCCGTGCGCAAGCGGACCGAGGGAATGGTATCGTCTGGCAGCGCCACGGCTACGAAGGTGAACGCCTCAGGTGAAGCGAGCATGCTGTGGGCATCCGCTTCCGCGGATGCCCCGCAGGCAACCACAATGGTCGTATGACCATTCCGCTGGATATCCGTTTCACCGTGACCAATGTCAACGCGGTCGAATACATCGTTCAGCGCACGCAATATGTCAGGATCGGGGCTTTCCAGTCCCCTGATCACCACGCGAAGGACAGTGTTCATTCCCGGTATACGATAGGGTCAGCAGCCGAGGTCCCGCCGAGCCGCTGCATCATTGGCCGGGAAGCAATTTCCAGAGGGCAGCGAGGACGGTGAATACCGGTCCAGGTTCGGGTCTCGAAGAGCATCGCGCACAAATGCGATGAGGTCGTCCACCTCAGCAATGGTCAGGTTCAGAGGCGCGAATCGTGGTGTCACATTTCCGGTCTGTACGTCCGGGATGCCGTCGTTGTAGTACGTAATGACCTCCTCGACGCTACGGAACGTACCTCCGTGTCCCAGGAAGGGTGAATCGGCCAAGTTGTAGAGCTGTGGCACCTTGAACGCTGCGCGGTCGGCGGCATCACCTGAAGCGGCAAAGCGCCCGGCTGCCAGCGGATCCGACGGCGCCAGTCCAGGCTGGTCACGCATGCCCAGGGAGTAGAATGCCATGCTGTTGAGGGCAGGGCCGGTGTGGCAATCGGCGCACAGGGCCTTGCCGAAAAACAGCAGGGCTCCGCGTTTCTGGGCATCATCCATGGCCGTGACGTCGCCCTGCAGCCACCGCTGGAACGGCGCTTCGGTTGCCGTGAGTGTGCGTTCGTAAGCAGCAATCGTGAGCCCGACGCGCTCCATGGTCGGGGCCTGCCCGGGCCATGCCCGCTCCCACGCTTCGCTGTACGCCGGATGAGCATCCATGACCGCCTGTTCATTCCCTCGTAGGCCGTGGTTCATCATGGCACCGATTGCCTGGCTTTCCGCGCCCCGGTAGCCGAGGGTGTTGGCCCATCCCGGCTTGTCCGGATCCGTTTCAACCGGAAGGCGGTCATTGGGACCATCGGCCCCGAACTGACCTGACCAGTGCTGAACGCGCTGGAAGGCGGCGTGCAGCGCCGAAGGGGCTCGAATGCGAGGAACGTCTGCGCCGGGGCCGGCCGTTCGCCCTTCACCGTTCCGGCCCCAGCCAACGCCACCGCTTCCAATCGAACGGGCGGCCCCGGCCTGGAAGCCTGCGCCGGCGTGGTGGCACGTGGCGCAGGATACGGTGCCTGTAGCGGACAGCCCTGGCTCATGGAACAGCCATTTACCAAGTGCGACTTTGTCCGCCGTGAGCGGATTCCGGGGGTCTTGCGGCAACTGGTCGAAGTCATCGCTGGCCGGTAGCTGGAAGTTCGATATGCGCCGCTGTCCGTCGAGGGTGATGGCGCGGTCAAGGTCTTCATCCAAGGCAACAGGCGTGTCGGAAGGGCCCGTGGATGTCGAACATCCCGCCAGCGCCACGACAGCCACCAGCAGCAGTCCCGGGGATGACATGCGGGGAGACAGCCTCATGGTTGGTCGCGGATCGTGAAAATCCAGACGGGCGACCAGTCACTGTATCCGGACGGCCCCAGCGTGCGCACCTTCCACCAATAGGGATACGTGTAGATGAGAGCCGTCAAATCCATTCCGGGCTCCTGCAGGCCCTCTGTGTCGGCCTGGAACAGGATCATCTCCTCGTCAATCGTCACCTGGAGGTGGTACGACAGGGCACCCGGCACAGGCTCCCAGCGCAGATCGGCCCAAGGCTCCATGTCCTCCTGGCCATTGACCGGCAATGAGAGCGCCGGCGGTGGAAGCACCTTGGGTGGTACCAATGCCGTGAACCGGTGCCATGCGCTCCAAGGCCCGGCGTCGGCCCGACGCAGGGCCCGGACGCGCCACTGGACGTTCAGCCCTGCGGGGATATCGGAAAGCAGCATTGTCAGCCCATCGGTCTCGGAGGTCGACGTATCGCCAATGCCTGAACCATCTGACATCGACCATTCAACCTCATACGACCGGGCATGCTCGACGGGCTCCCAGGTCATGACGGCTGTCGTGGGGGCTGTTGTCAGTCCGTCGGCCGGGTACGTCAGCGTCGGCGCTTCGAGCTCAACCTGCGCCGTCACAGGTGCCTCGCTTGCCGTATCGCAGCCGGCTACGAGCACGACGGCTACCACCAGCAGAAGCGACGGTGCGAGCACGACCGGAAAACGCAGGATATGGCTGTACAAGGAAGACATGAGGTCTCATGGTAGGACCGGCACGGGGCCTTCGCTATCGGGGATTCCCCTATAGCGCCACGACGCGAACCGCATGAAAAGGACTTGAAAGCTTTTAATAACAAGAACATGAGGCCAGTCGTCGGGTATGCATAAGTACCTATTCTGCTCACAATTATCGATCAAAAGTGATAGCACCGAGTCTTGCAACATCTGTTTTTGAAACCCGAATTGACCTGGATGAGGACGTCAGGGAAAAGGTGATCATGCTGCTCAACCAGCAGCTGGCGGACCTCGTCGACCTGAAGAGCCAGACCAAGCAGGCCCACTGGAATGTGAGAGGACGGCACTTCATTCCGTACCACAAACTGTTCGATGAACTGGCCTTGCAGTTGGACGGGCCTATCGACGACACCGCAGAGCGTGTCGGTATACTCGGTGGTCGTGCGGAAGGCACGGCCCGCATGGCGGCCGGTCGCAGCCGGCTCGTTGACTGGAACCCCGATCTGTCACATGGCGAAGACGTGATCAGCGTCATCGCCGATCGGTTCTCCTACGTGGCCGCCTACACCCGCAAGGCCATTGAACGCGCGTCGGATCTCGGAGACGAAGTCTCTGCTGACCTTCTTACAGAGACCGGGCGAGGTCTGGACAAGTCCCTCTGGTTCCTGGAAGCGCATGTTCAGGAGTAGTACGCATATTTGATTCCGACGTTTTTGCGTGCAGACTCCTACATTGAGGAGACCAACCACACGCCCGGAACCATGAGAGTACTGAACCTGAGCCTGCTTCTGATCCTGTTTGCGACATCGACCGTCGTCCACGCAAACGATAATCCCTTGCGAGATCGCTACGCCGCGGCCATGATCATGGTCGACGGGAATCTCGTGGTCGGAGAGCCTGGAGGGTTCTCCAATCCCGGCATGGTACACGTCCTGTCGGGCGATGCCCGCGGGTCCTGGGACATCATGCAGACCGTGTCTTCGTCCGATGCGGCAGTCGGCGACGGGTTCGGTTCGGCACTTGTTTTTTCGGATGGATACCTGGTGGTTTCCAGTCCATCCGCCCTCGATGAGGTCGGGGCCGTGTATGTATTCGAGCGCTCGGAAGAGGGCGCGTGGATGCAGGTCGCCCGGGTGACCGGACAGGCCGGGGACATTTCCAGCGGATTCGGCGCCAGCATAGCTGCGGGCCAGGGTCATCTGTTCATCGGTGCATCGTCCGTGGATGCACGCATGGGGGAAGTTCATGTGTACGAGTTGGGTGGGACCTTCGCGAAAAAGACCGTGCTCCGTTCGCCTGATGCCGTTGCATCCGCTCAGTTTGGCGCCGGGCTGGCCGTCTCCGATACGCACCTGCTCGTAGGGTCGCCTGGTTTCAATACCAACCGGGGGCGCATCGAGGCATTTGCCATTGACAGCGACTTGAGACGCGTTGGCGTCTCCGATTTTCCCGATGAAGCGGAAGGCACCCGCGTCGGCGCCGAGCTCGTGGATGCCGGTGAGTTGGTGTTTTCCCTGAATCCGCGCGCGAACCGTGGCGCCGGCGCGTTGCATGTATTCCGCACGACCGAAACGTCATTTGGTCTGGAAACGGTCCTTACGCCTCCCGATCGGGAGGGCTCGGGTGCCCGCATGTTCGGCGCCGCAGTGGCACGGGCCGGAAACGAGTTCATCGTATCGGCACCGCTTGAAGGTACCTCCGGAATCTTGTATCGCTATTCGGTCAGGGACCTGGCACCCCTCGGGACCATTGAGAGCGGTGCCTCGAGTGGCCGTTCGCAGTTTGGCGCGTCGCTGGCCGCAAACATGACCATGCTGGCCGCCGGCATGCCAGGCGATGACTACGGCTTGGGGTCAGCCGCCCTGTTCATGCGCGAGGGCGCCATGTGGTCGCCGCTTGGTATTTACAGCCGCCCCGTGCCATCGCTCGATCCCATTGCAGGAGAGTCCATCGAGTGCGAGGACGGCACGGCCGATGGTTATGGCTGCCAGAACGTCGACCTCGTGTCCTTCATCCCGTTGGCCGACATGCGGATGAACCGGGGTGTGCGCCTGAATGACGTGTGGGGCTGGACAGACCCGGAAACAGGCAAGGAAATCGGCATCATCGGGCATATGGAAGCTGCGGTTTTCGTGGACCTCACGGATCCGTCATCGCCCGTGGTGCTCGGTGAAATCACCCGTACGGAAGGCTCCCCGGGCTCGACGCACCGGGATATGAAGGTCTACAAGGACCATGCGTTCATTGTCGCGGATGGGTCACGCGAGCACGGTATGCAGATTTTCGATATGACGCGCCTCCGCGATTGGCCGGGTGAATACCAGTACTACCAGCCCGACGTTCTCTATACCCGGATTGCCAGTGCACACAACATCGTCATCAATGAGAATACCGGTTATGCCTATACGGTCGGCAACAGCTCCGGCGGCGAGACGTGTGGCGGCGGCTTGCATATGATCAACGTCCAGGATCCGAAGAGTCCGCAGTTCATGGGGTGTTTCAACGATTCGAAGACCGGCAACAACGGTTCAGGAGCTACCCATGACGCGCAGTGTGTGACGTACGATGGTCCAGACCGCGAGCACCGTGGCAAGGAGATCTGTGTGGGCTCGAACGGCACCGCCATTTCGATTGCCGATGTAACCGACAAGGATAGTCCGGTCGCCATTGCGCAGGGTACATACCCAAACTCGGCCTACGTCCATCAGGGCTGGTTCACCGACGATCACCGGTACTTCTATCAGAACGATGAGGCCGACGAGACATCCGGTGTCGTGGACCGCACCCGCACCATGATCTGGGACCTGACCGATCTGGAAGAACCGGAAATGATTGCGGAGTATTTCGGTGATTCGAACTCCACGGACCACAACCTGTACGTGAAGGGCGACATCATGTACCAGACCAACAATGCCAGCGGCCTTCGTGTGGTGAACATCCGGGACCGGGCGAATCCGGTCGAGGTGGGGTACTTCGACACAACCCCGAAGAACAGGAACGTGGCCGGTTTTGATGGAACGTGGAGTTCATATCCGTACTTCGAATCGGGCAATATCCTTGTGACCAGTCGTCGCGAGGGCTTGTTCATTCTCCGCGCCCGGCAGCAGGACCTGTAGGATTACTTCAGGACCGTCATGACCCGGGTTCGCGATCCGTCGCGGGTCACGAGACGGGCCATGTACACGCCATTGGGTAAGCCGGTTGCGTCGAATGTGGCTTCGTGGGCACCCGCTGCCTGCGTGCCGTCCACGAGCGTTGCTGTTTCCCGGCCAAACAGATCGTACACGACCAGCGTCACCGGCCCGGACTCGGCCAGCAGATAGGACAACGTCGTCTGCGGATTGAACGGATTGGGGTAGTTCTGAAGCAGGACGGTCGATGCAGGCAGTCCGGCGTCGGGCTGACCGTCGGAAGCCGTGGCTGCGGCAGGGTCGTAGATGAGCAGGGAATTCGGGTTCACCAGGCCGCCCGTGTTGGGAGAAATGAAGTACCCGAGGGAAGCACCGGTATCCAGATTGTATTTCCGAACGGCGTTGCCACCCCATTCACCGAGGTACAATGTATTTCCGTCAATGGCGTAGCCTTCCAGTCTCGTCAACCCACTGATGAATGTGCTCTTGAAGGCTCCGGTCGCTCCATCGTATCGGATGACGGCACCCTGAGACCAGTCGGACACAAGAAGGTCTCCGCTGGGGTGCCAGAACAGGTTCACCGGACCCCTGAGGAAACGGGCAAACGTACCGGTCGGCGTGGGTGACCCCTGCGCGTAGGATCGGACCAAACCGGTCTCACCATTCTGACTCCAATTGGAAACGAGGAGCGTACCGTCCGGGAGCCATGCGTGGCCCATGGGGTTCACGATCGACTCTTCGTCAGCAACAACGGCATCGAATGCGCCGGTTTGACCATCGAATCGGACCACGACGTTCTGCGTCGAACTCCACTGACTCACGTACAGGTCACCGTCTGGCCCGAAGGTCATTTTCGTCGGTTGATCCAGCGAATATCCTGACGTGAACGAGCCCAGGAACGATCCATCCGTATCGTAGCGCCGCACCGTGCTGTTTTCGCTGCCCCGCCAGAATGAAACGAGAAAGGTGCCGTCTGGCGCCAGCAGGATTTCCTGCGTCAGTAGGACGTTGGCATTCGCAGGAATGAAGTCACCCATGTAGGCGCCGGTCGCCAGGTCGTATTGCTTGACCGAGTTTGTTCCGGTGGAACTGACCAGCATCACCGGTTGTGCGAGCGCGTCGGCGCGCACGGCGACACTAAGAAGGAGGGCCAGTCCAAGCCCGAGGGACAGTGAGCGGTAGCGATGGGTCATGATGGGTCGGTGTTGATGTTCAATGGCAAAGCATCCCACCTACGTTCGGTTCGTGCAATGCAATTGCCCGTGGGCCTGCTGTGTCGTGCGCCGGGTTGCTGCTTCCCGCGGCGGGCCCTAGCTTACGTACCACATGAGCCACACAGCCACTTCTATGCAGCCACATGTAGCGTCCGAGTACGCGACGCAGGAAGTACCCCTCCACACACAGGTCCAGTCCCTGCTCGCCGACGCCCGCACGGAAGCCCCGGACTTCAACGTGAACGCCGTCATTGTCCCGGACTCCAACCTCCTGAGAGGAGGTGCCGTCGCTGCCGACGTATATGCAGCGGTCCGGGGAATGGATATCCACACGGTCATCGTCATTGCTCCCAGTCCGGAGCACCTGAAGGATTTCCGCCGGATCGGAATATGCAGCCTGGATGACTATACCAGTCCGCTCGGATCCGTGGAAGTCGATGAATGGGTCCGGAATGAACTCTGCGACGAGGACGATGACATCTTCATAGACGATACCGGGCATTTCCACCATACCGGGATGGACGTCCAGCTACCGTTCCTGCAGTCCGTTCTGAAGGACTTCACGGTCGTCCCGCTCGTGATGGGATCCGAATCGCTCGAATTCTGCAAGGAGCTGGGAAGCGCCGTGGGAGAAATCATGTTCAACCGGAATACGCTGGTTGTAGCCTGTGCCGACGTGGAACGCGCCACTCCTGAAGGACTGGACCGGTTTTCGAAGGCCCTCTCGGAATTGAATGTGGATGCTTTGACGGTTCTCATGAACCAGGAGAGCGACATCAAGGTGCGGGGAAAGGGGGCGGTCCTCACGGCGGTCATGGCGTGCAATCATCGCCGCGCGAATGCCGTGGATATCAAAGCATTGCAGGCGCCCGACGCCGATGGACCCGGATTCGCGGGTGTACTGATAGGCCGGCGCTAGCCCGGCATGGATCGCCTGGACAGTTTTTCGCTCGTGGGTGCGGGCGCACTCGGCACGCACCTGGCTTCGGCGCTGTCGAAGCACGGACTTGTGCCCGGGGGAATTGCCTCGCGCACGCGTGCTTCTGCCACCACCCTGGTGGACATGTTGGGAGCAGGCGAGGTCGTTGCGCCCGATGCGGCCACCCTGGCCGGTTCGGACGTGCTGCTGTTGTGTATCCCGGACGATGCCATTGACCAGGCTGCAACCGGTCTGGCCGCATCGGGCGCGTCATGGAAGGGTCGCGTGGTGCTGCATACATCAGGCGCTCGCGATGCGGGAGCATTGTCGGCCCTACGCGAAAAGGGAGCCGAAACAGGATCCTTCCACCCCGTTCAGACCTTTGCCGGTCCTCCCGACGAGGCGTTTTTCCGCGGCATTACGATTGGTGTGGAAGGAAGTGAGCGCGCACTGGCCGTGGCCACACACCTGGCCGATACCGTGCTGGCAGACCCATTGCCCCTGACAGCCGAAGACAAGGCCCTGTATCATGCGGCAGCCGTCATGGGCGGCAATTTTGCGATCGCCCTGTTGGGAGCTGCCGCCGATGTGTGGGATGGCGCCGTGCACGGCCGGGCCGATTTTGCAAAGGCCCTGGGACCATTGGTGCGACAGTCTGTGCAGAACACCCTCAAGAACGGGTCCGGAGAGGCCTTGACCGGGCCCTTCGTTCGGGGCGATGTACGGACCATTGAACATCAGTTGGACGCTCTGGAGCGGCATTTTCCGCATCTGGTACCGCTCTACGGGTCGTTGGCCGTGGAGTCGGTACACACCGCGCAACGGGCGGGGCGCTTGTCTACGACCGATGCTGTCGTACTTTTGGACATGATCCACTCACGCATGACGCCCAATGGCTGAGCGCTCCGAAGCTGCAAAGCGCATGGTATCGATCATTGATCTGGTCGAGCGGAGGGACGCCTCCTTCCATGCGGTATGTGCCGTCATCGCCCAGGTCCTGTCGCGGGTCCTTGCGACCGAACGGGTCGTGGCCGGAACGGCCATTTCGCTCGCGCACCAGGAACGGCTGGCCGGCATGTGTTCGGAGCTCCGGGACATGGTCGATGTCGTGACACCGTACGTACCGGGCGGACCACAGATGCCGCAGATGCCTGCCTTGGCCGGTTCGGAAAAATCCTGGTGGTATGCCCTGTCGGAGGCGACTCAGATCGTTGAGGACGCGGCCGAACAATTGTCGGTGGTGGTGTCGCGTCAGGACAAACGGGCGAACCTGCGTAACCTGGCGGCGCAAGCCGTCGGCGTGCTGCGCGAGCACTACAACGTGCTGTTCGGGGAATCGAAATCGTGGCTCGACGGCTGACGCCCGGCCGAGGAATAGGTGAAATTTGAATCCGAGGGTGGGATTTCATCCGTCTACACCCGATCCTGCACGATTCCATCAAAGACCAGAACCATGCGCTTCCACTACCTGTTGACCCTGTGTGCAATGATCGTCAGCCTGGCGGCGTGTGCCCCGGAGCAAGGCGCCGAAGAAATTACCATGACGACGTACTATTCGATTGAGACCCAACACGGAACCATGATCATCGGCCTGTATGATCAGACGCCCGGACACCGCGACAATTTTTCGAAACTGGCTGACGATGGCTTCTACGACGGAACGTCCTTCCATCGCGTCATTGCCGGTTTCATGGCTCAGGGCGGCGACCCGAATTCAAAGGACGATGACCCGATGAATGACGGTGTCGGCGGTCCGGGTTACACGATTCCGGCCGAAATCAATCCGGCCCTGTTCCATAAGAAAGGCGCGCTGGCAGCGGCACGGCAAGGTGACCAGGTGAACCCCGAGCGGGCCTCCAGCGGCTCCCAGTTCTATGTGGTTCATGGCCAGGTGACACCTCGTGCCACGCTGGCACAGATGGAATCCCAGATGCAGGCGCAGGACTCGACGTTCACGTTTTCCGAAGAAGCCATGGTAGCGTACGAGACCGTGGGTGGGACGCCGTTCCTGGACGGTCAGTATACCGTCTTCGGTGAAGTGGTCGAAGGCTTGGATGTCCTTGACGCCATCGCAACGACGCCCACCGCGCGTTCCACTGGACAGCAGGTGCATCCGGCGCTTACCGATCAACCCATCGAACGTGTGGAAATGACGGTCCGCCGTCTTCCCGACTACTCCCCGTCAAACTGACGCATTCCCATGGCGCGCGAATACAGTGAACAGGAACAGGTGCGGAGGGATGCACGGGCTGCGGTCGAAGAACTCGGCCATCAGTCCTTTGCGTACAGCTGGGAAGTCACCCACCATGCGCGTGAGGTCCTGACATCGTTCGACGACGCGCGTCATGGATCGGACGATGACACCCCACCCGTGGAGCGGTTCGAGGTCTCCATGGCGGGACGCATCATGTCGCGCCGCATCATGGGCAAGGCGGCTTTCCTCCACGTTCAGGACGAAACCGGGCTCCTTCAGGTGTATGTCCGGCGCGACGACCTGCCCGAAGGCTACTACAACAACGTCTTCAAGAAGCTGCTGGACATCGGCGACATCATCGGATTCCGGGGATTTGCCTTCCGGACCCGAATGGGCGAGATCTCGGTGCACGCGGAATCACTGGAGTTGCTGTCGAAGTCGCTCCGGCCCCTGCCCGTCGAAAAGGAAATCGATGGCAAGGTATACAATGAGGTGACCGACAAGGAATTCCGGTACCGGCAGCGGTACGTAGACCTGATTGTGCACCCGGAAGTACGCGACGTCTTCCGCAAGCGCGCCCGGATTGTATCATCCATGCGGGCCTTCCTCGACAGTCGCGGATACGTCGAAGTGGAAACGCCGGTATTGCAGCCCATGTACGGAGGGGCGTCGGCCCGACCGTTCACGACGCATCATAATGCCCTCGACATGCCGCTCTACCTGCGCATTGCAGACGAGTTGTATCTGAAGCGCCTCATCGTGGGCGGCTTCGACGGCGTGTACGAGATATCGAAGGACTTCCGGAACGAGGGGCTGTCCCGATTCCATAATCCTGAATTCACCATGATGGAGCTGTACGTGGCGTACCGCGATTATGTGTGGATGATGGAGCTGGTCGAAGAGATGGTCGAACACCTGGCCATCGCCGTCCACGGAGTACCGGAAGTCACCAATGCCTCCGGTACCGTAATATCGCTCAAGCGTCCCTGGAAGCGGATTCCGTTGTTCACGGCCATCCAGGAGCGGACGGGTCGTGACCTCAGGGGAAAGAGCCGGGACGAATTGGCCGCCATTGCAAAAGAGCTTGGCATCGAGGTCGATTCCAGTATGGGAGCAGGCAAACTCATCGACGAAGTCTTCGGAGAGTTCGTCGAGCCGCACCTCATTCAGCCGACCTTCATTACGGACTATCCCATTGAGCTGAGCCCGCTCGCAAAGCGCCATCGTACGGAAGAAGGCCTCGTGGAGCGGTTCGAAGCCATCGTGAACGGCAAGGAGCTGTGCAATGCATTTTCGGAGCTCAACGATCCGGACGACCAGCGCGCCCGGTTCGAAGAGCAGGTGGCACTCGGCAAACGGGGCGATTCGGAAGCCATGCAGCTCGATGAAGACTATCTCCGCGCGTTGGAGTACGGCATGCCACCGACGGCCGGGCTGGGCGTGGGCGTGGACCGGTTGGCCATGTTGCTGACGGGACAGGACTCCATTCGCGACGTCATCTTCTTCCCCCTTCTGAGGCCGGAAGTGGAGCACGACGGCCCGGAGCGTGTCTGATGCGCCGGCTCAGCAAACGCCTGGCCATGAAGCGCTCGGTTATGTAGCGCTCATCCGGCAGAACGGCAATTTCCGTCGGTTGTGGTTGGGCAATGTGGTGTCGCTGTTCGGTGACTGGTTCAACACCATTGCCCTTTATGCCCTCATTCTGCAGCTGACGGGGTCGGAGTTCGCCCTCGGCGCTGTCTTCATCACCAAGATGCTGCCGTGGGCCCTGGCGTCACCCGTGGCCGGCCTGCTGGTTGACCGGTTCGACAGGCGGAAGGTCATGATCACGTCTGACCTGTTGCGGGCGGTGATCGTGCTGGGTCTGTTGGTGATCGATGAACCGGGAGAAGTGTACCTGGTGTATGTCATCACGGCTCTCCAGGTTACCGTTGGTTCGGTTTTTCAGCCTGCCCAGTCATCGTCCGTTCCAAACGTCGTCGGGCCGCGGAACCTGGTGACGGCGAACACCATCCTGTCTGCGACGTGGTCCATTCTGCTGACGTTCGGAGCGGCGCTGGGCGGCCTGGCGGCCGATGCATTCGGGTTGAAAACCGTCTTCATCCTTGACTCGTTGTCGTATGTGCTCTCGGCCTGGTTCATCTACCGGACCACGATTCCGCAGCATACCGACGAGCCAGCGCAGGGGGCGTTGTTCCGGACAGCAACACGGGAGGTACTGGCTGGATGGAAGCGCATGCGTGAACGGCCTGAAATCGGGCGGATCGCCCTGGCCAAGGCCACCTGGGGTCTCACTGGTGGCGGGCTCGTGTACATGCTTACGCTGGTGGGAGAACAGATAAGCCCGGGACGACAGGCCATGGCAATAGGCCTGCTGTTTGCTGCCCGCGGACTCGGGACGGGCCTCGGGCCGGTGCTCGCCCGGTCATGGTTCAAGGACGTGGGCACATGGCCGGCAGTTCTTGGTGCAAGCATTGTTCTGGGCGGAATCTTCTATGGCATCATGGGCGGCATGCCGTGGTCGTACTGGGTCATTGTACCCATCGTGATTGCCCACACCGCCAGCGGAGCGAACTGGGTCCTCTCCACGGTCTTGCTGCAGCAGCGATCCGAGGATCGGTACCGCGGTCGCATCTTCGCCACGGAGTGGCTGCTCCTGTTCCTGTTCGATACATGCTCCATCCTGGTGGCCAGTCTGATACTCGAAATGGGACTCGGTACATTGTCGCAGGTCATAGTGGGATTTGCAGTGGTCCAGGTGATATCGGGTATTTTTTGGCTGTTTTTGGTCGTTCCGGCAGAAAAAAGGTACCGCAGCGACGAGCCGTCCGGCGAGGTCTGAATTCTGGCATTGTATTCGCAGTAGGTCGGCAATCAAGCACAACGGCCTATCCGTACATGTCTCTCGACGCGCTCCTACATTTTGTATCCTCCGCTCCGGACGCGCCCGGAGATCATTCCGACACCCCTGAATTCGCCTTCGTCGAGATTGACGAGCAGGGGACGGTCGTTGGAATAAACCCGCATGCACGCCTCACCTGGAATTGGCGTGTCGGAAGTCCGCTTCCCGCTGACCTGCTCATGGCACTTCAGGATCTGGACGCCGACAGCCCGGCAGAATTGCCGCTCACACAAGCCGGCCTGCGTCTGCGGGGCATGGCAAAGGACGATGCCAACGGTTGGTTTCTGGTGGGGCACAGCCGAATGGTGCAAGGCGGTTCATCGACCGATGTATCCTCCCAGGCAATGATGAGCCAGCTGCCCGGGCCGGCTGTGTGTCTCGGCCCGAGTGGTCTGGCTACGTACGTCAATGAAGGTGCAGCCCGGGCCATGACAGAGCCGGCCGAAGACCTGCTTGGTCGCCCCATACTCGCCGAGCTCCTGCACAGGGAAGACCGCTGGAAACTGGCGGAACTCATGGAGGTCGCCGCTGGCGACGGTGCTGCTCAGGCAGCCATTCGATACGGGCGCGAAGAGCGTGACGCCGTTATCCACCTGGTCCGTGCCGACAACGGTACGTTCCAGGCCTTGATCGTGGACACCGTGAGCCGCGACGATACCCCCGGTCGCCTGGATATCACGCGGCATGCGCTGCGCGAACTGGCTACGTCCTGTGCCGACCCCCGGATTTTCCGCGACGGCGCGCTCGACATCCTCATGGATTCGCTGAAATTGCAGGCGGCCGTGCTGTATGGCACAACACCGAGTCAATCCGAGATGGCCTGTATGGGCTCCCGGTTCCAGGGAGCTGCCGGTCCTCCGGCCGAGCGCATTCCGTTGGTCGATGCCGACGCGTGGAAGTCACGTGGCGCATCCGGTAATCCAGCCGGCATTGCAGGTCCTACCTGGACGGCACCGGTACACGACAACGGTCAATTTGCGGGGCTGCTCATCATGTCGTGGGGAGCTCCTGCGGTCATGCCCGACGCCCACGCGCTCGACGAAGTCTGCGGGCTGTTTGAATCGCTGTATTCCTGGATCCAATTGGCCGTCCGGTACCGCACCTCGGTCGACGCTATTGACGATTCCCTGTTCGGTTTCTCGTTCCGGGACGATGAACATCGCCGGTATCATTTTGCCACGCACCAGATGGAGCGGCTCATTGGTCGATCGGCGGCCTACGTGACCGCGAACATCTCGGATTGGATGGAGGATGTCATCCACGCAGAGGATGCGCCGCTCGTGCGCGCCCACAACAAGAATCTGCTGGGCGGAAACGAATCGCGCGTAACCTATCGTGTCCTGCACACCGATGGCTCCGTCCGGTGGCTGCGGGAGCATGCCACACCCAGGGTCGATGCCACGGGGCATGTGTCCGTGAACGGCATGTTGGCCGATGTCACCGAACAGAAGGCGGCGGAGCTGGTCCTGCTGCAGGCCAAGCGGGAGGCCGAAGCATCGGCCCGCGCCAAAACGTCCTTCATCGCCACCATGAGCCACGAAATACGGACGCCGCTCGGCGCCGTGAATGGCTATGCCCAACTGCTTCAGCGGGAAATAGAGGAGTTCGAGGAAGAGCTCGGCGATGATCTTCCGGAACAGATCCATGAGTTCACCACGGCCATCAACGACCGCTCGCAGAAACTGCTGTCGCTCGTACACGACCTGTTCGAGCTTTCCCAACTTGAAATGGGCCACACAACGGTCCAGAAAACGACCGTGAACGTGGCACCCATTGTCCAGCGCGTCGCCGACCGGTTGTTGCCGCTTTTGGAGGAAAAAGACGTGGACCTGGAGTTGCTCATGGACGCGTCACACTATGAAGTGACCGGCGACGCGCGTCGCATAGAGCAAGTACTGGAGAATCTGGCCTCCAACGCGTCGAAGTTCACCGAGCGCGGTCACGTAAGCATCCGGGTCGAGACGAAACCGGAGTCCATCGACATCTCGTTTTCCGACACCGGCATCGGGATTTCAGAGGCCTATGTGGACGAACTGTTCGATGCCTTCTCGCAGGAGGAGGACTACCGGAACAGGCGGTTCGAAGGTACGGGGCTGGGCCTTGCACTGGTAAAGCGACTGCTGGACCTCATGGGAGGCCGTATTTCAGTTGACAGTCGCAAGGGCGGTGGTTCCACATTCACGGTGCACTTGCCGTGTGCTACGTCCGATCGGTCCCCTGCGACGCACGCCGCTCACGGTTTTCCACGGCGTACTGCACATTCCGTTTGAAGCCTTCCCACTTCGTACGCTTGATGGCGCTTTTCCGGAATCGTTCCCGGAATGCATCGAGGTCCAGTTCCAACCACGTCTCCAGGTCCGTGGATGTCGTTCCCGGACGCACCGCATAGCGGGATTCCCGCGTTTCCTTGGCGAACTTGTTCCAGGGACAGACTTCCTGGCAGATGTCACACCCGAATATCCAATTGCCATGCAATGCCCGCAGAGCCGGGTCCACATCGTCACCCCGGTGTTCAATGGTGGTGTAGGAGATGCAGCGGGACGCGTCGACAGACCAAGGTCTGTGGATGGCGTCGGTGGGACACGCATCAATACAGCGTGTGCATGACCCGCAGTAATCGCCGGTGGGCGTGTCGGGTGGCAATTCGGCATCGACAATCAGTTCGCCGATGAAAAACCACGATCCTGCGTCGCGGCTTATCAGGTTCGTGTGTTTTCCGACCCACCCCAGCCCCGATCGCTGGGCCCATGCCTTGTCCATGACGGGAGCCGAATCCACGAAAGCACGGCCTTCCACGGCTCCGACGTCCTCCCGGAGGCACTCGAACAGTTCGAACAGCCGGTCCTTCATGACCAGATGGTAGTCGTCTCCGACGGCGTAACGGCTTATTTTCCCTTTCGCGGGGTCGTCCGGCGGACGGGCGGCCTCCTGGTGATAGGAGTGCAGGACGGAAATGACCGTTTTTGCTCCGGGCACCAGCCGGCGGGGATCAATCCGTTTCTCGAAATGCCCGGTCATCCACTCCATGGATGCATACCGCTGCTCGCCCAGCCATGTCTCCAGCCGGCGGGCTTCCTCATCGAGTTGCACGGCACGCGCAATGCCGCAGGCCTCGAAACCAAGCCGTTTGGCATGGGCCTTCAAGGAGCTCGCTATGATCTCGGGTGTCTGTCGTCCGGCGTTGGGCATGGACGTCGAACGACCGGAACTTGACCTTGGTCCTGTTAACACTACGCCAGAGCCCGATGACGGTGGACAATTTGGTGTCCGCCAAGGCGGACGAGTCGAAGTGTAGCAGCGTTACTCGAGGTGAGGACAACGCCGGTGGGCGCCAAATTGGCCCCGTCCCTTCGGGTAGCGTCAGAAATGGCGTTTCAGACAGCTACAACGGGCTCTGGCGTAGTGTCAACAGGACCTAGTTCAGGAGGCGTGAACAGTCGAACGGTGACGAATCCACGCGGCGGTTGTCGCGGCAGCCCTGTCCATCCTTGCCTTTCGGGCACGGAATGGTCTCGGATTTCGCATCGACGGTGAACCGCTCGGCGCTCAGGCCAGCCGCCAGGTAGTAGGCATAGACCACTTCGGCTCGTTGTCGTGCAACGCGGATGGCGTAGATGTCGGCTGCGTCCGAATCGGTGTGTCCCGTGATGGTCACACAACAGGTCGGGCTCAGGCGCAACGCTTCAATGTTCTCGTCGAGGAGGCGACGTGCCTCGCTGTCAAGAGCCGTTGACTCCGCTGCAAAATAGATGCTGTTGAGGTCTACAAGCGTACATACGCGTACCGAGCGGGGCAGCGGTGGCGTATAGGCCGGGACGTCGAGCGGCGGTGGAATGGGGGGTGCAGGCGGCGCCGCTTTCTTGAACGGGTTTTTTACGCACACGCGCATACCGCCCATGACGAGGGAGGTGTTGTGTGGGTCGTAGTTGCTCTCGTTGCGGAATACATAGTTCAAGTCCCAGCGGTAGCTGGCTTCCGCAAAGGCGGATACACAGCCGTTGAAAGCGACATCCACACCGATGCCCACGGGCATATGGTAGACCGATCGTTCGGGACCGGGTACTCCCACACCGGGCAGGTCCACGGTGTTCTTCGTGGACCCGAAGAGGTCGGCCAAGGTCCCGCCGAAGCCGGTGAAGACATACGGCAAGACCCGACTCTTCGAGCCGGCTCGCAGCGTCATGACCACTTCCGTTTCAAACAGGGTGATGTCCTGTGTCAGGAACTCGTTCTTTCCCGTTCCTACCAGTTTGCGACCGTCTTTCGTCGAGAAGTTGGTAAACAGAACCATTCCCCGGAAGAAGAAGCGGTCCGTTGTGATGGGAAACGATCCCAGGAATACGATCGCGGGGTCGTGCTCACGGACGAAATTGGTCCGGCTGCGAGGCCGCAACAGGTCAATGGGGCCGTGGAATGTAAACAGGCCGGCTGCAACGCCCAGATGGGCGCGCGAGTCCCGGAATTGATTGCTCTGCGCGCGTGCCTCGGGGGCATGCGCGAGAACAGCCACCAGGATGGCCAGAAGTATGAGTCCGCATCGTTTCATATGTCCGTGATCGGCCACAGGCGGCGGTTCTCAAGTGCTGGCAGGACAAAAAAAGAGGGGGCGGCCGTTCCGGCCGCCCCCTCCATACATCGGTCGTTGCTGACTCAGCGGACGATGATCGTGTCGACGCGACGATACTGCGCCAGACCGTCCTTCTTGCTGGTCACGCCTTCGGCGCGGCCCTTGCCGAGGGTCACCATGCGCGAGGCTGCTACACCGTTGCTGGCATAGAACTGCTCGACAGCACGGGCGCGGTCTTCAGACAATTCCTGCGCACGGCGTTCGCCGGGTGCCGAAACGCCTTCAACGCGCACGTTCATGTTCGGGCACTCGTTCAGGATCTCGAGGTTGTCCGAAAGGGCGCTGCGGGCGTCATCGCCCAGGTCGCTGGAGTTGGTCATGAACATGGCCGGGCTCAGCTCCGTGACTTCGCGACAGATAGCCGCTTCGTACATGTCAACCGTCAACGACATGGTGCGGGAGTCGGTGCCGTAGGCGTTCGAGACTTCCAGGGCGACCGTGTAGGTGCCCGGGCGGGAGAACGTGTGGCTTGGGGACATGGACGTGCTCGTTGTGCCATCGCCCATGGACCAGCTGTAGCTCACAGGAGCATCGCCAGTCGTGGTCGCCGAGAATGACACAGACGTTTCCGTGTCAGGATTCATGTTGTCAGCGCGCAGGCCGGTGATGGCTGCCGGATCCATGTTGAGCACGATGACGCGACTCGTGGCAACATCCGATGACTTGCCCTTGCGGTTCGTGGCAGTGGCCGTCACATTGTACGTGCCAGGTGCGTTGAACGCATGGCTCGTGGAGGCGCCGGCAGCGGTAGCATTGTCACCGAATGCCCATGCAACCGTAACAGGCTTCTTGGCTTTTTCGTTGGTCTCGACACTGAACGTGGCGGCAGTGCCTGTCTTCAGTGTGTCCGGAGCGGACAGGGACGAGATTTCAACCGGGACGCTTTTGCAGCCCGTCATCACCAGACCAGCGAACAAAACCGCGAAAAGCAGTCGAAATGGGGAGAATTTGTTGACCATGGCAGGGAATCCGAATTGGTAGGGACTGAATTTAGGTAGGAAGAGCCATCAAATGTACAAAAAAAGCCTGTCTCCATGATTGAGGACAGGCCTTTCTGTAAGTATGTGATGACTCAGGAGAGGCTCTTGACGAACTTCTCGAGCCGGCTCTTCTTGTTGGCGGCCGCATTCTTGTGAATGATGCCTTTGCTGGCAAGCCGATCCAGGAGTGCCTTGACGTCATTCAACAACGTTGAAGCCTGCGTGGCATCGCTTGAAGAGCGGAGATTTTTGATCATCGACCGCATTCTGCTACGGTGGATGCGATTGCGTTCGCGACGGCGGCCGTTCTGGCGGACACGCTTTTCAGCAGACTTGTGCTGTGGCATGGTAAGACTTTGGTTGACTACGGGCTTTCAACAGATAGCCTATAATAATACGGCATATTGATATGTCCGTCAATTGCGCTTCCATATTTCGGAACCGCAGCATATAGGCATCGTTCGCCGGGAAACCTCGATTTCTGCTGCCATGTTCTCCCTTCTACGCGAATTCATACGTCGATCAGGTCGCCCGGTGACCGTGATTGTTGTAGATCGGGACGATATCGAGCCCCCGCTGCATCATGAGGTGGATACAGGCCGGTTGGCTTGGGTCGTTGGTGGTGGCATTGTGCTGACGTCGCTCATGTTGGTCGCGCTGGTGGTGTTTACACCCATCCGGGGCATCCTTCCGGGATATGCAACCCTCGACATCGTGCGTGAGGCTCGACAGAACGACTTGCGGCTGCTGGCCATGGCCGATTCGCTGAATCGTCAGCAGGAGTATGTAAACCGTCTGCGGGATATGATTCTGGGACGCGTGGACACCTCGGCCGTGCGCGACACGCGAGTGCCTGACCTGGCTGTACCAGGCGGGGAGACGTTCGATGCGTCCCTGTCGTCCGATGACTGGCAGGACCATGAGCAACCGGCCATGAACTACAACAGGCTGGGTCTGCGCTCGTCTCCTGTTCGCCCGGCCTTGAACCTGGGTGCATCCACCCTGTCGGCCTTGTCGCTTCCGGCGCTGCCACCGGTTTCGGGAGTGTACACGCGCGGATACGATGCACGCACGGGACATTTTGCGATTGACCTGGCTGTGGAGGAGGGTAGTGTGGTTCGCAGCATCGGGGATGGCTATGTTGTCCTTGTGGATTGGACCCACGATGGCGGTCAGGTCATTGCAGTCCAGCACGCCGATGGTTTTCTTTCCGTATACAAACACAACAATGCCATCCTGAAACGCGTCGGTGACCGGGTCATTGACCGGGAGGCCATTGCCCGAAGCGGGAATTCGGGTGAGATCACAAGCGGCCCGCATCTGCATTTCGAACTCTGGCATGATGGTCTTGCCCAAGACCCCAGCTACTATTTGATAGGACTCTGACATGGCTAAAAATCCGCCCCAGACATCGCCGCCCCAGGTGAACCTCATTGCTTCCGGCACCAAGCTGGAAGGCACCATCCACACGAAGGATGACATCCGTGTGTCCGGACACGTCGACGGCGCGCTACACGTTCATGGCAAGGCCATTGTGGCACCCGAAGGGACCGTTGACGGTGACCTGCACGCAGACGATGCCGATATCGCCGGCACGGTGACGGGCGAAATCCGCGTCAAGGGACGCCTGGTGCTGAAGGCGACGGCGAATGTCACGGGGACCATGCATACGGCCAGGCTCATTGTCGAGGAGGGAGCCACATTTGACGGACAGTGTGTCATGGGGCAACTCGACGAGAAGCGCGCAACCGTTTTGAATGGAGGAGCCACGCAGCAGGAACGGAAGCACGTTCCTTCCATGGGCTGATCCGGTGGCTTGGCAGGAGGGACTTCAAAGCGCCAACAAGTACCTGGGGCTGGGAGTCCAGTTGGCTGGCTCCATGGTCATTTGGGTGCTGGGAGGGTACTTCCTGGACCGCTGGCTCGAGACCACGCCCTGGTTGACCATCGTGGGCGGCGTTGTCGGGATGGTGGCGTTTTTCTACCAACTCATGCGCCTGGTGAAGAACCTGGAACGGGACGAAGTAGCCCGGAAGGAGCACGATCAGGAAGTCTAGAACCGCGAGAGGTCGTGCGTTCACGGTCTTTTCACCCCTCTGGCCAGCCCATTCACCGTCTTTTCACCCCTCCCAGGAGACCGTACGGACGGTTTCTCCGTAGATTGGCGGGCCTGAAAAACATGCGTTTACCTCATGCCCGGATTCTGGGGAAGCATTCTGTTGGGAGCAGCGATTGCCAGCCTTTACGCTGTCTCCAGCTTCGTGACCCTGAGATTCGCCATGAATCGTCCAGGCAACCAGTTCATGCTGGTTGTTTTCGGAGGGATGACGGCGCGCTTGTTTGTGGCTGCAGCCATCATGACGTTGATCCTGGTTTTTGTCCCGGTCGTCAAGACGGCTTTCCTCGGCAGCTTTGCTGCCGGGTTCATCATCGGACTCGTCGTGGAGGTATTGGTCCTCCACAACCGCCAGAAACAGGCGGCAAACCCACACAATCCAGCCTCATGATCCTCCGGAGACTCCTGGTTCTGGCCGTATTTGCTACGCTGGCGCTGCCTGCGTACGCATCCGGCGAGGGTGAAGAAGAGACGCTCGATCCCATCCACCACAGTGTGGATGCGTACTACCTGGATTTCTCCCCCTTCCCCAAGGTGGAGTTGCCGCGCATATTCATTGTGCAGCGCGCTGACGGGTCCTACGGTGTCGACTTCTACACATCCTCCACCGCTGCCGTCGAGAAGGGTGGTTGGGTCCCGAAGTGGGACGATGAAGCAGTCGCGGAAGTCGACGGTGAACACACCGCAGCGGAGGAAGCCCGCCACGACTACTATTACGCCCACCTGGAGGGCGCCGACGGTGCGCACATCGTTGTGGACATGTCCATCACGAAGCACCTGGTCTTCGCCTGGCTGGGCATGATCATCGTGTTCCTGATCTTCACCCGCATGGCGCGGATGTACAAGGCAGGAATCGGGCGCACAACCGAGCCACAGGGGCTCTTCCAGAATATGTTCGAGACGCTCATCCTGGTAGTGCGGGATGACATTGCACGTCCGAGCCTTGGCAAGAATACCGACAAGTACCTTCCATACCTGCTGACGGCGTTCTTCTTCATTCTTACCTGTAACCTGCTGGGGCTCATTCCTTTTGGAGCGACGGCCACCTCCAACCTCATGGTTACCACCGTGCTGGCCCTCACGACCTTCGTGATTACCCAGTTCGCAGGCACCAAGGATTACTGGAAGCACATTTTCTGGCCGCCGGGCATCCCGGTCATGGTCAAACCCATTCTTATCCCGGTTGAGATCCTGGGCATCTTTACGAAGCCTTTTGCTCTCGCCATCCGTCTTTTCGCAAACCTGACAGCGGGTCACCTTGTGATCCTGAGTCTCATTGGACTCATCTTCTCGTTTGCGAACATGTTTGGAGATGGGGCAGGGTATGGCGTTGCACCTGTGAGTGTGGCGTTCTCCCTCTTCATCTACCTGCTCGAACTCCTGGTTTCGTTCATCCAGGCGTACGTATTCACGATGCTCTCCGCGCTCTTCATCGGCATGGCCGCCGAGGAGCACGACCATGGGCATCACCATGAACTCCACCCAACAACACACTAAACGACGATAGGTAAACCAATGGAACCCACAGCTCTTGCATATCTCGGTGCAGGCCTCGGTGCTGGTCTCGTTGCTCTCGGCGCAGGTCTCGGCATTGGCCGACTGGCCGGTCCGGCAATGGAAGGCTCAGCCCGTCAGCCCGAAGCAGCAGGCGACATTCGTACGTCGATGATTATCGCTGCCGCCCTTATTGAGGGTGTCGCGCTCTTCGGCTTGGTTATCTGCATCATCCTGGCAACCAAGTAAGGAACCGATCATGGTGTTAGCAGCGAACCTGCTTTCTCCGAACGTTGGACTCATTGTCTGGGTCGGCATCACCTTCGTAATTCTGATGATCCTCCTGCGCAAGTTTGCGTGGGGTCCCATCACGACGGCGCTCACCGAGCGCGAGTCGACGATCAAGGACTCGATCGAAGAAGCACATAAGGCGTTGACCGAAGCCAAGGCAATCCAGGCCGACAACACGCGTGCCCGTCGCGAGGCGGAAGCAGAAGCCCAGAAGCTCCTGCGTGACGCGCGTGAAGAGGCTGAGCGCCTGCGTTCGGAAGAAGTGGTCAAGACGCGCGACCAGATCAAGGCGTTGCAGGATCAGGCACAGGTTGAAATCGAGCGGGAGAAACAAGCCGCGCTCAACAGCCTCCGGCAGGAAGTGGCCAATTTGGCCGTCGATGCTGCCTCCAAGATCCTGCGTGCCAATCTGGACGCTGGCCGTCAGCAGAAAATCGTCGACGATTTCCTCGGCGATCTATCAAAGAACTGATTCATGAGCGATCTGACCATTGCCCGGCGCTATGCCCAGGCCCTTGCCGAACAGGCAGTGGCCGACGGGAAGGTGAAAGAGGTCGATGCCGACATGGCCGTCATCCGTGACGGTCTGGAAGCATCGGACGACCTCCGGTTCATCTTCTCGAGCCCGGTCATACCGCGTGACAAAAAAGCGCACATCGTCAAGGATGTGTTCACCGGAAAGGTGGATGATCTGACCGTGCGTTTCCTGGAAATGCTCATCGGCAAGCGCCGTGAGACCATTTTTGGAGATGTCGTCGCGGCCTACAGTGCATTGCGGGACGAGGAAATGGGCGTTACAGACGCGCAGGTCCGTGTCGCCTTGACACTCAGTGACTCCGGAAAGGAAGCACTGGTGTCCGCACTGGAGACCATGACCGGTGGTACCGTCCGTATGACCTCTTCTACCGATGAGTCCCTCATTGGCGGAATCGTCATCCAGATCGGTGACCGGGTATACGATGGCAGCGCCGTGAACCAATTGGCCACTCTCAGGGAGCGGCTCGCAATCAGCTAAACACAGAAAACAGAAGCGATGTCAACGGCAATCAGACCGGATGAAGTAACCGCAGTCCTGAAAAAGGAACTGACTGGTTTTTCGGCAGAAACAGACGTCTACGAAGTCGGCACTGTCCTCCAGGTGGGCGACGGTATTGCCCGCATTTACGGACTCTCCAAAGTACAGGCCGGTGAGCTGCTCGATTTCCCGCGAAGCGGCGTGTCGGGCATGGTGCTCAACCTGGAAGAGGACAACGTGGGTGCCGTGCTCTTCGGCGAAGTGCAAGAGGTGAAGGAAGGCGACGAAGTGCGCCGTACGAGCCGTATTGCATCCATCGATGTCTCGGAAAGCATGCTCGGCCGCGTCGTCGACTCGCTGGGTAACCCGATTGACGGACAGGGTCCGCTCACGGGTGAGAAGTTCGAGATGCCGATTGAGCGTAAAGCGCCGTCGGTCATTTACCGCGAGCCCGTTACAGAGCCCTTGCAGACGGGTATCAAGGCTATTGACTCCATGATCCCGGTTGGTCGGGGTCAGCGTGAGTTGGTGATTGGTGACCGCCAGACCGGCAAGACAGCTGTGTTGGTAGATACCATCATCAGCCAGAAGTCGACGCACAAGACGGACAAGCCGGTCTTCTGTATCTATGTCGCCATTGGTCAGAAGAACTCGACGGTTGCCCAGGTCAAGCGCTCACTCGAGCAGCATGGCGCCATGGAGTACACGGTCATCGTGAACTCCGGTGCATCGTCGCCGGCTCCGCTTCAGTTCCTCGCTCCGTTCGCCGGCGCCTGTATCGGCGAGTACTTCCGCGATACCGGACGCCACGCATTGGTCATCTACGACGATCTGTCCAAGCAGGCCGTTGCCTACCGTCAGGTTTCCTTGCTCCTGCGTCGTCCTCCGGGACGTGAGGCGTACCCTGGCGACGTATTCTACCTCCACTCACGCCTCCTGGAGCGCGCGGCCAAGATTAACCGGAACGATTCGGTGGCCACGAAAATGAACGATGCTCCCGCGTCCCTCAAGGGCCGGATCAAGGGCGGTGGATCATTGACGGCCCTCCCGGTGATCGAAACACAGGCCGGTGACGTGTCCGCGTACATTCCGACGAACGTGATTTCGATCACGGACGGTCAGATCTACCTGGAGTCAGGCTTGTTCAACGCCGGTGTTCGACCTGCTATCAACGTGGGTATCTCGGTGTCCCGTGTGGGTGGTAACGCCCAGATCAAGTCGATGAAGAAGGTTTCCGGTACACTGCGCCTCGACCTGGCCCAGTACCGTGAACTCGAGGCCTTCTCGAAGTTTGGCTCCGACCTCGATGCATCCACCCAGCGTCAGCTCACCCGTGGTGAGAAGCTGGTGGAAGTCCTCAAGCAGGGCCAGTACGCACCGGTGCCGGTCCAGGAGCAGGTCGCCATGATTTTTGTGGCTGGCCAGGGTCTCATTGATACCGTACCTACAGACCGTATCAAGCAGTTCGAGAAGGAATTCATCGAGCGCTTGAGCCTCCGGCATGCCGACATGCTGAACGCGCTGGGCGATGGCTCCATGAGTGACGAGGCAGCGGATGTTCTCCGCAAGGAGGCCAAGGAAATGGTTGACATCTACACCGCACAGTAATCGGCATGGCGTCTCTACGCGACATACGAAACAGGATCGGCTCGGTACAGAATACCCAGCAGGTCACCCGCGCCATGAAAATGGTGGCGGCGGCCAAGCTGCGCCGGGCCCAGGAGAACATCTTCCGTACGCGACCCTACGCGTACAAAATCGGTGATCTCATTACGCGGCTGAAAGGCCACGTGGACCCGTCGTCCCATCCGTTGTTCATGCAGCGCGAAGAGACGAAAGCCGTTCTGCTGGTCATTGTCACGGCCGACCGTGGCCTGGCCGGTGGTTTCAATGCCAACGTCATCAAGCTTGCCGAACAATCCATAGAGGAACGGTTCTCGAGCTACAGGGAGTCGGGCAACCTGTACCTCATCTGTGTGGGGCGCAAGGGTCATGAGCACTTCCGGAAGCGGGGCTACCAGTTGATTGGGGACTACCGCGGTGCATTTGATAGTGTAGAGTTCGCGACAGCCCATTCTGTCGTCTCAGAAGCGGTTTCCGGGTTCACCGGAGCACGATGGGATGAAGTCCACATCGTCTACAACGAGTTCAAGAACACCATTTCCCAGAACCGGATCATTGAACCGCTGCTGCCCATTCCGGCCGAGCAGTTCAAGACCCCGGTCATGGAAGATGCCATGGACTCCGATCGTGAATCGGGTTCATCGTCCGTCGACTTCCTGTTCGAACCCGATGCGACGGGTATCCTGAACACGCTCGTACCGCGTTTCCTGAATTACGAAGTCTGGAAGGCGTTGCTCGAGTCGAATGCATCCGAGCAGGGAGCCCGCATGGTGGCCATGGACAACGCCACCAACAACGCCACGGACATGCTCAAGGACCTGAAGCTCACGTACAACCGTGCCCGTCAGGACGCCATTACAACCGAGCTCATCGAAATCACGTCCGGAGCCGACGCGCTCGCAGGCTGATTCCGAAACCTGCTATCCCCTTGCGGGAGAAGCCCGGACGCACGCAGTGCGTCCGGGCTTTGTTGTTTCATGGAAAACAACAAAGGTGTATTCTACGACTTCTTCCACCCGCACCCTGGAAACACCTTGGAATCCATGTCATCCACGTCCTCGGAGTCGTCGCCCCGTTTCTCGTCCCGATGGGGCTTTTTCCTCAGCGTTCTCGGTATTGCCGTAGGTACGGGCAACATCTGGCGGTTTCCGCGAATTGCCGCTCAGAACGGAGGAGATGACGGAGCCGGAGCCTTTCTAGTTGCTTGGTTGGTGTTTCTGTTCGCCTGGAGCATCCCCCTCATCATGATCGAGTACGTGTGGGGCCGGAAGCACCGATCCGGCGTTGTGGCGACGTTCATCAAAGAAGGCGGTGAGAAGTTCGCTTGGATGGGTGCCTTCGTGGCGTTCGTGGCAACGGCCATCACCTTCTTCTACTCCGTCGTAGTTGGCTGGTGTATCTATTACCTGTTCCAGTCCATCACCACGCCGTTGCCCCAATCCACGGAAGCCGCCATGCAGGTGTGGAATGACTATCAGAGCGGGGGATGGCCGCTGCTGTTCCATGCCATCGCCATGGGGCTCGGGGCTCTGGCCATCTGGAGAGGGGTCACATCGATTGAGCGTGTAAACAAAGTATTGGTCCCCACACTGCTCGTGATCGTAGCCATCAGTGTCATTCGGGCACTTACCCTTCCGGGTGCATGGGATGGCGTGGCCTACTTGTTCACGCCGGACTGGAGCCAGCTGACCCACCCGAAAATCTGGATTGAGGCGCTGACACAAAATGCCTGGGATACTGGGGCTGGCTGGGGGCTTTTCCTGACGTACGCGGCTTACATGAGCACGAAACGGGGCATCGTCAAGAATGCCATTGCGACAGCCGTAGGCAACAACGTTGTATCCATGATGGCCGCGCTCATGGTATTTGCGACGGTCTTCGCCATTTTGCAGACCGATATGGGCATGAACAGAGGCGAAATCCTGGAGGTCATGAAGACCAGTGGTCCGGCCTCCACGGGACTGACCTTCATCTGGATGCCACAGCTCTTTGCACGCATGTTCATGGGCGGCCCACTGGCCATCCTGTTCTTCCTGGGTCTCACTTTTGCGGGCTTTTCCTCGCTTATTGCCCAGCTTGAACTGCCCACGCGCGTGTTCATCGATGCCGGCCTGTCACGCCCGATGGCGATCGGCGCCGTTGTAGGTGTGAGCTATCTGCTGGGTATTCCATCGGCCGTGAACCTGGACATCCTCAGCAATCAGGACTTCGTGTGGGGCGTGGCGCTCATGGTTTCCGGCGCGTTCGTGGCATTTATAGTTATCAAAAACGGTGTTGCGCGCATGCGCGACACGTATTTGACCGGACAGGAAGGCGACTGGAATGTCAGCAAGGGGTGGGTATACGTCGTGAACTACTTCATCCCGGTTGCGGCTGTCGTTTTGCTCGTGTGGTGGCTGTCCCAGTCGGTCACGGAAAACTGGTACGACCCCATCGCCACCGATACATTGATGACGGTCTTGGCCCAATGGGCCGTCATGATGGGTCTGTTCATCGTTGGAAACCGGTGGATTGCCGGAAAAATGACCGACCGGCCCGGTCCGCGCTGATGATACGCGCAGCGTAGTCCCCGATTCACACTGAATTAGAGGGGTGCTTCGTTGATACAAACACGGATGCTCCCTACATTTACAAGCTAGGCCTACGCCTTCCACGGAGAGGTGGGTGAGTGGCTGAAACCACAGGTTTGCTAAACCTGCGTACCTTTCAACGGGTACCGAGGGTTCGAATCCCTCCCTCTCCGCACAGCGCCCCGGCTGCCGACAGGCAGCTGGGGTGTTTTGTATGGCCCCGCCGTGCTTGCACGAGCGGGGCCATACAAAACACCCCAAGGCGCGCTCCGCGCGCCCGGGGCGCTGTGTGAGAGCACCCCTCAGGCTAACCGAGCGCGCAGTGCGAGGTAATCCCGACCTGCTTGCCTGTGGCCCCGCCGTGCTTGCACGAGCGGGGCCATACAAAACACCCCAAGGCGCGCTCCGCGCGCCCGGGGCATTCCGGATGACCTGTGTGAGAGCACCCCCCAGGCTAACCGAGCACGTAGTGCGAGGTAATCCCGACCTGCTTGCCTGTGGCCCCGCCGTGCTTGCACGAGCGGGCCCATACAAAACACCCCAAGGCGCGCTCCGCGCGCCCGGGGCATTCCGGATGACCTGTGTGAGAGCACCCCCCAGGCTAACCGAGCACGCAGTGCGAGGTAATCCCGACCTGTCCGATTCCGGACAACATTCGTTCGACCTCGTGCAGCCGTACCTCGGCATACGACCGTTTCCGCCCCGGAATGACGTTTTTGGCCCGGTGGCATATCATTTGCAGCGGAAAGCCTGCCCATCTTCCAACGACTCTGTGATCGGACCTGTGCGCTTCCTATCCCTGACAGCATGCTTCCTGCTGGTGGCATCCCTTCCGGCCTGCCAACCAGCCGAGCCTCCTGTACCCATCCACGATCCGGAAGCCGACCGGGCAGCGATCCTTGAGCAGTCACGATTGTTGTCGGAATCGTACATGGCCGGCGATATCCAAACACTGGTCGGGGTGTATACCGACGATGGAATCGCTGCCCCGGCGGGGCGTGACTTCATCCAGGGGCCTGTCGGGTTGGAGCGTCTCTGGAATCTGCCGGAGGGACGCACCGTCCTGCGGCACGAATCCATTCCTGAAGAACTCGTCATTGACGGTGACCACGCCTATGACAGAGGCTACTATCGGGGGCAGGCTGCACAGGACGGTGAACCCCTCTCCCCGTTCCGCGGTGCGTACGTAATTGTGTGGGAGAGAGGACAGGACGGCACCTGGCGAATTGCCGTTGACATGTGGTACAACCTGCCGGCTGAAAGCTGATATTTCGGACAATCCCATGCTGAAGAATTACGTCACCATTGCCTTGCGCACCATGCGGCGCCATCCCGGATATGTCGGCATCAACGTCGCCGGCCTGGCGGTCGGTATGGCCAGCTGCCTGCTCATCCTGACCTTTGCCCGCAGCGAGTGGTCGTTCGATGCCTTCCACGAAGACGCGGACAGCATCTACCGGGTCAATATCCGGGCCGTCACTCCTGGTGGGGATGTTCAGCAAAAGGCCGGTGTCCCCGTGCCGCTTGCAGCACAGCTCCCGGAATCGTTTTCCGAAGTGGCCGCAGCCGCACGCATACTCGACGGTGGTGAAGCGAACGTTCGGTCCGGGGCAACGTCGGCTACGCAAACCATCCGCTATTCCGATCCTGCCTTTTTTGATGTCTTCACCTTTCAGGTGACAGACGGGCAAGCCGCCGACGCATTGGCAGCGCCGGAGAATGCCGTGCTTACGGAATCGGCCGCCGCGAGACTGACGGGCCCTGGTCCAGCATCAGGCAGGCTCTTTCAGGTCCTCATGGGCGATGCCTGGCGTGAATTCACGGTAGCCGCCGTCGTAGCCGACCCGCCGCCGACGTCCAGCATCACGTTCGATATCCTGCTGCCCACGAGCGCATTTCCGGGCGTGGCCCGATACGCCGATACCTGGACGAACTGGATGACCAACACGTTCATCCGACTGCAGCCCGATGCGGACGCCGCTGCCATCGAAGCACGCTTTCCGGAATTCGTGACACAGTATTTCGGGCCGATGACCCAGACCTGGAAAATCCTGAAATGGATTGGAGAGGACGCTGGAGACTTCAAACCGACCCTGCAGCCGCTGGCCGATGTCCACTTCAGCCCCGGAGTCGAGCAAAGCATTGCATCGTCCACGGATCCCCGCTACCCAGGATTCCTGCTGGGCCTTGCCCTGGCCATCCTGCTCATTGCGTCCATCAACTTTACCACGCTCTCGGTCGGGCGCGCCTCCCGGCGCGCCCGGGAAGTCGGACTGCGGAAGATGCTGGGAGCACCGAGGCTTCAGCTCATGCGTCAATTCTGGGGTGAAGCCCTCATCATGAGCGTCATGGCATTGCTGCTGGCGCTCGCTCTCACTGAAGTGTTCGCAGGGCGGTTCGGTGAGCTGATGGGTCGTGCGCTGACCATGGCATATGACCCATTCACCATCCTTATCCTCCTCGCCATCGTCGTGGCGACGGCGCTGTTGGCAGGCACCTATCCTGCGTTGTACGTGTCTTCGTTCCGGCCGGCACACATCCTGAAGGGCTCCCGGGTCAGAGCGGGCGGCAACCGCTGGATGCAGGCTCTGGTCGTACTCCAGTTCACGCTGTCCATCGGGTTCATCATGTCCGTGTTCGTGGTGTCGGATCAACTGGAATTCCTGCGGACAAAAGACCTCGGTTTCGACAAAAACGCGGTCGTGATCGTGGAGACGTTTGCATCGACGCCGGAGGAAGGAGACCGGGTGGCCGGTGCGCTCCGGACGGCCTGGAGTGAACTGCCGGGTGTATCCGGCGTGGCTGCGTCCTCTTCGGGATTCAATCGCTTCCTGTCGTGGGGGGCCTTCGGCAGCGCGGACGGTGAGGCCCACACGGTCTACACCAACCGGGTGGACAGGGCATTCGCCGATGTGATGGGCCTGCGCATCCAGGAGGGACAGGGGTTCTCGGAGACCTTCCCGTCCGATTCCGCGAATGCTGTCCTGGTGAATGAGGCCCTTGTCCGGGAATTCGGATGGGATGACCCCATTGGGCAGCCCGTCAACAACTACGGCACCGTTGCCGGTGTTGTGGAAGACTACCATTTCAGGTCCCTGCACGAACAGGTGGAGCCCATGGTCCTCATGCTGACCAGCACGGGCCAGGATCCATACCGGTATCTGTATGTCCGCCTTGAGGATGCAGGAGCCGTGGAGACGCTTCAGGCGGCCTGGACGGCCGTGCAGCCGGACGCGCCGTTCACATGGTACTTCCTGGATGACGACCTGAATGCTGCCTACATATCGGAACAGCAGACCGCCCGCATCATGAGTGCCGCCGCGGGACTCGCTGTCATCATTGCGTGTCTCGGTCTCTTGGGGTTGGCAGCCTATGCGGCAGAGACGCGAACGCGGGAAATCGGAATCCGGAAAGTGGTCGGAGCCAGTACCACATCCATCGTCCGGCTTCTCTCGATCGACTTCCTGAAGCTGGTCGTCATCGCCATCATGCTTTCTGTACCGCTCGCGTGGTTTACCATGCAGCGATGGCTGGATGGCTTCGCGTACCGTATGGATCCGGACTGGACGGTTGCCCTCTGGCCAGCAACGATCGCGCTGGCAATTGCCCTTGGAACGGTTGCCACCCAGGCGATCCGGGCAGCCTTGGCCGATCCTGTGACATCACTGCGGCACGATTAAGTCCACCTTTTTGGCCTCTTTGCCGAACGTCGTCACTTCTATGTTGCGCGGAATGCAAACATATGACGACCATGATTCGACTCATTCCGGCTCTGCTTCTGCTTCTCGCTATTGTAGCTTCCGTCCAGCCGAGCCAGGCACAATGGACGGTATCCACCCTCGTCGCAGGACCTGCGGGCCTGGATGATGGAATATCCATCGATTCAGTTGGCAATCTTTACGTGTCTCATTACGATGGCACCACGATCAAGAAGGTCACGCCTGAGGGCGTCGTGTCTACGTTTGTCTCCGGCTTGTTGAGCCCCAATGCGACGACGATTGCGTCCGATGGCACGTTCTATATCCCGAATGCAACCGGAAGCCGTATCACGCGCGTGTCACCAGATGGAACCGTAGACCACACATTCGCAACAGGTATTCAGAATCCTGCGGGGGTCGCATTGAACGCGACCGGTGACACGCTCTACGTATCCCAGTATCAGTTGTCTCGGATCACGCGCTTTCCATTGGCGGATCCATCCCAAAAAGAAGTGTACGTATCCGGTTCACCGCTGAACGGTCCCGTAGGGATGGCACTCGGACCGGATGGGTCGCTCCTGGTGGGCAATTTCGACGATGGGCGTATCGTCCGCGTCGCGCCGGACCGGTCCATGTCCACGCTGGCCTCCATTCCCCAATGGATGGGAGCCATGACGGTATCCGGTTCGGACATCTATGCCACGAGTTTTTCAACCAACCGCATCTATCGCATAGGAATGGACGGTTCCACAGAACTCATTGCCGGTGACCGCCAGGCAGGCAGCACGGATGGCCCTGGTCTCGAGGCACGATTCAGCGGGCCAAATGGCATTGCCGCAACGGTGACCGGCGACACATTGTACGTGACGGATTATAGCACGGAGTCGGTTCGCATGTTGGTGCGCTCCACATCCACGGCCACGGAATCGTCTCCGGATCTTGGAGCGCTGCCGGTCTATCCGAACCCGTTCCGGAACACACTGACAATCCCGTCTTCGCCCCGGGACGAGACACAGATCTTCGATGTCCGAGGTCGCCTGGTCGCCACGTTGCCGCCATCCTCCGTGCCGGCCGAGTGGGACGCCATCCAGGCCGGCCCGGGTCTGTACATCGTGCGTCAAGGGACTCGCACCACACCGGTCATGAAAACCCGCTGATCACTCAGGCAGGGCATCCATGGATTGCTGCGGCACCCAGGCATCCAGCCCCATGGACGCGATCCGGTCGCGGATCCGCAACCGGTCAGCCGGCGGGACGTGCACTGCAATGAGAAGCGGCCGCCCTGCTTTTTCATACAGCTGCATGAATCGCTCGTCGCCGATATTCCAGTAGGGTGTCACCAGGATGTCGATGCGCTCCGATACCAGTTCTTCCGACAGGTCCGAGTCGCCGAGATGAACCATTCGGCCACCGGCGCTCTGGATCACGTAGGCGCGATTATCCATATCCGGCCACCGGTCCCCGACATGCGGTACCGGAACTGGCGTGACCAGGATACCATCCAGCTCGACCGGCTCTGTGCCACTGCGGACGCGGTCATCCGCCAGCTCGCATGCAGCTGCATCCATGACGTCGCTCCGGACGTCCGTGGGGACGAGTGCGATGGTCGATGGCGAGGCGCACAGGTAGGACGCCATGGCCTCAGGCGTCATGTGGTCGCCGTGACGATGCGTCGCAGCAATGATACCCATACCTGCAAACGGCTCAACCGCCGATTCGAACTGCGAACGGAGGGTATCGGGTAGCGGCGGATATTCATCGTACTCCGTTCCGAACAGGCCGTCAACGGCTATTCGCACGTCGCCGGACTCGTACAACATGCCATTATTGGCCAGGAACGTATGGGCGGGCCGGTGCGATGGAAATACGACCCATATGAGCAATACGGCCGCTATCAGGGGATGGGATCGGTGTTTCATGGCTCGAATCTACGGACACACAGGGGTGGGGATTCGGTCAGAAACGTGTGCATCATGGGGAATGAAGCCGCTTTTTGACCACGAAGGATGCGCCCAGTGGCATGTCAATCGCGTCCAGCGTGTAGAGTGTGCTGCTGATGTATGTACGCTCCTCGGTGTCGAGGGAGATGGACGGGACCCACGCGCTTACCTGAAGCTCCAACATGGTTCGATCGTCCATCAACCAGCCGGCAGACAGACGGAGCTGGCCTCCCACAACGAACGATGACTGGCCAATGGTATCCACGCCCACAAGAGTCGGGTCCAGTCCCGTAATCTGTCGTGAGAAGGAGACCGGCGCTCGCGACTGGAAGCGACCGGCCGTCACACCGATTCCAGCCGACAGGGACCATCTTCGGGAGAATGCAAGCATGTCTGGACGCATCAGGTAGTAGTCTCCGTGAAGGGTTACAAGTTGACCGGAATAGTCAATCTGATTCTCTTCGGCGGTCGACGGCAGCGCCAGGATGGTCTCAAGACCATAGCCGATGCTCCTGGAGTGATCTTGTGACACGTCTATCCGCAGGAAGGGGGCCTGTCGGCGTTCGGCAGGTTGAAGTCCGAATCCGGTTCCGATGACCGATTCCGATCCGGAACCGGCGAAAAGAAAGGACATACCGGCCGACACATACCGACCTCGCGTCCACTGCGCAGCACGCTTCTTCGGGCGATCGATGTCGAAAGAGCCCGCCGGGGGAAGTCCGTTGTCGGCCAGTTCAGGCGGCATGGCTCCCGGCTGGAAGGCGGCGTACTTCGCAAGCTCCTGCTGACGTGCCGACAGTCGCTCTTTATCGCCCGAGATGGAAATGACTTTTCGCGAGAGGGCCCATGAAATGGCCCCGTACGAGGCCACTGCAAATCCAGCCAATCCGATCACGTCCCCGGGCGTGGGGGCTGCCAGGAAGTCGGGCGCTGCCAACATTGTACCGCCGGCAACGGCCCCTAATCCAAACAGGAGTCGATTGGGAATGACCCAGCCGGCCCGGCTCCGCTCAAGTCGGGCCAGGCCACTGCCCGATACGACGAGACGCCGTGTGTCGTCGGCATTCCAATGGTACATGGGCGTTCCAATGAGCGAGATCAGGTCGTTATCGCGCGCGCGCAGCAGCGTACCTCGGAGACTGGATCCGTCCATGAATACATACCGCACCGCTGCCTTCGGTCGGAATCGATTCCCGAACCGGCCGATCGGCGCGACACGCGTCCAATCGAGCGAGTCCTGCAGGAATCGGGCATCCTCATACCGGTCAACGTACGTAGCGAGCTCGTTGAAGGCAGTGTGTGAGACCGTCGTATGCCATGTGGTCCCGCTATCAAGTACGAACCGCACGCTGTCTCCGGATGCAGGCTCCGTCACAACGGTGCCGGCGGGCCACAGCCGGAAAAGGTTGAAGTACTCCCGTTCGGTGTCATCAATCGCTACGCCGACGCGTGGGTGCAGCGGGCCTTCCTGACCCGTAGCCGGTGACGGGATGGCAAGTATCAGCAGAAACAGTAGCGTTGGTCGTGTCATGGGACCGTCGAATTCAGTGAGTGCCTCGAATTCAATCTAATGGATGGGTTCCAGCGTGGCGTAGTGTCAATTGACCATTTGCGATTCGCGGTGGTGGAAAAATCAATGCCCTTTCAGCCAGGAAATGCGTGCAACGCATCGGCCGTATGCGAGTACGACCCGCATGCTTACCAAACGCATCATACCCTGTCTGGACATCAAGGACGGCCGCACTGTGAAGGGCATCAACTTTGTGGATCTGCGGGATGCCGGTGATCCCGTCGAGCTGGCGAAGGCCTACGTCGAGCAAGGTGCGGATGAACTGGTCTTCCTGGACATCTCGGCGTCGCTGGAGTCGCGCGGCACGCTCCTCGACCTGGTCACGCGCATTGCGGAAGTGGTCAACATCCCGTTCACGGTGGGCGGCGGCGTCCGGACCGTGGAAGATGCCAAGGCGCTGCTCGAAGCCGGCGCCGACAAAGTCGCCACCAACAGCGCCGCCATCGCCCGTCCGGAACTGGTCGCAGAACTGGCTGCCGAATTCGGTAGTCAGTGTGTGGTCGTGGCGGTGGATATCCGGCTTACCGAAGGCCAGTGGGTCGTCCACTCACACGGCGGCACACGGGCCACGTCACTCGAGGCGGTGTCATGGATCAAGAAGGTCGAAGGCCTTGGTGCCGGAGAAATCTTGCTGACCTCCATGGACCATGACGGCACGAAAGCCGGATTTGCCGTCGATATTACCCGTCAAATCGCGAAATCCGTGTCCATTCCGGTGATTGCATCGGGTGGAGCGGGAACGGAAGCACACTTCGTGGATGTACTGGGGGATGGTTTCGCCGACGCGGCGCTTGCCGCGAGCATATTCCATTTCGGCGAAATTCCGATACCCACCTTGAAAAGCGTCCTTCATGAGCATGGAATCCCCGTCCGTATCTGATCCGAACCTCGTTCCACTCCTGCCCGAAGGCCGGTCGCCGGTGTTCGACAGCACCACCGGTCTCATCCCGGCCGTTGTGCAGGACTTTCAGACGCAGCGCGTACTCATGGTTGCGTGGATGAGCGAGGAATCGCTCCGGATTACGCGCGAAACCGGACACGTGACGTTCTTCAGTCGCTCCCGCGAAGAGCTCTGGGAAAAGGGACAGTCATCCGGCAATACGTTGTGCGTGGAAGAACTCCGGTTGGACTGTGATGGCGATACGCTGCTCGTCAAGGTGCACCCGATGGGCCCTACCTGCCACACCGGAGCGGATACGTGCTGGGACGAGGACAACCATTCCATCGAGCACTTCATTCCGACATTGGAGCGCATCATTGCTCTGCGTGCGGAAGTAGGCGATACCGATTCCTCGTACACCAGCCGCCTGCTGCATGCCGGTGCCAAGAAAATTGCCCAGAAGGTCGGGGAAGAAGGTGTTGAAGTCGCCCTGGAGGCGGCAACCGGCAACGATGAACGCCTGCTGGAAGAGTCGGCCGACCTCGTCTATCATCTGTTGGTGCTGCTGAAGGCGCGGAATTTTACGTTCAAGGATGTGGAGAACGTTCTCGCCACCCGTCACGGCTGATTCGCCGGTTCAACCCCGCAGTCCGACCATTCAGGGCTCCACAAGGCACAAGAAGGGGGAAGTGGCATAGATTGCGCCACCCATCACCGGAGTGCCCATGCGCCATTCGTTACTGTCTGCCCTGTTTATCGTCCTCTTTCTGGCCTCTTCCGCCGACGCACGGCAGTCGTCCGTGCGTGGATTCGTGGTCGATGCATCGACCGAGCAGCCCCTTCAGGGAGCCTCCGTCGTACTGTCCGGGCCGGAAGGCATGCTGCCCTATGGTGTAGCCACGGATGGTGATGGCTTCTTCCAGTTGCGGCGAATAACCCCTGGTACATATACCCTCCGGATCTCGTTCATCGGCTTCGATGCATTCGAGGAGCGGGTCGTGCTGGTGGATGGCGAGACCATGAGCCGGTCCATTTCCCTGGCGCCGGCATCCGGTGAAATAGACGAGCTGGTGGTGGAGGCCGATGCCCAGGGCGGCGTCACCACGGTATCTGCAGGGCTGGAAACCATTGTGCCAGCATCCATTGACCGCGTGCCTGTTCCAGGCGTTTCCGGTGATCTGGCGGCGTACCTGCAGACGGTCCCGGGCGTCGTTGTGTCGGGAGACCGGGGAGGTCAATTCTTTGTCCGCGGCGGAGCGGTGGACCAGAACCTGGCCCTCCTGGATGGCATTCCCGTCTACATGCCGTTCCACGTGCTGAGCTTCTATTCCGCGTTTCCGGAGGATCTCGTGGACCGGGCCGCCTTCCATACCGGCGGATTCGGTGCGGCATACGGTGGCAGGACATCGTCCATCCTGGACGTGCAGGCCCGGAATGGCAACAAACAGCAATTGTCAGGCGGGTTCAGCCTCGCGCCCTTCCTGTCGACGCTCCGCCTGGAGGGTCCCGTTGTGCCGGGTCGCGTGTCGGTCGTATTGTCGGCCCGGCAGTCGCTCATCGAGGAGTTCATCCCGGAAATGTTCGGACAGTCCATGCCGTACCGGTTCGGCGACCGGTTCGGGAAAGTCCACGCCCTCCTTGGCACCTCCCACAGCCTGTCGTTCACCGTGCTCGATACCGATGACCGGGGAGACATCGCCGGCACCCGCAAGGTGTTCACGGGCGATGCATTGGCCGGCGAGGTCACGGACAGCACACAGATATACTGGTCGAACCGTGTCTACGGTGGCCAATGGACCTTCCGGCCCAACCGCGCACCCATCGTGGCCAATGTCACGGCGGGGCGGTCGGAAATGACCAACAGTTTCGGTCCCGAAGTGGCCCGGACGCGTACCGGGTCCATCGAAAGCACAGACATCAAGCTCACGCTCGATTGGCTCCTGCGCTCCGGACGCCTTACCGCCGGTTCATCGTTCCGTCAGGCCGATCTTCGATACGTATTGGACGATCAATTCCAGTCCCTGACGACCGGGTCGGATGTGCTGACCGAATACGGCTCGTTCCTGGAATGGGAACAGCGGATGGCGGGTGACCGCATTGTCACGACAACCGGTGTGCGTTTGTACACAGGGGAGGGGGACAGCCCGGGTGCGACGTCCGATTCATTCCTGGAGCCCCGTTTCCGGGTAACGTACCGACCCACCGGGCCTGAGGGACGGCACAGCGTCCATGCATCGGCCGGAAAATACCATCAGAAACTGACGGGCCTGTCCGACAAGCGGGACCTGGGTAACCTCTTTACGGCCTGGGTCGTCGCCGATGAAGCAGCCTCGGCGACACACGGTATCCTCGGGTACAACGTCCGTCTGTCTCCGTATGCATCGGCGGCCGTTGAAACCTGGTACAAGGACTACACGGGCCTGAGTGTGCCCATTTTCAGCGCCTTTCCACGCTTCACAACGGCCCTGCAGCCCGCCGATGGGCGGGCGTACGGTGCAGACGTGCGGCTCGATTTCAGCGACCGGCCATTCATCCAGAACTCCACGCTCGACGGCTACGTGAGCTATTCGTATTCGAACGTGGAATACGAGACAGCGACGCTGACCTACAATCCGGCACATGACCGGCCACACCAGTTGAATGCGCTCCTGCACGCTGAAAAGGGCGAGGTCGGAATCACGTTGCAATGGCAGTTCGGGTCGGGTCTGCCCTTCACACCGTCCGGAGGCTTCGATGTGTGGTATGTGCTCACGCCAGGCGTGGATCTGACGCAGCAGCAAGGGGAGGACCGGGTCCTGTACGCCGAGCCCTACTCCGATCGCTTACCCACCTACTCGCGCGTGGACTTGTGGATTGAGCGCCGGGTGGAACGGGGGCGGTACGTGGGTACGTTGCGGGCCGGCGCCGTCAACATCCTGAACCGCGAAAACCTGTTCTATTTCGACCTGTTTACGTTCCAGCGGGTCGACCAATTGCCACTCATTCCGTCGGTCGGCCTGAAGATGGAGTTGCGATGAGAACATGACCTCCGGCACATGGCACCTGTCCTGCGGAACGGTATGTTCATTCCACACATGCGCCCGTAGCTCACTGGCCCATACCGGTGCCGGCGGAAAGAAGGCGGACCGCCTGCTGTCGACGGAATCCGGACAGGTTGGACCTGCATCCAGCTCCTTTGGAGACCATGAAACGGCGGGGTACCGGCCACCGGTTTTCCTCCGGGACCCAAGAGCGCTGGTCCGTTACACCAGAGGAGCGGGTTCGATTCCCGTCGGGCGTGCAATCGTGGCACACCATGCACTACTTCCGGATGTCGAAATCAGCCACACTCGACAATCGGTGGTGCCACGCGGAAGGGGCGGCCATTGGCCGCCCCTTCCATGTTTCATTCGATTCCGCGCCGTTCACGAATGGTGATCTGCACGTGGGGCATGCGCGGAATTACATCCTGGGCGATGTAAGCGCGCGCTACCACCGCCTCATTGGTGACCGGGTCATCCACACCACCAACTTCGACGCTTTCGGGATTCCGATAAGCCGGGAAGCGGAAAAACAGGGCGTGGATCCTGCCCAGTGGGCCGCTACGGTCCGTCAGCGCATGACCGAGGACATGAAACGTCTCGGACTCAGTTACGATTGGGATCGCGTCCGGGCCACGAATGAGCCGTCCATGATCCGCTCCACACAGCGTCTTTTCCAACGGCTCCACGAGGGCGGGCACATCCGGCGCACGCGCCCGGACACAAACCCGCAGCACGGCGCCTGGGAAATGCCCATCCCCATCGATGCCGCAAACAACCCCGCGCCGGAAGCCTGGTCCACCCGCGCGCGCAACATCCTGAAGGGACACGGTGCTGCGGTTCAGACGTGGCTGTTGTCCCGGTCGGCGCCCTATGGCACACCCATTCCGATGCTGCATTGCGTCCATTGTGGGCCGGTCGCCGTACCGGATGAGGATCTCCCGTTCCACCCGACACACGACGCCGTTCCCTGCCCGTCCTGCGCGCGACCGGCCCACCCGGACACCGACCGACTGGACTGTATGTTCGACGATGTATGGTGTTTTCTTGCGTGGGACCCGACCGCCGAGCCCTTCCATCCCACCGCGCCCACCTTCCCGGAAGGCATGCACGGTATTTCGATTTTCCATGGCGGCTACGACACCTGGATCTACCCCTTCCTGTACCGGGTGGTGGCCCGCATGCTGTTCAACGACGGACGGCTTGCACTACCCGAGCCCGTGGCCTGCTACCACGGACACGACCTGATCCTGCGGGACGGCGTGAAGATGGGCAAGAGCCGCGGCAACTCGGTTACGGTGCGCGAAATCCTGGCCCACACCGAGGTCGATGTGCTCCGTGCGGCCGTCATCCTCGCTGCCCGTCCGGACCGGCCGGTGCAGTGGAGTCCCGAGGTGTTGCAGCGCGGTGAACGGGCTGTGCGGCATATCCGCACGTGGCTGCACGGCAATCGAGCCGGCCAGGCGTCGTCGATGACCGCCCCGGATACGATCGTTCAGGAAGCCGTGACCAACGCCCGGGCGTTCTACACCGACTACCGTCCCCATGCGGCGTTCGAGGTGTTGCTCGCCGCGTTGCGGCCGGAACCAAGTAACACAGACGTCCAGTTGCTCCTGGATTGGATGGCACCGGTTGTCCCGCATACGGTCAGTCCGCCGGAAACAGGCTCCGATCCAGTCCCGGGATGATCCGCAGCGCGTTCTTGTAGTAGATGTGGCGTAATACATCATCCGGCAGGTCCATACCGTAGAGCTTCCACTGGGCGTGGTACTTGCGGTAGTAATCGAAGTACTCGTCGCTGGTCTCGAACGTGCGAAAGTAGGCGTGGTACTCGCTCACCGCGTAGGCATCCTTGCCGAACAGGATCCGGTCCTTGTATTCCGTCAGGAAGGCGCGCGCCGTGACGGGCTGGCGTCCCAATTCGTACAGGACGGCCCCGACTTCCGAATACACATTCGGATACCGGTCGAAGAACGCGCCGAGCTTGGCGAGGTCGTTGCCCATCCACCCGAGGTGCGCATTGATGAACGTGGTTTCCGGGTGCTTCGCAAACACGCGGTGCTGCTGCGCGACGATTTCTTCGAACGACGGGCCCTCACCCTCGGGATGGAACCGCTGCGGCCGCAGTTTCAGCTCCAGCCATTTCTCGTTGTACTTGTCCTTGGGCTGCCAGAAGTTGGCCGGATCGGCCGAGTGGATGAGCACCGGAATGCCCAGTTCTCCAGCCAGTGCCCAAACCGGGTCCAGACGCGGGTCATCGACCGGAATCAGGTTGTCGTCGCTGTCCTTGTTCTGCATACCCAAGCCCTTGTAAACCTTCAGGCCACGGGCGCCCCGGATCTCAACGTCGTCGCGGAGGGTGCTCAGCGCATTCTCGAGCCAGCCTTCGCCGCCAACACCGCTCCAATCAACGTTGGCGAATGTCACGAAGCGACTTGGGTACCTCCCCTCGAGTCCGGCCACAGCCTCTCCGACGCGTTCCCCGGATCCGCCGGACAGGTTCACCATGACGGCCATGTTCATGCCATCGAGCTCCTGGACGAGCGAATCGACCTGACTCGCCCGCATGGTGGGCGCACTGAACCAGTGGCTGTGGACGTCCACGAACGGATACTTGGCAGCCGTAACGATGTGCTCGGGCACGACGAGGGTCGTCTTTGGCTCGTATTCCTCGACCGTCATGTCCTGCGCGCTGGCAGTCAACGGAAACAGCAGCACGCCGAAAAGGAGCACGGCGGCAAGACGGGTGGATGGCATCAAGTGGGAGAACGTCATGGATCGAATTGACCTCGAATGGGTACAGATGAGGCCGTAACGGACCATGCCTGCGTTCGTTTCCGGACCGACACCAGCACAGAACGTCCTCATGTCCGATCCGTCCCAAGCCGTCGTCCCGTTCCGCGTCCGCAGCGAATTTGAACCGACGGGTGATCAGCCCAAAGCCATCGCCGAAATCCTGGAAGGATTGGATCGCGGCGACCAGTTCCAGACGCTCCTCGGTGCAACCGGGACCGGTAAGACCTTCACCATGTCGCATGTGATTGCGGCGGCCGGCCGCCCGACGCTGGTCATGAGTCACAACAAGACGTTGGCGGCGCAGCTGTACGCCGAGCTGAAGCACTTCTTCCCGGACAACGCGATTGAGTTCTTCATCTCGTACTACGACTACTACCAGCCCGAGGCCTACATCGTCCATTCCGATACGTACATCGAGAAGGACATGTCCATCAATGAGCAGATTGACCGGCTGCGTCTGCGGGCCACGTCATCGCTCATCTCCGGCCGGCGGGACGTCATCATCGTCGCCAGCGTGTCCTGTATTTACGGCCTTGGTTCGCCCGATGAATACCGGAAGCAGGTGGTCCAGCTGAAAGTCGGCGATACCGTGGTGCGCAACGAGTTGCTACACGGTCTCATCTCCATCCACTACAGCCGGAACGACGTCAATTTTGCTCCCGGAGCGTTCCGGGTCCGGGGCGATGTCGTGGAAATCTTCCCGGCCTATGCCGAGACCGAGGCGTATCGGGTAGAGTTCTGGGGCGACGAGATCGACAAGATATCCATCTTCGATCCGCTTACGGGCCAGGAGATTTCGAAGGAGACGTACCTGACCATCTACCCGGCCAAGATCTTCGTGACGCCGAAGGAGCAGATCGAGAAGGCCATCAAGAGCATCCAGGAAGAGCTGAACTGGCGCCTGGCGGTGCTTCGGGAGAACGGGATGATGCTGGAGGCTGCACGCCTTGAGCAACGCACCATGTTCGACATGGAGATGCTGAAGGAAGTCGGGTATTGCAGCGGTGTGGAGAACTACTCGCGGCACCTCACCGACCGGGCCCCTGGTGAGCGGCCGTACTGCCTCATGGATTACTTCCCGGACGATTTCATGCTCGTCATTGACGAGAGCCACGTGACCATTCCGCAGATCCGGGCCATGTACAACGGGGATCGCGCCCGGAAGCTGAACCTGGTCGAACACGGATTCCGCTTGCCATCGGCCCTGGACAACCGGCCCATGACGTTCGAGGAGTTCGAGGACAAAATGAACACTGTGGTTTTCGTATCCGCTACGCCCGCCGACTACGAAATGGAGCAAAGCGGTGGCATCTTCGTGGAGCAGATCATCCGCCCGACAGGTATCGCGGACCCGGAAGTGTTCGTTCGTCCGACCAAGAATCAGATCGACGACCTCCTCGAAGAGATCAAGGTGGTGCTGGAGCGGAAAGAACGCGTGCTCATCACGACGCTTACCAAGCGCATGGCCGAAGATCTGGCCGATTATTTCGACGGATACGGCCTGGCCGTGCGGTACCTGCATTCCGATATCGATGCCCTGGAGCGCGTTGAAATCCTGCGCGGTCTGCGGCTCGGAGAGTTCGATATCCTGATTGGCGTGAACCTGCTGCGTGAGGGACTCGACCTGCCCGAAGTATCGCTCGTTGCCATCATGGATGCCGACAAGGAGGGTTTCCTGCGCTCGGACCGGTCCCTCATCCAGACGGCTGGGCGTGCTGCCCGTAACGTGAACAGCAAGATCCTGATGTATGCTGACAAGATGACCGGCTCCATGGAGCGGATGATGGAAGAGACAGAGCGCCGCCGCGAAATCCAGCTGGCCTACAATGAAGAGCATGGCATTATTCCACGCACCGTACTGAAGTCCCACGACCAGATCATGGAAGGCACGGTCATTGCCGAGGAAAAGCACCACGAAGGTGGCCCGGCCTCTCGCTACTACGACGACCCCGACCAGCTCAAGAAGGTGGCCGATCCGGTCATGAAGTACCTGACCGACGACCAGAAGCGCGACCTCATGAAGCAGCTGAAGGCGGAAATGGTCGATGCCGCGGGAAACCTCGAATTCGAGCGTGCCGCCGAACTCCGCGACACCATCGATCAGCTGAAGAAGGACCTGGCGGGATGATGCACCGGCCTGCCACCGTCCTCGGCCTGCTGCTGGCACTGTCCGCGGCCGCGAATGTGACCGTCGCGCAGCCCATTCCGTGCGCGCAGTTGTCGCTGTATTGCATGGAGCTCGTCCCGACGGCGGCGTATGAGCATGCCCGGGCCACGGCCACCCTGAACCGCCCGGCCACGGCCTTCGGCATTGCCGTCACCCGCGACGGCCGCCAACGCTACCGCATTGACCTGGACGTTGCGGGATTGCCGACGGCCCCGCAAGGCAAGGCGTACGTGCTCTGGTCCATGCCGCTCACCCTCAATCCGGTGACGCCCATGGCCATCGTGGGCAACGGTGCCATGACCGCCGGCGACGTGTCGCTGAACAAGTTCATGTTGCTGGTGAGCCTGGAGTCCTTGCCTCCCGATGGGCTTGCCGGGCTCACGGAGCGGACGGGTCCGCTGGTGTTGCGCGGACGGTCCCCGTCCGCGCGCATGGAGCCGCATGACCTGTTCCAGGTGTCGGCGTTCGCCGACCCGGCAGCCGTACACGCAGGTCATGACACGGAATGGCCGGCACCACCCATGCATCCGGTGGCGCGCATGTCCGATGCCATGCACACGCTGCTCCCCGACGTGAATCCCTGGAAACCGGACAATCAACTCCTCTCCTGGGCGGGCGTCGAACGTGTCTCTGACCTGCCCGCCGCCCGGCCGCGACAGGTACTCACCCCGGCTGATGGGGATGCCATCGAACTGCGCGCACACGCCATCCGCAAAATCGTCGGCGGGCAGAAAATGGCTTTCCTGGGCTACAATGGCCAGATACCGGGCCCGATGATTCTGGTCGAAAAAAATGTAACAATAGAAGTTACATTTATTAATGACACGCCGTTCGCATCCTCCATCCATTGGCACGGACTGCGGCACGACAACCAGTTCGACGGGGTGCCGGGCCTGACACAGGATCCGGTCCCGCCCGGTGGGACGTTCACCTACATGGTGCATTTTCCGGATGCCGGGATGTACTGGTACCATCCGCATCACAGGGAGGATATCCAGCAGGAGCTTGGTCTGTACGGCAACATGATGGTGCTGCCGGCCGGTGGGTTCGCGGGCACCAACCAGGAAATCCTGGTACTGGATGACCTGGCCGTGACCCCCGACGGCGTGGTGCCATTCGGGGTGGAGGCATCGACCCACATGTTCATGGGCCGGTTCGGCACACTGCCGCTGGTAAACGGGGAGGAACGCGTGGAGCTGACTGCGCGCCCCGGCGACCCGGTGGTGCTTTACGTCACGAACGTGTCCAATACCAGGACATGGAATATGTCGGTCGACGGGCACTCCTTGTTCGTCAATGGATCCGATCTGGGATCCTTCCCGCAGCCCGTTCCCGAAGAGAGCATGGCCATTGCGCCAGCCGAGCGCTACACGGCGACCCTCATTCCGGGCGCTCCGGGACGGTATGCGATCGTGAACCAGATCCAGTCCATTGATCACACCACCGGTGTGTTCTTTCCGGAGGTCGATACGCTCGGATGGATGACGGTCGAAGGGCCGCCAGCCCCGGCTTCGGCCCGGACGGCTGCACGTACCGCTGTCGCATCCGGCCCCCCCATCGATGGGGAGCGGGTCCTGTCAGCCACCCCACCCCCCACACGCGAAGTCGAGCTCATCATGCGGACGCAGGACGTGCCTCCGCTCGTGGCCTGGCTCCTGAAGGCCGACCAGTCCTACTTCAATCCGGTGGAGTGGTCCGATACCATGCCCATGATGAATTGGAGTGCGACGGCCAACCAGGTGGACTGGATCATCCGCGAGCCATCGACGGGCCGGGAGAACATGGACATCGAATGGCGTTTTGCCCGCGGATCGACCGAGGTCATTCGTATCACAAACCGCCGCGATGCACCCCATGCCATGCAGCACCCGGTGCACCTGCACGGCCAGCGCTTCCGCGTCCTGTCCTACAACGGGCAGTCCGTGACCCACCAGGTCTGGAAGGATACCGTCCTCATTCCGGCCGGCATGACCGTCGACATCGAGGTGGAATTCACCAATCCAGGACACTGGATGATGCACTGTCACATTGCGGAACACCTGGAAGGCGGCATGAAACTCTCATTTATCGTAGACTGACGCTCCGACACCCAACCCCCGGAGCCATGTCCCGAACCCATTTCCTCCTTGCGGCCGTGTGCGTCGCGCTCCTTCTGGCAACCCCCGAATCCGTTTTCGCGCAGCGCGCTGAAGACATGGCGTCGTCTGTGCGGCAGTATGTCGCCACCGATGCGCCCGTCATCGCCCTGGAGCATGTCCGGCTGCTGGACGGCACCGGCGCCGACCCAATGGATGACATGACCATCATCATCCGCGACGGACAGATTGAAGCGGTCGGACGCGGCATTGCCATTCCGGATGACGCCGAACGCCATGATGGTACCGGCAAGACCGTCATTCCAGGCATCCTGGGCCTGCATAACCACACGTTCTACACCACCTCCCAACGACGCATCCAGCTGGACTTTGCCGCACCCATGCTGTACCTGGCATCGGGCGTGACCACCATCCGCACTACGGGGAGCTACGCACCCTACTCCGAACTGGAGCTCAAGCGGGCCGTCGAGAATGGCCAGCGCATAGGCCCCCGGATGTTCGTGACCGGTCCCTACATCACCGGCGGCGAAGGCTATACGTACATGACGCGTGTCGATGACGCCGCGGACGCCCGCCGCGTGGTCCGCTATTGGGCCGAGGAGGGTGTGGACTGGTTCAAGGCCTACAATATGATAAGCCGCGAGGAGCTGAAAGCGGCCGTTGAAGAGGCACACGCCCACGGTCTGAAAGTAACCGGACACCTGTGCTCGGTATCGTTCCGGGAAGCCGTCGCTGCCGGCATCGACAATCTTGAGCACGGCTATTTCACCAATACCGACTACGATTCGGACAAGCCGCTCGATGAGTGTCCGTCCGATTTCCGCGAGAGCCTCGTGGCCATGGACATGGAGTCCGACGCCATCCAGGCCACCTTCAAGGACATGATCGATGCCGGAGTCGGCATGACGTCCACGCTCGCTGTCTACGAACTCTACGTACCCAATCGTCCGCCCCTCGAACAGCGCGTACTCGATGCCATGTCCACAGAGGTCCAGCAGGAGTACCTCCAGACGCGTGCATCCATTGCCGACCAGAACTCGCAGCTCTGGAAGGACCTTTTTGCCAAGTCACTTGCATTCGAGAAGGCATTCGTGGAAGCCGGCGGGTTGCTGGCCTCCGGGGTGGACCCCACGGGATATGGCGGTGCCCTCCCGGGTTATGGCGACCAGCGGAACTACGAATTGCTGCACGAAGCCGGGTTCACGACGCCGGAAGTGGTGCAGATCATGACGCTCAACGGCGCACGTATCCTGGGAATTGAAAACGAGACAGGGTCGGTCGAAGCCGGAAAACAGGCTGACCTGGTCCTCATCAATGGGGATCTTGCATCGGACCCAACCCTCATTCGCAACGTCGAGCTTGTCTTCAAAAACGGTATCGCATTCGATTCCGTCAAGCTCATTGAAGCCGTGGAAGGTCAAGTGGGTATCCGGTAGAGCCGGGTTAGATCATTCCCAAAATGCCGCTCCGGATCATGGCCACCGCGATCGCTGCCAGAAACAGGCTGGCTACTTTCGCGACCGCCTTCGCCGTGCTGTTGCCCAGCCGTTTGATGAGCGCCGGACCGAACCAGTACCCCACGGCTACCAGTGCCAGGTTTGCCAGCAATGACGTCAGCGTCGGAAGGTAGCCGAAGCTCGACTGGCTCACCAGGATGGTCGTAATGGCGGCCGGGCCGATGGTCAACGGAATACCGATCGGTACGATGCCCATGCTCGCTGTGTCCGCGTCACTATCGTCGTCACTCGGAGCGCGGCGCTTGAAGTCCCCGAAAATGATATCCGTAATACTCAACACGAGCAAAATGATGCCTCCGCCCACGCGAAGGTCGTTTACCGTGATGCCAAGCGTACTGAAAATGACCTCGCCCGCGAACAAAATGACTCCCGCCACAAAAAAAGCAGTCGTCAGCGCCTGTAAAATGAGCTTGTGACGGGCACTTTCCGTCATCCCATCAGTCATGCCTATGAACAACGGCAAAACGCCGGGCAAATTCATGGCAACGAAGAGAGGAAGGAATGATTCGATATAGGAGTTCACGGTACCTGGTTCCAGTCTTGGGAGCAATGGTTGTACTGCTTGCGGCGTGCTCACCGCCCGCGGAAGATATCGTAGATACCTCGGAAGTACTGTACTTCGAGCGTATCGGAATGGGCCAGCAGGGAGAAGGGCGTGAGGCTGTCGAAGCCCTCGTTCGCACAGAAGAGGAGTGGGATGCCCTGCGTTCTTCCGTACAGCCCCTCGAGGCCTTCGCTTCCGTCGATTTTGACCAGCAGATGGTCGCCATCGTCGGCGTTCCAACGGAATCCGGTGGCTACACGCTCGAAGTAGAATCCATCGTCGCCGATCGCGATACCGTTACCGTCTCATACGTCGTCCACACACCCAAAGACGACTGCATCAGCCCCATCTTCGAGGCCCTGCCCTTTCAGGCTGTTGCTGTAAGGAAAGCGGATGGGGTGGCGGTTTTTGAGAAAAGGATCCAGCGGTATTCCTGCGACTTCTGATTTGCCGGGGTGAAATGCGGCGATTCTACGTTGGACGGCGTCTCGGGTCGCTGCGGCGTATTGACATACGCCTCACTCCGCTCGACTTGCCCGCCTTGACTCGCCGCATTTCACCCACGGCAAATTTCTGCTCGTGGGCAGAATGGGCGCATTCCGGCGTTGGGCTTCGCTCCACCTCATTGCGGCGTATTGACATACGCCTCACTCCCCTCGACTTGCCCGCCTTGACTCACTGCATTTCACCCACGGCAAATTTCTGCTCGTGGGCGGAATGGGCGCATTCCGGCGTTGGGCTTCGCTCCACCTCATTGCGGCGTATTGACCGCTACGCGGGGACGGCGCGACCGGCCAATGTCGGGTTTTCGACGCGTTCGTCTGACTCGATACGGCCATCGCGCAGACGCACAATGCGGCGGGCGTACTGGGCCACTTCCTCTTCGTGGGTCACGACCAGCAGCGTGTTGCCGCGGGTGTAGAGGTCCTCGAAGAGGTGCATGATTTCCAGTCCGGTTTTTGAGTCCAGGTTACCGGTCGGTTCATCGGCCAAGAGGATGGACGGATTGTTGACCAGGGCACGGGCAACGGCTACTCGCTGGCGCTGGCCACCGGAGAGTTCGTTCGGCTTGTGATCCATGCGATCACCGAGTCCCACATTCTCGAGAGCCTTCGAAGCCATTTCCCGGCGTTCGGACCGGGCAATACCCGAATAGATGAGCGGGAGCTCCACGTTCTGGAGACAGTTCACACGGGGCAGCAGGTTGAACGTCTGGAAGACGAAGCCAATTTCCCGATTCCGGACGGCAGCCAAGTCATCATCATTCAGGCTGCCCACATCCGTGCCGTTGAGGACGTAGGTTCCGTCCGTAGGGACGTCCAGGCAGCCAATGATGTTCATCATGGTCGATTTACCCGATCCGGACGGGCCCATGATGGCCACGTATTCGTTTGGGTAGACCAGGAGTTCAGCGCCGTCAAGTGCGCGCACGGTCTGCGTGCCCATCTTGTACACTTTGTGTACATCGTTCAGTTGGATCACAGGATCCATGGCGACCTCCTCAGTTGGATGCTACAGCAGGACCGCGGCGGCCACTGTTGTTGTTCTGTTCTTCCACGAGGTCATCCGGCCCAAGCGTCCGGGATACGGCGCGGTACGGTCCGGTAATGACTTTATCGCCTGACGAGAGTCCGGAAATGATCACAATGTGTGTGTCATCGGCGATGCCGGTTTCGACTTCCACCATGCGGGCGTGGTCGCCATCCATGACGAATACGACGCGCCGGAGATCCTCTCTCGGCTGGCCTTCTTCGTTCATGCCATCGTCAGCCGGCTGCGTTTCTGCCGCAGAATCGGCGTCAGTATCGGCTTCAGCATCAGCGTCGGCAGAGGTATTACCCTGCTGGCGACGTGCGCGTTGTGCATTTTGGCGCGCAATGGCGGCAAAGTCGCGAACCGTCACGGCCTGAATGGGCACGGCAATGGCGCCATCGACCGTGTGCGTGAAGACATCGACTGTGCCACTCATGCCGGGCCGGAAGTTCGGCGCTTCCGTGCCAACGTTCATCTCGTCCGATGCAAGGGCACCGTCAGCCTTCCCTTCGAACGACGTATTGTGTGCTGCCAGAATCCGGATCTTCACAGGAAAGTTGGTAATCTGCTCCTGCGTTCCCTGTCCCTGCGTACGGGCAGAGTTGGCGATTTCCGTCACAACACCCTTGAACGTCCTGTTCGGGTAGGCATCGATCTCGATGGCTGCCGTGTCGCCGAGTGCGACGTTGACCACATCATTCTCGTTGACATCGACTTCCAGCTCCATCTGGTCCAGTCGCGCCACGCGCATCATTTCCGTACCCGTCATCTGGGTCGTACCGACCACGCGCTCGCCGTACTCGACAGCGAGAATGGAGATGGTACCGTCCATGGGGGCATGGATGGATGTCTTGCTCAGGTTCTCCCGCGACTCGCGAAGACGCGCATCGGTAATCTGGACGTTGAACTCCGACGCTTCAAAACGGGCCTTGGCGGTCAGATAGCGGTTTTCAGCTACGTCAAAATCTGCCTGGGAGATGGCGCCGGATTTGAAAAGGTCGCTTTGGCGCTTGAGGGCACTTTCAGCCGTGAGCATCTCTGCCCGGCTGGCCGCTTCGTTGGCCTTGGCTTGCAGGACCGACGCTTCAGCTTGCTCCACCTGGGCGTTGTAGAAGTCCGGCTTGATACGCGCCAGAAGCTGGCCACGGCGTACAAAGTCCCCTTCCTGCACAGGCAGTTCAATGATCTCACCCGATACATCCGGGCTTATCTTGACCTCGGTTTCGGGCTGCACTTTGCCCGAAGCCGTGACAACCTGTGTCACGGTGCGGACGCCGGCCTCCGTGGTCTCAACCGTTATTGCCTGCTCCGTGGAGCCGAACAGGCCGGATTGTTTGCCGATGATACCGACAACGACAACCAGAACCAGGAGGACGCCAACAGTGATGACAATCCGTCGCGTAGCGTTCTTCTTCTTAGCCATATTGGGGGTCTTGTTTTAGGGGGTTCAGACAGCTGTCAATCAAACAGCGTCTGCGTAGGGTCGAGATTACCCTGGTAGTAACTCAGGACTCGATCCTGGAAATGGAACTGAAAAATGGCCTGGGCGCGCTGGCTGGCGGCATTCGTGTATGCCGACTGGGACTGTGTAAGCTCCACCAGCGTGGCATCCGACAGGTTGTAGCGTTCCTGTACAACGCGCAATGCCTGTTCGGCCGACGTCAGTTGCTTCTGCGTCACTTCCAGGCGCTTTACAGCGGTCTGGTAGTCGATGTAGGCCTGGCGGACTTCCAAGGCTACACCCTGTTCGGCATTTTCGAGATCCAGCTGTGCATTTGCGAACTGGACTTTGCTGCGCTCAATGTTCGTGCGCGTATTGAAACGGTTGAACACCGGGATGTTCAGGGACAACCGGATGCTCTCGCTGCGGTTGTTGTCGAACTGCTCGCTGAAGGAGAAGATCTCACGCCGTGCAGAGGACCAACTGGTACCGACGCCCGCTGACATGGACAATGTGGGGAGGCGGCCGGCGCGGGCAATGCGGACACCCTGTGCGGCCGACTCGATAGACATTTCCTGCGCGCGAAGATCCGAACGCAGTTCGAACGCCGTGCGGAGGAGGTCTTCTGCGCGAATGGGTTTCGCGACCGTCGCAATACTCTCCACGGCGGGCGATTCGAACTCATAATTGCCCAGGGGATCGAGCTGCATGGTCTGGATGAGACGCGTCTTGTTCAGCTCGTAGTTGCTTTCAGCTGTCAGCAACTGGGCCTCGCTGTTCGCCAGGTTGGCCTGCTGCTGATACAGATCCGAAATGGGACGTGTACCCACGTTCACGAACTCCTGGATCTGATTGAGGGACCGCTGTTGGGCCTCAACGTCGTCTTGTCGAATACGAATGTTCTCTTTGGCCAGAATCACATTGAGGTAGTTCTGGACCACGTTGAACACAACCGTCTGCTTCGTGCGTTCGAACGTGTATTCCTGTCCGCGCAGCGACGCCTGGGCCGACTTCACGCCGGCGACATCTGCGAAGCCATTGAACAGGTTGATGCTCGAGTTCGCACTCACGTTCAATCCGTCCGTGATGGATGTGCGCTGCTCGAACGTGGTGTTGTCAATGAACAGGCCGTAGTTGCGGCTGCCAGAGGAACTGAGGTTCGCGTTTGGCAGGAAGTCAGCCTTTTCCGACATCAGCGTCAGCTCCTGGAGATCCAGGTTGTTCTCGGCGCGTCGGATGTTCACGTTGTTTTCCAACGCGATCTGGACCGCCTCGTCGAAGGAAATGGTTCGGGCCTGCTGAGCAGACGCGGTAGGGGTACCTGCAAAAACAAGCACGGTGAATACTGCGGCGCAGAAGGCAGGGAAGAAACGTCGTGTCATCGGTATGGACATGGGATGTGGTCGTCGGATGGAGGTACCGTCTGGTTGGACGCATACCACCGGGGGTTCATTCCAGCAGGCGGATTCCATCGGCCAATTCGAGAGGACTCTACGAGTGCCCTATCTTGGTGTTGCGCATTCGGTGCGTATGAAGCTGCATTCCTCAAAACTTGGCATTCCATTGGCCATTTCCCTGCTTGTTGTCCTGTTGGTCTGGTGCATTGTGGCTGTGGGCGCCATGTTGCAGGGCGGTATTGGCTTCGGGCTCGGGACCTTTTCCGTACCTCTCCTGCTGTTGGTGGAACCGGCGTTTGTTCCGGGCCCGATGTTGCTGTCGGCATTCGTGCTGACACTGTTCTTGTTGCGGCGGGAACGCGCATCGGTGGCATTCTTCGAGGTCCGGTGGGGCATTGTCGGGCGGGGCGTGGGCAGTGTGGCGGCGGCAGTGCTGCTGGTTCAGCTTCCGAAGGACCTGGTGGCGCCCGTCGTGGCGGGGCTGGTGCTGGTGGCCATCCTGTTCCTTGTGGCCGGATGGCGGCTGCCCATCACGCGATGGAGCCTGCTTTTTGTAGGAACGATGTCCGGACTTCTGGGAACCGCGGCATCCATCGGTGGCCCTCCGTTGGCCATGTTGTACGTGGACCAGAAGGGTGGACGGATCCGCGGTACGCTGTCTGGTATTTTCGTTGCGGGCACGCTCATGTCCGTAACGGCGCTCTTTTTTGCCGGTCGCTTCGGTCTGCAGGAATTGAAGTTGACGGGCATGTTGTTGCCCGGTGTGGCGGTCGGATACCTGATGTCGCGCCGTGCGGCGGCGATGGCTGACAAGGGGTTCATCCGCCCCGCCATCATCATCGTGTCAGGCTTGGCAGCCATTTTGTCCATCGTCCGGTATACCATTCTGGCCTGATGGCATCAGTTGGACGGTCCGAATGCGGGGGGAGGGTTGTCGAGCAACGACGTGCCGTACGAGACGCCATCAATGCGGGCGAAAATGAGTTCGCCTACCCACGATGTGCGGGCGGCGTCCGGGTTCAGAGCCGAGGGCGTTTTCTTGTTTTCGTACCGGTACAGGCCAAGTCCGTGTGCATATTGATTGGTGATGTATCCACTTTCTCCGCTCTGGTTTGACCAGAACTGCTGATACGCTCCCGTGAATGGCGTGTCAAACACGGAATCACCAATCCGTACGCTGTTGACGCCCAAATTCTGCTCCAAATCGGTTGCGAGGATAGGTGACTGATACGCACAGTCCCGTCGGTCAAGGCGGTTGGTGGAAATCAGGAATGGTTTCTGGCCATTCGAGCGGAATCGGCAGAACGTATTGCGCACCAATGTGCCTTCGTGGTACCGGTCCACACGGACCAGGTAATCGGTAAACGTTCCCGGCCCTGATTGCTGGTCAAAGATGGTAAAACGCAGTACCGAAGGCCCCACGCGCTCACCATCGATTTCATTCACGACCCGATACTCCCAGACGTTTCCTTCCTGCAGCGCCAGATACTCGGCCGAAGTTGGTTCGTTGCCGCTACGGGCCATGGACTGGGCCGATGCAGCATGGACGGTCAGAATACCTACAAGAGCGAACGAAAGAAGAAATCGCCGAAGCATGATGCGCGCTGATAAATGGAACGGGCGAGCCCGTTGAACGGACGGGACACCACGCATGTTGCGTTGTGTGTCACAGCGTGGGCATTCTGAAAATGTTTACCGGGTCATTGCTCATGACATCTACGATGGGACTCTCGCGTTCGAGTCGGGCTGCCTGATCGGCGTCGACGCCAACGACCTTGAGGGAGTTGGGTATGGTGAGCAAGACGGACGGGTTACCGGGATTGCCTGCCACAACGAGCCACTCGAGAGCTTCCAATGTCGTCAGCGGACCGAACGAGTCAACCACGTTGTTTCTCAGAAGAAGACGCTGAAGCGATACATGCCTTCTTAGCGGTTGCAGGTTTGAAATACGATTTCCAGTAAGATCCAGCCACTCGAGATGGTCAAGGTCGGTCAACGAGGAGACATCGGTCATGCCCGTGGCGCGTGCAATGAGAATGCGCACCGAGTTCCAGCCATCAACCGGGCCGAGATTACCGATCGGGTTTTCGGAGACGTTTACTTGATGCAGCGCTGTCAAGTGCCGGGTTCCATCCAGTGACCGGATGGCATTGTCGGACACCACCAAGGTCTTCAGGCTGTCGAGCGCCCCGGCCCAGGTCACATTGTCGAGCTGATTGCTACCAATCCAAATTCCCGTCAGCGTGGTCAGGGTCGATAGCGGTCGGGCATCCCGTATCCGATTGCCAGCGGCATTGAAAATCCGCAGGCGTGTTGCTCCTTCAACTCCGGACAGGCTGGTGATTTCGTTGAAGTCGAGGACAACAGCTTCCAGGTTGACCAGTCCGGACATCCAGCGAATATGGGACAGCTTGTTTTTGCCTATTTGCACGACCCTCAGAGCGTGCAGCTTGCTGAGTGGTGACGCGTCAGAGACTGCATTCTCGGATACGTCCAATCCTTGCAGGTTCGTCGCAAACTCAAGGCCAGTCAGGTCCGTGATGCCCATACCCGAGGCATCCAATTCGACCAGCAGGGCCAGGCCAGCGCGGTCGGTCGGTTTATCCGCGTCCTCCAGGGCTTTGATGACGGCTGCCCGCAGATGCGGGTCGGGCATCCAGCTTTCATCGATCGTCTGTGCCCACACACGGCATGGCGCGAGCACCAGACACGCAACGACCATCCATTTCATCATATACACGGTCCGTACCTCCAGTCATTTTGATCAATCTCGACACACGGATGGCGTGCTGATCGGACAAATGAATGGACAGTCGCACTGCGCCCTCAGCCGCTGCCGCTGATGATCACGTACAGCTCGTCCCGGGTGTGGGGCTGTTGGCGATCGACGCCGTTGGGACGGTACATCTCGACCTCAAGCGTGCCGTGGGCGAACAGGCGCGTGAATTCGGCAGGGGCCTCGACGTTGAGGCGCTTGAGAGCTGAGGCGGGCGTAAGGCGGTTGGTCATCGTGTGCTAGAATCGGAATGAGCCGGAGAGCCCGATTTCCCAAGCCCGGGTCATGGATGCATTTTTGTCACCGAGACGGTTGGCGTGCATGGCATCCACGCCGAGGCGGATCCGCTCGGTCACGGGCCATAGCATACGGGCGCCATACTCGAACATGGTCCGGTACTCGGTGACGTTGCTCCCTGTATTTCCGCCTATCCCCAGGCCACCCACGTATTTCGAAAATACCCGATGTCGGGACACCCCGCCCACAAGCGCCAGCGGTAGCGGGAAATGGTTCAGCCCCACCGACAACCTGGAGCCAACGGACCAGGCTGAATAGGCATACTCGAAGCAGTCACGACATTGGTCGGTATCCGAATGACCACCCCACCAGCGACCAACATGAAGTTGGACCTCGACATGGACGGCTGCACCCTCCGGACCAAGAGATCCTGAGCTGAGACCGAGTTCGACGTACGGTTGAAGCGCCGCGTCGCTGTCGTGCCCGTAAATGTATCGGCGGGTACCGAGCCGAGCCGAAAGATGAGGCTCGATGCCTGGTCCGGCTCGTTCGCTCTCAATACGCACACCGTTCCGTTCCAGCACGTCGCCCATCCAGTTTGTGTTCGCAAGCACCTGCTCGTAGATCCAGGTATAGTGATTCTGGTTGCCCAGCAGTTCGCGGGTGGTCTCTTCCCCGATAAGCGTACTCATGGCATCGAACTCAAGCCAACAAACCACCAGGTGCAGGTAGGTGGAATATTCGGATCGCGCTCCCTGGCCGTCGCCAACCGGCACCTCCGGCCAGCGTTCGCGGAATTCATTCATGGCATGCTCCACGTCAGCAGAATCGGCGTCCGCGTACCAGTGGATTTGCTCATGCAGGAAAGAGGACAACTGCTGTACGTCATCTTCCACTGAGCGCGTATTGAGCGTCAATACCGGGTGGCTGTGCGGAATGACGCGGGACTGGATCACCACATCGTGCGTAAAGATCCATGGATCAAGAGGCCACGTTTGAAGCAGGCGTTCCAGCTGCTGCTTCCCGCGTTCTTCCAGTCCGGTGCCGGAATGCGTGGAAATGTTGACCTGGCTCGTTGTCTGCGCCTTGGCGGGTACGAACGAGGCGATGACAAGAAAGCCCAGAATAGTGCCAATAAGGTCGCGGCTTCGTTTCATGGGACGGAAGTACGCGCACGCGGCCGATTGTGGGCAAGGCAAATGCGCGTCCCAGGGGTCTGTTCAGACACGTTGATGCGGTCGCGCACGCAGAAAAAAGCCCTCTATTGTCTGAAAAAGGCGATCTGTAGCAGGGTGGCACGGCACGCGGCAGAAACATTTGACCCGTCCAGCGGTTACATAAGTCTTACATCCCGTCGCCATGCTGCCCCGACACGTCTTTGCAGCAGTCAGCACGTATTGCTGAGCGCCCTTAGCAGTCGATTCATTATCAGTCGTTAGATGACCCACCATACATCCCGCAGCGCCGAGCTTCTCGCAAGGCGCAGAAACGCCGTGCCGTCAGGCGTAGGACTGTTCAACACGGCGACCGCCGGTTCGGCTCATGGAGCCGTCATCACAGATTTGGACGGTCGCGAACTCATTGATTTTGCCGGAGGCATTGGCGTGGTGAATGCCGGACACTGCCCGGCACCTGTGGTGAAAGCCATTCAGGACCAGGCTGCAAAGTTCATCCATACGAGCTTCAATGTCGTCACGTACGAACTGTACATAGCCCTGTGCGAGAAGCTGGGCACCCTGCTACCCCATGGCGAACACACAAAGGCCTTCCTGGTCAGTACGGGGGCAGAAGCCGTAGAGAACGCTGTCAAGATCGCGCGTCAATCGACCGGTCGGCAGGGTGTACTCTGCTACACGGACGGCTTCCACGGCCGGACCATGATGGCGATGACCTTGACATCCAAGGTAGATTACAAGTTGAACAGCGGTCCGTACGCTCCCGAAGTGTACCGACTCCAGTTCCCGAACTTCTACCGCTATGGTGGCGGGCTCAGCGAACAGCAATTCGTTGAACAGGAGTTGAAGCGCCTGCACGAATCGGCCCGCAATGTTGTGTCCCCGACGAACCTCGCGGCCATCATCATTGAGGTGGTGCAGGGTGAAGGTGGATTCAATGTCACACCGGCCGGCTATCTGAAAGGCCTTCGGGAGTTCTGCGACACGCACGGCATTGTTCTCATTTTTGATGAGGTGCAGAGTGGATTCGGCCGAACGGGTCGTTGGGGATCGTACGAACATTTCGACGTAGTACCGGACGTGTCTACATGGGCCAAATCGCTCGGGTCGGGAATGCCCATTGCAGCGGTGGTCGGACGAGCGGATGTCATGGACGCGGCCGGACCGAGCACAATCGGCGGCACGTATATCGGCAACCCGGTGTGCTGTGCGGCGGCATTGGCGACCCTCGAATACATGGAGGAGGTGGACATCAATGCAAAGGGTGTACACGTCGGCAACACCATCCGCACCCGTTTTGAAAAATGGCAGGCCGCCTACCCCCAGATTGGTGACGTGCGCGGCCTGGGTGCCATGATGGCGATTGAGTTCGTCAAGAACGGCGATCCGCAACAGCCCGATAAGGAAATCTGTTCAGCATTGCGCGCCGCGTGTGCCGAGCGCGGACTCGTGCTCATCAACGCGGGTACCCACGGCAACATCATCCGCATTCTATGCCCCCTTGTCATCAGCGACGAATTGCTGAACAAGGGCCTCGACATCATGGAGCAAGAGCTCCGGAAGATCCTTAATTGAACAGCACTGCATGACACCTTTTTCCATTGCCGGAATCCAGATGAAAGTGAGCGCCTCCCACAGCAATGTGGAGGCCATGAAGCTCAAGCTGGACATCCTGATGAACATCTACCCTTGGGTGGACATGGTTGTATTCAGCGAACTGTGCGCGCACGGGCCGCTGACGTACTACGCTCAGGAAATACCGGGAAACTTCGAGCGTGAAATGAGCGCGATGGCCGCCAAACACGGCATCTGGTTGCTTCCTGGGTCGATCTTCGAAAAGAAGGATGGGAAAATCTATAACACGGCCAGCGTAATAGACCCAACGGGGCGCGTCGTGACACGCTATCGCAAGATGTTTCCGTTCTATCCGTACGAGGTAGGTGTTACGGGAGGCGATGAGTTCTGCGTTTTTGATGTGCCCAACGTCGGGCGATTCGGCGTCAGTATCTGTTACGACATGTGGTTTCCCGAGACCACCCGAACGCTTGCCGTCATGGGGGCGGACGTCATTCTCCATCCTACACTGACGGGCACCATCGATCGTGACGTCGAGCTCAGCATTGCGCGTGCCTCATCGGCCATGAATCAGTGCTACTTCTTCGATATCAACGGACTTGATGCCGGTGGAAGCGGAAAGTCGCTGGTTTGCGGCCCCGACGGCCGCGTGCTGTATCAGGCCGAAGGAAACGAGGAAATGATCCCGATCGAAATCAATGTGGAGCGCGCGCGTCGCAGTCGTGAACTGGGCCTGCTCAGACTTGGACAGCCGTTGAAAAGCTTCCGCGACCATCTGGGCAACTTCACCATCTACGACAAGGGTGTCCGGCATCCGTACCTCGACTCACTCGGACCGCTCATCAAGCCCACCCGTTTGCGGGAGCTTACCGAACTGCAGATCCGGCAGGAGCAGGAAGCAGCCCAGGCGTACTCTCAGAACCAGGACCTGCCACCCTCAGGCCTTTAATCATTCACCAGTCACTACCGCCCCATGGGATCAACAGTTAAAACAACCGCATTGCGCGACTACGTCTCGTGGTTCGAGATACCGGCGCTCGATATTGATCGGGCCACCGGGTTCTACAACGAGATTTACGGAATCAACATGGACGTGACCCAGACCAGCGAGTTTGTCATGGCGTTGTTTCCCGCGAAGAAGGGTCTTGGCGGTGCTGTCGTCGTCGGTCCTGGGTGCGTTCCCAGCAGTGTCGGTCCACTGCTCTACTTGAACGGTGGACCAGACCTGAACAATGTGCTGTCCAAGGTGGATGGCGCAGGTGGGCGGGTTGTCATGTCGAAGACACTCATCAGCGAGTCTGCCGGGTATTTTGCCCTCTTCATTGATACGGAGGGAAATCGTTTGGCTCTACACTCCAACAACTGAGGAAATAGATATCTCTGATATTCCCGCGGCAAAGGCCGTCCATTTCAATGTATCGAGGCTGCGTAGTCATACGTGGACCCGGCTGAAGCTGATTGCCGGCGAACTTGCCGCTCAGAATGGCGATGCAGACCTGCAACAGGCTGTGCGCCTGCTGGATGACCTTGAAGTCCTGGAGCAGTATTGGGCTTTTCCTGGCGTACTTGCTGTACGACGGTTACGGGAGCGACTGGAGGCGAACGAAGTCGTCTCGTTCTCGAACGCAGTCCGGGGCTTTGTCAGGGATCTGAGCAGCGAAACGTTCCGTACCGAACCGGAGGTTTCCCTGGGTGCGCTGGCAGAGGATGAAGAGCGCGCGGAAGCGGACAGCCGGAAAGGAGGCAATCAGAAATACTTCGAGGTGCTGTTCGTTGACAACTTGTCGGAGGCCGACGAGTCGAAGATGAAAAGGACCTTCGCCGAAATCCGGGATTCGCAGGAAGAGTTCGCCTACGATGTTGTGGTAGCCCGGACGTTCCAGGATGCGCTCATCGCATTGCTGCTCAATACGAATATCCAAGCGTGCGTCATCCGCTATGGTCCTCCGTTTGCGTCGGAAAATGTAACCGGACTCCTGGAGGAATTCATCCGTCCCGCGTTGGACCCGCAACTGAGCACGTTGAGTGAAAGTGAGCGAGGTCCTGCTCTTGGAAGTCTGCTGGCGACATTCCGGCCCGAAATCGATCGGTATTACGTCACCGACACGCCGGTTTCCGATCTGAAGGACGCCACCATCCAGAACTTCCGTCGCATTTTTTACCGCAGGGAGGACATCCAGGAACTCCACCTGACCATTCTGCGCGGCATCAAGGAACGCTACGCCACGGCATTCTTCTCGGCGTTGAAAGAACACAGCCGGAAGCCAACCGGCATCTTTCATGCCATGCCCATTTCGCGTGGTAATTCAGTGTTCAAGTCCCGGTGGATCAGGGATTTCGGCGAGTTCTATGGCCGGAACATGTTCCTGGCTGAGACAAGTGCGACCACTGGTGGGCTTGACTCACTGCTACAGCCGACCGGGACGCTCAAAAAAGCCCAGGAAGATGCTGCAAGGGCGTTCGGTGCCCAGCAGACCTTTTTTGTCACGAACGGCACCAGCACGTCCAACAAGGTTGTTGTCCAGGCGCTCGTGGAGCCCGGCGACCTCGTGTTGATTGATCGCGATTGTCACAAGAGCCATCACTACGGCCTCGTGCTGTCCGGTGCCTACCCCGTGTACCTGGATTCGTATCCGCTTCCGGATTACTCCATGTACGGGGCGGTACCCATTGACCACATCAAGGAGAAAATCCTGCAACTGGCCGCGGCCGGGCGGATGGATCGCGTCAAGATGCTCCTGTTGACGAACTGTACATTCGACGGTCTCGTCTACAATGTCGAGCGCGTCATGGAGGAAGTGCTCGCCATCAAGCCGGATATCATCTTTCTGTGGGATGAGGCGTGGTTCGGTTTTGCCGGGTTCTCGCACATTTACAGGCAGCGTACAGCCATGAGTGTGGCGAAGAAGCTGTCCGAGAAGTACCGGTCGGCGTGGTACCGGGCCGCGTACGACATGGCTCGCAGGGAGGCTGGCGGGACCGATCCCATCCCGGGCATGCCCGATCCGGACAAGGTGCGCATCAGAGTGTATGCCACGCAGAGTACCCACAAGACATTGTCATCGTTCAGACAGGGGTCCATGATCCATATCTGGGACGAGGATTTCCAGCGCAAGTCGGCGGCATCGTTCCACGAAGCGTACATGACGCACCTCAGTACGTCGCCCAATTACCAGATTCTCGGGTCCTTGGATGTCGGCCGCAGGCAGGTGGAGTTCGAGGGCTTTGAACTGGTCGAGAAGAGCGTGGAATTGGCGATGCTGCTGCGAGCCAAGATCACCGACCACCCCAAGCTCAGGAAATATTTCGACGTATTGACAACGGCGGATCTGATACCGGCCGAATACCGAGCCTCCGGGTTGGCCGAATACTACAATGAGGAGACCGGCTGGAGCCGGATGGACGATGCCTGGGCCCATGACGACCTGGTGCTGGACCCCACGAAAATAAACTTGTTCGTCGGACGGACGGGTGTGGATGGCGATACGTTCAAGAACCGTTTCCTGATGGACAAATTCGGTATCCAGATCAACAAGACATCCCGGAATACGGTGCTGTTCATGACGAACATCGGCACCACGCGTGGATCTGTCGCCTATTTGATGCGGGTCCTGCTGGAAATCGTCGATGAGCTGGAAAGCGGCCAGGAGTCCATGAGCCGCGAGGAGCGGGCATTGCAATCGGCCCGCATGCACTCCCTTACACACGACGTTCCGCCACTTCCTGACTTCAGCCGATTTCACGCATCGTTCCAGGCCATCCCGGGACTGCCGGGAGGCAACCTGCGTGAGGCCTATTTCCTTGCCTACCAGGACGATCGTTGCGAATACGTCACCCTGGAGGAGTGTGACGGCCTCATGGAATCAGGACGCGAAATCGTGTCGGCATCCTTCGTGATTCCCTATCCGCCCGGCTTTCCGGTCCTCGTGCCGGGGCAAGTATTGAGTCCAGAGATTCTGGCTTTTCTGATTGCGCTCGACGTGAAGGAGATCCACGGGTATGAACCCGAATTGGGTCTCAGAATCTTCAACGAGTCAGCGCTCGGCCGCCAACAGACCGGAACCGCCATGGCTGGCCGCCCAACCCCGAAATCATCATGACCCCAAAGGCTACCAAGATTACAGCAAAGAAAAAGACCACGACGAAGACAGCGAACACCAAAGAAAACGCCCCGCCCACGCTCCGTGGACTTTCGGACATCCGCCGGTTTTTCCAGCGGAATGAGATGCCCATCTATTTTGTCAGCGCCACGAATTTCAATTTGCTCGGCGCCGATGAATGGATAAAGGGATTCAAGTACATCACGTACCTCGAATGCTTCGATGGCCTGCATCCAAACGCGTTCAGCCCGAAGGAAGAGCTGCCGCACGACGATTTCCAGAGTATTGAGGACATCAATAACTACCTGCTCCAGCACGGAGAGGTGATCCGACACATCAAGAACCGAAAGCACGACGGCAAAGCCGGCAAGGTGCTATTCCTGATGTTTGACGAGAAGACCGAAAAGCTGGCAAAGAAGCTTGGCCTTGAGGTCTGCTTCCCACCTGCCAAGATGCGCACCCTGCTGGACAACAAGGTGCACACCAACCGCGTCGCCGAGAAGGCGGGCGTTCCGTGTGTGCCCTACGTCCTGTCGAAGGTCAAGGACTTCGATCATCTACGTAAGGTGTCCAAGCATCTGGGCGATCACCTGGTGGTCCAGACGCCGTTTGGAGACTCCGGCCATACCACCTTCTTCATCTCCAATGAGGCGGACTACAACAAGCACGCCGAAGAGATCGAGAAGGAGAAGGAGGTGAAGGTCATGAAGCGCATCAATTGCCGCGGTTCGGCGATTGAGGCCTGCGTGACCCGCCACGGAACCATTGTCGCCCCCCTCATGACGGAATTGGTCGGTTTCAAGGAGCTCACGCCTTACAAGGGTGGATGGTGCGGCAACGAGATCTACGCCGATGTTTTCACGCGGGATGTTCGCCGGAAAGCCCGCAAGTACACCAACCTGTTCGGAGATCAGCTCCGGAAGGAAGGCTACAAGGGATACTTTGAGCTCGATTTCCTGATCGATCAGGACACCAAGGAGGTCTACCTGGGCGAGTTGAACCCTCGAGTGACCGGTGCCAGCTCCATTACCAATCACGCTGTATTTGCCCTGGCCGATGCGCCCCTGTTCATGTTCCACATACTGGAGTGGATGGACGTCGACTACGAATTGAACGTCAAACAGCTGAACGCACGCTGGGCCCGGGAAGAAAACATCGACAGCTGGGGGCAGATGATCGTCAAGCACACCGACGAGTCCGTGGAGAAGGTTACAGAAGCCCCCCGCTCCGGCATCTACATCATGAACGATGACGGCACGGTGACGTACTCCCGAATGGATACGCACCGTCGTGCAGTGGAAAGCGAACGTGAGGCCTTCTTCCTGCGCATTACGCGAAAAGGCGATTGGGCCTACGAAGGAGCGGACATGGGTATTCTCGTGACACGCGGGCGTGTGATGACCGACGACTTCAAGCTGAATGCCCGGGCCAAGAAGTGGCTCACGGCTATTCGGGGGATGTACAAGACCAGTGCTCCGGGCGCAGTTGAAGCACAGGAAGCCGAGGCTGCCGAGTTCGGTGCCTTCAAACTCATGTAATGCATGCACGTCCAGTTCGAGACGGTCAACGAGCCCAAGCCCGGAGAAGCGTGGAAGCACAGTTTTGAACGGGTGTGGCCATCATACAAACGCTGGTTTCTGTCGGAAGGAGAGGCTGCGCGGACCGATCTGGAGGCCAGTCGGGGCCGACTTATGCACCACATGCCGGAGCTGGTCGGGACGTACGAGAAATTGTGTGTCCTTGCAGGTGACGACGACCTGTCTTCCCGCTTCTTGTCCATGGTGGACCCGCCGAAATACCTCGCGGGTTGTACCCAGCTCGCATGGACCGGCCTTGAGCCTGCACTCATCCGCAACTATGACTTCAGCCCACACCTCATTGAGGGTGTCATCATGCGCACCGACTGGCTGCGACCGGTAATCGGCGTGTCGGAAGCTACGTGGGGATTGCTGGATGGCATGAATGCCGACGGGCTGGGAGTTTGCCTGGCGTTCGGCGGTAAGAAAGTCGTTGGAAAGGGTTTCGGTATTCCGCTCGTCGTCCGGTACCTGCTGGAAACATGTGAATCCGTGCCGGCTGCGTGTGAGTGCCTGCACGGGTTGCCGGTTCACATGGCCTACAGCCTCACGATGATTGACGCTCAAAGCCGGCACGCTACGGTACATGTGTCCCCGGGCGCCGAGCCCGTCATCACTGCCGAACTGACATGCACGAACCACCACACGGGCGTCACCTGGCCGGAGCACGCTGCCGAGAGCCTCTCCATTGAGCGTAAGGCGTTCCTGGACGCCCTGGTGGCCGACCGGCGCCAGGATCGCGCCGCGCTCGTACAGCAATTTCTCAAGCCTCCGCTGTTCAACAATCATTATGAGGGTACACACGGCACATTGTATACAGCTGTGTACGACCCGCAGAACGGCCAACTCACCATGCATTGGCCATCGCATCAGACCACGATATCGTTATGAGTAAGACACACACAAACGCCAACTTCATCGCCAGCAATTGGGTATCGGAGGGGGACGGTTCGTTCAATGTCGTACTGGACAAGTACACGGGGGATGAACTGGCTCGTCTGCCGAACGCCACGGAAGCACAAATGGAAGTGGCCATCCAGGCTGCCGTGGATGTGTTTCCGTCGTTCAGGACATGGTCTGCCGGGAAGCGAAGTGCCGGGCTGGACCGGCTCGCCGACCTCATTGCCGAGCACGAGGACGAACTGGTGGCCCTGATTGTCGGGGAGGGCGGTAAGCCCCTCGGCTATGCCCAGAATGAAATCGGGCGATGCATTACGACTGTCCGGACGGCCGCGGCGGAAGCATTGCGGTTCGGTGGCGAGACCGTACCGCTCGATTTCGGCGCAGGTGAAGGCAAGATTGCCTTCACCACCCGGCACCCGATCGGTCCCATTGCCTGCATTACGCCGTTCAATTTTCCGCTGAACCTGGTGCTTCACAAAGCGGCGCCGGCTTTGGCGGTTGGATGTCCTGTGATTGTAAAGCCGGCGCCACAAGCGCCATTGAGCACAATGGCGCTCGCCATGCTCATTGAGAAAGCGGGCTACCCAAAGGGTGTGTTCAGCGCCATCGCATGTGGCATTCCCGTCGCAGAGAAAATGGTGAAGGACGACCGCATGGCCATGCTCAGCTTCACAGGTAGCGACAAGATTGGTTGGTACCTGAAGGGCATCTGCGGCAAGAAGCGGGTGGCGCTTGAACTGGGCGGCAATGCAGCTGTGATCATCGACGAGAGTGCTGACCTGGAGGCGGCCGCGAAGACGGTGGCTGTGGGCTCGTATATCTACGCCGGACAGGTGTGCATCAGCACGCAGCGCATTTTCACCGTGGGTTCGGCGCACGAGGCATTCCAGGCCGCTCTCGTGAAAGAAATCGGCAAGCTGAAGGTGGGCAACCCCAGGAATGCAGACGTGCTCGTGGGTCCCATCATCGACAAGGGGCACCTCGAGCGCATTGATAGTTGGGTCCGGGAGGCCGTCGATGGCGGCGCCACGCTTCTGACCGGCGGCAACATCGTGGACGCCGAACACAACCTGTTCGCGCCGACGTTGATTACGGGCGCGAGTCCGGACATGAAGGTGAACTGCGCGGAAGTCTTCGGGCCCGTGGCGACGATTGAGCACGTACAGACGTTTGACGACGCAGTCAGGCGAGCGAATGAGTCCAACTACGGGCTGCAGGCCGGCGTCTTCACGAATGATTTTGTGCACGTCAAGCAGGCGCACGCCGAACTGGAAGTGGGAGGTGTCATGATAAACAACGTCCCCGGTTTCCGGATAGACAGCATGCCGTACGGCGGCGTGAAGGACAGCGGTCTCGGGCGCGAAGGCCTGAAGTACGCCATGGAAGACATGACCGAGCCGCGGTTGCTCGTGTACTAGGGCCTAGTTCTTTTTGGCGAGGAAAAGGCCACCGAAAAAGGCCGCAGCGCCCAACCCCATGAAGAAGTACGATTGCATGCGCATGTCATTGTCCTGCACGGACATTTCCATGCCGAGGACATTGGCGGAAGAGCCGCTGTCGCCGAACAGGATGATGCCATAAACGGCAAGAGCGATTCCAGCAACGACGAGTAGAATACCAGGAGTTCTTTTCATATTGGATTACTGAGGGCTGTTTTCAATAAATATGTTCTCAAGTACGACTATCGGAGCCATGTATCCTATTCGGCATCAATAGTGGTACCGCGCCTGCAAGAAGTCGATACGGTCGTCCGTGACCACGTAAACGATCCGGTGCTCCTGGGTGATTCGACGCGACCAAACTCCTGGCCCCAAGAATTTCAATGGTTCCGGTTTGCCGAGACCCCTGAATGGGTCTCTGATAGTGGCCCCCACGATCCTGAGGGCTTTGAGAGCCAGTCTTCGATCATGCTGAACCCACCAGGCCAGGTCTTCCCTGAACTCAGGATGGAAGATCGTACTCCTTCCTTGCTGCTTATTCGTCAAGACCAACGGATTTCTTCAACTCGCCAACAGACTCGCTGCTTACGTCTCCATCCCGGGACCTGGCCAACGCCGCGATGAGACGTTCTGCATTCTTTGGCGAACGCAGCAGGTGTGCCGTTTCCATGAGTCCCGCCAGTTCGTCGGCGGGGATGAGTGCCATCTTTTCCTTGCCGCGACGACGGATCATGATGGGTTCGCGACTGGACTCAGCCTCATCCCACAATTTGGCTAGATTGGCCCGCGCTTCCGTGTATGTGACGTCGGTAGACATCTGACTATACCTGTACATATTATCTGTACGTAAAAGCATGTACGCAGGAAAAGGTTTCGTCGCTACAGGTCCAGACACACAGTCGCCTGCGATGTAACCCTATTTCCCGGCGGGCATCATGCGCATGTACAACCCGGACGTATTCTCGGCGATGACGATGATCTGTGGAGGATTCATTCCGGACACGTATCCGTGAGTTCCCAGGTCTTCTCCATCGACGGTGACGTTCAGGCTACCCTCTCCCGTGTCATGTTGTTTGAGCCGGTAAGGTGTGCGGCCTGCGATGAATGCCTCCCGGCGCCCGGACGGAAACGAGATCTCCACCTTGCGGTCCTGGTCTGTCAGATTGACCACGGTGTAGCTGTTCCAACTCCCAACGGTATCATCGTACGCGCCGCGCAATAACCAACCAGCTGTCAGCGCCACGAGCACCAAGAGCGTGATTTGGATGGCCACGCCGAACCGCTTGCTCACGGCCACGCCAAGGCCCAGGTCGCGGTCAGTGACGCGCGGATTGTTTGCCTTTCCGGGGAAATGGCGTCTCGTGCGATAAGTGGACTTTCGTACTCTACTTGCAGGCCTGATGGCACGAATCGCGCTGGTGATCCGGACGTGACCTCGATCAATCTGCCCAAGCGGGCGCCGAACGAGTCGGCCATCACTTCAGCCTTGTGCTTGGCGTCTTCCACCGCACGACGAACCGCTTCATCCCTGTGTTCGGCTGGGTCTGAGAGCCGGTACTCGATTTCGGGGATGATGACCGGACCAGCCTCGACAACGGCCGAAATGATATCTGCCAACCGTTCGAAGTCCGTCGTACGGATACGAAGCGTCACTCTGGCGGTATACCCGGTTATTCTGATTTCACGCCCTCTGTCATGATGCGTGGAAAGCGAAAACTGATTTCCCGGGATGTCGTCGCGACTGAATCCCATGGTCTCCAACGTGTCCAGGATGGAGACCACCCTTCGGCTCATTTCCGACGTGGCATCCGCGGCGGAAGCCGAGAATACTTCCACCCGGGCAGGGACAACCGCGTAATCGGGTTCGAACGAGACGGACCCACTTCCTTCGATGGTGATCACCGATGTGCGGACCCCGTTCTGGGCCGATGCCATACCGGGGGCTGAAAACAAGACGAAAACGAGTGGCAGAATACCGCGATGCGTGATTGCCGTCATGCGACTTCCGGGTTGGCATCGCGCGTAGCCCGCGAGCGTTGCCACCTGCCGAAGCCGATGAACAAACCAATCGCGGTCCAGACGACCACATACAGGGCGGGCTGCCCTACACGCTCGAGAGGGACGTGCACGCCAAACGGGAAAAACGACACAGTGGCAAAAAACAGGGCCAGTGGCCACGCTTGAAGGATCACGCCAATGGCAAGATCAGCCAGCAGGCCGTTTTGTTTGGGTGCTTTCATGGTGCCTGCCTCATCGAATCTTGTAAAACAGCGAGTTTTGGCACGTTAGCGAACTACCTACCGGAAATCAACCGGGCTTTCGCCTTATCAACCGGACGATGGCAGCGGCTCCCAGCAGCATGACCAGTCCTTCCGCGCGATCGCTGACAATTGGAGTCGAGGTCGATTCGATGAACTCAAACCCAACAGCGAGCTGATACAGGCCAATAATGAGCAATGCGAATGCAATCACGGCGCCAAATCGATGATTGGGGTCGCTGTGCTTAGGGCTTTCGTCGTTTTCAGACATGATGTGCTCTCGTTTGTTCGGCGTAGAATCAGACCTTGAGCTGTCCGCGGAAGCCCCGCGATCCGTAGTACGATTCGGCGCCGTTGTGGAAGACGAAGACCCGTCCGAAGCGCCGGTCGCAGAACAGGGCGCCGCCGAGGTCGCGGATGTCTTCGGGCGATTGTACCCAACTGGAGGTCTTGGTATCGAACTCGCCAAGCTGCTGAAGGGAGAAGTACTGCTCTTCCGTCAGCATGTCGATGCCCATCTCCGCGGCCATGGCCACGGCACTGCCGTCCGGCTTGAACTTTTTCCGGGACGCAAGCGCCTCCTCGTCATAGCACAGACTCCGCCGGCCGGCCGGGCTTTCGGCGCTGCAATCACAAAAGATGAACTGCCCTGAGTCGTCGTCGCGGTTGATCACGTCGGGTTCACCGCCGCTCTCTTCCATGGCGCGAAGCGATTCCAGCGCGGCCGCGTTTGCGGCGAGCCGGGCGTGTACATCGCCCCAAACCAGACCGGCGTGTCGATGCATATTCTTGTCAAACCGATCCCGCAGCGTCTGGAGCAGGTCTTCGCTCATGACTCCTTTTTCTTCTTGGCGCGCAGCACGAACAGGCCTTCGCGGAGGCTGGTCACGATGACCGTCCCGCTTTCGAAGAACGGATACGTGCTCCAGGCGCCGCTGAATCCGGGGCCGTCCATATACGGGGCCGTGTCGAAATAGCCGGCTTCGACCGGGTTCTCCGGGTCGGAGACATCCAGCACGTGCATGCCGTAACGGTAGTTGGCCTGGTAGGCCAGTCCATCGTTCAGATACAGGTTGTGAGCACTGGCAGGCATGGAGCCCATGAACTCCTTGACCAGGATGGGATCCTCGAGGTCGGTCAGGTCCCAGATGAGCGTGCGCGTGGTCTCGACGTTGCCGCGCACCACGTCCGATTCATCGTCCTGGTAGAAGTAGCGGTGGTCATCGGTCAGCCAGCCCTGGTGGATGTAGGCCGCGTTCGGGGACGATGCCGTGGAAATGGCGACAGGATTGGACTTGTCGGTCACATCCATGATCTCGAAGTATCCACCGTTTGAGTTCAGGCAGATTTCCCGGCCTGCGAAATCCTGGTCCGGGCCGCGGTAGTTCACGCACTGGGAGTCGTGCGTGCCGCGGTCGCCGCCCTTGGAGCAGCCGACGAATACCGGATTCACCGGATCACTGATATCCATCATGTACAGGCCGCCGCCGCACGTGGGGCCGTCGACGGTGTAGGCAAAGCCGGATTCCTCGTTGATGATGACGTTGTGCGAGCTGGCGATGTCGGTGTAATGGAGGTCCGGCTCGAAAAGCTCGGGAGGACTCGTCACGTTGCGCAGACGGGTCAGGTCGAAGACCTGCATGCCGTGATCACCGGCGCCGTCGGCCACGATGAAGGCGTGGTTCTTGTAGGTCTTGATGTCGCGCCATAGCTGCGAAGGCGGTGTGCCCCATGGCTTTGGGAGGTCGCCGATCAGGACCGGGTTGGATGGGTCGGTGATGTCGATGAACGACGTGCCGTCGTTGCGTCCGACGAGGGCGTATTCGCGCTCGGTGAGGGGATCGGTCCATCCCCAGTTGTCATTGGTACGGACGCCACGCGCATTTTCCGGCGCGCGCAGGATGGAGTTGGGGATGAAGGAGAGCAGCTCCACTTCATCGCAGTCGAACGGACCAACCTTACCGTCCTCACATTCCCGCTTTTCACCGAGGATGGCTCCGAGGGCGTCGGGCGGGCCCACGAGGCGCTGGGGATCCGCGGTCGGGTTGTCACCTGAATAAGCGAACAGGGCGCCGGACTGGTGATGCATGCCCGGGGCCGATACAACAACGTGGTTGCCGTCGGCGTGGATGTCGCTTCCGAACGCGTCGCGCTCAACGGTATTCGTAAGTTCGAGGCGGGTGGGTGTTGCACTGACCGTGCCGTCATCGCCTGCGGCAAACACGTACGTGGAGCCGGTCAGGTTTTCGCGGAGGGTTGGGGCGCCGACCCAGATATCGTCGCCGACGTGGCGGACATCGGTGCCGAACAGATCACCCATTTCGCCTTCGGCCAGCTTCAGGACGCGGGTCGGCGCCCACATGCCGTTGGCTGTATGCTCGTAGGCAAATACCGCGCCGCGGCTGCGGTCCGCGCCCGGAGCACCGACCAGCAATTCACTGCCGTTAAGGGACAGCGCGCTGCCAAACGATGCCGCAGCCTCGGAGAAGAAGGGAAGGGATGCTTTCTCGACCCACGACCCGTTTTGCAGTTCAAATTCAGCCACACGGCCGACAATTTCGAACCCGGTGGCCGTGTCGTTCCAGTCGGGCGCGCCAATCAATGCGTGATTGCCGGTCAGGAGGATGCTTTCGCCGAAGCGATCTCCCGCGGTTGCGGCGGCAGACTTGATGGTGGCCTTCTCTGTCCACGTGCCGTCGGCTGCGCGCTCGTACGCGTACACAACACCCTCGGGACGTGCGGGGGCTTCTTCATCGCCCCGACGACGGGCCGGACGTTCACCGGGTGCGCCAATGAGCAGCCAATCGCCGTCCATGGCCAGGGTAATGCCGAAGTCTGTGCCGCAGTAGCCGTACTGCTGGCATCCCGGGTCCAGTCCTTCCGTGCCGTTTCCGGACAGCGTGCCATTGTGACGCCATCCATCCGAACCCTTCATGAACACATGCATGGGACCGGTGCGCTGGCCGGCCAGCAGCAGATTTCCGTCCTTGGCCAGCACGGTGCCGAAGCCATCGGCCCGCTCAGGGTTCGGAGCCGTCAGACGCTGATCGAGCATCCAGCCGTTCCCGGAATGCTCATACACATAGACGGATCCCTCGCGGAAGGAGGTGTTGGGCTCGCCGACGATCAGTTCATCGCCATCCAGAACGACAGCCGTGCCGAACGAACCGGATTGGGCGTGCGTCGCAGCAGGCGCGAGCAACAGGAGTGCAAAAAGGGTATAGCAAACGTGATGAAAGCGCATGACAGGTCCTGGGTTGGGTGGGTCGGGTCATGCAAAATCGACACGGGGAGCTGGGAAATCAACCGGCCGGGATGAACCGGACGAGTGAAAGTCGCCATGCTCCAACGACATTCGCATATTCAGGGCCTTCCGGGGACGGAGCCGCTGACATCCACGCACCTTCCAGCTGGACAAATCCGACGTCGGTCGAGTACTTGTTCTCGAAGACCAGCGGGTTCTCCAATGTCCTGTCCTCGAGTTCTCCGAGCGCTCCGGTCGATGTCTTGAAAGGCCGGTACGCGGCCGTTGTGGTAGTGCGATAGGGTATGACCGGAATGACGTTCCCTTCGCTGGTCCGGAACGTCTCGGTATCTGCGGTTCGTTCGTACAGGAGCCCGGAGGGTGACGTCCAGGCTTCGTCTACGGCGAGCGGAAAGGCCAGTACGAGTCGCGGTTCCGAAACGCCGCTCTCGGCAATGCGTCGCTTCCAGAGGCCGGTATCGCGGACGGTCAACCACGGCGAGGCCGACTCGGCATCACCGAAAGGCGAGCCGTGTGTGCTCGACAGCAGGTACCAGACTTCGCCCTCGATAACGTGGAAGTTCGTGATGCGGAGGGTGTCTCGCACGACGACGGGCTCGCGGAAGTCGAATTCGTCGGTACGTTCCATGATCCACTGGTCACCGACAGTCAGCGGTGGCAGGGACAACTCGTCTATGTTGCTGGGCGATTCAGTGCTGTCGCACGCGGCGAACATCACACACGAAAGGAGCAGGGACCAGGCTGACAGCTTCATACGGCATTCCATGTTTGTGATCAGAATGGAAGCGGTTGGTCAGAAGCGGCCCGGTTTTGTTCAACAGGAATACACGCTGAATGGCGATGATGCCCAATGCTGCCGGGCTATCCTGGACTCCTGCCTACAGCTTTACCCGCTTCAAAAGCTGGGCATTGATGGCCACCACGATTGTACTCATGGACATGAGGACGGCGCCGATGGCTGGTGACAGCACAAAGCCCCATGGGGAGAGCACGCCGGCTGCCAGCGGCACGGCAATGATGTTGTATCCGGCCGCCCACCACAGGTTTTGAATCATCTTGGAGTAGGTGGCCTTGCTCAGAGCAACAATCCGGGGGATGTCGCGGGGATCGGAGCGGACCAGTACAATGTGTCCGGCCTCCACGGCCACATCGGCGCCGGCGCCGATGGCAATGCCGATGTCCGCGGTGGCAAGAGCGGGGGCATCGTTGACGCCATCGCCCACCATGGCCACTTTTTTGCCCTGGGCTTGGAGTTCGCTGACCTTGTTGGACTTGTCTTCAGGCTGGACCTCGGCAAATACGGTTTTGATACCGAGCTCATCCGCCACTGCGTGGGCAACGGCCCGTGCATCGCCCGTCAGCATGGCTACCTCTATGCCCATGTCGTGCAACGTGTTGATGGCTTCGCGACTTTCTTCCCGAATGCCATCGGCCACGGCGTACACGGCCAGTGCCTGGTGGTCACGGATCAGGTAAATGGATGCCTGGCCGCGCTCCGATGCGGCGTGAGCGGCCTGCTGCAGGTTGTCCGGAACGGTGACGTCCTCGGCTTCCAGCATGGCCGGTCCGCCGATCTGGTATTCCTTTCCATCCACCGTGGCAGCGACGCCTTTGCCGGTGACGGCATGGAAGTTCTCCACCCCGTCAAGTTCGAGCCCCTTTTCGGTAGCCGATGCGACGATCCCCCGGGCAATGGGGTGCTCGGATTCCGACTCTATACGGGCTGCAATCTCCAACGCCTCGTTTTCAGAGAGGCTGTCCGCGACCGCCGAATCGACAATCCTGAACTCGCCAAGCGTCAGTGTGCCAGTCTTGTCAAAGATGACGGTATTGACATTCCGTGCCTCCTCAAGTCCCTTTCGGTCGCGGACAAGGAGGCCGTTCCGGGCACCAAGCGACGTTGAGATGGCTACCACAAGCGGCACGGCCAGCCCGAGTGCATGAGGACACGCAATGACGAGTACCGTAACCATGCGTACGATGGCAAAATCCACGTCCGCTCCGAGCGACAACCAGGTCACCAGGGTCACGACGGCCGCACCTACAGCCGCGTACGTCAGGATCCGGGCGGCCCTGTCGGCCAGGTGTTGTGCCCTGGACCTGGACTGCTGGGCATCGGACACGAGCCGCATGATCCCTGAGAGACGGGTGTTGTCGCCCGTTCCCGTTATTTCAATACGGAGCGATCCTTCGCCGTTGATGGTGGCCGCGATTACATCATCGCCCTCCCGCTTCTTGACCGGTTTCGATTCGCCGGTAAGGACCGATTCATTGACGTCGCTTTCTCCTTTACGGACGATGCCGTCGGCCGGGATGCTTTCACCGGGCCGGACGAGGACCAAGTCACCATCCTTCAGGTCACCGATGGCCACTTTTTCTTCTCCGCCCTCTGTGATTCTCGTCGCCGTGTCGGGAAGGAGCTTGGCCAGTTCCTTGAGCGCCCCCTGGGCCTGTTGAATGGACCGCATCTCGATCCAGTGGCCCAGCAGCATGATGGTCACGAGCGTCGCCAATTCCCACCAGAGGGCACCGGCCTCGATGAACCCGAGTCTCACGACCCACGAAAACACGAAGGCGACCGTGATGGCGAGCGAAATGAGGGTCATCATACCCGGCAGGCGGTCAGCCAGCTCGTGCCGTGCCGCCTTGAGGAATACGAGGCCGCCGTACAGGAAAATGGCGGTCGCAAGCACCGGGCCTATCCAGGTGGACCCCGGAAACGACGGCGCCTGGTAACCGAGTAATTCCTGTACATGAGGCGACCAGACCACCACGGGCACTGTCATGAGCAGGGAAAGCCAGAACTTGGCCTTGAACATGTCCGGTGAGTGGCCGGCGTGCTTATCGTGGTTCCGGTGGTCGTTGTGGTCCATGGTGTCGGTTGATTTTACCAAACGGCCATTGTCGCCAAAAGTAGTCCAACTGTTGCCAATCCCCACATGGTCCGGAACGTATTCCAGAACACCCACGGAATTTCGAACGTGGCTCGTGCGGCGGCGCATTCTTCATGGACCATTCCATCGAGGTCCTGTTCCTGGAGCCTGTTGTTCAGGGGCACGTTCACGACAAATGTGGGTAGTTGCACGCCGAACAACCAGCTCGCTACCGCGCCGACAATCAGCCAGAATTCCAGGCCGTCCAGTGCAGCCCAGCTCTGAACAAGAGTACCGACGAGGGCCACGACCGACCCGGCCCAGACGATGATGAAACGCCAGTCGTTGTCCTGGATGATGCGGTCCATGGCCTTGAAGGCGCTCAGGAATTCGGCATCGCCGAGTGTGCGGATGCCCGGCATGACGACCACGGCGAAAGCAACCATGAGGCCGGTGGCAAGGGCGCAGAGCAGGATGGAGGCGGAGAGCCAAATGATACTCATGATTTCAGTTGTTGATGGCATCCCAGATACCCTGTTCGGCGACCGCCTTGGCATAGTCCGAGAAATCGGTAGGCTTGCGACCAATGGCCCGTTGAATGCCATCCGTCAGGTGGGCATTCCGTCCGTCCAGCACCGTGGAGAAGAGGTAGTCCAGCATCCAGGTGACGTCTTCGGGAGCTCCGGCGGCCTTTGCCTCCTCCACGAAGGCCTTGTGGGGCACTTGGTGGTACTGGATGGTTCTGCCTGTTGCAGCGGAGATTTCCTGGGCTACCTGCCGAAACGTGAGCATGCGGGGACCGGTGACTTCGTACACCTCGCCGCGAAGGGATGGGCGGGTGAGCGCCTCGACCACGACATCTGCAATGTCATCGGCATCCACAAACGGCTCGGGCGTGTCATCTGCCGGGAGCGTGATGTGGCCGGCCAGCACCATGTCGGTGAAAGCACCTTCAGAGAAATTCTGGTAGAACCAGCTGGCGCGGACAACAGTCCATGGAATGCCGGACTCCATGACAATGCGCTCGCACTCCTGGGCTTCGGCTTCGCCGCGACCCGAGAGTAGAACCAGGTGCTTCGCGTCGTGCGTCTTGGCGCGCTCAGTGAAAGCCCGGATGGCATCCGTGGCCCCTGGAATGGCCAGGTCCGGCGCGTAGGTGATGTAAACGGAGTGGACGTTCTCGAGAACGGCATCCCAGCCCGATTCATCGTTCCAGTCGAAGGATGGCGAGGCGCTGCGCGATGCCCGGCGTACGCGTTGGTTGCGGGCTTCGAGTCGGTCCGCTACTCTGCGGCCGGTTTTTCCGGTGGCGCCCAGGATGAGGGTCAGGGGCGTTGATTCGTTCGATATGGCGTGCATGGAGCTGATAGGATCTGGTTGGTGTGATCAGACCCAGTTTACCGGCCCATGCCGCCTCACTTCTTATCCGTCGGCGCCAATCTTTGTGCCCATCACGCCACGCGAGGGGTGCCACCCGGTGCTCATGGCCCGCTCGTTGGTGGTCCGGATGGATGACTGGAGCAGCTTGTTGACGTACGGAAGCGGGTCGCCGGCCGGTGTATTCCTGGCTACGTACGCGTCATGAACGGCACCAATGACGTCCGCCGCACGCGTCGTTTCGCCGTCCCACGCATGGAAGACGCCCGTGGCGTGTGATTCCACGACACATGCATAGAGCGCCGCGACGTCCCGGACATCGACCATGGGCCAAAAGACGTCGGGGATGTCGCCATTGAGTGCGTTGGCAACCGTGCCCGGCGACAGGATGTCCCAGAAGTAGCCACCCTCGCTGCCGTGTACGAAACCGAGCCGGATGACGGATGATGCAGCAGGCCGGTCCATCACCCGTACTTCATGCTTGGACCGCCAGTTGGGGTTGTCGGCCAGAACGGCCTCGGGCAGCTGTTCATCGTGGCGCTGACGGTCTGCGAAGAGGTTTCCGGTGTAGACGAAGTGCCCAGGATACGTTTCCATGTGCGCCACGAATGCGCTGTCAAGCTCCGTGTTCTCGCCATCGGCCGTGTAATCCATGGCGCAATGAATGACCGAATCGGCGGCGTCGATATCGGCCTGAAAGGCGTCGAAATCTGCCAGGCCCGCAAAGCGCCAAGAGACGCCCGGCAACGCTTCGGTTCGCGGCGACGTCGCGCGGGCGAGTCCGGTGACGTTGTGTCCACGGCTCAGCAGTTCGAGGGCCACATGGCGGCCAATGTATCCGGAAGCTCCGGTCAGGAAGATGTTCATGGTACCCAATGTTACGGGTGGGCGGTTTCCAACCGGTACTGCCGTGGCGTCTTGCCTACCCACCGCTTGAAGGCGCGATTGAATGCGCTCTGATCCGAGAAACCTGTCAAGAAGGCGATCTCGATGAAAGGATAGCCGGTGCGCCCGACCAGATGTTTGGCGAGTTGCTGTCGGGATTCCGTGACCAATCCCTGAAAAGAATGACCGTGGTCGCTCAGGTGGCGTTGCAGCGACCGACCGCTCATTCCGAGTTCGTCGGCAATTTCCGAGAGCGTCGGGATGCCTTCGCTGAGGGCGGCCTTGATGTGGTCCCTGACTTGTTTGTCGAGTGGTACGGCATCGGCCAGTTTTTCTATTTCTTCCTCGAGGTGGCTGTCGAAGAAGTGGGCCATTGCGACGTCGCCGACCTTGTTGCAGATCCGGAGGTTACGTTCCGACACCAGCAGCGCGTCGCGGTCGGAATTGAAGACGACGGGGCAGCCGAAAAAGGCTTCGTGATGTTCTGTTGTGCTCGGTGCCGGGTGCATGAAGTGGACAGCTTCAACGCTGAATGGCTCGGAGGCCACTTCCTGGCTGATGGTCCGAAGGCTGGCCACCGTCGCTTCGTTGGAGAGGCGCATACCCAGCCGCCGTTCGCCTGATCTGTGCATGTGTATGAAAGCGCCATCGTTTGTTCGCTCGAGCGAAAACGAAGTGACACTGGTCAGGACCCGGCCGTACCGTTCAGCCCGGATATAGGAACCTCGCACCGTCGTAGCGGCTTTGAACGCAAATCCGAACACGCCGTAGTCATTGCACCGCATGGCATTGCCGGATCGCAGGGGCAGTGTGATGCCTAGCGGGTCGGCGCGGGCCGCCCGCTCCAGGAACTCATAGTAGTCGTGCGCCGGGACCATGTGGGATGGATCGGCCGGAATGGCAGGGTCCAGGCCAAGCGGCGCCAAGAGGACCTTCCGGTCAACGGAGGGATCGAGCGTTCCGGCGACCCGCTGGGCGTATATGGCAGTGACCTGTCCCATGGCGGTCACGCACTCCGGTCAATCCACCATCCCCACAACGGGAGCAGGAGTGTGGACAGGCCGACGTAGGCAATGGCTGTCGCATCGGGAGGTGGTGGCGCGAAAGGGCCACTGGCCCATATCACGACGACGAGTACGAGGAGCGACCCAAGCGCGAACCAGGGTTTCCATCCGGTCGGCTTCATGGCGCGAATGAACAACCAGACGCCAGCAACGAGCAGGCCGCCCTCCACGATGAACGTGCCGGGAATCGAATTCCACAACCCAAGACCGGTTTGCAGGCCGCCCGGCCAGAGCGGCAGATCCGGACGGTGGGTAATCCAGTCCAATACCCAGTGGCTCAGCACCAGGCCGCCGACGAGCCAGGCACCCGTTCGGGAAACCTTGAACCGCGTCGCGATGAATCCCAGCAAAACACTCCATACGAGTACCATGAGCAGGCTGTGGCTCCACGGATACGACACGAAGTCCAGGGCGGTGAAGGCGGTGTTTCCAGGGTCCACGGTCACGCTCTCCGCACCAACCAGCAGCAGGGCCGGCCACAGGATATCAATCCCGAAAGAGGCTCCAATGAGAAGTCCCAGCGGGACGCGCCGGTCCACGGATTTGGCGCCGAGTGCTACTGCGAGGTGTCCGGCAAACATGGTCTCAGTTTTTCAGATTGTGTTCCCGAACGGTACACAGTCTGCAGCACGATGTCAACGCGCCCTTCGCGCCAGGACGACCACGCCGATCAGAATGACTACGAACCCAGCGATGAGTAGCGTCAGCAGCCAGCTCTTGTTTGCCGTGATGACGACGAAGTCAGCGATGCCGGTTTTCCAGAAAATCCAGTGATCGGCAATCGGCGTCGCCAGGTTGGGATGGCCGGTCTCGAAGACGATGATGCCGTCGCGTGTATCGCGGTTGATCCGTGCAGCGGTGTTCTTGGCCGGGTCTCCGTATCCGTCGTGGCCGTAGATGACGACGTCGTCATCATTGCGCGCAAAAATGGTCGGGCCCAAGGCATGGATGCCGATGTCGTTGACGAAGGCATGCGGCGTGTACATCACATCGAGGGTCGATGTCGTGAGGACCGGATTCGGCCCCAGGTTCGCATCGACGAAGCGTTTCAGGTCCGTGATGGTCGTAAAGAGCGATGCCGCTGCGAGCGCGGTGAATGTGTTGTACGGCGCCGTAGTGCCATCGACATCAAACGAGGTTACGCGCTTTCCGTAGGTACTGTCGTCCCACACGAATGTGGAGCGGTTCATGCCGAGCGGGACGAAGATGTTGTTGTGCATGTAGTCCTGGAACGACTGACCACTGGCCTCCTCGATTATCAGTTGCAGCAGGGTGTAGGCGGCTCCCGAATACATGTACTGGCTGCCTGGCTCAAGTCCGACCACGGCCCGACCTTCAGACCAGGGTGCATCGGCGGCCTGCGTCAGGGATTCCTCGATGGTCTGGACGCGTTCACCCGGCGCGAACCCTGCATAACCCAGGTCATCGACCAGTCCGGACGTATGACTCAGCAGCGTGCGGATCGTAACCTTTGAGTTGTCGAACTCACTCTCCGGCAAGTGCCAGCGCGTCAGGTAGGTATCGACGGGGGCATCCAGATCGAGTGTTCCGTCCTGGATGAGCGTGAATACGGCCCATGAGGTCACCCATTTGCTGATGGATGCCATCTGAAAGACGGAATTTTCATCGACGGGGGTATCCTCGGAATGGAAGAACGTGGCAGCGGCCTCTCCATCCTCGATGAGCATGAGGGCCATGTTGCCGACATATTCCTCGGCGACGACATTCTCGACTTCGGCAATGAAGTCCTGGGGTGTGTCGCCGGACGTAATTGGCTTCAGGATGAACCCTTCAGACGTGCCGTAGACAAGAAATGCGGTCCAGGCAATCAGGAGTACGATCGCCAGGACGGCGAATTTCAGCTTTTTCATGACGGGGGTGGGGGTAAGGAGGAGCGGAGTATACGTAAAGGCCCCCGGAGCACAGGAAAGTTGCCTTCCTGTGACCGAGGGTATACGTCCGGTAGGTCCTAGCGTGTGGTACGCCTCTGCATAGCGCGCCGGGATAGCGCTGGACGCTAGTGAACGGTGTGGGTCAACTACGGTAGGCGGAGTGGCAGTGTCGTCGCGGGGTGCCTGGCTCCACCATCAACTATTCGATAAGCAGTAGTCGACGGTCGAGCTCGGCCTGAAACGAGGTCGGAAATGCAGGGCGGGGCACGCGCGTAAGTGTATCGCCCAGATACAGGACGGCATCGACCTGCTCTGCAAATGCTACTTCCGGGTGCCGTGATTCCAAGTGCGCTTGGCCGTAGCACGTATCGACCACGGAGAGAATGGCCGAAGTCGACAATTGAGGGGATGCCAGTTCACCCGGAATCATTAGCTGTATCACATGTGTGGAGCCGGGTGACCTCTGCTCGACAAGCTCAACCAGATTGATCCAGTTCGGTGGAGACGGGTCCACCCGTTTCACGTGAGCACGTCCGAGTATGGCTATGGCCTTTCTGTCCCTGTCGATGACTTCATCCCACAAGACCTCCAAAAAGCGTCGATCCCGTCGATTGAGTTCGACCGCCCATTCCCGGCGTTCGGTAAGCGTACTCCACGGGATCCGTGCATCGCCGCCCAGTACGCGGATTCGCTCCTCCCTTGGAATGGACGCATTGACCTTGCGCACGACCTGTAACAATTCGAAGGCCAGCATATCATCACCGGTTTCCAGCACGATACCGGGCACGTCCCGCCAAGCCGGAGCCACGGTCTCTAAGTCGAGGTCTGCGAGATCCAGCACGTAGGAATCCAGCAGCGCCTGGTGCTGCGATGTGAGGAACTCCACGAACACATCATTCAGGTTCTGGCGCACCTCGGGTGATTCTATGAGGGCTCGATACACGTCATGCATCTCCCGTATATCGTGCCGTTCTCCCAGGAATACGATGTCACGCGTGGAGAGCTGTCCGGCGATGTAATCCACCGGGTCCCAATGCTTAGATGGAGGACATGCGTCCTGGGCAGAAACGCTGGATACAGCCAGCAGAAGGAGTATGTAGAGGGCAGTGTGTCGTGGATACTGGGACATAGCAGAGGCTGAAAAGGTATATTGCCGAGGCTGTTGACGTGCAAATAATATTATATCGTATACGATATATCCAGGTGTCCAATAACTTTGACCCTATCAACGAGATTGGCCGACGTCGTCAGCCAATTCGACAGATAATTTCTGAGTCCGTCCAGGCCATGCTTGCCAACGGCGACATTGCTCCGGGTGAGGTGGTTCATGTATCACGCGTGGCTTCCATTCTGGGAGTCAGTGCCACGCCCGTTCGTGAGGCGCTTGTGACGCTGACTGCAAAAGGTGTGCTGAGGGTGGAGCCCAACCGGGGATTCGTCGCGCGTGAGCTTGCTCCCAGGGAGCTGTCCGATCTGTACGAGACCATTTGCACCCTGGAGGCATCCGCACTGGAGTCCATAGGGACCCTCGACGATGGTGTTGTCAGCACATTGGACGCGCTGAATGATCGCCTGGAACGCTCTGAAGGGGGCGAGGCGTTTTCCCTGGACATGGAGTGGCACCGGGTTCTCATGGAGGAATGCACCAACACCGTGCTGGCAGAGGTACTGTCCGATTTGCGCATGCGCTGCCGGAAGTACGAATTGGTGTATATGTCCGATGCTGACCGCGTCCGCAAGTCAGCCGTGCAACATCGGAGAATGCTCGATGCTGTAATGAGCGGCGAATCGGGGGCCGCGACACGTATTCTGAGAGAGAACTGGGAAGGCAATATCCACAGTATTCTTCCGCAGCTGACGGACGGGACGTGAGCCGGCTCTGTTCTACGGGCAGATTTTTATTATTGACTGCTCGTTCCAGAACGTGTATCATTCAGCATGGCACGACCCCGCGAATTCGATGAAGCCGCTGTTGTCCAGGACGCGATGAACGTTTTCTGGGAGAAGGGCTATGCGCAGACGTCGGTGCAGGACCTGGTCGAGGCCACCGGATTGCAGCGGGGCAGTTTGTACGGAGCGTTCGGTGATAAGCACGCGCTGTACCTGGCTGCGATCGACGCCTACATCGAGGAAGCGTTGGCAGAATTCCGGGGGTTGGTAGCGAAAGCCGAAGACCCTGTCGACGCGGTGCGGGATGTGGTCCGGCGTCGGGGCCGTGCGTCCATGGACGCCGAGCGTGCGGAGCATGGATGTCTGATCGGCAACGCGTGCAGTGACCTCGAATCGGACGATGAAGAGGCGCGGGTACGACTGCAGGCATACCTCCGTGCCATGAAGGGTGACATAGCAGACGCTCTTCGCAAAGGCCAGAAATTGGGCACGTTCGACCCGAAGCGCGATGCAGATTCGGTGGCGATGTTCATCCAGTGCTCTCTCCAGGGCATGGTGCTGGTCAGCAAGTCCCGCTTGAAGGAAGACGAAGTCAGCGGCGTCGTCGAGGAAATCCTGCGGGTGCTCGACTGATAAATCCTCAACATGGACCCGGCCATTATTGTGGCTAGTTCTTGAACAATCATTCAACAACAAGGTGAGAAATGAAACTGAACGGCAAAACAGCACTCGTAACCGGCGCCAATTCAGGAGTTGGGCTGGAAACCTCCGCACAACTTGCGGAGAATGGCTGGAGCCATGTCATTCTTGCATGCCGTTCGGTCGAAAAGGCAGAGAAAGCACGAAAAGAGCTGGTGGCGCGTGTAAAATCGGATCCGTTCGCGACGCTGGCCATCGACACATCGGAAGTCGACTCAGCCAACAGGGCGGCCGACGAACTCAAGAAGCGGGGCGAGAAAATTGATTTTCTCGTACTCAATGCGGGCGCATCCGGAAAAGAGCCGGCTTCCAACTCCGCTGGCGTTGAAATCACCTATGCTTCAACGTTGATTGGACATCACGTGTTGACGATGCGCGCCATCGAGGACGGACTGCTCGCCCCCGGTGCGCGCGTTGTCATCGCAGGCTCCGAAGGCGCCCGCGGAAACCTGCCCGGCATGAAACTGCACGACATCCGGGCCATTGCTGATGAGCGATACAACGGCGACCTGAGCAAGACCATCGTGGATCTCGTTCACCTGAGGCTTCCGGAGCAGGCCAGCTTCACGAGCATGAACGAATATGTCACCGCGAAATTGCTGGTGGCATGGTGGGCAGGAGCCGTTTCCGGCGTACTACCCGAAGGAATGACCGTGAACGCCGTGTCGCCAGGATCCGTCCTCGAAACCAATTTCACGCGCGACGCGCCAACGGCGATGAAGCTGTTCATGATCCCGATGATGAAGGTGATGGGGCCACTGATGGGCATGGCGGGTCCGGTGGCGCCGGCCGCAGCGCGCTATCTGCAGGCCGCGGACTTCCCAGCCGACAAGACGGGTCAGTTCTACGCCACCGCCAAGCGGAAGAAGTTGGTCGGTCCCATGGGCTTGCAGACGTGGCCGGAGTACTTCACGGACACGCGAGGGCAGGAAGCGACGCTGGAAGCGCTGAACCGACTGACGGGACTAAGGGCAGGATAGAGGGGACTAGCGGGTATTGGCCGGGCATCCATGGTCGATCCTTCCGGCCAATCATCGGCTCACCTCGAATGTTCTGAGCAGCGTGCCTTCGGCATCATACACATGAACCGACGCTGGCTCGCCCGTTGGAATGAACACACGCACGGTCGTCTGTCCGTCTACCTGTGTCCGATCCAACGGCACGGCATTTTCGGGTTCAGACGGCAAGCGCACCTCAATGAAGCACGTCTGTTCGAGACATTCCGGGACAGATGCATCGACCGGCTGGCGCGTGTGTCCGAGGTGCATCCAGTCGGGGCGGTCTCCGGAGTAGGTCGTGCGGGGCGTAAGTACCTGCAGGTCAACGACGTAGCGGTCAGGGTCCATGGGCTGGCCGTCTGCATCGAACAGGAAGACCGGTTCGTCCGTCATGAGGCCGTTGTCAATGGCGGCCCGGTAAATGGGGTGTTCAAACTCCGGCGCACTTCGTTCGCTCAGTACGGTCTGGTCGATGGTAACGGGGTTGATGCCGGTGGTTTCCCGGAAGTAGACCGCCATGGGATACCACGACTCCACAACGTTCTCCTTGATGTGGGCATAGCCGGCGTGGACCAGGACCTTGGCGTCCGGATCCTTGGCGAAGATGCGTTCCTGGATATGAGTGGCCTGTTGCCAATCCCGGAATTGCTGACGATTCAGCTCGTTGTCGTCACTGTAATCGTTGTGGTTGTATTCGTACGGGACGAGAGTGAATCCCAGCCGGAGTGCCTCCCGGACCACCTCGGCAAAGACGGTTTCATTCGTGTAGTTGCCCGTCAGACCTTGGACTGGATACGTTCGGCTGTTAAGGGTTTCATCCAGGAAGCTGAACGCCTCTGCGGCGAGGTACCGGTAGCCCTTCTCGTAGAGGATAGGCAGGAGTTGGAGGGTCAGCAGTCGGTCCGACGCCGCATGGTGCCGTTCATTGATCATGATGACACGGGCGGTATCTGCTATCGATGCAATGACGTCGAGTGCGTTCCGGGCGGTGACACCGTCTGGTAGCGTGGCGACTGAATCGCGCGGCGTCTCGGCGGCATCCCGCATGTGCAGGGCGGTTCGATGATTGCCCATGGTGGCCTCCGTCTGGGAAGCGATGTCAGCATAGGTGTACCACCAGTCGCTGTCGCGGTACATGTCCTCGGCGTCTCGGAGTTTGAGTAGCGACGTCCAAACTGGTTTACCCGGTTCCGGATTCGTCAGCATGAATGGAGGCGGAATGTCTTCCTGGGCATACACAGGAGACGCCAGGGCAGTCGCCAGGGTGGTCGCCAGGCACAGAAGGCCAAGGATGGTTCGTTGATGGATGCGCATGGGATGTAAGTCGTCGATGTTTGCTACCTTATATGTACCAGGACCAATATTGATACAGTACCAAAATAATTTCATTTCGACTTCGCATGCAATCTCTACTGGCGGACAGGCTTGAAAGAGTTCGAGCGCTCATCAAACAGCTTGGCCCGGCGGTTCTTGGCGATCGTATTCGTCGTATTCGCGTGCGCCAGAAGCTTTCCATCCGTGACCTGGCCGCGGCGGCGGGGATGAGCAAGACCTCGGTGGTCCGGATGGAGGCCGGAGAGAGCTTCCGCGCCTCGACGTTGCTGCGTGCCTGCGAGGCGCTGAGTATCCACGTGGAACGACTGGCAAGCCTTTCGGACGATGCGGCCGAGCCGTACATGGTCCACAGGCGCTCGGATGACAGGTGGCTGGACATGGCCGATACGGCGGGGCATCTTCTCCTGGGTGCAGACCGACCGTTGTCACCGCTGGAGCGCCAGCAGGCAGCGTCAAACGGGGTGACGGTTCCGGTCTGTCTCATCAAGAGTCGATTGGATGGAGGAAGCGTACTGCCGTCCATCATCGAAGCGTATTCAAAGAGCCCGGGACGGAGTCATCCCGGTGAAGAATTCCTGTACGTGCTGTCCGGGAGGGCCCGCATCGAAATCGGGCCAGACGTGATTGAGCTGGATGAGGGTGAGGCGGTTACATTCTGGAGCGCCGAGCCGCATTCCTATGCCCCGGCCACCGAAGCGGATGCCCCGGTGCGGCTCCTGTCAGTCCGTGTAGACGGTTGAGGTAAACATCATGTGGTCCGGACCAGCCCCCAAAACCAGACGGGATATCCAAAGGATTGTCCCGTTTGGTGTCATCTGGTTCCTGATGGCGCAGGTGTTTCTGATTTCAGATTATGCAGCGGTTAGCGGCGCATCGGGTACCTCCGACACAACCATCGCACTGACCGTGCCCGTGTATCTCTTTGCCTCCCTTGCGGTCGCGATCGTCGGCTTCCTGGTCGGTGCGGTCGAACTCCTGTACCTGAACAGGCGCCTGGCGTCCCTCGGCCTGGGCGCCAAGCTGGTCGCCAAAACGCTGTTCTATTCGGCATTGCTGACAGTCGTGATTCTGGTCCTGTATCCGATTGCAGCGTCCATGGAGATGAATACGACACTGACCGATCCACGCGTCTGGGACCGACTCGGAGCGTTCGTGGTAAGCCCAACGAGTTTGGGCACGGCCGTGCAGCTGGCTGCGTCACTTGTGGCATCACTCTTCTACTCCGAGGTCAGTGAGCATATGGGTGCATCGGTGCTCACCAACTTTCTGACAGGCCGCTACCATTCGCCGAAAGCGGAGCGACGGGTGTTTCTGTTCTCCGACATGAAGTCATCTACCAGCATTGCCGAGGAGTTGGGGCATGCCCGGTACTTCGTGTTGCTGCGGGCGTACTACGATGCCCTCGCCGGTGCCATCGTGGACAATGGGGGTGAGGTCTATCAGTACATTGGCGACGAAATTGTGGTGTCCTGGCCAGAGGAACGTGGGCTGCAGGACGCCGCGTGCATCCGCTGCGTGATGCGTATGAAGGAAGACCTGCAACGAAAAGCCCATTGGTTCGAGGAGCGCTTCGGCGTGGCCCCGGATTTCAAGGCCGGCCTGCAATTGGGAGATGTCACGACAGGCGAAATCGGCGCTCTCAAGCGGGAAATCGTCTTCACGGGCGATGTCCTGAATCAGACAGCCCGCATCCAGGGCTTGTGTAACGAACTGGGCGAAGACGTGCTGATTGGCGATGACTTGCGGGCGCAGCTCGGGGAGGCTGGTCCGTGGACGTTTCAGTCCGTGGGAAAGCAGGTGCTGCGCGGCAAGGCCGAGCCGGTAGAAGTGTTCAGGGTGGTCAGGTGACGATGCCGTCCAAATGAGTCTGCTTCAGACGGCCTCTATGTAGAGCTCCAGCTCATCACAGATCTCTCTGAGCTTGTCGGCGACAACTCCGGTATTTTTCTTTTCGGCGCCGAAGCTGGTGCCTAGAAAGCCCTGTTTTCCGCCACCGGTGACAATGTCCACCATGCATTTGGTCTCACTGACCTGACTCATGACTATCGTAGACATCAGGTTCGAATCGATGCGCAAATAATACTTCTCGTGGCACAGCACCACGACGTCACCGTGTTTGACGAGCGCTGTGACTTCGAGTGCATCGGCCAGCGCGTCAGACACCGTCTGGACAGATGCGCCGGATACGCTGAAGGACCGGGTCTGCATGCGTTTCGGGTGGTGGTTCCGGAAGCCTCGCTAGAAGACCTTCCCGATATTGATGATGCGAAACGTAGGGATGTACTCCAGGTCAAACGTGGCGTTGTTCGACACGAACATACGCTTCAATCCGAAGCCGATCCCCGCGTAAAAGTTGTTGTTCTTGCCCATGACCCAGCTTTGATTCAGGTCGAAGCCTGCACCGAAGAAGGTGCCCTCGTCGCCCACGTGGGTGAGGCCGACCTTGACGCCGAATGTGAACCCGTCGAGCGGATTTCCCTGCGGATAGTACCGCCAGAACACGTCGGCGTTCACGTACGGGTCGTCTGCGCCGAAGAAGGAGGATCCACCGATACCGGCAGTCGCTGATTCACCGATCACACGCTCGTATTCCGCGTTGAACACATTCAACAGCAGTCCAAAGGGGTTGGCCGAAACAACCTGCGTTCGCTCCGGCTGTAGCTCTGACATGGAGGTCTGCGCCACAGTTGAGCTTGCCAGCGCAAACGAGAAGGCGATCAACAACAGAGTGATCTTCAGGCCGGAAGGGGTCGTGCGTGACTCGTTCATTGGGATGGCAGGTTGACGGGTGGCAATGGGTGATGGACAGCGGAAGGGTAGGGTGCGCGCAGCAACTATTCAATACGCGTTGCATCTGATTCACAGGCTCACTCACTGATCACAGGCACCAATGCTCAAGTTCGTAGCCATTCTCGTTGTGCTGCTCACGATCGTCACGCGTCATGACGTGGACGATGCATTGTATATCGAGTTGGGGGAAAAGCACGGCGCCGTCGTCGCCGGGATCTCCGGTGGTTGCGGCACGCTGATCCGGCCCACCTGGGTTTTGACGGCGGCCCATGTAGCCTATTCATCCGATCTCAAGGGCCACGTGGACATCGGCGGGAATCGATACGCCATCAAACGACGGGTCCTTCATCCCGATTTTACGCTGTCGGCGGGTGTTCAACATGATATTGCGCTCGTCGAGCTTTCGGAGCCGGTCGTCGGCGTAGTTCCGGCCCGTCTGTACACGGATTCGAACGAGGTCGGAGAAGAGGTCATCTTTGTCGGGACGGGATGGGCTTCGTCCGGAGACGTAGGGCTGATGGAAGGCCACATCAACAAAGACGGCCACATGCGTGGGGCGCAGAACAGGGTGGACGGCATCACCGGGAATTATCTCCGCTTCACGTTCGATGACCCGGACTCGGAGAACGCACTGCCGCTCGAGGGAATCAGCGGTTCGGGCGATTCCGGAGGGCCGGCCCTGTGGTTTTCAGAAGGTCACACCTACGTGATGGGCGTCAGCTCTCACCAAGGTGGACGCGTTGCTGGCCGCCCCCAGGGCGTCTATGGCGTCCTGGAGTACTACACGCGCGTCTCCGACTATCAGGACTGGATGCGCGAGGTCATGGGGGAGGGGTGACCCCCCCGGGAAACGTCTTGGAGGATCGACTCTGTTTTTTGAGAGTCGACACTTTGGTCGGGGCACCGCTGTTCGCTGATCTGGATCGGTTTACCATTGTTGTAAACTCCAAGGTTGGTAAACCAGCAGTAATAGCGAACTGGGACTCCGCTTGGTCTACCGCACCACGGCGATCTTGACCCGCCCAGTGGGGAGTTCATCGACGATGAGGTTGTTGCCAAAGCCGGCCGTATACAGCACCGTGAAACGGCCCACATCGTACGTGAATCCGACTGTTGTGCGACCACTCACAAGGTGCCCTCCGTGCACATACCGGAACAGGATCTCGTTCGGGATGGCCATCCACTCGGACTCATACGTGATGGCGGCGGTGACGGTGCCATTGGTCACGACGTGAGCATCGATTTCCGGCACGTTGAATATCAGCCGGGCCGAGTAGGAGTTGAGGATTTCCAGCCTGTCGGCAGACAAACTGTACGTTGCGACCACGACTTCGCCCGGCCCCGGATCACCCTTCGGCCCCTGCTCTCCCTGAGGCCCTCTCTCTCCTTGGGGACCCCTTTCCCCTTGTGGACCTTGCTCGCCTCTCAGGCCCTGTTCTCCCTGAAGTCCCCGTTCCCCTCGCGGTCCCTGGTCGCCATGCGGCCCCACGGGCCCCTCGCACGCTGCGATCAACAGCGAGGCAAAAACCACGAACAGGATGACACGAGACGGGAGATTTGGCATGAGCTTGCGCCTGAGTAACCCCATCATAGTAGCGCCGCCCGGAGTGCGACGCCTGTGACAGAAGTCATGGAAAAGGAACCTTGATAGTTAAATGAAAGTTAAACACGCCGATAGCTACCGAAATCAACCTTCCAGGCCCGGAATGACCGAAAAAACGAAACTCAGGAAGCTTGGCGGCTCGCTGGCCTTGATCGTGCCGAAGTCCGTCGCCGATTCCATGGCCATGCAGGAGGGAGATGAGGTGTTCATTTCAACCTCCAGTGAAGGGATGAGTGTGACTCCCTATGACCCGGAGTTTGCCAAAGCAATGGACGATGCACGTGAGTTCATGCGTACCCACCGCAACGCGTTCAAGGAATTGTCAAAGTGAGTGATCCAAAGACACCCACGTGGCTGACGCAAACGCAGGTGGTGATGCTCCATCGGGAGTCTCTCCAGTTGTTTGGTGGGCTGCAGGGCGTGCGTGATGCGGGGCTCTTGGCAAGTGCACTCGACGGGCCAAAGAACAAGTGGCACTATGACTCGAGCATCAGCCTGTTCGACTTGGCCGCGTCATACGCGTTCGGAATCGCTCGCAATCATCCGTTCATGGATGGTAATAAGCGCGCCAGTCTGTTGGCCGTTCGCGCCTTTCTGTTCATCAATGGCTTTACGTTTGTGCCGGAGGAAACCGAGACGGTAACGGTCATTGAGGGATTGGCAGCAGGTACGGTGGATGAAGCCCTGTTGGCAGGGTGGATCGAAGAGAACACGACCCCGCGGACGTAGGCCGTCGCAGAAGGGGGACTTCAACTTGTTCGGCCATCCAGAATGGCCAGTTGTCTCGAGTAGACAAACAGCCGATCTCGCTTTTTGCCGGTGATCTCCTCTGAAATACCGAGTTTCTGCATTCGTTCAAGGGCGGAGAGGGCCGTTGGCCATGTCAACCCCGATAGTTCAGCGGCCGATGTAGGACTGATGATGATCTTCTGTTTCAGTACATCAAATACCTTCAGCGTGGCTGGGGATGATCGTCCGAGTGATTCGACCTTTTTCCGATCCGATGTGAAAAGGGAAATCAAGTCGTCGGCCGTTTCGGTTGCTTCGTTGGCAACGGACTCTACGGCAATGAAGAAGAACCTGAGCCACCCTTCCCAATCTCCGTTGTCTCTCACCCGTTGCAGAGCATCGTAGTATTCGGCTCTGTTTTGTTTGAAGTACAGACTGATGTAGAAGAACGGCTGTGCAAGAACGCCTTCTACAACCAGTATCAGGCTGATCAGCATGCGGCCGACTCGGCCATTTCCGTCGAGGAATGGATGGATGGTTTCGAACTGCGCATGGGCCAGGCCCGCCTTAATGAGTGTTGATGGGACATCGAATTCATCATGGAGGTACTTCTCAAGATTATCCAGCGCCGGCAGCAGCTCATGTGACGGCGGCGGGACGAACGTGGCATTCCCTGGCCCACTGCCTCCTATCCAGTTCTGGGAGCGTCTGAATTCGCCAGGTGACTGATTCTTACCTCGCCCTCCTTCCATCAGCATCCGGTGGATATTTTTTATCAACCTCAAGGAAAGGGGTAGTTCACCATGCTTGATTTCCTCTATCGCATACAGCAGGGCTTTCACGTAGTGTGATACCTCTTCCACGTCATCGATGGGCGTACCGCCTACGGATGCGTTTTCGTACTTCAAGAGGTCGGAAAGTGTCGATTGCGTGCCCTCTATTTGGCTCGACAATACCGCCTCTTTACGAATGTACATGTAGAGCAGTCTGGTAGGGTCCAGGCGCTCTGAGGCCCCACTCAATCTTCCAAGTGCAAACGCCGCCGATTCTTGCAGCTTTGAAAGCTGACTATTCAACTCAATGGGTGGTACCGGGGGCAGAGTAGCGGGAATAAACGCTGAAAAGCCATCTTTCCCCCCTTGTTGCTTGACAAACCGACCTGCTCTCTGGCTCATTTCCCGGTACGATCTTTTGATAAGGGATTATGCTATCAAAAGATAGATACCATACTTATGACAAGAGGGTTCCGGATACGGCAGGTTTTGATAAGCGTATTCGGTATCAAAAGTAAAATACTGAACTTTTGATAAGAGGCGCCTCCCCGGTCAGAACGCCCACCCGAATTTGAGCGATGCCTCGGGGTTGAGGCGCGGCGGTTCGAATTTCTGGCCATCGACGACAACGTCTGCATCTCCACCCATGCGGATGCTGAGGCCGGCCCAGGGGCTTGCGTAGAGGTGTCGGGTCAGGTAGTACACGTACCCCATGCCGCCATTGAGCAGGTAGCTGTCGTAGTCCGTGGTTTCAATGCGTGCATCCGACTGGATATCTCCCCGCCAATACACCATCCCTCCACCGAACCACAGGCCGTTGCTCTCCGGAAAACGGTCCACCAGCAGCGCGAATGCATCGATGTTGTTGTTGGTGAAACCATCCTCTACCACGAATTCCGGCATGTGAACACGGGCGTGGAGGCCACGCAGCCGGTAGGGCCCTCTCGCCACCCAGGCAGCGCCGAAGTATCCGCCGGTTGCGTAGGGGAGGACGTCGAGCTCGACGCCGAACGAAACCGGTTGCGAAGTCTGCTGGCCATGGACATCAGTCACGATCAACAGGATGGCGACCAGCGCCAGTGTATTCAGTTTCATGAATGCGGGTGGTTTTACACCCGTGCTACCTCAGCATGACATCGCCGTTCCGGAACGACACCCATTGACATACAACCAAATGGTTGTATATTAGGACATGACCATTCCCTCCGATACGCAAACAGACCGCATTTTCCACGCGCTGGCCGACAGGACGCGACGCGATATCCTCGTGCGCTCGCTTTCGGCTGAGCATTCCATCTCCGAGCTTGCGAGTGCCTACGACATGAGTTTTGCAGCCGTCCAGAAGCACGTGTCCGTGCTTCAGAAGGCTGGGCTCATCACGAAGCGCCGAAAGGGCCGCGAGGCCCTGGCCAGCGGAAACGCGAAGACCATCCGCACGGCGGCGGAATTGCTGCTTGAACTCGAGGGAATCTGGCGCGGACGCGTCGCCCGTATAGATGAAATGCTTGAAACCGAGTCATCCACCCTGAAAAACCGGAACACATCATGCCCGTAGTTGACGTAATCCATGACATCGAGGCCATCACGCTGACCATTGTCGCCGAGTTTGCCGCATCTCCTGAACGAATCTGGGCGCTGTACGCGGATCCGCGGCAGCTCGAGAAGGTCTGGGGCCCACCGTCGCATCCAGCGACGTTCGTCGACCACGAACTGAAGGTGGGTAGCCGCTCGACGTACTTCATGACCGGTCCCGAGGGCGAGAAGTACCACGGATTCTGGGACATCACGGCCGTCGACGAGCCCCGTGGATTCACGTTCGAGGATGGCTTTGCCGACGAGGATTTCAATCCCGATCCGAACATGCCCATGGGGACGTGTGTGTACACGCTGGAGGCTATCCCGTCCGGAACGCGCGCGACCTACGTCAGCACCTATGCGACGAAGGAGGGACTGGAGACCGTGCTGGCAATGGGCGTGGTCGAAGGCGCCACGTCGGCCATCAATCAGATTGATGATCTGTTGGCGGCGTGACCACTTGCGTCACGACACCGGCAACCCGAGTTCTTCGGCAAGCCCGATGAGCAGTCCCTCGGGGCCGCGAATGTAGCAAAGCCTGTACGCGTCCTGGTAGCGGACTACTTCGCCCACCAGCTCGGCGCCAACTGCCTGGAGCCGATTGAGCGTGGCATCGAGATCGACAACCGTGAACATCACCCGCAAGTAGCCAAGGGCGTTGATCGGAGCGTTCCGGTGATCGGCCACGACGGGCGGATGCAGGAATCGGGAGAGTTCCAGCCGACTGTGTCCGTCGGGCGTGACCATCATGGCGATTTCCACCTGCTGGTTGTCCAATCCGGTGACACGGCCAGCCCACTCGCCTTCGATCATGCCCCGCCCCTGCAGGGTCAGGCCCAGTACGGAGAAAAATTCGATTGCGGCATCGAGGGACTCCACCACGATGCCCACATTGTCCATGCGTTTGATTGTCATAGCGCCTTAGCCAATTCATTAGAGAAACAGATAGACCCGCTGCAATGTCCCCGAAGTCACGCGTTCTTTGACGTGGTGCTCCGCGTGTACGAAATCTCCACCGCGAGGGCTTCATCGCCATCGGGAGTGATGTTGAACATCCTGATCTGAATTCCCGGCCCCGCGTCCAGATCCAGGACTATGCGCCACCCCCATTCCGGCCCCTGAGGTGCGGAATATGAGCCCAGCGCCGACATGGACCCGCCACTGCTTTCCTCGCTGCGGAATTCCATGAATTTGCCTCCCGTATGCAAGGAATCGATCCACACCATATCCAAGTTGCCTTGCTCCGGATGTGTCCTGACCACCAACACTCCGTCCTGTGGCTTGTTGTCGAGTGCCCACGTGTACCGGAACACCACGCCGTTCCCGCCTGCCGCCAGAAAAATCGATGCGGACGAACTGGACTCCTGCGCCGGATCGTCGGGCGTGAACCAAAGACGCTTGGTGCCTGACCATTCACCGACCCACTCTGACAGCTTCATGCGCTTACTCATTTGATTGTTGTGATTGGGACCGTTCTCGCACATATCGCAGGTGGGTAGCGGCTGGGCTATCAACCACCTTGTCAATCCGGAACTGGGGCAGCGGCTCGTGCAGATTCTCGAAAAGACGTCTCCCACCGCCAAACACGATCGGGGCCACGGCGATTTCCAGTTCGTCGATCACGCCCAGATTCAAATACTGTTGGATTACGTTTGCGCCGCCCGAGATGCGGATGTCACGATCACCGGCACTCTCCCTGGCCTGTTCAATGGCGCTCTCCGGGCCGTCGGTGACGAAATGGAAGGTCGTGCCGCCCGGCCGCACCCATGGTTCGCGTTTCTCGTGGGTCAGCACATACACCGGAGTATGAAACGGAGCTTCCTCGGGCCATGAGTCCTCGCCTTGCTCAAACATCCGCTTGCCCATGATGTTGGCGCCGCTACGCTCCATGGTGTGACGAAACATGTCGTTGACCGGTCCGGTTTCTCCGCCCGGGCCGAAATTGAGTCGTTCGCGGAAGTGCTGCAGCTTCAGAACCCAACCCATCAACGCACCCCACTTCGCTCCCCAGTCCTTGTACTCGGGGGTACTCCAGTGCTCCAGGGTCATTCCTTCCGGTGCCATGTAGCCATCCAGGCTGAGTCCGATGTTTACGAATATCTTGCTCATGTGTGTCGGATTCTACGGAAATGAATCCCCTTGGGCGTCATACGAAGTAACCTCTCCACGTCGATCCACAAAGAACTCCCACTCTCGATGGTTGATACACCCTACCGGACAACCGTCCCATTCCAGGGTGTATCGGATGCGTACGCCACCCGCCTCAATGGAGGCGATGATATCGTGGCAAGGACCGTAAAAGCAGCGTTCTCCCCCTTGCGTTGAAGCGCTGGCAATCTGAGGGATGTTGGTCAGCTGCACGTCTACTGGACGATAGTTCTTCCACTGATCAGTCTTGAACCAATAGTAGCTTGCTTCTTCATACTCATCGAATTCAATCAACTCGAATCCGTTTGTCAGCAGAAGGGAATCTGCTTCGGGAATCCCGGTAGTGTCGTTCTCTTGAATCCGCGAATTGATTGTCTGGGATGGGTGAACGGTGATACTCAGATATTCTATCAACGGGTACTGTTTGGTGCGCAGGCCGAAGATGGTGAACAACGAATCGCGAACCACGGCTGAGTGGTCATACGTGTGCAGGACCGCGTTCCGGAACAGAGCGGAGAGTGCAGAAGGAATATCCTCAGGCTCATCGGCCCGGGAATGCCCGCCGTGATTGACATGGTCCTGGATTCGGCGAACGGCAAGTCGGGCGGCTGCAAATTCCGATGCATCGACCACTTCTTGCGGAAAAGCCATCAGGTCTGGCGGATCCACCGACACGCACATGGCGAAGTCGAATAGCGGATCACACGCTGGCTCAGGAGGCTCAACCAACAGTTCTGTGTCCGCATCACACCCCGGAGCCATCAGTGCCAGGAGAAGCAGGCATGTGCTGACAAGGTTGTCGCGTCCACAGGAATTCATAAAGCGCCGCCCGGTTACTCCATCGCTTCCGTGGACGGGGCTGTGATGTCGAGGATCAGACGCACGTTGTCTTCCACGAGGTCGTCCGCCGATCCGTCGTAATTGATCTCCCAGTCGCGACGATTGATGATGAAGTCCGCGGTGGCCGTCACGGTGTCATCCAGAACCTGGATGGTGGCCGGGAAGGTGACCCCGTGCGTCACGCCGCGCATGGTCAGGTTTCCGGTCACAAGATGTGTGGCGCCCAATGAATCCACCGGAGCAAATGTATCGGCCACAAAATGGGCCACCGGATACAGCTCCACATCGAAAAAGTCGTCACTCTTAAGGTGGTTGGTCAGCCGGCCGGTATCGGACCATACCGAACGCGTGTCGATGGTGACATCCACGCCGGTCAGCTCATCCCCCTGCCGGGAAACGGAGCCTTCGAACAAGCCGAATCCACCATCGTGCGCACGTGTGACCTTTGCGGCACGCCAGTTGATGCTGCTCATGGATGTGTCGATGGCGACGACCATGCCATTCGCAGCCGCAATCTCCGTGGCTTCGTCAAGCTTCGCCTGCGGGGCATCGCCAACATCACCGCATGCCATGAGGATGGTGGAACACAGGAGCACGGGCAACAGGTACTGAGAAACGGTTCGTGAGCGCATGAGGGGAAGACAAGGATTGGATAATGGAGTCCGGAAGATACGACCGGGCCGGGATTGCCGCGTGCAGCTACAACCTTCTAGTCCAATTGAATCGTCGCGGGCTTCCTGAATGGCAACTCGATTTTCCGACCATCCTTCAGCATGAGTACCAACGCCTCCTCATGCTCCAATTTCGTATCCAGATAGTCCTTGTAGTCACACACGCCCTCGAATCGCGATGCCGGTTCATCATCCAACAACAGGACTTCAGCGGGCAACGCCGTATCCCGGACCAGCGGATCCCGACGGTTCCGTTGAATTACCTGCCACGTGCCATCCACGTGGTACACCGTCAGTCCATACGCCTTTTCATTTCCGAAAGAAGGGCTGTCGCGGTGGCCAGGGCCAGAAAGTATGTACTCTTTATTCGTCGAATTGATAATCACTTTCTCATAGTTCCTGAAGTAGCTGGCCCCCAGGTATCCATCATATTTCAGGTTTCCAACAAGACTGGTTTTTGACGCAGCCGGCAGGACCACGCCATTTGCTTCAATCGGCACCTTGTCTGCCAACCGATAAAACGTTGCGGGGCTACCCAACCCATTGGCCGACAACGATTTGATGCCGTCGTATTCGATCGCCTCGAACCCTGTGAAGTATTCCGATGTGTTCTCCAGGCTCAACGTCAGTTCGTCCGATACCTTGCCAAAATCGATCTTCGCCCGCACGTTGATGTTGTTGATGCCGATCGTGGTGAACGAGGAATTGTTCTGGCTGACCTCTACATCCATCCTGTGGCCTTCTGCATGAAAGGGCTTGGATGACAGCCGGATGCGACGTGCAGCGTAGTCGATCTCCCAGTTGACGAGGTTGATGATGGATGCCCCGACAATTCCGTCCAACTGGATGCACGGTGCAAAGACCTTGGTATCCAGCAGGTAGAACCAGGTGTTCACAAAGGTCTGCCCTTCGATGAGCACCTGTCCGACACGTGCCTTGGGTATCTCCCTTTTCTGATTGTTGATGTCGGTCGTGTTCGAGGTCCCGTCGAACACAATATTCGCCCGCTGCGCGAATTCCGGACTCACGGCGCTGTTGGAAAACCCGTTGTCAAACAGGAACACGCCCGTTTGCCCGTTGATCTCCGCCTCAATCAGAATCGCATCTTCCCAGGACGAGAAGGCCAGTTCCACCGGTTCATCTCCGGCGGGGACCAGCTTGCCCTTGAATTCCAGGAAGCCACTGCAGGCGGACAGTACCATGCAGCATATGGCCGAAAGGATGTACGCTCTCATGGATACGGTGTTATGCACGCTTTTTCATGGGCTGTGCCTTGCCATACGTAAACGTTCTCCACACCCATTCCAGCGGGCCGAACCTGTAGGCATCCAACCACGGCTTGGACCAGGCCAATTGGACGAGCCAAATGGCGAGAACGACGGCCACCTGGTGGATTCTGTCGAACTGTCCGAACAGGCCGAAACCGATACCAAAGAACAGCAGCGCCCCGAAAATGGACTGGGCAATGTAGTTGGTCAGCGCCATCTGACCGACGGCGGCAAGACGTCGCTTGATGGCCTGGAAGCCATCGGACTTGACGAACAGCATGATGCCACAGATGTACGCGTACGCAATCCCGAGACTGCCCCAGTAATTGAACTGCGAACCGATGAACATGGAGTATTCGAGGGTCCACCCGGCTTCGAAGTTCTTGACGATGCCCCAGACGACGAGCGGCAGCCCAATGAGCATACCCAGAACAAGACCCTTCTTGTAGAAGGAAGCCTCTCTCGCGGCAGAGAGCACGCCCGTCTTGTACATGGCCATCCCGATGAGCATGAGGCCACCGGCCCGCCAGAACAACTGCATGCCCAGTGCGGTGGTCTCCATTTCCACGGCGGAGGCAGAATTGTGTCCTATTTGTTCTCCCAATGAACCCGTGACGGCGGCGATCTCATGCTGGATGGTCTCCAATCCGGGGTTCCAGAAGGTCTGTCTCATCTCCTCGAGGTCTGCAGCAGGGATGAATTGCATGCTGGCGCCGATCAACAGGTAAATGACGGTATGGATCGAAATGGTGATCAGCCCGATGATGAGCAATTTTCGTGGACTGGACTTCCTGAACAGGAATACGATGAACGCGCACAATGCGTAGGCAACCAGGATGTCGCCGTACCAGATCAGATGCGCATGCATCAATCCGATCACCAACAGCCAGAACGTCCGCTTGTAGTGCAGGCCGGCCGACTTCCCTTCCCGTTGCTCGGCCTTGTCCGTGACCAGCACGATGCCGGCACCAAAGAGGATGGAAAAGATGGTCATGAATTTCTGATCGGCAAGCACGTGACTGAGCACCCAAACCCAGAAGTTGATGCCGGTCAAGTCACCAAAAGAACTGGGGTTCAGATACGCCGAGCCCGGCATGGCGAAGCTCTGGACATTCATGATCAAAATGCCCAGGATGGCAATGCCGCGAAGAATATCCAGTGATTGGATACGCTCCTTGCCCAATGTGGGGTGTAGCGAAGTAGACATGGGGGAGTGGGGGAAATCTGGGATATCGGCCAATTGGGGTCTACGGGCTGACTTTCAGAGGTTGCAACCGCTCACGTGCAGCCGCGCCTCTACAATTCTTTCTTCGTCTTCCCGCGCAGCAAGAACATGCCTTCGCGCTTGCTGGTCACAATGACGGTGCCGCTCTCGAAGTAGGGGCCGAATATGTTTTGATGCCCATTTCCAGTTCATCAATGGCGTATCGGACAAACGACGCTACTTGCGCCTTGTCGAGTCGAACCGTTGACTCTTCGAGACGAGCGTTCAGTGCCTCGGAAACTACGGGGATGGCTTGATTCGTCAGCAGGTACTGCGCTCCCTCGGTTTTCGATGCAAAGATCCACGTTTCGAAGTAGTACAGGGCCCTGCATGCATTAAGGACGGCATTGCTGCCGAACGGGTCGTGAAATGGGTCATGAATCTTGTCCAGGTGCCACTGTACGGAAGCCAACAACTCCTCGAGAATCCACTGTTCGGGGATTGGCTGAACGATGTCACGGGGATGGGCACCCTGGAGGGAACGTCCGAACTGGCGAGCGGCTGCCAGGTCTATCAGCCCTCCTGGATAGGGTCCGCCGAATGACGTTTCCGTCTTCCAGTCGATGCCTGTCGATATTGAATACTCGTACTCCGCCGTACGGCTCAGCGTTGGGAGTGCTTCTTTACGGTATACGATGAGGTCGAGTCCGTGGGTTGGACAGGGGAGCTGGCGATGGTCGAGTGCTTCGGTGAGTGCATCCTTCGTCTGTCCCGTCAGGCGCGTTGAAACAACCATGACAAGGTCGATGTCGCTCTGTGAGGCCGAAAAATCACCGTTCGCAAGCGATCCTGTCACCCAAGACGCACTAACCGACTGCTGGGTTATGCGCTGACACTCAGTGAGGATCTGCTCCAGATAGGATTCAATCACGGTTCACCCTGATGCGTTCCTGCAAATTCCAGTAGGGTCCCCATGCCAAACCAATCGAAACCCGGTAGAACGCTTATGAGCACCATCGTCCGCCGACGTGACGACTATAAATGATAGCCGAACGAGATAAAACCTCCCCCCCAATAGTGTCTACGGGCAAACTCCCCCTTAACGTCGGTAGTGCGATAGGTCTTAAATATCCCGTTTCCGCTCCAGTACCCCGTTAATGAAATGCTCTTCGTTCGAAGCCTAAACGCCAAGCCCCTGGTGTGTTCATAGCCTAATCGTTCAAGGTCCCGTCCTTTAAGGGTGTAAGTATCGCAAAAACTAGAAATCTTTGCCACGGTACACAGCATCCGGCCTTGAAGCAGAGTATTGTAGGCGACCGCTCTTCCCGTGTAGCTTGCATACAAGAATATCTCAAACGACGGCTTCATGCCATTCTTTGAACGACTGATCGAAGGGTCTCCGGAGCCTTTGTTGACGCCGGACAACGGAGATCCATCGAATTGCCAAAATGGACTTTTAATCAGGCCGAATCTGAAGGTGGTGAGTGTGTTGATTTCGGAGTAGTATCCTATATGGGCCCCTGATCCAACCGAAGATTGGAATCGCAGTTTTTCATGCCTCAAACTCAGATCCAATGGGAGGTATTGATATGCGGCACCATAACGGACTATCGGCAGTGGAATACCCGCCTTTCCTATCTGGTTGGACCATCCTTCGGGATCATATGGTCTTTCTGAGTTAGTCTTCTTTCTCCTCCAGACATGGATCTTGGTTTGAACGGTTTCCCCCCAGTCGAGACCCAACCAGCCAAGCGTAAACTCTGATTTCCAAACACTTTTGTTGTCGTGCGAAGGAGCAGTTTTGTAAATCGAACCAGCTGCCAAGAACGCGTAAGGCCGGTCGCCAACAATTGGATTCGGTGTATTCAGTGAATCGGGAGTAAATGCCGTAAAGGAAAGTGTGAGACCATGGCCAATACTTGGTGAATCAATGTCCGAATCAAAAGCCCATCGGATCGGGCGGTCGAGGTTAAACATTACCCCTTCAACCCAATCTCGCTCTGCGAGTTTGCCTGATACGGAGATCCCTAAACCCATCGTGTAATTCCTGTCCTCATTCTTTTCCGTGAAAAGATCTTGTTCAAGGGCTACAGAAAAGCCGGATCCCTTGAACTGAGCGGAGGATTCGCTCGGCGATGCTGCAAGTATGCATGCAACTAGAATGTTCGCTGCAATCGCGAGAGTAAGCTTAGTCATGATCAGGCTGGAATGGCGGTAGGAACGATGTGCGTGCATCTTGTGGTCCCAGAGAGTGCCATTGCGGCGTGGCTGACAGCCGGCCGTTGTTAGCCAACTCTTGGACTCTCTCAAAAAGTTGAGACAGGTTCTTCACGTTTGAATCAGTTGCACCCATGTAAACCATCTTTGTGAAGTCACCCCCATTCCCTTTTTGTACCGTCTGCTCGTTGTCGGCACAGGCTGAAAGTGAGATTATCGATGCCCGTATGGGAGTATTCTCCAGGGCCCGTTGTTTTTCAAGTAGAGACTCTTGATCACGAATGATCTCGGCCCTGTTGGTCTTGTAGTAATCAGCGATAAGACTATCACTTGCAGCCTTGGGTACTACCGTCAGCGAACGGTATTCCGCTATGCGCCGCTTCAATCGAAACCAAAAAGGAAGGCTTTGATGGTGGGGCGCGTCAAGCAGCCCAATTCGCTTGAGTAGTACGGAATCTTCACTTTTCATGATCGCCTACCACTAAGCTATGATCGTGCCGCTAAAGCATGAATCAATCATTTGTACTACTCGAACTCCAGGGTGAAAACGCGGCCACCAAAGACGAAACTCATCGTCCCAAACAAGTCCGTCAGGAAAACAAAGTACGTTGTCGTACTTCTCCATATCAGCATTGTGATTTGGAATCTGAGACCCATGACCACTAAAATATACTAAGACGACATCTCCATCTCGAGCGTTATCAGAAAGCGTCTGCATATGTTCGAAGAATGCGACAGAGGTCATATTTCTCTTGAGTTTGCCATACACGACCACGTTTGCCCCATTCTTCCTGACGCGCTTGATCATCCGTCGCACTAGATTTAGGTCATACCTGGTACCGGGAAGGTTTGCCCAGCCCGGATATTGAGCTTGCGGCAGTCTTGAGATGGAAGTCCCCAGAACGTAGAGCGTTGCCATACACGTGTGATCCTAATTATCTCTGTTAAGAATAGCGTCGGCTAATGCTTTACCAAAGTTCGTGGGCATAGCTATGGACACATAGGGGGATGAATCCCATTTGTCACTCGAAGCAGTATTTCTCATCAACGCAGCGGCTACTCCGACCTCGAGCTTTAGCGTATCTGCAATCTTGAGGATGGCGGCCCCAGAGAACATCAGAACAATCTTGGCTTCGTCCGTGCCAGTTGGATTTGCAATCGAAGCACCGCCGTTGAAACCAAGCGAGTAAATGTCATTTGGCCGGCGAAGAACATCAAACGCGATCGCATTCATTCCAACCCCGACCCCGCCCATGTCGTGAAGGTTTTGCTCGTCAGCGCTATCACTTCGCCCGAACAATTCGTCAAAATAGACACGTCCTGAGGGCTCAAGAGCGATCAGCTTCACTCCCCATTTCTTCGAGGTGGGCAACTCTTCACTTACATCAAGATCTCTCGACTGCTCCTGAGCGACTGAAAGCGAGCTGCTTATCGTTACCAAAAAGAAAATCGTGATAAAGCTAACAAATAGTCTTTCGATGTTCATGCGGATTCGCGGGGCCGCCGCTAATATTTCTATACATAACGCAGTTACTCATTCATTCGCGACATTCCCCATTGATCCATTCCGTGCGCAGTTCAAGGAGGCTACGATATTCGCTCTCGAGGCCTTTCGACGCCTTGTCCCGACGGATCAGCCGAGCATCCTGATCATGTTGAACAATCCCGCCGAAGCCCTCATTTTCGGCTGATATAACATGTTTTGGCATGAGGATCTTTCGGGGACCCGGAAGGACGTGGTTCACCGAATTAATGATGCCCGAGGCAGATACCCGGCGCTCCGCATCAAAGAGGCTGGCCATGACGCCGAGGCAGTCGGTGAAGTTGTGTCCGTAGGATCCTCTTCCCTGGACGCGGTCATGGACAGTTGGCTCGGCAGCCCTGGCCACTGTGTCGATTTGATGTCCCCTTCCCTCACTGAAGCCGGTGCGGCCATTGCGGCGGCGATTCTGGACTGTGGAGTTTCCCGGCCCCCTACAACTCCTTCTTTGTCTTCCCGCGCAGCAAGAACATGCCTTCGCGCTTGCTGGTCACAATGACGGTGCCGCTCTCGAAGTAGGGGTACGTGCTCCAGACGCCGCTGAAGCCGGGGCCTTCGAGGTAGGGCGTGGTGTCGAAGGTGCCGACTTCCACGGGGTTCACGGGGTCGGATATGTCCAGGACGTGCATGCCGTAGCGGTAGTTGGCCTGGTACATGAATCCGTCCTTGATGTACAGGTTGTGGGCGCTGGCGGGCATGGATCCCATGAACTGGTTGATGAGAATGGGGTCTTCCAGATCGGCAAGGTCCCAGATGAGGGTGCGTGTGCGCTCCATGTTGCCGCGGAGTACATCGGCTTCATCGTTCTGATAGAAGTAGCGCTGGTCATCGGACAGCCATCCCTGGTGGATGTAGGCGGCGGCGGGCGAGGATCCAGTCGATAGCGAGACGGGGTTGGCTTTGTCGGTGACGTCCATGATCTCGAATTCGGCGCCGTTGGAGTTCAGACACAGCTCGTGCCCGGTGTAGCGCCGGTCGGGGCCGTTGTAGGTGACGCACTGGGTGTCGTGGGTGCCGTATTCGCCGCCCTTGGCGCATCCAACGAAAACAGGGTTCAGCGGCTCGTTGATGTCCATCATGTAGAGGCCGCCGCCGCAGGTGGGCCGGTCAATGGTGTAGGCGAAGCCGGTGTCTTCGTTGATGATGACGTTGTGCGAGCTTTTGATGCCGGTGTAGTGGACGTCGGGCTCGAAAAGGGCGGGCGGGTCCTGGACGTCACGCAGCCGGGTGAGGTCGAAGATCTGCATGCCGTGGTCGCCGGCGCCATCGGCCACGATGTAGGCGTGGTCCTTGTAGGTCTTTACATCACGCCAGATGGGCGATGGCGGGGTGCCCCATGGTTTGGGAAGGTCTCCGATGAGGACGGGGTTCATGGGGTCGCTGATGTCCACGAACGACATGCCATCGGTGCGGGCGATGAGGGCGTATTCCCGGTCGGTTTCAGGGTCGGTCCACCCCCAGTTGTCGTTGACGCGCACGCCGCGGGCGTTCTCGGGGGCGCGGAGCATGGAGTTGGGGATGAAGGCGTAGAGTTCGACGTCGTCGCAGTCGAAGGGGCCGATTTTGCCGTCCACGCATTCACGTTCGGCGCCGGTGATGGGGCCGAGGACATCGGGCGGGCTTACGAGGCGCTGGGGCTCGGCGTTGGGCGCATAGGCGCTGAGGGCGCCGGCCTGGTGATGCATGCCTGGGGCCGATGCAACAACGTGGTCGCCGTCCGCAACGATGATGGTCCCGAAGGCGTCGCGTTCGACGGTGGGGCTGAGCTGGATGCGCTCGGGCGTGCCGTCACCGTTGGTGGTGAATACGAATGCCGAGCCAATTTCGTTGTCGCGGAGAGTGGGGGCGCCGACCCAGATGGCGCCGGTAGCGTGCGCGATGCTGGTTCCGAAGAGGTCACCGGTCTGCCCGTCGGGCTGTTTGATGACGCGGGTAGGGGACCAGGTGTTGTTGTGTTGGCTGTAGGCGTAGACGGCTCCGCGGGTGCCGTTGGCGCCGGGCGCTCCGACGAGGAGCTGGCCGTCTTTGAGGGAGAAGGCGCTGCCGAAGGCAGCGGCGGTTTCGGAGAAGGAAGGGAGGGTGCCGGTTTCGGTCCAGGTGCCTTGGCTCAGGCGAAATTCAGTGACGCGGCCGGCGTTTTCGAGGCCGGCGGCGGTGTCGTTCCAGGCGGGGGCGCCGATGAGGGCTTTGTCGCCGTTCAGCAGGATGGTGGCGCCGAAGCGGTCGCCGTCGGTGGAGTTGGTGTGCTGGAGGGTGGCTGCGTGGGTGAACGTGTTATTCGCACCTCGTTGGTAGGCATGGACTTGGCCGGACGATCCAATGAGGAGCCAGTCTGCGTTCAAGGCAAGGGTGAGGCCGAAGTCGGTGCCGCAGTAGCCGCGGTGGTTACACTCAGGGTCGAGGCCCTGGGTGCCATCGCCGGTCAGGGTGCCGGTGTGCTGCCAGCTTCCGTCGCGGCGCTCGAAGATGTGGAGCGGGCCGTTTCGCTGACCGGCGATCAATGTATTGCCGTGTTTGGCAAGGACGGTGCCGAAGCCGTCGGTGCGGGATGCGTCGGGCGCGGTCAGGCGCTGGGTTTGGGTCCAGGCGTTCGCGGCGTGCTCGTAGACGTAGACGGATCCTTCGCGGAAGCTCGTATTGGGCTCGCCGACGAGGAGTTCACCGTCCTGGAGCACGACGGAGGTGCCGTAGGAGCCGGATTGGGCGAGGGTGGTGGCGGGGGCGAGGAGGGCCAGCAGGAGGAAAAGAGCGGCGGTGGAGCGCATGACACGTGTTGGATGGGTGTCATGCAATATTGGGGAAGGGGTGGGCGGGAGTCAAGAGGGTAAGCTCGTCGGCTAGGCGTAGCTAGCTGATGTCAATTCGAAATCTCGAATCGAATGAGTTTTCGTTCATATTTTCCGTGCCCCACGCGCGGACAAACTAGCGATACATGAGGTTCTTCGAACATCCTCATCCTACGTGTTGCGAACGACCCACGATAAACGTTGATTGGGTGCTTTCCGTATTACCTTATTCTTGGTCATGTTAAGAGTACTGACCCCACTTGCAGCACCTGTCCCGGTCACTCCGCCTTTAGGGTTGGTATTTAGCTCCAATCCTCAGAAAGTGACCATGTTGAATGAAGGCGACTACGTGGTAAAAGGCCCGGCGACAGCGGTTACGTTCTCAGAGGCAGTCGCGTATGCGTTCGCAAAGGAATTGTGCCTAGCCGTGCCGGGTTGTGGATTGTGTTGGCTGCCGGGTCAGAGCGAACCGTATTTTTGTAGCAAAATGCTTCCAGGGCGATTTTCCATTGAGGCTCTTGGGCTGAATTCAATTTCTAACGCGTCGATGGTGTCTGATACAATTGCATTTGACATATGGATTGCAAACACGGATCGGAATCTTTACAACTTTGTAACTGATGCGATACCAAGTGATGATGGCAGTAATTCCGGGCACAGACATTTCTTGTATGCAATTGACTTCGAAAAATCGAAGGTATTGCGAGGAGAGGTTAACCGGTTCACTATCCATAACTATCCTGAAAGTGAATATTGGCCAAGCGGACAGCTCGGAAGCTACTTGGATGGGCAGATCCTTGAGTATCCAACAGAAATGTGCAATAAAATTTCTTCGTTGTCTGATGAAAAGATTCGCTCAATCCTTGAACAAGTCCGAATCGATATGAGAATGGCTGACATTAACTGGCTGGATAGCGCAGTATTTGTGCTTTGTGAACGAGCTGGACGTATTCACGACTACTCAAATGAGGTGTGGAATGGCTAACGAAAGCGCAGGTTGGTTTTCAGTCGTCTCAGCCCGGCTCAGCCCGGAGACGGGAGAGTCAGTAAACGTTGGATTGGTTTTTGGAAATGGATCGATCTCGCATTTTGACTATAGTCAGGGGCTATCCCGTCTAAGAGGACTAGTAGATGACTATCAGTTTGAATTAATTGGCCAAATGGTGAGTTCCCTTTCAGGGAATATCCGCTCTTTTTCAACGATTGGAGAGGTGAACCGATCCTTCGGTCCTCAATTGTTTGCTTCTGATCCTCGTGAGTTGTTCGTTGCCCTCGACAGAAAAGTCCGAGAGCAGCTTATTCGTCAGTATCTCCCAGTGTTTGACGACAAGCGCCGTAAGAGACCACGATCTAGTCACGTTCAGGTTCGGGCTATTATTGATGAGACACTCAAAAGAAGTATTCGGGGAATAAGAAATTATCAGATTAGCAAGGCCCCTACGCCTGCGAAATTGTACCCCAACACATATCGCCAGTTCTTTAACGTACCCGTGCCAGCTATCGATAGAGCAATGCGGTTCGGAACGGATGATATCTTGATCGGAGGGGCGCAAATTAAATCCGACGACCCGGCCAATTCAGTGGCTAGGAGAGGACTGGTGCTAAGCAAAGCATTTTGGTCTTATCGTCAGCATGCTGATGAAATACGTCAGGTTACGGGTCGGAACACGACAATTGTTGGCTTAATCTATAATGGTGCTAGTAGAAAGTCTGCAGAAGTTCGCGATGCAAAGAATCATTTGGAACATATCTGGACAGCAGATGCTCATCATGTGATTTATGCTGACCAAGCGGAGGGAATTGAGCAGCTATCAGAAATAATTTCTAAATCAAGGTAGTTGTTGTGAAGGAATTCCGTATTGGGTGGTCGAAAGTCACGTTACCCCTTCTACGGCGAGACCGGCTCTTCGAACCATATTACGCAAGAAGAGAACCGACGGTATGTGCGCGCAGAAGGCCAAGGTCGCCGTCATGTGCAAATTCCTGGTCATGGTCTACTTCCTGAGCCTTTCCCACGAGGCTTTCAACATGGCTCGTTTCTGCGGCCGAACGCGCCTTGCGACGCCCATCCTCGCCCCCATCCCGAGGATGCTTGAGATGATAGCGGACCGAGCCCTCGGAAGCGCCAACGGTAGTGGCGATCGGGACGTTTGTATGTCCCAGTTCAGCCAAATATTGAATCGTCATGATTGAAACGTGATCGAGCCGTGCCACGTACGTCCCCGGTTGATTGACCGGGTAAAGAAACGTGATCTAGGTTCAGGCAGCCTCGTAAAAGTTCGTGTCGCCTTAACCCCATATTAGCGTGTAGCTTGACAGCCCGGACATTGGTCGCGGAAGAACTTGCCAAGACCGTCTATTTCATGCTCAAAAACGACGAGCCGTACAACAATATCTTCAAAGGCATGAAGCTGGAGAAAACGAAAACCCAAGCGTGGCCTCGCAGGGCAAGCCCGGATACATAACCAAATATCAGTAATCCTTGCGCTTGATTGGGAAGCCATGCGCCTTTAACCAACGTCGTATCTGGGACAGCTCGCCTGAGCACTGATTGCCTGCAATCACGGGCCCGAAAAGGTGTTTGCACGCTACCAGGGTAGCGAGCCGTCGTGATACGCAGTGGCGTGCCTTGCTCACATCAGCCAGACCATGTGACTAGGAAAAAAACAGCCGAGCGTGAACTACGCCCTATTGACATTAGCCTTCCTAAAAGTGTTATGCAGCAGCCGATCACTGGGATCTTCTTGTGCCGACTCCAGCCCTTTGGTTGTAATACCCTTGCAACCAATCCAGGTCTTCACATCTACTCGAAAACATCGCAGGCATGAGAGAATCAACCAATAAGTATTCGTCGTGTGGGTTAGTATAAACCCTATTTAGTTCCATTTTTTCACAAACTTCCATACTGTCTTCTGTCGCCGCATACCAACTTATCGATGATTTAACTCCTCGCAACTGATCATTAACAAGCGCCAAGACAAAGCTCTGTAACAAATGATATGCATGACAACTGTTTACTGCGAAAAAAGAATATATATGTAGGTGTCGTCGCCTAGTCGTTCCATCAGACACAGCCATGTCTAGCTCTCTAAGATCCATTTCATGAATCTTCTGCTCTACTAGCTTGGCATGAGACGAAGCACTCATGTTTAAACACACCAGGTGGCCGACATAGTGTCCGAGACCATTGAACATTATCAAATTATGACTAGCCAGGTTCTTGACAGCATATCTGACAATAGGCTCTATTTTTCTCTGATTCAAATACATTGGCCGATCCTGGACCAGAACTGTATTAATGCTTGATTTGCTGTCTATCGTTTTGACAGCATTTCGATCTACTGTCCTAAATAGCTCTTGTTGTAGAATTTTTTTATTCACAAAATCGACATCAAAAGCGCATGTAGAGTAACGTCTTGTTACAAAATCGTAGTGTGTTTTCATTCCGATATTAAGACGCAACAATACCTCGACGGGCACTTGAATCGATTCCGATGCTTTAATTAGTGAGTCTCTTGAAGCCGCCTGGCCACTCTTTATCCAACTTGAGATCGTACGAGAATCTATCTGGTCAAAAAGGGTATGGATCTTGTTGCGATCGATCTCATGAAAATCCGCGTAGGCTTTCAGTAGATCCGAAACGGAACCAAATTCAGTCAGGCTCATGAAGTCGAACGGCGCGACAATGCGCTACGATAAATGGAAATCGATTGTAGAATTGAGTGCACGTAATGCGTTGGTTCCTAAGACAACCGCATCTAAAATGTCATTACGAACGCAGAGGGACTGTGTGACTCAGAACCAAGCACGAGGTATCTCATGAGTTTAGGGCATCATCCTGACAGAATCCACGATCGACCGGGTGACCAAATGGATTGGCAAATACACCAGGAAGTTCATCGAGCCGAGCGCGATGCGCTGAAAGACCTGGGGATCCCGGGTAACGCCTTCGACCGCGCGTACGGCAACGTCGAGAATACGAACAACCTACCGGCGCGAAGACAGTACGACAACATCCCGGGTAGAACCTGGTAAAGAAGCCACCGGGTAGACATAAAAAGAGGCCCGATAGCTTTGCTATCGGGCCTCTTTCTTTTTGCAGCTGAATATCGGCTGGCGGATTTGCGGCGAGCTGACCCCCACCTATCAGAAAGTAATCGTTTCAAACCACCTCAGCCAGTCGTGCGAGCCAGCAACATGCGCTTGATATTTCCAAGAAGGCCTCCTGCATCCGAGATTGAAGATGCATAACAACCAGACACAGGTGGCGCTTCATGGAAACGATCTACTACACCGGAATCGATCAGCACAAGCGAAACAGCTAGCTGACGACACTCTATGCAGACGGAGGAATCGTACGATCCTCGAAAGCCAAAAACAATCCGGACGCTATTTGGGCCTACTTCCGGACTCTGCCTGGCACCCACGTGGCGACGACCGAGACCACCACGGGCTGGTACTGGATGAATGACCTGCTCCGCGCAGAAGGTGCTCAGTTGTCCTTGGCCCACGCCAAATTTGTGAAAGCCATATCCTATGCGAAAGTCAAAACTGACAAGGTGGATGCGCTGACACTGGCGCAGCTCCTGCCTATTGGCATGATTCTGGAAGCCCACAAGATATCGGATGAGCTGCGCGACGTCCGCGATACCCTCCGGACGCGGCTGCACCTGGTCGAAAAGCACACCTCGGCCATCAACTCCGTCCACCGTGTGCTCGAGAAGTTCAACGCTTCCAACGTCGAACAACTACCCGAACTCTATCGGCTGCAGACAGACATGCATATAGAGCGCGCTGAGCTTATCACACGGCAGATCAAAACCATAGATCAGACACTCAACGGCCGGTTGCTCGACAGCGAAGACGTACAACGACTCTTGTGGATACCCGGAATCGGGCGCCTCAATGCGTTCACCATTTACCTGGAAGTCGACGGAATGGAACGCTTTGAGAGCGTCAAGAACTTCCACTCCTACTGCCGACTGGTGCCAGGAGCCAGCAATACCGGCGGAAAGACACGCCACAGCTCTTCGATGGCTGGCAATCGCTTCCTCAAAATGGCGTTCTCACATGCGGCCACCCGAGCAATCCAGTACTATCCGGTCGTAAAGACCTACTATCACCGGATGGCTCGCGAGAAAGGACCGCAAATTGCCCGGACTCTGGTCGCCGAGGAGCTCACCAAGTCCGTCTATTTCTTGCTAAAAAACGACGAGCCGTACAACAATCTTTTCAAAGGCGTGAAGCTCGAGAAAACAAAAACCCAAGCGTGGCCTCGCAGGGCAAGCCCGGACGCATAACTGGATCCGAGTGATCCGTGCGCTTGATTGGGAAGCCTTGCGCTTTTTACCAACGTCGTATCTGGGACAGCTCACATGAGCACTGATTGCCTGCAATCACGGGCCCGAAAAGGTGTTTGGACGCTATCAGGGTAGCGATTCGTAGAGATGCGCAGTGGGGTGCCATGCACAAACCAGCCAGAACAGATAACGCAGAAAAAGAAAACCACGGGTGAACTAAGCCCTATTGACATTGGCCTTCTTAAAGGTGTTACACGGGCAATCATTTCAACTTCCTCTGCGCATTGAGCGCCATTTCCGCAGTGCGAATCCTATACTTCAAAGTTTCCGTGTCTTGAGACATAGATAGAACCATATGGAATTCCTCCAACGAGTCATAAGACCGAAGCTCATTGAGAAGCGTAATGATAAATCGTTCTACGTAGCGTTTCAACTGGTAAACGTGATAGTATCCATCTCGACTACTTGAGGCAGAATGGGCAACGTTATTCCGAGTATCCCTCAAGTGCTCAAGGATCTGTTTGTGGATCTCTTTGTCGCCTTTTACGAAAAGCAACCGCCTAATTAGATCGGAATAACTTTGTCGAGAGGTTCCTGTCATACGTTCCAACAATGCCCACATACTCAGCAATGTGGCCTCAGGGTCGGCTGAGCTCAGCGCCTGATTATACCATATCAAGTACTTGCTCATATCCAGCTTATCGTGTACGGCCTTCGCTTTCTTTCGAACCCTTTTTTCGAATATTTTGAGGTCATCGTCATACTGGAACGCCTTGATCGGAAACCGACTAGAAAATTCCAAAGAGGATCTATACCACAAAAGGCTGCTCGTCCTCTTCCCATTCTTAGAATGGGCCGAATGAACAGGCCCCATTCTGATTTCATTTACAGGCTTGTCTCCCCTTCCTGCGACCTGAATTGTCATTGGTACTCCTAAATTGAAATACAAATTCCATATTCCAAGGAGATGATCCAAAGAGTCGGTGGCTCGCTCAATGGCTTCGGCCTCTGATCTTGCATTGACCCTAACCTTGACTAGCTTTTCGTAATGTGATGGCTCAATAGAAAGAAGTGACATCGCCTCTTCTTTCAGGGAAGAAAGTTTGAAAGATGAATTAAGTTCATCGTGGAATGTGATGGTGCTTCCCTGAATAGATCTCCTCGGAACCGAACTTCCCGGCTTTACGGAAATAGAAGTGACAATTACAAATTCCGATTTCGGTTTCAGTCGGTAGCAATTTTCTCCTCTCGAAACATGTTCCATCAGTGTTGACATCGAGAGCGGTCCAGTTGCAGCTGCTGAGAAAATTGCAGAATGGAGAATAGAATCGGTTTCAGATGGAGGTATATCTGATTCAAATTCTAGAGCAGAAGACAACCATGTCTTTATTTCCGTCAACTGAAACCCCTCGAATCGAGGCCCACCAAGAGGACCGATAAACATCAGTCCGTTTCCGTTTGCTTCACGCGCATCCTCCAGCTTCTGCACTATTAGGACTGGGTCGAAGTTCGACTTCCATTTTGCACACATCGGAAATTCTCGAAATAGATTGTCTGTGGAACGGCCGGCAACCTGCTGCGACCGACGCGGCCACTCATCGAAGTCTACGAGTCACAGGCCTCCCAGACCAGCACCCCTTGCACTAACCGGGTACACGGGTTGAATTTACCCAGGAAATCAGTGGCACGGTACTATTTTGCTGAATCGCTCTCGATGGCCTCCAGAGACTTCAGTGAGTCCGCCTGGATAGTAGATTTCGCGTCGTCTGATGGCTCGTTTAATCGATGTTCTAGCCACTCGATCCGTTCTTTCAATGGGACTATGCGAACCTCTTGTATGATTTTAAATGTCGCGGAGGCTACCAAGAGTGAAGTACCGGCAATGATGTATAGCGGGTGCTGCTTCAGCTTGTCCCATTGTGTGATGACTCTATCTCTGCTCGGAGGCTCAATGATGTGGTCAGCAACATTTTCTGCCTTGGAAGGGAATGGCACGGAGGACACCAGCGTTGTCATCATGGGATTGAGGCCCTTAATAACATCGAAGTGCCAGTCGACCTCAACATTAGGAAAACCGTCCCGAGCTGACCACACCTTAATTGCATCAAGTTTGGTAACGAGTTGGCTCAGAGAGGCAGCCCGAACTTGACTCCCGTTCGCGCAGCTCGTCGCAGAAGCACCGTCGATTAGAAAGAAATCAAGTGCTGGACAGTGCTCTAGAGCAAAATCTCGAATCTCCTCTGACCTTATTGGTGACTCCAATCGAAGTAGCAGATCAACGTCAGACCTTGCACTCAGAGTGCGATGCCGCCGCGATCCGAATAAGTATACTGCAACGATGTTGGGAAACTCATCATGGAGCTTAAGGAGTAACTGTTTCAGCGAGTACGTGTCGTACCTGTCAGGCATACGTCAATTTGGAATATTTACGAACATTGCTTTTCTGTACGTTCGTCATAGAGAGGGGTGGACATAACGGCTGGCGGATTTGCGGCGAGCAGTTCACCAGCCTTCCAGAAGGTAATCGTTGCAGACGGACTCAGCCAGTCGTGCGAGCCCGCAACATGCGCTTGTTCTACGCCCTGCCTACCCTCCCGAGATTCTTACGTCCCTTCATTCAATAAGGATATCGCCTCGCTATCGAATCCACCGAAAAAGAAAACCGTTTTCTCTGGATCAGAGAATCCAAACGAGTCTTCAATTGACTCATCACTTGACGTGTCGGGGCGAAAATCGATTATGAGCGCAGCCGTTTTTTTCATGCCTGAAAAATCGGCATCCCACCACATACCTTGGTAATTGGCGAACATTCTCATAATAAAAAGCCTAGCATAGTCATCGTGGCGAGGAAGCGAATATCCAATTACTGCCAGCCCGAGGTTCATTCCTCCAGCTTGCCCCAATCCCCAAAAGAAATATCGTAGCCTCCGCGCATAGAGTACTTTCATGCTTGAAGGAGCAAGTAAAATGGGGCAGACAAGCATGGGAGGTCTTCTTAGGTATAGATTCCGGAGTCCTTTGACCACTCTATACGCTGAGTCAAGCGAATCGTCTGGAAACTGCGGCCCCTCCAGGAGTTTTTCGGTCTCAACTATTCGATTGGGCCCAAATACTAAACTCTTAGGTTTAAGGCTCGAGCTAATATCTTGGTACTGTCTCTCACTTTGTTCATAACCTGCCCGGTCGAACCAATCGACAGATCCGTGGAGCTTCAGCACAACAATTTCGTCTCGAGAACTGTCCCCCACCCCGTACGATTCATGAATCTCTTCATAGCGGTTGGTAAAAAGTCTAAAATCTTTTCCCTCTGCCTCTAGCACCGATTCTAAGATGTTGTCGTAATTGAATGTTAATACGTAGTCGCCAGGTTGAAGCAGATTCGCAAACTCTGAATAACATCTGGGGAGTTGATCAACTGGAGGGGTTCTCTCAACAATTATTTGTGCGATTGTCCACTTTATTACAATCTGTAATTCATTCCCTTCGTCCCCAAAATGATCCGACCCTTTTAATCCAAGGGCGTGTTCCAGATCAAGGAATCCTAAAAAGTCTTCAAAATCCAATTCTTCCGAAGTCACCTCGTCCCCGCGTGAACTCCTAAATTTTGCGTATTGACTCAATTGCCAATCCAGGTCCTCCTGTATCCAATCGTATTGACGGACACGCCTCATCACTTCTAACCATAGTTCATCGGCTAGCGGCAGCCCTGCTCTTCTAGAGAAACCGGCTCCCAAAACAAAAATCCTGAATCGATTCAATTTGATATTTCTGTGCAAACCCGGGCATAGAACTAGTCTTGTGCGGCCAATACACTGATCCTGAAATCAGGATAGCAGTTGGCTCGATTCAAGAAGCATATGGAATACAGAGGCTTCGGGGCAAGGGTACGTGGAATACCACGCGGATTCGAGTGATAGCGAGTCTCCATATAGGACGACGTCTAGCAGGATGAATCTGGTCGGGAATACACCTCGCTTCGCTAGGCGTTAGCCCAGAGTGGGGGAGCCGCACACCGACTAAAGCCCTGACGGCTCACTGCGTTCGCCGCTTGGGGCTTTTTCGTGTCCTGTTCGCTCATGCAAGCATGGCTCGCGGCCACAAAAAAGCCCCACACGCATTCTGCGTGCAGGGCTTTCTTCAGGTGCGGAGGGGGAGGGATTCGAACCCTCGATACCCGTGAAGGTATGCCGGTTTTCAAGACCGGTGCATTCAACCGCTCTGCCACCCCTCCGAAGAACGCGAACCTACGCGAAAGGCGGCGGGAGGTTCGCGGTGGTCCACGTGAGTCAGTTGAAAATAGTCAGGAGGCGGGAAAAAGTGCCGCTGGGGGTGGAGGAGACGAGGAAATAGGTGCCGGAGGTGAGGCGGGAGAGGTCCAGCTCCATGGATTCGGTGCCGGGGGCAAGGTAGCGGCTGGGGAAGGTGCGGACGGTGCGGCCGAGGGGGTCAACCAGGGTCAGGGTGACGGGGCCGGGGCGGTTCGTTGTGATGGAGACGGAGGCGGTGCCGGAAGTGGGGTTCGGGAAGATGGTGAGGCTGGTGGGCGCGGGGACGTCTGGGCGCTCCGTGTTGGATATGGCCACCGGGAAGAAGCGCATGAACATGTCGTCCTGGTGGGCGCGCCAGGAGCCCCAGGAGTGGCCTTCGTTCCATTCGTTGCCCCGTACGTAGATGCCGGAGGCTCTCATGGCGGCGAGGGCATCGGGTGTGATGCGGCTTATCGATCCTTCGTAGGTGCCCCAGTCCAGGTACCATTGCTGGCCGGGGTTGGGCTGGGCGACGACGGCGTCGATGAGGGCCTCGTCATCCACCCACCAGGAGGGCGAATAGATGCCGCACTTGCCGAAGACCTCTGGGTGCTCGAAGCACAGGCGCGTCGATATCAGGCCGCCGAGTGAGGCGCCGGTGACGGCAGTGAAGAACGGATCCGTGCTGACGTTCCAGTTGGCGCGAACCCAGGGCATGAGCTCGGTGACGACCATCTCCACGAAGGCGCTGGACCGGGTGGTCCAGTATTCCTGCTCGCGGTTCAGTGGGTCCACGAAAACGGCCACGATCGGTACAATCCATGGCCAAGAGATCAGGTTGTCGAGGATCGTGGGTACCGAGGCCAGTGATATGTATTCCCCGCCGTCGTGGTACACAATGACGGGATACTTAAAGGGGCCTGTGGCATCGTAGCCGGCGGGCACATACACCTGCACGCGGCGCGAGTTGCCCATGACGGCGCTCGTGAACGTGTGGGACGTCAGGGTGCCTTTGGGCACCGACGGGTCGGGTACAATCTCTGCGGGCTGCACGTAGCCGGGCATCGCCAGTTCGGAGTTCGGGCCGAAGCCGCCGCTGACCCGGAGCGGATTCCGGGGGTCCAGGATCCAGCTGGATCCATTTCGGACGAGCTTGTAATCCAGACGGGCATCGGTCGCGAACGTCGCCGACCGGTACCAGAGCGTCGTGGAGCCCAGGCGGGTCATGGGCCAGGCGTTGGCGCTCCATCCGTTGAAGTCGCCGGCAACGGTCATGGACGATGCACTTCCCGACCACAGGAAGACGGCCACGGTATCGCTCTCGAAATACGGGACGGAGGGCGCGGCGGTGAGGAACGAATCAACGCGCGCCTGCTGCTGTGGGGCATCGGTCGCGAGGACACTCTGGACGAAGGCATCGAACGTCTGCGCGGACGCGGAATGCGCGACGCCGAGGAGCAACAACGCCGTACAGAGTGCTTTCATCATATCGCCAGAAAGGTCTTGAGAAGGGCAGCGCCGGTGTCGGCGCTCTTCTCGGGATGAAACTGAACTGCGTGGAAATTACCGGCCCGCAGGGCGGACGCGAAAGGCACCCCGTAATCCGTGACGGCCGCCGGCGTGGTGCCGTCCGGGACCTCGGCCGCAAAGCTGTGCACGAAGTACATGTACGGATCGTCCGGGAGGCCTTCAAACACCCCCTGGCCGTCATGCTGCACCGTATTCCAGCCAATCTGCGGCACTTTCAGCAGGGTTTTCGGAAACCGTTTCACGTGGTTCGGGAAGATGCCGAGGCAGTCGGTGTTGTTCTCCTCCGAGTGCGCACACAGGAGCTGAAGCCCCAGGCAAATGCCCAGCACGGGCTGCGTGAGACTGCGGATGACATCGTCCAGGCCGCGCTCGCGCAGGTAGCGCATGGCGCTGCTGGCTTCGCCCACGCCGGGAAATATCACGCGGTCGGCGGCGCGCAGCGCCGCCGCATCATCGGTCAGGATGGGCTCCACGCCCAGCCGCCGCAAGGCGAACTCCACGCTGCGCACGTTACCGGCGTTGTATCGGACAATCGCGACGGACATCAGAGGGCCCCCTTCGTGCTGGGTAGGGCGTTGCCGCCTGTCTTGCGGATGGCATCGCCCAGGGCGCGTGCGAAGGCCTTGAAGACCGACTCAATCACGTGGTGCTCGTTGTCGCCCGAGGCCTGGATGTTCAGGTTCATGGCCGCGGCATCGGACAGCGACTTGAAGAAGTGCTCGAACATCTCGGTGGGCATATCGCCGATGTGCTCGCGCGTGAACGGTACGTTCCAGACCAGCCAGCTGCGACCCGACAGGTCCAGGGCCACCGTGGCCAGGGCATCGTCCATGGGCGCCGTGAACCCGTAGCGACCAATGCCGCGCTTGTCGCCGAGCGCCTTGCGCAGGGCCTGGCCCAGGGTGATGGCGGTGTCCTCAATGGTGTGGTGCTCGTCAATGTGCAGGTCGCCGCTGCACCGGAGGGTGAGGTCCATGCCACTGTGGCGGGCAATCTGGTCCAGCATGTGGTCGTAGAACCCAAGGCCGGTATCGATGGCGGCGCGTCCGCTCCCGTCCAGGTCCACCTGCACCACGATGTCTGTTTCGGCGGTGGTGCGACGCACGAATCCGGTGCGGTGCGGTGCGGCCTTCGAGGGGGCTTCGGCGAGGGCGTCCCGGCGCACGGTCACGGCGCGGGCGTGGCCCGACAGCTGCTCGGCTTCTGCCATGACTTCCACGTGGGGGCCCAATCGAGCCAGCCCATCGGGGGTGGCCTGCTGGAAGGTGATCTTGCGCACAAACGAATCCAGCGATACGCCGGAGTAGGCCCGCGCCGCGCCGCCGGTGGGGAGCGTGTGGTTCGTGCCCGATGCGTAATCGCCCAGCGACTCGGGGGTCCAGGCGCCCACGAACACGCTGCCGGCCTGCGTAATGCGGGCGGCCACAGCTTCGGGCAAGTGCGTCGAAATAATCAGGTGCTCGGGCGCATACGCGTCCATGAGCGCGACGGCGGTTTCCTCATCGGCGACCACCACCAGTTTGCTGTTCTCGAGGGCGGCGCGGGCCGTATCGGCGCGGGGAAGGGTCTCCAGTTGGCGGGCGACTTCGGTCTCAATGTCGCCTAGCAGAGCGGCGGCATCGTCCCCGTAGGCCACGACGAAGACATGGCTGTCGGGTCCGTGCTCGGCCTGCGCCAGCATATCGGCAGCCACGAATGCCGGATTGGCCGATGCATCGACCAGAATCCCCACTTCCGTGGGGCCGGCGGGGAGATCCGTCGCAACGCCTTGGGCGGCAACCAGTTGCTTGGCGGCCGTGACGTACCGGTTACCGGGGCCGTAGATCTTGTCGACCTTCGGAACCGATCCCGTGCCGAACGCCAGCGCCGCAATGGCCTGGGCGCCACCGACGGCGCAGAGGCGCGTCACACCGGCAATGTGGGCCGCGTGCAGGATGGCGGGGTGAATGCTGCCATCAGCCTGCGGCGGCGTGCACAGCACGATGTCGGTGCATCCTGCGAGTCGCGCAGGTATGGCCAGCATCAGGACCGTGGAGAACAGCGGCGCGGTGCCGCCGGGAATGTAGAGACCCACGCGTTCGATGGGTACCGACCTGCGCCAGGCGCGCACGCCGGGCATGGTTTCGACCTCAATGGTGCCTTCGGCCTGGGCGGCGTGGAAGGCCGTGATGTTGCGCGCGGCCACATCCATGGCCTCGATGAGGTCGTCCGGAAGCTCGGCGGCCGCACGGGCCGCGAGGTACGGGTCCACGACAATCTCCGTGAGCGCCACGCCATCGAACTGCTCGGTGTAGCGCTTCAGGGCGGCATCGCCTTCGGTGGCCACGGCATCGAGCACGGGCTGTACGGCCGTCAGGGCCTTGGCCAGGTCAGCACCGGGGCGGGCCGTAAGGGCCTGCCATTCGGAAACAGGTGGGTTCAGGACCGTCTTCATATCACATCACCATTTTCTCGATGGGGGTCACCAGCATGCCCTGGGCGCCGGCGGCCTTCAGCTGCTCAATAATATCCCAGAACTGGTCATCGGTAATCACGGAATGCACGCTGCTCCATCCTTCCTCGGCCAGCGGCATGATCGTGGGCGATTTCATGCCCGGCAGAATGGCGGTGACGCGCTCGATGGATGCATTCGGCACGTTCATGAGGATGTAGCGGTACTTGCGGGCGGTCTGGACCGACTTGATGCGGAAGCGGAGCGCCGCAATCAGCGCCAGCTGCTCCTCGGTCAGGTTCTTGTTGCCGAACAGGACGGCTTCGGAGCGCATGATGACCTCGACTTCCTTCAGCCCGTTCGATATGAGCGTGCTGCCGGAGGACACCAGGTCGCAGATGCCATCGGCCAGACCAATGCCCGGGGCAATCTCCACCGATCCGCTGATTTCGTGGATGGTGGCCGAAACGCCGTGCTTGTCCAGCCACGCACCGAGCAGACCGGGGTAGGACGTGGCCAGGTCGCGACCGTCGAGATCCTGGGGTCCGTCGTAATCGGTGGCGTTGGGCACGGCAATGGACAGTCGGCACTTGCCGAACCCGAGCTTTTCGAACACTTCCACTTCCCGTGGTTTCTCGAACAGCACGTTCTCGCCCACGATGCCGAGGTCGGCCACGCCATCTTCCACATACCCGGGAATGTCATCGTCCCGGAGGAAGAGCAACTCCATATCGAAATGCTCGGCCACGGCCCGGAGCTTGCGGTCGGGGCGGCTCACCTTGATGCCGCACGCGGCCAGGAGGTCCATGGAGCTGTCCGACAGGCGACCCGATTTCTGGATGGCCAGGCGGAGCGTGGTGGTACGTTTGGAGTCGGTCATGGGGAAATGAAAAAAGGCACCCCGGTCACGACGACCGGAATGCCTCAACTGAATATCACAGTACGAGGGCGTCCTAGTCGCCAGTCGGGGTACTATGATGGTGATGATGCGTCATGAGGGGCAGTGTACGACGCGAGGGCGGTTCAAGGATCCTTCATCACACGTTCTTCAAGCGAGAACGGTCATTGCGTACATTTCCCGCATGAACCAGAACGACCAACATGCTTTCCGGGACCACGTGGCGTGGACGTCCAATGCCCCGTTGGGTCTGGCGGTGGACCGCGCGGAGGGGCCGTACATCTGGCTGACCGACGGGAGGCGCATCACCGACCTCATAAGCGGCATTGCGGTGTCGTCGCTCGGGCATCGGCATCCGAAGGTGGTGCAGGCGGTGAAGGACCAGGTGGACCGGCACATGCACGTGATGGTCTATGGCGAGTTCGTGCAGGCGGCGCAGGCGCGGTTTGCGGCCCGGCTGGCTAGTGTGCTGCCGGGCGACCTGTCGGTGGCGTACTTCACGATGTCGGGCACGGAGGCCAATGAGGGTGCGCTGAAGCTGGCCAAGAAGGCGACAGGCCGGCGGAAGCTGGTGGCGTTCGAAAACTCCTACCATGGCGATACCCACGGGTCGCTGTCGGTGACGGGCCGCGCGGTGTACCGGGATCCGTTCCTGCCGCTGCTGCCGGACGTGACGTTCCTGCCGTTCAATGACATCGGCGCGCTCGAAGCCATCGACAACACGGTGGCGGCGGTCATCACGGAGCCCATCCAGGGCGAAGGCGGCATCAACGTGCCATCACGCGCGTGGCATCAGGCCCTGCGCGCGAAGTGCACCGAAACGGGTGCGCTGCTGATTTTCGATGAGATCCAGACAGGCTTTGGCCGCACGGGGACGCTGTTTGCCTGCGAGCAGTTCGGCGTGGTGCCGGATATCATGTCGCTGGCGAAGGCCATGGGCGGCGGCATGCCGCTCGGGGCGTTTGTGAGCCGTCCGGACATCATGGGCGTGCTGCGGGACAACCCGCCACTGAGCCACGTGACCACATTCGGGGGGCACCCGGTGTCGTGTGCCGCGGCCGATGCCGCGCTTCAGGTGCTCGTTGAGGAGCGGCTCGCTGAGCGCGCGCCGCACATTGAACGCACCGTGCGCACAGCCCTCCACCACCCGGAGGTAGTGGAGGTCCGTGGCATGGGCGCCATGCTGGGCATGGTCTTACGGGACTTTGACACCACGCGGCGCGTCGTGTCGACTTGTCTCGAAAAAGGCGTACTGCTCGGCTGGACCCTTCACTCCAACACGCTGGTTCGCATTGCGCCGCCGCTTTCGATTCCGGACGACACGCTGAGCCATGCGTTGGGGGTTATCCGGGCCGCTCTGGACGCCGGAGTGTGAAGGGCGAGACGAGGACATCTTCTTGGATCAGTGGTTGTGTTCTGGCAGGTACTTCTCGGGAATCGGGAAGAACTGGTTTTCACTCTGCCAGAAGATGTTGATGACCCAGTAGCGCGTGCCATCGAACCGAAGCTGGAAGCTATTGATGCCGCGTGAGAAGGGCTCGGGATCGTCCGCTTTGCGGCGTGAGTCGTACGTGCTGAAAATGTGCACGACGTCGCCGAATCGTTCCGTGACGCGATGCAGTTCATTTTCGAAGAAGCCACTGCCTTCCAGCTGCGGACCGGCGAGTCGGATGTAGTCATCGAGGGACATGTACCCGATACCGCCCTGTCCCGTGTTCGGGTTGCGACCTGTTTGAATGAGCTTGGCTTCCGGATGGAACAGGGAGCGGAAACGATCCCAGTCGCGCTTTTCGCCGGCCGGGCCGGAAATGACGTCGTAAACGGCAGCCATGATGGCATCGACCGATTCCACATCGGCCATGTCGGGTTCAGGGACTTCGGGGGTTGCCGGTGCTTGGGCCTGCGTGGGACCCGCGACAAGCAATGCAAAGAGGAGCAGCATGACGCTGCTACGTACCGATGAGAGCATGATATCTTGGAGATTGGTTGGTGAAGCGGGTCTTCAGGACGCCGCCTACGTAAACAATACACCCAAGGTTACCCTCAGTACAGGTCGTACCGGGCGAGTCGTCCCTCCATGGCGCCATTTACCACTTCCTTGCGGAAACTGGTGCGCAGCCCAACGCCTTTGAGCAGCTCCGGCTTGCCCACGTAGATGAACGCGGTGCTGCCGGTGCATTCCTGCTTCAGGAAATCGCCGAATGCCTTGTAGAAGTCCCCGACCGGAATGGATCCGTTTATGCGCACGCCATACGGCGGGTTTGTCAGGATGGTGGTGTTCGAAAATCCTTCCAGTGTCCGGAAATCGGCACGCTCCACGGTCACGACATCGGCACCGGGAATCATGGCGAGGTTTGCCAGGGCGGCATCCACGGCTTCCTGGTTGATGTCCGACCCGGCGATGAGCCCTTCCGGCACTGGTTTGACCGATGCATCACGGCGCTTCTTGACGGTTTCCCACAGGGCGGCGTCGTAGTCGGGGAATTGCTGGAATCCGAACGATTCCTGCAGGAAGCCACCCGGCGTGCCCGATGCATGCAGGAAGGCTTCGGCGAGCAAGGTCCCCGATCCGCACATGGGGTCGACCAGCGGGCGTTCGCCGTTCCATTCGGTGAGGCGGACCAGCGCCGCAGCCACGGTTTCCTGGATGGGCGCCTCCACGGAGGCTACGCGGTAGCCGCGGCGGTGCAGCGAGCCGCCGGAGGCGTCCAGACTCAACACGGCCCGGTTGTTTTCCACGTACAGGTTCAGCCAGATGTCCGGATCCCGGCGGTCAATGTTCGGGCGTCGACCCGCCGCGTCGCGGATGGTATCCACGACGGCGTCTTTGACCCTCAGGGAGGCATACTTGGAGTGGTTCAGCCAGCTGTTGGACAGCGCGGAGAACACGGCGAAGGTGCGATCGGGGCCAATGAGGGACATCCAGTCCAGCTCTGCGACCCGCTTGTAGAGGTACTTGTCGGAGTGGCAGTCGAACGTGATGAGCGGCGCAATGACACGCGTGGCAATTTTTGCGCTGTACACGATGTCATACAACACTTCCTGCGTCGCGGTGAAATGCACGCCGCGGTAGCCGAGCTCGATGTCGGTCGCGCCCAGTTCCTCCAACTCCATGCCGCCCAACGCCTCGATGGGATGCGCCACCTGGGCGAAATAGCGTCCGAACTCCTGGTATTGGTATGGGCTCATTCGCCTGTCCGGATGGACCGCAGCGCATTGGGATCCCCATCGTTTGCGACCGGGGTAATGCCCAGGATGTCCGTCATCACGTTGTAGAGTTGAATGTTCTCGAAGGGCTCCACCGTCACTCCGTCCTTGAAGGCTGGACCGTGGGACAGGAATACGGCGCGCATAGACTCCTCCTGGTTGTCGTATCCATGCGTGCCGCCCATCGGGCGCGTATCTGCCTCGAAGCGTTCGCGCTGCGGGAGGGCCAGCCATCCATCCGAAACGTACCCGACCAGGTCGGTAATGCGGTTGTTGTCGGTCATGTGCAGGCGTTCAGGAAGGTCTTCCTTCTTCCAGATCTGCATTTCCGGGTGGGCATCCTTCAAGGCATTATAGACGGCGTCCAGCTTGCCGTCCTTCACGTTGATAGCGAGGTTCGGGCCCGATTCCACGATGTACACATCGTTCAGATCAATGTAGTCGTCCAGCAGCACCGCGCGGTCCCGGGACAGTTGCGACATGCCATGGTCCGAGACCCACATGATGTTGACCTGGTCGTAGAGGCCGCGGGCCTCCAGGCCGTCCATCAGGCGACCGAACAAGCTGTCGACCTCCTTCATGGCCTCGTCGACTTCAACGGACTCGGGGCCATGCCGGTGGCCGGCATCGTCCACGTTGGAAACGTACAGCGAAATGAAGCCGGGACGCTCTCCGTCGGGAAGGTCCAGCCACTCCAGGACGGTGTCCACGCGCTCCTCGTTCGGGACGGAGCCGTCGTACGTGAACCAGTAGGACGGTCGTACGCCGTCGTTGGGTGTCTCGGAGCCGACCCAGTAATACGTGGCCGCACGGACGCCCTGCTTCTCGGCGGTGGTCCAGATGGGTTCACCGGTCCACCAGCGCGGGTCTTCAATTGCTTCGCGGTCCCGGATGGAGAACGTATCGTCCATCTCCGGATCGTACATGGAATTTCCGACAATGCCGTGACCGCCCACGTACCGGCCCGTCACAATACTGTAGTGGTTCGGGAAGGTCTTGGTCGGAAACACCGGAATCATGCCTTCCGGGGCAAATACGCCTTCGGCCTTCAACCGGTCTATGTTGGGCGACTCAATGCGGTCCGCGTAGTCCGGCCGGGTGCCATCCGTGGAAATGAGGATGACGGTTTTCTGGAATACGGAGCGCGTGTCAGGCGCTGTGCATCCAGCCAGGAGGCACAGCACCAGCACCGGCAGGAATCGCTGCATGGAACCGGAGATTATCGACCAAAGAAATAATAAATGAGCAGGCCGCCCACGGGGAAGAAGATAAGGATCAGGACCCAGAGGACCTTGCTGCCGAACGTCCGGTCGCTGCCGGCCACTTCAATGATGGCCACGACGTCCATGACCAGGACAATGGTCCCGCAAATGCCGAGGCCCCATCCGTGGTTGGCATAATCAATGAGTGTCGGGCCGCCGCAGCCGGCCAGAAGGACCGTCGTCAGGGCCAGGAGCGAAGCGTGAATCGTTTTCATGGATGTCGGGCAATGATGAGCACAAGCTGAGTATACGGCCCCTGCGCCCCGGAATGTTGCGGAACCGGGTGTGTTGAGGTCCGTAACGGCCGCGTGCAGATAGGATCCATCACATTTCCCCCCCGGCCCATCTTCCTGGCTCCCATGGAAGACGTCTCCGATCCGCCGTTTCGCATTATTTGCAAGCGGCTCGGGGCCGATATGCTGTACACCGAATTCATCTCTTCAGGTGGATTGGCGTACGGCGCGGAAGGCTCGGAAATGAAGCTGGACATCTACGATGAGGAGCGTCCGGTTGCCATCCAGATTTTTGGGGGCGATGTGGACCAGGTCCGCGAGGCCACACGCATCGTGGATGCCGTGGAGCCGGACATCATCGACATCAACTTCGGGTGCCCGGTCAAGAAAGTCGTGTGCAAGGACGGGGGCGCAGGTATTCTGCGCAATTTGCCGAAAATGCAGGAAATCACGGCCGCCGTCATTGAATCGTCGAGTCGTCCGGTGACCGTCAAAACCCGGCTCGGGTGGAACGATCAGACCATCCAGATCATGGACGTGGCGCGCATGCTGGAAGAAACCGGCATCAAGGCGCTGGCCGTCCACGCCCGCACGCGGTCCCAGATGTACAAGGGCGAAGCGCGCTGGGAGTGGTTGAAACGCATCAAGGAGGAATCGGGTATTTCGATTCCGTTGATCGGTAACGGCGATGCCGGCGATCCGCACCGGATCGAGGCCATGTTCGATGAAACCGGGGTCGATGCCGTGATGGTCGGACGCGGAGCCATCGGCAATCCCTGGATTTTCCGGGACACCAAGATTTTCCGCGAAACGGGCGAACTGCCGCCACCGCCGTCGTGGGAAGAACGCATCAAGGTCGTCGGCGAGCACCTGGCGCTGAAAAGCGAGTGGCTCGGCGAGCGCAAGGGCGTCCTGGAAATGCGCCGCATGTACGGCGGCTACTTCAAGGGTTTCCGCGGGGCCAGCCGGTTGCGCAGCCTCATCATGGAGAAGGAATCGCTGGACGAGACGCTGGAGCTGCTCCTGAACTTCCGGGAGGATGACGCGAATGTGTCGGTGCCGTCAGGACCGGTGGTCCGTGCGGCGGCCATTACGGCGTCGCTTCCAGTGTCGACACGGGCAACCCGTGCTCTTCGAGGTATTCCGCACCGCGACCCTTGATCTGCTCGTCCCAGTACTGCATCCAGGTGGGGCCTTCTTCCGACAGTCGTTGCCAGTCAATGTCCATTTCGAGGATGTCGGCGTCCCGGATCCATGCGGGCAGGGCGGCGCGGTCCAGGTCGGTACGTACCGGAATGCGGTAGAACGTGTTGGCCTGCGCCACCAGCGCCGAGTCAGACGTCACGAATTCGTAGAACTGCCGCGCCAGTTCCTGCTCGGGACCGCCTTTGACAATGGCGATGGCGTCGTTCAGGACCGGCGTGCCGCTGGACGGTATCACGAACCCGAACGGATACCCGTTGGTCTCCGACTGGATGTACGTGTCCGGCATGTTCCAGAGCGTGACGTCACCCTCTTCACGGGCAATCTTCAGGTACAGTTGTGTCGGGTCGGCCGTGTAGGTTTTCGTGTTCATGTCCAGGCGGGCCAACCATGCATAGCCTTCCTCGACGGTCGGCTGCCGCATGATGAGCGCCCCCCAGATGGTGCGCATGGTCGAGCTGGCCAGCGGGTAGCGTACGATGATGCGGTCGTTCCATTCCGGCTCGAGCAGGCTGTCCCAGTCGGTGGGGGCATCGGCGTCGGGGACGGTCCGCGAGTTATACATGAGCACTTCCGGTGTCAGGAAGGTCGTGAACCAGCGGTCCTCCGGGTCGCGGGCATGATCCGGGATGGCATCGGCCCAGGTGGGCCTGTAAACATTGAGCAGGCCTTCTTCGGCGGCGCGCGCAAACGTGGGACTGTCACCGCCCCACCAAACGCTGGCCGTGGGGTTCGTGCGTTCGGTTCGGATGCGGTCGTAGGCATCCTGCCCGCCCATGTCTATCCACTGGATGTTGACGCCCGGGTGGGCGGCCTCGAAGGCTTCCTCGGAGGCCGTCAGCAGTTCTTTTCCGTGCGGGGAGTAGATGACGAGGCGTTTCCGCTCGTCCGAAGAGCATCCGGCCACCAGCGTGGTTGCGAGCAGGGCGACGGTCAGGAGGGGCAGGCGCATGGTCATCCTATTCGTTTCAGTCTGGCAAATCGGAGAATGAGCTTCTTCTGGCCCACCTCGTGGAAATTCACTGTGGCCTTGGCCTGCGGTCCGTTGCCTTCAAGCGCAATGACCTTTCCTTCCCCGAACAGGTGGTGCTCCACCTGCATGCCGGGTGCAAGGGCGGCCGATTCCTCCTCATCGTACACGACCCGGCGCTCGTTCGAGGACGCAGCCTTTTTGCGCACGGGTTTGGGCTTTTGCGGCACATCTTCCCGCAGATTCCGACGGTAGTAGTGCGGATCCATGGAATCGTAGGTGCTCTTGGAGGCCGATCGCATGCTGAACCGGTCGGACTTCGGGTCGAAGGGCTGCCCGGACTCCGTGCGTACCACGGCCGGGTCAATTTCCTCGAAAAACCGGGACCGGATGGCGGCATTCTGCTCGCCGAAGCGGTAGCGGCTCCGGGCGTAGGACAGGAACAGCAGGTTCTTGGCGCGGGTGGCGCCGACGTAGAACAGGCGCCGCTCTTCTTCGAGCTCAGCGGGGTCCTGCGCGGCGCGTTCCATCGGAAACAGCCCTTCTTCCATGCCGGCGAGCGTTACGACGGGGAATTCCAACCCTTTCGATGCGTGCAAGGTCATGAGCGTGACGCGGTTTTCGCTGTCCTGGGCCTGGTCGGCATCGGTGAGCAGCGAAACCTCCTGCAGGAAGTTGCTGAGCGATCCGTTCTCGCCGTTCTGCTCCGAGAATTCGGTAATGGCGTTCAGGAGCTCCTGCACGTTCTCCCAGCGCATGAGGTTTTCAGGTGTGTGCTCCTTTTTGAGGTCCTCGAGCAGGCCCGATGCCCGGATGAGCCCCTTCGCGACGGCCGATGCAGGCTCGGTGCCTTCCTGCACCCGGTACCGGTTTATGAGATCACGGAATTCTTTCACGGCCGATGTCGCGCGCGCCGCAAGTCCCGTGAACTCGATGCGCTCCATGGCATCCCAGACGGCAATCTTCTCGTGGACGGCGTACTCAACCAGCGTGTCCTGGGTCTTGTTGCCAATGCCGCGTGTGGGCGTGTTGATGACGCGGCGCAGGCTGGCCACATCGTTCGGGTTCACGACGAGCTTCAGGTAGGCCAGGGCGTCCTTGATTTCCTTCCGTTGGTAGAACGACACACCGCCGACGACGCGGTAGGGAATGTTGCCGCGACGCAGGGCATCTTCCAGGGATCGGCTCTGGGCATTCGTGCGGTACAGGACCGCAAAGTCCTTGTACAGATACCCGAGCCTGATCTGGACGTCGCGCACCCGGCGCTCGATTTTCTGGGCCTCGTCCTTTTCGGACAGCGACTCCATGAGGATGACGGGGTCGCCCTTGGTGTTGTCCGTCCAGAGGTTCTTGTCCAGCTGCTGGGTGTTGTTCTTGATAATGGAGTCGGCCAGCGCCACGATGTTCTGCGTGGACCGGTAATTCTGCTCCAGGCGCACCGTGACGGCTTCCGGGTAATCCCGCTGGAAAGACAGGATGTTCGTGATGTCCGCGCCACGGAACGCATAGATGCTCTGGGCATCGTCCCCGACCACGCACAGGTTGTTGTGCGCCTTGGCCAGGAGCCGCGCCAGCATATACTGGGCCTTGTTGGTGTCCTGGTACTCGTCTATGTGGATGTACTTCCACTTGCGCTGGTATTTTTCGAGGACGTCGGGGTGGTTCTGGAACAGCTGGATGGGCTTCAGCAGCAGGTCGTCGAAGTCCAGGGCGTTGGCCTGGCGCAATGCGGCTTCGTAGGGCTCGTACAGTTCAGCGGCCCTGGCCTGCGCCGGTGATACGGCCGTCCGGGCGAACTCGGACGGCGATATCATGCGGTTCTTCGCGCCCGAAATCTGCTGCTGGATGGAGCGGGGCTTCACCTGCTGCGTGTCGATGTTGAACCGGTGCATGAGCTCCCGGATGATGCGCTGGGCATCGTCCGTGTCATAGATGCTGAAGTTCGAGTTGTAGCCAATCCGGTCGCCATCGGTCCGCATGACGCGTGCAAACATGGCGTGGAACGTGCCAATGGCCATGCCTTTGCCCTGTTCGGCGCCCACCAGTTCCATCACCCGGGCGCGCATTTCCTTGGCGGCCTTGTTCGTGAAGGTGATGGCCAGGACTTCCCACGAACGGGCCTTGCCGGTGGCCAGCAGCCAGGCAATGCGGTGGGTGAGCGTGCGGGTCTTCCCCGATCCGGGGCCTGCAATGATGAGAACCGGCCCGTCGGCTGCACGCACGGCTTCCTGTTGGACCTCATTCAGTCCGCTGATGATGTCATCTGCTTCGGCGGCGTCACCGTGCGATGGAAGCGAGGGGTCGGAATACAGGGTGAACTGCGCCATGAAGGATCGGAAGGACGGAAAGATGCGATAGCCCCCCGTTACGCACGGGGCACGCGGACGGGTCCCACAATACAGGATTGACGGGAGTATATTCCCGACGCGAACCACAAACTGTCTGGATCATGGAAATCATTGCGCTGGGACGCGGGCTGCTCGGGCTTGCTGTCATTCTGGGAATTGGCTGGCTGATGTCGAACAACAGGAAATCCATCAGTTGGCGGATGGTGACGTCGGCGCTGGGCCTGCAGGTCGTGCTGGCCGTATTCCTGCTGAAGGGCGAGGCCATGGGGGCCGTTTTCGGCCCGCTGGGATGGGTGAAGGCGTTTTTCTCATGGGTCAGCTCGTTCTTCGTACTGGTTCTGAACTTCACCACGGCGGGCGCCGAGTTCATTTTTGGTCCGCTGGCCAGGCCGCCGGGCACCGAAGGCAGCATGGGCATGTTTTTCGCGTTCCAGGTGCTGCCCACCATCATTTTCTTCGGCTCGCTCATGGCCGTCCTGTATCACCTGGGGGTCATGCAGAAGGTGGTGCAGGGCATGGCGGTAGCGGTTTCAAAGTTCCTCGGGACGAGCGGCGCCGAGTCGCTGTCGGTGACAGCCAACATTTTCGTGGGCCAGACCGAGGCGCCGCTGGTCGTCCGCCCGTATTTGTCCACGATGACCATGTCCGAGCTCATGGCGGTCATGACGGGTGGGATGGCAACCATCGCCGGTGGGGTGATGGCGGCGTACATCCAGATCCTGGGCGATCCGTATGCGCAGGCCATGGGCATCTCGCTCGATGCCGGGCGGTTGCTGTTCGCCGAGCAGCTCCTCGGCGCCAGCATCATGGCGGCGCCGGCGGCGTTGCTGCTGGCCAAGATGATCATTCCCGAGGTCGAAGAACCGGCCACGCGGGGCGCGGTGAAAATCGAGGTGGAGCAGCGGTCTGCCAACGTGATCGATGCCGCGGCCAACGGCGCATCGGACGGTCTGAAGCTGGCCCTGAACGTCGGCGCCATGTTGCTGGCCTTCCTGGCGCTCATTGCCATGCTGAACTACATCCTCGGATGGGGCGGTGGCCTGGTGGGCGTGAATGTGACGCTGGAGCAGCTGCTGGGCTGGGGCATCGCCCCGCTGGCATGGCTGGTAGGCGTTCCGACGGTCGATATCGTACAGTTCGGTTCGCTCATTGGCACGAAGATCATTGCCAACGAATTCGTGGCCTACATCAACCTGTCCGCGCTCATTGCTGATGGCTCGTTGTCGCCGAAGACCGTGATCATGGCCACGTTTGCGCTGTGTGGCTTCGCCAATCTGTCGTCCATCGCCATTCAGCTCGGCGGTATAGGACCCCTGGCGCCAGAGCGTACGAGCGATTTGGCCAAGCTGGGCGTCCGGGCGGTCATTGCGGGTTCGCTTGCGAACCTCATGACGGCAACGATCGCGGGTGTGTTGGCGGGTTGACCCAGGCTCAGGGTGCGCCGGTCGCGAACCGGACCTTGAACCGGGCCCAGGACGAAATCGGCACCGACTTGCCGCCGCGCAGTAGGTATGCGGGCTGCCAGCGCATGTCGGTGGTGCCACGCATGGCAATGCGGTTCAGCACCGGATGCAGCCCGTAAATGAGTTGGATGCCCACCGGCTCGCCCAGTTCATTGACGGACACCTGCAGGAACACCACGCCGTCGACGCCGGACTGGAGCAGGCTGTCGGGGACGGGTACGGGGATGTCCTCACCCAGCTCCGTGAGTGGGAACGGGGCCCGGAAGTGGCGCGCCAGGATGCGGTAGCCATCCCGTTTGTATTTGTCGATCACCGGTCGGACATCGCCGCGGATTTCGGCATCGGCCATGGTCGGGACCACGAACTTGTGGAACAGGGAATCGACCACGTCCGGGCGGTTCCTGTACAGCGGCAGCAGGTTTTTCTTGACCAGCACAGCCACCTTGCGACGGGCCTCCTCATCCGATGTGGCCGACGCGTACCCGTCCAGATAAGCGTCCCGTGCGCCGAGATCGGCCAAGGTATCCAGCTTCCGGAAGATGCCGGTGGTGTCAGTGTCCACACGCCACCAGCGGATACCGAGGGCATCGGACGTCCACCCATCGGGAGGCGTCGTCGGAATCGGTGCCGGGTCCATGCAGGATGTCAATATGAACATTCCTGAGACGAACCAGACCCCGACCAGGAGGCGGGATATGCGGTGCAACACCATTCAGTTGGCGGGGGCTGTAGCGGGGACCGGCTCGGATTCATCGGCCAAACGGACGAAGTACCGCCGGCGGTCAATGGCCACGACTTTCACGCGGCTGCCAGCGGAGACGAAATCGCCTTCGGTCACGACTTCCACGCGCACGCCGTCGATGTCGGCGACGCCCGTCGGGCGCAATGGGGACAGGGCGGTCCCGGTCTTGCCCAGGAGCCGGGCCCGGTGTTCGGAGTCGCGCATGGCCGCTGCCGGATCACGCCCAAGTGAGGCCGCCAGAACGAACCGTTCCCACGCACCGGTCTTGGCCATGACCCAGAACGATCCGCCGAACGCGCCCATGGACCCAATGGTCATCAACACCCCGGCGAGCATGCCCGACTCGGAAAACGTATAGCCGATCCCGAAAATGATCAGGACAGCACCACCAATACCCACGACATTGAGTCCGGGTATGAGGTAGACTTCGGCAATGATGAGGCCAAGGCCGACCAGGATGAGTGCTATGGCGATGAGCAGTTCCACGCTGAAGGGGTCTACGTCAGAAGGGGGGTATGTTTCAGGTGGCGGATGGCACGCGGTGTACTTCAATGCGGCTGCCGCGCACCTGTACAATACGGACTTCCACGCCGGCATCTATGAAATCTCCGGCCGTGACGACATCAATGCGCTCTCCATCCAGCTCCACGGCGCCCGATGGACGCAGCGAGGTGATGGTCATGCCAATGCGGCCTTCCAGTTCGCGGCGGTCCGATGATGACTTGTATCCCGATTTGCTGCCCAGTTCCGGTTTCAGGATGAGCTGGCTCATGCGTTCCGATCGCGGAATGATGCGCCCGATGCCGAACAGCATGCCCACCAGCAGCACCATGGTCACGGCCAGCGTAACGACGGCCGACATGACGGCTGCGCCCGATGGGAAGGACAGGCCCACATTTCCAATGAGGGCGACGCCCAGTGACAGCACAATGAGCGACACGCCGCTGGCTCCGGCTATACCGAACCCCGGAATGACCAGGATCTCGAACAGCAGCAGGATGACCCCGAGAATGAACACGGCCACCTCCCAGCTCTCCACGAGTCCGTTGAGGTAGTTCGGGCCGAAAAACAAAGCGGCACCCGTGGCGGCCATCATGCCGGGAAAGCCGATGCCCGGCGTCTGTAGTTCGAAATACAGGCCACCCATCATCATGAGCATGAGAATGGACTGCACCACCGGCGATCCGAAGAACCGGAGGACCTTTTCCGTTCCCCGGACCCTGTGCTGCACGACGGGCAATGCGGACATGCCCAGCGCATCCAGGACGGCGTCGATGGAGGCAAGCTCGGCGTCTGCGACGCCGAGGTAGACGGCCTCCTTGGTGGACAACGTGAGCACCTTTCCGGCCTCCACGACGCCCTCCACAGCGAGCGTCTCGTCCACCATGGCCTCGGCGATGGCCGGATCACGTCCGTTGGCTTCCGCCGTGGCCCGCATGAGGCCGCGCATGTAGCTCTGGTATTTGTCCGGCGCCGCTTCGCCGCCCATGCCTTCGACCACGGTCGCGGCTCCGATCGAGGCGCCTGGTACCATCACGATCCGGTCCGCCGCATACGAAATGAGGGCACCCGCCGATGCCGCATTCCGGTCAATGAAGGCCACGGTAGGCGTTTCGCTGCTCAAAATGGCCTTGCGCATGGCATCGGCGGCATCCACCAGCCCGCCAAACGTGTCTATGTGCAGGACCACGAGCGATGCATTGGCTTCCGCGGCATCGTCCAGCGCACGTTCCAGGTACATGGCCAGCCCGTTGTCGATGGTCCCCTCAATTTGCAGGACGTAGACGGGTCCGTTCCCGGCGTCTTCAAAGGGCACAAGGGCGGACTGCGCACGGACCGTTACGGTCGTGAGCAGCAGGAGGGCGGTAAAAGACAGGGTTCGCAGCATGGTGGTACCCGATGGGTCAGGAATCGATGAGAACAGGCGTTCCCACCGAAATGAGGCTCCAGAGGGTGTCCATTTGACGGTCGCTGATGGCGACACACCCCTGGGTCCAGTTATTCCTCCGTCCGGTCCCGTTGCCGTGCAGCTCTATATAGCCGCCCAGCGCCGTGGACATCGGGGGAACGCGAAAATCATGCTCAGCGTCGAGGATGGTCTGGTACTCGGCCTCGGAAATGAGGCCGTCGCGGAAGCCGCGCTCGGCATCCTCGGCATTCGGATAGTTCAGGACGAATGCCTTGTAGAATTGGCTGTTCGGGTTCTTGGCGACCACGAAAAACTCACCTTCCGGCGTGCGCCAATGATCCGGATCGGCGGCAGAACCGCGCTTTTCCTTGTCCGAGAAGAAGTTGTATCCCAGGTCGGCCGCAAACCTGAAAATAAGCTCATCGCCGCGGTACACGAACACGGTCTGGGTGGATTTCGAGATGCGGACCCACACATTGGACACATGTTCTGCGCGCACCAGCCCGTTGGCGCCGTCGCGGGTCCGGACGCGGTGCCACCCCGGTGAGGCATCGGCCAGGACATGGACCGGCTCGCGGAACCGCAGGTGCATGTACGCGCGTGTGCTGTCGCCCGGGTGGTAGAGTGTGGCGTTCCTGTCCACCGTATAGAAGAGTTCACCCTCCATATCGGCGGATGGCACCGGCTGCGCCCGTCCCGGCAGGGGGACGCAGCACAGCAGGACAAGTACCATTGGAATGATGCGCATGCTCTGAAAACGAGCAATCACGCGTGGGGATCCGTCACGCCGCGTTTCTACAGCCGGTTTCTGTCCATGCAGAGGCGATAGGCCTCCAGGACGCCGGTTACATCCTTCCCGGCGCACACATGGTCCACGGCCTCCTTCACGGCCGGTTGGGCGTTGGCCGGTGCGAACGAATACCCGACAACTTCCAGTGCTCCGATGTCGCCGTTCGTGTCCCCGATATAGGCCATTTCATGGAGCGACAACCCCAGATCATCGGCCAGCCAGGACATTCCCTCGCGCTTCGTAAGACCCTTCGGGACGACGTCGATGGAAATATGCGTGTGGAACGTCTCGAATTCAGGGGCATGGGCGGCAACCCATGCGGAAATCCGGTCCAGGGCCGGATACAGTTCGTCCGGATCCGTCCCCACCAGCGCGGCCTGCGCGCCTTTGGCGTAGTCCATGCTCATACCCGTGTCGGTACCGACGATTTCCGTGGCCATGTAGTCCTGAATGCGCTTCATGTCGGCACGCACATCGGGGGTCAGCGCCGGATGCCACGCACTTACGGCGCGGGCCGGGTCGAACCGGCCCGCGCCGGACTCGAACAATACCGGTACCTCGCAGCCCAGCAGCTGGGACATGGCTTCCACGTACGGATAGGCGCGTCCGGAACAGAGACCGAAGGCCGGCAATACAGCATGGCTGCCAGGTTGTCCGGCCTCGCGGGTCCAGGCAGCCAGTTGGCTGAGGGCGGTCAGGTCGTAGGGCCTGTAGGGCTCGGCCAGACAGCCGTCAATGTCCGACACAAAAAGTCGGATCATACAAGGACCTTGGCCAGATCCTCGATGAGCTCGTCGGAAATACCCATGGTGCTGAAGCCTCCGTCATGGAACAGCGTCTGCATGGTCACCATGCGCGTCAAATCCGACAGCAGGGTCACACAGTAGTCGGCGCAGGACTCGGCATCTGCATTTCCAAGGGGCGCAATACGTTCCGCGAACTCGAACATGGCATCGAACCCGGCAATACCCGATCCGGCCGTGGTTTTCGTGGGGCTCTGGGATACCGAATTGATCCGGATGCCGTGCTTGCCCAGCCGGTAGCCGTAGCTCCGGACAATGCTTTCCAGAAGGGCTTTGGCATCGCCCATTTCCGAGTACTTCGAGAAGGTGCGCTGCGCGCCGATGTACGACAGCGCCAGGATGGAGCCGCCTTGGTTGATGGCGCCGAGCTTCATGCCGGCCTGGATGGTCCGGTGCAGGCTTATCGCGGATATGTCGAGTGACTTTTTGAACCACTCGTAGTTCAGCTCATCGTAGGGCACATTCTTGCGCACGTTCAGGCCCATGCCAATCGAGTGCACCACGAAATCCACACCGCCGAATGTGTCTTTGGCTTCCGTGAACAGCGCGGCCAGGTCGTCGTCGGACGTGGCATCGGCCCATACGATTTTTGCGCCCGTGCGCTCGGCCAGCCCGTCCAGCTCGCCCAGGCGTTTTGCCACCGGGGCATTCGACAGGACGAATTGTCCGCCGTGAGCGTGCACCGCTTCGGCAATTTTCCAGGCGATGGAACTGTCGTTCAGCGCGCCGAAAATGATTCCTTTCTTGCCTTCGAGCAACTGGGCCATGAGGTTGGGCGATTGATTGGATGGTGCCGAAATGTACGGCATTCGGCGGGTCGTTGCACGGGGTATACACCCTGCCTACGACCCGGAGAGCACATTGCGGAGGGGCTGCAGGATGTGGACCATGTGGTCATGGATTTGCCCGTTCGATGCCACGATCTGCGAACCCAGCGGACGCATGTCACCGGTTCCTTCGTAGTTGGACAGGCGGCCACCCGCTTCCTTCACCAGCACCATGCCCGCCGCGACATCCCACGGGCACAGGCCGCTCTCGAAAAACCCGTCATAGCGGCCGGCCGCCACATAGGCCAGATCAATCGCTGCCGATCCCGGCCGGCGCACGCCGCGCGTCGCCTTCATGAAGTGCCCCAGAACGGACAGGTAGGCATCCATGTGGTCGAAATCGCGGTACGGAAACCCCGTCGTCAAGAGGCTGTCGTTCAGGTGCCCGGCCGTGCTCACGCGGCAGTCACGGCCATTCACGAATGCGCCCATGCCTTCGGCCGCCGTAAACAGCTCGTTCCGTGTGACATCGAACACGATACCCATTTGCGGCATGCCCTTGTAGGCGAGTGCAATGCTCACCGCATATGCCGGCACCCCGTGCGTGAAATTGGTCGTGCCATCCAGCGGGTCGATGATCCAGGTATAGCCCTGGTTCGAAACCTTCGCCGGTGCATCGTCTTCTTCCGCAAGAATCGAATGTCCGGGGAATGCGTCGCCAATACGACGTACTATGAGTTCCTGAGCCTTCCGGTCCACGCGGGTCACCAGGTCGTGCACACCCTTGTCCTGGATATCGCCCTCGACGAGCGTTCCAGCCTGCTCCAGGATGTACGCGCCGGCTTCTCGGGCGGCCGCTCCTCCAACGCGCAAGGCATCTTCATAAATACGAAAATCGGGACTCGGGATCGACATGGAGAGTGGGGATTACAAGGGTGATATGAAACGTTCCAACAGTATGCGCACGGTCATGCAGGCGCTCGTCCTGGCAGCCGCGGTCCTCGGGGCCGGTTGTGGCGGCGGGGGCATGTCCAACCTCGGGCCGGAAGCACTGGCCGAGCGGGATGCTCTGGTCGATGCCATCCGGAATGCCAAGCGCGACGCAATCCAAGGCGCCTTCGGGCGGCTGGACGAGTATTCGTACAGGCGCTACATCCGGACGGAGCAGTTCGATGCCGAGGATTTCCTGTTGGCCTACACCGAACACGTAGCCGACGTGCGGACCACGGGATCGGAACGGCAGGTATATGTTCAACAGGCCGATTCAGGCGGGGCGTTCGAGTTTGGATTCTTCAAGGGGTTCGTGTCGGAAAACGTGGATAACACGGATCCCGTGAACCTGGTGCCGTATGTCTTGCCCGAGGATCCCGGATACCTGGATCCCCGGCAAATGGACAAGTATTCGTTCCGTGAGTTGGCCGATACCCTGCTGTGGGACCGGCAGGCCCGTGTCATAGAGGCGCGGGCACGGCCCGACTATGGCGACGGGCTGAATGTGCGTCGCGTGCGCCACTACATTGATCGTGGAACGGACGAAATAGTCGCAATGTCATTGGAACGCATAGACTTGGCCCTTTTGTTCCGGGAAGAGAGCTCCTTCTACATACATGTGCGCCCACTACCGGACGGAGAAGGACTGCCGTACAACACGCGATTCGAGTCGCGGATACGGACGCCGTTTCGTGGATCCTACAAGGTTCGAACCGTATCTACGTACACGGACTTCGTCAGCGCAGACGGTACGGTGCCAGTACAGGACGATCCATGAGGGGTGCCAGGACCGCGTCGCGTCGGATGTCGGTCGCACGCAGGCTCCGGTTTGACAGCCCCTGGACCAGTACGGACACGGCCATGTCCTCTGATCCGGACTGCATGAATACCCGCGCCAGCTGAAGTCGGCCGCGGGCATCGCGATCGGACCGTGCCACGGCGACGCGCGCCAAGGACTCGGCCCGGGTGGTCTGTCCGAGATCGAGGGCACACTGGGACAGGCGCACATACAGGGTTGCGCTTTCCAGCAGCAGGTCGGCGGCCCGATTCAGGGACTGCAGGGCCACGTCGTCGCGGTCGGCGCGCACGCCCGCCTCACAGACCAGTACATGCGTTTCTCCATCGCCGTCGACCAGTCCGGCAGCCCGACGTGCATCGACCAGTGCCTCGTTCGGCCGGTCCATGGAAAGCAGGATGGACGATCGCAGTTTCAGGGCCTCGACATCGTCCGGCAGGTTTTCCAGCACCCGATCCACGCGGGCTTTCGCTTCCAGCATGCTGGCTCCCGAACGGTACGCAGTCTGCGCGCGGTACAGCTGCTGGTTCATTTCCCGGGAACGGGTTTTCTCGGGTAGTAACGCCTGCCCGTGGACGGGTAGTGCAACTACCGTCGTGAGGAGCGTAAGGAGGGCTATGAAGCTTCGGGCAATCATGTGCCTGATGACATACAACAATCGTTCCGGCTGTCGATATTGCCTGGAGCACTACCTGTTCCGGGCAACGGTGTCCAAGGATTACCACAACATACAGCAGGGAGCGACCAGTTCGCACGTCAGTCCGTTCCGTCCATTGGACAGCGGGCCGGGCTGCGATGTGCGCCACGTCTCCGTCACCGAATCCACGAACCGGGATGCGCGTGCATGGGCCCGAAACGGCGCCCGGGAAGGCGCGGTGGTCATCGCCGACCGGCAGACGGCCGGGCGCGGCCGGCATGGACGTACCTGGGCGTCCGATCCAGGACAAAACCTGTTGTTCAGCGTGGTCCTGTATCCGACCGAGCCGGTCGCTGCGTGGGGACGCTACGTCATGGCGACAGGCGTGGCGGTGTGCCGGGCGGTCAATACGGCCGGCGTCGTACCCGACGCCGGCCTCAAATGGCCCAATGACATCATGATTGATGGATTCAAGTGTGGCGGCATCCTCATGGAACGGGAGCCGGAAGTCGGCGCACTTGTGCTGGGCATCGGTCTGAATGTGAACCAGGCGGATTTCCCCGATACCCTGGCCACGCCCGCCACATCCCTGTTGTTGGCCACCGGAAGGCACACGCCCCGGGAAGAACTGTTCCATGCCATTCTGCGGGGCATGTCCGACTGGCTCGAGGCCCCGGATACACTCCTGGTTGCCGCCTACACGAAACACCTGGTGCACATGGGGCAGGACCTTTCCATCCGATCGCTCGACGGCCACCGATTCGAACGGGGTACGTGCATCGGTATTTCAGCGGATGGTGGATTGGTGATGTCCATTGATGGCCAGCATCGTACGTTTCATGCAGGAGACGTCACCCTCAGGCCTTTATGATGCACCTGGTCATAGACATCGGAAACAGCAGTGCCAAAGTAGGCCTGTGGGACGGCGCGGCGGTCGTGAAAGCGGACCGTATGGAGGCCGATTCCGATGAGCTGGCCGAGTTCCTTGATGGCGTGGAGGTAGGGGCCGCCGGGGCTGTGTCGGTGGTACCCGGGGAAAACAAGGCGTGGAGCGTCGTAGTGAAGACGGCCACCCGGCATGCGTTGCGGTTTTTCGACCACATGTCGGCCCTCCCGGTGGAAATCGGATATGAAACGCCTCGTACGCTCGGCGCCGACCGCATTGCGGCAGCCGTGGGGGGGTTCCTGGACCCCATGCGCCAGCCGGGTCAGACCACCATCGTGGTCGATGCCGGAACGGCATTGAACATGGAAATCGTGACGCCCGACGGACTGTATCCGGGTGGCATCATTGCGCCGGGACCGGAACTGCTCCGGAGCAGCTTGCGCGCCGGCACAGCCCAACTTCCGCTCGTGGAACTCATTGCGCCACAAGACCTGGTGGGCCGGTCCACCGACGAGGCCATGCGTTCAGGCATTCTCTGGGGATTCCGGGAAACGGTGGCGGGCCTCATTGCCCGCGTCCACGAGGGTACCGGAGAGCCGTTTGTCGTGGCGACTGGGGGGTGGGCGCCCTGGCTGTCGGAGCACGTGACGGCGATAGACGTGGTGCGGCCGCATCTGGTCCTGCGCGGCGTGGCAGCGCTACTGGGCGGGGCGGTTCCGAAGGATGGTGTCAATCCGTGACAGCACCATCTGGACGGCAATTTCATTGCGGCCGCCGCGTGGAATGATGACATCGGCCAGACGCTTGGATGGCTGTACGAATTCGATGTGCATGGGCCGGACGGTTTGTTCGTACTGATCCAGGATGGACTGGAGCGATCGCCCGCGCTCGGCCATGTCCCGACGTATGCGCCTGATGAGACGTACGTCATCGTCCGTGTCCACAAACAGTTTGATGTCCATCCGTTCAACAAGGTCCCGCTCGGCCAGTGCCAGGATGCCTTCAACAATCAGAACCGGCGTGGGTCGGACGGAGACGGTTTCTTCGGTCCGGGCGTGGGTCGTGAAATCGTAGACGGGCTTCTCAATCGCGAATCCGGTCAACAGCGCATCTATGTGCTTGACCAGCAGCTCGGTTTCAAGCGCAGAGGGGTGGTCGAAGTTGAACGACGCACGCTCTTCCAATGAGAGGTGGCCCAGTTCACGGTAATAGGCGTCGTGCTCAAGAACCGATACGCCTTCGGCGTCCAGTTCCTCCATGAGGCGCGACAGAACAGTGCTTTTTCCGGAGCCCGATCCTCCGGCCAGTCCGATGATGACAGGACGTCTCACCCTTTCCGGACCATGACCAGTTCGTGCGTTCTGGTATCTTCATTCCACGTGGACAGCTTCTCGTCGTAGACATACCCGTCGGGGTGCTTCCATTCCAGGAGGGGCTCCAGATCTTCCACCGTCTCGCGGACAATGAAGTTCACCAGTTTGCCCCTGAGAGGCTTCACGCCATGGGTAACGGCAGACAGTTCGCCACCTTTCTTGCGCATGAACTTGACCACGACCATGGCCGCGTAGGTATGTTCATCGTTCCAGGAATCCTCGTGGATGCCTGGCAACAGGTTCCAGACAAACCGGTCTTTCAGGGTCTTGTTCAGGACCGACGACAACGGTCCACGCCAGTACTTGGAGACCTTGCCGACGCCTTCCAGGGATGCATCCATCCTGAGGCGATAGTTCGGAATGAGGTCGTCCGGACGCAAGAGCCCGAACAAGCCCGAAAAAATGATGCCTTCTTCCAGCAGACGACGCTGGGCTCCGGTAGGGAGTCCAGGGAAATCCATGGCCTGATACATGACCCCCGGGCTGTACCTGTCGAGCGCCGAGATGAGCGGCGCTTTCAGGACATTCCGGTTGATGTCAATGGCTTGCGCCAACATATCACCCTTCACACCGAACAGCGTCTCCAACTCCTCCTCGGGCGCATCGAGCATGCCCTGGAGTGAGCGGATGAGCTCACGGCGTTCTGGATTCAGCGCCTTGAAATAGTTGAACGTGCTCGACGAACGATAGTCGAACATGTCCGGCGCAAATGGATTTCCGCCCTCCTGCTTGCCTTCAGCGGGAGGGAGCAGAATGGAAAAGTTCGGCATTGGGGGCGGGCTGGATCAGGAATCGGAGTGCTGCTGGCGCATTTCGCCCAGCAACGCATCGATGTCATTGCGGATCAGGTCCGCTTTTTCTTTCGCATCTTTCACCAAGGCATCGCCCTCGCGGCGTGCCTGGCTGCCTTCTTCTTCGCTGAGGGCATTATCGATAAGATCGGCTACCCGCTCGCCCAAGTGGTCGAGTTGGTAGGCCATCTTGCGACGCAGCCGTTTTCCCTCTTCGGGGGCGAACAGAAGACCCAGAGCAAATCCGGCAGCACCACCCAACAACACACCCCAAATTCCGGTACGTGCGGATTTTGACCAGGAGTTGTCTTTCATGGATGCGTTACCGATCTATTTCTTCTTCTTGTGCCGATTCTTGCGCAGGCGCTTTTTACGCTTGTGCGTGGCGATCTTATGACGCTTTCTCTTTTTGCCGCAGGGCATAGAAACCTCTACTTAACGTTTTGACTGAGGGCAGACCCTCATAATAAGGCAATTTAGGACTGTCTGCAACGACATGGGCACTCAGGAGTTCATGGATTTCCTTGAAGAAATGATTCGGTGGATTTCCCATCTGTTCCTCGCGGCGTTTATTTTGAGGCCCCCACACCCCACCTTGCGATGGTTGCAGCCCAGTACGACATCAAGACCGCCCACGGCTACACCTATGCCGAAGCCGGAGCCGACTCGCAGGCCACGCCTGTATTGTTGCTCCACGGAATGATGGGTGACATCAGCAACTGGGAGGCGGTCATTCCGGCTGTCGCCCATGCTGGATATCGCATTGTGTGCCCGGTGCTGCCTGTCTATTCCATGCCCATCCGAAAGGCCAACCTGGAGGGGCTCGTGGATTTCGTGCACGGGTTCACGTCTGCATTCGGGCTGGACAATGCCGTGGTCGTAGGTAATTCGCTCGGGGGACACCTGGCCGCGTTGTACGCCATGGCGCATCCGTCGCGCGTTGCGGCCCTCGTCCTGACAGGAGCGTCCGGCATCTACGAAGTGGAAATGTCATCGTCCATCATGCGACGAAAGGACCGGGAGTACCTTCGCCCGCGCGTCGCCAAGACGTTCTACGATCCGTCCCACGTTACGGAAGAGCTGCTGGACGACGTCATTGAGATCATCAACAACCGCGACAAGGCCGTGCGCCTCATCCGGTTTGCGCGGTCGGTGGAGAAGGGATCCATCAAGGACAAACTGGGCGGTATCCATGCCCCGACCCTCCTGGTATGGGGAAAGCAGGACGTGATTACGCCACCCGACGTGGCGCTTTCGTTCGATGCCGGAATTCAGGATAGTGAATTGCATTTCATAGATGAATGCGGTCATGTCCCCATGCAGGAGCAGCCCGACGCGTTCAACCGGCTCATGATCGATTTCCTGAACCGCACGACGAAGCCCCGGCAATCCGCCCTTGCCAGTTGATGGCCTGACGCAACCGTTCACCGCCCAATGATGCAGGTTCGGGAGCGGGAAGATGCCCTGGCCGGTGCCGGACCGTACGTTTGCTTCGAATGATCTGAATTTACCGGCTTACTGTGAACGCACGCCTTTCCAAATGGTCTCTATTGCCCGCAGTGGCGGTGGTCATGGTGCTGCTCGTTGTGTCCGGCTGCACGCCCCGACTGACGCCGTTGTATCGTGACTATGATGTGGTCAGTGACACGGTAGATAGTGTTGACACGCCCGATGCCGAACTCATTCAACGCATTGAACGGAGCCTGGAAGCCGCATCGTGGAAACTGGTTGACGGAGCCACGGACAATGTGGTGGCAACGGCGCCGCGCACGTTCCGGCGGTGGTTCATCTATGATGTGGAAGTGGAAATGGAAATCCTGCCCATGGGTGGGGAGTACGTGCGCATGCTCATCAACCCGTACCGAGTGTTTTTCACAGGGAAACGGCGTCAGATTCCGTATTTGCGACGATCGCTGGCCCGGTCGGCGTTCCGTGATCTGAATAAGGCGTTCGAGGCCGAAGGATTGGTGCTGGTGGGAACGGCCCAGTCACGTGACAAGGAAGCCCGCGGGGACTGAACGGAACATTTCGGCCGCCCAACGACGTTCAAGGCACAGTTCTTTTACACATTGGGGATGTCACGGCTTCGACGGGTGGATTGCGCAGATGGCTGCGTGTCGAGCTTTTTGGTATGCTCGTAAATCTTGCCAAAAACACTGCAACTGCGAACGATTACGCATTTGCGATGGCGGCTTAAGACCGCTGTCTGTTCTACGGGGTGCTCGCCCATTGGCCCTCGCTGGAGCAACGCTCAGATGGGATAGGTTTGAAGATGCCGACTGAATACAGATAACCGAAACTTCAACAGTCTAGGCGTGATGTTGGCCTTGCTATCCGGCATGGCATTACGCGACAACAAGTAGGACGGCTACACACGTAGACGCCTCCCTGTTTGACCACTCGGACCCGGGTTCGACTCCCGGCATCTCCACCATGTGAATCCCTGCTCTGTTGCTTTACGGCAATGGGGCAGGGATTTTTTTGTCCTTCTCTTCTCGGCTTCACAGAACTTTTGCGGGTGCGGAACTTGGATATAGTTGACTGGTAAACTATTATTGTTGACCATAAACTATTATTGTTGACCAATCAAATATATCAATACCATGAGCACTGCAACACTGACCGAAAACACCACTTTTGCCGTCGACGCTTCGCACTCCCGCGTCGGCTTCACCGTCCGCCATCTGGGCTTCAGCAAGATCCGTGGCTCCTTTGAGACCTTCGAAGGCACCATCCGCATGGACGGAAACGACCTTTCCACGTTGGCTGTCGAGGCCGTTGCCCAGACGGCATCGGTAACGACCAACGAGCCGAAGCGTGACGAGCACCTCCGCTCCGGCGACTTCTTCCTGGTCGAAGAATACCCGACCATGACGTTCAAGAGCACGGAAGTACGCAGCGTCGAGGGCAACTCCTTCACGCTGGTCGGCGACCTGACGATTCGTGGCGTCTCCAAGCAGGTCGAATTCCTGGCTGAGTTCCTGGGATCAGGCAACGACCCATGGGGCAACCTGAAGGTCGCTTTCGAAGCAACGACGACCATCAACCGCAAGGAGTTTGGTCTGAACTGGAACGCCGCTCTCGAAGCCGGTGGATTCGTGGTGAGCGATGACGTCGCCATCGAATTGGAAGTCCAGGCCGCGCCGCAGGGCTGAGCCCACTTGGACGCCCGTTGACATCGGGGCGTCAGAGTAATTCCCGGACCGTTCCTGTTGGGGGGCGGGGCATTCGCCCCGCCCCCCAATTTTGTTCGTGCCAGCTGCCCGCGGCAGGGACCTTCCCACCAGTTCGGACATTGATGCACCCCCATGACCCTGCTCGTGTCCATATCAGCCGTCCTGGGCGGCCTTGCCGCCCTCATCTGGAGCGCCGATCGCTTCGTGGACGGGTCATCCATGGTCGCGCGGCATTACCAGGTATCGCCGCTCATCATCGGCATGATCATCATTGGCTTCGGCACGTCTGCACCCGAGATGGTTGTGTCGCTCTTTGCGTCGTTGCAGGGCAATCCGGGCATTGCGCTTGGTAACGCGTACGGGTCCAACATTGCCAACCTCGGTCTCATCATCGGTGTTACAGCGATCGTGAGCCCCATCCTGGTGCAGTCCAGCATCGTGAGGCGGGAGCTGCCCATTCTGATGGCCGTGACGGCCTTCACAGCGTGGATCCTTTGGGACGGGACGCTGGGTCGCACCGACGGTGTGTCATTGATGATCCTGTTTGGTGCCTTGATGGGCTGGAGCATCCGTCAATCGAAGACGCCGGATATCCTCGCCGGTGAGGTGGATGTCACGAACCCGCCAGCCGATGTCCCGCTGCGGGGTGCCGTGCTGCGGTTGGTGGGCGGACTCGTGCTGCTCATTGCATCGTCCCGCGTACTGGTATGGGGCGCCGTTGACCTGGCTACGCGACTCGGCGTAAGTGATCTCGTGATAGGACTCACCGTCATTGCCATAGGCACGTCGTTGCCGGAATTGGCCTCGAGCATATCGGCCGTTCGGAAAGGGCAATACGATATGGCCATCGGCAACGTGATCGGGTCCAACCTCTTCAACACGCTGGTCGTCGTGGGCATCGCGTCGCTCGTGCATCCGCTGGAGGTGCCGAACGGGGTGTTGTCGCGTGATGTCTCGGTGATGGCCGTGATGACCTTGTTCGTGGCGGTGTTCGGAGTAGGACTGCGGCGGCAGGGGCGTATCAACCGGGTGGAGGGTGGACTGCTGGTAGCCGGCTGGGCGGTCTACACGGTGTACCTCGTAGTAACCGTGTAACATTTGTTTATACTTTGCATATACTTGCCCTGCACAACCAAGCAGCGTCTGATATGCGGGGAGAACAACTCGGGGAATTCGAAGAACTGGTCCTGATGGCCGTGGCGGCCCTGAACGGGGAGGCATACGGGCTTTCCGTGAGGACACTGCTGGCCGATGAAGCAGGCCGCGAAGTCTCACTCGGTGCCATTCACGCGACCTTGTACCGCTTGCAGGACAAAGGGTACCTGGAATCCGGACTCGAGGGAGCCACGGAAACCCGTGGTGGCCGTCGGAAGCGCATGTTTCGCGTAACCGGAGCCGCCAAGCGCGCGCTTTCTGAAGCCCGGACAGCACGGGAATCGCTGTGGAGTCTCATGCCGAAGGCCATACGGACCGAGGTGGCATCATGAGACCACAACCTCCTGCATCGGCCCGTCGATTCCTGGCCTGGTACTGCCGGACGGACGTCCACGAGGAAGTCCAGGGAGACCTCGACGAAGCATTCGAACTGGCCGTCGCGGACGTTGGCGTTCGTCGCGCACGCTTGCGCTACTGGAAGGAAGTCGTGCTCTTCATGCGTTCCCATACCCTGCGTGATCGACAGACGCGCACATCCACATCATCGGCCATGCTCACTAATCACATCCGCGGGGCCGTCCGTGGAATGCGCAAACAGAAACTCATTTCAACGCTGAACGTGGCCGGGCTGGCGGTCGGTCTCGCTTGTATGGTACTGGCGGGCATGTTCGTGCGGGAAGAGCTTTCCTACGACCAATACCATAAGGACATCGATCGAATGTACCGTGTGAATGGCGGTTATGACACTGGCGGATTCCATGGAATTGCGAAGATCAATGGGCCATGGGGAGTCACCGCAGCTGCCGAATTGCCGGCCATCGAAGCTGTCACGCGATTCAGTTTCTATGGCAACACGTTTGCCGATGTTGACGGACAGCAGGTCGCACTGTCAGGCGGACTGTACGCGGATTCGACCGTATTCGATGTGTTTTCCTGGCCGTTACTCTCGGGTGATGCCGCGAATGCCTTGCGCGGTCCTGGGCGTATTGTCCTCACTGAAGCCACGGCGCGGAGTGTCTTCGGGACGACCGATGTGTTGGGTCGGGAGGTACGGCTGGGAGGATCGGACATCGCGATGGTGACAGGGGTCATGGCCGATGTGCCACGTGCTTCGCACTTCACGTTTCCCTTTCTGCTGTCCATGGCATCGAACAGACACGAAAGTCACGATGATTGGTGGCGGTGGAATCAATACTACACATATGTAACGTTGGCTCCGGGGGCTGATCCTGTCGCGGTTTCCGAGGCCATCACCGGGGTCGTGCAGGCGAATCTGCCTCCGGACGTGGCTCCGAACTCGTCAGCGTGGCTGCAGCCCGTATCGAGGATATATCTCCACAGCCAGCAGTTCCGTGAGATGACAGCGCTGGGCAGTGCGAGCCGCGTGTGGACGCTTGCCGGCCTTGCCGCGCTCATTCTCGTGATTGCGGCTCTGAATTTCGTGACGTTGTCAACGGCCCGGTCGGGCATTCGGTCACGCGAGGTAGGTGTCCGGAAGGTGCTTGGCGCCGGGCGCTATGGCCTCGTGCGGCAGTTCATGACGGAATCGACCGTATCGGTGGCGCTGGCAACTGTAGTGTCGTTGGGTTTGGCCGTGGCTGCACTGGATTTCTTCAATGACCTGACCGGTAAAGGATTTGCCTGGATGGAGCTGTTTTCGGGGTTGAATCTGGCATTGTTGGCCGGTGTCGCGGTGGTCGTGAGTCTATCAACCAGCTGTTATCCGGCGCTCGTCCAGTCCCGCGCCCGCCCTGTGGATGCCATGAGAGGCCAAGCGCGGGGAGCCGGAATGGTGCGGCTTCGCCAGGGGTTGGTCGTGCTGCAGTTCGGAATATCGGCCATCCTGCTGATGGCAACAGGCATCGTGACGGATCAGTTGCAATTCCTGGATTCGGCGCCGCTCGGGTTCGACCGTGATCAGCTGGTGGCTATACCGTTCCAGGACAACAGCTTGTCACCACGGGTGTCGGAGCTTCGCACCGCGGTGGAAGCCGTACCAGGCGTCGAGGGCGTTTCGTTGTCAGGCAATCGCCCGGGCGGTGGCGACTGGGGGATTCCCGTCGAAATTCCGGGTGTGAATCCGGACGATATTCCGGGTGTCCGCATGCTGGTCGGGGATGCTTCATTCCCGGACATCTACGGAATGGCTCTGGCGGAAGGCCGCTCGTTTGACATGGACCGTCCCGCCGATCAGGAAACGGCTCTCTTGGTGAATCAGGAGTTCGTGCGGCAGTTGGGATGGGACGACCCCATTGGGCGCCCTATCTTGATGCCTGCTGTGGGGCGCTCATTTGAAGTGACTGGCGTAGTGGAGGACTTTCATTTCCGGTCGATGCATGAGCAGATTGCTCCACTCATGATATTCATGGCACCGGCTGCCTGGTATTCCCAGATGACGGTTCGTTTGCGGCCCGATGCGTCACAGGAGACGCTGGATGCGATTGGGCAGGTCTATGCCCGCTTCGATCCGGTCAATGCATTCCGCTACACGTTCATCGACGAGCAATTCGATGCGCTGTATGCCGCCGATCGCCGCGTGGGCGATCAAATTCGCCTCGGCACCTGGTTCGCCCTCATAGTGGCGTGCATGGGGCTCTTCGGACTGGCGACGTTCACCGCACAGCGCCGAACCCGCGAGATCGGGGTGCGCAAGGTGGTCGGCGCCACCGAGTGGGTGATTGTCCGGCTCCTGACGCGTGAAACGGTCGTCCTGGTGGCGCTTTCTCTGCTGATCGCGGCGCCGGCGTCCTGGTGGATGGGCCAGCAGTGGCTGGCCGGTTTCGCCTATGCAACGTCCATAGGGCCCGGCGCCCTTGTTCTGGGCGCCGGGCTTACCATGGTCATTGCAGTCGGTACGACAGCCGCTCAAGCCTGGAGAGCCGCACGAATGGATCCCGTGAAGGCCATCCGTACCGACTGATCAGTTACCGCTTTCGAGCGACTCGCGGTACTCATCGCTCGCGAAAATAGCCACTTCAACACGGCGGTTTTCGCGGCGGCCTTCCGGGGTGCCATTGTCAGCGACTGGATTCATTTCGCCATATCCGTTGATGCTGAGCCGGGACGGGGCAATGCCTTTCATGGCCATGTAGTTCGCAGCGGCACTGGCACGGCGTTCTGAAAGACTCTGGTTGTAATCCTCAGCGCCGGTGTTGTCCGTGTGACCTACGATGAGCACGTTCGTGTTATCGTAGTTCTCAAGGCTTTTCGCAAGCTTGTCGAGGTTGGACTTGGAGGCCTCGGAAAGTTCGGCCGAGTTGACGGCAAACAGAATGGCCGAGTCAAAGGTTACCTGGATGCCTTCACCAACGCGTTCTACGTTGGCAGCTTCGAGTTCCTTTTCGAGTTCAGCAGCCTGCTTGTCCATCTGGGCACCGATGATGGCGCCAGCTGTGCCGCCGACGGCCGTACCAACGAGTACACCGGTTGTGGTCTTGCCGGTGGCCTTGCCGATGACGCCGCCAAGAACTGCTCCGGCGCCAGCGCCAATGGCCGTTCCTTTGAGGGTGTTGCTGGCGCCACAGCCGCCCAATATGGAGACGGAAAGAAGTAACAGAAGAATATTACGGATACGCATACGGATCACTACTTGAAAAAAGATGGTCATACCGTCCGGATATTCCGGACAGAATCCCTTGTTACACACTTCGAGTCGGCGATGGGTCCGCAGAATCCCCCCTCCCGCGCCGTATTCACCAGATACGTGCGCGCTGAGGTGCGCCAAAAAAAGTGGGGCGGGCGGCTCTCGCCGCCCGCCCCCGGGCATCGCATGATTACAGCAAGCACAAGCATAACAGCGATGCACACGGGTTAGTCTATGCAATCCGGAATGTGCGCGGAAACGGGAGGCGAAAAAATGCCCTACTCGAGACCGTCCATCAAGGCCCATGCCTTGGACCGCGGGCTGATGGGCTGCGACACCCAGCCGTCCGGCGTCCAGCGTTCCACACCTTGCATGTAAGCGATCTTGAATTCGTTGTCCAGTGGCGCAGGGTTCAAGCCGAGTTGGCGTGCCTCACTCCATACAAAGTCATAGCCGTCATTCGACCCGACTGCGACCAGTCGGAGGCTGTCGTCTGCCGTGACGTGGAGTGACCCGGCCCGCTGGTTCTGAGGGTTGGTTCGACTGAGGGCCTCGTTCACCTGAAAAGCGACCAGGGAATCCTGAGGCATACGTCGCAAGGCGTCTATTCGCGGGTATGCGTTCGGCATGAGGAGGCCAATCTCGGAGCGTGGCATCCGGAGGTACAACCGCTCGTGGCTGGTCGGCCCCGGTCCGGGTTGGTAGTCGCCGGCGCTGGGACCAAATCCAGCGATGCGGCGGGGGTCCAAGACCACCAATACCGCTTGGTCGAACGCGTTATTGGTGCCCCCAAGAAGTATTTCCTGGATTCCATCCCGGTCAAGGTCCTGATGCAGCATGGTGCGGAGCGCACCGGAATGGTGGTACGTGTCCAGGACTGTGCCGGACTGTACGTCGATTTTCATCAGGACCGCCGGATAAAAGTCCTGGTTGGCTGACACATAGGCCTCAACCCGCCCATCAGCATCAAAATCCCCGGCCAAGAGAGCCTGAGGAGCCATGCGTCCATGCAGGATGGCCAAGTCCCGAGGATAAGGCAGGTCCAACGTAAACACCGAGTGAATCTGTGTCTCGCCCGTCGATGCATTCCACAGTCCGAGGGCACCCAGGTTGCCTCGTCCTTCTGACCGAGGAACCAAGAAAACGAAATCCAGCCGGCCGTCGTGGTCAATGTCTGCCAACTCCCCGGTCTTGTACTGGTCACCCCAGTCACCGATGGCACTTCGTGGTTCCTGTGTATCATACCGGTAAATCACCCGTCCTTCGTCGTTTTTCACCACGTAGGCACTGTCTTCCACCGTCCAGCTGGCTGGGTCCGGATCTATCCGGTTCTCGAACCACCACATGGCCAGGCTGCCCGCCATGATGCCCAGCAGTGTAGCGGTGACGAGCCAGCGACGTCGACGGAAGCGATCCAGTTGGTGCAGGAACGCGTTGCGCGTGCGCTGTTCCACTATGCGTGTTTCTGTCAGTGCCTCCTCGATGGAGGAGATTCCCCTGAACGGTAACACGCGCTCCGGGAAGCGATCCTGAAGGCGACGGCGGCGCTTCTTGGCAGCCTCCAGATTCGACTCCGGCATCACCAAGAGCTCGGCGTTCGAAAAAAAAGCAGCATCCACCTTGGCCTCGATGCTGTCATTGTCCACGGCGAGCACGGCACCGCTTCCGTCTACGGCTCCGGTCACTACGCACGCCGGGCTTATCCGGGCGGTCGTGCGCTGCTCTGTATGTCTCACGATTTCGCAGAAGAGCGTCAATGCCATGGCCAGTCCTGCAGACGAGCCGGAATGGAGTGCACCGCTGCCATCGAGGTGGTATACGCCCTGGTACGTTCTGCGGAGCAGGTCGGGGTACCGCACGGCCAACAAGGACCGTGCCGCAGCCAGAGGTGCAGATGCCACGGTTTCCTCCGCATCCTGTTGCTGAAAGGCCAGTATGAAGGCATCTCCTTCGTCAGCATAGCCGGAAATAGTGCACGCTACATACCTGGTGAATCCGTGTCCAGACGCGTCCACGTTGCGGTCTGTTTTATGGGATACGACGGGAAAGCGACACCGGGCCCCTTTGTTGTGTGTTTGCTGTCGTTCAAGGTCCTGGATGTCCTCAAGGATACCAGCCAAGGCCGGTCGCAGCAGCCGAACCCTATCAATCAGGTTGCGATCATGACTTGGACGCGACGACTCGCACAGAATGCGTTCAATCGCCGATGTGTCGCCGACATGATTGAACTGGACAAATGCCCATGCCAGAAAGCGGTCTGCCAGCATGGATGCGTGTCCAACAGCAGAATACCGCGACAATACCAACGCACACTCTTCAAGCCAGTCCGGATGCAGGCCGTCGAGCCACAATACACTTCCGACGGGTTCGAGCAGTTCGGCAATGTCGTCCAGGTAGGACACGCCCAGGTCCGGCCTTGGAAGGCGGCCCAGAAACGCCGTGATGAATACGGCGACCTCAGCAACACGATGGGCCGGGACGGTCGGATGCGACAGCCGGATCCGAAGGCCATCCAGGGCCTCTTCGACTTCCAACGGTGTGACGGGTACGCCGCTCATGGCTCTGTCATGTTCAGCGCTTTCGAGCGGGGACTGAGAGGCTGCGGAACCCAGCCATCGGGCGTCCATCGTTCAATGCCCTGCATGTATCCGATCTTGAAGGCGTTATCAAGCGGAGCGGGGGAGAGGCCTTGGTCGGTCGCATATTTCCAGATGGCGTCATACCCGTCGGTCGTCCCGACCGCGACCGGTCGGAATGTCTCGTCGAGATTCAAGTACAGAGTCCCCACTGTCGCTTGACGTCCGTTGACATTCATCTGAGAATCATGAATGCCCATGGCAATCATTTTGTCCAGAGACATGCTTCGGATGAACGAGACGATTGGAAACGTCGTTGGGTGCAGGTTTCCAACTTCAGTGATAGGCATGCGCAGGTAGACCTTTTCGTGATTGGTCGGCCCGTCACCAGGCTGGTACATACCTTCGCTCGGCGCCATGCCACCTATCTGTTGCGGATCCAGAACAGCAAACACCGCCTTGTCAAATGCATTGTTTGTGCCACCAACCAGGAGTTCGGGACGACCGTCTCCGTCAATATCGAATGCGTTCATGGACGTAATGACGCCCGAGTGATGATAGATTTCCAGGATCTCCTGTGACAGGATGTTCACCTTGGCGATCACGGAAGGATAGTATTCATGAACTGCCGAGACATACGCTTCAACCGTCCCGTCGCCATCATGGTCTCCGATTTCCATTCCAGCGGGAATGAGTCGACCATGAAGGATGGATATGTCTCCGTCATAAGGCAGTTCGAGGTCGAATATGGACCATGATATCACATTATTAGACGCACTATCCCAGAACTTGATGGAGCCAGGCTCACCGATGGTGAGATTTCCCTTCTCGGCCCATACGAAATCCATGATGCCGTCGTCCGTGATATCCACTAGAATCGCACTGTGCATTCCATTTCTAGACGCGTCCGCCATGGTCATACCCTCTCGGAGCGCACGGCGAAAAAGTACGTCTCCGTCCTTGTTGAGCACCAGGAACGAGGTGTCGTCCCAGGTCCAACTGGCAGGAATCGGATCCACCTGGCGGTCAAGCCATATGCCTGCGGGTGCGCCCACGAACAATCCAAGCAGCACCGCGGCGACCATCCATTTCCGGCTCAGGAAGCGCTCCGTCAAATGGGTGGCAAGATTCCGTGTCGTCGCTTGTACAATGCGCCGGTCGGCGAAGGCATCCTCCACTGTCCGGATGCCCCGAATCTCCAGATTCCTGGAAGGATACACGGCGTTCAGGCTCGTGACGCGAGCCCGAGCCTGCCGAGCCTGTCCATCCGGCACGACCATCATGCGGGCACCGGAAAAGAAGGTCGCCTCCACCTTGGCATCGAACGTACCAGCGTCAACCGGAAGCACCTGACCGTCATCGTTCACACATCCGGTGAGTACGCAGTCGTCCGCCACATGATAGTTGGTTCGGGACTCCGCACACCGCATGATCTCGCAGAACAGGAGCAATGACATGGCCAGCCCGCCCGACGGCCCGGCATGCACGCCGTCTGCGCCGTCAAGGGAAAACGTGCCGCTCACTGTTGTTCTGAGTATCCGTGGATCCATCCCTGACGCCAGGAGCCGTGCGGTCTTCAAGGGGGCGTGGACCAATGATTCCACGTCTCCATCGTACGGGAACGATACATCCACGCGATCACGAACGTCTTTGTTTGGTGAAAGCGTGCATCGAAACGTCCGTAAATAGCCTCCGGGTCGGTGCACATCGTGGACCAGCGTAGGCACGACAGGAAACATGGACGCTGCCCCAGCGGAAGCCCTATCGAGAGCATGGGCCTCTTCGGCGCGCTCCATAACGGGTCCCAGCGCGGGTTTTCTGACCAACGCTTCTTTGATGACCGATGCAGACGGCCGGGCATCCGATCTGTTTTCGGGTGAAGCCTCGTTGATCAGGCTCAATGCCTGGTCCATGCTACCCATCCTGTCGTACTGGAATACGGTCCAGCCGAGGAGGCGGCTCGAGAAGGCCTTTGCGCGGGGCTCACCGGCCCGTCGTGCATACGAATGCACGACGCGCCATGCTGCCTCCAACCACTCCGGTCGCACACCGTCCAAGCGCACATCCTTTCCGACCGGAGCCATCAACTCCAGGACATCTTCCAGAAAGCCCGCTTTGGGCAGACGAGCGAAATGATCGATCAGGAAAAAAAGAATGCCAACCAGTCGATGGGTTGGCATGGTAGGATGTGACAGACGGATCTTGAGTTGATCCAGGGCGTCTTCGATGTCGATGGGACTGGACCGGAGCACGTCAGCTCAGTGCATAGCTTCTGAGGACGGCATCGGATCCGGCGCGACGGGGTACTTGTTCGTTTCCTACGACACGGCGCGGTGAAGCGCTTCCCGAACGGCACGTAACAAACACCGTGTCGGATTCTTCCAGATGCACCAGCAGGGCGCGATCACGGACATCCACAACGGCCGAGGCGCCCAATTTGAACGAGCCGGTATCATCCGGGTGGATGGTGATGGACTGGGTCGGCAGCAACAGATCCATGTTCCGGTCGCTGAGCGAAGCCGGATCACCCACCTCCAAGACCGGCATGACCACGACGCCTTGCGCATCCGGACAGTAGACGTGAGTTCCATGGTCAACCACCAGGAGCATTTGCTCGACGAGCGACTCCTGGGTACAGAGGATGTACCCTCTGACTTCGTCATTCAGCGAATCGTGTATGAACCGTACCAGAATGCCTTCCTCCCGGTTCAGCATGGATCCAAGGGAACGGAAGCGTGCGTTCGGGGCCGGTCCTGCCGCAGCAAAGCCGGTTCTTCGCGTCGTATTTGTCGATGAATCGACGGACGAAACGGGTTTGCGCTCCAGGCGGATGCGTCGAGGTGGCGTATACAGCGACTCAGCGAATGCTGCGACGGCATCCGGCAGCGGAGAGGCGGTGTTTGTCAGCTCGTCGCGCATACTGGCCAGCAACTGGACGTAGTCCCGGGCGTGCTCATTTGTCGCGAGCAACGAATCAACGTGGCCCTGATCCGAATCAGACAGGTTTTCCGGAGCCCAGACGTACATTTCCAGAAGGTGAAGCATTAACGGCGACTTTATTACAGATCCTTTCGTACCGGTACCGTTGCGGAAACGGTGGTCGGTTCGGCGAGCATGCGCACCAGTTCATTGCGGGTCATCTGGTACAGATACTCGAACACGTTCCTGTACGTGGAACGATAAACGTCGTCGGTAAGTTCGGGCAGCAGCTCACGAATGGCATCGGCGTTGGAAGCGACATGGCCGTATCCCAGCTCGGCATGGGCCAATAACCTGATTTCCACTCCCAAGCACAGGTTGTTGAATTGATTTTCCGTGAGGCGTTCCTGTCCTACATAGAAGTCTCGTCTACTGGCACCGACGCCGGCTACTGCGCGCCGGATTGTACGGCGCAAATCGGGGCTGGCAGACGGCATACACCGGTCTTCATTGGCGTGAAGTCGAACCCGTGCTGCACGAATAAGGAGGGCGAGTCCGGTCAGGTCGAAGCACCCTCTGTATCCGGTCTCCGACGCGAACATGTACGCAACTTGGTCAAGAAGTAGGTTGAGGTCGAAGGTGCCACGGATTCCATGCCTGATGTAGGCATCGACAAAATCGGGTGGCAGGACGGGAAGGTGCGTCCGGGGGTGCTTGAAGACGACATGGAGTCGCCCTCGAAGACGTTCAATGGAAAGGTCTGACCGCTCGGATATGACCCGTTTCAGGTTCCGGACCACACGGGACAGCGATCCATCGGCCTCTTTGTAGCGAGCAAACAGCCCATCCGATACGGTGCCCAGGATGAGCCTGCGCCACATTACCAGTAGGTCGGCATCGTTGGCAGCACTGATGGGGGCGCCGAAGTAAGCACGGATTTTTACGAATCGACCCCGTTCGTCGCGCTCGAACAAGTCGGCCACCAGATCCAGGGCCAGGTCCCGATCCGGGTCGGCGACCACCACATTCGCAATGACGGCGTGGTTGCGCGACCTGCGGAGATAGGTTCGGGCCACGCGGTACGCGGCATCAACACATTCGTTGATGTCGTGCCGACCGGGATGATCGCTTATCATCCCGAGTGTGAGGGAGCGTATGCGGGTGGATGCAAGCACGGGTGAGGGGCCACGATACAAACCACCAACTTACACAAATCTTCACGACAGCGCACTACGTAGATCTACGTAGATATCAGTCGTGTCGCAGCGTCTTTACGGGGTCCATTCGCGCTGCCGAGAACGCGTGGTAGGCCACCGTTGCCAGCGCGACAAACAGGGATGCGCCCGCAGCAGCGAGGAAGATGGCCGGGTTGATGTCGATCCGGAACGCGAAATTGTCCAACCACCGATTCATGGCGACCCACGACAGCGGGGCAGCAATGACCGATGCCACAACAACGAGAACGGCAAACTCCCGACTCACGAGTCCGACAATGCTGCCCACGCCCGCACCCATCACCTTCCGAACGCCAATTTCCTTCATTCGACGCGTAACGGTGAGGAGGGCCAGGCCGAACAGCCCCATACACGCAATAAGCAAGGCCAGCCCAGACGCCCACGTGACGATGGTACGCCATTGCTGTTCGGTCGCGTACTGCTGGGCCATGTCTTCCGACACGAACGAATAGGAGTAGGGAACGTCGGGTACGACCTGCTCCCAAGCCGCTTGGAGCGCCTCGAGGGCGCCTTGCGTGTCCCCGGGCTTCAGCCGCACAAGCATCGTCCCGAAATAATTGTAATAGTCCGGGTGCATGTTCATGACAGCGGGCTGCACCGAGTTGTGCAGCGACTGGAAGTTGAAGTCGCTGACGACGCCGACGATGGTGGGCGACGTGTCGTAGATGAAACTCAGCCAATTGGTCATGACCGTGCCGACCGGATTCTCCAGACCGAATTCCCTGACCAGGGCTTCATTCACAAGGATGGAGTTCGTGGGATCGGCCGGGAAGTCCCGGGAGAAATTGCGACCTTCAACGAGCTCCATGCCCATGACATCGAGGTATTCATAGCTCACGCCGAAGTTGTAGGCCTGTCGCTGGATACCATCTCCGTCACGCCAGCCATTCCGGTCGCTGCTCCGGGTGAAGGCCTGCCCGGCCCGTGCAACGTCCTCTACGTATCCCGAGCGGAGCACGATGTCGCGAAAGGTGTCCACGACATCATCGGCACGGGAGTCAGGAATCTGTCGCGCTTCAATGGCGATGACTTTCTCACTGTCGAAACCCAGGTCGCGGGAAAACAGGTAGTCAATCTGCTGACTCATGATGAACAGGCTGGCCAACAAGCCGATGGAGATGGTGTACTGGAGTACCACCAACGAGCGGGTCAGCATGCCGCGTCCGGTGGTCGGGGTGTCGCCTTTCAGGACGCGGGCGGGGTGGAACCGTGACAGGACCGCGGCGGGATAACCGCCTGCAATGCCTCCGACGACCACGAGCAGCACCAGCATGCCTCCGAACAGGAGCATCGGTGACAGCCCGAGCACCGACAGCGACCGACCGGTCAAGTTGCTGAACAAGGGTTGCAGCAGGACGGCGACGGCAACCCCCAGGAGCAGTGAACCACCCGCAAGTACCATCGATTCGCCGAAGTATTGCTTCATGAGCTGGCCCCGATCTGCGCCCAGCACTTTTCGGACACCGACTTCACGGGCCCGTTTGGACGACTGGCCCACGGACAGGGTCATGAAGTTGATGCACGCAATGAGCAGGATCATGCATCCAATGCCGGCCAGGATCCACGAGTACAGCGGATTGTGGATGGCCCGCTCGTAGGGAGCCCAGACGGCCGGTGTCTGATGCAACTCGGAAATGGGTTGTACCCGCAGCGCATACGCGTTGTCACCGGTGGACATGACCTCGGCTGCGCGGGCATTTTCAATGTATTCGGCGAAGGCTGTAGTGGCCCATGGCGTGAGTTCGGCCTCAAAGGCTGCGGCATCGGCCTGCTCATCCAGCAGGATATACGTGGAGGTGCGGCCTCCCCAATTGTTGCCCCCCAACTGAAGCGTCCCATAGTTCTCGAAGGAGATTGCCGCTTCGAAATTGATGGATGACCATGCCGGGAAATCCTCGTAAACCGCCGCTATTTCGAAGTCGTAGACGTTTTCTCCACGCGGAATGCTCACCACCTGGCCGACTGCGGCATCGGCCGATCCGAACCACGCTGTCGCTGTGGTGCCGTTGATGGCCATATGGCTCGGAGAAACCAGCAAGTCCGACCGGTCGCCTGCCAGCAGGGGCACCGTGAACATGGTGAAAAAGTCATGGTCGACCTCGGCCAGGTCCGCGCGGTACGTTTCATCGGCGACGCGGAAGTCCATGCTGTTGCGAACCAGGCGGGTGGCGCCTTCGATGACCGGGAAGGATGCTTTGAACTCCGGGGTAAATTCCGGCGTCATCATGGCCTGGACGTTCGGCGATCCGTCCGGGCTTTCATAATGGAAGTAGACCCGGTACAGCCTGTCCGATGCCTCGTGATACCGGTCAAACCGCCATTCGAAGTGAACCAGCGTCATGATAAGCACGCACGCGGCCATGCCGAGGGCGAGGCCGAAAACGTTTACGCTCGTGTACAGAGGGTTGCGGCGCAGCGCCCGCAGCGCGACGGTGACGTAGTTCCGGAACATGGTGGTCTGGGTATGGAATGGAGGCGACTCTCTGACATTGGACGGGTCTCCTCCCGAAAAGGTTGGGTCCCTTTTGCCTATTTCCCGCGCAGCACCATCGCGGCAACCGCTCCGAACACAACCAGCAGACCGATCTCCGGGAGCATTCCATCGGCGGCAGGCACCATTTCCCACACAGCGAACAAAGCGCCGGCGCTGACCACCAGCGCGGCCGTGCGCATCCAACCGTACGCGACCTGATAGTGGCGCCTGACCAGGACCAACAGCACCATGGCCATGGTGGCATAGGCCGCCGAAGTCGCGAGCGCAGCCGCCATCATGCCGTACATCGGGACAAACAATGCATTCACCAGCAGGGCCACGGCGCTACCGGCAAGCGTGGCATGCAGGAAGTACCGCGTCTTGTTCCGGATGTACGCGCCGCTTGAGAAGTGGTAATACCACCCCTGGAAGAAGTAGCCCAGCAGGGCCACCGGAATGATGCTGAGGCCCATCCAATAGGCGGGGGCAATGAGGTGGCGCCCGCCCGGCAGCGGAACGGCCACCAGGTCATTGGCAAGGAACGACACCGCCAGGAATACCCCCGCCAATACCGCCGTCAGGATCAGGAAAACGCGCCCGAAGAGTTCCGGAGCATCGTCATCGTGCTGGCGCTGCAGGAAAAACGGCTGCCAGGCGTATCGGAACATCTGGACGAACAGGGCCATGAGGACAGCCAGTTTGATGATGCCCCCATACGCTCCCACGATGAAGTCGGTATAGACACCGGGGCCGTGTTCAGCAGCCCTCTCCGCCAGATCCGTATTCGTGCGCATGCTCTCGTACATGGCCAGGACCCGATCGGCCGGCATGCGTTCCAGGAAAAAGATGTTGATGCGCTCCGTGAGGGCATATCCGAGACCGCCGGGCACAAACGGTAACCCGAAGGCCAACATGCTTTTCCACAGACCGGGGTCGATGGCAGGTGCCATCCGGACCGCCATGAACGGCAGCAACAAGAGCAGGGTCACGGCCGATGCAGCGGCGTTGGCGATCAGAATGGCCTCAACACCCATTCCCAGGCCCGAAATGAGCCAGATATTGAGTCCCACGTTTACCGCAATATTGACCATGCGGACACCTGCAAACATCCACGGCCGGTTGCGAAGCCGCAGGTCCGCGAACGGGACAATGACGAGGGCATCAAGCGCCAGGATGCCGGCCGCCCAACCAATGAGGTACAGGTAGCGGGTATCGAGTCCTATGAGGTCTGCGAAGGTCGACCGGAAGCCAAGCATGAGCAGCGTACACACGCCCATGACCATGACAACGGAGAGGGTCGCCGTCGTGAATACCGTACTGCGCCCGTCCGCGCCACTGTCCTGACCGCTGGCGAACTTCAGGTAGGACGACTCCATCCCGTGTTGGTACACGATGTTCAGGAAGACGAACGCGGCATACAGGACGATGACCGGCCCGTACTCATCCGGAGCAAATGCGTTGGAGTAGTACGGGAAGAGCAGGAAGTTTATGAGCCGACCAACGATGGACGACACGCCGTACACGGCGGTCTCGGAGGCCAGTCGTCGGATGCGGGAGCGCGTCGGCATGCCGGATCAGTTTCGATCCTTGGCGGCATCCTGGAAGTACTGCACGGCCAGATGATAGCCACGTGTACCGAGGCCGGTGATGACGCCCACGGCATGAGCAGCGGTCATTGAATGCTGCCGGAACGCCTCGCGCGCATGGATATTCGAGATATGGACCTCGACAACGGGTACCGTGGTAGCCGCCACAGCATCCCGCAGCACGACCGACGTATGCGAAAGACCGGCTCCGTTCAGGATAATGCCGGCGTAGCCCTCCGGACCGGCCTTCTGGATGGCCTCGATGAGTTCACCTTCGTGGTTGCTCTGGACCCAGTCCGTGTGGACATCGGGGTGCGCCTCGCGCACATCCATTTCAATGTCGTGAAGCGTTTTGGTCCCGTAAATGTCCGGCTCGCGCGTGCCGAGCAGGTTCAGGTTGGGGCCGTTGATGACCAGGAGGCGCATGGAGGTTCGGGTGCGGGTCGGTTTTGGCGGTGCACCCCATTATACGGCACGTCGCTGTTTCTCATGGACGGACACTGATGGGCGGCGGGCCATGACCGTATAGCCCCACCAGATCAGGGACAGCCCGAGGAGTTCGGTCACATACAGGACTTCAACGTAGCCGGCCCGCGTGAATGACCCTCCGATTCCAGGCAGCAGTGCCCCTACCGCTATGAGGATGTTGCCCCAGACCCTCTGTGGATTGGCGTCCCCAGCTGCCCGGTACTTCCAGGCCGACCACGCGGCACCACCCGCCAGGAATACGAAGGCGTAGAGGTTGATGACGGGCGAGAACAGGCGTACCCACTGCCACGTCATCACACTGCCCGACAGGCGATGGGCCTCCACGAGCACGGTGTCGATGGGCGTTGCCATCACAAATGTGGCGGCGACCAGCACATACGCTACCAAGCCGGCCGTCAACCAATGGGCCGTTTTGTCCTTGAAGAGCAGGTAAATGGTGCCCTGGGCGAGCGGAGCTCCACCCAGGAGCGCGCCGCTGATGTACCACGCCTTGAAGACGCTTTCCTGCCATCCAAACAGCGTCGTAAGGCCTTCAGTAAACGTGCCTACGCCGTACATGGCTACGCCTACCATCCACCAGAACAGATACCATGTGCCCGGCTTCCGGCGCCAGTGCCGGAACAGCACAATGGTGAACGGGATGGCGACGAGCGTGGTCAGGATCGGGATATAATGGACGGGTCCCGGCATCATTCGAAGGAACGGGTTCCGTCAGGCTGGAATACAAAATCGAACGTCAGATACCGGGCGGTAGAGGCAGCCGATGGCTCGGCCGGAGCGCCTTGGTAGTAGCTGATCATGTTCAGTTTGGCATAGCGTCCATCCGCTGTCTTGACAACGAGGACTCGTCCGGGTGTGGGCGCGAGCACCTGTGTGGCCGGATTGTAGCTGTACCATGATTGGCCGGAGCCGGTACCCAGGGCAGGACCGTTGACCGCGTCGGTGGTATAGCCGGTGGCCGGTGCTTCGGTGACGTTCGCAAATGTTGTTTCCAGGATCTGGCCCTCTCCCTGACCGGGTCCGCTGACCCCGCCGTTCACCAGAATGGTGCTCCCTTTGAACGCGACGTCCCACTGCGTGGTCGCTGAGTCCTCACGGGCCACGATGCGATCCTCGCGAAGGCTGTAGAAGGTGTACACACCGGCGCCTACCGGGCGTCCCTCCACGAACGCGACGAATGGGTCGGACGGCAGGTCCGTGACTCGTGAGGCCACCACGGGATCGGAAGCATTGGACGAGGCGGGGTCGTCGCCGCAGGCCGTGAGCGTGACGGCGAAAACAAGGATCGGAAGAAGTCTGAGGTGTTTCATGGTGTAATGTCGAGCGCCATGCCAGCAAAGAGCTGTCTGCCGGGCAGCGCAGGGTTTTGTGTCGGGTTGGTATGATTGATGAGATTGCGGATGCCGGCCGTGGCGCGCAGTTGCCGCCCGAGGGGGCGGTCCAGCGTCATATTCCAGAGCCAGTAGCCGGGGACGTACTCGTTCTCAGCGTCCAGAATCAGATTGCCGTTGCGGTCGCCGAAACCGTACCGGCTGCGATACTGACCGCGGATGTGCACGTTTGTAGCGAAAAACAGCCCATCCAGGCTGAGAGCCATCGTGATGCTGTGTCTGGACCGGTTGAACAGCCCGCCGTAATCATGGCGTTCCAGTCTGCGGTCCACGCCATCTTCCCGGGTGAAGAGGCGTCCGGCATCCAGATCGGCGAGTACATCCTTGTCGGCTGTATCGAGGCCGTTCCATCCAAGCCGCCAGGACACGCGCGGGGAAGGTTTCCCGGAAATGTCCACGGTCAGGCCGCGCGTCCGGATACGATTCAGATTCAGGTAGGTGAAAATATTCTGTCCGTTCGGTTTTGTGGCCACGGGGAGGGTCTCGATGAGATCCCGGATGTTGTTCCAGAATGCGCTCACCGACACGTCAATGGCGGGCGTAACGGACCACGAGATGGCTGCGTTGTAGGACACGGACTGTTCCGGGCGGACGGCCTGGAAGGCCGATGGGTCGGTGAGCAGCGTACGGACCTGGCCGATGGCGGCCAGGCTGTCGAGCGCAGCTCCGGCATCGGCAGCTCCAATCACGGAGTACCCGGCCACCGGATTGGTGAAATCCATGTAGAGCTGCTGGAAGGTCGGCGACTTGAATCCGGTACCGAGCGACAATTGAAGACGCAGGCGGTCTGAAGAACGAACCTGCACGGCGGCCTTGGGTGATCCATGGACACCATATTCGCTGTGTACGTCAAGACGTCCGCTGACGGTCGTGCTCACGCGGGAATCCGGGAGCCACTGATGTTGAACGAAGGCATGGATTGTGCCCATGGATCGTGAATCGCCCAGAATCCGGTCTGCGCGGACGGTTTCCCGGGTGTAGCCTGTGCCGCCGGTTACCAGTTGCGAGCGGCTTCCGAGAAAGTCGTACAGGACTTCGGCACGCTGCATGCCTTGCCGGAAACGGGTCAACGAAGAACCCGCGTCGTCGGTGAGTGCCGATCGCGTCCGGTACGCGGTGGCATGACCCTGGACCTGGACCCGATGACTCGGGGTGGGCCGAATACTGATCGATGGACTCAGGCTGACATCTTCCTGGAGGTCATCTTCCTCGAACGTGAACTGAACGCCGTTTTCGTTGAATCCGATCATATCGGACCGGCGTGTCATAGCCATCCGTCCGGTCACGCGGGCCGACCAGTTGGCAACGGGGTCGAAGTCCAGTTCCACGTTGCCGGTTCGGGAAATGTATCCGGGTCCCGTATTTCCTGCGACGTCTGGCGACAGATCGTACCCGTCGGTTTCCAGGTGGTTGTAGGATGCGGATGAAGCCCAGGCTCCCCGGCCTCCGGACAGACGTGCGTTGAGGTCGCGGGTACCGAAGGACTGGGCCCGTGCCGAGGTCTGCAGTCTGAATCCCGGGTCGGGCCTGGCCGTGATGATATTCACGACGCCGGCCAGGGCGTCCGATCCGTACAGCGACGATGACGGTCCCTGGACGATTTCCACGCGTTCAATTCCGGCAACGGGAATACGGGACAGGTCAAGCGTGCCCGCCGTGCGGCCTACGAGAGGTTGACCATCCAGCAGAATGAGGGTGTATGCCGGGTCCAATCCCTGGAGCTGAATGCCCGTTCCAAACGCATGGACCATGGTGATGCCCGGCTCATTGTTCAGGGCGTCGGACAACCGAAGACCCCCGGAGCGCGTCAAATCGCTTCGGGATACGACCCGCGCCGGAACGGGGGTGTCGCGCAGGCGCTGCATGGTCCGGGAAGCCGTCACCACCATGACCGGCAGTTCAACAGTCCACAGGGAATCCGCCTCCCCGGATTGGGCGTAGGCTGGAGTCCTGGTCAGCGCATGGACGATCAGGATGATGATGCCGAGCCTGAATGCTATCATGTACTCGTTGCGTAGTCTCAAAGGGCTGCAAAACTATACTATAATTTTGATAGCGTGTATAGAAATGAGTAGGTTTGACACAATATGCACACCTTATGGATGACCTTTTGACATTGAAGGCGGCCGCTGAGCAGCTCGGCGTGCACCCCGTAACGCTGCGACGGTGGTCCGAGAGTGGAAAAATTGAGACCATCCGGACACCGGGCGGACACAGGCGTTTTCCCGTGTCGGAAATAAATCGTCTGCGACAGGGGACGTCAGACCAACCCGGACTCGATGCATCGTTCCGTGAACGGGCCATGACGCAGACGCGCGCGGATCTGAAGGAAGTCCAGTCAGCGTGGGCGGTGACGGCCAACGAGGACGAACTGGAGGAGAAACGCCTGCTTGGGCGTCGCCTGATGGGATTGGTCATGCAGTACGTCGCTGCGCCGGACGGTGAAGGCGATGAGGTGCTCGAAGAGGCCCGTATCGTCGCCCGGATCTACGCCAAGGGCATCGTCGCCAGTGGCGTTTCGCTGTCTGACGCGTTGCGTGCTACCAATTTCTTCAAGGATCACATCCTGGAATCGGCCGTAGTGCTGCCCGACTCCTCATCCCGGAGGCCGGAATCCAACCGGCGTGTTTTCCGGCGGTTGAATGAGTTCCTGAATGAAATCCAGCTCGTGATCGCAGACGCCTACAAGAAATGAGTTCGAAGGGGAAGGTATTGGTAGCCATGAGCGGCGGCGTGGATTCGTCCGTCGCGGCCGTGCTGTTGAAAAAGCAGGGCTATGAAGTCGTGGGCATTACCATGAAGACCTGGGACCATGCGTCCAGCGGAACCCCGGTCCAGCCAAAGAGCGGAAAGGTTGTCGGTTGTTGCACCCTGGAATCCATGAATGATGCGCGCTCAGTAGCCATCGAGTGGGATTTCCACCATTTCATTGTCGACATCCGTCAGGAATTCGGGGACTGGGTCATCAACAAGTTCACGAGTGAGTACATGGCGGGTCGCACCCCGAATCCATGTGTGTTGTGCAACACCCACATCAAGTGGGAAGCGCTCATGCGCCGGGCCGATGACCTGGGGTGCGACTTCATTGCCACCGGGCACTACGCCCGCGTCGAACAGGATGCAGAAACCGGCCGGTTCAAACTCCGGAAAGGGTTGGATGGCAACAAGGACCAGAGCTATGCGCTCTGGGGTGTATCCCAGGAGAATCTGTCGCGCACGTTGTTTCCGCTCGGGGAGCTGACGAAACCCCGCATCCGGGAACTGGCAGGCGAGTTCGGGCTGGAACGTGTCGCGGCAAAGCCCGACTCGTACGAGATTTGCTTCGTGCCGGACAACGATTACCGCCGTTTCCTTCGTGATCGGGTACCCGACATGGCGGAAAAGGCCGGCCCAGGCCCGTTCGTGCTGTCGGATGGCAGCCCTGCCGGCACGCATGAAGGCTATCCGTTTTATACGATTGGTCAGCGCCACGGCCTGGGCCTGGCGACAGGCGAGCCGATTTATGTCACGCATATCGATGCCGAGACCAACACCATCACTGTCGGCCCGAAGAGCGAGCTCATGAAGCATTCGCTAGTCGCTGGCCAGCTGAATCATGTCGGTGTTGCCGATCTGAATGAGGAGCGCGACGCATTCGCCAAGATCCGGTACAACGACACGGGTGCTCCGTGCCTGGTCCGGCAGGAAGGGGACCGGCTGCACGTGTCTTTTTTCGAGCCTCGCAAGGCCATCACGCCCGGTCAGGCGGTCGTCGTATACGATGGGGATGCCGTCCTGGCAGGTGGTTGGATTGAGCACGTTAAAGAGCCCGTCCCGGGTTAAGAATAGCGTCCAGTGGTCGATCATTGGGGCATGGACGCCGTATCGCCTCACATTCTTGTTCCGTTCATCGCATCCGTTGTCCTTTCTGTAGGATTGGGGACCTATGCGATGGTGCGCCATTCCACCCCGGAGTCCCGCTTCTTCGTGCTGTGCATGGCGTTGGCAGCATTCTGGTCCACGTGTTCGACGCTCCAATTGGTGCTCCCGGACTTTGAGGCCAAGCGCTTCTGGTCGGACATCAAGTTCATTTCGGTCACGGCGCTGCCGGTCGGTTGGTTCCTCATGGCATCGGCTTTCGCTGGGCTGCGCATGGGGCGCTCGTGGTGGCATTTGGCTGCCCTGTTTGTGATTCCGGTCCTGACGGTAGCCATTGTGGCCAGCAATCCCATCCACGGATGGATGTTCAAGGTCCAGTGGCCGGCCGTTTCCGACCACTTTACGTCCGTCGGACGAACGTATGGCCCGTGGTTCTGGATATATACGACGTATGCCTATGGGCTCATTGCCGCAAGCGTCGTCATCTTCGCGAGGGCGGCGCACGTCCGGATGGGCAATCGCAGGGTACAGGCGTGGATGATGCTTGCCGGCTCCCTCATTCCGATTGTGCTCAACGGGTTCTACCTGGCCTCACCCGATTCTTTCTACCAGTTGGACTTTACTCCCGTCGCATTCTCCCTGTCCGGAGTTGTTTTCGCCGTCGGGTTGTTCCGGTTCAACATGCTGGACCTCACCCCCATTGCCAGGCGCGAAATCGTGCGCTCCATGGCCGACCCGGTTGTTGTGACGGATGCACGGGGCGTAATTGCCGACATGAACGATGCGGCAATGATCACACTGGACATGGACCGAAGTGCCATTGGAACCCATTTCCGGCACGTGCTGCGGGGGCTTGCCCAGGCCATGAACCGGCAGGGATCAACGCGCGCGTTTTCAGCTGAAGTCTCCCGGCGCATCGGGGACGATGAACGCTGGTTCGATGCACGTGCCACCTTGCTCGTGGACGATCATGAAGTGCCTCTCGGGTACCTGTGCGTGCTTCGCGATGTGACCGAAAGGAAGCTTGCCGAAGAGCAGCTCCGCGTAGCCAAGCAGCATGTGGAAGAGCTGTCCCGCCTGAAGTCCGCTTTTCTCTCCAACATGAGCCACGAAATCCGGACACCGCTTGCCGGGATCATCGGACTGGCCGAGCTGCTGGCCGAAGAGACCGAGGGTGAGCATGCAGAATTTGCCGAGATGATCCGTGACGGTGGGTCCCGTCTTCTCCGGATGCTGAACTCCGTTCTGTCGGTGGCGCATCTTTCCTCAGGAAAAATCGAGCAACACACACAACGTGTGGATGTCAATAGCCTGCTTCAGGAGACGTTGCGTGCTTGCCGGGGCGACGCGGAAAGAGCAGGCTTGAAGCTGGAATCCCACCTGCCTGGCGTACCGGTGGAGGCCACGCTGGATCCGGACCATCTTCAGCATGCCATCAGTCATCTGTTGGACAATGCCATCCAGTACACGGATGCAGGAAGCGTCATTGTCAGGCTTGAAACCAGCGGCGACGATGTCCTGGTCATGATTTCCGACACGGGTCGGGGCATGAACCGGGAATTCCTGAACCGCGCAGCCGAGGCGTTCAGTCAGGAAGCCTACGATCTGGACCGGCCGGTTGAGGGCACAGGATTGGGACTGCGCGTTGCCTTCGGGCTCATCCAGGAAATGCGCGGCAACATCACCGTGGAGTCCGTCAAAGGCGCGGGCACGACCCTGACCGTCACGATTCCGCGCCGGCACCATGCCGGCTTGCCGGACAAACACGCTGTTCGCACGGACAGGAAGCCATCCGTGCGGACGACTACGCCCGCATGAGGCGTTTCTTGCGGATGATGGCGAAGGCCAATTCCAGCGCCTGTTCACCGTTCAACCGGGGGTCGACCTGGCTCTGATAGGCCCTTTTCAGGTCCTCCTCGTCCAGGCCACGGGCTCCACCGGTACACTCCGTCACGTTCTCGCCCGTAAGCTCCAGGTGTACGCCGCCCAACACCGTTCCGGCCGACCCATGGATGTCGAAGGATGCTTCGAGTTCGGCCAGCATGGTCTCGAATCGCCGGGTTTTGACGCCTGAGTCCAGGGTTTCTGTATTTCCATGCATCGGGTCGCACGTCCACAACACGGGGATGCCAGTCGCCTGTACGGCGTCGATCATGGCCGGCAGTTCCCGTTCCACGTGGGCCGCGCCGAACCGCGCAATGAGCGTCAATCGGCCAGGGATCGCGTCCGGGTTCAGGGTCCGGACCATGGCGGTCAATTCCGACGCCGACATGTCGGAACCCACCTTGATGGCCACCGGATTCGCCAGTCCGCGGAGATACTCAATGTGGGCGCCGTCCGGAAGCGCCGTCCGCATTCCGACCCACGGGAAGTGCGTGGACAAGTCGAAATGAGCTCCCGTGACCGGGTCCAGTCGTGTCAAAGCCTCTTCGTACGGCAGCAATAGCGCCTCGTGACTCGTGAAAAACGATACCCTTTCGATATCGGCATTCGGCGCGGGGGCCACGGCATCCATGAATCGGATCGCCTCCAGGATGGCATCCACGACGCCCTGGTATTCGTCGCGGAGCACATCCTGGTGGACGAATCCGAGATCCCAGTATTCGGGGTGATGCAGATCCGCAAAGCCACCCTCGCCGAGGGCACGAACGTGATTCAAGGTCGCCGCTGCGTGGTGGTACGCCTGAATCATCCGGCGCGGGTCCGGTTCGCGCGCATCTCGTGTGAAGTCCGTCCCGTTCACGATGTCGCCCCGATAGGAGGGGAGGGTCATGGACCCGCGCGTCTCCAGGTCGGACGAGCGAGGCTTGGCGTACTGACCCGCAAATCGGCCCACACGTATGACCGGCATGCGCAGCCCGTAAATGAGCACCAGGCTCATCTGGAGCAGTACTTTCAACCGGTTGGCAATGATATCGGGGCGGCATTCCTCGAACAGTTCGGCACAGTCGCCACCCTGAAGAAGAAATCGTTTCCCTGCGACCGCTTCGGCCACCTGTTCCTGCAAACTCCGGACTTCCCACGGTGTGACCAGCGGTGGGCGACGAGACAGTTCCTTCAGCGTCGCATGGAGCGCTGAGGTATCCTGGTAGTCCGGCTGTTGCGTGGCCGGGCTGTCGTGCCAGGACGAAGGCGTCCACGGGCGGTCGGTATCATGTTTCGTCGTTTGCGACATCATTCAAAGGTACTCCGGCGGGGCCTGTCTTGGTACGGATGGCGTCGAAGTTTTGGGCAAAACAGTCTGCATGTAGCGCCAATGTCAGAACCCGTGACATGAAGCGACGTAGGTGGCAGGAACGAAATCACGACAGGTCATGCGCTTTTCAGTAGTCATTTTCTTCCTCGCACTGGTATTCACCGGTTGTGACACCAGTTCATCGTCCGACGATACGGAGCTGCTGTTCCGCATCGACCTGGATGTGGACGGTCTGGCACCACTGCAGGATGCCTATCGCTACCAGGTCTGGGCCGTGGTTGACGGCGCATTCGTTGGGTCGGACGAGTTCAACATCTCGGAAAACGGCCAGTTCATCAACATTGGCGGGCAAATCATTTCCCGGACGCTCACATTTGATGCCAGCGTCGGCGGTGCCACCGAGATCTTCCTGGTCGTCAACGGGAAATCGGACTCTTCTGAGTTTCCTTCCAGCACGGTGTTGATGGGAGGTGACGTGTCAGGACGGTCGGTAGCGTTCAGTATGAGTCATACGCGTGCTTTCGGTGCAGGCATGGCAGCAGCTGACGGTCAGTTCGTGTTGACCACGCCCACCGATCTGGACGCCGGCAATGAGCTATCCGGTATTTGGTTCGGCACATTCGGTACGACCGGCCTGCAGCCCGCTCTTCAGCTGCCCGTGCCAGGGACGGGTTGGACGTACGAAAGCTGGGTGTCACTCTCCGACGGTACGCTGCTGTCCATGGGCAAATTCACAGACGTCACGGCCGGCGATTCGGCGAATCCGTATTCATTCCCGGACGAAGTGTCGCAACATCCATCCATGCCCGGTGAGGATTTCCTGCTGAATGCTCCGGACGGCGTCACATTCCCCGCGGACCTGTCGGGTGCCACGGTATTCGTGACCGTCGAACTGGCCCCTGACGACGTGGAAGCAGCGCCGTCCGGCATTCGACTGCTGGATGGCGCCGTTCCTGCTGCCCCATCGGCGCTTACGCCTTATGGCTTGGCCACTTCCGCTCAGCTGCCGGGAGGCAGTGGGTCGCTGAACTGACGGGTATTATTCGTCCTGTAGCAGTTTGGAAGCCTTGCGGGCCCGCTTCCTGCGGTCCCTGATGGCATTCCTGGCTTTGCGAAGCTGCCTTTCCACAGACGAGAGTGCTCCGGCTACGGCATCGGGAATGTTTTCTGATTTCTCGGATCCCGATATGTTGTCCGGCTTGTGATAGAGCACCATGGTGGCTTCGTAGATATTGACAGTGGGTTTGCCAGACATCTGCTTGATGGAAAGGAATGCGCCGGTAATATCGGTATGGCCTTCCTCCATTTTGTCCAGTCGTGCAGTGATCTTTTCCTGGACGTCCGAGGCGATTTGCAGGTGGTCCAGGTGAAGCTCCAGATTGATGCTCATAGGGTGTTGCCGGTTGTGTCAGGGACTCCCTGCATGGTACATGCCGGGGAGGCAGATGTTCAACCGGTTTCGATGCCGTAAAGCCCCCCGAACTTGTGTCGGGCATACCGGAGCCAGGGGGTGGCGTCGAGCCCGGTACCGCAGGTGTTCTGAAGAATGTCCGTCGCCGATTTCCGACGGCCCCACCGGTGCACATTCGTACGCAGCCAGGCCAGGATCGGTGCAAAAGACCCGGTTTCAATGAGGTTGTCGCGCTCAGGCACGTCGCGGAGCATGGCATCGAACAGCTGGGCCGACATCAGATTGCCGAGCGCATAGGTAGGGAAATATCCGATGGCACCAAGGGACCAATGGATGTCCTGCAACACGCCCTCTGCATCGTTCCCGGGGCGTAATCCCAGATACGCCTCCATGCGGTCGTTCCATGCCTGCGGCAGGTCCTTGACCGCCAGCGTGCCGGCGACCAATTCCTGCTCCAGCTCGAAGCGCAGCATGATGTGCAGGTTGTAGGTGACTTCGTCGGCTTCCACGCGGATGAGGGATGGCTCCACCTTGTTTACCGCGGCGTACATCGCCTCCGGCAGGACGCCGTTGAGCGCCTCGGGAAAGTGCTTCCGGGCCTGGCCCATGTAGTGGCGCCAGAAGGGCAGGCTGCGGCCAATCTGGTTCTCCCACATGCGGGATTGGGATTCGTGCATGCCCAGTGACGTGCCTTCTGCAAGGGGAGTCCTCTCAAGCTCAGGGTCTACTCCCTGTTCATACAGTGCATGGCCTGTTTCGTGGAGCGTTCCGAAGAAAGCGGGATTGAAGAAGTCGGTTTCGAGGCGCGTTGTGATGCGGACGTCATCGATCGAAAACGACGTGCTGAAAGGGTGGGCCGATTTGTCCTGGCGGCCACGGTTCATGTCGTATCCGAAGTCACGCGCCACCTCCAGCCCGAATGCCCACTGCGACGACTCATCGAACGCGCGGTGCACGGGGCCGTCATCGAGTGGTTCGGCGCTCGCAATGGCGGCCACGAGGGGAACGAGATGCGTCCGCAGGTCGGCGAACGTGGCCGCCACGTCGCGGGTCTTCATGTCCGGCTCGTACTGATCCAGCAGCGCGTCGTAGGCCGTGTCCTCATAGCCCAGGGCTTCCGCCTGCTCCAGCGTCAGTTCGACAATGCGTTCCAGGTGTGGCTGGAACGTTGCGAACCGGTCAGTTGTGCGCGCCTTCTGCCAGGCGCCCTTGGCCCGGCCCGTTGCCTCGGCCATGGCGGCCACCAGCCGGTTCGGGATCCGAGTGGCCTTGTCGAGGTCGCGTCTCGATACTCGAATGAGATCGTTGTCTGTCTCCGAGGCCGGCGTTGTCTTCTCAAGCAGGGTAGCCGTCTTGTCTGATGTCAACAGTTCGTGCGCCAGGGAGCGCAGCGTTGAGACCTGCTGGGCCCGTGACTCGGCGGCGCCGTCCGGCATGTACGTTTCCTGATCCCACTCGAGAATGGCGGCGGCGTGGTTCAGATCGGCGATGCGGGCCAGGTGGTCGCGCAATTCCTGCATGATTGACGGGGCTGTAAGGGAGAAAGTGTGTGTGAGGGAGCGGTGTACGATCCGCAGCCGGACATTGTTTGCGGGATCCTGCGCCGGCAACACGTGTTCTGCCCGCATGGATACACCACTGTCAAACCTGTTGCGGCGCCGCCGGACCGCCAAGCTTCTTGGCGATCCGGCGGCGCCCCTTCCTGTTCGGGATTTGGGCGACCTTCCTCTTGATATCCTGGCGGTGGCCTCCTGGGCTCCGTTCCATCATGCCCTGCCGGGTCATGCGCCGGAGCCGTGGCGCGTGCACATGGTCGGTGCATCGTCCTGTCGCATTTTGGCTGGCGAAATGATGGGCCAGTCGGAAGCGGGCAAGATTCCGGGCATGCTGTCGACCGCCGATGTCTTGTATTTTGTGACGTGGAAGCCCTCTGGTATGTTTTCCCGTGGACGGAAACCTTCGTTCGAGGGAAACCTGGTCAACATGGAGCACGTGGCTGCTGTATCGGCCTATATCCAGAACCTGTTGCTGTTGGGAACGGAGGCCGGGTTCGATACCTACTGGTCCAGCGGCGGACTGCTTGCCGAACGTGCTGCGTACGAACGGCTTGGAGTTCCAGATGACGAATTGTTGCTTGGCGCCGTCTTTCTGTTTCCGATGGAATCACAATCGGCGCAACGGGTTACGGGGAAACACCGCGAGAAGCGGACGGGTTGGGAGCAGTGGACACGCGTCGTGGACCTGGGCCCGGTATCCTGAAGAATCTGCGAACATGGCGCTGGCGTTGACTGCGCTCCCGAGAGGCCGTATTTTTAACGTTCTTGACTACACGCCAATGTAGCTCAGTTGGTAGAGCAGCTCACTCGTAATGAGCAGGTCAGCGGTTCAAGTCCGCTCATTGGCTCCACGGCCGTCATCGGCCGCAAACGCCGTTTCCGTGCTCGGGAGCGGCGTTTTTGTTTCAGAACGTTGCAATCGGGCGGGTCATCGCTCGGAAACGCAGCCTCCTTCGGGATTGTGCACATCATCGACATTCCCTCAGTCATGTCGGGGGCGAACTTCAGGTCGGGAGATCCTAAGTTGGTGTCATTACACAACGATGACCACGCCCCAAGTACGTCCCATGGCCAACGAACATTTTTATCCGCCCATCGAGCCCAACCAGACGGGCATGCTGCCGGTCGATGACATCCATACCCTCTACTGGGAGGAGTGTGGAAATCCGGATGGCGAACCAATCGTGTTCATTCATGGCGGACCAGGTTCCGGGGCCACGGAAACAGATCGCCGGTTCTTCGATCCGGAATTCTTCCGCATCATTCTCTTCGATCAACGAGGAGGGCCACGGTCAACGCCGCAGGGGGAGACGCGCAACAACACGATCCAGCTCCTTGCCGAGGACATCGAACGCTTGCGCGAGCATGTGGGTATCGACACGTGGCACGTATTCGGTGGAAGCTGGGGTAGCACGCTTTCGCTGTACTATTCCCAGACGTTTTCGGAATCATGTCGCACACTGACCATCCGCGGCATCTGGCTGATGCGCGACGAAGAGATTGACTGGTGGCTCTACGGAATGCGACTGGTGCAGCCGGAACGCTGGCGTGTCTTCAATGAGCACGTGGATGCGTCTGAGCGTGAAGACCTGCTCGAGGCATACTGGAAGCTGTTCCACGATAAGAACAAGGATGTGGCTCGTGAGGCCGCAAGGGTATGGTCCGTTTACGAAGGCGCATCATGTACGCTATTGCCCAACCCGGAATTTGAAGCGCACTTTCATGACCTGGACAAAGCCTGGTGTACCGCCCGTCTGGAGGCTCACTATTTCCGCAATGAACGGTTCGATCCCAGAGACTTGTTGTTGCAAAACGTTGAGCGTATCCGCGACATTCCGGGCTTCATCGTGCACGGCCGTTACGACATCGTCTGTCCGATCAAGAGCGCACTGGACCTGAAAGAGCGCTGGCCAGAAGCGTCGCTGGTCATCGTGCCTGATGCTGGACATTCGTCCCACGAACCAGGCATTACCAAGGAATTGGTTGCCGCTACCGATCGGATCCGGGACAATGGATCGCCGGTGCTGAACGGGTAGGCCGGATCAGGAAGTGGGTGCTACCCCAGTTTGGTGGACACTTTCGAGTTCACCGACTTCAGGGAAGCTATCTCCCCCAGGACCAGCGCTCGAGGTCAGACAGCACGGACGACAGGTCAACGGGCTCTGTGCCACGCCAAGCCACTGGGTGGATGAGCCGCAGTCCGTGGCTGTAGTCCTCGTAGCGGTCGTGATGGACCAGGGAGAGCGGCTGTATGGGGTCGCCGATGCCGAGGTGCCACCCGTAGATGGCGATGCGACCAGGTTGATTGTCCAGACGCACAGTACCCACGATGTCCTTCTTGTGACCGGCAATGAGACCTTTGGGAGCGCGTCCGGCCCGCTGATCGAGAATCAGTGCGGTATGCTCTCGGTAGTATCCGTTTGAGCTCATGAGCGGACCGGGCGTCATGGGCTGCGGATCCAGCCGGATATCGGCGTTGGCATAGACGGCATCGACCATGGTGGGTACCGGAAACAGCAGTCCCCACTCACGCGCGATGGTGCGGGCCGAAGGCAGCGTCATCGGCATGTACACAAAACTGTCGTCCGAGCCTACGGCCAGATAATCACCCAGTACGTGGATGGTGAGCGTGTCTCCACCTGGCGCGATCCAGGGAACGGGGTGCAGGTGACGCAGTGCATCCGGCAGATTGCCTGACAATAGTTCTTCCACGGCCCGTTCCTGTCGGCGATCGGCCGATGCAGAGGCCGTTTCGTCAAGAAACGCGGCCCCGGAAATGGCATCTTGGGCCCGGGCGGGTAGATCGGGCACCAGTGGACCGGGCACCGGGCCCGTCTCGTCGTCCGTCGTCACTGCCGTCGTGGAACTGTCGCACGCAGCAAGCAGGCAGAACATCAGCAGCCAATGCCAAGGCATACTCTTCATCTGGTGCAGGTGGGAATGGGTCTACTTGATAGCACGAGCGGATGCCGTCGGCGCAGCCGTTAGGTCAAATACGATCGTAATTTCATCGCGCGCTTTGACCAGGCCCATGAGTGCGGTGGGAGGCTTCACGCCGAAGTCGGTCATCAGGAGATCCTTTTCACCCGTTCCGCGGACGCGGCCGTCGGGCAAGGAGGTCGCGTGGAGGAGGACGGCGATGTCCCGCGCATGACCAGCCAGCGTAAGGGTGCCAACAACCTGCACCGTCATCCCTTCCGAATCGCTGCCATTGGCGGCAATCAGTTCGGCGTGTTGCAACTGAAAGGAGATGATCGGGAATTCGTCTGCTTTCAATGCATCGCGCAAGTCCCGGTTCATCTTCCGGTGCCCGCAATCGAGTTCGTGCGCCAGGACTTCAATGCGTGCCGGACTTTCGGTGGACTCCTCGCCACGGAGGGTGCCTGAACCGTCCATTTCGTCAGCTTTGCACGTGAAAGAGTTCACGCTGGAGGTACCGTTGATGGCCAGACTGGACTCTGGACTCAGTGTGTATTCCTGGCCATCGACCGGGACGGACGTGAGGGCCGTCAGGAGACTGGATGCGAGAAGGAAGAGGACGGTGCGCATGATCCGTGGAATACGCTGGTGTCAGGAATCTGGTTCTTCGTTCATGCAGAGAGGGGCGGCGCTTTCGCGCCGCCCCTCTACTTCTGCACGAATCAGAGAAGATACGCTTAGAAGGCAACCACACCTTCGATGGTGATACCATCGAACGATCCTTCGTGCAGAATGCTCGAGGCCGGGTAGTCGTTGTACTGCTGCTTCACGTAGTTGATTTTCATCAGCACGTTCTGCGTCATGAACCAGCCAAGAGCGACCTGGATGCGGTCGGTCGAGATGTCGCCACCTGCCGTTTCGCCATCCACCTTGTTGTAACGGAAGCCGACGTAGGCGCTTTCGTTTTCGAGGAAGCGGTACAGGACGTCAGCGGCCATCTGGTTGTAGGTGTACTCAGGAGCGCCTTCTGCGGCATCGCCGGTAGCCGTTTCGTACACGCCATGGAACTCAAATCCCTGGAACTTGACGAATGGGTTGACCTGGATAGCCGTGACTGCATGGCGCTGGCCTGGGTTCACGCGGCCATTGGTGAAGCTGTCGCCGGATGCATTCACGAGCACGTCGTAGAAGCGGGAGCCGGCACGGTCACCACCGTACAGCGTATTGCTGATGGCGCTGCTGGTCGAGTAGACGCTACCGGTCAGGCGGACGCGAAGGTCGTCGTTCATCTGGCGATCGAAACCAACCTTTCCGTAGATGGATGGGCTGCGATCATCGGGACGGTCCACGCGGCCTTTGATTTCGCCATCGGTCATGGCGATCATACCGAGGAGACCGTTCTTCTGGACGTAGATTTCAGCGCCGATTTCCGTGGCGAAGGAGTCCATGATCAGGTTGCCAACAAACGGGTTGTAGATGGCCTGGCCGTTGTCCGTGCGACGGAAGTGGGCATCACCGTAGTTGATTTCCATGTGACCTACGCGGACCGTGACGTACTTCATCAGGTTGTCAAGCGCTTCGCTGTTCAGCATCGGCAGTTTGTCGATCTGGAAGAAGCCGCCCTTTACCCATGCTTCCGAATGGTGCCGGGAGGAGAGGTACGTGACCAAGTTTACCTGGATACCGTCAGCCAACTGGGCGCCGAGGAGCAGGTTGGCCGTGGCGAGGTTGAAACCGTTTCCGATTTCCAGCAGATCTCTGGACGGATCGTTGGACACGTTTTCATGGCTGATCATCTGGAACTGCTGTGTGAATGCAGCACCCCAGTAAAGTTCGAAGCCTTCAAACGTCTGTGCGTCGGCCTTGGTTGTTTCGAATACATTCGTTCCCCGCTGGTCGTAAGCACGGAAATACTGTAGGGTTTCCTGCTGGGCCGAAGCCGCCAGAGGCATGGCCATGGCGACCAACAGGAGTGCGATGGTGAGTTGTAGCTGGTTGCGTTTCATCTTTCTGTCTCCTTGTGGAGCTGTGTGGTTAGGGATCAAACTTTTATTGGGCGTCGGGCAGATTTGTGACCACTTCAAAGTGGACCACTACTTCATCGCCCGTTTTGAGCGTACCGAGCATGGCTGTCGGTGAGTCGACGCCGTGGTCGCTCATGAGCACGGGGACGCTACCCGTGAATGTCATGGTGTTGTTGGCCGTTGACTTGCCGACAACGTCAAATGTTACAGTGCGGGATGCGCCGGCAATGGTGAGATCGCCGGAGACCGCTACCGTGACCGAATCGGCCACACTGGAGACGGTCGCATTGCCGAGCACAAATGAGATGCGGGGTGTCTTGTCGTCGTCATTCAGTGCGTTTCCGACCTTTTTATTCATGGTGCGGCTGTCGCAATCGATGGCTTCGACTTCCAGGTCCACTTCGGCGGCAGAGATGGCCACAAGGCCGGATCCTACATTGGCTGTCAGAAAGCCTGTAGACTCGGACACGTCGCAATGCCAATCATGGACGGTGGATGTACCTGTAACCCATATCTTGGATGTCGGAGCGAAGTCCAAACGGACGTCGTCGTTTTGTGCCTGGGCCGTTGCCGGTAGGGCAATGACGGCGGCTAGAAGCAATAGTGATAGGAAGGATTTCATTGGTTGGTACCCGTTGGGTGGTTGCTGGCCTAATGATCGGGACTGCCAAACGATTGCCACGTCCGGTAATCAGTATCTAACAAGGCCGACAGTCCCCCACGAGACCCGTGGGGGAATACCCTACAAAGGGGTCTTGATTCCTGTAAAGACCGACGGTATAACACTGTAAATACATGACATGGAGTAGTTGACATGAACCCGCTTTTACCTGGTCTGCCGTTCCATTCATGGACCGACACTCGAAAAACCCTGCATCTTTTCTTGCAGGTAATTGGGAAGGTGCGCATGCATCTTTCCCCGCGAAAGAACCACTGGTGGCACATTACGCTCTACACGGATTCCCGCGGATTCCGGACCGGCCCCATCCCGTGTCATGGTGGATACGAGTCGCTGGATATCGTTCTCGATGTGCACGTGCATGCCGTGTTCATCCTGGACAGCCTCGGCAGCGAGCACGTGATTGACCTGGAGTCCGGGCTGTCGGTTGCTGATTTCTATCATCAGCTTCGGGGCACACTTGAAGACATGGGAGTCCCCTGCGATATCCTGGCGCGCACATATGACGTAGATCCCGACGCGCGTTTCGAGGAATTGACGGACATGGATACGTACGATGCAGAGGCTGTTCAGAAATTCTGGCGCATCATGCATTGGTCCGACCTGGTGTTCCAGGAGTTCTCCGGCCGGACGTGTGCCAAGACAAGCCCGGTACAGCTGTTCTGGCACCACATGGACCTCGCCGTCACGCGGTTTTCAGGTCAGCCAGGGGCTCCGATGCCGGAAAGTGCCAAGTTGGCCGACAAAGAAGCGTATTCACACGAGGTCATCAGCTTCGGGTTCTGGGCGGGAGACGAGAACGTCCAGTTCCCCGCATATTACTCCTACACCGCGCCCAGCCCTGAGGGTCTGGACCAGGAACCGCTTGAGCCAGCCGCTGCGTCATGGCAGGACGCGAATGGCAGTCCCATGGCCATCCTTGCCTGGGATGATGTCAGGAAAGCGCCGGATCCGCGCCAGGCGCTGCTCGCGTTCCTCGAAAGCGCGTGGCTGGCTGGTGCGCGGCGGGCAAACTGGCCCATTGATGACCTGACCCTCGCGCCTCTTCCCGGCCATGCTGCCGATTGAAAACGTCCTTCCCGAGCTTCTTTCCGCCCTTGATGGTGGAAAGGATGTCATTCTTTCTGCGCCGCCCGGTGCCGGAAAGACGACACTGGTGCCGCTACGCCTGCTCGACGCATCGTGGCGGGACGGGAACCGCATCCTGATGCTCGAGCCGCGCCGCCTTGCGGCTCGTGCTGCAGCCCGGCGCATGGCGCACCTGCTGGGCGAGGAGGTTGGTCATCGGGTGGGCTACCGCGTCCGTTTGGAATCGCGTGTGGGGCCGGAGACGATCATCGAGGTCGTCACCGAAGGTATCCTGACCCGCATGCTGCAGTCCGATCCGTCACTCGGCGACGTTGCGTGCATCCTCTTCGACGAATTCCACGAACGCAGCATCCATGCAGACCTGGCGCTGGCGCTCACACTGGAAGCACGGTCCGCTTTCCGGGATGACCTGCGCGTAGTCATCATGTCGGCAACGCTCGATGACGCACGCCTCGGGAAGCTGCTGCCCGAGGCTGCTCAGATCCGGAGTGAGGGCCGGTTGTTCGATGTGGACACCCACTATGCCGACAGCCCCCTTCCGGAATGGCCGGCCGATGCCGTAGCGGGCGCGGTCCGGCGGGCTCTTTCGGATTCCGCAGGCACCACGGACGGCGACGTGTTGGTTTTTCTACCTGGCCAAGGGGAAATCATGGCCGTCCGGGACCGGCTGGATTCCGTGCATGGAGTCGATGTATTGCCGTTGTTCGGGGCCTTGTCGTTTGCTGAGCAGGACCGCGCCATGGCTGCCTCGCCCGCAGGACGACGTAAGGTGGTGCTGGCGACCGATATCGCCGAGACATCGTTGACCATTGAAGGCGTGCGGGTGGTGGTAGATTCCGGCATCCGGCGCGTACCCCTCTTTGATCCGGCATCGGGCATGACACGCTTGGTGACGCGACCCATTTCGACGGCATCGGCCAATCAGCGGCGCGGGCGGGCGGGTCGAACGGCCCCCGGCGTGTGCTACAGGTTGTGGACACGATTGGAGCAGGAGCACAAGGTGCCGTTCGACCCGCCCGAAATTCAGGGGGCGGATCTCGCCTCGTTGGCGCTGGAGCTGGCATGTTGGGGCGTTGACGACGCCTCGACACTCACCTGGCTCGATCCGCCCCCTGTGGCCGCCATGCGGGACGCTCGGGAGTTGCTGACGATGTTGCGTGCGCTGGACACAGACGGTCGGGTGACCCCCCACGGCCGCGAGTTGTCCCGCATGGCGGCCCACCCGCGCCTCGCGCACATGATGCGCTCGGCGGCCGATACCCGGCAAGCAGCCGCCATTGCCGCCATTCTGACCGAACGCGATTTCGTGGAACACACGGTGCGCCAATCAGACATGGCAATCCGTGTGGACGCAGTCCTGGGCGGCCGCACTGCCATCCCCGTGGTCACACCACGCCTGAAACGGGTCCAGCAGGTCGCCAAGGACCTCGGGCGTCAGGCCGGGAAGCACGGAACAGTGACCGGCATCGGCCCTCTCGTGGCATCGGCCTATCCGGACCGGATAGCGCAGCGGGTGGATGGCGAACAGGATCAGTTCCGCCTGCGCTCGGGTCAACTGTGCTCGCTGCACGGTGACGACGCCCTTCATGCATGTCCCTATCTGGCTGTGGCGTCGCTTGGAGGACGCTCCACCAAGCCCGTCATCTTCCTGGCCGCTGCGCTCACCGAAGCGGATGTGCGGGACGTCTGTGTTGAGGATATCGAGATGGTGCAGGTCGTGACCTTCGACGCAGGCACCGAACGTGTGGAGGCCCGGCGGCAGGAAGTATGCGGTGGTCTCATCCTGTCGTCCAGACCGCTGCCGAAGCCCGACGCCGCGGCCGTGGCCGAAGAATTGCTGCGCGCCATTCTGGAACGCGGGCACCATGTCCTTCCGTGGAGCAAGGAAACGGAGCAGCTGCGTGACCGGCTGGCGTTCCTGAGCTCACGGGACCCATCCTGGCCGTCTCGGAAGCTGGAATCAGCCCGCGAATGGCTGCTTCCCATGCTGGCCGGCATGCGATCCTTCAAGGATCTCAAACGACTGGATATGAGGGAGGCGTTACTATTCGGGCTGGACTGGACCCGCCGCCAGGAACTGGAACGGCGCGCCCCCGAAAGGCTCGAAGTACCCAGCGGCTCCAGAATTGCCATCGATTACAGCGACCCATCGGCTCCGGTGCTGGCCGTACGCCTGCAGGAGGTATTCGGTATGCAGCGGACACCTGCCATTGACGACGGACGGGCGCCACTCGTGGTGCATTTGCTGTCGCCCGCGCATCGTCCCATCCAGGTCACGTCCGACCTCGCCGGTTTCTGGACATCGTCCTATGCCGACGTCCGGAAGGACATGCGGGGCCAATATCCCAAACACCAGTGGCCCGAAGACCCGCTATCGGCCACTCCTACTGCCCGGACGACGAAGCGGCGGCGGTAACCACCCAGGTCTGTCTCGTTTGCAGGCCGGGTTGCGGTCCAATGAGAACTTCATAGGTTCCGGGTTCTTCCGGCGTGAACAGGAAGTCGGCGGTTTCGCCCTCGTGGAACCGTTGTGTTTGTGTCAATACGGTTCTTTGTGCGCGCGGCAAGTCGGCACCGTCCTTTGCAAAAGCGGTGAACGGGTATGGTTCGCCGTCACGCATGATATTGAGCCGAGCTTCGGTGACGGGAGCCATGACAGCGAGCCTGATCCGGTGGGTTGTTCCGGCTGTGGTTTCAACCGTGGGTTGCTCCCATGATCCGTTTGCACCGAATGCTTCCTCGAACGAGCGGGGGCGGTAGTTGCGCATCCCCCACATATATACGTGGTCGGTCACCGGGTCAAACGTGTCGTCCTCGGCCAGCACGACGATGGCTCCGTAGAGTCCCCCTGCCAATTGGTCGATGTCGTTCAAGTGCGAGTGGTACATGAAGGTCCCTGGCCTCATCAGCGTCAACTTGTAGGTGAAGGACTCTCCAGGGGCAATCGCCGGTGACATCTTGCCGTCCGATGCACTGAATTCCGGTACCCCATCGGCCCAAGCGTCCAATTCCAATCCATGCCAATGCACTCCGGCCGGCTGTGTGAGGTGGTTGGAAACCGTCACGAAGGTCGGCTGATACTGCTTCAGGAACAGCACAGGTCCTGGGGCGGATGTCTCCGTGGAATCAGGATTGAAGCCGGCATCGTACGCGAAGCTGTAGCGGTGATGTGGATTGTCCTCGAACTGAAGCGCGTGCAAGGAAATGTGACGTGGTTCACCGCGCTCGATCAAGTCCGATTCCCCAGGCCGGACATCGATACCCATGACCAGACCGGCCATGTGACCTCCATGATGCTCCTGCAAGTCCGGAAGTTGGACTTCGGGAGCTACATGGAATGACAGATGGCAATGGAACAGCCAGGAGCCCTCACGTTGCGGAGTCCAGCGCATGGTCATGGTTGTCTGACGACGCATGAACTCCGTAACGACGTGCCGACTGAGCGAGTCGGGGTAAGCAACATTGGTGAAGACAGTCCCGGTTGACAGGACATCGAAAAAGAAGCCGTGCAGGTGCATCGGGTGACCACGTCCGCTCGCATTGATGACGTGCCATGATTCCTCAATCCCGACGTCTGCAGTCAGCCGCTCGGTCCCCGGAAAGGACTTTCCGTTGATGAGCAGGGCTTCGAACCCACCGATCTCAGCCGTCGAATCAGGCTGCGACCAGATGTTGATGACGAACACCCGGTCCTTGGTCCGTCCCGAGGCCGGATCCACGATGAACGCGCCGGCTGCCGTGTGGCGCTCGCCGTCCCCGCGATCCTCCTGCCCCCCGATGATGGCCCGGTACATGTACGTACCGGATTCGCCGGTCTCGAAGTCAAACGTGGCAGACTCGCCAGGCGCCAGACGCACGCTGTCCGGCGATGCGATGGGACGACTGGCAAATCCCAGCAGGGTAATGGTGGAATCAGGCAGCGCATTCCGAACCGATGCCCTGACACGAGTGCCCTCCGGAATCCGGATAAGCGGCGCAGGAATCATCATGGATGCACCAACCTCGGCGAATGCCTCGGCGCGAACTCCAGGACCACCTTCTTCGGTAGGATACAGGACGCCACGACGGACCTCGAGATTCAAACGGTACACGTCATCGCCCCATGATCCGGCCGCATGGTGGTTGTCATTGGCCTGGATGATGGAGTCGGCTGCTACCGGGACACCTCGTGTCACGTAGTGGAGGTCAGACGGAAGCGTCTGGGCCTGAAGGCCGGAGGTAAGGGAAAGCCACAGGACAAAACAAATCCATGCGGTCGATGGTCTGGCGAAGAGAGTCACGTTCGTGAGGGGGTGGGGTGAGTGACGATTGCCGGAAGTACAAGGCGGACGGCGCAGGGTTGGACCGTCGCCCGTGAAATCGGTCCGCCAATGACGCGCCGGCGATCCAACACTGTTTCGCTGTCGAAACACCCTTTGGAGCTTCAGGACGATGCAGTGGCCTTTGTTGGCCTGATTTGGTGGGTGTGCCGGTTTTTCGACGCGATGGCACGGGGCTTGCAATGGAATGGGCAGAACAATAACACAACTTCAGCCCGCTACCAACACCATGAAAAACTTCTTCGCATTCGCCCTCCTCCTGACGCTCACGACCGGTGCTTTCGCCCAGTCCAACCGCGCCACCCAGAACGTCTCCATCAACGTCGCTGAAATCGCCGTCATCTCGGTCACCGGCAACGTCTCCATGACCATCGCCACGGCTACCGCCGGTCAGGCACCCGACGCC